>Ga0307505_10000002_pt1 | contig 478619 bp, 338 predicted proteins | sample 23_S_MG_FD_202183 | JGI IMG/M metagenome (GOLD analysis project Ga0307505, IMG submission 202183) | Soil microbial communities from Populus trichocarpa stands in riparian zone in the Pacific Northwest, United States - 23_S | ecosystem: Environmental > Terrestrial > Soil > Riparian zone >... | reverse complement strand
AGCGCGGCGAACGATCGATCTGATCAACCGCACGTTTCAGTTGCGCACCTGCGACATCGAGATCGACGGCAAAGCGCCGCGGCCGTGTCTCGAGTATCACATCAAACGCTGTCTTGGCCCATGCGTTAAAGGGCTGTGCACACCGGAACAATATCAGGAAGCCGTGCGCGACGTAAGGCTCTTGTTGGAAGGACGCAACAAGGATCTCGCGGACGCGCTCGAAGTGCGCATGCTGGAAGCGTCGGATGACATGCGTTACGAACTGGCGGCGAAGTATCGCGATCTGCGCAAGACCGTGATTCGTCTTTCCGAACAACAGAAGATGGCGACCACTTCCGAAAACGACGTCGACATCTTTGGTTACTACCGCGAAGGAGCACGGCTCGCGTTGCAATTGTTCACGATGCGCGAAGGCAACATCGTCGGGCGGCGTGAGTTCTTCTGGGAAGACTTGTCTGAAGACGCTTTCGATCCGGCGGAGTTTTTGAGCGAGGTTTTGGCGCAGTACTACGCGTCGGATTACGTGCCGCGCGAGATCTACGTGCCGGGTGATTTTAACGACCGCGAGCTGCTCGAAAAGGCTTTGACCAAGCGGCGAGGGCGGCGCGTGCGCATCGATGCGCCGCAACGCGGTGAGAAGCGCGACATGATCGACCTCGTCGAGAAGAATGCGAAGCTCGCGTTTGAGCAACGCTTCCGCATACTCAAGCCGGACATGAAACGCGTGCTCGAAGAGTTGCAGGAAACTCTCGAACTGCCGCACTTCCCGGCGCGCATCGAGTCGTTTGACATTTCGCACATCCAGGGCGCGGAGAACGTTGCGGGCATGGTCGTGTGCGACAACGGCAAGATGAACCGCGCGGAGTATCGCAAGTTCAGAATCAGGAGTGTCGAAGGCGTGAACGACGTGGCTTCAATGCGCGAAGTCGTGACACGGCGCTACCGCCGTTTGCTCGACGAAGGTAAACCGCTTCCCGATCTGATCATGATCGACGGAGGCAAAGGACAACTAAACGGCGCCGCGGAAGCGATGAGCGAACTCGGACTGGAAGCAATTCCGATGGTTGGGATCGTGAAGCCGCCGCAACGTCACAACGACGTCGCTTACCTGTTGATGAAAGGACGCGAAGACGAACCGATCTATCTCGACTCGCATTCGCTGATCTTGAGGCTGTTGCAGATGATTCGTGATGAGACTCATCGGTTCGCGGTCACTTACCACCGCAAACGCCGCGAACTCCGCGACTTCACATCAGAACTCACCGCGATTCCTGGTGTGGGAGATAAACGGAAAGGAAGACTGCTGCGTCACTTCGGATCAATTCAGCGAATCTCGCGTGCGGGTGTTTCTGAACTAACACCATTCGTCGGCCGCAAAACCGCGGAAGAAATTGCCGAACACTTCGAACGCCAACGACTACTCGCGCAAGCCGCAGTTCCCGCCGAGAACCCGGATCAACCCGCAGGGGCATCGCCGCGCACGCCGCTAAACTCGTAAGTCAGATGCAGCTTCAACGAGCCGTCGAGTATCTCGGCGCGCACGTCCTTCGCCCGCGCTTTCACCGTCCCGTTGCTCGCTTTCACCGGAATCAACAGTGACAACTGGTTTTCACTCACGAGCACGAGCGGATTCACGCGCTGGTTGATCGCGCTCTGCACAAACACCGTGACAAAGGTATTCGCAATCGGATTGACGCCTTCGAGGTTCACGCCTTCGACTTCAACATTCCCGTAAACCGTCTGCTTCGCTTCTTCGAAATACAACTTGATATTCGTTTGCGCCCAGCCTTTGAACTGCAGACATTGACCGCTGAAATTGTAACTACCGGTAAAAGCGAGCGGCGCCAAGACAACGCCATTTTTGAATTGCACTCCCGTCTTGACGCCGCTTCCTTCGGGCAAGAGAGTGATGCTGTTGGTGCAACCACCCTGAAACGCTGCCGTTGTAATTCCACTACTTCCCGCGTTCTGACTCAATTGAAACGTCGGAGTTCCCAAACCTGAGAACGTTGTCGCGAGCACTGCGTCCACAAAACTCTGTTCGAGACCAATGACCACCGTCGCCGGCGCCGCCTGCCCGTCAGGCGGTCGCACGGGAACACCGGGCGCTGAACGCGCCGGCCCGATGCCGAGGAAATAGATCGCGACGCCAGCGCCTAGCAGAACCCCAAGAACGAGAACGACAACGTATCTCATTTACAAAAACTCCTTCACTGAGCGGGACTGGCCGCCGGTGAAACAGTCGCCGTTGGTGAAGGCGGCGGCGGTGGCGTCGTGTTCATGTTCGTCAACAGTGTTCGCAGCACGGCCGCGATCGTGTTACTGATCGCATTGACCTGCTGTCTCACTTGCTGTTCCGAAACCTTGGTTAGTCCCGACGGCACTTCAAACAAACTCGGATCCACGTTCGTAGAAATGTTACGCATTTCCGCTACGACTGTTGCACCTTTGACGCCCTGCACATTACCACTCGCTTCGCTAAAAAGCTCGGCACGCAGTGGCAGACCGGTGTCTTTGTCGATGAAGATGAAAGATTCAGTCTTAACTTCGCCTGCCGACGTGTTCGTTTGGGAGGTGCGGGCGTAACGATATTTCAAAGCCGTCCGTCCTTGAAGCGGTTCTTCGGCGACGAATTGAATGCCCTGAAGCCGATCGAGATAACCGACCAGTTGGCCCGGCGTCATCAACTTGTGCAGTTGAAAGCCTGTGGCTTCGGGCGTCAGTTCCGCGTATTGCTTGCGCGCCGGCGCGATTGCGTAGTGCACACCGTTGTGTTCGAGATAGATCAGCTCGGAGCCGTCCGGCAGTTTGAACGAAAGGCGTCGATCGGCCCCGTTTTTGGCCACATCGGCTGACAAAGTTGGTATTCCGATCGTCTTCTCGCCGCCCTCGGTCTCGGCGCTGAATACCAGCGTCCCGCTATATGCGTCTGGTTCGCGGGCCGCCATTGTCGAAGGCGCGATTGCGGTATTGGCGTTAGCCGGCGCCAGGTTCGCGTTGGCGTTGGTATTGACGTTCATATTGACATTTGTTTCGGCCACTGGACCGCGAGCACAGCCAACCACTGTGACAAGCATCGCTGAGATAACCAGGACAAGAACGACGACCGGCGGGCGAACAATTTCGACCCGTGGTCTGGCGTCGGCAGTTTTCATAATTAGACACTCCCCGAAGGAATTCGCGCTCAGGCGTAACGTTAGAACCAGGGGGTTTTGAGGGGAAGGACCATAGAATAGCACGCCGCAGCAGTTGTCAGAAGAGGATGCTGCGGCTCCAGTAAATGGGGCGGATTGCCCCGTCCCAACAAGGTCTCAACATTCTTACAAGAAGTTTATTGTTGACATCGACTCTCCATATACGCTAACTGTCTCGCGTCTAGCGGAAAGCAATAGACGTCCTTACATCCTTAATTTCTGGCCGCCCAGAACCGTTTCCTCGTGACCAACCCCCTGTAGGCATATTTCCGAGGGAAAGTTCCCGGTTTACAGGCCTCAGTTTTTGGAGGAGTGCTCCAAAACTTTAAATAGTCGTACTCCAGGTTCTGAAACACTCAGTTCCGCTCCCATTGGAGGTTCGGTACATGGCGAAAAAAAACGCAGCGTGGACCGTAATGGTTTACCTCGCGGGCGACAACAATCTTTCCACCGAATGCATGTTTGCCCTCACCGAGATGAAACAGGCCAATCTCGGGAAGCATGTGAACGTCATTGCTCAGTTTGATCCGTCCGACCCTCATCTACCCACACACCGGTACGTAATCAAGAGGCGCGGGAAAAACAAGAGTTTCCGGCGCGACATCGTCGATCAGGCGTGTTATTTCGACGACAACGGCGAAATCAAGTTTGGGAAAGAGAGCAACTGCGCCCAAACACTCGCGGCAGATCGAAAACGCGAGCGGGACCTTCGCCTCGCGACCTGGAGTGAAGCATATCTGACCGGCTCGCCGCAGCGGGAACCGCTCAACATCTACGACACAGACAGCGGATCGCCGGTAACGCTCTACAACTTCATCAGCTTCTGTATCCAGGAGTATCCCGCCGATCATTACCTCGTAGTTCTGTCGGGCCATGCCGCCGGCACTGAGCGCGACTACCTGATGAAAGACGAGAGTAGCACCTGCTCGTTGACGTTCAACGAAATGAAAAGGGTCTTTGAGCGCGTCCGAAAGGATCTCGGCCGGCCGATCGACATCGTCGGCATGGACACCTGCCTGATGAGCATGGCTGAGATCTGTTACGAGCTGCGAGGTTCGGCCGAGATTGTTATTGGTTGTGAGAGTTTCAGTCCGGCGTCGGGTTGGCCTTACCGCGAGGTGCTGGAACGGCTGGCGAATGATTTTGTGGAACCTTCCGTGCGGCCTGGAGAATCCCTCGTCCAGGCAGCGGCCAAAGCGATCGTGAAAGAGTACGTCAATTACTACTCAAACTACTGGATCGCGGGACTCTCGGTGACGCAGTCGGCGTTGAATGTGTGCAAGGTGGAGAAGCTGCATGAAGTGATCAACGAGTTGGCCCGAAGGATGGAGCGGCAACTAATCGCGGAACGCAGCGGAACACCCCCGAATGGGGGTGGCCGGCAATTTCAGGACGCGTTATTGCTGGCGCATTGGGAAGCCCAGTCCTACAACGGCGAACAGTTCGTTGACCTTTTCGACTTCTGTGACTGCCTTCAGGCGCGACTCGGCGGCGGAACGATCGCCGAGCAGTGCCAGGCCGTGAAGGATTTTCTCAGATCAGAGTTTGTGTTGGCGTCATGCTACTCCGGCGCCGCTTATCAGTATTCCTACGGTGTGTCGTTGTACTTTCCATGGTCGTACGTAGCGCTGAGCTATTGGAATCTCGACTTCGTCAAAGCGGGCAAGGGTTCGGGTTGGGGTAGTTTTTTGAAGACCTACACGCTGTTGACGCGCCGGGCGCCTCGCGGCATGGATGCTGAAAGCCAACTCGCGCAGGCGCTAAATGACAGGATTGCTAGCTCGTTAAGCTCGGAGCCGGTAGACGATGAGCACATGAGTCTCTACCGCATGGGCATTGACCGCATGGGCATTGACCGCATGGGCATTGACCGCATGGGCATCGACCGAATGGGTATTGACCGGATGAATGCCGGCGTAGCTCGCAATTACATCCACAGCATGCGTAACCCGCCGAATGTTTTCTTTCCCGACGAGTGCATTCGCAAGCGCCGCAGCGCGTTGTTAACTCAGGAGATGCTTCGTTTGCGATGATGATCGGACGAGGAGTCACAAACGGAACGCGGTCAAACCGGCTCTGCCTGCCGATCTTGCTTCTGTTGTTTACGCCAACGCTTTTCGATCACCACGCGAGCGCCAAGGGCTCATCCACAACAGCGGAATCGGTCTTTGCTGATGCGGTGCGTTTGCGCGCAGAACAACAGGCCTCGTCGAACCTGCAAGCTATCGCCAGGTATCGTAGAGCCGCCAAACTCTGGCGCGCCGCGGGAAGACTCAACGATGCCGCCGTCGCAATGCGCAACGCCGGGGAAGTACTACAACTTCTCGCCGACACTTCAGCGGCAAAGAGTGCTTACGAAGACGCTCTTTCGTTGACTAAACAGACCCGAAATCACGGCGAAGAAGCGCGCATTCACAATGATCTCGCTTATCTCCACTTCATCGCAGGCAACACAACCGAAGCTCAACATCATGCCTTGGCCGCGCTGAAAATCGGCAAAACGCTACCCGATCGAACGATCGAAGCAACAGCCCTCAGCAATCTTGGCGAAACGTTTTTCGCGCTCGGCAATCTGGAAAAGGCACAGGAATACCAACAACACTCGCTCGCGATCTGGCGCGAGTTGAACAACCAACGCGGACAGGCCATCGCGCTAATCGCGCTCGGCTATTACTACGCCAACCTGGGCCAACCGGCTGACGCGCGCAGCTCGTGCAGCGACGGATTGTCCCTGGCGCGCGCGGCAAGGGATCTGGAAGCAGAAACTCTGGCGCTGATCGCTACCGCCAACATCAAGCGCAAGCTCGGAGATAAACAGGAAGCGCTAGTCGCCTACCAGTCAGCAAAGAGTCTGGCTGAACGCACCGGCGACAAAACGTCCCAGGCACTGGTCAACGCCGGTATCGGAGCCGTCTCAATCGACATGGGTGATTACCCATCAGCGCTCGAGCACACGCGAGAGGCCGTCAAGCTCTTCACCGCCAACGGGCAAAACTGGGGTGCGGCTGAGAACAAGATAGGCCTCGGGATCATTCACCACGCACTGGGCGAGGACAACAAGGCCCTCGAGAATCTGACAGAGGCCGTTGCTTCGTTTCGGGCTGACCCTATGCCTCGTCTCGAAGCGATAGCGCTGCGGACCATCGGATTGATCTACAGTGCGCAGGGCGACACTCGACGCGCGCTGGCATCGTTTCAAAGAGCACTCAAACTTCTCAACGACACCAAAGACCAGCGTTACGCCGCATACATCCTTAATTACATCGGCCGGTCGTACGAAGACCTGAATCATCGCGACCGCGCCGGCCGTTACTACGATCAGGCACTCGAACTGGCGGAACGTTCGGCCGATCCGGATAGCAAAACGCTCAGCCGGTACAATCTGGCCCATTTCGAACGCGACAGCGGTAATCTCGAGCAGGCGAGGCGTCACATCGAGATAGCTATCAAGACTGCCGAGGAAGTCCGCACAAAGGTTTCCAGCCAGGACTTACGCTCAACGTACTTCGCTATCGTTCGCGACAGTTACGATCTTTACATCGATGTCCTGATGCTCCAGCACAAACGCGATCCAACCGCGGGATTCGACGCGGCAGCTTTCACGGTGAGCGAAAGAGCTCGCGCCAGATCGCTGCTGGAGTTATTGCGCGAGTCACAGGCAAACGCTCGCGACGCCATCGATTCCCTACCTCAACCTCTGACGCTCAAAGAAACACAAGAAAGCATTCTGAACGACGAAACAGCACTGCTCGAATTCGCGCTCGGAAACGAACGCAGCTACGCCTGGCTTGTCACCAGACACAATTTCTGGAGTTTCACCTTGCCGGGCCGCGAGGAAATTGAAGCGTCAGCTAAGAGTCTTTACCAGGTGTTCGTGGATCACCAGTTGGTTAACGGCGAGTCGACGCCGGCGCGAGCAGAACGCGAGACAAAAGCCGCAGCGGCGTTGCCAAAAGAGATCGCTTCGCTCAGTAAACTCCTGTTGGACCCACTCGCCGGCAAACTCACCACCAAACGTTTGCTCGTGGTTCCCGACGGTGCGCTGCAATACATTCCGTTTCAAGTGCTGCTCGATCCGGATTCCCACCAGCCGCTGATCAAGCGCCTCGAGATCGTCAATCAACCGTCTGCTTCGACACTTGCCCTGGTCCTATCAGAAATCCGCACTCGCAAAACCGCCGCGCATCTCGTAGCGATTCTCGCCGATCCGGTTTTCGAGCTTAACGACTCGCGCGTGAAGCGAGATGCAACTCCGAAGTTGGACCAACCAGCGGAGATGCTTGCCGTTCGCCGCGCCTTGCGCGACGTCGGCGTCACGCCCGATGGACTACAAATCCCACGACTGCTCGCTTCCGGTCGCGAAGCCGACGAGATCATGGCACTCGCACCTGCAAGAAGCAGTTTGAAAGCGGTGGGCTTCGCCGCGACTCGCGATCGCATTTTCAGCGCGGACCTGGCGAGCTATCGCATCGTGCACATTGCCACGCACGGAATCATCAACAACGAGCGTCCGGAAGAATCGGGCATCGTGCTTTCACTCGTCGATCAGCACGGCCAATCGCAGGACGGTTTTCTGCGGCTGCGTGACATCTACACGTTGAAACTGCCGGCCGACCTGGTTGTATTAAGCGCTTGCAGCACGGCGCTCGGGAAAGACATCAGGGGAGAAGGCCTGATGAGCGTAACTCGGGGTTTCATGTACGCCGGCGCCGCGGGCGTCGTCGCCTCCCTCTGGAAAGTGGACGACGAAGCGACGGCCGAATTGATGAAACACTTCTACGCGGCGTTGTTTAACAAAGGCCTGCCGCCTGCTGCCGCCTTGAGAGATGCACAACTTGAGCTGGCGCAACACCCCCGATGGCAATCGCCATACTATTGGGCGGGTTTTGTGATTCAGGGTCAGTACGATCAAAAAGAGAAGTTTAGCCAATCCCCGATCGGCAAGACTGAAATTGCCGTCATCGCGGTCCTCGGCGGTTCACTTCTCCTCGCTTCAATTGTTTTTCACAAACTAAGACGACGGCGAACCAGGGGTAATGAATAAGAACTGGGTCATGTCTCAAGAATCGTTCGAGAGCCTCCTCGACTGGCTTGACCCAAATCGTGACCAGGCCGCCCTTAAGTATGAGCAAATCAGGGCCGGATTGATTAATTACTTCACCTTTCGCGCGCCGTGCGACGCGACAGACCTGGCCGACGAAACCATCAATCGCGTCAGCAACCGGCTTTGCGAGATCAAGGATCAGATCAATGGGGAACGGTCGCGGTATTTTTTCGGAGTTGCGCGCAAGGTCCAGTTGGAATATTTAAGGAGAAAGACTCCTCAGGTCCCCGAAGAGTCCCTGATTGACTCGGAAAGGCTGGAAGTTGAATTCCACTGTCTTGAGGAGTGCATGAGCAAGTTGAGCGCTGAAAATCGGAACCTCGTCATGCGTTACTACCAGGCAGACGGCCGGCAGAAGATAGAAGAACGAAAACAACTCGCGGATGAGTTGGGAATCGCGCCTAACGCCTTGAGAATCAGGGCGTATCGCATTCGTGCAGCGCTCCAGAAGTGCCTCGAAAAATGTGTCGAAGATTCTTTAAGGTGAAATACTCACCATGTTTTGGTCATTAGGATTAGAGGCGGTTTTCTTACGGAGACAAAACGACAACTGATGCCTAATGTTTCTGAACAAGAGATCCGGGTTTATTTGCTCGGCGGGCTGCCGCTTGAGCGGCAAACGGAGCTGGCGGCGCAGATCCACAGCGACGCCGAGCTTCAGGAGGAAGTCCTCGCAGTTGAAGAAGAGTTGTTCGATCAATACCTCGCAGGTAGTTTGACCGACAACGAACAACAGTATTTCCTGACTCACTTTCTGAGTTCGGAGAGCGGGCAACAGAAGTTGCACTTTGCCAGGCTTTTCCGAAGTTACCGCGATGGTCATGTTCGACAAGAGTCGTTCGTAGAAGACCGCGTTCCCGCGCCAATCACTCCCATTAATGGTCCTACACCGTGGTTTGCGTCCTTACATAGAACTCCGGCTTATGCACTTTCATTGACCGTAGTTGCCGGTCTCCTGGCGACGCTGGTTGTCTGGGTTTATGTGAAGCGGCCACCCGCAATGCACACCACGGCAGCAAGACCGCCACTGACGCTAACTGCCGGCTCGACGAGGTCAGGCGGCAGTATCAAAGAACTGCGAGTTCCAGCACAGAACGCCGAAATCAAAGTCGAGCTGGAGGTCGCCAAACATGACTTCAAGAAATATAAGACCGAACTATTTCGCGAGAACGAGCCGCTCGCATCACAGGAGGAACTACCAATCGTCCCGAGAAACACTCACTACGTCGTGCCCGTTACCTTCACCGGCAACCTTCTCACGCCGGGGGATTATCAGTTGAAACTGTGCGGGGTGGCGGATTCGGGCCAGCCTGAATTTATCGACAGTTATCCGTTTCGAGTCACTGCCGAGGGCGCTTCAGAGCCCGACCAGGACCCTAGTCGACTGGTTCGGTAAATTTTTCTGAAATGTTTCCCCTTACAACGTCATAGTTATTGAAGTGGAAATTTATGATGAATTTACCCCACGCAACGTGAATCCCTCACCCCTCCATGCGTAGTTTGCATGCCTCATGGAGAACGGCGAGCGACTGATAGTGGTTGCAGTCGCTCGCCGCTTTTTTCTTGGTCCCAACCTGGTCTACTGCTTCCTAATGTAGTTCCGATGCACCCACGCATCTTTGTCGCGACGATCCTGCGTTTCGAAAAAGATGTTCTGGTCGTCTTCACGGGTGACCACCCGCACGCGCTGCGTCACGTCCTTTGATTTCGCTTTTGGCTGTTCTGAATCGGCCAGGAACTCGTGAATCGTCTCACTCGCAACCGGCTCAGCCTTGGCTTGCTGATCCAACTCGGCGAGTGCTTCGGTCGCCGTGGCCTTCAACAGTTTCGGCCAGAGCTTGGCAAAGAGTGCGTGCGACGCGTAGACGTCCGCACTGTTCACTTTCCCATTGATGGCAAACGCAAAGCCGATCACGTCGGGCTTGTTTCGCAAAAGTCCGCTGAGCGAGTTGATGTAAGCGGCCGTGGTTTCCTTGACCTTGGCATTCTCGACCGACAGCTCGTAGCTCGTCGGTGATGCGCTCACGGCGACGACCTCGGCGACGTTCTTACTCAACTTCTCTTGCGCGACCGAGACGTTTTGCCAAACTGCGTCCTGCGAAGCGGCCCGCTTGGCCGCGAGCTTCAGATCCTTTGTAGCGGCTGAATTCTCAGAGCTGCTGAAATACCCGGCCTGCTCTTCGCCTCGTTTGCTCCAGCGTCCTGACTCGACGCAAAACGCGGCGATCGGCATGCGTCCTGAGCGTGGCGGAACGATGAAGTCGATCGAGATCATTCGATCCTGTTCGCCGCCGCGCACGATGTCGCCGGCCTGAACGTAGACGTCCTGGTTGGAAAAGTTTTGGATGGCGAGTTCGTTGACTTCTTTAGTTTCGTAAACCCTGACTTTCTTTTGTGCGAGTGCTTCCTGAAGCGTCAGAAAGTTTTTTCCGGGAAGGAGATCCTTTCCGTGCAGAAGAAAGACGGTCAGGTTTTTGTGGGTGTAGGGGCCGGAAATACGATAATCGGTTTGGGTAGTTTTCGTGTCGTCCTGAGGTTTGCTCGTAGTTTTTTGGGCCTTGGCATTGACGAAGAGCCCAACGGGGAGAGCAACCAACAAGCAGAAGAACGCGATCGTGACCAGGTGCTTAGGCGTCATTGTCATCCTCCTGAAGGTATTACGTTGCGGTTAGAGGAACGTCGATCGAGGAGACTTCTTGCGTCGTGAGACGTTGAGGACCAACTCTTTCGTTGCCCAAGTACTGCCGGCTAAGCGCTCAACCTGTAAAACATGGAAAACTCTTGCCATTTGCATTTTCCTGAGATAGTTTTCTGCCTGCTTTCTAAACCAGCCAAGTCGGCAGACCTCTCATTCCGAATCCAAGACGGAACCACGCGCGTAGCGAGGAGATAGTTGGTTATTACCTCAGAACAATTCGAAGCACTGCTTGCTTGGTTGGACAGCGATCGGGAATCTGCCGGCCTTAAATATGAGCTCATTCGCTCGAGCTTATTAAGGGTTTTCGTTTCCAAAGGTTTAAATAACGCTGAGGATCTCGCTGACGAGACAATTAATCGGGTGATCCTCCGGTTACCGGATATCAAGGACAACTTTTGCGGAGAACCGGTGCGTTATTTCCACGGCGTGGCTCGAAACGTTGTTCGGGAAACAGGGCGCCGGAAAGAGATCGTGATGGAAGTGACAGCGGTGACCATGTTCGTAGACCCGATAATCGGAAGCGAGCTTGAATGCCTGGATGCCTGCCTGGGCGTCTTACCACCGCAAAAGTGCGACCTGATACTCGATTACTACCTCTACGAAGGCCATGACAAAATTGAACATCACAAACAGATGGCCAGGGCATTGGGGATTAGCGACGGCGCCCTGCGCGGCCGGGCTCACCATGTAAGGACCGCATTAGAAGAGTGCGTTAGGCAATGTGTAGGGCGGAAGGAAAAACAAAATATTGAACATGGTCATTAAAAAATAGAGATGGAGGAATTCGCATCGTCCAGGAATTAGACAACCAGTTTAAGCGCTATTTGCTCGGTGAACTTGAGGAGCCGGAAGAAGAGCAAGTGGAATTTCGGCTGTTCACAGATCCCGACTACGCGCGGCAGTTCGACTTTGCGGTCGATGAAATAATCGACCGGTATGTCGCTGGGAAGTTTGAGGGCGAAGAGCTTGAACGGGTTCAAAGTTACTTTTTCAAATCCAAGGAGCGGCAGGAAAAACTGCGGTTCGCGCTGGCTTTGAAGGAGCAGAAGTCCCGAAGAAGTGTACGCAAAGATGTCCCGTCCAAACGTTTTACTCCCTATCTTGCGGTGGCCGCGTCAGTGCTGGTACTTATCGGGATCGGCTTTTTTGCCTGGCGGGCACTCCGGCCTCAGCCCGATCTCAAGGACGGATTAATAGCGCTTCAGGAAGCGTTTCGTGAAAGGCCAATCGAGGGACGACTCTCGGATTTCAATTACGTTCCGCTGCCAAATCAACGGGGCGGATCGGCACGAGTCGATCACACAAAACGCGACCTTGCGGCGGCTCTACTGCTCAAATCGGTTAACGATCGGCCAACCGCCGCTTCACACCATGCCGCAGCCAAATTTTACCTGCTGAACCATCAGTTTGATGAAGCTCAGAAAGAGCTGACTGCAGCGCTGGAGCTCGATCCTCAAAATGCGAGAATCCATAACGACTTCGGCGCGGCATTACTCGAACAAGGACGGACAGAAGACTCGGCCTCCGCTAACAGTAAGCAACTCGAACTCTACGGACGCAGTCTCGATCATATTCAAAGGGCACTGGAACTCGATCCATCGCTTCAAGAAGCACTCTTCAATCGCGCTCTTCTCTTCCAATCGATGAGGTCTCCAGACCAAGCTAAAGAAGCCTGGAATGCGTATCTCCAAAAGGACAGCACTTCTCCCTGGGCCGATGAGGCACGACGAAATCTTCAAATCATCGAGCAGGAGCAGCGCAGACCTGCGGTCGGGCAAGACGAACATCAAAAATTGTTCTTCGACGCTGTTCGTAATTCCGACGACGACGCGGCATGGAAGGTAATCAAGGCAACGTACACTTCGGCGGGCAATGAAATCACCAACCGCTTGCTCGACTCGCTGGTGGGCGTTGAGCCTTTCAGCGACGCGGGTGATACTCGCGGCACTTTAGCGGCCCTGCAGTATCTCGCGAAACTGGAAAGCGAGCGTTCAGGAGATCGCTTCACGTCGGACCTGGTCAGTCACTACAGCCGCGCCGGTCCGGAGTTGACCTCGCTCCTCGCCGCCGCCCGCCATCACATGCGACTGGCTTACTCCTCATTTCGGAAATCCAAATTCAGCGAAGCGATTGATGAATACTCCAAAGCGAAGCTGAAGTATGAACAGGCTCAAGACAACGCCGGAAAGCTCTTCGTAGAATACCGGCTCGCGCATTGTTATGTGCTCCTTCCGGATTCGCAACGAGCACAAGCTGCTTTTAGCCGCCTACTCACGATCTGTGAAGAGAATCAATACCGCTGGCTTATAGCCCAATGTCTTTATGGATTGGCCAATGCGAGTGTCGATCAGAGCGAATACTCCAGAGCGCTCGACTACAGCACGCAGGCTCTGCAAACGTTTGAGCAGCTCGGCGATCTGAATGGTGTCCGAAAAAGTCTGACGCAACTCGCCGACCTCAACCAGGCCCTTAATCGAATCGCTCCAGCACTCGGTTATCTCAGCCGCGCCTTAGTTCTCACTGACCAGGGCGATTCAGACCCAACGCAGAAATGGGGGGTGCTTAATCAAATCGGTTTTAGCATGACCTCTCTGCAACTGCATGCGGCGGCGGTTTTCTACCAAAAAGAGGCCTTGCAAATGGCGAAAGAGCTCGACCTTCCACTCATGATTTCGCGCTCTTACAGCTATCTCGGTACGGCGTACGCGACGCTGCGGATGTATCAGGAGGCACTGAACGAAGCGACTCAAGCGTTCGAATTTGGCCACACCATAACCGGTAAGAGAGGAATCGAAGTCAGAGCTAACGCTTCGCAGCAACTGGGAGACATCCATCGCGTCGCCGGGCAATGCGATGAGGCAGTAAAGAATTACGATCAGAGTCTCGAACTATACCGGGACCTAAAAGTTGATTTCTACTCCTACGTCGCTCACAAGGGAAAGCTACTCTGCTACATAACCAATTCAAACAACCCAGCCGTGCGCAACGAACTTCGCTCGGTACTCGGATTATCGGAAGTGTATCGGTCCAGGATTACTGATGAAGGCCAACGCAGCAGTTTCTTTGACGCAGAGCAAGATGTTTACGATCTCGCCATTGGTTATGAATTTGAGACCGAAAAGAATTACGTGAAAGCGTTGGAGTACTCGGAGAAGAGCCGGGCCAGGTCTTTGTTAGACGCTGTGGAGCGTAGCGCCCGAATACGAACCAGGAGCATCAAACCTCATCTCCAGTCTACGGTTGTAACTCCGTCCTTAAGTGTGAGCGAGATTCAGGCAAAAATGCCTGAAACAGCACAGATCGTTCAATACGCGCTGCTGGATGACAAACTCATCACCTGGGTCATTACCAAACAGCAGATCAGGCAGGAACAGACCACCTTAAACATTCAGACTTTCAACAACACGGTTAATGCTTTTCTGGAAACAATCAACCATTCTCCGGAAGCTGAAACATTCCCACGCGATGTATCCACTGAGTTGTTCAATCTGCTGATTAAGCCGGTGGAGAAGTATCTCGATAAATCGAAAGTCCTCGTTATCATCCCTGACAAGATACTTAACTATCTCCCGTTCATGGCCCTCACGTCTCCAGTCAACTCAGCGTATTTGATTGAAGACTACGAGGTGAGCGTAGCTCCAAGTGCGACTTTGTTTGTGAACCTCTCAGCGGCGGCGAGACGACTGAACCAAAGTTCCAATGAGCATCTGCTGAGTGTTGGTGATCCTCTTTTTAGCCGTGAAACATTCAAGTCGTTGCGTCAATTACCAGCCAGCTTCGCGGAAGCCGATAGTATTGCTCAACTCTATCCGGACCATAAGCTTCTCCTGCAAGGAGCAGCCACTGAGGCGAGCGTCAAACGTGAAGTAGAGCACGCGGACCTGGTTCACTTTGCAATGCATTTCGTCGTGAATGAAAAGTCAGAGATGTTTTCAGGCTTTCCTCTAACGCCTGAACAAGCAAAGGATCGATCGGACCAGCACGACGGGTTCCTGCAATCGTTTGAGATCGCGCACCTGAACTTGCGGCGCACTCGGTTGGCCATCCTGTCCGCCTGTCAGACCGGCATAGAAAAGCAGTACAGCGGTGAAGGTGCTGTGGGCGCCGCGCGGCCGTTCTTAGTAGCTGGAGTGCCGACAGTGGTGGCGAGTCTCTGGGCCGTCGATTCCGATGCCTCGGCTGAGTTGATGATTAGCTTTCATCGCCACCGGCTGAATCGCCTGCCGGCGGCGCAAGCGTTGAGACAGGCACAAATGGAAATGATCAAAAGCAGTGACGTTCGTTTTCGTCATCCTTATTACTGGGCGCCATTCCTCGCGATTGGCGGTATAGCCGCAATTACGAAGTAACAAAATTTCGCTGAATGGCATTAACAAAACGAGAGGAGAATACAGCATGACATTTACGCCTGTTTTGACTATGGATCCTAATCCATTAGTTAGGATCTTTTTTTGTGGGCTAACGATCATTAAACCGGCTGCCAATGGAAGCACATGCGAAGTCTTTATGCACCGCACTGCTCTAAACCATACGCCGTCTGTCGAAGTTAGGCTAAAACGTCCTGGTCGACGGGACGTCCTAGTGATGCGACATCTCGGGCCATTGGAGTTCGCAACCCCCGTCTCACCAAACCCGGTAGCAGAGCACGGATTATTAATCCGCACGACCGCGGCGCGGGGAGTTCGAGGATATGAAGGAGGCCCGATCGCGGAGGGCAACAGTATCCGAACAGCTCTTGATCTCAACAATCTTCACCGGGGAAAGACAACCGTTGACAGGCCTGTCGGCCAGCCCAGCGTATTTCTGAATGATGCGGTGTTTTACGCGGCAGATAGTACCGAAGCCGACCTGCATATCGATCTTCACAGAGGGGGCGTCTTTGTAAGGGAACTTACCCCATTCGCGAACCTGATCGGTGCCAACATTTACGACAGCGAAGTTACCGTTGTGTGGCGGCAAAGTGGTGTTCTAGAAACCATGAGATTGACGACACTGCCAGCAGGATGGAGTTATGAAATCTTTGTGATAAATAATCCACCGTACGAGCGGCCGCCTGCCCCAGGAACACAACCACATGACGAGCTTCAGGAGTATTACAGAATGCTTCCGGCTGTACCTCATCCAGAGCGATACAATCTGGTTTTCCGGATGGATGATGCGACACCTGCCTCACTAGTGAGTTCTAAGCTGGATGATCGTGGGTCACTAAGAACTCCGTGTATGTCTGTTGTGGACGACAGCTAGGTCCACAATCGCTACCGTGTCTGTTCACGGAGATTCTATAAGAGTTAACCGGCGGGAAAGGAGAATCAAAGAGTCAAAATGGCTAAAGCAATTTCTCTCCACGTAGGGGTCAACATCGTTGGCCCCGTCGGTCCTACCAGCAAGCCCTTAGTCGGCGCTGTGAATGATGCACGCGCGATGCACAACCTTCCGGCATTAGAAACTTTCGATCGCCGTGAACTCCTGGTGGACGACGCCGCTACTATCCAAACTGTTATCACCAGGATCACAGCAGCGGCTGCCGATTTGGACCCGGGTGGAATTTTTGTCTTTACCTTTGCGGGTCATGGAAGCTTCATCGGAGATGAAGATCAGGATGAAAGAGACCACAACGACGAAACGCTCGTGCTTTACGATTACATGTTGAGTGACGATGTTTTGGGACGTGATCTCTGGCCAACGTTCAAACCGAACACTCGTATTCTGATGATCGCTGACAGTTGTTACAGCGAAACGGTGTTTGAGGCCCCACCTGAAGCTATTCCCACGCCCTTTACTAAGCCGTTTTCATTGACGGGCAAGCACTATTCAATTGCCACGCCCCAAAGGTCTGGCCGTTCTCGAAGGTCTGAAGTCATTCGGACCATTCCGGAAAATTCCCGACTGCGCCATCTTTGGGCAAATCGGGATTTTTACGACAAACTATCGGGAGGTCTGCCAGAAAAACCAAACATCAGCGCTAGCATAATTCTCTTAGCAGCTTGTAGAGACCACGAAACAACACCGGACGACAATCCTCATGGAGTGTTTACGCAAGCCTTATTAGACGCATTGCGAAGTTCACCGCCACCCGCGCACTATGACGATCTTATAAATGAGATACGTACGCTGCTTCGAGGGCGTCCACAAATGCCCATGCTATCAACCACTGGGCAGCACAACCCGGCGTTCCTGGCCCAGAGGCCATTTACGATCTGATCAATTTTTGCAAACCCCAGAACAGTTTCATTCGCCGTGATCTGTCGGTGCGTCCGCGTGGGGAACGAAGCAGCGGCGGCAGCGTGCCTCGTACTTGTCCGATGCGCCCACCGCGACGCGTTCTTCGGATTCAAAGGTGCGCTGTGAGTAGTTTGCCGGTTGGCCACACTTCATGCAGATCGCGTGAGTCTTGGTGATGTATTCGGCGATGGCGAGCAGTTGCGGCATCGGTTCCCAAGGCTGGCCGAGGTAGTCCTGATCGAGTCCGGCAATGATCACGCGCACGCCGCGCCGGGCCAGATCGTTGGCCACGCGGACCAGTTCGTTATCGAAAAACTGTCCCTCGTCGATGCCCACCACTTCCGTGTCGGGATCGATCTTCGCCATTATCTCGGACGCCGAACGGCTGTTCGCCGATTCGTGCCGCATCTCGGAGTGAGAAACGATGTGGTTATCTGAAAAACGCGAGTCCATTTCAGGCTTGAAGACCTGAACCTTCTGCCGTGCGATCCGCGCGCGCCGCAAACGGCGGATCAACTCTTCCGACTTGCCGGAAAACATCGATCCGGCGATCACTTCCACCCAACCCGCATTCGATCGCGGTGGCGGCTCGTCATGATTAACTTGTGCCACTAGTTCATCCATTCAGATTATTTGTTATGAGTAAAACTTCGGGTTGTAAAAAGGTGCAAACGCAGCAATCAGCGCCAACTCAAAACTCAGCGATCGCGTAACCAGATCGCGCGATAACACGCCCCATGCTCCCTGTTTGCTTCTGATGTCGCGCCCGCCTGCTACTTCGTCAATCACCATGCCCAACTCGCGCCGGCCCTGGACGACACTCTTCACAATCTCGGGCGGCACGGAAATCGACGGCGCGGCTCCAAACGCGCTTTTTTCCCCGTCCGTCGCATAAGCCCAACCACGCAGAAAAGTATGCCACTCGCCACCGATCGAAATGGAATGGAAGCCGCCTTCAAGTCCGACGTAAATGTCGGCTTCGAGGCGCCGGCTATACAAGGAATCTCTAACCGCCAGCGCGCGTTCGCGCGCGCCTTCCATCAACTGCCAGTCTGTTAGCGGCATTGCGGGCGCACTTGTCTCCACACGCCGGGCAACAACGTTGACGTCTGCCCACACAGGATCGATCGCCGCAATTCGCGCCACACTGGCGCGTACAGCCATGATCTTTGCTGCACGATCAGAGCCCAGAGCGATTGTCTTAACTGCCACGGATACTCATTCGACTGGTTGGTGAATCCGAAACGACAGAGCCTATAACATAGCGGCACTGCTTCGTCAAAACAGGTCCGTTTTGCCTCAACAAAAATCCGGGTTCGCTACGCGACACATTTTCTCCGCCTCGATCATTAGTTGTGAGGCTTCAAGGTTAGACGGGTTCAACAATGATCTCCCCAGTAAGCGGGGCGGATGTAGTTTTAGCGCAAACGCCTCGCTATTGACACCTAACTAGCAGAAGACTAGCCTGTCGCACCTCGGTTGTTTCTCATTGCCCAGCAACGCGCGAACTTTTCCATATAAGCGCAGCTCTCAGGCGTCCCGGGAAGAATCAATCACGAAGCTTCACCGTCTTCCCGTTTTCAACCTTTATTTCTAAGGAGACTAGCAATGCCCGACAACAAGAAATGGACGCTGATGTTTTATCTTGCGAGTGACAATCCACTTGCACCAGGAGTTATCTCACAACTCAAGGCAATCAAGGCGGCCGGTTTCCACAAACAGGCCAACGTGATCGTCCAGTTTGATCCTTACACGGAGGACACACCGACTCATGTCTTCGACGTGAACATCGTCAGGAAACTGAAAAGTGTGGACGGAGTGGACATTGGCTTCCGTGCTAATGATTCCTTCGTTCACAACCTTGTCGAAGACAAGCTTTGGGGTAACGAAACAGATCGACACGGTAAGCTGATCCGCGACCGACTCAGGAAAAATTTTGCGGCTTACAATCCTCCGACGCCGCCGAATGGCGGACTCAACGAAAACGGCAGGGAGCCCGGTCCTAAGAAATCGCTCAAAAACTTTCTTTCGTTCTGCGCGACCTCATATCCGGCCGAACACTACATTCTCTTTCTTCTCGGACATGGAGTCGTAGTGGGTAATGACGTTTTCCTTTTTGACGAACACGGCGACGAACAGACGCTTACTCTGGGTGGCCTTCGCGAGGTGCTCGACGACTTCAATAAGAAGATCAAAAAGCAAAAGGGTATCCTTGAGATGGTGAGCTTCCATAGTTGCTCCGTCAGTTCACTGGAGGTCGCGTTCGAACTGAAGGACATGGCTCGTTACATGCTGGCGTCCCAGGCAACCACTTACATTGGTAGCTTGCCTTACCGCCAGATCCTGGTTCGCATTTTCAACTCCCTGCAACCGGATGGAGCCGGAGTATCAATTGATGCGATGCTGGAAGACATATTCTTTTACTGTTTACATAACAGTAAAGACTTCCTGCTCGCCGGCTATCCGTACGACGTCTGCCTCACTCATCTGAACGGGGCAGTCGACGAGTCAAAGGCAGCCATCGACAAGTTGGCCGGTGCGCTAATCAAGGGCATGGCCAAATTTAAAGATGCGATCCTGCTTGCTCATTTGAAGGCGCAGAGTTTTCAGAATGAGCTGTATACCGACGTCATCGACTTCTGTTCCTGCCTGCACCACCAGATCGCAGAGACAACCGTAGCCACGGCGGACGAAGGCGTCCGAACCGAAATCCTGAAGGCCTGCAAAGACGTGATCTTCGCAATCCGCAACAACATAGTTCGCTCAAGCTTTGCCGGCCCCGAGTATCAGTACGCAAAAGGACTATCCATCTATTTCCCGTGGTCCACTCCGTCCGACTTCCTGATGGACAGGTATGCCGCCTACACATTTGCCAAGTCGGGCCAGAAGTCGTGGTTCGATTTTCTGCAGGCGTATTTCAAAGCCACCATGCGTGACACAATCCGAGACGAGATGGCGAATCGGAAGGCCGGCATCGACCCCTCGACAGTGACATTGGTAACGAATAAAGAGGGACAGCCGGAGGAGTTGTTGGAGGACCAGCTTGCACTCGTGTATACGCAGGCAGAGGGGCAAGCAAGCCCTTATGCCCTCGAAAGACCGATCAAGGTCGACTCCACGGACCCGATGGGCACGTGCAGTTGTTCCTCAATCAAGAACTATCCGCGAGACACGCGCAGGCGTAGGGACCGTAAAATACCTAAACCATTTCCGGTGGCTCAGAGCTTCGTCGAGTGATGTAATGCGGCTAGTCGCCACAGTCAACAACCGGAAGATCGTCTGTCAATTACTCATGGCGGCGGTCTGTTTCACTTGCGTCCTGTCGGTGCGCGCACCATCAAGTCGCGCGCACCAGCTCGACGTTCCTCAACAGACCGGGGAATACGCCTATGAACTACTAGAGACCAGCGCAACTCAAAACGAGACCAACCATTTACTGGCTTTGCAGACAGCACAACAGGCGCTCGCGATCTTCGAGAGTTTGTCCGACAACCTCGGCGTCGCCGAAGCAAGAATGCGGATCGCTCTCTATCATCTGGCGCTGGGTGATCTGATTGAAGCTCGGGACATTTATCAGCAGGTGCTTCCATATTGGCGCCAGCAAAACAACCTTAAAAACCAATCGGCTGTCCTGATCAATTTAAGTTTTATTGAGCAGCGCCGAGGTGATTGGTCCAACACACTAACCTACCTGTACGAGGCGCAAAGTCTGGTAGACCCGGCCAACCTGACCCAACTGGGACAGATTGCGAATAGCTTTGGTTACGTCTACAACCAGAACGGCCTCCCCGAGATCGCCCTCGGCGAATACCAGCGTGCCCTGGACTATTTTCGTCAAGTAAATGAGCAAACTCGCGGCGTGAACCGGATGATCATGCTCATCGGTTATACCCACTTCCTTAGAGGCGATTACCCGGCAGCGGAAAATTATCTCAATCAGGCGCTCGCGAGTTTTGAGGATGATCTGGACAAGGCTCAATGCCGCGAATATCTGGCACGGCTTCAAATCGCGCTCGGTCAATACAACATCGCCCGCCAACACCTGCAAACGTCGCTCGCGATCTATCAGTCAGCACATAATCCGATGGAAGTGGCGCGAGTTCTTGCCCTGCTAGGCCAGATCGACGAAGCAGAAGGCGCCTTCGCGCGCGCGCGTACAAACTATCTCGACGCCCTGGGGACGTTTCAACAAGTCGAGGATCGAGTTAATGAAGCCGCTGCGAATTTCGCTTTAGGAAAACTAGAGCTAAGAGCCGGCGATTACGATCGTGCCGAGACCTACCTCAAGCAATCCGTCGAAACAACAGAAGATCTCCGGCGCGCATCCATCGCGCGCGATCTGACCACAGCCTATTCAGCGACTGTGTACGAACGCTATCAAACCTATATCGAATGCCTGTTGCACAAACACAAGTTGCAACCTTCGCGCGGGTTGGATGTGCTGGCGTTTCAAACAAGCGAGCTCGCGCGCGCGCGTGCGCTGGCGGAATTGTTGCGCGATACACAAAGCAGTTTTGCGCCGGGCGTGAATCCGTCGCTGGCAACGCGCGAAAGAGCGCTACGGCAAACCATCAGCGCCAAGATGAATCTGCGAGTACAGTTGCTGGTCCAAAAACTTCAGTCCGGTCCCGACACGAACGTCGACAAGCTTCAGGCCCAGTTGAATCAACTCGAAGCCTCGCTCACGCCACTGCAAAATGAGTACGCGCAAGCGAAAACCAGACTGCGCAAAGTTAATCCACTGTTTGATCAAGTAACCGAGCCAACCGCTTACACTCTCGAACAAATTCAGCACGACGTAATCGACGACGACCAAACCGTGTTGCTCGAGTTCATCCTCGGAGAGCAGGCCAGCTACGCGTGGGCCGTAACGCGAAACGGGATCAAAACCTACGAACTGCCGAAGCAACAATTGATCGCCGACGCAGCGGAAAAGGTTTACGCCGAAGCATCCGAGGAACCTGACGACGAGCGGACTCAGCGCCTGAACGAAGCGGCGGAGCGGTTGGCGCAATTAGTGCTGAGCCCGCTGGCTGAGGAATTGAAAGCCCAGCGTCTCATCATCGTCGCGGACGGCCCACTTCATTACATTCCGTTTCAACTGTTACCTGCTCCCAACGGAACCCGCGAACCACTAATCGCCAATCATGAAATCGTAAACGCACCGTCGGCCTCGATTCTCGGCCGGTTGCGGCAGGAGAACCGCCAACGCGAGCCGAGCACAAAACTCCTGGCGGCGTTTGGCGATCCCGTGTTTCCGTCGAATTATGCGCAGTTCAAAAGCCCAGAGGCCGGCGAGCTGGTCGCTTCAGTGAAAGGCAATGAACTGGAGCCATGGCGTCGTATCTGGCGCGACGTTTCACGGACGGCGGATAACCCTAATCCCGAAACCCTGCAACCGTTGACCTACAGTAAGTTCGAGTTGCAAAGGCTGAAAGATCTTGGAGGCCCGGCGGCAGTTGTTGCGCGCGGTTTCGACGCCTCGCGAGAGTCGTTGGGCCGGCTCAATCTGTCGGAATTCTCGGTGCTGCATTTCGCGACTCACGGTTTACTCGATCCGGAACACCCGGAGTTTTCCGGCGTCGTTCTTTCGATGGTCAACACGTCGGGTCAGCCGCAGGATGGATTCATCACGATCCCCGATGTGTATGCTTTGAAAGCTCCGGTCGATCTGGTTGTGTTGAGTGCTTGCCATACGGGACTCGGAAAGAAGGTTCGTGGCGAAGGTTTGATCGGCTTGACCAGCGGCTTTATGCACGCCGGCGCATCGAGTGTTGCTGCAAGTCTCTGGAAAGCCGACGACCAGGCAACGGCAAAATTGATGGAGTATTTCTATGCCAACATGCTGGAGAAAAACTTGCGCCCGGCCGATGCGTTGCGAGCAGCTCAGAACACGATGCGCACCACATCACCGTGGCAATCACCACATTTTTGGGCGGCCTTTACTTTACAAGGTGAATACCGTCAGCCCATCAGAATTCCACAACCCACCGGCGCTCCGCTGAAAGTTCAACATGCGGTCGGAGCGTCACTGCTATTTCTACTTTTGGCGGGAATCGGCTGGGGCTACTGGCGCCGGCGTGGAACTGCCAACTGAAACCTTCATTCGACTGCAAACAGGTAAGAGCCGCGTACTGCTTCCTCAACACCGTTGTCGTTTACAGCGTTGAGCTCAATTGCGTATGTTCCGCGAGTTAGCTCGTCTGCTGGAATGACGACCGTAAGGGACTGAGCGTTTTGTTCGGCGATTGGCAATCGCGGTAACGAAATATTCTCGCCGCGTAAATCAGCGCTATAACTTCTCGCTGGTGGGACTCGATTGGGAAGATTGAGCTTGATGCGAAGTTCGTCGATGTTCGGCTTTAACGTAACCTTTGTGATCGCGGATCCTGTATTGCGGCTCGCAATACTGAGGTTCAACTCGAGCGTTGCATAAGTAGGTGAAGACGACGGGTTCATTAAAAACCAGATTCCCACGCTAGCCACCAGCACCAACGTTGCAAATGCTGCGGCAGTAGCGACGAGCGGTTGTCCGCCGAAGAACGAGCGCATGCGGTCCCACAATGACGGTTTCGTCTCTACAATCACAACCGGACCATCTGCCACTGCAGGAACCACCCGCGGGACTTCTGCGATCCGGTCAGGTTGCTCAACTGAAACCTGGTGGAGCATCTCAGACATGAATTTCACCTTGCGCTGGCGTTCCGGCGAGCGGAGGAAATAATTCTCGACCTGCTCCTTTTCCTCTCCAGTGAACTGCCCGGCCACGTACGCAGCCGAGATTTCATCGACAACTATGTCGAATTCCTCAATAAACGCCGCATCTGTCAGCAGTCGCATTTCCAGCCGCTCTTCTTCAGGGTCGGCCAACTGCCCCAGCAGGTACCGTTTCAATTCACTTTTTTCGTCTTGAGCAATAATGGCTTTGCACTCCCCCTACCTATTATGGTCCCGACCGGGGCTTTTGTTCCCCCGTTGTTCCATACATTTGTTTACACACTCCTCCAGCGCCGCTCGCACGTGGTGGGCGCGCGTGCGCAAAGCGCCCACGGAGATCGAGAGTTCAGCGGCCATTTCCCGGTGACTCTCGATCTTCAGGTGACCTTCGTACGCATGATAGTCGTAAATTAATTCGTATTTTTCCCGCGCCAACGATTCCAGACACTTCGACAAACAATCAGCCAATGCGCTGTTGTCACCCTTCGGCGAAACACCCTCCGGCGGCCGGTCAGTGGTCACCTCTTTTGGGCGGAGTGCTTCGCGGATAACGTTCCTGGCCACTCCGAAGAAATACCGCACGGGTTGGCCGACGTATTCGGCTCGAATTTCGGGCAGGCGTTTGATCACCCGGTCCACTGTCTCGTCAGCGTAGTGCTCGGCGTCAGCAAGCCCCTTCGAGACAAACATTCTTATTAAACCGGCATGGATCGTTTGGTACAGTTGACCCGCTTTCTCGCGGTCGGGATCCAGCCATTCAAGTAATGCATCAAATGAATCCTGCGTCAGGGTCAACTGTCAATGGTCCCTTGGTTTTGTGCGAAGAGCGGTAATAAAAGCGGCAAGTGCGAGAACGGAGAAACGCTAGCGCAGACGCGACTCAATAGCAAGCCATGATTGGGTTTTTCTTTCCTCACATTGCGGTCTCTTTGCGGAACGTTAGCCCTCATTTGACTTTCAAATGTGCCGTTGTTGTAATCGCTTCCTGGAGGCTGTAAGCGTGACAATCGACGAACTAGTTTACGATTGGAATACGATCGACCCGTCCTTTTTTCCACCCAATCGCCATATCGGAATTGACGACGAAACATTGCGCGACGGGCTCCAGTCGCCGTCTGTTAGCGAGCCGCAAGTCGAACAAAAACTGGAACTCTTACACTTGATGGAAGCGCTCAGCATTGACACCGCTGACATCGGACTACCCGGCGCGGGCGGCACACACGCCGCCGGAGTCGAACGCCTCGCCCGCGAGATTGCCGAACAGAAACTCAAGATCAGACCAAACTGCGCCGCGCGCACGCATCGCAACGACATCGTTCCGATTGCCGAGATCTCGCAACGCGTCGGCATTCCGATCGAAGCTTGTACCTTTATCGGATCGTCTTCGGTTCGTTTCTTCGCCGAAGACTGGACGTTGGACCAGTTGTTGAAAATGACCGAAGACGCGGTCTCTTTCGCGGTGTCGCAGGGTTTGCCGGTGATGTACGTCACTGAAGACACGACCCGCGCGAAGCCGGAAACGATCCGCGCACTGTATACGACCGCTATCCGGGCGGGCGCAAAAGCAGTTTGCGTCTGCGACACTGTTGGACACTCAACGCCGGACGGCGCGCGCGCAGTTATTCAGTTTGTAAAAGGGATCATCGAAGAACAGGGCGGAAACATCCGTCTCGACTGGCATGGACATCAGGATCGCGGCTTGGGTGTGATCAACTCACTCGCGGCGATTCAAGGCGGCGCGGATCAAGTACACGGTTCGGCGTTAGGGATCGGTGAACGCGTCGGTAACACGCCGCTCGATCAGTTATTGGTGAATTTGAAACTGCTTGGCTGGATCTCGAACGACCTTTCGCGTTTGCGTGAATACTGCGAAACCGCGGCGCGCATCTGCGGCTGGACTGTGCCGTACAACTATCCCGTGTTTGGCCGCGACGCTTTTCGCACCGCGACCGGCGTGCATGCGGCGGCGGTGATCAAGAGTTACCGCAAGGGCAATCAGCGTCTCGCGGACATCGTCTATTCAGGTGTACCTGCTGGCGAGTTTGGTCTCGAACAAGTCATCGAGATTGGTCCGATGAGTGGCAAGTCAAATGTGATCTACTGGCTCGAGAAACGCGGCATCGAGCCCAGCGAAACTCTCGTTAATCGTATTTACGACCATGCAAAGGCAGCTCATGGCGTGCTCGAAGAGCACGAGATTATGGAATTGGTGTGAACCTTGGTCTCCTCACTCAAAACTGCTCCCGCTCAGACGATTCGACACCTGGTCACTGCACCAGAGGTCGAACAAGCGTTTCGTTTCTTCGAAGCAAACGCTGACGCGATCACTGCCGAACACATTCGCATCTGCTCGATTCCCGCAACTCCCTTCGCCGAACAAGAGCGCGCGGAGTATCTCGCCCTACGCTTTCGCGAGCTCGGCTTGAACGATGTGTCGCTCGATGAAGTAGGCAACTGCATCGGGCTTTACAAAGGTAGATCGGCAACGCCGCTAATCATTGTCAGCGCACATCTCGATACAGTTTTTCCGGCTGGAACTGATTTCACCGTTCGGCACGAAGGCAAACGTTTGCTGGCGCCGGGAATTGCCGACGACGGTTGCGGGCTGATCGCCTTGATCGCGATTCTTCAGGCCATGCGCGCTGCGAAGATTGAAACTGCCGGTTCGATTTTGTTTGTCGGCACTGTCGGCGAAGAAGGCGAGGGAAACTTGCGCGGCGTACGTCATCTACTGACGCGCGGACCGTGGTCCAAACGAAAGGTCGATGCGTTTTTGAGTTTTGATGGACCAGGCGTCGATCGAATAACCAATCGCGCGCTCGGATCTCGCCGCTATCGCGTCGAGTTTAATGGACCGGGTGGTCATTCCTGGGGCGACTTCGGCATACCGAATCCGGTTCACGCACTCGGCCGCGCGATCTCAAGGCTCAACTCGTATCCAGTGCCGAAAGATCCGCGAACGACTTTCAACGTCGGCAGTGTTGCTGGGGGCACGAGCGTCAACGCGATTCCCGAACGCGCGGTAATGGAAGTAGATCTGCGTTCAGCCGGCGACGCGGAGCTCAAACGTCTCGACGCGTTTTTCCGGCGTGCGATGAAAGAAGCGGCTGAAGAGGAAAACGCAAGGCGACGGCCGGGAGATCCAGCGCTTAAATTTCAGGTGGACTTGATCGGTGAAAGACCGTCAGGTGAAACACCCGCGGATTCATCGCTCGTGAAACTCGCAATCGAAACTACGAAACTGTTGGGTGTCGAACCACGTCTCGATCAGTCGTCGACGGATTCCAACCTGCCGATCTCGCTGGGTATTCCGGCAATCACACTCGGAGCCGGAGGAACTTCCGGAGCCTCACACACTCTCGCCGAATGGTACGACCCGCGCGACCGCGACAGGGGCTTGAAGCGCGGCTTACTCCTAATCCTCGGACTTGCTAATTAGTCATACAGGGGGTTTGCCACAGACGAACACGGACTGCACGGACAAAATCAGTCAGCTTGTCTGTGTCAATCCGTGTTAGTCCGTGGCTCTAGTTAATCGGAATCGAAATCGTCGCCGAACCAGCTTTGCCTGCCGGGAAACGTTTTTGTCTCGCGATTCGGAGTGCGTTTGCATCGCCGCCGGACGCCTGCGTCACTCTTCCTGATTCATCGTAAGTGACAGTAACAACCACTCGCTTCGCGCCGGGCTTAGCGGCATCGGCTACAGGAGCGGTAGGCGTAGTTGCTGCGGCATTCGTCTCTGCGGCTTTCGCTTCACGCGCGCGACGCTCTTTCTCGCGTTGTCGTTTTGCTGCTAAATCAGCCGCGTCTTCACTGGGCGGCGCCGTCTCTGTAGCGACGGGCTGCGGCTGGGCCGGTGTCTCGATCTGGGCGGTCTGCGGCTGGGCCGGCTGACTTACAGCTTCAGCAGAGGCTTCGGCTTTCTTCGTGCTGTACCAACCGGCGGGAACACCAATCACGGCCACACTCGCCAGCACGGCTACCACAGCCGCGCCGATGAATACTGGTTTCCGGCGGTTGATCGAGTCTTTGCCCATCGCGAGAAACGCCGGTGCAAATGATCTCTCAACTTCTTCACTCGTCTCGGACTTGTTCCCAGTCGACTGACGTTCGTCCTCGTCATAAACGTAATCCGGTGGAAACGCCACGCCCGGAACAATGCTCTCGTCCAACCGCCGCAAACCTTCCAACACGACCTGCGTCCACGGTTGATTGATGGTCCGATTCCCTGGTTGAGCGTCAACCTGAAATTCAAACTCCGCATTCGGCAGCGTCAGCGCGTAGTAAACGGCGTCGATTCCGTGCAGCACTCCAATGCGCGCGTCGACGACCGAACCCGCTTGCAGGTAGAAATAACCCGCGCCCTGCGGATACAGAACTTTCAGCCGTCCGCTCTTGCGCTGATTGCAGAAAAACTCGATTAACTCCGAGAGTGAAAGATCACTGAGGTGTCCAGTTAGTGCCATGAGAACGAGTCCCTTCTAGAAGAAGACAAAAATCAAGGTTGGAAACGAGGGGGAGAGGGCGCGCCAGACGTCTCCGGCGCGCCACCAAAAGGAGGTTTAGTTAACCAGCGCAAACTTGTAGTTAATCACGCCGGAAACCTTCACGGGCTGACCAGAAAGTTTTGTGGGAGAAAACCTGGCCTTGAGAGCTGCCTGCACTGCCGCATCGCGCAGCATCGTTGGACCACTCGACGCAGTCGCCGAAACAACCTTGCCCGTTTCGTCGAGAATGACGTCGACCGTCACCACGCCCGAGGTCCTGCTTCGCTTGGCAGCTTCGGGATAAGTCGGCGGCGGCAGCGAAAGCGCGGTACCGTTCAGCACGCCGCCGGAAACAGGCTTCAGAATCGGACGCGGAGCTGGGGTCGGCGGGGGTTCGGAGTCGAGCTTGACCATCGGCACTGCCTGATTCGTGCTGACTGCCGGAGTCTTCACATCGAGTGATGCAGCCGAGAGATTGCTAGCCGTGGTTGAAGCAGACGGCAGATCCGAAACTGTTGTTTCTTTGGCGTTGGTGCGGCCTTTGTTGGTGTTCGCTTTCGGATCGACAGCCGTCTTCGCGGCGTTGTTAGCAACTGGAGGAGCAACCGGTTGCGGCGCTGGCGCGTTGTTCGTGGCCGCAGGCGTCGCTGCTGGCGCGCCCGGCTGGACCATCTTCACCATGTTCTCATCGAGGTAGTACATGATGGCGCGATAGGTGACTTCCGTCGGTTCGAAAGTGATACCGCGACCGTCAACCACCGCCACTGAAGTGGTCATCTTGTTCCAGTTGCCAGCGAAGTCGAACTCATACTTGTAGGTTTCCTTGCTCAACAACGTGCCGTCCGGGTTGAGCAGGGTCATCTCGCTGATGTTTCCCTTTTCGTCGTACTTGTAGACTTCCTTACCTGTCAGCGTGGCGCCGGCGATAGGGAAATACTGGTTTTCAATCTTGTTGCCCTTGATGTCATAGGCCACGATTTCCACGAGCACGTGCTTGGCTTCAGCGAGCTTGCCGTCAGCCGACGAGAGCTTGGCGATTTCGGTGCGCACACGCCGCACGGGCCCGGTGAGACCATCGCGGGAGCGATCGGTTTCGACCGGAGCGGCTACTGCAGGGGCATTTCCGGCTTTGGCCGTCACATTGGTCTGGGCGCTTGCCGCAGCGGCGAAGACCAGCAGGCTAAGCATGAAGTAACTTAATCGAATCGACATTCTAAGCATTGTTTTCTCCCTAATTCGCTGAGGCAGGCTAAATTTGAAGAGATTTCCTCGTGAGGCAGGCAGTTAACTCCCGGTTCCGCCCGCAGCTCTACCGAGCCGTAGTCATACTAGCGGAGTTAAACGATGTTTGTCTAGAGCTATCTTAGTTTATCAACACGGTTGGCGGCGAGGACCTCTTGGGCGGCCTGGTAGACCTGCTGAACGGAAACCCGAGTGATTTTCTCGGCGCCTATCAGGCGGTGATGGTCCCCGACAGGCATGAAATTGTTAGGCGTCGGCCTGTCCATGATGACGACGACCGGCGTTCCGACGGCTGCGGCGGTGTGCATCGGGCCGGTATCGTTGGAAATAAAGAGGGTTAGGCGTGCCTGTGCCGAGAGAAGCTGCGGAATAGTCAAACGGTCGAGAAAGATGGTCTTGGCGGGAAATACCGTCCGCATCTGGGGAATGAGCGGGCGCTCTTCCGGTCCGGCGAAAACGATTACCCGGACGCCTTCGTTGCGGATCAAATGATCCGCGATCTCCGCAAAGTGCTCCATCGGCCAGCGGCGCGACTCGTTTCCGGCCCCCGGGAACAGACCGACCAGCAGCGTACCCGAGTTGGCCTTTTCCTTTTTCAGGATGTCCTCGACGGCTTGATCCGCAGCCGGCGCGGTCTTGAGCACGGGAAGACGTGGCGGGTTCTCGATGCCGAGCGGCTTGATCACGTCGAGATAGCGGTCGATGGCGTGAGCGTGCCTGGCTTCGCGCGGCGGCCGGGGCTGGAAGTTCGCCAGGTAGTCGAGCGAGCGGCCGGGCCGGCGCGCGTACAGCCGCCGTGGCGCGCCTGACAGAAATCCCAGCAGGTTGGTTTCAGACAAGCTGTGAAGATCGATAACGAAGTCGAACTTCGCTTTGCGCACCTCGCCGACGAATTTGAAGATGCGTCCGATCGAGACGAGCTTGACCCCATCGCGCAACGCGACTCGATCGACTTCCAGCACGTCGTCGGCAAAGCCGGATGGTTTCACAATCTCGCCGGCGGGTTTACCGACGGCAATCGTGATGCGCGCGTGCGGGAAGCGTTCGCGGATCGCGCGCAAGGCGGGCAAGCTCAAAACGACGTCGCCAAGCTGACCAAAATCAATGACGAGTATGTTGCGCGGATCGAACGGCACGGACGGCTAACTCTCCCGCAAATCTCGTCCGGTCATCTCAACCGGTTTTTCCAGGCCCAGCAACGCGAGCATGGTCGGTGCGACGTCTTCGAGCGCGCCGCCTTCGCGTAACTTCATTCCTGTAAACTCCTCGTCGATCAGATGAAACGGCACGGGATTAGTCGTGTGCGCGGTGTGCGGACTTCCGGTGAGTAGATCGATCATCTGTTCGGCGTTGCCGTGATCGGCAGTGATGAGCGTCGTGCCGCGTGCTTCGCGAATGCGTTTCGTGATCCAGCCGAGACAGGTGTCGACGAACTGGCACGCTTCGATTGTCTTATCGAGTTTGCCTGTGTGACCGACCATGTCGGGGTTAGCGAAGTTGACGACGAAAACATCCGTCTCGCCTTCATCGACGGCGCGCAGAAACTTGTCGGTAACTTTGAACGCCGACATCTCGGGTTGCAGATCGTAAGTAGCGATCTTCGGCGAAGGGACCAGCAACCGCTGCTCGCAGTTGAACTCTTTCTCAACGCCGCCGTTGAAGAAGTAAGTGACGTGCGCGTATTTCTCGGTCTCGGCAAGACGATAGTTACGCACGTGCGTGGCGGCCCAAACTTCCGCGAGCACGTTGCGATGATGACGCGGCGACAATGCAATCGGAAGATCGAACGTTTGGTCGTACAGCGTAAAGCAGACCATGTCGACTTTCGGTCGATCGGAAACGTCGAACTCGTTGAATCCCGGTACGGTGAGCGTTCGCGTGAGTTGCCGCGCGCGATCGGGGCGGAAGTTGAAAAAGACGACTGCGTCGCCATCTTTGATCGTGGCGACCGGCTCCGCGGTTTCGCGCACGATCAAGATAGGCTCGACAAACTCATCTGTTACGCCCCGTTGATACGACTCGTTAACTGCCGCAATCGGATCCTTTGCCAGGCTACCAACACCGTGGACCAACAGATCGTAAGCACGCTTCGTGCGTTCCCAACGTTTGTCGCGATCCATCGCGTAGTAACGGCCAATCACCGTCGCGATCTCACCAACACCAATCTCCGCAAGCTTCTTTTGCAAAGCTGAGAGGTACTGAACAGCCGACGAGGGAGGCGTGTCGCGCCCGTCGAGAAAGCAGTGAATGTAGACGCGCTGCAGCCCGCTACCTTTCGCCAGTTTCAGCAACGCGTAGAGATGGGTTAACGACGAATGAACCTGCCCGTCAGAGCACAGCCCCATGAGGTGCAGCGCTTTGTCGCGATCGCGCGCGCCTTCAATAGCGCTAACCAAAGTTTTGTTACGGAAAAACTCTCCGGTGTCGATCTCGTGATCGACCAGCGAAACGTCCATGCGAATCACACGTCCGGAACCGATGTTCAGATGGCCCACTTCGGAATTGCCCATCACGCCCGCCGGCAAACCAACGCGCGAGCCGTGCGCTTCGAGCAACGTCTGCGGGTATTTCTCGCAGAGCTCGTCGTAGAAAGGTGTCGTCGCGAGAGCGATGGCGTTGCCCTCGCGAGCAGCCGAATAACCCCAACCGTCAATAATGATCAGCGCCAGCGGACCGCGTTTCTTAGTCAAACCGCACCTCGATCTGATGAAATGCTTTCCTGCCGGGATAGCGTGAGGCGCCGCGCAGATCTTCTTCGATCCGCAGCAACTGATTGTATTTGGCGATGCGATCCGTACGCGATAGCGAGCCGGTTTTTATCTGCCCTGCGTTCGTGGCGACCGCGAGATCGGCGATGAACGGATCTTCAGTTTCGCCGGAACGATGCGAGATGATCGCGGTGCGTTTGTTCTTTTGGGCCAGTTCGATGCATTCGAGTGTTTCGGTAAGCGTGCCGATCTGGTTGACCTTGATCAGAATCGAGTTTGCCACACCGAGATCGATTCCCTTTTGCAGGAACTCAGTGTTTGTAACGAAGAGATCGTCACCAACGAGTTGCACGGTCTTGCCGAGCTCATCGGTAAGCAGTTTCCAACCGTCCCAATCGTCCTGGGCCAGCCCGTCTTCGATGGAAACGATCGGATAGTTCTTGCACCACTCTTTCCAGTAGTTGACCATCTCTTCGCTCGTCAACTGTCGCTTGTCGCTTTTCTTGAAGACGTAAACGCCGTTCTCATACAACTCGCTCATGGCCGGATCGAGCGCCAACAGAACGTCAGTTCCGGGCCGGTAACCCGCTGCTTTAACTGCCTCGACGACAATCTCAATCGCTTCCTCATTCGAGCTGAGGTTTGGCGCGAAGCCCCCCTCATCGCCAACGCTCGTCGCGTAGTTTTTGCCCTTTAGTATTCTCTTGAGCGTGTGAAAGATTTCCGCGCCCACGCACAATGCTTCGCTGAAAGTCGGCGCGGAGACTGGAACAATCATGAACTCCTGAAAATCCACATTATTATCCGCGTGCGCGCCGCCGTTGATGATATTCATCATTGGCACTGGTAGTGTGCGCGCGTTTGGACCACCGAGATATTTATAGAGTGGCAACTCGAGATGCTGCGCGGCCGCCCGAGCCGTTGCCAGCGACACAGCCAAAATCGCGTTGGCGCCGAGTCTTTTCTTGTTCGTTGTGCCGTCAAGGTCGATCATTGCTCGATCGACTTCGGCCTGATCGAGGGCGTCGAAGCCTTCCAATGCCGGCCCGATCACTTCGTTGACGTTTTGAACAGCTTTCAGGACCCCTCTGCCGTCGCGGCGGTTTTTGTCTCCATCACGAAGCTCAAAGGCTTCATAGTCCCCCCTCGAAGCGCCTGAAGGCACCGCTGCGCGCCCGATCTCGCCATCGGCCAAAACGACTTCTGCCTCGACCGTGGGATTACCACGCGAATCCAGTATTTCACGCGCCTGAACGTGCTCGATCCAACTCATCCTTTGCTTCCCCTTCTCCGTTAGTTTCAAGAATCTCCAGCTTAACGCGCATCACGCGGCGCTTCTCAACGCGCTCGACATGAAACACGAGCCCATCGTACGTCACTACTTCGCCAGGCTTGAGAACGTGCCCCGCTTCAGTCATCAGAAAACCGCCGATCGTCGTGTACGTTTCCGACTCCGGAACGGAAGTCTTCAAACGCCGGTTCAGATCGCGCACCGCCAAACCGCCCGCCAGCACAAACGTATGACGGTCGACTTCAGTGATCTGCTCGTTCACTTCTTCGTCGTGTTCGTCAGAGATGTCGCCCACGATCTCTTCCAGCAAGTCTTCGAGCGTGATAACACCTTCGAGCCCGCCATGCTCGTCGACGACAAAACCAAAGTGCGACTTTGCTTTCTGCATCTGTCGCAGGACGTGTTCGAGCCGCGCCGTGTCGACGACGTAAAGCGGCGGTTGCAGCACGTCTTCCAGTTTGAACTTGTCCGGATGCAACAGGTACGGCATCACGTCTTTGCTGTGAATGAAGCCGATAACATTATCTAACGACTCGCGATAGACAGGCAGACGTGAATACCGGTGCTGTTCGAACGCTTTGGTGATCTGTTCGAGCGAGCAGGTGTCGGAAATCGCGGCCATTTCTGTTCGCGGCACCATCGCTTCGCGAACAAGCGTATCGGAAAACTCAAACACGCGATGGATCAGGCGCCGTTCTTCGGCGCGCAGGTGTCCACTCTCGCGCGAGATGTCCACCAGTCGTCGTAATTCTTCTTCTGTATAAGTCGAGGCGTGTTCGGCGGTGGCTTTAATACCGACGAGTTGCACCGTGCGCACACTCGCCCAATCGAGCGCGCGGATCGGCCAACTGAAAACCTTGTAGAACACTTGCAGCGGCAACGCGATCGCCAGCGCAACTCTTTCCGCGAGAGCTAGACCCATCAGCTTCGGCGCTTGTTCGCCAAGCACGATGTGCAACGACGTGATAATCGAGAACGCGATCAGAAACGCGATCGTGTGCCGCCACCAATCGGAAATACGTCCGGCGAGCGGATCTTCCAAAAGCCGCGCGATGGCTGGTTCACCGATCCAACCGAGTGCGAGTGATGCGAGCGTGATTCCGAGCTGGCAGGCTGAGAGGTACGAGTTCAGGTTTTTCAGTAGTTCCAACAACCGTTTGGCGCCGCGGCTGCCGGCGGCAGCGAGCGTCTCAATCCGCGAAGAACGAACGCCAACCAGCGCAAACTCCGCCGCGACAAAAAAGCCGTTCGCGGCAACCAGCAATAAGACTGAAAAGAGTTTTATGAGTGTGGCGCCGGTGGATACGTGAGGAAGAACTGTTTCGCCTTCAGCGAACAGTAAGCCGAGCCAGATACTTGGTAGTTCGTCCATTCTGAGGTGGGCGAGGATGATATCACGAAGGGCTGGCAGACAAAGAGGGGGCTGCAGTCTGTGTCATCTGTGTTTGTTTACCACAGAAGACACGGACGGGCACAGATCGGCGGTCAAGCCGTTGTAAAAAACAGCTTCAACGCAGATAGTTGCTGACAGTTAACTAATGGCCGGCAGCGGCTCCGGCTGCACGGGTTCGGACAGGGCGCCTATCGTGTTTGGCACGGGCGCGAGCAATTGCCTGGTCGACGCGAGGTTCGATATTGCACTCCGGTTGGCGGCAAACCGCGGCCAACTCTGAGACCACCAGATAACGTGAACGTTCGAGCATTCTTTGCTCGCGAAAAGAGAGTGGTTTGAGTGTACTCAGATAAGTCAGGTGTTTCAGCACCTCAGCCACTTCAAAAATGTCGCCGGTGCGCATCTTTTCTGAGAATTCCTTAAAGCGATCCTTCCAATCATTAGCCGGGGAGGAAAAATCATCTGCTAGTGCTTTGAAAAGCATGTCACACTCACCCGATGAGATTGGGGCTCGCAGGCCAACTTCTGAAGCATTTGAAACCGGTACTAAGACCAGGGAGTTGTTAGCAGCAAGACGAAGCGTATAGAAAGGTAGGAGAGTAGCGCCTATCTGCTTCTGTTCTATTTGCTCGATGGTCCCGATTCCATGATTCGGGTAAACGACTTTCTGGCCGACTTTGAAGCCCACCATGCACCTCCATCGAATTTGAAACATCAGACTGCGCCGCACGCGCAGGCTTGGGGAATAAAACGAGTGACGCGGGTTGCGTCGGAAGCCCTAGTTGGTAAGTAGTTGAAGTCTAGCAAGCGATCTTGCGAAGCGTCAACCCGAACAGGTCTGGCGCAGTTTTGTTCGAGTTTCGGCGGATTCTGGGAGCCGGAGTTGGCGAGTGTGGCGACCAAAAACGTATTACGGATTGTCAGGAGTTGCCATATCGATAGTGATCCTGACGTCAGTGACTACGCCGTCTGTTAGGCTGACCTCTTGTTTCGCAGTTTTGGTCTTGTTCACACCGCCACCCATAACGGTAACGGTGAGCACATACTGACCGGGTGGTATTCCTTCGACCAGAAAATTGCCGCGCTCATCGATCATTGCCTGGCGCAGATAGGTATTGCTTTCCCCTGGTCTTCCTACTTGCACATATCTACTCGTTCCCGAAGTCAACGATCCATTTTCTATTTTGACAACCCCTCGGATAGTCGCATTGCCGTAACCAACAAAAATCTTTACTCCGGTTACCTGCTCCGCTTCCTTAACCTCAATGCGTGGCGCCGGCATCCCATCGCGTTCGATTCGCAAAATCGAAAAACTTGTTGGTGGGGATGGACTCCTGGGTTCACCGAGTGAAATGTTTACAACGCCATTTGGTATTCCTGCCAAACGAAAACTCCCGTCCGCCGCAATCGGCGACGAGTTGAGGTGGCCATGGTAGCCCGAAGCAGGCGGCACGTAACTTCGCACTAACAGCTCCGTCAACCTGGTCTTCGCTGCTTTGTTTTCACTCTCAATGATCACGATGCCGGAGATGCTGGCGCCGCGATTGAGTTTGATAGTCACCCCACTTACGTCTCGATCAATTACCTCGAATGTTGTTGCCTCCGCGCGTAAGTCGCTACCTTCGTTCATGATCAACGCAGTGCTGTACTTGCCCGGCATCAAACCTTCCACAACGAAATCGCCCTGGCCGTCCGAGGAAGTAACGGCAATTACAGGTTCCATTCGTCGCCCTATAAAACGCAAAATAAACCGCACGTTTGGCGCCGGTTCATTGGTTTCGCGGTTTATGATTCGGCCACTCGCGGAAAACGTCTGCCCCGGACGGCCGAGTGTGATGTCGACGTCTTTTGCCTCGCCTCCTTCACTGACCTCAATCACGGTGGCTTTGGCGGGATCGGTGGCGTCCGGATGAAATACCTGTTTGTAGAATACCTGTTTGGGGTTGAATTGAGTTGTTGAGTATCCGCCATAGCCTTCGCTGCCGCGGCCGGCCGCTACCAGGTAGCGTCCCGGCGCGAGCCCGAAGACGCGATAAATACCCCGATCGTCCGTTTTCACGCTCATCGCTGGAAACGGCAGCGCTTTTCCTACTTCGATAAGAGGCTGGCTATAGATCTCAATCTGCTGCTGCAAGACTGGACGCCCTTCGGCATCCGTGACCTTGCCGGTAATCACGCCGCCACGTACGAGCGAAAAGTTCATGCCTTCGACGTTTTCGTCTTCGCGAACTACGACGGTCCTCCGATCTTCGGAGTTAGTGGGAACATGCGTGGGCGCGATAACTGTAACGACGTAGTTTCCGGCGGGAACATTTGTTATTCGATAAATACCTTCCGCGTCGGTAACTGCCTGGTCGAAGGGATCGAACGAGGTGTCCAGAGCGCCCTTGCGTAGACCAACCACAACACCAGGAGCAGGTTTGTCGTTGATCGTGATCCGGCCTGAAATCGAACCACGCGGAGTTTTCACCTGTTGCTTACCCGGCGACTGCGCGAACGAGGAAACAGCGAAGCAAAGACACGTCAACGCGGAGAGCAATGTAAGTCGAGCGGAGGACCTCATTCAGTTGCTCCTTTTCTGGTGGGTCGCGGCATCATAGCTCAGGTTTGTTCATGTTGAAAGCCACATTTAATGCTGTGGCGTGCCGTGCTCAACGAGCAAATTATTCTCGGTTGTCAGCTTTAAGATTCTACTGTTAGGATCGCCCTCCATGGCTCATCTCAAAATCACCGACGCCAGTGGCCGTCAGTGGCAATTTTCGTTTGTGCCGCAGACCGCCTGCACGATTGGCCGCGCGCCGGACAATGCGGTGGTCTTGGATGATCCACGAGCCTCGCGCTATCACGCACACATCAACCAGGCAGAGAACGGCACGTTTACGATCGTCGACGGTGCAGTGATCAACGGCCAGCTTCGCCGCAGCGCTAACAAAGTCTTCATCAACGGCGAGCCGCGTTTCGACCAGCAACTCAAGAACGGCGATCGCATCACGATCGGCGCGAGCACGTTGCGTTTCGAGCAACCAGCCGAAGAACGCACCACTGACGTGCGCTACGACGACAAACCGCTCGGACACACACAACTGCTAATCTCCGCCAACGACGTGATGTCGACCGTGCTGCGGTCCAAGGAAGAAGTCACGCCTGACGCGAAACGCGACAAAGTTCTCGAAGCATTGCAACGCAAGGCAAACATCCTGAGCGCGCTTTACGAAATGAGTAAAACGCTCGGTTCTGTCTTCGATCTGAACGCCATCTTCGACAAAGCCACCGACATTATCTTTCGTTCGACACCCGCCGATCGCGTCGTCGCATTGATCGCGGAAGGCGAAGGAAATGAAGACGCGAACCTGACGCCGATCGCGATGCGCGCGCGCGATAACAAACTCGAAGCACACGCGCGCAAGCTTTCAATCGGCCGCACCATCACGCGCAAAGTCATGCGGGATCGCGTCGCACTGCTTTCGCAGGACGCGGCGTCAGACGAACAGTTTGCCGGAGTTGATTCGATCGTTTCGCAAGGCGTGCGTTCGACGATCTGCGCGCCGCTCGTGGCGGAGACTCGCGTCCACGGCGCACTCTACGCCGATCGTCTCGATCCATTCGCCGCTTTCAAACCCGACGATCTCGAACTGATCAGCGCCGTCGCGGCCCAAACCGCAATCGCAGTTGAAAACGCACGCGCCCACGAACGTCTCGCCCGCGAAGAAGTCGCCCGCGCAAACTACAGCCGGTTCTTGCCCGAATACGTCGTCAAACAGATGCTCGAGAATCCTGACTCGTTCAAGCTCGGCGGCGTCAGTCAGGTCATTACGATTTTGTTTGCCGACATCCGCGGTTTCACACGCATCTCCGAACACGCGCCGCCGGAAAAGATCGTAAACCTCCTGAATCGGTACTTTTCGGCAATGACCGACATCATTTTCGCGCACGGCGGCACGCTCGATAAATATCTTGGCGATGGTCTAATGGCCCTATTTGGGGCGCCAACAACTACGCCCGACGATGCATCCAATGCCTTGAACGCGGCCGTAGCGATGCAGCGCCGCATGCTGGGAATCAATCGAGAGTTACGAGAAGAAGGTTTTCCGGAGATCGGGGTCGGCATGGGCCTCCACACCGGTGAAGTAATCGTCGGTTACATCGGCTCGGACCGCCGCTCGGAATACACGGCGATTGGTGATACCGTCAACACGTCGTCGCGGCTCGAATCAAACGCGCTCGGGGGAGAAATCCTAATCAGTGATGCGACGGCAAAAGCCGCGCATAGTCGTTACAAGTTAAAGCCACGTGAAGCGATCATGGTAAAAAACAGGGAACAAGCTGTGATGCTGTGGGAAGTTGACTGGCAAAAGGCAAGCGGGTCGTTCTGAATCCTCATTTTTTATGTCGTTCATAGGCAAGACCAAGACTGTCCTCGGTTTGAATGCTCTCCGAGATCTGGTTTCCGACTCAATGGCTATCGACATGGGCTCTGCTAGCACGATCATTTCCGTGCGTGGGCGTGGCGTGGTCGTCGATGAACCATCAGTCGTAGCCGTCAACAAACTCAACGGCGAAGTCATCGCCTTCGGCAACGAAGCCCACAAGATGCAGGGCCGCGAAGCGCGTGACGTGACCGTGATCGCTCCGCTCGTCGACGGCGTTGTCGCCGACTTCGAACGCACGCGATTGATGCTCGATCACTTCGTACGCGAAGCGCGCAGCGGGCTGTCGCACTTCAGCCGCCGCGCGATCATGAGCGTGATCTCGGAAGTGACGCAGGTCGAACAACGCGCACTACTGGCTGCGGCGGAAGAGGCGCGCATCAGCCGTGTCTACATGATCGAGGAAGGACAGGCAGCCGCAATCGGAGCCGGTGTGGCGCTGGGCGACGAACACGCCGCGGCGGTGGTCGACATCGGCGGCGGCACAACGAACGTTGCGGCGATCATCAGCGGATCGATCATCGCTTCTCGTGCGGAACGAATTGGCAGTGGTGACATCGATCTGGCGATCATGGACCGCTTACGCCGTCACCGCGGATTGACGATCGGAGTGCAAACCGCGGAGCGATTGAAACTGGAGCTCAGTTCCGCAATCGAGCCGGAAGATCCAAACAAGAAGGTCAACGTGCGCGGGCGTGACGTGCAAACCGGCAGTCCAGGCGCGGTCGACATCACGGCGGCTGAAGTTCACTCGATTACGATGCCGATCATTCGCCGCATCGCCGACGAGGTGCGTTCGATGCTGACCGAACTCGCTCCCGAGGTGGCGGGCGATGTTTACGAGCGTGGTTTGATACTGACCGGCGGCGGTGCGCTGATGGAAGGCCTGTCGCAATACATGCAACGAGAGCTCGATCTCGTTGTTAAAGTCGCCGATGATCCCCGCTTTGCGATCGTGCGTGGCCTGGCCCAACTCTACGACGAACCGCTGTTACTCCGTCGCGTCGCACGCACCGAACCGCATCTCCTGTTGGACACCGAAGCCACCGCGTTCGAAACCTGATGGGGTTTACCGACTTCTATAAACGTCAAATCACGGTGGCGCACATCTTCGGAATTCCAGTGCGCTTTGATTACCGCTGGTTTGTGGTTTTCCTGTTGAGCGTTTGGTTGATCGCGGTGAACCTCACGCGCGGCGGCATGTTCGTAGGCTCGTACCGGCTTCAAGCGGTCAGCACCACAACCGCGTGGATTCTCGGCATCGTCACAACCCTCGGACTTTTTCTTTCAGTACTGGCCCATGAGCTCGCACACGCCTTCATGGCCCGCGCTGAAGGAATCGAGATCGAAGAGATCGTGCTGCATCCCTTTGGTGGGCTCGCACGCTTGCGCAACGAGCCGGAAAGTCCGCGCGCGGAATTCAGAATTGCCATTGCCGGACCAGCGGCGAGTTTCTTTATCGGCGTCATCACGTTTGTGCTGCTATTGCCCACGATGCGCGCCGGCTACACGACCGTTGCGGGAGTGTTACTACTCCTCTGCGCCGGCAACATCCTGCTAGCCATCTTCAATCTGTTTCCTGGTTATCCGCTGGACGGCGGCCGCGTGATGCGTGCGATTCTCTGGCACCGCACCGGCGACATTCGCCAGGCGACGCGATTGGCGGGCATCTGCGGCATGTTGATCGCCGCGATTCTGATCATCTTCGGCATCTACATGGCGATTGCGCCGAACTTCCGTTCGTACTTCATGGGCTTCTGGTCCGTGCTCGTCGGCGTTTTTCTTTTCGACGCGGCTTACAGCGTCGTGAAACACGTGCGCGTGCGTTTGCAGAACATCGTTCGCGAAGCCATGTCGGCCCCTTTCTCGATCGAACCCGATGTGTTGATCAGCCATTTGATTGATTCCGTCCTGCCGATGCACCGGCAGGTGGCTTTTCCTGTCGCTCACGACCGGCGGCTGCACGGAATGTTGTCCCTTGAAGACCTGAAATCCTTACCGCGCGAGCGCTGGCATCTCACCCGCGCGCGCGACGTGATGCGGCCGATCGCGCCGCGATTCTTTGTCGAGCCCAATGCTACCCTCGATTACGCCCGCGAATTGATGAAACGCAACGGCATCGGCTCGCTGGCGGTGGTCGGCAAGAACGGCGAACTGGTCGGCTTTCTGCAAAGCGGTAAATTCAAACGTAAAAAAAGCGTGAAACAATCCCGGTAAACTCCCGATTGTCTTAGCTGGATTTTTTCGCGATAATCCGTACGGAGCTTTCATTTTCGAAGCTGTGGAGAAACTAAGTTGCTGTCGCTACGCCGAGCATCGGGTACCCACAAATTTGATAACACGAAGAGATGTTACTGCTACTGCCCTACACCGAGTATCTGAGACGAGCCGTTGAGCCGCGCAACATCGCGGACATCGTCTTTGTCTTTTTGCTTGTGTATGCAGTCTTGAAACTCCTGCGCGGCACTCGCGCCACGCCGATGGCCGCCGGAATCGCCGCTCTCGTTTTTCTCTACTGGCTTTCAATCAAACAGGATCTCGCCACGCTCGAGTTCGTTCTCAGTAACGGACTGCTCTACATCGGTATCGCAATCATCGTTCTGTTCCAGTCGGAAATCCGGCAGGCGTTGATTACGTTCGGCAATCGCTTTCGCATGCCGTTCTCGCGTCATCGCGGACAGTTTGGCGAAGGGGTTTACGACGAAGTCATACTTGCCGCAACAACGCTCGCTTCGACGAAAACCGGCGCGCTGATCGTGATCGAGCGCAACGTCGGTTTGAAAAACGTGATCGACGGCGGCGTGCAGCTCGATGCCGAACTCAGTTACGACCTACTGTTGAGCATCTTCAATACGGCGAGCCCGTTGCACGACGGCGCGGTTGTCGTGCGCCGGCATCGCATTGCGGCGGCTTCATGCTTTTTGCCGTTGACACTGAATCCGCGTCTCTCGCGAGACTTGGGCACGCGGCATCGTGCGGCAATCGGCGTCACTGAAGACACCGATGCAGTCGCGGTCGTTGTGTCCGAAGAAACCGGCTTGCTCTCGTTTGTGCAAAAAGGTGATATCAGGCGCGGCCTCGATGCGACTAAGCTTCAGGAAGCGCTTTTGGACGCGCTGGGTTTGCTGCCAAAAAAAGAGAAGGAACAACAGAAGACGGCTGATCAGGACACGGAAGAGATCGCGCACGTGTGATTTCTCTGTGACTCTGTGTCTCCGTAGTTAGTTCTGTTATGCCATTTCAAGACGTAGACGAAGTAGCAGAGACAACCGCACCGCCGGCGGCGCCGAGCCGTTTGGAAAAACTGGTGCGCCGGATCTTTATTGAAGACTGGAGTCTGAAGCTGCTCTCGCTCGCTATCGCGCTCGTGCTCTGGCTCCTCGTGACAGGACAAAACCAACCGGTTACAGCACACGTCAACGTCCAACTCAATTTCATCCGCCCGCCTTCACTCGAGATCAGCAACGATCCGCCTCGCACTGTCGACGTCATGCTTACCGGCAGCCGAAACAAGTTAGACGATCTAACAACACTCGATCTCGTGGCCACGGTCGACATCAGCGACCAACGCGCAGGGGAGCGAGTCTTGCGGCTCGCCGATAAAGCACAGATTTCATTGCCGCAGGGCGTGAAGGTTGACGGCTTTCAACCGAGCGCGATTCCGGTTCGTCTCGAGCCGATTATTGATCGGCAGGTTTCAGTCGAGCCGAAGCTCGAAGGCCAGGCTGCGGACGGATATGAAGTTTATGCCGTTCGTCCGAGCAAGGGATCGGTAACGTTGCGCGGGCCCGAGACTCGCGTGCTGGCATTGCAAAAGGTGCAGACGGAAAGCATCTGGCTGGCCGGGCACAAAGAGAGTTTTCTGGCGACGAACGTGGCGATCGATGTGCCGGATCCGAAAGTGGACTTGCTCGATCCGGTCGTAAATGTAGAGGTCGATATCGGCGAACGCCGCGTTGAGAGAAGTATTTCTGGCGTTGCCGTTACTGCTGCTGACGGAAGTCGCGTGCAGCCGGCTAGCGCTGCGGTAACTGTGCTGGGGCCGTCGCGTCTGGTGGATTCGTTGAAAGCAGAAGATCTGAAAGTTGTCGTTGACGGCAATGGACCAACGCTTCAGTTGCCGCCGGCGTTAAATGGAAAAGTTAGTATGAAGTCGATTCAGCCGGGCAAGTTTCTCATGGACAAATAATGAAGGCTCTTTTCGGAACCGACGGTATTCGCGGCGAGGCCGGGCGTTTTCCACTCGACGCACCGACAGTCAAAACAATCGGATTTTCCCTGGCAAACCACCTTGCCGAAACAATCGCAGAACCAGTAATCGTCATTGGCCGGGACACGCGCGAATCCGGCGAGTGGCTCGAACAGGCATTGATCGAAGGCGCAACACACGCGGGCGTGAAGTGTCTTTCAGCAGGCATAATCACAACTCCCGGCGTTGCATATCTAACACGCCATTTAAAAGCCAACGCCGGCGTCGTAATCAGTGCCTCTCACAATCCGTACCAGGACAACGGCATCAAGATCTTCTCGCCGTCAGGGGAGAAAATCGATAATGCGTTGGAGCGCCAGATTGAGAGCGACATAGAGAAGGGGTTTCAAAACAACATCGATTTAAAGATTCCCTTTCCTAAAGCCTCCGCCAGCTTACGCAACGACTACCTGGACTTCCTCATCAACGATATCGCCAATGGTCTATCACTCGACGGCCTAACTATTGTCGTCGATTGCGCGAACGGCGCGAGCACTGAATTCGCACCAAAACTGTTCGAAACTCTCGGCGCCCGCGTAATCGCGATCAACGCCAATCCCGACGGCCGGAACATCAATCTCAACTCCGGTTCGCTCCACATCGAATCACTCATGGAAGCGGTGACCAAAGCGAACGCCGATCTCGGCGTGGCTTTCGACGGCGACGCCGATCGCTCTCTCTTCGTGGACGACGAAGGCAGCTTCGTCGACGGCGACGCAACACTCTGGGTGCTCGCCAATCACCTACGCTCGCATGGCCAGTTGAAAGCCGACACTGTTGTCGCCACTGTCATGAGCAACATAGGACTCGAAATCGCATTTCGCGCGGTCGGAATAAAACTGGTCCGCACCGACGTCGGCGACAAATACGTCCTCGATGAACTGCTACGCTTCAGCGCAAGTCTCGGTGGCGAACAATCGGGACACATCATCATGCCTGCTCTGAGCCTGGCTGGGGACGGCATGATCACTGCTCTCTGCCTGCTTCGCGCACTCCGCGAAACCGGCCAAACCCTCTCGGAAGCGACCGCCGGGTTTCAGCAGTACCCGCAAATCCTCGTGAATGTCCGCGTCCGGGAAAAGTTGCCGTTTGATGAGCTGGAGTCGGTGGACGCCGCAGTTCGCGCTGTTGAGGAACGGCTTTCGCACAAAGGACGGCTGCTGCTCCGCTATTCGGGAACGGAGCCGCTCGCCCGCGTGATGATTGAAGGCGAGAACCAATTTGAAATCGAAGACTATGCGAACCGGATCGCAGACGCGATCAAACGAGAGATCGGCGCCTAACTCGGACGGAAGCCTGAAATTTCTACACACCTACCCGGGAAATTTCTACATGCCTGGACTTTAGTCGCACCCTCGGTTCAATCGTCCTCAGCGCTTCTCCCCAGTGTTTCTCTAGGGAAACCGACTTAGTTCGTTGCTCCAGAAAAAGATGGTTGCACGGCACGGGCGTTGCGATGTATATTGTGGGGCAAGAGAGACGGTTGGTGGATCCTCCGTCTCAAGTGGTTGCTGGGGTGAGGACAGTAACCACGAATATGGAAGGGCGCGACGCACTCCCACGTATGTCGCGCCCTTTCGCTTTTATCGGCTCTCTGCCGGCCAAGCCCCAATGCAACGGCTCGAAATTTCGATAAATCAAAACGCTCGCAAGAGCCAAATCAATATCGGCCGCGGCATCCGGAAAGACTTAGGTCAACTTCTCTCACCGGCGCTCGCGAATTCACCGCAACGCGTCGGAATAATCTCAAACAAGCGAGTTTTCGGGCTTTACGGCCGTGAGATTGTGCGCAGTCTCAAGCGTGCTGGTTGCAAAACACGCACGTGGTTAATGCCCGAAGGCGAGCGCTACAAATCGTTCGCGATCCTTGAAAAAGCCGTTAAATTCCTTAACGAAAACTGCTTCGAACGAAACGATCTGGTGGTAGCGTTGGGCGGAGGCGTTGTTGGCGACCTCGCGGGATTTGCCGCGGCGATTTACCTCCGCGGCGTTCCGGTTGTTCAGGTTCCGACAACACTGCTCGCTCAGATCGATTCTTCAGTCGGCGGAAAAACCGGCATCAACTTGCCGACCGGCAAGAACCTGGTGGGTGCTTTTCATCAACCAGCGGCAGTTTTTATCGACCCAGAAACGCTGATTTCGTTGCCACAACGCGAGTTCGTTTCCGGATTCTGTGAAATGGTGAAACACGCGCTTATTGCTGATGAAAAGCTTGTGAGTAAGACCGTTAGCTCTCTTCGCGAGGTGGCACGGAACCGAGAGTCTGTTTTGAACACGGATTTTGAGGAATTGATCGCGGCAAACTGTGCTTTCAAAGCGTCGATCGTCGCGAACGACGAACGCGAATCGACGGCGCGGTCCGACGCGAAGTCGCGCCGCATTCTGAATTTTGGTCACACGACGGCACACGCGCTCGAAGCGATTACCAACTATCGCGTGTTCCGTCACGGTGAGGCGGTTGGTTATGGAATGTTAGTTGCCGGAGAACTTTCGCGAAACCTGGGTCTCCTCGGCTCCAGGGACTTGCAGTCGTTGCGTGAGGCCGTCGCGCTTTGCGGACCACTGCCGCGCGCGGATCAGCTCGACGTCAGTCAAATCATCCGCGCGCTACAGCACGATAAGAAAAGCGTCGACGGCCGAATCAAGTGGGTGTTGCTTGAAGGGGTGGGCCTGCCGAAGATAGTAGACGGTGGGCTCATCAGTCCGAAGGTTTTGCGTCAGTCGTTGCGAGCCGGCTTGCAACGCCGCACGAAACAAAACGAAAGTGGTCATTAATGCAAACGCGAAGATCAAATGAACGCGGCAGCGCTACACTAAAGTTTCTGATCGTGATGTCTATACTGGGCGCAGGTGCTTACGCCGCGTACCTCTACATCCCAGTGGCCTACAACGCGCATGCCTTCAAGGACGTGATGCAACACTACGTCGACGTTGCTTCGGCGGAGGGTAAGACACCGGCCGCGACGGCGGAGCATTTGATGAGGAACTTCAACGATTATGGCGTTCCGGCGGATGCTGTCATAACTCCCGTCAAGCGTGACAACCGCCTTGAAGTCAGGGTTCAGTATGTGAAACCGATTGAGTTTCCGGGATACACCTACAACTACGAGTTTGACGAGACCGTAAAGAGCACGGCCTTCCTCGATTTCAGTAAATAAAGAATTAGCGTGGAGCGCCGTCGAGAAACGCTTTGAGTTTTCGCGAGCGTGAGGGATGGCGCAGTTTGCGGAGCGCTTTCGCTTCGATTTGGCGGATTCTTTCGCGGGTGACGGCGAAGTGTTGGCCGACTTCTTCGAGCGTGTGCTCGGAACCGGTCGTGCCCAGCCCGAACCTCATCTTGATCACTTTCTCTTCGCGCGGCGTGAGCGTCGCGAGCACCTCGTCGGTAATCTCGCGCAGGTTTGAGGCGACAACCGCATCCGCCGGATTCAGAATCGACTTGTCTTCGATGAAATCACCGAGGTGCGAATCCTCTTCCTCGCCGATTGGCGTCTCCAGCGAGATCGGTTCCTGCGCGATCTTCAAGACTTTGCGCACTTTCGACACCGGAATATCCATCTTCCGTGCGATCTCTTCGCTCGTCGGTTCGCGGCCGAGTTCCTGGACCAGCGAACGCGAGGTCCGGATCAATTTATTGATCGTCTCGATCATGTGCACCGGAATGCGAATCGTGCGCGCCTGATCGGCGATCGCGCGCGTGATCGCCTGGCGGATCCACCACGTTGCGTAAGTAGAAAATTTGTATCCACGCCGCCATTCAAACTTGTCGACGGCCTTCATCAAACCGATGTTGCCTTCTTGAATCAGGTCTAAAAACTGAAGACCACGATTCGTGTATTTCTTGGCGATCGAAACGACCAAACGGAGATTTGCTTCGACGAGCTCGCGCTTGGCCTGGCCGGTCTGCTGTTCGCCGGTAACGATTGCCAGCAGTGAACGCTTGATCTCGACTGGACCAACGTAGTTGTCGATCTCGATCTGCGCCAACCGCTTTTTGGCTGTCAGAATGCGCTTGCGCAGATCACGTTGCTCTTCCGGGTTGGCGCGTTTACGAGCCGCCAGTTTCTCGTTGCTACTGTCGATCTCGCGGTCGGCTTCGCGCACGGATTTCTGCACTGAACGGATCGCATTGATCAGACGTTGACGAGCGCGCTCGGTAAGGTTTAGTCGGCCGATCTCCTGCGCGATTTCCAGCCGCGTCCGCGCAACTTTACGCTTCAGCTTCGTTAGTTTCTTGCTCTTCTTAGCGTGAGTTATTTCCTGCTCGGCGAGTAGTTTTTCGAGTTCCTTAAGTGCCTGATTGGCGAGTTCCTGGATGTGCTGGATTCCCTCGATGGTCCAGGTGCGATACTCCTCGGCCTTGTCTTCGTCGCCGGTGAGTTCGGCCTGTTCTGAGAACGTGACGGTGTCGCGGATGTTGATCTTGAGCGCGTGTAGATCCTCGCCGATTTTGAGCAACTCGCGAACCGCGATCGGCGAGCGCGCGATTGCCTTTTGCGTCTTTAACTGGCCTCGTTCGATGCGCTTAGCGATCGCGACTTCGCCTTCGCGCGTCAGCAATGGAACAACCCCCATCTCACGCAAATAGAGCCGCACCGGATCGTTGGTTTTTTCAAGTGCGCCGGCCGAGAGGTCGAGCTCGATGTCTTCGTCGAGAACTTCTTCCTCGTCGTCGGAAACTGTTGCCGCGGCTTGTTCGAGGAGGCGCTCATCGCTGTCGGCGACGGGGATATTGGAGCCTTCGAGCTTCTGGAGTACGTCTTCGATGTCGTCAGGCGAGACGACATTGTCGGGCAATTCGCGATTGAGGTCGTCAAACGTCAGGTACTTTTTGTCGCCGCCCAGTTCGAGCAGGCGTTCCATGACGTCGTCGCGATCCTTGTCTTCCATAATTCCTACTTGGCCGTTACTTGGCTATTACTTAGCCGTTACTTCACGGGCAGGTTGCAGCATGAGTTGCCGCTGGGTGTCGAGTTCAATCCGTTCGGTCACCAGCTTGACCATCTTTTCCTGGTCGTTTTCGCGCTCGGCCACTGCCAACTCCAGTTTCAACTCTTCAATGCGGTGCTCGATCTTCATGCGGCGGAACGTCGAGACGCATTCGTCGGCGACGTAATGCTCGTTTGACCCGTGCAGCGAAGAATTCATCATCACCATCGGCACCACGCTCGCCGCGAATTCGTCGCCCTCGGTCTTACTGATCAATGTGTCGAAATCAATTTCTGTGCCTTCGGTGTCGAGATCCAGCAACGCCTCGAAAAGAGGCGCGGTAGCCAGGTCCTCATAGTCTCCTTTTTTCAACATCGACAGGACCTGGTGTCGCAGATTCGCGTCAGCCAGCAATAATCCAAGCAGGCGCTGTTCCGCGGCGGTGACTTTCCTCTGTTTGGGTACTGTGTGGACCGCGCTGGACCGCGCCGCCCGGTTGTCGCGCACCGCTTGCCATAATTCTCGCCGCCATGTGGACGTGTTGACGTTTTCGCGATCGATTCCGAGGGAATCCATCGCCATATCGAAATACTCGCGCTTCTGAATGCGACTGTTGACCGCCCGTATGTAAGGAAGAACTTCTTCGACCGCTTCGGCTTTGTCCGCAGGCCGGTGAAGACTACGGTCGCGCAAAGCGTTTTCGATCACGAATTGTATGTGTGGTTGAGCGTGTGCCCGTCGCCGCTGATACTCAGTTACACCAAACTTTCGAATGAACTCGTCGGGATCTGCGTTGTCGGGAAGTACGAGCACCTTCACTTCGATATCCTCGGCGAGGAGGATCTCGATCGACTTTTTCGCTGCTTGTACGCCCGCGCGGTCGCCATCATAGTTGACTACAACTTTGCGCGCAAACCTGCTTAGCAGCTTCGCCTGTTCGCTTGTCAACGCCGTTCCCAAGCTCGCTACGACGTTGCGTACGCCGGCCTGAAAAGGAACGATAAGATCGAGAAATCCCTCGACGAGAATTGCAAATCCCTGGCGGCGGATCTCGTCGCGCGTGACATTCAATCCAAAGAGATTGCGGCCTTTAACGTAAGCGATCGTTTCCGGCGAGTTGATGTATTTTGCGTTGTCATCCGGTTTCAGGGCGCGCCCGCCAAAGGCGATCGGACGTTCCTGAACGTCCAGCACCGGAAACATCAAACGTCCACGAAAGCGATCGTAAGATCCGGGCCGATCCTCTTCCTTTTTAACAACCAAACCGCTGCGCTCGATCTGTTGTTGTGTTGCGCCTTTCTGGCGCAAATACGTCGAGAGCGCGTCCCAACTGTCAGGCGCGTAGCCAAGACGAAACGTTTTCTGTGTTTCTTCGGTTAGCTCGCGTTGGACCAGGTACTCACGAGCGACGCGTGCTTCCTTGCTCGATTCGAGTTGCTGTTGCCACCAATCCATGGCCCAGGAGTTGAGTTGAATAACGTCGTCGGACTCCTGGCGGCGTGCTTCGAAGCGGCTGTCCTCCACCATCTTCGGCAACGGCATGCCGATCTTGTCGGCGACGATCTTGATCGCTTCAGGAAAGCCGACGCGCTCGATCTCCATCACGAAATTGAAGACCGAGCCGCCTTTGTGGCAACCAAAACAGAAGAAAATCTCTTTCGTGGGACTGACGGAAAACGACGGCGTCTTCTCTTTGTGAAATGGACAACACGCCATCCAGTTAGCGCCCTTTTTCTTGAGCTGCACGTAGTCCTGAATGACGCGGACGATGTCGGCTTGACGTTTGAGATCGTCGATGAAAGTTTGGGGGTAACGCATTCTTTTAAACTAAACCATCCACAGATTACGCAGAACCTGGAAGGTAGTCTGCGTAATCTGTGGATGGCTTTATTGTCTCAACTCGACGAGAGTTGCACCAGTGCCGCCCTGATCGGGTGGGGCGGGAAGAAAACGAGCGACATGAGGATGATCTCCGAGCAAGCCGGCAATCGCGCGACGCAATGCGCCGGTGCCGTGCCCGTGCACGATTCGCACCTGACTGAGACTCGCGAGTGATGCTTCGTCGAGAAACTTATCAACCGCATCGACGGCTTCATCAGTCGTCTGGCCGATGACGTTCAATTCAGATTGGACCTTTTGTTCCGCCGCTGCAAGATGGATTTCAGTGCCTGATGAGCGGCGCAGTTTTTCCAGTTTGCCTTGCTGTGGCTTTGCCGTGGGTTGTTGTTCGACGAGCTCAAGGTTTTCCAATGTTTCCCGGAAACGCAAAGCCTTCACACGCACTTCGGCATAACCATCCTTGATCTGGTCCACCACGCCGACTGAGCCGAACGAGAGAAGTTTGACTTTGTCGCCGAGTACGATCTCACGCGGCGCGGCGGTGACGTACTGAGGTGTTTCATTTTCGATCTGGATCAGTTCGGCGCTGGAAGGTACGACGAGTTGTCCGTCGCGCACGATCCGGACATCGCGCGAAGGATCAACACCGGATTTCTTTTCTGCAACTGCTTGCGCAGCCCTTTGGGCGGCGCGCTTCATCTCCGCGACCTGGCGCTGCGCTTCACGCTCGGCGCGTGTTCTCTCGGCCCGGTCCGCTATTTTTCCGACCAGTTCGCGTCCTATCTTTTCGAGTTCTGCGACCATGCGCTGCGCAACCTGCTCAAACGATGCCTGCCGTTCGCGCTCGCGCTTCGCGGCCTCTTTCTCGAGCGAGGCAAACTTCTCAGCAACCGCGGCGCGTTCTTCTTCCAACGCAAGCCGCAACGCTTCAGCGTCTTCCGCTTCGCGTTTGATTCGCCGCAAATACTGAGTCGCTTGCAACGACGAATCCTTAACCGCGCCGACGGCCGCATCGACGATCGTTTTCGGAACGCCAAACCGCCGCGCGATCTCCAAACCTGATGAAGCGCCGGCGAGGCCGACAATCAATCGATACGTCGGTTGCAGTGTCTTTTCATTAAACTCGACACTCGCGTTGAGCACGCCCGTTTCGTTGCCCGCGTACATCTTGAGTCCGCTGTAGTGCGTCGTCGCAATGACGTGCGCGTTGCAAACGCGGCGGAAGTGGTCCACCACTGCAACTCCGAGCGCCGATCCTTCTTCCGGATCCGTTCCGGTGCCGACTTCGTCGAGCAACACGAGCGCGGGCGATTCGCATAGTTCGATCATCCGCGCGATGTTGGCGATGTGTGAAGTGAACGTTGAAAGATTTGCGGCGATTGATTGGTGATCGCCGATATCCGCGAGCACAGTGGCGTAGAACGGAACCCGCGCCGATTTCGCCGGCACCGAAATGCTCGACAGCGCCATCAACGCGAGCAGGCCAGTTGTTTTAAGGACGACCGTCTTGCCGCCGGCATTTGCGCCAGAAATGATCATCGCGTTGTTCTCGTCGTCCAACGTGAACGACACCGGAACAACCGCGCCGCCGCTCGCACGCAAGTTTTCTTCGAGCAGCGGATGCCGAGCCTCAACGATCTCCAGTGGTCCAGCCGCGCCGACTTCTGGAATCGAGCATTGAAAACGTTGGTGAAATACGGCTTTCGCATTGACGAAATCCAACTCAGCAACGGCCCCTGCAGCCATCACGATCGCCGGCAGTTGGGCGCGCAACTCTTCGCTCAGACCGAAAAGGATCTTCGCGATCTCGCGAGCTTCGGCTTCGTGCAAACCTTGCAGTTCGTTGTTTGCCTCGATCGTTTCGAGCGGCTCGATGAAAGCAGTCGCGCCGGATGACGAATAACCGTGAGCCACGCCGTGCACACGTCCGCGATGATCAGCCTTAACTGGAATCACAAACCGATCGTTTCTGATCGTGACCAGTTCATCCTGAATCGCCTCGGCGGACCGGCGCATCAGCCCTTCAAGCGAACGCGTGATGCGCGAACGCAAGCTGGAAATCTCGTGACGAATCTGCGCGAGCTCGGGACTGGCGCGATCGTCGAGTTCTCCTGTCGGCAGGATCTTGTTGGCAATGCGCGCGACCAGGCTGTTGAGATCGCGCGGCAGGTCTTCGACGAGTTGCCACAGCACGGGCGCGTTGTCGCGCTCGGCGAGAATCGCAGCGCGCGCGGACATCGCCTGTTCGCATAAACGTCCCGTTTGCAAAATCGACAACGGATCGAGCGCCGCGCCTTCGACGCGCAACCGGGCAATCGTCTCGTCCGGATCACTAAAACCACTGAAGGACCAGTTAACACCGCGGCCGCGCAGCGTCACACACTCCGACAACGCCGCGAGCTCGCGCCGCAACTCCGCGACGCTCGACGCGGGCGACAATCGCTCGACGCGCGCCTGACCCGCTTCGGTCTGCGCGTTTCGTTTGATCAGCGCCAGCAACTGCTGGTATTCGAGTGTGACAAATGCCTGGTCGTTCATGTGCGCGTGAAAGGTTACAACGCCGCCGCGCGACAAACAAACTGGTCCCTAGATACAATGACTGAACGCTGATGAAGACACTGATTATTATTTTGTCATTGATGGCGACTTCTTTCGTCGCTGGCGACCGAGGTGTTTTGATGTCGACTACACAAGAAAGAGCACGCATACGCGCTCCCGAGATCCAGGGCGGGCGCGGGTGGTTGAATACCGACAAGCCGCTTTCAATAGCTGGCCTCAAGGGCAAGGTCGTCTTACTCGACTTCTGGACCTACGGCTGCATCAACTGCATACATATCATTCCCGATCTCAAAAAACTCGAAGCGAAGTATCCCAACGAACTGGTCGTGATCGGCGTCCATTCCGCAAAGTTTCAAAACGAGAAAGAGACGGAGAACATTCGCCGCATCATTCTGCGCTACGAGATCGAACATCCGGTTTACAACGATTCTGAATTCGCAGTCTGGTCGAGCTATGGCGTGCGCGCCTGGCCCACACAAGTCTTGATCGATCCGGCTGGTTATGTGGTCGGTGCGGCATCCGGCGAAGGCAACTACGAAATCATCGATCAGACCGTAGCGAAACTGGTTGAAGAGTTTCGCAAACGCGGCGAGTTGAACGAGCAGCCGCTCAAACTGGTTTTGGAACGCGCGAAAGTCGGCGATCTGCCGTTAGCCTTTCCCGGCAAGATAATCGCAGACGCGACCACCGATCGGCTGTTCATCGCCGACTCGAATCACAATCGCATCGTAATCACGAAACTTGACGGCACGTTAATCGACACCGTTGGCACCGCTGACGCGGGTGCGGCCGACGGCGCATTTGATAAAGCGACGTTCAATCGCCCGCAAGGTCTCGCGTTGGCGGGCGACAATCTTTACGTGGCCGACACCGAGAACCATCTGATTCGCAAGGTCGATCTGAAAGCACGAACGGTCACAACGATCGCCGGCACGGGAGAGCAGACTCGCGAGTACTTCAAATCCGGGCCTGCGCGCACGGTCGCGTTGAGCTCGCCGTGGGATCTTCAACTCGCCGGCCAAACGCTCTACATCGCGATGGCTGGTCCACACCAGATTTGGAAACTCGATCTCGATAAAAACGAGGTTTCCACGTTTGCCGGATCAGGCCGTGAAGCACGGCTCGACGGTTCGTTACGTGAATCAGGTTTTGCACAACCTTCGGGACTCGCAATCATCGGTCAAACGCTTTACGTTGCCGACAGCGAGTCGAACATCATCCGCGGCATCGATCTCAATACCGGCCAGGTAAAAACTTTAGTCGGCGGCGATCTGTTTGAATTCGGCGACGTCGATGGGGCGGGAGATGATGTGCGGCTGCAACACCCGCTCGGCCTGCTCGCTTACGGCGATAAGTTACTAATTGCCGACACCTACAACCACAAGATCAAGGAACTCGATCCAAACAAGCGGCGCGTCACGAGTCTGTTCGGCACCGGCAAGCCCGGACAAATCGACGGCTCGACATCTTCGTTTTACGAACCCGGCGGTCTGGCTCTCGCAAACGACAAACTCTACATCGCCGACACCAACAACCAGGCGATTCGTGTTGTCGATCTGAAAACAAAACAGGCCAGCACTCTGCGGCTCAAGGGCCTGACGCCGCCAGAGAAGAATTTCGCGGCGTCGGAAACCGCGGCCGCGCCGAACGCCGAAGAGATCAAAACCGCGCCGCAACAACTTCGCGCCGGTGGCAATGCCACGCTCGAAATCAACGTCGAACTGCCGCAGGGATATCATCTGAATCCGATGGCGCCGCAGCGTTACAAAATCGCAGTCGAAGACGGGAAGAACATCCAGATAGACGAAAAACTCGCCGCACGAAGTGCCAAGGATCTCAAGCTACCGTTGCGCATTCCGGTGAACGCGGTCAGCGCCGGGGCCACTAAGGTCAAGGCCCAGGTGACCCTTTTCTATTGCCGCGAAGACAACACCGGAACCTGCCGGATCAAAACGCTTATCTGGCAAATCCCGGTGCAGGTAACAACCGATGCCAACGCGCCTAACGAACTGAAAGTACAAGGCAAATTGACCGCGGATTGATAACAATCTAATATCGTTGCTCCCCTAAATTTATCTATAAGGAGTGAGGTCGTGGCTGATAAACCATTTCTCACTGACATCAAAACTTTGCGCGAGCGCGCACGGCAACACATTGAAAACGGCGCAGTCACCCAAGGCTATACCGCGGATCGCGAAACCGTGGTCAAACTTCTGAATGAAGCACTAGCCACGGAAATCGTCTGCGTCCTGAGATATAAACGGCACTACTTCATGGCTTCCGGCATCAACGCAGAAAGTGTCGCCACCGAGTTTCTGGAACACGCAAACGAGGAACAGGGACACGCTGATTCGATCGCCCAACGCATCGTCCAGCTTAAAGGCGAACCAAACTTCAATCCCGATGGACTGCTTTCGCGCAGTCACGCGGAATACGTCGAGGGCACTTCGCTGACCGACATGATCAAGGAAGACCTTGTCGCCGAACGTATCGCGATCGATAGTTATCGCGAGATGATCACCTACTTCGGCACTGACGATCCGACTACGCGCCGGTTGATGGAAGAAATACTCGCCGTCGAGGAAGAACATGCGGACGATCTGGTGAACCTGCTCGAGAAGATGGGTTAACGACAGCGTATTGTCTGAAAGCCAGTCAAACCAAGCTGGCCCCGGCCGGCCGACAATGTGCCGCAGTTGTGGGGCGATCGTAGGCGCTTCAGAGCCGCAATGCGCCGTCTGCGGCGCGCCCACCGGCCTGTCACCAGAACGACTCCAATCCTACCGTGCCGCCGATCGCGAAACGATCAGGTTTGCACGCGCCGTTCTCAGCCGTCCTTACATCTTTACCGTTGTACTGCTCGTCGCGAACTTGTTTGTGTTTATGTTGATGTGGCAGTCGAGCGGTATGTCGTCGCAGGTGCTCTGGGGCGCGTTTCCCGAACCGGTGCTGGAAGCCTACGGCGCAAAGCTGAATTACCTCATCAACGCTCCGAACTATCAGTGGTGGCGCTTCATCACGCCGATGTTTGTGCACATCAACCTGCCGCACCTGCTGGTCAACATGTACAGCCTTTGGATCGTTGGACCATACGTTGAGAAGTTGTATGGGTCGGCGAAGTTTGTGGTGTTTTGGGTGGTGACGGGGATCGCGGGTGTCGTCGGGAGTTATTTGACGGTGCGGCCCGATCACGCGACCAGTTCATTAGGACGGTTCCTGTTTAAGAGTGCAGACATGCCGTCGGCGGGTGCTTCGGGAGCTTTGTTTGGACTTGTCGGCGTGCTGTTTATTTTCGGGATCAAGTTTCGCCGTGAGCTGCCGGAAGGTTTTAAGCGTGCATTTGGCACGGGCATGATTCCGATCATTGTTATCAATCTGTTTATTGGTTTTGTCGGCCGCGGGTTTATTGATAATGCCGCGCATCTTGGCGGGTTGTTGTCGGGAGCGGCACTAGCGGCGGTGGTGCAATATCGCCGGCCGGGCGAGCGGCGCGGAATGGCGACGGCGTGGCGTGTTCTTCAGGTGCTGGCGCTTTTGCTGGTCGTGGTCGGGTTTTACAAGACCGCGCGGAATTTCAATCGCTCGATACAGACTGCTACTCACCAAGTACTAAGTCAACAGGCTCAGTTTTTCTTGCAGTACGTTGCGGCAATGAACAACGCCAGGGAAAAAACCAAGGCCGTGATTCAGAACCGCGACGTGACGAACATAAATGAGATAGGCGAGCGAGCAGCCCAGGCGCCGGTGCTGGATGCTCGCGCGGCGGAGTTTCGCGATCGCCTGCTTGCGATTTTGACGCGGGCGGTGAACGCCGTCGCCTCGGCATCTCCGGCCGCAGGAGACGGGCCAAGACAACCGCCTCCGTTGGAAGATCAGAAGTTGAACGACGATTTTGCGCAGTGGCAACGTGAGTACGATCAGTGGATGGAACAGGCTGTCCAAACATATATGTCCGGGCAATCAAAATAATTTTTAGGAGAAAGAGATGGAAATCAGGAAGGTTGGTGTTTTGGGTTGCGGATTGATGGGCGCCGGGATCGCGCAGGTTGCGGCCAGTGCCGGATATCAAACCGTGGTGCGGGAAATGTCGGAGGAGTTGATTAATAAAGGGTTTGGCGGGATCGAGAAGTCGTTGGCGAAGTTTGCGGAAAAGGGAACGATCACGGCTATCCAGCAGAAGGAGATTCGCGGGCGTTTGTCGGGCACGACATCATTCGAACCGCTGGCTGATTGCGACATCATCATCGAAGCCATTATTGAGAATCTTGAAGAAAAGCGCAGCACCTATCGCCAGCTCGACGAGCTCTGTAAACCGGAAACAATCTTCGCGTCCAATACTTCATCGCTTTCGATCACGTCGATGATGACGGCCACTTCGCCTGAGCGGCAGCAACGTTTTATCGGTTTGCATTTTTTCAATCCTGTGCCGCTGATGAAGCTGGTGGAGGTAGTGCGGACGATTTTGACGGATGAAGCTGTTTACGAGCAGGCGGTGGCGTTTGGAAAATCGCTCGGCAAGGTGCCGGTGCGTGCTGGAGACAAGACGGGATTTATCGTGAATCGTTTGCTCGTGCCGTACATGCTCGACTCGATCCGGGCGTTGGAAGAGGGCGTTGGGTCGATTGTTGATATTGATAATGCGATGAAGTTGGGGTGTGGCTATCCGATGGGACCGTTGACGCTTGGCGATTTTGTCGGGCTCGACACGACCTACTACATTGCGGAGATCATGTTCAATGAATTTCACGAGAAGCGTTTCGCGCCGCCGCCACTATTGAAGCGCATGGTCCTGGCTGGTTTATACGGACGGAAATCCGGCCGCGGCTTCTACGACTACACGAAAGATCCCAAGAACCCTACGCCGATGAACTTGGTGTAAGTGTTTAGCTTCGACGATAGCCATTTTCGTTAGCAAATAGCCGATTTTGTATAGCCTTTCCCGCTCCGCCCCTCCTTTGCGAGTGCTAGAATCACTCGCAAGGGGGAGTACTAGATGAGCGAAGACCTTACAAAAACAGTTCCTGAGAGCGACAGCGAAAAGCTGACGCTAATTCTTACAACGGTGCAGACGCTGACAGTTCGCGCCGACAGCGTCGATTCACGATTAAATCGCTTCGAAGAAACGTTGGAAGACATCCGTCCCGTGTGGCAACTGTTAGTAACAGACGTGGCGCACTTGCGAGAAGGCCAACTACTTCTAGAAAAGGGCCAACGACGAATAGAAGAACGGTGCGGACGGTTGGACGAACGGGCCGGACGGTTGGAAGAAGGACTAGAGAATTTGCGTACGGAGGTTCGAGAGTTCCGGCGTGTTGTAGACTACAGGTTCTTAACTCTAAGCGGCACCGTACTAGACCGCTACAACAAACTTGAGCAACGAGTGACTAACCTGGAACTCAACAGCAACCCGCCGAATACTCAAACTTGATGCGCCTCAGAGCATCTCCTATACTGCGAAACGTAGTTACGATTCAGCTCGCGAGGTCGCAACGGTTGCAACCGACAGTTCATGAAGGACGTCTCAACGCTGAAGGTTTTCGCTTCGCGATCGTGGCGAGCCGCTGGAATGAGTTCATTACCGGCCGGCTCGTCGAAGGAGCTATGGACGCTCTCGAGCGTCTCGGAGCCAAAGAAGGTTCGGTCACGGCGTATCGCGTGCCGGGTGCCTTTGAAATACCATTACTTGCTTTGCGGCTGGCACAGTCGCGAAGATTTGATGCAATTATTTGCCTGGGTACGATCATACGTGGACAAACGCCGCATTTCGATTACATCGCCAATGAAGTCGCTCGCGGCATCTCGCACGCTGGTCTAGAATCAGGAGTGCCAGTGGTCTTTGGTATAGTCACCGCCGACACAGTCGATCAAGCGATCGACCGCGCCGGTGTCAAACTCGGCAACAAAGGGTTTGAAGCCGGCATGACGGCCGTAGAGCTGGCTAATTTATACAAGGAAGCGTTCGAAGCTTAATACCGTAGTTAATATCTGTAATTGGTAATTTGTTATGGGTTCGCGACGTAAGGCACGAGAATGTGCCTTGCAAATGCTCTTTGCGGCTGACGTTGCCGAAATGCCTCCGGACGATGTGGTCCGTAGCTATTGGGCTGAACTGGGAGAATCCGACCTCGATGAGACGGCCCGCGGATTCGCCACGCGGTTGGCTAAGGGAACTCTTTCCAACCTCGAACTGCTCGACGATCGCATCCGTTCGCGCGCCGAACACTGGCGCATCTCGCGTATGGCCGTCGTCGATCGCAACATTCTCCGTCTCGCTGTCTACGAGTTTTTGTACGAACCCACGCCCCGCACCGTCGCCATCAACGAAGCACTCGAAATCGCACGCCGCTTCTCAACTTACGAAGCGACCCAGTTCATCAACGGTATTCTCGACGCTATAAAACGCGATCTCGACGAACAGCAACCACAACAAAATATTCGCACCGAACCGGAAGAGTAATCTGTGACTCCGTGAACCTTAGAGATCGACTCGACCAGATCTTCGCGACCATCAGCGAACTGCGCGAGGCGGCGGCAGATGGCCCTAAGTCACGGCAGTTGGTAGATTCGCTCTTTCGCACTGTACACAGTTTCAAAGCGGCGGCCTTAGCCGAAGGCCGGAACGAACTGACCAAAACCGCGCACGACTTCGAAAACCTGCTTCATTCACTGCGCACCGGCAGAATCACACTCAACGACGAAGTGCTTCGGGCGATCGACGAAACAGCAGCAGCACTACGTGATGGCTCTCAGTCTGCTTCGCTTAACTTACCCAAACTCAACGACGAAACGTCTACAACTGACGCCCTCCCTCCCGAGTTCGCGAACTTAAGAGACGAAGAGCGCCATCGCGCCCTTGCGGCGTTACGTGAAGGCTCAAACCTCTACATGATGGAAGCTGTGTTTGAAGTTAGTGATTTCGACGAGCGGTTTCGACAACTGAAAGAGCGGCTGGAGCAGGATGCGGAGCTAATCTCAACTTCCCCGACAATGCAAGACGACACAGTTGTTTTCCAGGTCGTCTACGCCTCTCGATCCGAAAAAATTCCTGCCCAAACAGTCGTCCGCCAAGCGGTACGCGCGGGAAACTCAGCCGCGGCCAAACTGGCCAAACAAGTCAACTTTGTCATAACGGGCGAGGAATTCCTGTTGGATCGACAATGGGCAGATGTACTCGCTGACGCGTTGGTTCACTTAGTCCGCAACGCCGTCGACCACGGAATCGAATCAGATGGAACGGTGCTCATCAACACTGAGGAAACCGAAATCACCGTTACCGACGACGGCCGCGGCATCGATCCCGCAACTCTGACGCAACTCTTTCAACCCGGCTTTACGACCGCAAAAGACGTCACTGAGTTTTCAGGCCGCGGCGTTGGCTTGGACGCCGTTAAGACTGCTGTCGAACAGTTAGGTGGCAGCGTGAGTGTCACCAGCGAACCGGGTAAGGGATCCTCATTCAAAATCAAAATACCCAGTCCAACTAAGAGCTCCAATCCATCTTCGGATGCATAGTGTGCCACTTCGTCGCCCGCTCAAACGCCAGCGCCACTCGCAACGGCGACACTTCATCGTACACACCGCCAGTGAACATGATCGCCGCCGGTAGCTCGTTCACAAACCCGCACGGCACACATACCGCCGGATGACCGGTCAAATTCGTCACCAGCAAACTCGCACTTCCCGGCGCAGGACTCACAAAAACGTCCCACTGCGACATCAACTTCTCCATCTCCATCATCAACAACGTGCGAATCCGCTGTGCGCGCAAATACTCAACAGCCGGAATAAAACGCGAGGTGCGAAACGTGTTGGGCCAATCACCCGGCGATTGTCCCGACAACTGGTTGACGCGCCCGTCGCGCGTGATGTCGTCAAACGCCGCCGCAGCTTCCGCCGTCAGAATAAATCGCAGTGACGCCGCAGGTATTTTCGGCAATTCGATCGGCGTGAGCTTCGCGCCCGCTTTCTCCAACACTTCTAGCGCAGTCTTATAAACGGCACGGCGCTGTTCGGCCTGTTGCCGCTGTTGTTCGTTCGCCGGCTGAAAACCGGTCCCGTCGAATTCGTTCTTCAGGTAACCAATTCTCAACGTGCTGATGTTCGCATCAGCATTCCAGTTGAATGGCGCATCACCAACCGTAATGTCTTTTCCGTCAGGCCCGTAGATCGCGCTCAGCGCCGCGGCACAATCTTCGACGCCGCGGCAGATCGGACCGATCTTGTCCATGGTCCAACTCAAACCCATCGCGCCGTAACGGCTCACGCGTCCATAAGTCGGACGCAAACCGGTGCAACCGCAACGCGACGACGGCGAAACGATCGAGCCCAACGTTTCCGTGCCAATCGAAAACCCGACCAGTCCAGCCGAAGTCGCCGAAGCCGCTCCAGCCGACGATCCGCTCGATCCCGTTTGCGCTTCCTCCACTTGCCACGGATTGCGCGTCACACCCGCAAACCATCGTGCGCCCTGCGCCAGCGCGCCCATCGACAATTTGGCCACCAGCACAGCGCCCGCTTCGTTCAACCGTTCAATCACGGTGGCGTCGTAATCGATCATCTGATCGCGATACGGCTCCGCGCCCCACGTCGTCTTGATTCCCTTCGTCGCAAACAGATCCTTCGCGCCCCACGGAATGCCGTGCAGCGGCCCGCGATATTTGCCGCGTTTCAGCTCGGCGTCAGCGGCGGCGGCCTGTTTCAGCGCCAGTTCCTCGGTGAGCGTGACCACGCAAAGCAGCTTTGGACCATAACGCTTCAACCGCCCGAGATACATCTTCGTTAACTCGGTCGACGAAACTCGGCGCGTGCGAATCAACTCGGCAAGCTGCGGCACAGTTGCAAAAGCGAGATCTTCGACCGACTTGTACTGCGGCAGCTCAACCTTGCCAAAGCGAAACTTCGATCGCTGAACGTAAAGTTCCTTTCGCGCTCGCGACGGATGAAACGCAATCGCAGGTTCGGTATCGAGCGGAACATCGACTTTGCGAATCGCCTCGTATGAATCGAGATTACGATTGACGCCGCCGAGCGCCATCGCTTCCTGCGCGTCGGTGAGTTCGATGCCGAAGAGTTTTTCCGCCTGCCGCATCATCTCTTTCGTGATGCGCGGCGCAGGCGTCGGAGACGGGGATGGCGACGGCGTCGGCGTTGCCGAAGGCGACGCAGCCGGAGTTTGGGCCAGCACGTCCAGCGGCATTCTCGACGCGGCCACACCGGCGATACCCAGCGCCGGAAGCACCTTCACGAAGTTTCGCCGATCGACGTTGGTCTTCCCGGCGTTGCGTTGATTCGTCTTCTTTTTCATATCCTTTTTACTTATTCATCGGCACCATCGTCCCGGTACCAACGCCTTGAGTGCTCTCCTTGCCATACTTGAGCTTCAGCACTTTGGCTTTGCCAAACCGGTAGATAGTCACGATAAAGAGGTTGTCGTATTCGCTTTCGGGGATCGTCGGGTAGCTTTCGCCGCTCAACGTGGAGACGATCGCGGGCACGGTGTTGTTGTGCCCCGCAACGAAAACCGTTTGCCCGCGCAAACTTGTTTGGATTTGCTGGACCAGTTCGTCAGGTTTACTCGCCTCGATCAGAGTCACGGGAACGCTGATGCGATCCGACAGTGGTTTGACTGTTTGCTGCGTGCGCTTGTATTGCGTTGCATAGATCGCGTTTATGCCGGTGCCGCTAAACACGCGCGCGATCTCCTGCGCCCGCGCGAAACCCTCGGGAGACAAATCCGGATCCTGATTGTTAGGCTCCAGGTTTTTCTCGGCATGCCGAACGAGAATCACCGTCGTCACGGGACGCGAAAAGGTCGCGAAATAAGCAAACAGCACCACCGCGCCGAACACGGCAAACAGCATTGCAAACACTACGATTGTTCTGGTTCTCGTTTGGGGCTCGCGAATCTCTTCCATGTAAGAGCGGTCAGTGCAATTGGATTCCGGAGATGATAGTCTATTCGTCAAACAAACGACACAGAATTAAAGACAGGTAAGAGATTTGAGCCAGCAAAGCAGAACTGACTTGTCAGAGATGATCGCCGAGGAATTTGGCGCCAACGCCGAGTACGTGCAAGGCCTGCTCGAACGTTTTCGCACCAATCCTGACCTCGTCGACGACTCCTGGCGGTCCTATTTCAACGAAATACTTGGCGACGGCGTAAGTGCAACTCCAGCCGCAGTACAAACGTCCGGTAACGGCGCGAAAACGGCGGTTGTCGAAGCAGACGGCGACGCGCGCCCAACGCGCACGGAAACAAGCGCGGCCGCGGCGCCCGCTCCTGAACGCAAACCAGCCGAGACGCGTCCACCCGACAACGCGGAAGTGATTCCACTGCGTGGTCCCGCAGCGAAGATCGTGGAAAACATGGAACGAAGTCTGACCGTTCCAACCGCGACTTCCGAACGGCGCATTCCCGTAAAACTACTCGATGAGAATCGCCGCCTTATCAACACATATCTCGCGGAACACGATCGCGGCAAAGCGTCATATACGCACCTGATCGCGTGGGCCCTACTGCGCGCACTCGACGTCTATCCGCAACTCAACGACGGTTATTTCCAAAGCGAAAACGGACCGGCAAGATTGAAACGGCCGCAAGTCAATCTCGGCGTGGCTGTGGACCTGACGAAGAAAGACGGCACACGCACGTTGCTCGTGCCGAACATCAAGAACGCAAACAGTCTTTCATTCTCGGAATTCTTGACCGCGTACGACGATGTGGTCCAACGAGCGCGCAACGGAAAACTTCAGATCCCTGATTTTCAAGGCACGAGCATCTCGCTCACAAATCCCGGCACGATCGGCACCGTCGCTTCGATTCCACGGTTGATGGAAGGCCAGTCGGTGATTATCGCGACCGGCGCGATCGAGTATCCGGCGGAGTACCAGGCGATGGCGACCGAAGCGTTGTCACAGCTCGGCATCAGCAAGGCGATCTCGATCAGCAGCACGTACGATCACCGCGTCATTCAGGGCGCCGAGTCGGGCGCATTCCTGGCGCGCGTGCACGAACTCATCATCGGCAAGCACAATTTTTACGACGACATTTTTGCCAATCTCGGCATTCCGCATGTGCCGTTTCGCTGGAACGTCGATCGCAACCCGTTCTTCACTCAAGGCGATCAGGTCCTTGAGCAGAGCATTAAAGAAGCGCGCGTCATTGAGTTGATCAATGCGTATCGCGTTCGCGGTCACCTGATCGCCGACACCGATCCGCTGCACGCGCTGCCACGGCTTTATCACGCCGAGCTCGATATCGAGACTTATGGCCTGACCATCTGGGATCTCGATCGAGTTTTCACCACCGATGGTTTGGCAAACAAGCAGGCGTCGACGTTGCGAGAGATTCTCGACGTGCTGCAACGCGCCTATTGCGGCAAGGTCGGTATCGAATATCGACATATCCAGAGCAAAGAAGAGAAGACATGGATTCGCGAACAGATCCGCCGCGAGTTTGTCGTTCCTCAGCCGCTGCCGGCGGACCTGAAAAAGCGGCTGCTATGGAAACTGATCTCCGCGGAACAGTTCGAGCGTTTTCTGCACACGAAGTACCTGGGCCAGAAACGATTTTCACTCGAAGGCTGCGAGACGGTGATTCCGCTTCTCGACAAGCTGATCGACGGCGCCGGTGAGCGGGGTGTCGAGGAGATCGTCTTCGGCATGGCCCATCGTGGACGTTTGAACGTGCTCGCGAATGTGATCGGTGGCCTTTGCGAACGCATCTTTGCGGCGTTTGAAGGCTCCGTGCATCCGGAGTTTCCGGCAGACGAAGGCGACGTGAAATATCACCAGGGAGCGACTGGAGACCGCACGCTCGCCGACGGCCGTAAAGTTCGGTTGACGCTGTCGCCCAATCCGAGTCACCTCGAAGCTGTCGATCCGGTGGTCGAGGGCATGGTGCGCGCGAAGCAGGACGAGATCATGGGCCAGCGCGGCTCAACGCGTGAAGATGTGATGGATCAAGCGTTGCCGGTGCTGCTGCACGGCGACGCCGCTTTCGCCGGTCAGGGCATCGTGATGGAAACCCTGAACCTCGCGGGACTGAAAGGCTATCGCACCGGCGGCACGATCCACATCATCATCAACAACCAGATCGGATTCACCACTTCGCCGGAAGCGGGCCGATCGACGATCTATTCGACCGACGTCGCGCGGATGACGCAGTTGCCGATCTTTCACGTCAACGGCGACGATCCCGAAGCCGCGTATCGCGTACTGGAAATCGCCTTGAACTACCGGCAGGAGTTCAACAAAGACGTCGTGCTCGACCTGATCGGTTTCCGCCGTCTGGGTCACAACGAGACTGACGAACCGAGCTACACGCAACCGTTGATGTATGCGCGCGTGAAAGCGCATCAAGGCGTGCGGACGCTTTATGCAAAGCGGCTGATCAAGGAAGGCGTCGTTACCGAGGAAGAAGTTAATAACCTGATTCATGAACGCGTGCGCCGCTACGAAGAAGCGCAGGCGAATGCGAAGCAGAAGGTTCTCGACGAACCACCACATGCGTCGCCACCGGTTGAAGAGATCGACGGTTCCGAAGTGATTGAGACCGGAGTCGAGCCCGCGCAAATCATAAGCATCGCGCACAAGATTGCCGTGGTTCCGGAAGGATTCAACGTCAATCCGAAAATGGTGGGCCAACTCGCGCGGCGCGCGAAGATGGGCGATGGAACGTTGCCGCTCGATTGGGGTTTTGCGGAGTCGGTCGCGTTTGGATCTTTGGTGCAGGAAGGGACGCGCGTGCGTTTGAGTGGACAGGATTCCGGACGCGGCACGTTCAGTCAGCGCCACGCAGTGCTTTACGACACGCAAACCGGAAAGACGTGGGCGCCGCTTTCGGAGTTGCGCTCCGAAGAGAATCCGGCTGCGCGTTTTGATGTGTTTGATAGTTCATTGTCTGAACAGGGCGTGCTCGGGTTTGAGTACGGCTATACGGTCGAATTTCAGGACGCACTGGTTTTGTGGGAAGCGCAGTTTGGTGATTTTGGAAACGGCGCGCAGACGATCATCGATCAGTACATCGCGGCTTCGGAAGACAAATGGAAACAGAGGTCGCGGCTCGTCATGCTGCTGCCGCATGGTTACGAAGGACAAGGGCCCGAACACTCCAGCGCGCGACTCGAGCGATATCTTCAATTGTGCGCCGAGAACAACCTTCAGGTCTGCTATCCGACGACGCCTGCGCAGTATTTCCACTTGCTGCGGCGGCAAGTGCGCCCGGGATTCGAGCGGCCGCTGGTGGTGATGACGCCGAAGAGTCTGCTGCGCTTGTCCGCTGCTGCTTCGCGTATCGAGGATCTCACAACGGGAGGATTTCAACCCGTCATTGACGACGCGGAGATCAAAGACGCGTCAGCCGTGCGCAAGGTGGTGTTGTGCAGTGGCAAGGTCTATTACGACTTGATCGAGGCGCGAAAGAAGAGCGGTGATTTGAAAGTTGCGATTGTACGGCTGGAGCAGTTTTATCCGTTTCCGCTGCAAATGCTCCGCGAGATGGTAGCGAAGTTCACGGGCGCATCGCAGGTCGCGTGGGTGCAGGAAGAACCGCACAACATGGGCGGATGGACCTTCGTCCGCGATCGCCTGGAAGAGATGCTTGGCGACTCTGCCGAACTGCATTACGTGGGCCGGTCGGCCTCAGCCAGTCCCGCAACCGGCTCCTACAGCATTCACCAGAAAGAGCAGGCCGAGATCGTCGCCGAAGCCTTGAAGGCCGAATAAACCTCACACTCTCTTTATTCCACAAAAGTGCTTGACAGAAGCTCAAGTCAGTCCTACCATCCTATCGCACTTTGCGATGCAAAGAACTTTTAGAAAACTTTTGAGACGAGTGCCGGTGCCGTGCGTGGAAGACAAAACAACTCTTGAGCCGACACAAGGAGCGAGACCATGACCAGGAAAATCATCGCGATCATCTTCATCTTCATTTGCGCGTCTGTGGCTTGGGCAATACTCGGCGCCACCATCTTCGCACGCACCTACGACACCGGCGCGGTCTCGTCCAACAGAGTCGCTTCCACCTGGGGCTCGCAACAAAACCAGGGACCGCCCACGGCTTCATTCAACACGCCCATAACCAAACAACAGGACGTGGCCGAAAACGGTAAGTTTGTCAGGAAAACATGGACCGAAGACCTGATCACCGACATACCGCTCGAGAGCAGCAAGGTCCACGTCGATCTCGATCTCGAACACCGCCAAAAGGGTCTACTCTGGTACAGCACTTACAAGGTTCGTTTCGCCGGTGTCTACGGCTTTCGCAACCCGAGCGACAAGGAGCAGAACCTCGTCTTCAAACTCCAATTCCCAACCACACAGGCGATCTACGACAACCTGACTTTCGTCGTCGACGGCACTCCCGCGGCAATCTCTAACGAAGGCAACGCCGCGAAGACCGCAGTCAAGATCGGTCCCGGCAAAACCGCCCAGTTGGCTGTCGCCTACAGCTCTCAGGGGCTCAACGAATGGCGCTACAGCTTCGGCAGCACCGATGTCACACAAGTCAAAGATTTCAACCTCAAAATGAGCACCAACTTCAAAGAAATCGACTTTCCCGACAACACGCTCTCGCCTTCGGAAAAGCACGAGACCGATAAAGGTTGGGATCTGACATGGTCCTACAACAGCCTGCTCTCTGGTTATCAAATCGCGATGGGCATGCCGGAGAAACTCCAGCCGGGACCACTCGCCGGCCGTATCAGTTTGTTTGCCCCAGTATCACTCTTCTTCTTCTTTTTCCTCATGCTCATCATCACCACGATGCGCGGCATCGATCTTCACCCGATGAACTATTTTTTCCTCGCTGCCGCGTTCTTTTCTTTCCATCTGCTACTCGCGTATCTGGTCGATCACATCTCGATTCACGCTGCCTTCGCAATTTCGGCAAGTGTGTCAGTGTTTCTGGTTGTCAGTTATCTGCGACTTGTCGTCGGCATCGGCTTCGCGAGCCGCGAGGCGGCACTCGCGCAATTTGTCTATCTGGTGCTGTTCTCCTACGCGTTTTTCCTGAAGGGCTTCACCGGACTGGCGATCACGATCGGCTCGGTGCTCACGCTGTTTGTGGTCATGCAGGTGACCGGCCGCATTCACTGGGCGGAGAAGTTTGCAGTCAAATCTCCACCCAAACCGGCCGCCGAAATGAGCTAAGCCCTGGCCGAGGTGTTAATAAAACCGCTCAGCCAAACGTCTTAGTGACGTAGCCAGTGACGGGATTGGGTGATGGGATTCTGGAAGAACCAGTTCGAACCGAACCGCACCAGCGCTCAAGATACATTTGACGTGGTCTTTGGCCTCGTCTTGCCGATCGTGTGTTTAATAGCCGATCCGCTTGTTTTCAAAAGCGCCCCGATTTTCGGTCCCGCAATCCTGGAAGAGTATCAACTCTTCGCCTACCTGGTGTGTACGGTGGAGATGGGCTTCTTTCTCGTCTGGCGGACATTCCCAACAAAGGTGAACGCGTTTTCACCACTGTTTGCGGGTGTCTTTCTTATCGGCGCCTGTTTTTCCATGGTGATTGGCGTGGCGATGTTGCCGATGACGTTGATCGCGCTGCTGCTCGTGATCGGGCTGCTGGGACTGCTGCCGTTTTTCGCTGCCTTCGTCTATCTGAGAAACGCGATCCGGGCAATAAGAGCTCAGCGTGGCGCACCGATCCTCTTTCGGCTTTGGCTTGCTGTAATGAGCGGACTGTTCGTTATCGTCCCTCTGATCTTTGCGACGGTCTACGTGGAAAGATCGATTTCAGCTTCCGTCGACACGATGATTTACGGAAACAAGGCTCAAGCAGAGGCCGCAGCGAATCAACTGAAGTGGTTTGGTTTCATCCCACTCAAACAATACAACCGGCTCGCCGCTGCCTACGGCCGGGAATGGGACGTCGAGAAGAAAGCGACCCTTGCCCGAACATATTGGGAATTGACCGGCGAGGACATTGACCTAAGACAACGAATGTTAAGTGATTGAGTTTTTCCGGCTGAACTTCGCTGAGTAAGGTCACGTATAGCCACCCGACGCGCTAAGCCCCAAGCCCGCGACGACGCCCAGATTATGAGAGCAACTCTGTCCTTTTACACTGACGCCCTGAAGATCGCCTTGCAGTCGATCTTTGCGCACAAGCTGCGCGCGTTTCTTACGTTGATTGGCGTCATTATCGGTGTCTCTTCTGTCGTGACTGTCGGCGCGTCGATCAGCGGGCTCAATACTTACATCGTCGAAAAGATCTCGAAGGTACTCGGCAGTAATCACTTCATGATCGCGCGCATGGCTTTTTCGGGCGACATGGACGACGAAGAGTATGAGCGCCGCAACCGCCGCAACAAGCGAATCACCTGGGAAGATTACGAGTGGGTCCGCGACCATTGTCTCTCCTGCGCCGAGATCGGCGCCGCGGCGGGCAGCGGCGCCGACTTAAAACAGGATGGGATCGAATTCCCGGGCGCGGCTGTGTTTGGCGCCACTGCAAACATGGTCGACATCGAAGACAAGACCATCGAAACCGGACGCTTCATCTCCAATGACGAGGTCCAGCGATCCGCGATGGTGGTAGTTCTTGGCGGCGACATCAAAGACAAGTTTTTTCCCAACGTCGATGCGATCGGAAAGACGTTAAAAATTCGTGGACTGCCAATGCGAGTCGTGGGCGTCGAAGAAAAGCGTGGCTCGTTCTTTGGCGACTCGTTTGATCGTCACGTCTATATTCCCATCACAACGCACCTTCAGATCTTCGGCCGCAACGGAATGCAGATTCACGGCAAGGGGAGCACGCGCGAAAACTTTCACGCGGCGATTGAAGATGCGCGTGTTGCCATGCGCATCAAGCGCAAGCTAAACGGCAACGAAGAAGACGATTTCGGTGTCGTTAACGTCGAGGAGTTGAACAATCAGATCGACCAATTTACCAACGCGATCGCGCTCGTAGTTGTGCCGATCACTGCGATCACGCTGATTGTCGGCGGCATCGTGGTGATGAACATCATGCTGGTGAGCGTCACTGAAAGAACGTTTGAAGTCGGACTGCGAAAAGCAGTGGGCGCCACGCGACGGCAGATACTGCTTCAGTTCCTGATTGAGTCGGCAATTCTATGCGCGCTCGGCGGCGTAATCGGACTGTTGTTGTCGTGGGGCATCATCACGCTGATCACGACGCTCGCGTCGATCACGATGACGATCACGCTCTTCTACATCATTCTTGCCGTCGGGGTCTCGAGCCTTGTTGGCATTCTCGCCGGCATTTACCCGGCGTTCAAAGCTGCGCGACTCGATCCGATTCTCGCGCTGACGCACGCAAACTAGAAGTATGAAGCTCCCAGTTCCCAAAGGTGTTTTGCGTGCCACGTTAGCGATGGCGGTCGACAGCGTTCGCGGCCACAAGTTCCGCAGCTTTCTGACCGTGCTCGGAATCGTTATCGGCGTGATGACCGCGATCTCTATCGCGTCGCTGCTTACCGGGTTGCGGCAAAACATCGTGTCGATGATCGAAGAGTACGGGACCAACAACATCTATGCGTTTCACCTCTCGACTGGTCCACGCACGGGCGAAGATCGTTCGGAACGCACACGCAAACCGCTGACAGTCACCGACGCGGAAACAATTAAAGCCCAAGCCCCCGCGGTTGAAGACGTCGCGTGGGTCGCGCCGAACGTCGGTTACGGTGGGGGTGCGTTTGACGACAACATCACTTACCAGGGCCGCAATTACCGTTGGGGCGACACGCAAGGCGTCTCGCAAAACTACGCCGACATTACGAACATCGTTTTGAAAGAAGGCCGTTTCATTACCGAGTCAGACGATCAGCAGCGCTCCAATGTGATGGTCATCGGCGTGAACGCCGCGGAAGCATTGTTTCCCGGCATGGAGCAGATCGCCGGCGCGCAGGTGCGAATGGGCGGCTACAATTTCGAGGTCGTTGGCGTGCTCGAAAAGCGCAAAGCCGGGTTTTTCGGGGAGAACGAAGAAGACAACGCGATCTACATTCCGTTTCGCACCGCACAAAAGGTCGCACCCGCGAAAGGTTATCTCTTGCTCGTGATTCGCGGCCGATCGGGACAAATTCAGGAAGCATTAACGCAGTCAGAAGAGATTCTGCGCCGTCGCCGCCAGGTGAAATTTGGCGACCCGAACAACTTCGACATCAAAACAGCCGACAAATTTATCGAACAGTTTGATAGCATCACGGCGATGGTCGGATTGATCGCCATCGCGATCTCAAGTCTGGGACTATTGGTGGGCGGCATCGGCGTGATGAATATCATGCTGGTGAGCGTCACCGAACGAACCAAAGAGATCGGGGTGCGCAAAGCCATCGGCGCGCGACGCAGAGATATCGTGCGTCAATTTCTGTTTGAGGCGATGATGTTGACGTTTTTGGGCGGCGTGCTGGGCGTGTTGCTGGCGGTGGGCGCAAGCCAACTGCTGATGCTGCTGGTTCCGAGTCTGCCGGCGTCGATTCCCACGTGGGCGGTGATTACGGGTCTGAGTGTTTCTATCGGCGTGGGATTGATCTTCGGTGTATGGCCGGCACGCAAAGCATCGCGGCTCGATCCGATCGAGTGCCTGCGTTACGAATGAAGCGCGACTTCATAAAGGAATTTCTAACCTACATCCAGGTTGAAAAGGGGCTGGCGCAGCACAGCATCGCCAGCTACCAAAGAGATCTCACGCGCCTGCAAACCTGGGCCACGCAAAACGGAAAAGACGTTGTCGAGCTCACGCGCGCTGACTTGCGCAAGTGGATCGCGAGTCTCTCGCGTGACGGACTCGCGCCGACGTCCGTGGCGAGAGCAGTGAGCGCAACGCGTGGTTTTTACAAGTTTCTAATGCTCGATGGTCACATCAAGTGGCATCCAGCGGAAGACCTCGACACGCCGCAACGTTTCGCCTACCTGCCGAAGTTTCTGACTGAGGAAGAAATTAATCGCCTGCTGGCGATGCCGGAGATTACCACGCTGGAAGGGATTCGCGATCGCACGATCCTGGAGGTGATGTATGCGACGGGCTTGCGCGTTTCGGAGATGGTGAATCTGAAACAGGCAGACATAGATCTGCTCGCGGGGCTTTTGGTCTGTCATGGCAAAGGAAGCAAGGAACGGCGAGTTCCGCTTGGCAAAAGCGCGATTCATTGGCTGCAACAGTACGCGGCGGCGAAAGCTGGTTACGGGAAACAAACGTTGCCGAATGTGTTCGTACATCGCGGCAAGCCGTTCACGCGGCATCTGGCGTGGTCCATGATCAAGCGTTACGCGGAGCGCGCTGGAATGAAAAACGTTTCGCCACACACGTTGCGTCACAGCTTTGCGACGCATCTGCTGCAACACGGAGCTGATTCACGTTCGGTGCAGGCGCTGTTGGGCCACAGCGACATTTCGACAACGCAGATCTACACGCACATCACTGACGTACACTTGCGCTCAGCTTACGACCGGCATCATCCGCGCGCGCGTAAGAATAACTAATCAATGTTCACGCTGACCGAACCTTCCGACCGCGACATCGAACGTTTCATTTCAAGTCAAAGAGATTTGCCGTTCACGTACGCCGATGTCGGCGCGACACGATTCGATCCTGCCGCAGCACCTCGGGGTTTTGTCCTCGATCACAATCGCGTTCAACTGGGATATGGAAATGAAGTTTACGAGCGGGCTGTTGGGGCGTTGAAGCAGTGGCGGCAATTCGAGCTTGGCTGGGTGACGATTGCGCCGCACGGTGTGAAGCTCGAAAAGGACGCGGTCGTAGCGGTCAAAGCACGGGCGTGCGGCACATGGTCACTCAGTGCGTGCCGAGTGGTCTACATGATCGACGAGCAGATGCAGAACAGACGTTCTGGTTTTGCGTACGGCACGTTGCCGGATCATGTCGAACGTGGCGAAGAGCGGTTTTTAATCGAGTGGAATCCAATCGACGACAGCGTCTGGTACGACATCCTGGCTTTTTCGCAACCGCGGCATCCGCTGGTGAAGCTAGGTTCGCCGGTTGCGCGCATGTTACAGAAGCGCTTCGCGCAAGACTCAAAGGCAGTGATGAAGTCCGTCGTGAGTCATCCGTGAGATCTTTTCTTTGTAACGGGCAACCTCGGCTTCCGCCCGTTCTTCAGTCCAACCTAGCCAGCGTCGTCCAACTTCCGCCGCGGCTTCAAGCTCTTTGAGTCCGAGGTCAGCGTTCAAACCGATCATCGTGCGTCGCAGAAAACAGTCGGCCAACGTCTTAGCGAACTCTTCGGTAAAACTGAAAACCACTTCGGCAGCGAGCGGATTCTCAACTTTTAACCGCTTCGCTAGTTCCGCAACCTTCTTCGCCCGCGAACCATAAACCCGCCGCCACCGCTCACACACGTTCGCAGGCGTCTTACCCGTCGCGCCGGGCAAAGAAACTCTTGCCGTCTCACAAGGCGGAGACGACCTACCCAACTTGCGAAAGATCAAGTCGACACACTCTTCCGCAAGACTGCGATACGTCGTTAGCTTTCCACCAACTACCGAAACGAAATTCTGAAATTGCGGATGCTCCCGAAGAAAATGTCTCCGCGTGATGCTTTGTTCGTCCTCGTTCTTTGTGTACGGCAACGGCCGCACACCCGAGTACGTGTAAAGCACTTGCTCGCGTGTTAGCTCGGCAGCCGGAAACGCGCGATTGGTCTCCGCCAGCAGGTAATCGATCTCCCACTCTTCAGCGCGAACTTCATCCGGGTCTTCTTCAAAATGAACATCCGTCGTGCCAATTAGATAGTTACCGTTCCACGGAATAACAAAGAACGGACGCCGATCGCTGACTGCCTCCAGATAGACTGCGCTCTTCGCCGCACCGGCAAACGGCGCCACAACCATGTGACTACCCTTCGTCCCACCAATCAACCGCTGCTTGCTCGTACTGCTGATCCCTTGTTCGATCAACTGGTCGACCCACGGCCCAGCAGCGTTGATCACAACTCCCGCTAGCGCCGGTTCCTCAAAATCCCCCTCTAACTCGACCCCTCGCACGCGGCTACCTTCGCTTAGCAGCTTCCTTACGCGCGTATAAGTCAACACAGTCGCGCCGTGTTCGATCGCAGCCAGCATGTTCTCCACAACCAACCGCTCAGCAAACTCAACCTGCGCGTCAAAATAACCTGCCGACCCGACCAAACCCTCCGCCTTCAGCCCCGGCATTCTTCGCAAAGTCTCTCGCGCCGACTGCATCCGATACCGCGGCAGCGACTTCCCCCACGCCAACAACTCATACGCAATCATTCCGGCCCGGATCGTCGCCCACCCTCGCTGACTCTCCTTGTAGATCGGGATCGTCATCTCCAACGGCCGCACCAGGTGCGGCGCGATCCGCAACAGCGTCTCACGCTCCTGCAACGACTCCCGCACCAAACCAAACTCAAAGTGCTCGAGGTATCTCAGCCCACCGTGAATGAGCCGCGTCGATCCGGCACTCGTCCCGCCACCCACATCACCTTTATCAATCAACAACACTCTCAACCCGCGCATCGCCGCGTCGCGCGCGATGCCCGCTCCGTTGATTCCCGCCCCGATCACAATCACGTCAAACTCTGTGTTCATCTGTGGCTTCACACGATATCGTGCCGGCAACGCACGGTCTAAGACATCCTCCTCGGATCACGCACACCAGCACGATCAAACACCCGGCTTGAGAGTTCTCAAATTAACAAATCACTGTCCAAACTTCGCCCTTGAGAAATCTCAATTCTTAATTGCCACCATCTACTAACGCTTTGCGGGCATACACATTGCCGCGTTTCGGCGCAACCAGCAGGTCAACCATCAAACCAAGGAGCAAGACCATGAAAGTCTCCCGACTTAACTCAAGACTTCTCGTTTTATTTCTCACCATTCTCTCAATCACCGCAATCGCCCGCGCCACTCAAGATACGGACGAACCCGACGATTACGATGTAAAAGACCGGGTTGTGCGTATCAGTTTGATCACCGGGGAAGTGAACCTCAGACGGCGCGCCAACCAGGACTGGGAACGCGCCCGCCTGAACTATCCGCTCGTCGAAGGCGACACCGTAGCCACCGACAAAGACAGCCAGATGGAAATACAGATCGACGCGCGCAACTTTGTCCGGCTGGCGCCGAGCACCGCCTTGCGCATCGTCACGCTACGTGACGAAGGCGTCGCACTGAGTGTTATCGAAGGCACGGCAGTCGTTCGACTAGTCAAGTTTGATCGTAGCAAAGAGTATTTTGAAATAGACGCGCCGCGGACCACGATGGCCGCCGAGAAACCGGGGCTCTACCGGATCGACGTGCCGCGCGATGGCCGCGTGCGTCTGACCGTGCGCGACGGCGGAAGCGCACGGATCTATTCCGACACGTCGGGCTTTTCGTTGCGCGACGGCCGCTCGGCGGAACTTGTGGTGGCGGGCGAGAACGCCGGCGACTGGGATTTTCTCGCCGCCACTTCCGATGCGATCGATACGTGGGTAAGCGATCGCGAGCGCTTCCTCGCGCAGCGTCTCCGTTATGACAGCGAGTACTACGACGAGTATGCGTGGGGAGCGGAGGAGCTTGCGGCGTATGGCGAATGGACGTTCACGGACGACTTCGGCTGGATCTGGCGGCCGCATCCGGGAACGATCAGCGCGTACGCCGATTGGGCGCCGTATCGCTACGGTCATTGGACGTGGTGTCCACCGTACGGCTGGACGTGGGTTGGTTACGAGCCGTGGGGTTGGGCGCCGTATCACTACGGTCGTTGGGTGTTTCACAACAACGCGTGGGCGTGGGTGCCGCGCAGCACGTTTAATCGCAACAAGCGTAGTTGGTGGCGGCCGGCGCTCGTAGCGTTTGCGAGTCTCAACTTCTCGTTTGGCAGTAGCAACGACATCTGTTGGTATCCGCTTGGATACTACGATCGCGATCCACATTCGCGCCGTTATCGCCATGGGGATCGGGATCGTCGACCCGGCTACGGTGGTGGCGGTGGCGGAGGACGCCCGCCGTACACGCAGCCCGGTGGCGGTTCTGGTGGAGGACGTCCGCCGTATACGCCGGGAGGTGGAACAACCGCTGGTGGCGGCGGTGCTGGCCGGCCAACAGGACGGGACGGTGAACACAAGTCGTGGCGTGGTGTGACGCGAGTGCCGCGCAGGGACTTTGGAGACAATGGTCAGCCGGGGCGGCCGGTTGATGAAGGAACAGCGCGACGTGTGATTGATTCGCCGCCGGAGATTGATGATTTGCCGCGGCGCATTGGTCCGGGTCGCACAGAAGGCCGTCAGGTTCAGTTGCCGGCAAGTCCGACTGGTGCTGCGGAGCGCACGCCGGGAGTTGCGCTGGATGAAGACCTGCGACGCTCGCGTGTCTTCCGTGGCCGCGAACCTCGCACTGGTGATCCCACTCGAGAAACGCGAACCAGTACCCAACCAAATCCGAGTGGCGCCCCTGCGGGTCAGCCTACAGGTTCAACTCCGGGTCAACCGACTGGTGCGCCAACGGTCCAGGAGCCGTCTGGAGCGGTTACTCGTCCTGAGCCGGTAGCGTCTCCTGAGCCTCGTTCGGACGACAGGCCGGGTCGAGTTGTGCGGCCGTCGATTCAGGACGGTCCAGACAAACGTGTGAGGGGGCAATCAGGAATCGAACGGCGTCCCTCGCGCGACCCAGAGCAACCGGGAACTGAAACCCGATCCGAGCCACGGATCGAACCCCCACAATCCGATCCCGCCCCACGCGTAGAAACCCCTCGCCCCGAGCCCCGTGTTGAAACTCCTAAACCAGAGACACGAACGGAACCTCGCACAGAGTCTCCGGGCCCTGCCCGACGCATAGAGACTCCCCGCTCCGAGCCCGCGCCACGCGTAGAAACTCCGCGTACGGAGTCTCGACCAGAACCTCGCTCGGAGTCACCACGCTCCGATCCACCTCCACGTAACGAGCCTCCTCCTCGCTCCGATCCCCCACCACGGATTGAGTCCCGACCCGAACCCCGTTCAGAACCATCACGTTCTGAGCCACCACCTCGTAACGATCCGCCACCCCGCAACGATCCGCCGGCGCGATCAGAATCACCGCGCTCAGAGTCGCGGTCAGAATCACCGCGGTCGGAATCGCCGCGGTCAGAGTCTCCACGATCAGAATCACCGCGATCAGAATCGCCGCGGTCGGAGTCGCCGCGCTCAGAGTCTCCACGAACGGAGTCGCCAAAGAAACCGGACAATAAGGAGTAAGTGCGTGGCTGAAACTAAGGTTCGATTTTTAGGCGAGGTATTTTGCGTGATTGACCATCGATCGGTGAATCAACCTCACCGATCTGCGTAGCGCCCATGCGCTCGTAAAACCCTGCCGCATTCGGGTCCGATGATATCTCAACATCGCGGACCGCGAGTGCGGCAGCTTTTTCCATCGCATCGAGAAACAATTCCTTCCCAATGCCCGTGCCTATCGACGCCGGCGTCACCCACATGTGCTCGAGCTCAGCCTTTTCACCGCTGATACACAACGCATAAAACCCGCGAATCTCACCCTCAGTCTCGATCACATAAACGTGATGGTCGCGAATGAAATCAGCAGAAATGGTGAGGTCTGATTCCCAGTGCTTGATCCAGTGTTCGGGATAGCCCCAATGGCGCTTCGCCTCAAGCGCGATCGTCGTCAGCGTTGAGGCTTCTTCAGGTAATGCGCGCCTGATCATAGCCGTGGCTACTGCGGTGCTGCTTCGTCGTGATGCTCGGTGGTGTAAAGTCGAAGGATGTCCTGGCCCTGTCGCGAGCGCGGGTCGATCGTGCGCAGATGCTTCCGGCCCTGCATTTCCCAAATCGCAGTAACAACTCCATCTTTCTCTACAGCGTGATAAGTGATTTCTTCGGTGTTTGCTTCAGGCGCGGGCTCGGTTGCGGGGGCCGCGCCCTGCCCTATTGCGGTTTCGTTCTCAGACATACTAACTCTACAACTCTCCAATCTTTTGTGGGTGTTTTGGGTGCCGCGATTGTTGCACATCAACCACGCGAGCGCAACGCTACCTCGACCGCTTTGCGCGGCACGACCACGCCCCAACCCTGCCGCTCGACTTCAATCTCCGGCACACGCTCGGCGGTGTCGATCAAAATGCGCTTGATCTTTGCAGGTGTGAGCTTCGGATTTGCTTCCAACATGCAGGCGGCAATCGAGGCGACAATGGGTGCAGCGAAGGAAGTTCCGTCGACAAATTTGTAGTGCTGATTGATGACGTTGCCTTCGCGAAGTTTGATAGTGATGAGCTGGCGCAAAAGCGGAACCGTGAGATCGCGCGCTTCGTCGAGTTGTTTATCGATACCCGCGTGCTTGAGAAGAATCGGTTTCAACTGATCGTCTTCGGCGGCGTCGAGCTCGGCGTAGAGATGCGCCTCGGCGGCAGTTGGCGTCTGCGGGAGGATTGGACCAGCAACCCAGATCCCGGGCGCGATAACTTCGGGTTTTTGCAGACCATCGATCGTTGGTCCATACGACGAGCGATACATACCGCGCCGCGCACGATCGAGCGAGTTCTGATCGTCGAGTCCGCCAACAGAAATCGCCGCCGGAGAGCTCGCCGGCGGTAAAACCGGATGCCCGGGCGCGAGTCCCGCATTTCCAACTGCACAAACAACCGTGAGACCCGCTTTCACAGCTTCTTCCACTAGCTTACACAACGGATTCTCGAGATACGGCTGCTCAAAATCTCCGCCCGCGGAAATGTTGACGATGCGAATCGAATACTTGTCTTTGTTTGCGAGCACCCAGCGCAATCCGGTTTCGATGTTACTTTCCGGTATCCGGCCGGTTTTGCCGATCTTTACCAGCACCACTTTTGCTTCCGGCGCGATGCTGCGATAGAGGCCGTCCGAAAGGAAGCCATTTCCCGCCGCGACGACCGAAGTCATCATTCCGTGCCAGCTCGCGACATCGTGTTTCTGCAACGAAGAAATGTCGTCCGCGGGAGAAAAAATGTTGTGGTAGGCAACGATCCGATTGACTGGTTCCGTCAGATCCTTGTGCGCGTAAAAGCCTGAATCGAGAAAGGCCACCGTCACGCCGCGACCGGTGAAGCGTTCATCGGCATCCATCCGCACGGGAACTGGCAGCGCTGGCTCGATTTCGATAATCTCTGGCATAATCTCTGGACGTTCCAAAGGAGACATAATAAATGAAGACGAGAAATGTATCGATCTTGCTGGCTTTAGTGTTGGTAATCGCGGGCGTGGCATTGGCCAATGAAGTCCCCGCGCCGCCGGCGATTGGCTCGACGATTGAAGAGTTTACTCTTCCGGATGTCAACGGCACTGAACATTCACTGAAATCACTCGCCGGAAAGAACGGCACGGTGCTGCTTTTCATCGCGGTGCAATGTCCGGTTTCCAACGCCTACAACGAGCGGATGGAGAAACTGGCCGCCGATTATAAAGCCAAAGGCATCACGGTCGTCGGAATCAATTCCAACGTGGCCGAAGATTCAGCCGCCTGCAAAGCACACGCTGCTGAGAACAAACTCACGTTCCCGATTCTGAAAGATGCCGGCAACAAGATCGCCGACAAACTCGGCGCCAGCGTCACGCCGGAAGCTTACTTCCTCGACGCCAGCAACAAACTCGTCTATCACGGACGTATCGACAACTCCCGCAACGCGGCACAGGTTGAATCAAGCGATCTGCGCAACGCACTCGATGCAGCACTCAACGGCAAGCCAGTTGAAAAAACGGAAGCCAAGGCATTTGGTTGCAGTATCAAGCGGGGCTAAGCAATGCGTCGTTTTCAAGTTTTTGTATTGATCGTTTTGTGTGTGCTCGTGGCTGGTTTCGCGGCGTCTGCTCAGAAGAGAAAGTACGGCGCCGCGAAAACGCAGGCCGCCAAGACGACAAAGATCGTGGTTGAGCCGATCGACACGGACGCGCTCAAAACTCTGCTTACACAGCAACGCCAGGGGCCATTGCTGGTCAACTTCTGGGCGACGTTCTGCGATCCGTGCCGCGATGAGTTTCCCGATCTGGTGAAGATCGATAAAGACTTCAGGCCGCAGTCGCTCGAGTTTGTTACCGTTTCGCTCGACGACATTGGCGACATTAAAAAAGGTGTGCCGGAGTTTCTCAGTTCGATGAAGGCCACGATGCCGGCGTATTTGCTCAGCGCTTCGGATCCCGAGCCGGCCATCAACCTCGTCGATCCGAGATGGCGCGGTGATTTACCGGCTACATTTCTCTACAACGAAAAAGGCGAAGTCGTTTACAAACACATCGGGCGCGTTGATCCTGCCGAACTGCGCTCCGAGATTGAAAAGTTGGTTAAGAAAGGTAAGTAAGCGTTCTTTGTACTTGGCGCTTTGTTCTTTGTAGCCCGCAAAAAGTTGCGCCTTCAAAGAACAAAGCACTAAGAACAAAGCTCAAACATGATCACTCCCGAAGTTATCTCCGCCCACAATCTCACTCCCGAAGAATACGAGCGAATAAAAGAGTTGCTTGGCCGCGAACCGAGTTTCACCGAACTCGGCATCTTCTCGGTAATGTGGTCTGAGCATTGTTCTTACAAGTCTTCGCGCATACACCTGAAGCGATTGCCGACGACCGGTGAGCGCGTGATCGTGCCGCCAGGCGAGAACGCCGGCGTGGTCGATCTCGGCGATGGCTGGTGCGCCGCTTTCAAGATCGAGTCGCACAACCATCCGTCGTTCATCGAACCGTTTCAGGGTGCGGCGACGGGCGTTGGCGGCATCCTGCGCGACATCTTTACGATGGGCGCGCGGCCGATCGCTTCGATGAATAGTTTGCGATTTGGTTCGTTGGACCATCCGCAATACGGACGGCGAAATCGATCGTTGCTGGCGGGTGTGGTTGCGGGCATCGCGCATTATGGAAATGCTTTTGGTGTTGCGACTGTCGGTGGTGAAGTGGCGTTTGACGATGCTTACGCGTTGAATCCGCTGGTGAATGCGTTTGCGCTCGGACTCGTGCGGCACGATCAGATCTTCTTTGGCAAAGCGACGGGAATCGGGAATCCGGTTTTGTATGTCGGGGCAAAGACCGGACGCGACGGTATTCACGGCGCGACGATGGCGTCGGCTGAGTTTGACGAAGAAGCGCTGGAGAAACGTCCGACTGTTCAGGTTGGCGATCCGTTTCTGGAGAAGCTTTTGTTGGAAGCTTGTCTGGAAGCGATGCGCAGCGGCGCGGTGGCGGGAATTCAGGACATGGGCGCGGCGGGTCTGACGTCGTCGTCGTGTGAAATGGCGGCGCGCGCGGGCACGGGGATCGAGTTGGATCTTTCGCTCGTGCCGCAACGCGAACAGAACATGACCGCGTACGAGATGCTGTTGTCAGAGTCGCAGGAACGCATGTTGGTTGTGGCCCATGCTGGCCGCGAGCGTGAGGTTGTGGACATCTTTCGCAAGTGGGATCTGGACGCGGTGGTGATCGGGCGCGTTCGCGACACGCAGCGGATGCAGGTGATTCACAATGGCGAGACGGTGGCGGATATTCCGGTTGAAGCGTTGACCGATGAAGCGCCGCGTTACGAACGGCCGATGCAATCCACAGATTACATAGATTCGAAGAAACAAAGTACAAAGCTCAAAGAACCAAGCTCCTACACCGAAGCTCTTCGAACTCTTCTCACCTCAGGCAACGTCGCTTCGAAGCAATGGGTTTACAGGCAGTACGACCACATGGTTCGGACAAATACTGCAATACTTCCCGGCGCCGATGCAGCGGTTGTTAGAATCAAAGAGACTCGCCGCGCGCTGGCGATGACGCTTGATGGAAACGGGCGCTACTGCGCTGCGAATCCGCGTGAGGGTGCGAAGCTCGTCGTCGCGGAAGCGGCGCGCAATGTGGTTTGTGTTGGCGCGCGTCCGATCGCGATCACCAACTGTCTCAACTTTGCTTCGCCGGAACGGCCGGAAGTGATGTGGTCGTTCTCGGAAGTGATTGATGGTATGGCTGAAGCGTGCCGCGCGTTTGATACACCGGTAGTTTCCGGAAACGTTTCGTTCTACAACGAGACTGAAGGCCGCGGCATCATGCCGACACCCGTGATCGGAATGGTCGGACTGATGGAAGACGTGCGCCGCGTTATTACACCCGGCTTCAAAAAGTCGGGCGACGTGATCGCGCTGCTCGGCACGACGCAGGACGATCTTGCGAACAGCGAATACGCGGTGAGTGTCGGCGGTGTGACGACTGCGGAGATCGTCGCCAGCGGAATAGTGCCGAAACTCGATCTCGACCGCGAACTCGCGCTCCAACAAACTATTCTCGAAGCCGCGGAAGCCGGTCTACTCACTTCCGCACACGATTGCGCCGATGGTGGCGTGGCCGTCGCACTCGCAGAGTTGTGCTTCTCATCACTCGGCAAAGATGCGATTGGCGCCGAAGTGGATCTCCAGGGAACACTGACTGCCACTGCGCAACTGTTCAGTGAATCGCCGTCGCGCATCATCATCAGTTTCGAAGCAAGCGCAACCGACGCAATCCGCCAGATCGCCGATGCTCACAACGTTCCTTTCGCAATTCTCGGCAACGTCGGCGGAACGCAGCTACAAATTTCAGTCAATGGTGAACCAGCGGTAACCGCCGAAGTAGCGGATCTCGAATCAACGTGGCGCAACGCACTCTTGCGATCTCTGAAAGCCGAAGCAATCGTCGCTGGATAGAAAGTTTTCCCGCAAAGGCGCTAAGGCGCTAAGTTTTCAATCGTGGTGTTCGGAACTGCTGGTGTTCTGCCTTTCTTTGCGTCTTTGCGCCTTTGCGGGAAACTAGTACTACCGTGCACCCGGTCATCTATCTGAATAAAACTATGGTTGAGGCGACCAAGGCGCGTGTCGCGCCGGTCTCTTCCGCCATGCTCTATGGACGCGGAGTCTTCGCCACTCTCGCCATCTACGATTCCAATCCATTTCTCTGGTCCAAGCACTGGCAACGTCTAACTGCGCACGCTGCCAAACTCGACATCGACCACACCGGTTGCACCGAAAAAGGCGTCGGCGAAGCGCTGAATAAACTCATCGCCGTCAACCGGGTTAAAGACGGCCGTGCGCGCGTGATCATGCTCGCCCGCAGTGGACGCGATCTCTGGAAATCGAAAATGCCCGGCGGCAAGAAAACCGATCTGCTGATCATGACCGGCGATCCGCCGAAAGCGCCGCCAAACGGATACTCGCTCGCCGTCTCTCCCTATCGCATCAACACTCTCTCACCGCTGACCGGAATCAAGAGTCTGAACTATCTGAGCAACGTGCTGGCCTGGGAAGAAGCGCAAAGCCGCGACTTCGATGAAGCAGTTGTTTTGAACGAGCGCGGTGAGATTGCGTCGGCAACAACCTCGAATCTCTTTTGGGTGAAGAACGGAACTGTTCACACGCCCACGTTGAGCACGGGCGCGACTGCGGGCGTCACACGCGAGTGTGTGATCGACATCGCGGGCAAACATTTTCTTCCGCTGCTCGAAGGTATTTACGAGATGGGAGATCTAACAGACGCCGATGAGATCTTTTTGACGTCCTCCGGTCTGGGCGTCGCACAGGTCACCACTTTCGACTTTCGCCGGTATGCCATCGAGCCCGGCAGCGTCACCGCCGTTATCGCCCAGGCGTTTGCCAGGTTTAACCAAAGGCTAGTGCGCGGTTGACAGGGTTTTGCTATTTACAGGACACTGGCACTTTGCGCACGCGTGGGGTCATTCCAAGCTATAAAACCTAAGAAGAGAGTCAAATTCCGCAATGAGCACTGTTACTGAAGAAGCCTCGGAGACAACTGAACAAAAGACAAACAAGTGGGTCTACCTCTTTGACGAGGGCCCCGGCGACGATAAAGCGCTGCTGGGCGGCAAAGGCGCGGGTCTTTGCGAGATGACCCAGGCCGGTTTACCCGTGCCGCCGGGTTTGGTAGTGACCACCGAAGCCTGCAACGCGTTTTTCGATAACGACAAAAGTTTTCCCGACGGCCTTTGGGAACAGGTGAAGGAAGGTCTGAAGAAGATCGAGGAGAAAGTCGGCAAACGGTTCGGCGACCCGAAGAATCCGCTGCTGGTTTCGGTGCGTTCCGGCGCAGCCTTCTCGATGCCGGGCATGATGGACACGGTGCTCAATCTCGGTTTGAACGAAGAGACTGTCAAAGGTCTCGCCGAGCAGACCGGCGATGTGCGTTTCTCGCTCGATGCTTACCGTCGCTTTGCTTCGTTGTTCGGCGAGATCGTGATGGGCGTGGCCCACGAGAAGTTTGAACGAGTGCTCGATCGCTTCAAGGCGCAAACACAGGGCGGAAAAGACACCGATCTCAATCCCGATCACTTGCGCGAGATCATCGCGGCCGAGAAACAGATCATCCTGACGGAGCAGAGTGCGATTCCCGAGGATCCTTACGAACAACTGCGTATCGCGATTGCCGCGGTGTTCAACTCGTGGATGGGACGACGCGCAATCGACTATCGCCGCGTGAATCGTATCCCCGATACACTCGGTACCGCCGTGAACGTGCAGGCTATGGTCTTCGGAAACATGGGCGCGGGCAGCGGCACCGGTGTCGCCTTCACGCGCAATCCTTCAACCGGCAAGAAAGAACTCTACGGCGAGTATCTACTCAACGCACAGGGCGAAGACGTCGTCGCCGGCATTCGCACGCCAAATCCGATCAGCCAGCTCAAAAAAGAGTTGCCGGAAGTTTACGAGCAGTTTGCTTCGATCACGGGCCTCCTCGAAAAACACTACAAAGACATGCAGGACTGCGAGTTCACGATCGAGCGTGGCAAACTCTGGATGCTGCAAACCCGCACCGGCAAACGCAGCGGCGCCGCAGCCGTGCGTGTCGCGGTCGAGATGGTTTACGAAAAACTGATCGACAAAGCGACGGCCGTACAACGCGTCTCTCCGCAACAGCTCGATCAACTCCTGCACCCGACTGTCGATCCGAAAACAAATGCGACTGTTCTCGCGACTGGTCTGCCGGCGAGTCCGGGCGCGGCGCAGGGACAGGTGGTGTTTAGTCCCGACGAAGCCGAAGAGATGGCTCGCGAAGGCGCGCGTGTGGTGCTCGTGCGAATGGAAACGAGCCCTGATGATTTTCACGGGATGGTTGCCGCGCAAGCGATCGTCACGGCTCGTGGCGGCATGACGAGTCACGCAGCGGTGGTCGCGCGAGGCATGGGCAAGACGTGCGTCAGCGGCGCGCAGGCGATCAATATCGACTACGGGCAGCAGCAGTTCACGGTTGACGGCACGGTCGTCACCAAAGGCGATTGGATCACGGTTGACGGTTCGACCGGCCGCGTATTTCTGGGCCAGGTGCCGACGATCCAACCGACGCTCGACAACGATTTTTACAAGCTGATGGATTGGGCTGATAAGTTTCGCAAGATCCGTGTCCGGGCAAACGCCGACACGCCGCTCGACGCAAAGACGGCGCGGCAATTTGGCGCCGAGGGCATCGGTCTTTGCCGCACCGAACACATGTTCTTCGGCGACAAGCGGTTGGCGGCTATGCGCGAAATGATCTTGGCAGAGGGCGTTGGCGCCCGCGAGAAGGCACTTGAAAAACTGCTGCCACTTCAACGCGGTGACTTCATTGGTATCTTTCGCGAGATGGTCGGCTTGCCCGTGACGATTCGGCTACTCGATCCGCCACTGCACGAGTTTTTACCGAATGCAGAAGAGCTGAGCAGTGAACTGGCTGAGTTGAAAATGAAGTTGAAGGGAGCAGGCTCGCTGACTGAGATGGATCAGATGCTCGACGAGATCGATCACAAGCGCGCGTTGCTACGCCAAGTGAACAGGATTCGCGAAGCCAATCCGATGCTCGGTTTTCGCGGTTGTCGTTTAGGACTTTTGTTTCCCGAAGTTACACGCATGCAATGTCGCGCGATTTTCGAAGCAGCGTGCAAAGTGCAGGGCGAACGACAGAAGGTCGAACTCGAGATCATGGTGCCGCTCGTTTCGGTGAGCGAGGAATTGCGGCAGCAAAGAGAGTTGATCGACGAGGTCGCACGGCAGGTAATGGGCGAACATGGGATGACGATCGATTATCTCGTGGGCACGATGATCGAGTTGCCACGCGCGGCGTTGATTGCCGATCGGATCGCCGCGCACGCGCAGTTCTTCTCGTTTGGCACGAACGATCTCACGCAGACGACGTTTGGCTTGAGCCGCGACGACTCCAGCCGCTTTCTGCCGAATTACATCGAGCGCAAGATCATGCGCGACGATCCATTCCAGGTGCTCGATCGCGACGGCGTCGGACAGTTGGTCCAAATGGGCACCGAACGTGGCCGTGCGGCGAAACCGGGGTTGAAAGTCGGAATTTGCGGCGAGCACGGCGGCGATCCGCAGTCGATCGCGTTCTGCCACGAGATCGGGCTCGATTACGTGAGTTGTTCGCCGTTTCGCGTTCCGGTTGCACGTTTGGCTGCGGCGCAAGCTGCCCTGACTCCGGTGCAAGCCGACGTGTGAGTTCCTAAATGTCAAAGGATCTGCGGCAGCTCCTCGAACGAATTCAGCTCCGGCTCGATGAGAGTTTTGTCGGCATCGGCTCGGAGGTCGCAGATCTTCCACCGGCGGATCTCGCCGAGTTACTCAATCAGCTACGTCTCAGTGAAGCGGCGGCGATCGTTTCGATGCTGCCGTTAGCGCGCTGCATCGAGCTTTTTGACCAGCCTACGATGCGTCGCCGCGCGGCAATCCTCGAACACATTGAGCCTTCACGTGCCGCCGCGATTCTCGAAGAAACATCTGCTGACGAACGCACCGACGTCATTCAGAAGATGGGTCTGCACGAGCGTCATCGTTTGTTGCCGAAGTTCAGTGCGGAAGTGCGCGCGGAACTCGAAGACCTATTGCAGTATCCGGATCACACTGCCGGCGGCATCATGACGACTGAGTTTGTGCGGCTCGATCCGAAGATGACTGTGGGCGAGGCGTTGAAGCACATCCGTTCGGTCGCGAAAGAGAAAGAATCGATCTACGCGTGCTACGTCATGGAACCGGAGACCGATCGCTTGCTCGGCGCCGTGTCGTTGCGTGACCTCGTGATGTCAGAACTCGATTGTCCGTTGACCAAAATGATGCGACACAAACCGGTGACGGTTAACGCCCTCGACGATCAGGAAGAAGTCGCTAAAAGAATCGGCAAATACAACCTGCTTGCGGTGCCGGTGATCGAGCAGGATGGAAGTGTTGTCGGGTTTGTAACCGTTGACGACGTGATCGACGTGCTGATCGAAGAGCAAACCGAAGACATCATGCACATGGCGGCGGTCTCGCCGGGTGCGATGGACAAACCTTATTTTGATAATCCGATTTTCCGGGTTGTGCGCAAGCGGATCGGGTGGCTGCTGTTGCTGTTTGTGGCGGGAACGTTGACGAGTGCGGTGTTGCACCGGTTCGAAAGTGAACTGGCCGCGGTCGTTGCGCTCACGTTTTTTATTCCGCTCTTGATCGGCACGGGCGGCAATGCCGGCGCGCAGACCGTGATGACTGTTATTCGTAGTTTGGCGCTCGGCGAAGTGGGCGTGCGTCACGCGTGGCGGGTGGTGATGCGCGAAGCAACGACCGGAGTGCTGGTTGGGTTGTTGGTTGCGCCGGTGGCGTTTGGTCAGGCGTTGTTGTGGAAAGCGCCTTTTGAGCTGGCGCTCACGGTTTCAGTGACGATGTTCTCGATCTGCGTGTGGTCTACGACGGTTGGTGCCTTAGTGCCGATTCTGGCACAACGCTTCGGCGTCGACCCCACGGTGCTCTCAGCGCCCATCATCACCACGCTCGTCGACGCCACCGGCTTGATCATCTACTTCACGATCGCCAAAGCCATTTTAGGCGTTTAAGCCACAAAGAGACACAAGAAGTACAAGAGATTGAGAGAGGGTGATACCGGCTTTTCCTGTGCCTTTTGTGCCTCTTTGTGGCTACCGTGCCATCCGCCGAAACGCGAAGGACATCGCTTTGGTGCCTTCGCCGCCGTCGATGCTTGCCGTTAAAGAATCGTCGCCACTCTTGCGATAGATGATGCGTTTGGGGAAGTCGTGCTGCGGGTTTTCGAAGACGGCTTCATTGGCTGAAGCTTTTGTAAGTTTGAAGTCGGTGCCGGGGCAGCGGGCTTTCGGATGGGCGACGTAGTAGACGCCGTCCGCGCGTTGTTCGATGCGCAGGTATTCAAACTCGACCGTCTTCTCGCCCGCCACGGTGCGGCTCATACCCATCATCGAACCACCCGCCACGCTGGTCCAATGCTCTTCGATTTGCGCACGTCCGCCCGGGGCTGTTTGCCAGTCGCCCGAGATCCACGAGATATCGGCCAGGCCCGGTGTTTGTGGTGACAAGCTGGCGAGCAGGAACAACGTCAGGAAAGTTAGTTTCAGCATAGGCGTGAAGGCTACAACAGATTTACGTGCGGGTATTGGAAAAATGCGACATTCGAGTGTTGGCGGGTCTTGCGCGTAAACGATTCAGTGAGGACGCCTTGGCTGGCGAATAGAACCCGGGGCGTCTGTTGCGCAAACTGGTTGAAGTCGCGAATCAAGTGCGCCTGATCGTAATAGCCGCATTCGATTGCGACTTCCGCCCACGATGGATCGGCTTGGTCGACTGCGCGAAAGACTTGTTGAAATCTGACGATCCGCGCGAGCAGCTTTGGACCAAGACCGATTTCATGAAGAAAGCGCCGCTCGAGTTGACGGCTACTGACGCCTGCGGATGAAGCGAGCTGATCGACTGACACGAGCCCGCGGCGATCGATGATGCTCGCGGCTAGCGCTAACAGATTCGAGTCAAAGTTGCTGTGGTCCAATCGCGAGACAAGAAAAGCATCAACCGCGGCAATTTTCTGGTCCACGTCAAAAGCGTGTTCATAAGCATGCAACAGACTACGTTCGAACTGGCGCGACAGGCCTCCGAGATCCACAACCCGATCCGTGATCTCGTTCGCCGCCACGTCAAGAAACGGACGCGTGCCGCCAGGTTGAAAACGAATACCCAACAACCGAACCACTCCACTCGCCGAGATCAGAATCGGCCCAGTCATCTGACCGACGATAAAGTTGCGCGGTTGACGTCTCCGCCTCCCATCTACGTGCTGTAGAAAACGATCGCCAAAGTTCAGGATCAGCTCGACGCAACCATCCGGCAGGATTCGCTCGGGCGGCGATGCATCGACAGAGCGATCACCTTCCAACGTCCAAAAACATTCAACAAATGAGCGGAGAAGACGAGTTGGTTTGATTTCGCGATAGCGCATTCAGGTTCTCTTCTCTGTGTCTTTGTGTCGCTGTGGTTCACAATCAAACCACAGAGACACAGAGAAGAACTCCTATTGCCCGGGAGCGTTCCAAACACGCCCATCGGCGTATTTCACGCTAACGAGGACGATCTTTTCACTGAACCGATCGCGCTCGTCAAGATTCAGCGATGTAACGCTGACGGTTTTAGTAGGCGGTGAGAGCATCTGAACCGTCAGTTCCTTCGTCTTTCCCGGCGCGATCTGTTCGTCACTGGTGAACTGCTGCCGGCCCATTTCATTTTCGGTGTCGCGTTCGTAAAAGATGTAGTCCCAATCGATCTGAACGATGGCTGAGGTGGAATTGTTTTTGACTTTGGTTTTGTAGACGAAGTAGTACCGTGGTGGTTTTTGTTCGCGTTGTTTCTGGAGGTTTGCTTCGTCGGCTTTTGCTTCACGCTTGGCACGCTCGCCGCCGCCCTGCGCGATCCGCCGTTCATTGCGCGCACGCGAACGCATCTCGTCGAAGTTTTCGAGTGGACCAGCGAACGGATCGCGTTCCCAACCGATCCGCACCTTGCTCCAACTCGCTTTAACAACTTCGACGTCGCTCAACTGCTGCTGGGCACCAACGAGTGAGATGCCCAGCAGCAGTACTGCAATCAAGGCGAGCGACTTCATACCGCGCAAATAATCAGCGATTAAAAGACGTAACGCAAGCCGACGATAATGCGGCGGTTGCCTCCGTCTGTTCCCCACTGATTGAGGAAGTTAGCTGAATTAACTGCCGAGTTCGGAATACCGAAGTCACGGGAGTTAGTGAAATTGAAGAAGTCGGCTCGGAGCTGCAAACGCTGGTTCTCACCGATCCGCGTGTTCTTCATAATGCCGACATCAATGTTGTTGATTCCGTCAGAACGCAGGATGTTTCGTCCCGCGTCGCCAACCCGCTGCGCAGCCGTTATCTGTCTGAACAGCGAACGTCCGCCTGCGGCGATGATTTCCTCAACACTCATTGACGAGATATCGAGCGTCGTGTTCACGTTCGGTCTGATGGCATTGCCCACCAGCGCCGAAATGCTCGCGAGCGCTCCAGCAGGATCGGCGCCATTCAAGGCGGTGAACGGTGAACCACTCTGTAGCGAGAACTGCGAGTTGAGCTGCCAACCACCGAGGACGAGTCCGGCGAAGCCTTTCTGATCGCGGAAGTAGGGCAACTCAAACACGAAGTTTCCGGCAATACGGTGCGGGCGATCGAAGCTCGAACGCGCGCGATCCGCACGACGGTTAAAGGAGTCCTGCGCCACCGCAATCTCTCCCGACGACACGTTGAAGATCTCCGACATCGTGTCGATGAAAGTGCTGTAGGTGTAGTGCAAGCCGGCGCTGAATCCATTGGTCAAGCGCTTCTCTAAACTGGTTTGAAGCGAATGATAGATTGACGAGCCGGAGTTCGTGCGCAGCCGCGTTGGTCCAAGATTTCGATTCGCGCGGCAGAGAGCAGGATTCGAATTGACGCAGCCAATAAGCGCCGGATTCGCATCCACCGATTCAAACAGCCCGGTTCCCTTCGTGCCGACGTAACCCACACGCATCACGAGATCGCGTGTGAACTCACGCTGCAGTTCGAAACTAAACGAGTCGTAAACCGGCATGTGGAAATCCTCGTCCACAATCGTCCGATTCACGGTCGCGGGATCAAACGGCGGGGTTTGCAGGGTGGTAAATGCATTCGGAATAACCGTGACGCAGGCAGGGGGGCGCGGGGTCACGTTGCAGTTGACTGCCGGAACGCCTAGAGGCGTGGTTGAAGTGGTCGGGAATGACGACACCGCAGCCACAAACGGGAACGAGCTCCAGATGTTGAGCGCGATGTTCGTGAACGCGTAGTCGTGAGTTCGCGTGAAACCACCACGAACGACGAGCTTATCGCCACCGGTCAGCCAACCAATGACGCCGTCATTGCGAGTTTGCGGGTTCCAGTTGAAGCCCACGCGGGGTTGCCAGTTGTTGGTGTCTCGGCCCGGAATCGGAGTCAATACAAACCGCGGATCGTTATTGAACGCCGCGATCACGGGCTGATTGAAATCGACCAGATCCTGAATTGGCTGGCCCGGGTTCTCATATCTCACTCCGAGCGTCAGAGTGAAGTGTGGTGTGATTCTCCACTCGTCCTGGGCAAAGGCGAAGAAATCGTGCCAGTCGTTGTGAAGCACCTGCGCCGTTCCCGGCAGATCCTTGTTGATGTTTGCTCTCGTGGCGAAATCCTTCACGAGGAAGTCGAGCGACGCGTATTCGAGCAAACCGCGTGTGGTTGGTTTGAAGAGCTGATGAAGCTGGTTGCGACGAATGTCGACGCCAAACTTCCACGCGTGATTGCCGGTTGTGTAGGAGATGTTGTCCTGCAACTGATAGGTGTTTCGCACCTGACTTTGCGGCAGGTTCACACCCAATCCGATCGCAGTACGCGTTGGACCAGCATTGAAACCAGCCAAGCCAAGCTCAACTATCTCTATTGAAGGAATCAACTCCGAACGCGGATCGAGTGCGAGCGTGGACGACGCACTGCGCAGGAACGCGCCGCGAATTTCGTTGAGCCACTTCGGCGACAACACACTCGTGAATTGCAGGTTCACACCTTGCGTGCGCGAAGGCACGATCGACGAGAACCCTGGCGGCGTGATCTGTGAAGCCGCCACACCCGGAATACTGCCGGCAGCACCGGAGTCCTGATACAAATAACGGCCGTTCAGGCTGTGCTTGCCGCTGAACCGGTGATCGATACGAATCGAGGTCTGCCAATCGTCGTAAGTTGATGATTGTGCGCCGGTTAACGAACCGAGCGGAACAACAAACGTCTGACCGTTACGCACGAAGCTCGCTGTGCGGCCGATAGGAGTACCAGCAGCCGGCAAAAAGTCGAGCAATGCACGAACCTGAGGCAGGTCGCCCGCAGCCGCGTTGATGATGGCTTTGCCTTCGGCTGTCGGCGCGCCGTTTAGCGCCTGGCCGATACCGAGCTGACGATCCCACCAACGTTGCACCGAGAAGAAGAAGAACGTTCGATCGGTGCCGTTGATAATGCTTGGTCCACCTTCGCCAAAGCGCGGCAGATGCAGCGGGCCGCCGATCGTTCCGCCTAATTGATTCTCAATGCGGAACGGTGCTTTGCGCCGCGATGGATCGGTTGAGTTTGGATTACAGAAACCAGTGACGCCGGCCTTCTGCGTATTGCTGCAGGCATTCAAGGCATTGTCGTTGTGAAACCAGAACGCAGAGCCATGATATTGATTCGTACCACTGCGTGTGATGGCGTTGAATACCGCGCTCGAGTTGCGGCCGTATTCGGCGCTGAACTGATTAGTCACCAAGCGAACTTCCTGAATCGCGTCAGGATTGTTCAGCGGGATAGTCGAACCGGCAACACCGAAGTTGTTGTTGTCCTGACCATCGATCATGAAGTTGTTGGAACGAGTACGCCCGCCGTTCGCAGAGAAATTTGTTCCGCCTGCGAAGGCCGACTGGCCGGAGTTAATCTGGCTCACGCCCGGGGCCGAGAGCGCAACGTTGTAAACGCTTCGAGTGGTGGCGAGCGGAAGTTCCGCTAAGCGTCTTTCATCGAAACGCGTGCCGACCTCGGCGGTGGAAGTATTCAACATCGACGCGTTCTCGACGATGTTCACCACTTCCTGAACGGCGCCGGGTTTCAGGGTTACGTCGACTACCGCGTTCTGATTAAGAGCGAGGGTGATTCCCGACTGCTGGTGTTTAGCAAAGCCGGTACTCTCGATGGTGAGCTCATAAGCACCAACGGGCACGCCCGTCATGTGATAGCGGCCATCGGCGTTGGTCTGTGCCGTGCGCGTCTCATTGGTCAAGATATTGCGCAGCGTGACAGTAGCGCCGTTGATGACTGCTTGTTTTTCGTCTTTAACTTCGCCCGAAACCGAGCCTGAAGTTTGCGCCAGGGCTGGACAGCAGAATAAGGCAATTACTGCCGCCAGTAGTATGAGGGTTCTAGTTGCCTTGATCATTTAGCATTCTCCTTTCGAACAACCACGGACCGGTGATGGATAATGTTTCCTGTGACTGGATGAGAGCCTTATCCGCCGGAGAACGCAGGTAAAATTTTTACTGTGCAAATGCTAAAGACGGGATAAGTCGTTGCGCGTAGACGCAATGCGTATTCCAAGCGACGGCTTTTTGCCCGTTTGAGACTAACAGCGCTGAATTGAGTGACTTAACGATTTGGACGGGCAGTGGCGCCGGGACCACTGCCGCCCAAAAATTCATATCGTATTCAAATTCGGCAAGTTAGGACCGCACTTCGACCGCTATCGCGGCGCTGAAGCGAAGGCTACGTCGGTAACCAAAACAGCGCCCTGTGCTTGCTCGTTAAAGGTGAACTCCACCGCCCGGACGTTGTGTAAATTAACACCGCCGAAAGCACTCAACGGAATGCGTACGGTGTTCAGCACAAGCTTGGGAACAGGTCCAACCGAACCCGGTGGAAAGAACAACGCGGAAGAAACATCGGTGACGCGTACCGAAGCGGTAGAACCGGTAACGTCTGTCAACACCACGCGAAAGTTCTGGGCCAGGCCGGCGAGATTTCGTTCATCGGCAAAGTTCACCGCGACGCGAAACTGAAGCGCTTGGAACCCCGAAACATCTTTGAAGGTGTTTGGCAGTTCGTTTCGATAGTTTCCGGTCAGGTTGTTCCAACCAGTTTTGAGTTGACTCAAACCACGCGCGTCCGATCGCGCGCTTGGTGTTGTGTGCGGCTGCCGAGCATTTGGTTGATCCGGCAGGCACGTTGGCGGTTGCGGATCGTTACCGCCGCATAATTCGTAAGGCGTCAAAGCGGTTTGCGTTACGGCGCCACCGAGTCTGTTAACCGTCAGGCTCGTGTTATTGAGCAAACGGTTGACGTCAAGCCGCAACTCCGGATTGTCGGGCGCGTGATAAGAGACGAACAGATTGTTTGTTTGCGCTGATGCGGGCGGTGGCGCATCGCCGGTGAGAATCGGCAGGAATTGAGTTTCGCCGCCAACGTAAGCACGGAAGAATGCCGTCATGTAAGCGAGACCGGTGCCGCGTTGTTGTGCTTCAGTGAGTCGTTGACTTCCTTTGCCTTTGCCGCATTGCGGGTCGGAATTACCACCGGGCACAAATGCCAGCCAATCGTTTGCCGAACCGGGAAACGGGCTCGAAGGCGACCAGACTGTGTTGTAGAAATTGTGATTGGCTCCCATAACCAGTTCGTAATGTTTGGGTGATTGATCGCCAGGCTGGTTGTAACGCGCGTCGTCGTAGAAGTGAACGCCTTGCAGATCGCTGACGTCGCCGTCGCAATAAGGCAGCAGCACGTTGAGTGCAGCATTGTTGACGACGAAGCGATTGAAATCGACGGGCGCAAGTGGGAACACTGCCTTGACGCCGTAAGGTGATCCCAACTCAGTGTTCAGTATCTGGTGCCGCACGACGCCTTCACCGCCGCGCGAATGGCCCATCGTGCCGACTCGTGTCAGATCAAACTTACCGACGAACTTAGTGCCGAAAGGCGTGCCGCCTGTCGTATTGAAAGTTCTTAAGATGTCGAGATGTCTTTGAATCAGTTCGGCTCGTGCAAACGCACCGAGATCAAACACGAAGTTGTCGACAGCGTTGATTCCGTTTGCGCTGACCGAAACCACAACGTAACCATGACTGGCCAGAACTTCTGAGACGTAGTCGTAACCCTGATAACTCGGGATTGGTTGACTGTTGTTCGCCGTGCACGGCCACTGAAGCAGTGCGCTGCCGCCACCTCCACCTTTGAAACAAGTGGCGTGACGGCCGTGTAGAAACACGATCACCGGAAACGGTCCGCCCGCAAGATTAGTGGGATAGTGAATGGAAGCACGTAATTCGACTGGACCAGGAAAATCTTCTGGGGTAAAGGCGGTGTCGCCGAAGTTGTACTCCTCGCGGGTTACAGCCAATGGGCCGGGCGTGCCGGGATCAGGAACTTGTGCGAATGCCGTTTGCACACCGGCGCTTACTAGGAATGCAATTGCAACGATGAAGAAGTAATTTTTGATTGTGCGCTTCATTGGTTTTCTCCTTCACGTTTCAACTGGATTCTCTGTGGGAGTGGCACTCGAGTTTCTTTGTTTTCACCGTAAGAGAGAGAAACCACGCCGCCTTCGCGCAACAGCGAGCTGTCGAGCGTGATAGCGGTAATCTGCGAGAGCGTTTCGTTTTCGATGCCGTAGCCGACGATCTGATCGTCGATCCAGATCACGGCGGGCATTGCGCGCACGGGGAATGGACCGCCAGTGATCGTCACCCGCCACGCTTTATTTACAACCACTTGTTGACCACGAACTTCAGCGTTGATGTTGCGCGGCAACTGCACTTCTTCGACGCGATAGCCGCTAAGCTTTAAGTCGCCGCTTTGTTTAGCGGTCTTTGCTTCGCTTAATAATTTGCCGGGACGTCGTACTAGTTCGCGCAAGGGCAACTCCTTGTTAGCCGGATTGGTTCTCTGCTGTGCAAGCGCGACCGAGCCGCCTGCGAGCAACACCGGTATCAGGACCATGGCGATTGCCATAGTCCGAGCAACGAGACCTCGTTTCATTGCGAATCTCCTTTGAACGATGACCAGTGGGAGAGGTCACAGAAACGTACTGAAGCCACCTCTTAAGAGAGGGACAGCGGGGGAATCACAAGTTCCGGGCTGGTACTGATTGGGAGTTGATTTCTTGTCGGGCTGGAGCAGCGGATAAGGTAATGAGAATTGGACGGGCTGTCAAACTTTTTCTACTGACATGCGTAAGAGGACCAAGCGCGAAATGTCACCTTGAATTTTCTCGGGTAGCTCTTCAGCGGTTTTAAATAATGTTCTAAAGTGACCGCTCTCAAAATCCTCCAGGCGTCGAACGAACGCTTCGAGTCGCGGTTCGCGAGTGACACCTTCCTTTATATACACAAGAATTTTTCCGCGATCCTGCGCACGTGCAACTTCGTACTCGAATTCCACCACAGATATTTTTCTTGATTCAATTTCGTAGCCGTAACGTTCTCCGATTATCAAAACAAAGATATCGCATTGCTCAGCCAGTAATGCGCAAATCACTTCTGGAGGATGAGGAAGACTCCCGAATGTTTCAGCGCGGAATCTAGCAAGCTTTAATCCAGTTATCGCACGGTCGGCAGCTTCTCTCTCTGGTCCAAGATCTTGCACTGTCGAACTGATCATCACTTTTAATGTGACCAGGATATTCGGTACTTTTGGTCGCTGAATATCAATGCCAGGCGCTTGCTTTGAGACCTGTGCAATTTTTTGAGCTGGAGGCTCTGCTCTTTTAGCCATTTCCGAAATCAATCTGGTCCAGACGATAAAGAGGAAGATACGCCAGGCAGGAAAGGCGATTTGAACCACCAGAGTCGTCGCCCACGGACTACTCCACAACAATCCCCAGATCCACTGAGTATACCCATGCGTCAAGAAAGCCTCAGCGGATTTTTTGCCAAAGCCTAACTGGAAAATCGAAATCCCAACCACCATAAAGATTACAGCGTTCCAAGGACCATCAATCCCAGCAACCAAACCAATGAGATCCGGAGAAGTTAATATTTCTGTCTGATAAGCGACTACAGCAACAGCCGCCGACACGACTACTAGAGGAGGAAGCGTCAGCGACTTTCGAGAAAAAGACTTAAAGGGAAGGGACAAAGCCGCGCAGGTCCACAAAGCATTCTGTACTACCCCTAACATCGAACCAGTGGCCAGGGAAAAATCCTTGGTAAGCGTGAAAAACGGAGTGGTTAGAATTGCGTATTGGCAGACCCAGAGTACCCAGGCGCTTAAAGAAAAATAGGCAAAGGTAAATTGCCTGGCATTGTAGGTATCAGGCGGGCTCCGTAGTTCGGAAACCCTTATACCGGCAAATACAAGTTTTAAGCCCAGGAAAAGGAGACAGGCACTGTGACCAGCATCGATGAATACTTGTAAGTGAGCGTTGGTTTCCAGTGAGGCGATCACGTGGGCGTTGTAGGGAAGCCGCTAACTTGCCACTGGGATCAGCCGAGCAAAAGCCTGAATGATCACGGCCAGAGCAACCAATGCCACATAAACAAAAATCGCGCCTCGGCGCGATATAAAGACATTGGTTAGCCTGAGCACAACGTACGCGCCCAGCCCAGGCAATACGGTCACTAAAACGCCAAAAGGCACTCGAGGTAAAGGATTGTTGTTGCCAGACCGCACCACAAAGATTACGAGCGTTAAAGCGAAAGCGAAGATCGTCGCCGCAATGAGCGTATTAACCAACATCTTGTTGTTGTTAATTGCATTTGGGTCAGAGCCAAACGGAAACTTTTGTTCCGGACTTTGTGATGTAGGGTTCATCGGCATACTCCATTACACGGATAGCTCCAGCCTAATCCGCATCCGTCCTGAGTCGAGCTGCAAGAACTAGGCGTGCAATACTTCACTCCCCAGCAAAAATCCCAGACTGTGGAGCATCCGCAAGAGCTGTGTTGTTCAAATTCGATGTCCTGTGAACTAAATCTACTGTGAATCCACTGCTGGTAAGGACCGGAGTCACTGACAGGCTGATAGTTGATGGTTTTGAGCGAGGGCGAGCCTGAAGGAGTTGGACCATTCTGCGCCGCTGCGGTGTTGTCACCGAGCGTAGTAAAGATCTTCGCTGCGTCCTCGGACGAAAAGGCGAGGGTTATCTGCTGTTCAAGAAGACGCGAAGGTTCTCGCACCCGCCTCTTCCAGTCAGGGCTGCTGGACGGTACGTCATAGCGCTCGGGTGTCAGCAGCAGCATGGCAGCAAGGATGATCTCTTTCTGCCATTCATTTAATCCCGGGTTGCGGACGATGACTAACGCTAGATGAGTTCGCCATAACGCGCACTTTTCGCTTGAACTCGCTCTTCTAAATTCGGTCCTTCTTCCCTTTAATGGAAGAGAAGAGAGATCATAATATTTCCTGATTATCTCTTGGTCCGTTTGTTGGACACCCACGTAACTAAAGAGGCTGGCAACCTCATTCTTCGGGAACGCGGCGAGCGCCCGCTGTCGAAGGCCTTGAACAGCGTTATCGGCTTTGACTTTTAATGCGGGGGTGTTAGCGGAGGCGGCGAAGAATTCTGAGCTTGAGAGTGAAATAGCATCCAGAATTATTTGTAGTTGCCTTCGATTTAATTCGGAGTGCTTCGCCAACCGGCCCACTAGCTGCATGGTCCATGGACCAGGCTGGGCCTTGCTAACAGAGCTCCCTGCGAAACCTCCAGATGCCGGCAGTGAGCGCCATGGCAGAGATTTACCTGTTTCAAAGTGGCGTCCCGCCGCTGCAGACGTAGGGGTGAAATCTTGCGCTCTAGCCAAATTTATGATGCATAAGACTGCCATCAGCAATAGCGCCGAAAGACGCGTCGTCATTCTCTTCAAAGTTGAGGAACCTCCAATTTGAGGTGGGTTCACTTCCGAGCCCGACTCTCCATAGAGTCAGCACGTCGTCTGACTTGGCGCGCTTTGGAGCTTCGTGTTTGTTTGTGGAGGCAACCACTCTTTCGTCGGTGGCGCCAGCCGCCAAACATACGGGGCTAAATGGTGCTTTCGGGGACTTTACAGAATCAAACAAGGGGTAATGAGGTTCTGTCATCACTGCCTCAGCGTTGAATGGCGCGTACAACGCACAATTTCCGGCCTTGAGGCGTCTATAAGTCCGTCGAGCCTGAGCGACCTACGTAGCGAAATGCCACACCGACCCGGGCGGAGCTAAACCAGTTGACTGTCGATCAATTGCGCGAGTATTGAGGATATATCGCATTGGAGTTCCTCCTGTTGAGCGTAGAAGGCTTAACTTGTCAAATATAGACTACACCCTTTGAACCCTTCGGAGACGGTAAAGCTAACACCTTGGACCACCTGCTGTCAACCCCGTAAAACCCGCATTTATATGCCGATCTTGCTATCATCCCCCTAACGACCCTAAGCACAACTGGGAGTATACCATCCCTGTCAACCGCAGCGAAAAAGGGTGGCGATCAAAACATCTTTTTGCTTTCCGAGGGTCTCCTTATTGAGAGACCCTCGGCAGCCAACCCTAATTCTGACGCAACGGCGGCATCGGGATCGGAATACCGTATGTAGTGGCGCCAACTCCCACACCACCCTCACACGAATTCGGCGGCACTGTACAAACGCGCCGCGTCGAGGGACACTCGGCGGCCCAGAACATGTAACCCAACATTCCGCTCGTCGTGCCCGCGCCGTTTGGCGCGACTGTTTGCACGTAAGTGCCGGTTGAGTTGATTAGCGAGGTGCTGAACGTCTTGCACTCAGGCGCGGCTTTGGTGCCGGTCACAATGTAGAGCGCGCCGGTAAACTTCGCTGGTGCGAGTGGCAGAATCGGCGGAGCAAATTGCGGTTTGCCGTCGACATGCTCTTGCCAATCTGCGGTTGCGGTTGCAGCGGAGTTCGCTTGACGAGCTGTGACCATCGCATTCGCGTAGTCCAGCACGGGCGTGGTCGTGTTGAGCCAATCGGCTGTCGCTTTGCGCGTCAAGGCGATCAACCAGCGGTCACCCGCGGCGAGATCGATCGTTAGTCGCGCTGGATGATTGCTTCCTGAGGCGTCGTAAGGATGAACTGAACGATATGCATTAATGAATGCCTGCAAGCCGGTGAGATTCGGATTTGTATTTTCTTCGTAATCGATTTCAAAGCCGACGCCGAGCCGTTGCGCAGCTTCGGCAGCGTTCAAGCCGAGTTGCACGGGATTGGTTGCCAGAGCCTGGTTCCACGCATCGGTGTACGTGATACCGCCCATCGACAACTGGACTCGTATACCTCGGCTCTTGAAATAATCAACCACTGCCTGGTTCATACCGATCGGAATGCCTTGCGACGTGCCTGCGTCGTTGGTCTTGTTCAGCAGTCGCAGCGGATGAACAAAACTCAAGACGATGAGGTTGACAGATGGCGTCCCATCGCCGCGGTTGACGATCCAGCGGTTGCGGGTGTCGAAATCAGTCATATTACGAACACTGGCCCAGGTGCAAAAATCATTACCACAATGCCAGGCGCCGTAAACCTGTATGTTGGTGGCCTGTAGGTTGGTGGCCGCAGCAACTGCTTTCGGCTTTACAGAATATCCGCCGAAGAGTGCAGCAAGTAAAAGTAAACTCAGGACAAGCATTTGTCTTCGCATTTCCAGTTCTCCTTCACTCAGGCTAAGTGGATCGTTAAAGGGGACAGATGATTGCCTAAAAACTTGCTGGGCTTAATTAGGAGGACTTAAGAAAGGCTGGTGCACCCGGCACGACTCGAACGTGCGACCCCCTGATTCGTAGTCAGGTACTCTATCCAGCTGAGCTACGGGTGCGAAGTTGGTAATAATAAATGGTGAGGGCGAAATAGTAAAACGGAGCCTTTACGGGCCTGAAAATCAGCGTTTGCGAGGCCGAAATTAACGCGCGAAATAGCCCGGTTTGGTGCGCGCGGTTAACTCCGGATGCGCCACCTCCACACGTATTTCGTGCCACTTGCCGCGGGGACGATCGCCGGGCGCCTGATAGGCAACGGTGTACAACGTGCGCAGATTCGCAGCCACTTCGCGATAGAGTTGCGCCATGTATTCCAGCCGGTTGATCTCGTTCAAACGTCCGCCGGTGCGATCCGCTAGCGATTGCATGCGCGCGCGTGCAGCCGCGTAGATGCCGGTGATGTGTGGCGAAGGCAACGGCAAACGCTTCGGATCTCCCGATGGCAAAGCCAGCGGATAGATCGTCACGCCTAGACGATCCGCCGCGTTCAGCACCGTGTTGAGATCGGTGCTCGCGTCGGGCTTGATCGTCGCGAGTGCTTCTTCATCTGTTTGCACTTTCGACAGCGTGGCGCGATCCGCGCTGCGCAGGCGCGTGTCGAGGCCGTCAGTCAGCACGACGATCGCTTTGCGCCGCTTGCCTTCTTTCTCCAACTCTTTCAGCGCATATTTCAACGCCTCGTAAAAATGTGTTTCGCCGGCGCCTTCAGCAATCTCGATCGCGTACGCAGTTTTCCGTCGATCGACTGTAAAACCACTCAGCGACTTAACCTTGGCGTTGAATTGAATAACGGCAACCCGGTCTTCAGGCGAAAGCACGTCGAGAAAACGCTGGCTCGCGAGCTTCAACTGCTGCCGGAAGTTTACGGTCGAACCCGACATGTCGAGCATTAGTACCAGACTGAAAGGCGCCTCAGCCGGTTCGAAGAGTTGGATCGACTGCTTCACACCGTCTTCGTAAATAACAAAATCGCTTTTCGTTAGTGAAGTGACCGGCCGTCCTTGTCTGTCGACCACGCCCACGTTGAGTTGGACGAGCGAGGTCTCGGTGCGCACGATGTCGTCAACTTCCTGCGCACTCGCAGTCACGACGCAAAACGTCATGAAAAGCAGAAAAAACGCGAGCCGGTGGCCGAGGGTGAAAAGAAAATTCTGGTATTGCATGCGTAAATCGGTCGGAAAAGTATGCCCGCCCGGGACTATTTTTTCAAACGCGCGGAATTCGGACGTTTTTGCGGGTGTAACGGTTGCTTGGCAAGGGCCTCGGCGGGCTTATAATGCGTGCGGTTTATTTAAACGGAAAGGGACCTCACAAACATGTCAATCCTCACAGACCTCACGGGTTATCGTCCAAATTTCTGTTGCGAGTGTGGCCACAAGATCGTGCGGCTGCGGTGGTTCATTTGGACCAGCAGGCGTTTCTGCGACAAATGTTGGCGCGCGTTTGCCAAGTCACACTGGCTGCGAGCATCGATCACTATCGTCGTATTCTTCCTCGGCGCAGTGTTGCTCGGCCGCGGTTGCCGCCGCACGCCGCCACCACTCATCATCGAGCGGCCGGTTAATTCAAGCACCACTTCCGGGACGCCATCATCAACAACAGCGAACGCCCCTCAACCTACGCCAGCACCCGAACAACTTTACACCTGCGGCGCACGCACAAAGAAAGGCGCACCATGCTCGCGACGCGTCCATGGACCAGTGCGTTGCTGGCAACACAAAGGCGCCTCGGCAATGATGCCGCAAGAGAAGCTACGAATTAAAGAATGAAAGGAGGCGTGCTACTATGGCTCTCAATTTGGAGGCCGAGATGGAAGCTTTAGCAACATCTGATCAGGTCAATTTCTCACCACTCCACCGGCGCTACACCCTCGAGGAGTTCTGGGCTTTGCCCGAACGAGAGGACCATGCGCGTTACAACCTCATCGGAGGATATCTTTTCATGGTTCCGCCACCTAACCCGCCTCACGGGGACCTCGATGGCAAACTTAACAAGTCACTCGTGAGTTTTGTTATAGAAAACAATATTGACGGACTGGTTCACCATCCGCCAGAGCCGATTTATATTCGGGCCGAAGGCTCAACCTATCTCGAACCCGACATGATGTATGTCTCAACCGCACTACGCGAGCGAATGGGTTCGAAACGCACCTCGGCTGATATCGTTTTCGAATACCTGTCGCGAAGCACAAGCGTGTACGACCGCACTACGAAGGCGGACACGTATCTCGCGCTCGGTGTGCGAGAACTGTGGCTGATCGATCCGGTCACCGAAACAATCGAAGTGCGGCACCCTAAAGAACGCAGCGACACACTGGTGTGGGAGATCTACATCTATTCACACGGCGAGCACGCGAAATCTCGCGTGCTCGATGGTTGGGAAGTTTCAGTAGACGAGTTGTTCGAAGGACTCGTCTAAGCGCATGAGGGGGCCGGTTAGTTCCGGCCCTGCTCAGTTGCTTTGGAGGTGCGGCGATCGGTGTTTGTTTTCACTGGAGGCGCGGGTTTCGGTGGTAGTTTCACCGGGTTCTTCAGGCGTGCCATCACTTCCGCGATCGCGCGTTCGAGCTGCGGATCCTTGCCGGCGATTACAGACTGCGGATCGTTATCAACTTCAATGTCCGGATCCACGCCGTAGCCTTCGATGATCCACTCGCCTTTCGTATTCGCGAGACCAAACTCCGGCACGCTCACCGATCCACCATCAATCAATGGACCACGATTCGTGATGCCTACAACGCCGCCCCACGAGCGTTTGCCGATCAATGGACCAAGGCCAGCCTCGCGGAACATCGACGGGAAGATATCGCCATCAGAAGCGGAGTTTTCATCCAACAACGCCGCCATTGGACCAATGAAAACACCGTCCGGGTAGGTCTGCGCTTCGTCGGTCGTACGCGCGTAATTGACGCCGAGCAACTTACGCCGCAACCGTTCAATCAACATCCGCGAGACGTTGCCGCCGCCATTCGCACGCACATCGACGATCAAACCTTCCTTGCGTAGTTGCGGGTAATACCATTTGATGAACTCACGGATGCCGGCCGCGCCCATGTCCGGCACGTGTAGATAACCAACACGCCCGCCAGTCGCTTTCGACACCATCTCCCGATTGTGATCGACCCAATCGAGATACATCAGGTTTTGCTCGTCTGTGATCGGACGATACGAGACAGTGCGCGAGCCCTGCATCGACGGCGTCTTGTTGACCGTGAGCTGAACCGGATTGTCGGCCTTGTTTCTTAGCAGACGATAAATATCATCAGTCGGCTTCAACTCTTCGCCGTCAATCGCCAGCACGTAGTCGCCGGCACTCACATTCACACCGACTTCCCGAAGCGGCGAACGATAAGTATCTTCTTCGTTCTCGCCGTCAAAGATCTTGGCCACGCGATAACGTCCGGCCTGTTTGTCCAACTCAAAACGCGCGCCCGGCAAACCGGAACGCGGCCGCGGCGGAATCTGAAAATCGCCGCCTTCGATGTACGCGTGTTGCACCTGAAGCTCCGCAATCATTTCACTGATCACGTAGTTCAAGTCTGAACGATGGGCCACGTACTTCAGCAGCGGCTTGTACTGTTCGCGCAGCGCAACCCAGTCGTAACCATGCATGTTCGAAACGTAAAACCAGTCGCGATAGCGCCGCCAGACCTCGTTGAAGATCTGATCCCACTCTTCGCTCGGCACACGATCGACATATAGTCCCGACGTGGCCACGGCTTTACGCGAGCGTTCGCCAACGGGCGTCGCATCATAGATGTTGTAACCAGACCCCTGGATCACGAGCACCTTCGACCCATCGTCAGAAAGAACAAACCCGCGAATATCTTCAGCCAGCGTCGACTCTTTTCGATCCTTCAACGAATAGATCTTCAACGACGGCGTTCGATCGCTCTGCCGGCCGTAGTAACCTCCGCCGGCAACGATATAAAGCAGATGCCCGGTCTTCGCTGAAAGCGCGAAATAGTTATCAGCTCCCAACGGCACGCGCGCCACGCGCGACGATAGTCCATCGAAATCGATCGTCATCGTGGCCGGAGGCTTCGGCGCAGCTTCCGGTTTCGGTTCGGCGGCCGCAGGAGCAGCCGCTGGTGTTTCGGCCGGTTTATCAGCGGGCGAAGCTGCTGGTTTAGCGGTGTCGTCAGTCTTCGAGATCGTTACTTCGTCGCTCTCCGGCGGAAACGGATGCTTCACATCCTTGCGCAAAGCCGCGGCGTAGATGTAAGTCTGGCGGTTCGTCGCGTAATTGAACTCAACGCCGGAAAGCTGCGGCGCAAATTCCCGGTCGCTGAAGTAGTAGAGATAATTCCCCTGTGGATCCCACGCCGGATTGTAAGCGTTGAACAACTCGTCGGTGACACGGCGCATCTGGCCGTCCGCCGCACTCCAAATGTGCACGCCCGCAAACTGATTCTTGTTGGCCATCGTAAACGCGAGAAAGTTCCCACGCGGAGACCAAACGTAGTCACGAATCTGACCGCGCGGCGAATCGGCAATCTCCACCACCTTGCGATCGGCCAACGTCAAAACGTAGAGCTTTCCATCCTTATCGCCAAAGGCGATCCGCTTGCCGTCAGGCGCCCACTCAGGCTGGTAGCGCATCGCGTTGCCGCCGCTCGTCAATTGCTCAGCCGGCTTCGAGCCCTCCTGTGCAATCAAGTAGAGCTCGTCTTCACCACTCTTGTCGGAAACGAATGCGATCTGCGATCCGTCGGGCGACCAACTGGCCCACTTGTCGTGCGCGTTTGACGAGTCAGTCAGGTTTCGCGTTGGTCCTTTTTCAATCGGCGCGGTAAACACATCGCCACGCGCGACGAAAATTGCGCGTTCGCCCTTCGGACTCAAACCAACTGACTCGATCAAATTCCCCGCGAACACACGGCTCGGACGCCGGGCATTTCCTTCGTCAGGAACGTTAATCGAGATCGGCGTGCTGCGCTTGGTTCGCGCATCAAGCACCTGCAACTCGCCATTCAACTCGTAAACAATCTGATTCTCGTTATCCGAACTGGGCCAACGAACGTCCCACGGCTGGTTGTTCGTGACTTTCGACGTTCTGCCATTCGAAACGGTGTAAGCGTAGAGATTGAAGTGTCCATCGCGATCGGAATTGAAAAAGATCGTGTCGCCGACCCACATCGCATCGCGCGTCGCGCGCGGTCCTTCAGTGATGCGTTTCGCGGAGTTGCTTTTCAAGTCAAAGATGTAAAGCTGATTCGCCTGGCCACCGCTGTATCGCTTTTCGGATCTGAAATCGCGCGACTGAGGCGAGTAGACCATCTCAGTTCCGCTGGGCGAGTAGTCTCCCGAACCCGCCGTAGGCATCGGCAAGGCTTCGGCTGGACCACCGTCAACCGAAACTGAATAAAGCCGCGCGATCGGCAACGTCCACGAATCGCGCAACGAACGGAAGTAGATCCGTTTGCCGTCGTTACTCCAACCAAACACCTGGTTATCCCAACCCCAGCGCGGCGCCAGTGGACCACGCGCCGGGTAGTACGTGAGTTGGCGCGGTTCCCCACCCGACGTGGGCACGACGTAAACCTGCTCGTCGCCGTCGTATTGTCCGGTGAACGCAACCCACTTCCCGTCAGGCGAAAACTTGCCAAACACCTCAACGCCCGGATGCGAAGTCAAACGAATCGCGTTACCGCCGCTCGAAGGCGCGGTCCATAGATCGCCCGCATAAGTAAAAACCACGCGGTCGCCGCGAATGTCGGGAAAGCGCAACAACTTCGTCTGCGCAAAAGCGCCCGTTGTCACGGTGAAAAGAGCGAAAAAGAGCACAGAAATGCGGATAAACAAGGGGAACCTCCTCAAAAACGAAGCCTTTATCTACTTCCGATTCTTGAACGCATCGTTCAGTTCAGTGTGTCGACTACTTAACACCACCGGACGGCCATCTATAAACAAATATCGGATGTGGGTACGAATTTCGAGCAAATCGCCGTCTGTAACAACCAAATTGGCCATCTTTCCGGCCTCGATTGAGCCCAGCCGGTCCGCCGCGTTCATGATGCGCGCGGGATTGAGCGTCACCGCCTTCAATGCGTCCGACTTCGATAGACCATAGGCCGCTGCCATGCCCGCGTACTGCGGCAGATTGCGCACCTCGGGACCACTGTCGCCCGTCGAGATCGCAAACAAAACTCCCGCTTGCTGTAGTTTCGCGGGATTCTCGTAGAGCGAGTCGTAAGCGTCGTCTTCACGCACCGGCAACGTGAAGACGCCCGTCAGAATAACGGGCACGTTCTTCTCCTTCAACAAGCTCGCGACCTTCCACGCATCGTTGCCGCCGAGGATGATCGGCTTCAGTTTCATCTCCTCGGCAAAGCGGATCGCGCCACGAATCTCCGCCTCGCGCTCCGCCCGAAAGATCACCGGCTGCTCTCCCCGCACGTAAGGCACGAGCGACGCAAGCACTACGTTCTGATCCGGACGCGGTAACGAACGATCTTTCGCGTAGGCGTCCTGGGTTCGGCCATACGCCTCGGCATCGCGCAACATCTTTCGGATCTGCTCGAGTTGCCGCGCATTTGCTTCCAACGTTTCCGACAGATTCGTTTGCACTTGCTGAGGGCCGCCGAATCCTCCGCCGCCTCCACCGCCGATGCGCGGATAGTTGATCACCAGCGCGGCCTGCGGAACGACCGCCATTTCTTTCGGCGCAGTGCCTAGCAAATTGATCAACGCTGCCTGGCCGGAAATCAAACCACCGGTTGGCGCGGTGACGGTGTTCGTCACGCCTTCAACTCTCGTGACGGCAATGTGCGCGCTGTGCGGATTCACGGCGATGATCGCTTTCGCGTTGGGATTGAAATCACCAACTTCAGAAAGATCGACCGTGCCGTTCGCGCCCTGCGGCACTTCGACGAGACCCATGTTTGTGCCTGCGTCGATCATGCCCGGGTAGACTGACAAACCGCGGCCATCGATCGTTTGCGCACCCGCCGGAACATTCACCGACGCGCCGACTGCTTCGATCTTTCCGTCGCGGATCACGACCGTGCCGTTTTCGATGTCAGGACCACTAACAGTCACGATGCGCGCGTTGCGAATCGCGAACACGCCGCGCGGAGGTGTTACGCCCTGTTGCGCCGTGGGATTACCGATCTGCTGCGCGAAGAGTGTTTGGCCACAGATGACACAGATTGACAGAGCGAGGGTGAGACGTCCGAGTTTGTTAATGATGTTCACGGCTGGTCCTCCTCGATCGTGTCGTCTTGCGTGGGCCGGCGGCGTCCGGGCGCGCGCGGCGATTGTCCCTGTGCCGGAGGTCTGTTCGGCTCGGCTTGTTCGAGCGCCGCACGTTCTTTCGCGAGCTCAGGCCGTCGCGCGAGATCCTGTTGCCGATCGAAAAAGACGGCGCCGTCGACGAACGTCGTATCGACGCGCGAATAAACGCTGAACGGATGTGCGTTCCAGATCGCGATGTCCGCGTCTTTGCCGACTTCGATCGAGCCGACGCGTTCCTGGATGCCGAGCTGGATCGCCGGATTCATAGTGATTAGGCGAAGCGCCTGCTCTTCGGTCAGGTCGCCCCAGTGCATTGCTTTCGCAGCTTCGATATTTAAGCGGCGCGCACGTTCATCGGAATCGGAGTTCATCGAAACGACGACACCGGCACGCGTCATGATCGCTGCGTTGTAAGGAATGGCGTCGTAAGCCTCGATCTTGTAGCCCCACGAATCGGCAAAAATCGAAGCGCCGGCGCCGTGCGCGGCGATCTCTTTCGCGACCTTGTAACCCTCGAGCACGTGCTGGAAGGTTTTGATCTTGAAACCAAACTCGTCGGCGATATTGATCAGCATCAGGATTTCGCTCGCGATGTAACAGTGCGCATGCACGTAACGTTTGCCTTCGAGAATCTCGACCAGCGGTTCGAGTTGCAGATCGCGCCGCGGCGGCAGCAGGTTCTTGTCCTTGCCTACGGCTGCGCGGTATTCGTCCCATGCGCGTTTGTAATCGCGCGCGCGAACGAACGCATCGCGAATCGTCTCTTCGACGCCCATGCGCGTGTTTGGATAACGACGCGTGACGCCGGGCTGATTCGGCGAACTCGACCGTTTCACGTTTTCGCCGAGTGCAAACTTGATCCCCGGCATCGCGCCCGGGAACAAGAACTCGCTCGCGGGCCGGCCATACTTGATTTTCACGACCGTGTTCAAGCCGCCGATCGGATTCGCCGAGCCATGCAGCAGGTTCAACGTGGTAACACCGCCTGCAAGCTCGCGATAGAGATCGACGTCGGTCGGATTCAACACGTCTTCGGTACGCACCATTGACGTGACCGCGAGTGTGCCTTCGTTGATTGTGTCGAGCATCGAGTGGGAGTGACAGTCGATGATGCCGGGCATGACGTACTTCCCGGTGCCGTCGATGATGCGCGCGTTTGCGGAAGCGTTGAGATTCTTGCCAACGCCGGCAATCTTGCCGTTACGCAGCAGCACGTCGGTGTTTTGCAACGTGCCGCGAGTGACGGTGAGCACTGTCGCATTACGGATCAAGGTTTCCTGCGTTTGGGCCACAGATACCACGGATGCAACACAGACAAACACGGACAGAAGAAATAGTCGTTTGGTTACTCTCATAGGTTTTACCTTTGTGCTTCTTGTGCCTCTTTGTGGCTTAGTTTGGGCGTGCGCGTGTAGCGGTAAAGGAACCGGGCGAAGCGCCCACAACGGTCACAGTCCCACGAATATCGCTCCCGGAAAGCGTTCCGGTGAACGTCGCTTCCTTAGTTTGTCCTTCGATTTCCAGCGGCACCGTGAAACGAACTTCACCGCCTGTCAGCGAAGCATTCGAGATCTCGCCGGCTCCCAGCGAACCCGAGATCGAGCCGCTCAAACGCTCGCCTTCCTGTTGCAAATTCAACGTCGCGGCCTTTTCGCTCTGGCCAAGATTGATGTTGAGGTTCCACGTTCCACTCAACGCGTTGCGTCCACCCGGGCCACCGGTTGCGGGACGTAGATCAACCGGACGCCCGTCGATGAACACGTGCGCTACGCGGCTGTTACGATCGAAAATATCGCCGCGGGTCACGGTCAGGTTTGCGATCTTGCCGGTCTCGATCGAGCCGAGTTGGTTTTCAACACCGAAGATCGTCGCGGGCCAGATCGTGAAAGCGCGTACTGCATCGGTTGCAGAGAGACCGTTTTCAATCGTCCGGTTTGCGTTCTGTAGCAGATCGGAAATGTTCGTCAACGAGCCCGACTGAAACGCAAAACGAACTCCAGCCTTCGCGAGCTTGCCGGCCGTTTGCTGTGCGGCAACACGCTCGCGCAGCACGCGCATTGGTTCGGGATCAGCTTCCGGCATCGCGGCCGTCGTGCGCCGCGGCAGGTTGAGCGACAACAGCACCGGCACGTTCTGTTTCGCCAACCGATCGGCGAGCCGATCCGCTTCGCGTCCGCCGGCGATGATCAGTTTTAGTTTGAACTCAGCGCCTAAATCCAGGGCGCGTGCGATCTCGCGTTCGCTGTTTGCCAACATTACGACCGGCATGCGCCCGTCGACCACCGGCACCAGCGCCGCCAGCGATCGATCCACTTCCGGCCGGCGCATTCCGCGCGGCGAACGTTCGTACGCAGCAATCGAATCGCGATAACGTTGCGCGTCGAGCATCATCTGCCGCAGCGTTGAAAACACACCCAACAACGAACCGGGATAAGTACCGCGCAGCGGCGTGAATCCGACGTGCATCGCGACCGGCGACCGCACGATCATCTCTTGGGGCGTGTCGCCCGCAAGGTTGATCAGTGCCGACTGGCCCATCCAGATGCCGCTTCGTGGCGACGTGAGCGCAGTCGTGATACCGAGGCTGCGCGAAGATTCGATCTCGTTGCCGCCGGGACGAACCACGTCTTCAACCATGACTTCGGGCTGCAGGCCGATCGGTTGCGTCGAGTTTGGACCACCCGGACTCGGACGTGGCGGAGCAGCGAAGAAACCTCCGCCACCACCGCCGCCGCCGGGTGACGGCGAAGGCGCTGCTTCCGGAAGCGCGAGATTGGTGTAGGAGTCGATCAGGCCGGGATAGACCGTTAATCCGTTGCCGTCGATGATGCGCGCGTCAGATGGTGCGTTGACGTTTGCGCCGACGGCGGCGATCAGGCCGTTACGAATCACCACCGTGCCGCGATCGAGCGTTTGTCCGGAGACCGTCACGATACGAGCATTGGTGATCGCATACGTGTCGATCGCGCTGCGCTGCGCACCGGCGCGCGAAACGAAGCCGATGGAAACGAGTGTGGCGAAAGTGATAGTAAGGGCGACAGTAAGCGGGCGGACTTTTGGCATAAGCACCCAAATCCCAGTTAGTTTTATTTGCGAAAGCAGGAAAGAGACGAGAGCTTAGCGTAAAATCTGGTGCTTCGTCCACCAACGAACAAAGCACCAGACACAGATTTTGAAGATTACTTATCGGTTCGCGTTCCCGTTCCGATTCGCGTTTGCGTTGCCGTTAGCATTCGCGTTGCCCGCCTGAACGCGCAACTGGTTCCGCACCGATTTCACGTCTGTAACCGACTTCGCTACCTGTTCCGCCCGCATTTTTTGCGCTGCACTCGCAACCGTACCGGTAAGCGTCACCACGGCGTTATCGACGTCCACATTGATCGTCGAGTCGCGCAGATCGTCAGCCGCAGCCAGGTCGAAACGCGTCTTAACCCAGAGCCAGCCGTCATTCAAACCGGTTCCAACCGTGCGACCGGACTCTTTCGCCTCGCGCTGATACCGCTCGCGATCGCGTTCATACTCCTCGCGCGTCGGTGCGCGGCGCGATTCTGCTGCCGGAGTGGCGGTCGGTGTCGGACTGGGCGTCGCTCGCACGTTGGCATTGAGGTTCGCATTGGTATTGCCATTGTTGTTAGCCGTCCCGTTGCAGCCCGGCAGAATGATTGAAAGCGCGGCCAGAATTATGAATCCCGTAATTCTTCGTTTCATGTTGGGAAAGTCCTCCTTGTTGAACGAACATGCAGTCAATTAACGGGGGGTCAGAACAATCGGCGGGCGGGCGAACAATTTGCAATCGACGGGCCGTACTAAAGCTCTGTATCTCTGTGTCTCTGTGGTTTGGTAAACATTAACCACAGAGGCACAGAGACACAGAGGAAACTTACCATTTAACGCTACCCTCTTTGGTCGTGTCGATTTCGGCGAGGTTGGGTGTCTCACCAAACAAGAATCCTTTGATGTTGTCGAAGAGAAAGTTCTGCGCGTCGGGGTTCGTGAGGTCGAGGCCGTAGTGATTGATGATCTGTGTTTGTTTTTGCAGCCACGCACTCCAACACGGCTGACAAATCTCCGTGGCGATTCGTTGACCTAGTTCATTCGGGAACGGCGCAAAGGCAAGCGCGGTGCGCTTCTCGCCACAATGTGTGCATTTAATCGTGTCAGCCATAGCTATTTCCCTCCCTGGGCTTCGCGGATAGCCGAAATTATAACGTCATCCTTCGGCTTCAGCAGCCCCACCGGGCGCACGTCCTGATAACGGACCTTTCCACCCGCGTCGATCACAAAAACCGAGCGCGCCGTGCGGCCGGGAATTATCGACTTCGCGCCATAAAGATTCGAGACTTTTCCATCCGCGTCCGAAAGCAAACGCAACGGCAGTTCGTGATGCTCGGCAAACTTGCGGTGCGACTCAACCGAGTCGGTCGAAATCCCAACGACTTCCGCGCCGGTGGCCTGATAGTCTTCCCAACGATCCCGCACCGAGCACATCTGCCGCGTGCAAACCGGCGTTTCGTCGCCCGGATAAAAAAGCAGCACGACAACCTTGCCGCGATGATCCGCGAGATGCCAATCGTTTCCGCTTCCGTCTTTCAATGTGAAATCAGGCGCGGGTTCGTTAAGGTTCAATTTGCTCATGCGATTAGACCAGCGAGTGTCTCGAGTGCTTCTTCGACTTCTTCATCGGTGTTGAAGAAATGCGGCGAGATGCGTAAGCCCGCGCCCGGACGCCAATCAACAAACACGCGCCGTTCGGCGAGTTGTTCGGCAATCGACTGGGCGTCGTCAACGCCGATCATTACCGAGCCGCCGCGCCTGTCTTGTTCGAGCGGCGTGTTGATGGTCCAGCGCCGTTCGCGCGCGAAGTCGATCATCAACTGTGTGCGCCGTTGCGATTCAGCCGCGATCTGTTCGAGCCCGACTGACTCAATAATGTCCAAACCCGGAATGGCCGAATACAGCGCCGGAATACTCGGCGTGCCTTGCGCGAACCGCCGCACCGAACGCGCGTAACGCATCGGCGCCGAAGCAAATTCAAACGGCGCGTCGTGCGCGACCCAGCCGGTTAATCGCGGGCGGAGATCTTTCTGAATCTCGGGACGCACGTACAAGTAACCACACGAAGGCCCGCCGCAAAGCCACTTGATCGTACCGCCAATCAGGAAATCGACTTTCCAGTCAGCCGCATGCAGCGGCACGACGCCTGCCGACTGATAAACGTCGAGCAGAACCAGCGCACCTTTCGCGTGCGCGCGCTCGACAATCGCCGGGGCATCGACGCGATACGAACTGCGATACGACACGTGGGCTAGCGCTACAAGACAGGTCTCATCATCAATTGCGTCGAGTATTTTTTCGAGCGGCACGGAAACGCCGTCGAGCGATTTCACCACTTCAACACGCGCGCCGATCTGTCGCTGTGCTTCCCAGATGTATTCCATCGAAGGAAAGTCGAGTTCCGTGGTGACGACCTTGGTCCGCCGTCCGCTTTGAAAGTTGAAACACGACGCGACCGTCGCGAGCGCGATCGAAGCGTTTGGTTCAATCTGCACCGAAGCGGGCGCGCCGCCGAGAATGCGCGCGATCCGATCGCCGACGCGCCGCGACAGTTCCCACCAACTCGTGGCCCATGCGTCTTCGCTCGTGTGATGTTCCCACGCGTCGCAGTACTCGAGCATCGATTCGCGCACGGCGCGAGGCACCGGCCCGAGACTATGGCTGAGCAGATGAATGCCCGAAGCCAGGGTTGGAAACTGATCTCTGTGTCGCTTGAAGCTCATCTGTAGTTCATAAGGTTCTTTTCGAGACCGAGTGGGTCTTTCATCAGGGTTTCTAGAATCCCCTCCGCTTCACTTCCAATGGGCGGATCGTGGCGCTCTTCGCGAATCGCAGCCAGAATCTCGGCGGCGACGAATTCTTTCGTCATCTTCGGAACGTCAGCGCCGCGACTCATGTCTGAATCAAACGTCGTTGGCATGACCGTGATCACGCGGACGCCGTCATCCGCGAGGTGCGCGCGCAGTGCCTGGCCCAACGACAACAACGCCGCTTTCGTCGCGCAATAGGTTCCAACGAGCGGCAGATTCACTTTCGCAAACGCAGTCGCAACGTTAACGATCATTCCCTCGCGCTGCGCGATCATTCCAGGCGCAACGGCTCGCGTCAGACGCAACACGCCGAGATAGTTCACCGCCAGTTCGTGCTGGGCGTCGCTGAAATTCATCGTCAGTGGATTGCCATAGCCCGCGACGCCGGCGTTGTTCACGAGGATGTCTACGCGGCTGAGTTGGGCCACTGCATCGACATCGGAATCGCTGGTCACGTCGAGTTGGATCGGCGTGACGCGCTCAGGAAACTCTTGCCGCAGCGAATCTCGCGCTTCCGGTTTCCGCGTTCCGGCAAATACTTCAGCAGCGCCTGCTGCAACGAACGCTCCAATGAGTGTTCGCCCGAGACCGCGCCCAGCGCCGCTGATCAAAATGCGTTTGCCTTCAATCTGCATCTGCGTCCGCTTTCGCCACCGCCTTCCGCCGCTGCATTCGTGCGAGCTGATAAAGCACGAGCCCGATGATTCCCCAAACAAACACAAGTTCAATACTCGTCAGCGAGTGCTCGTCGATGCGTTGACTGAGACTCGACGTGCGCAAAACTTCGACGTCTTGCCGCAGTTGAATCAAGATCATCACGCCCATCGAAACAATCGAGACGATGGCCGCGACTTGCCGCCAACGCAACGGCAAGTTGATCTCGATCTCGCTGGCCAGGGCGCGATTCCAGCGGGGGAGGAACAGAAATACCAGGCTATGAATGAAATAAAGCACGACCAGCGCAAACACTGCAACATTCAACGCGAGTGAAAGCTGTCCGCTGACCAACAAAATCACACAACACAGCAGTGTGAGCGTCAAACCGCGGATCGGCGTGGCGGTCTTTTCGTTAATGACGCCAAGCCAGCGCGGCGCGAGCCCATCTGTGACAAAAATGATCGCCAGACGCGACGGCACGAACAGCGTGCCGTTCAGCGCGGTCATGATCGCGGCGATCGCGCCGATTGTGACGAAGATCGCTGCGCCCGCCGGCAGATAGATCGACGCCACCTCGGCCATCGGCGCACTGCTCGCTTGCAGTCGTCCACCCGGCAACACCCCAAACGCAACGATCGAGGTGAAAACGTAGAAGAGCGCTGTGATCGTGATGCCTTTTACGAGTATTCGCGGCAAACGCCGTGTGCTGTCTTTCACTTCGCCCGCCGTTTGCGCGATCGATTCGAACCCCGCATAAGCAAAAAACAGCGGCAGCAAACTCGCGCCGAAACCGCTCCAGCCGTGCGTGAAAAACGGTGTGTAGTTCTCGTATTTAAGGACGAATAGACCGGGAACGATCAGGACCAGCAACGCCAAACACTTCAACGCCGACATCGTGACCTGAAAGCGGCCGAACCAGCGAATGCCGATCACGTGAATCAAATAGAAAATTACGAGCGCCGCCAACGCGAGCGGCAATTGAAATCTCTTTGCGTCGATGCGGCCGCCGCTCAACGCAATTAGGTAACCGGCCATCGCGTTGGCGAGATATGCGCCCGCGCCGATGTAAGAAATGATCTTGAGCCACGAACCGACGTAAGCGAGCCGATGACCGCCGAGTGTGCGCGAGATGTGCAGGTACTCGCCGCCGGGCTCGCGGCCGAGCGGCGTCGAGAGATACGCAGCGTACGGGATCGCAGTCGCGAGGATTGCGGGCGTGAGAACGATGTAACCGAGGATTACGCTCGGCCCACTGAGCGCCCACGCCTGGCTGGTGACCTGAAATATTCCCGCGCCGATGAGAATGCCGATCAGCGTCGCGTACGATTCCAGCGTGCCGAGATCGCGGCGCAACCGATTAGCTGGAGATTTCAGCTCATTCGCCATAGTTCAACGGTGCGGTATTAGCCACAGACAAACACGGACGAACACGGACATTTGTTGTCTGTATTGTCTGCCTTGCCCGTGTTCGTCCGTGTTTGTCTGTGGCTCATCAATGCATTAGCGTGTTTGACGGCAATTTGGGGTTGAGAACTTTTTCTGCACTTTCAACTCCAGCGACGGGAAGGTTTTGTGCATCGATCAAACCGAGTTGGGCCAGCACGGAGGCCTGGTCCCAGTAAATGTGTTCGTGAGCGAGTTTGCCGTCGCGGAAGTGAACGATCACGACCAGCGCGACGCGCACGTGTTTGCCGGTTGGTTCGACGCCCGGCAACATCCAATCCATCTTGATCGTGTGTGTGAACTCAAAAACCATCTCGTCGACGACGCGATCGACACCGATCGTGCGCGAGACGGGCGTCATGCTCGTATCCGGCGGCATCTGCGGAATGAAACGTTTTGAATAAAATTCGCGCAGTTCATCGTGCCCGACACCGCCAGTCATTACGGGCACGTGATTCACGTAAGCATCCGCAACCATCGTCTCGAGCGTGTCGTCGGTGTGGCGCGTAGCAAACTCGTATTTCACGTGATCGTCCCAGCGTGATGAGAGCGTTTGTTGCGCGCTCGCGAGACCAGCGCCCGCGAGATGTGTGACAAAAAACTCAAGACTGCGCAGATGCGCGAGTTCCGTATCGGCCGCGTGGTAATGGTCGCCGCCAAGCCGGCCAAACGCATGATCCCGATCGGGGTAAACGTGAATTGTGACCAGTGGATTTCCGTCGAGAGCCTCGTGAATCTGCGCCTGCGCTTCCGGCGGGCAGAATTTGTCCTGCCCCGCGATGTGCAACATCAACGGGCTCGTGAGGTTCTTTGCTTCGTCAAGACTCTTCTCGATGCTCACGCCGTAATAACCAACCGCGCAGTCAGGCTTGAATCTCACCGACAACAAATAAGCGAGATTGCCGCCAAGACAAAAACCAACCGCGCCGACACGCCCGCTGCACGCCGGATGCTGTCGCAAAAAATTCATCGCCGCCGCTGAATCTTCGACAGCTTTCGCTTCGTCGAGTCGCTCATAGTAGTCAATCGCTTTGTCAAACTCAGCGCCGGTCAACTGAACACCGCGTTCCATTCGCCAGAAGAGATCCGGACACAGCGCGACAAAACCGTGCGCGGCATACCAGTCAGCGACACTACGCATGTGCTCGTCGACGCCGAAGATCTCCTGCAACACGACGATGCCTGGTCCATAGCCGCTCGCGGGTAGCGCGAGATAGCCGTCGAACTCATCGCCGTCGAAAGATTTTATTGTCACCATGAGCGGTGATAGTAAACCACACTCTAGTTTTCGCGCACCCATTCTTTACCGGCGGCGCAGAGCCGGAGAAAGTTGCAGGCGCGGCAGTGTGGCGCGGGCTTCACGGGGAAATCGGGCGGTTCAGATGAGGAGACGATGCGCAGCATGGCTTCGTCGATCGCTTGCTGGCATTGCGCGGGTGCGAGTAGCTCGTCGGCGAGATGGACCTCGACGTTAGGTTCGAGGAAGTGAAGCGTGACACGAATCGTCGCGTTCGCAAGCGACGGAAGAAGTTCGCGCACCGCGAGCGCGTAGGATTGCATTTGCAGTTCGTAATCTTCCGAAGTCGTGCGCAGTGCGGCACTCATCGCAGGCTGACGATCCGCGGGTGTATGTTCGAAGTCGAAAGAAAACTGTGTGTCTTTCGGTGCTTCTGGTGGTGGTTCGTCGGTCTTTGGCGGACGGATACGGTTGGTTTTGAAATCGATAAGTTCGATCTGATTCTCTGTAACGAGAAGCTTGTCGATCACGCCGTAAAGAATCCCCAACGGCCGCCGCAAACGGAAACTCAATTCACTCCACAAACCCGTGTCACCAGTGGGCCGCACGGTGTTGACGACTTTCGGCGCGGCTTCGACGCGCCTGAACACGTCGCTAGCGAGATAGTTGTTAGCGAGCGGCAACAGGTCTCTGATCGCCGTTTCAAAGTTGATCTCGATCAGTCGATCAGCAAGCTGCGCCTGGCGCAAACGAACGACCTCTTCAAAGCTCTGTCGCAACGTTTCTTCAGCGCTCTGGTCGGACGTGTAGCGTTCGCAGAAACGATGAATCACGGCGCCTTTCAACGTGGCGGTTAGATTTGAAGGCGGCTCGGGGGCGTCCGCGTTGTTCCAAACCGCGAGCTCGTCAGCCGACGGGAGTTGCAGCACGCGATCGAAGTAATACTGGCGCGGGCAGCGTTGATAGTTGATCAACTGCGTCACGCTAAAACGATGAATCGCATTGCCGATCGGCCGCTCAACCGGACGAACCAGCGGAAACGCTTCGACCAGCGAGTCCTCGAACGGCGGCGCCGCGGCAGGCCCGCCTTCCGTTAACGGCTCAACCTCCGTCGCCTCTTCCGCGAGATTGATCGTCAACTGCAATTGCACATCGTCGTCGAGCTCAACCAAATTACTCGACGCTCGTTCACCGAGATCCAACGACTGCCAGATCCATTTCAACCAACAATCATTCGAACGATTCAGCGACGCGATCTGATCGGTGACGCCCGACATGATCAAACGGTCCTGCGCGCGCGATGCGGCCACGTAAAGCAGCCGCATACTTTCAAACTGCTCGCGCCACGCGTGCCGCCTTTCGAAATTGCTGTAGGTGCAACCGGCGACGAGACTCCCGCGCCCATCGGGCACTTTCAATGTCAGACCCTGATGACGATCGAGCAAGACCCAGTGGTCCGTGGCGAAACGCGACAATCGTTGCAGATCCGGGATGAACACTACAGGAAACTCGAGGCCTTTCGCCTGGTGAATCGTCATCAACCGCACCGCGTCCGCTGCTTGATCGATCTGTCCTTCGCTTTCGCGGCTACCGATTGCTTCAAACTCTTCGACGTAGCGCACAAAGTCGCGAATGAGATGCGTGCCCGAGCTTTCAAACCGCGACGCGAGGGTGAAGAGACGTTCGACATTCGCGAGCCGCTGTGCGCCGTCGAAGTTGGCGGCGATTACGGTCATGTATTCGGATTCGCTCACGGCGAAACGAAGCAGATCCTGAATCGGATAGTGATGCCGCCGCGAGACGAGTTCGCCGATCAGTTTCGCGGCGCGATCGAGCAGTTCGTGCTCGTCTGCGCTGATGTAAGCGATCTCGTTTTGACGCTGCAATGCTGTGTAAAGGCGGCGCGTAATTGAGAAACCGCGCAACGGATCGGCTGTTTCAAGCTCAGCGAGTAACGGCGCGCAACGCAACGCGAGCAGTGCGTTGTCGGAAATGCCGCACAGCGGCGAACGCAACACGGCGGCGAGCGCGATCTCGTCCGTTTTGTTGTCGAGAAAGCGCAGCAGTTGAATGAGATCGGTGATCTCTTCACGCTCGTAGAATCCGCGGCCCAGCACGGTTTGATAAGGAATGTTGGCGCGGCGAAAGACTGATTCGTAAATCCCGACCTGCGTCATGGCGCGAAACAGCAAAGCGATGTCGCCGTAGTTAAGCTCGGGTGACGAACGTTTCAAAGCCAGTATGCGGCGTGCGACCTGCTGCGCGTCGAGCACGCGCGAATCCTGTTCGGCGCGGGGATTGTCTTCGAGCGAGGGCTTGGTGGTCACGAGCAGTTCGACTAAGGTTCCCTCATCGCGCAGTTCGCGACGCGGTTCGCCTTGTTCGTGCTTCACGTAACCCAACTGGTCCAGGTTCTTGTATTCGCTCGCCGGGATGTCGTCAGGCACGTTGAACAGCCGCGCGAAGAGATGATTTAAGAAAGCGATCAGCGGCGGCTGGCTGCGGAAGTTCAACTGAAGCGGTTTCTCGTCGCCGCCATGCGTCAAGAGTGTCGCGGTCATCTCGCGGAAGACATCGACATCCGCACCGCGAAAACCGTAGATCGACTGTTTGCGATCGCCGACGATGAAGAGGTTTGCCGGCCGGCGGCCTTTAGTTAAGGCGAGCCGTTCGAGCAGCACGCGTTGCACCGCGTTTGTGTCCTGGAACTCGTCGACGAGAAAGAACCGGTAACGTTCGGAAGTGCGCGCTAACACTTCGGGTCTCTCCAGCAACGTCAAGGTCCTTAATTCAAGGTCGTCAAAATCCAGCGCCGATAACTTTTGTTTCTCTTCGTTCAGCCGCTGATCGATCCGCAACAAGAGATTGACCAACTCCAGCGCGTACTGCTTCGCAAAAATATCGAGACACACCTGCGGCACACGTCCTTTCAGATCTTTGGCCCAAATCAAATCGTCGAGTGCTCTCACCTGATCGGCCACCGAACCACGGAGCGCCGGCCGCGGATCTCTGAAGCCATCGACCAAACGACAATAGTCCGCCAGCGTCTCGTGCTCTGGAATCGACGTCAGGAGCCCCCTTGTTTCGGACCACGCCGCAACAACTTCCGCCTGATTTTCCAACTGCGCCTTCGTCGTGCGGCGCACGCGGAGAAACTCGGCCATCCTCTGATCGAGCTCTTCAATCGCGCGCGAGTGATCCTCTTCGGTAGCGTGAACTTGCGCGGTCGAAAGCGCGAGTTGTTCGAGCGACAAACCCTGACCCCGCGTTTCGCGATAGATTTGCGCCAGCGCTGCCGCGAGACGGCTGCGTCCGACGCCCAGCGTGAGCCGCGAGATCTCGACGTGACCACCGCTGATAAAATCAGACAACACTTCCTCGACGGTTAATTCGAGCATCATCGCCGCGCGATGTTCGTCCAACAGCAGAAACTGTGGATCGACGCGCGCTTCGATCGGAAACTCGCGCAACAGCCGCGCGCAGAAGCCGTGAATCGTCGTGATCACGGCGCCATCAAGCGTGCGTTTGTAGTTGAGCCAGCGCCGGCGCTCGTCGTCCCTCGCAATGCGCAGCATGTGATTGAGATCCGCGCGCAAGCGTTCGCGCATTTCGTTGGCGGCGCGGTTGGTGAAAGTGATGGCAACGATCTGATCGATCGAAAGACTGTGCTCGCGCAGGATGTGGAGATAGCGCTCGACCAGGACCATCGTCTTGCCCGAGCCCGGTCCGGCCGTAACGGAGATGTGTTTATTGATCTCGTATGCCGCTGCCGCTTGTTCCGGCAACAGCACACGTTGCTCTTTAGCCATAAAAACCATCCACAGATTACACAGAAAGAAATCTGTGGAATCTGTGGATTACTTCTTTCGTTCTACGCGATCTCGGTCGTAGCGACTGACTGCTCGGTAATCGCAAAAGCGGCACGTCTTCAACCGTTCCGACGGGTCGACACGAAAATCACCGGCCCGCATGCGATCGAGAAACTCCCAAATCTTCGCTACGACTTGCGAGCGAATCTGCTGCCAGTCATCGTCCGTAAAAAGCGAATTCCGCGCACGCAATTGCAGGTAGTCCAACTGGCTCGCGCGATACAAACCTTTGTTGCGCCGGTCCTGCGCGCCGCGAATGATGTAGTAGCCGCCGCCCGCGATCGGCTGGTCAGGAAGGATGAGTTTCTCGAGTGCTTCGAGATAGATTGGCAGTTGCAAACTGCGGCCTGAAACGATGTCCCAACGGCTGGAGCCGGTGGACAACTTGTAGTCGTAAGCGACGACCGTGTTATCGCGCGCGACGTCAACACGATCGATCTGGCCGCTGATCTTGATCGTTTCTTCGCCGACAAACGTCTCGCGCGCGAGCTCGAGCGGTTCGTCCTTCGAATTCGGATCTTTCGCGGCGGATTTCATGCCGCCAAACGCGACTTCAAAGTACGCGGGCAGGACCTGTTCCTTTTCGGCAGCTTCCTGAACTTCCAACTCGTACAACAGCACCTGGTCCAATAGAATCTTGCGAATCTCGCGATCGATCTTCCAGATCTGTTTGTTGAGCGGCGGCACCACGCGTTCGTGCTCGTCAAAAACTTTGTCGGCCATCGCGGCGAGCTCGGTTTGCAGTTTCTTGCGATCGAGTTTGTGCAACGGTTCGCGGCGATGTCGTTCGAAGAAACGGCGGAGAATGTCGTGCAGCAGTTTGCCGGCGTCGATGGCTTGAAGATCGAGCGCCGCTTCGCCGCGCGGTTCAAGCCGCAGGATGCGTTGCGCGAAGAAGCGATACGGGCAGTTGCCGTAGGTGCTGAGCCCGCTGGCGCTGTGAATGAAATCCGGACCAAACTTTTGTTTCACTAATCGCAGCAAATCGGGATTGGTGATGATGCCGTCGTATGGACCAAAGTGCGGGCCGCAACGTTCGCGCTCGATCTCGATTCGCCGCAGCGCCGCGTCGCTGAGAAAACCGTCGTTACGCGCAAGTGTCAAAAGGCGCTTGATACGCGGTTGCGGCAGCAGTCCTTCGCGTTGACCGCGGTGCAGGTGACGCTCCTGCTGGCGCACCAGACCGATCTTCATCTCATTGGTGGACGACGCGGCGTCGAGATGCTTGCCTTCGTAATCGCGGCGGATGATCTCGGTTTCAACTCGATAGGGCGCGATCGCACGGCGCAGTTCGTCGATGTAATACGAGGCCACGGTTTCGGTGTCGTCTTCGAGCAACAGTGGACGCGTGAGATAGAGCCGCTCGGTGGCGCGACACGCGCACTGATAGAAATAGTGCTCTTCTTTGAGTAGCGTGTTTGGCGAGATGTCTTCGAGTGTCAGGCCGTATTCGCGCAGGCGGTCGCGTTCTTCGTGCGGATAGATCCAGTCGCGCCCGGCCGTTAGTGGGAACCCACCTTCAGTTAGTCCCGCGATAAACACGGCGCGAAAGCGCAGGCCACGCACATCGGTGGCTTCGAGGACGCTTAGACCGTTGCGATCGCGCGTGCCGAAAAGCTGTGATTGGGAACCTAATGAGCGACGCGCTTCCTGAAGAAACGTCGAAAGACGAGCTTTGGTTACTGGGACTGCAGGCGGCCAGGGGACTGGGAGCGCGGGCGGCTCGCCCGCTTTGCTCGGGAGTGTCACTCCTGAATCGTTTGCGGGCGAGCCGCCCGCGCTCCCAGTCCCGATCCCTACGGTGCCGCCGATCTCGATGCTCTTCATCGCGGCGACGAAAGCGCGGCGCAGCGCTTCGAGCGAATTGAAGTTGAGCATCACTTGCGGCAGTTGGTCTTCGTCAGTCGACTGGTTAGCGGGTTCGGAGATCTGATCGCGAAAGCCGAAACGATCGAGCAAGCGCATCAACTCGGCACGCAGGTCCGTGAGCTTGCCTTCGCGCGGCACGGCGTAAAGTAGTTCCGCGAAACGGCGCACGACGAGCGCGGTCCATGCGAGCATTGACGGATGAATATCGCGTGACGGACGGCGTTTCTTTTCAACGCCACGATCTTCGAGCTTCACGAGCTCCGCGTTCTCGACGTTGTCGGCGATGTCGGTGTCGCGATCCTGCGCGCCGGAATCGATGTTCAGGATTTCTTTGGTGGCGGTTGCGCCGGGAAGATCGGTGAACAGTTTGTGAGCGCGTGTGAGCCAGGCGCTGACGGTTAGATCACTGCCGACGTAAGCGAATGCATTCTCGAGCGCGTCGGCATCCCAAACACCGATCCGGGTCCGCGGATCTCGCAGGTCGCTGTGATTCTCATCAAAACGTTCAGACAAGATCCGCAATTCTCCGTCGCTGAGCCGGAAGTATTCGGATTTGATTAGGTCCGCTAACTCGGAAATGCGCGTGGCCGGCTCTTCTTGATCTGTAGTCAGTCCTTCGAGCAGCGTGAGCAGTTTGAGTGCCGCGCGATTTGCGGGAACGTCACCCGCGTCGATGCGCAGTTCCAGATTGCACGGCAACGACTCTTCAGCGAGCACGCGCGCGATAGTGTTCGCGTAGCGCGACCGTTCGCGCACAACAAGTGCGATGTCGGCGAGATCGAAATTCTCGGTCAGCACGAGGCGCTTTACTTCGCGCACGATGGTGCGGATCTCGGTGTCGCGGTCGCCGCACTCCAGATAACGAATCTCTTTCGCGGCAAACTCCGGGGCTTGGGAAACTTCATCGGACGAGCGCAGCGGATTGAAAAGGTTCTCGCGCAGTTGCGACAGCACACCGGGTGGCGACGTGTAGTCGTGCGTGTGCACGGTGTCAAACGTCGCCATGCTTTGCAGTAGCCCGATCGTTTCCTGAAACGGCAGGAAGATCTCGGGGTTGGAATCGTCGTGATTGAGATTGACGACCACGTCCGGGACGCGCGGGATCAACTGCCGCAGGATCTCGCCTTGCACCGGTGTGAAATCGAAGAAACCGTCGATGATGAATAGTTCGACGTTTGCGAGCCACGGCACGCGCACACCGCGATCGTCGATCAGACCGCGCAAGACCCAGAGCGCGCGAAGTTGATCGAGATCTTCTTCGGTGAAGTGGTTTCGATTGAGTAAGTCAGTGTAAGTGGAATAGATCGTTTCCACTTCGCGATCGAAATCGAGTTGCGTGATGCCGCGTTTTTCGGTGCCGCCCTTTTCAATATCGCGCGAACGGGCTTCGAGAATTTCGATCAGCTCGGCTGGCGTTTTCGCAGCGCGCTCGATCTCGCCGAGCAACGTGGCCACGCTGTTGACGCAGCCTTCGCGTCCGGCGAGTGGCGCGAACGCTTTCAGTTTGTTGGTAGCGAGCAGTTGCAGCAGCACTTGCGAGATCAAACTGCGCTTCAGTGGCAGTTCGTCGCGATCGATCGGGATGCGCGGCGGCAGACCATTGCCGCGATCGTCGACGGCGGAATAAAGGATACGCCGCACGAAGCCGCGAAAGAGATGGACCGGCAGCTCACCCCAAACGCCGCGGTTGCGATTGCCGTCGAGGATCTGCTGCGTGACGCTTTCGAGCAGTGGATACGAAGCGGCGAGATAGATAAACGCATCGCTTTGATTGTTGGCGACGAGTTTGACGCAACGCTCGATGAGCAGCGCTCGATTGTTATTCAGTAGAGGACCGAGCCAGATTTCTTTCACAGCTTAAATTTACTACACGGATTATTTTCGGCTGTCACCCGCTTGTGCGCTGTGAACTTTCAGGAGGGGAAAGTCGTCGTCTATTAGCGCCCGTGTGGATTCCAGGGATGTGGCTGCTTCGGGGAAGAGACCGCCTTCGTCGAGAGTCAAGACGCGGGCTGCTTTATCGACCGGTTCGAGTGTTTCGATCTCTTCGCCAGCGATGGCGCCGCGCTCTTTGAAACGACGCGCGGTTACAAGCACGCGAGTCTCGAGCGAGCGCACGCCTTTGTTGTAAGCATCCAGCGCGCGATCGAGATTGCGGCCGATGTCGTCGAAGTGATTCGTAAACACGCGCAAGCGATCGTAAAGGGTCTTCGCGAGGTCGCTGACTTCCTGCGCGTTTTCGGCCATCTGCTCCTGCCGCCAGCCGTAGGAGATCGCCTTGAGCAACGCGATCAGGGTCGTCGGCGTGGCGATGATGACGTTTTGAGCGACACCGTCTTCGATCAGTTTCGGATCGTTTTCGAGTGCGGCGCTGTAGAACGTCTCACCGGGCAGAAACAGCAACACAAACTCCGGCGTCGGTTGCACTGCTTCCCAGTAAGACTTCCGGCTCAGACTCACGATGTGCGTTCTAACCAACCGCGCGTGATCCTTAAGCCGGGCCGCGCGCACTTCTTCATCCGTGGTCGAGATCGATTCGTAAAACGCCTCAAACGGCACTTTGGAATCGACGACGATCGTGCGTTTTCCCGGCAGGTGCACAATCAAATCCGGACGAAGGCGGCCATCCTCGCCATTCACGGTTTCCTGTTCGACGAAGTCGCAATACTGCAACATGCCCGCCAGCTCAACCACACGCCGCAACTGAATCTCGCCCCAACGGCCACGCACATGCGGTGCACGCAACGCCTTTACCAAATTTCCTGTCTCCGACTGAAGCTGCAAATGTGATTGCGCCAGCACCTTCACCTGTTCGCGCAACTCCGAATACGCGCCGGCGCGCGTCTTCTCCAGGTCGCCAATCCGGCCGTCGACCTTATCGAGCGACTCTTTGAGCGGCTTGATCAGTTCATTGATAGCGCGCTGGCGAACATCCAGATCGCCTTTCGCATTTTGCTGAAACGTTTCGAGATTCTGTTTGGCGAGATCGAGAAACGAACGGTTGTTGTTGCGCAACGCATCGGCGGAAAGCGCTTTGAACGCGTCGGTGAGTTTTTCCTCTGCTGAGCTAAGCAGTGCGAGCTTTTCGGCGCTGGCTCTTCGTTCGTCTTCAAGACGCGTTTGCAGCGCGAGCATGTTTGCGAGGTTAGCGGCGTTCTCACCACGCAGCCGTTCGCTTTCGTCTTTTTCGCGATCGAAAGCCTCTTGCACATCGCGCAATTGACCTTCTTTACCCGAGAGACGCTCGATCAACGTGGCGCGTTCGGTGTCGCCATCCGCACGGCCGCGCTCAAATTCGTAACGAAGTTTTGTTCGACTTAAAAACCAGAGGGAGACAGCGCCGACGACAAAGCCGAGGGCCAACATCGACGCGGGGAGTAAAACTTCCATGCGGCGGATAATATCACTGGCGGGCTTTCGTATCCATCATCTTGTTTGTTTTGGGTTCCTCGACCCCAATTAGCTGTGTTGTCCGCTCGGTCACGCTGGGCAGCTCATGGGGAATCGGATTCGTCGGCAGCGACTGCGCTTCCGTTTCTGGGCCGACCTGCTTTGTGGATTTCGCACCCGAAATGGCGTCAGAGAGCTTGACCCCCTTGATCATCGCGTCGAACAGTCCGCTGGCCGCGACACAAACGCCGCCGAGCATGAAGAATGAGGCAAGCAAATGAAGCCACCTGCCGATGTCGAAGTTCTTGCTGATTGCGAGCATGACCACGCCGAGCCCCAGAATGATCATGCCCCACTTCAGCGAAGTGAACATCTTGCGCAGCAGCGCTTGTTCGGTTTCGGCTTTCGTGAGTTTCTCTTGCGTCTCGGTTGGAGCGGCTGAGTGTTGGGCGACAAGTTTGCCGACCCTTTCCAGACTCATGCCGCAAGCACGGCAAAACTGCTGCTCGCTGGTCGCTGGTTTTCCACAGTTAGGGCAGTGCATGGTCAAATTGAGTTTCCCGCAAAGGCGCAAAGACGCAAAGACGCAAAGGAAGAATACAAGAAAGCAGCGTGACGACCTATGTCTTACCTTTGCGTCTTTGCGCCTTTGCGGGAAACCTATTCTTACCTTCCGAAACTCGCCACTATCCGCTCGTAAATCTTGCGCGTCACGCGCACATCGGCGAGGTTGTAATCACGAATCTTTTCGAGTTCGCCGGCTTGATAGAGATCAAACACTTTGCTGCCTTCTACTTCCGCCGTCTTGCTCGATTCAATTCCCAACGCCCACGCGACGTCGTCGAGACTAACGTTCCGCCGCGCACCGAGCCACCAGCGATGCATCGTGTCAAACACGCCGCGCACGTTGTAATCGGAGAGGTTCACAAACGGGCGCACAGGAATTTCATGCACCAAAGAACGCTGAAAGATAAACGGCAGGTCGAAGCCAATAATGTTGTGGCCGACAAGCTCGTCGCAGTCGCAGTCGAAGTCTTTGAGCAGCGCGAGAAAGTCGAGCAGCGCACGTTTTTCCGGTTGCTCGAAACCGTCGCGATCAATACCAAAGACATGTTCGCTCTCAAACGGGCCAAGTCCGGGAAACTCCAAACCCGGAATCGGACCGACGTGAACTGCGATCGACAGGATACGTCCGGAGACCGCGCTCAACGAACCCAACGCGTAACAACGCTCTTCTTCAGCCGCGATGTCTTCGAGGTAGCGCTGCTGTTGTTCGACGCGCATGTTGCCGAGACGCATTTGGCGTTCGAGTTGCGGACCAACGCGTTCGCGAAAGTCGGCCAGCGTGAGCGTTTCGATGTCGAACGTGAACGCGCGTGGAAGCTGCGGATCGGCGTTTTGATGTTCGCGATACTGCTCGATCGTGATCGGCCGGTACTCTGCAACAACAAACTGCGGCTTGTCCTGGTACAACTCGAGCTTTCCCGTGATTCCCCACAATCCGGGTTTGATCTCTTTCTGCCTTTCCAGCACTTCGCCCCAGATCTTCAGCGCGAGCGCGCCGGTGGCGTTGCGCGCGGAGACGTCACAAAAGAGACGGCCCTGCTGCGTGCGACGCTCGCGCACTGAAGTGACGAGCACCATCAGCCACAAGTCTTCGCCAAGTGGGATTTCGGGAATCGGGATGTTGCCTCTCACTATCTAAACCACCCCATTTTGCCGGTCAGCATGAGGCCGATCATCTTGTAGTCGCCCATCAACGACCAGAGCGGGTATTTGAAAGTCGCGGGCCGGTTCTTTTCGATCAGGAAGTGTGCGAGCCAGGCGAAGCCGTAGCCGGGAATAAAACCGAGCAGGAACAGCCACCAGCGTCCCGTCGCGATGAGGTAGATCACGAGCGCCATGCCGATGCTCGTGCCGATCACGTGCAGCACGCGCGTGCCCGGACGGCTGTGTTCGGCCATGTAAAAGGGCCAGAACTCCGAGAATGATTGATAGCGTTCTTCGCTCATGAGAACAGTTGCGCAAGACTTTCGTTGCCGGCTGGTTCGACCTGGACCAAAGCGAGGTTTTCTTCAACGTGCTCGACGTGGCTCATGCCGACGAGCGCAGTGGTGACTCCCGGTGCTGACCGCACAAATTGAAGCGCTGTTTGTGCGTCCGTGTCGAGCGAACCGAGCGCGAGGCGAATGTGCTCTGGAAGACTTCCGGATAAGCGTGCTTGCAACAGTGAAGCACTGGCGATCGCCGTCACGTCCAACCGCTCGGCCTGTTCGGCGACGTCGATCCCTTCGGCCATCGCGAGGTTTACCGGCAGTTGAATAAAACGAAAGCCGTGATTTTGGCCGGCTACCTGACGCGCGAGTTCAACCATTCGCTCCAGCGAATGATACTCGGGTGAGTTTGGCGGAACTCGAAAACCGTTCCAGGTCGCGACGCCATAGTATCTCAGCTTGCCTTCGCTGCGGTTTTGTTCGAGACGTTCAAACGCGCTTTGGAGACGATGATAGAACTCCGCTTCAGAGACGGCTCTCAACTGCGATTCGGGATTGTGGATGTAATAGACGTCCACGGTAGAGACGCCGAGATTTTTTAGGGATTGATCCAGTTGATGTTGCAGATAGCGCGGTGTCATGCAGTGACTGTGGCCAACGAAGTCGTCAAACGACGCGATGCCAGGTTCGACGAACGTATCCGCGACATACTCACCCACATCGCGCGGCGGCGCGCCGTCAAACGGCAGGTATCCGCCTTTCGTGCAGATCACGAGTTCGTCGCGCGTGATGCCGTGTTCGGTGTTGAGTGTCTTCAACGCCGCGCCAATCGAGCGCTCGCTTCGTTGGAAGCGATAATTCGCTGCGCTGTCGATCACGTTCACGCCGAGTTGAACTGCGCGCACGACCGCGTCTTCGTAAAGCGTGTCGGTAGTTTCATCCGCGTTGCCGAGGTACGTGCCGATGCCGATCGACGACAGGTGCAAACCGTCGCGGACGCGAAAATGACCGCGCGCCGCGCGGCCGGCGAAGCGCTGAACGTAGCGTGCGGTGCCTTCGGCTGTAGCGTGAGTTGCGTGTGACATTTACGCGGATGGTAGCACGGGTTTTGTGCTTTGCGCTTTGTACTTGGTACTTTGTAAACGCACAAAGATCAAAGTACAAAGATCAAAGTTACCAAAGCCCATGTCACTGGACATCACTAATGACGCGCTCGACGAGATCTCGTCGCAAGCCGCGAAGCTCGTCGCCGAATACTTCGCGCACATCGCCGAACGTCCGGTGATGGAGCCGAATCATGCCGGCAAAACCAAATCGCTGGTAAACGTCGCGCTGCCGGTTGAAGGGCGGCCGCTCGATCAACTGCTGGATGAGTGCCGCACGGTGATGGATCTAAGCCGGCACAACGGACATCCACGTTTCTTTGGTTACGTCGCGTCGCCGTCGACGCCGATCGGTGCGTACGCCGATCTGATCGCATCCGCGTTGAATGCGAATATCACTTGCTGGCGTTCGGGACCGGCGGGAACAGAGATCGAGCAACTGGTCGTGCGCTGGCTCGGGTCGTTGATTCGTTACGACGACGACGCAAAGGGCTTGCTGACGAGTGGCGGGTCGATGGCAAACATGATTGCGCTGTTGATTGCGAGCCGTCGTTTCAACGCGGCGGAAACTTCGCGCAAAGGTCTGTGGAATGCCGGGCCACCGATGACGATCTACGCTTCGGAAGAGGTACACATGTCGATCCCGAAAGCCGCGGACACACTCGGATTTGGACGTGACAACGTGCGGACGGTTAGCTGTGATGAGCGGCATCGCATGCGTGTCGACGAACTAAGAAAACGGATAAAACAGGACCAGCTCAACGGCTTGAGGCCAGTGTGTGTCGTCGGCAGTGCTGGAACCGTTAATACGGGAGCAATCGATCCGCTTGCGGAGATCGCCGACGTCGCACGCGAATTTGATCTGTGGTTTCACGTCGACGGCGCTTACGGCGCACCGGGAGCGATGGACCAAACGAAGAAAGACTTGTTTGCGGGTCTCGAACGCGCCGACTCCGTATCACTCGATCCGCACAAGTGGCTTTACGTTCCGGTTGACGCGGGTTGTTTGCTGTTTCGCGACGCTGCTGCCGCCGCGGTGTTCACTGAGGACGCAGCTTACATCCAAACACACGGCCTCGCCGACGACGCAGCCTTCGCCTACTGGGATTATGGCGTCGAACTCTCGCGGCGCTTTCGCGCGCTGAAGGTGTGGTTGACGCTCGGTTACTACGGCGCGCGGCGCATCGCCGAAGCAGTCAGCAAGGACATTTCGCTTGCAGGGTATCTGGGCGAGCTGGTTTCGAACGCAGACGACTTCGAACTGCTGGCGCCAGTCGAACTGAGCATCTGTTGTTTTCGTTACGTGCCGAAAAATGCACACGAGCGCGACTTGAATCAGTTAAACGAACAGATCATGAGCGCGGTGCAAAAAGGCGGGCGGGCGTACTTGTCGAACGCGACGGTTAACGGGAAGTTTGCGTTGCGCGCTTGTATCACTAACTTTCGCACGACGAAGGCTGACATAGAACAGACTATCGAAGTGGTGCGCGACGCTGCAAGAGAGTTAGGCCACGGACTACACGGATGAACACGGACCTGCAAACAAAGAAGTATGAGCGAGAGTTAGCGGTCGCGGTCGATCTGGCGCGCGCAGCCGGCAAATCAATTCTCGCGCTTTACGAAAAACCGCTGCGTGTGGAAACGAAGAGTCGTGACAACGACATCGAACCGGTCACGCAAGCAGATCGCGTCGCGAACGAACTGATCGTCAACGGATTGAAGGCCGAGTTCCCACGAGACGGGATTCTCGCCGAAGAGTCAGTCGATACTGAGCGCCGCCTCAGCAAGTCGCGCGTGTGGATGGTCGATCCACTCGACGGGACGAACGGTTTCATCGACGGCAACGGCGACTTCGCCGTGCAGATCGGGTTGGTCGAAGATGGCGAACCGGTTGTCGCAGTTGTTTTCCTGCCGCCGTCCCGCGTGATGTATCGCGCTGTGGCAGGCGGCGGTGCGTGGATCGAACGGCCGCAACGCGAAACCGAGCGCGCCGCTGTTTCCGATCGGCAAACGTTCGCGACGATGCGCCTCGCGGCAAGCAGATCCCATCGCAGCCCGCGCATGAACAGAGTCGTGCAGCAGTTTGGTTTTCGCGAAGAAGTGCAACGTGGTTCAGTCGGCATCAAGATCGGACTACTCGTCGAACAGCAGTGCGACGTTTACATTCATCTTTCTTCGCGCACTAAACAATGGGACACGTGCGCGCCGCAGTTAATCCTGACGGAAGCCGGCGGACGGCTCACCGATCTGTTTGGCCAGCCATTGAACTACAACGTCAGAGACGTTAACAATCGCAACGGTCTCGTCGCGAGCAATAGCGTTTCGCACGAGCTGATTATCGAAACCCTCGCGCCGCTGCTGGCGGAATTTGGCCGAAAACCGGCATAGTCGTTGTCGATTTTCGATTGCCGATTTTCGGCAAGCCCGGTTTTACAATCGGCAATTGACAATCGAAAATACTCCATGCGTCAGAGACCCTTTCTCACCTATTTTGCGATCTGTGCCGTGCCCGTTTTACTGCTCGCGGCGCTCAACTACTGGAACGGCATCCGCGCCGTCGAGACCACGGTCAACACGATCGTGGAGGACGATCTGCAAGCGTTCACCGCCGGCATCAATCAAATGCTGGAGGATCAAGGCAACGCGCTGCTGAAACTTGCAGTCGCGCCCGAAATACAACAGGCGGCAGCGCTTTCTGCGTCCGGCAAGATCAACTTTAGTTTGGAACGCGTTCTGGCCCCCGGTTATCTGAGAAACCTCACGATCTACGATCGCAACCACCAGCCGATTCGCTCCGAGCCCGGCGCGCCGCTGCCGATTCCTGACGACCGCGTTTGGACCACTCAAGGCAACGTCCTGCTGGAACGCATCGTTGAAGGTGGTTCGAACAAGGCCGGTCTTGAATTCTCAGTACCGATTCACAATGAAACCGGACTGGGAAATGACGGCGCGGTCGTTGCCATAGTCGATCTGCCACGGCTACTCGCCACCTCAGCACGACTGTTGAAGACCAGTTCGACGAGCCACACATCGGGAATGCTAATTGTCGTTCGCGACGGCTCGGGAAACGTGATCTACCAATCCGATTCACCGGTGGCCCAGGCATCCGGCGCGACCGCTTCAGCGCCAATGCCACGTTTGAACGTCAACATCGCTGTCACACGCAGCACGGGAGAATTCTTATCGAGCGCCCACCGCTGGGGCATTGCCGGAGTCGTTTTCGCGTTGCTGCTGGCGCTGCCCGCAGCATTCTTTCTGAGTCGCAACGTGCAGAAACGCACGCGCGGCATCGCGCGTGTCACCGAAGACTTGTCGGCAATCGCGAAAGGCGAGTTGGACCGCCGCATCATCCTTCAGTCGAGCGACGACGCGCGCGCCATCGCCGACAACATCAACGTTATGACCGAACAGATGCGCGCTCAGGTCGCGCGCGAGGCGGAATCGCGGCAGTTTGACTCGTTCGTGCGTATCTCCGCGATGCTGACTCACGATTTGAAAAACGCGATCGAAGGCCTGTCGCTGACCGTCAGCAACATGGAACGCCATTTCGATAACGAGCAGTTTCGCATCGACGCGATGAAAGGGTTAACCAGTGCGACCGACAAACTCAAAGCGATCGTCGCGCGGCTTAGCCGGCCGGTCAGCAGCTTGAGCGGCGAACACAAACGTCCAACGAAAACTGATCTCGTTCCGATTCTCAAACGCGCGATCGCCATGACCGCGGAACCCGTGCGCGGTCAGCACACGATTCAAACGAACCTGCCTGATAGTCTTTACGCACTGGCCGATGCCGCACGAATCGAAGAAGTGATGGAAAACCTGCTGCTCAACGCGATCGAGGCGATGGACGGCAAAAGCGGCACGCTCAGAATCGAGGCAGGCGAGGACGCGAACGGCGCCCCGGCGTTCTCCGTCAGCGACACTGGACCAGGCATGACCCGCACGTTTATCGACAACCGGCTGTTCCGCCCGTTTGCGACCACCAAGAAAAACGGTATCGGACTCGGCCTTTACACTTGCCGCGAAGTTATAAGGGCCACCGGCGGCTCAATTGACGTGCAATCAGTCGAAGGCGCTGGAACGACCTTTCGCGTCGTGCTACCATCCGTTCCACAACGACAGGCGTAACCAGAAGGAAGCGGCAACACCTTCTTCAATGCATCGCGTTACGCGGAACCTCTTGCAGTACCTGCCCAGGAGTTCGCTGCCAACATGTGTGCGGTGGAATCTCTGTAGTCTGGAAATGCGATTTCGAGAATGAGTACGCAAACACAATCGAAAGGTAAAGTGCTCGTCGTGGACGACGACGAGTCAGTGCGGAGTGGGTTGTACTGGGCGCTGACCTCCGATTATCACGTCCTGCAGGCGGCGTCGCGCGAAGAGGCGTGTGCATTTATCAACGACCAGGAGATCGACGTGGTCGTCAGCGATCTACATTTGCCGCCGTTGGTTAACGATATCGTCGAAGGACTGGCGTTGATCGATCTGGCCCGGGCGCAGGATCCTCCGCTTCAAGTGGTCGTGATCACGGGCAGCGATTCGAAGCGCGCGGCGTTGGAAGCGGTGAAGCACGGCGCGTACGGGTTCTTTGAAAAGCCGCTCGACTCGGCGGAGTTGCTGCACATCGTCAACCAGGCGTCGCGGATGCGGCTGTTGGAGATTGAGAACCGGCGTTTGCGTGATGAGTTGTCGCGTCCGCCCGGGTTTACGCATTTGCTCGGCAGCAGTGGGCCGTTGGAGCGCGTTTTGAAACAGGCGCGATCGGTAGCGGCCACTAGTGCGACTGTTTTGTTGACCGGCGAGAATGGCACGGGCAAGGAAATGCTGGCGCGTGCGATTCACCAGGAAAGCCCGCGTGCGAATGGACCATTTGTGGCGGTGAGCTGTGCGGCGTTGCCGGAAACGTTGATCGAGTCGGAGCTGTTTGGACACGAGCGCGGAGCGTTTACCTCGGCAATTCAATCTCGCAAAGGCCGTTTTGAACTGGCGAACGGCGGGACGCTGTTTCTCGACGAGATCGGCGAGTTGAGTGCGGCCGTGCAGGTGAAACTCTTGCGCGTGTTGCAGGAACGTGAGTTTGAACGCGTCGGCGGAATGAAAACGTTGACGGTTGATATTCGTTTGATCGCGGCCAGCAATCGCGACCTCGAGCAGGAAGTGAAGGAAGGACGCTTTCGGCAGGATCTGTTCTTCCGTTTGAACGTCGTACCGCTCGCGTTGCCGCCGTTGCGCGATCGTCCGGAAGACATTCCCTTGCTCGCCGCGCACTTTGCCGCGAAGGCAGCGGAAAAGCACGTGCAACCGGCGCCGGAGCTCGCGCCCGAGTTGATCGAAGTGCTTCAGGAATATGAATGGCCGGGCAACGTGCGTGAGCTCGAAAACCTGATCGAGCGCCTCGTGGTGCTGAGCACGGGTTCGTCGCTGGGTATCGAGTTTGTGCCGGAAAAGATGTTGCGAGCCCTGCCGGGAACGAGCACAACGGACGAATCAACGCTGGAAGGCGCGGTGGCCACGTTGAAGCGAAAGATGATCGTTAGCGCCTTGCAGACGGAAGGAAATAAGGTCGCCGCAGCCAAGAAATTGGGCATCAGTAGATCCTACCTGCACCGCCTCATCAATGAATTCGACATCAAGTCTGTATAATCAATGCGTAATGGCAAGTCTGCAACAACGCTTACCGGAGAATGCGCCCGGGGACTTCTTCGTCGACTCCACCTGCATCGACTGTGACACGTGCAGCCAGCTTGCGCCCGCGATCTTTCGCGATCACGGCGACCAGTGCAGCGTTTATCACCAACCCGAAACCGAAGCTGAAACGAAGAGCGCGATGATGGCGCTCGTTGCGTGTCCGACTGGATCGATCGGTTCGGTAGAGCGGCACAACGCGCATCTCGGCATCGATGCGTTTCCGCTGTGGCTGGACGAAAATGTTTACTTTTGCGGGTTTACTTCCGAATCGAGCTTTGGCGCGTGGAGTTATTTGATTACTCGCCCCGAGAGCGAAGGCGGGAATATCCTGATTGACTCGCCACGGTTTGCGACGCAACTTCTCAAACGAATCGAGGCACTCGGCGGCGTCAATACGATGCTGCTGACTCACAAAGACGACGTTGCAGACCACAGATTGTTTCACGAGCGGTTTGATTGCCGCCGGGTGATGCACGAAGACGATGGGGCAGCACGTCTGGGCGCGGAAATCGTGATTCGCGGTACGGAGCCGTTTCAATTAGACCCTGACTTATTAATTATCCCGACGCCTGGCCACACTCGCGGGCACGTCGTTTTTCTTTACCGCAACAAGTTTCTGTTCACCGGCGATCACCTGGCCTGGTCGCCGAACCGGCAAACACTGACGGCTTTTCGCAGCGTCGCCTGGTATTCGTGGCCCGAACAGATCCGCTCAATGGAAAAGCTTTTGGATTATGAGTTTGAGTGGGTGCTTCCCGGGCACGGAGATATGCACCACGCCGATGTTCGCACCATGCACGACGAGCTGGAACGTTGTGTGGCGTGGATGAAAACTAAATAACCCAAAAAGAGGCAAAAACAAATGACTCGAAATCAAAAGATAGCCCTCGGTTGTGGTGGTGCGGGATGTTTGGGATTGATCGTTGTCGTAATCGCCGGGTGTTTGCTTTATTACTTCTACTATCGCTCGATGACGACGTACCGCGCGAGCCGCGATTACAACTTCAACGTCAACCTGAACAGCAATTCGAACTCGAACGACGATTCAAATTCCAATTCAAACTCCAGCTCCAGCTCATCGTCTTTGTCGGACGACGACAAACATAGACTCTTCCAAGCTGGTGCGATGAGCGGCGACAGCTCACTTGCACAACGGGTCAACGTTAAAATCGGACTTCTCAACGACGATTTCACGCCCGCCCCCGGGTATCAGTCATTTATGGGGGAGCACATCTCCTGGGCAATTCGAGAGCGGGATTTTATCGTGTCTATCAACACGCCTGAGAAGGCGAAAGCTTACGTCGACGCACACTTGCCTGAGTAGCAAATAAGAACCAAATGCAACCGTCTCGCATTCGCAACTTTTCAATCATCGCGCACATCGACCACGGCAAGTCGACGCTCGCCGATCGTCTGCTTGAACTCACGGGCGCGTTGTCTGCACGCGAGATGGAGAACCAGGTACTCGACAATATGGACCTTGAACGTGAGCGCGGCATCACGATCAAGGCCCATGCGGTCAGGCTCGATTACAAAGCTCAGGATGGTCAGATGTACGAACTAAATCTGATCGACACACCCGGTCACGTCGATTTCTCGTACGAAGTGTCGCGATCGCTTTCGGCATGCGAAGGCGCATTGCTGGTTGTCGATGCTTCACAAGGCGTCGAGGCGCAAACACTCGCGAACACTTACCTCGCGATCGAAAATAATCTCGAACTGATCCCGGTCATCAACAAGATCGACTTGCCCGGCGCGGAACCGGAAAAAGCGATCGAACAGATCGAACACTTCATCGGTCTCGAAACGCACAACGCGATTCTCACGAGCGCCAAGACCGGTCAGGGCGTGGCGGAAGTGCTCGAAGCAATCGTGCGCGACGTTCCGCACCCGAAAGGTAATCCTGACGCGCCGCTCAAAGCGCTGATCTTCGACTCGTGGTACGACTCGTATCGCGGCGTCATCGTTCTGTTTCGTGTGATCGACGGGGCGATTCGACCGGGAATGAAGATCCGTTTCTTCAACGCGAATCGCGACTACCAGGTCGAAACGCTCGGCGTGAATCGCCCCGTTCCGACGCCGATCGATCAGTTGAGCGTTGGCGAAGTGGGGTTTCTGACGGCGTCGATCAAGACCGTGGCTGACGTGCAGATCGGCGACACGATCACCGAAGCCGCGCGGCCGACAAAAGAACCATTCCCCGGTTTTCAGGAAATCAAACCGATGGTGTTTGCCGGTTTGTATCCGGTGGACACCAATCAGTACGAAGAGTTGCGTGACGCGCTCGACAAGCTGCGTTTGAATGATGCGTCTTTTTTTTACGAGCCGGAATCGTCGACGGCGTTGGGCTTCGGGTTCCGTTGCGGCTTTCTCGGGTTGCTGCACATGGAGATCGTGCAGGAGCGTTTGGAACGCGAGTTTAATCTGGATTTGATCACGACCGCGCCGGGTGTGCGTTACACCGTCACGACCACTGATGGACAAGTTACTCAGATTGACTCGCCAGCGAAAATGCCCGACCCCGGCCGCATCGCGAAGATCGAAGAGCCGGTGATTCGCGCCGTGATCCTGACGCCTGACGAACATCTCGGCGGCATCCTGCCGTTGCTCGAAGAGAAGCGCGGGATTCAGAAAGGGTTTGAGTACATCACGTCCAATCGCGTAATGCTGACGTATGAACTGCCACTGAACGAAATCGTGCTCGACTTTTACGATCGGCTGAAATCCGTTTCGCGCGGGTATGCTTCGCTTGATTACAACCTAGCCGGGTATTGGGAAAGCGATCTGGTGAAGCTGGACCTGATGGTGGCGGGTGAGCCGGTTGATGCGTTGTCGTTGATCCTGCATCGCGCCACGGCGCAGCCGAAAGGGCGCGCGCTGGCGGAAAAAATGAAGCAGTTGATTCCGCGGCAACTCTTTGAAGTGCCGATCCAGGCGGCGATTGGCAACAAGGTGATCGCGCGCGAGACGGTGAAGGCGCTCGGGAAGAACGTGATTGCGAAGTGTTACGGCGGCGACATTACGCGTAAACGGAAGTTGCTGGAGAAGCAGAAGGAAGGCAAGAAGCGGATGAAGAAAGTCGGGCGCGTAGAGATTCCGCAGGAAGCGTTTCTGGCTGTTTTGAAGGTTAATGAGTAGAGCCAAAAGCCGTCCACAGATTACACAGATTTTTCTGCGTAATCTGTGGATGGTTTTCAGAGGCCGCAAAGAAGCATGAGCCGAGCGGAAGATGAGTTATTGCTGTGTTGCGCGCGCACGGAAGCTTCGGCCGCAGTGGTGCAACGGCTGCGGGAATTGGCAGCGCAAGACATCGACTGGGACTACCTGTTTCAACTCGCCCGCCGGCACGCGGTGATCCCGCTTTTGTATTCACAGCTCGCGCGCGAGGGCCCCGATTTAATCCCCGCTTCCGACCTCGCAGTACTACGACTCCACTTCCAACAGAACCACGCGCGAAATATCATTCTCACTGACGAGCTCGTCAGTTTAATCAGCCTCTTTAACGACGCCGGCATAGAGACGATTCCTTATAAAGGTCCGGCGCTCGCGCTGTTCGCGTACGGCAATATCGCACTGCGCCGCTTCGTCGATCTTGACGTCATCGTCAAAAAAGACGACGTTCTGCGCGCGCGCGATCTGTTGCTTGCCGAAGGCTATGTTCCGGGAAAATCACTCACGCTGGCCCAACAAGAGTTGTTACTGCGCACGCAACACAACCTGCAATTCGCCCGCGACAATCGCCGCTTGCTGCTCGAACTGCATTGGGAAGTCGCGCCACACCTCTTCGCCTCTTCAGTGCAGGAAAACGAGCTCTGGCAAAACCTGACCACGATCAACGTCAACGGCACGGAACTTAAAACCCTCGCCGCCGACGACCTGTTGTTTTCACTTTGCGTCCACGGCTCGCGCCATTTGTGGGAACGACTCGGCTGGATCTGCGACGTCTCCGAACTAATTGCGCGTCATCAATTGAACTGGCCCGCGCTCCTGCAAAGGGCCGCCGAGACCGACAGCGAGCGGATGTTTTTACTCGGCCTTCATCTCGCGCAAAAACTTCTCGGGACCAAACTGCCGCCTGAAGTTCAGCAACGTTGCGACTCCGACACGCGCCTCGAATCACTCGCCGTCAACGTGATCCAACACCTTTTCAGTGGTCCAACACACGTCCCGGCAACATCGACCGAGATCTTCAAATACAACATCAGCGTACGAAAGAGTCTTGCAGCCCGCGTGCGTTATTTCGCCTACATGCTGCGCCCGACAGACAGCGACTTCAGCAGCCGTTCACTGCCGCCGGGTTTTGGTTTCGCCTACTACCTGATGCGCCCTTTTCGCCTACTCTTTAAAACCAAAACAACATGAATGTTTGACGATTTTTTACCGCCGTGCTAGTTTCCCAGCATCAAGGCGGGTGCCCGCCTGAAGAGCCACCGCAACATAAAGGACCGACAAAGTGAAGCTTATTGTTTACCGTGACTATGCGAGGACTGCCACATTTCTGGCTTTAGCGATCCTCGTTTCGTTCACAATCGCCCGGTCCCAACCCGCAACACATCCGCAGGACGCAAAAGCACCTGCAAAGGACGCCGCCGCCCAGGACAAGAAAGCCCCGAAACCCGGTTTTGCGTGGACCATTAAAACGCGGCCCATTCTGAATCTGACGCTGAAAGCGGAAAAGGCGAAAATGGCCGAGGTGGCCCAGGCGTTGTCCGAGAAGCTCAAGATTCCAGTGTTTCTTGGCCCGGAACGCCAGAAAGAACTGATCTCGATCGAGTTTAGCGAACTGACTCTCGAGCCGGCACTGCAACTATTGTCGCCCACGGTCTATGTCGATTACGAACTCGACACGGGCTCGATGAATCCGCCGAAACCGCTCGGAATTTTCTTTTACGATACTAATCAAGGTGAACCGCCTGTGACCGCAGTGGTCACCGGAACCAATCAGGCGATGCTGATTGAAGGCAACACTGAAGACGGCGTTGAACCAGCCACCGAAGAAGAAAAAAAGAGACTCGAAGAACAACCGTTGCGCGTTCGTTATGAGAATGCGCTATTGAGTGTGAAAGCAAAGCAACAGCCGTTACCGGTTGTGCTGCTGAAAATCGGCGAAGAGCTCGGTATTCCTGTCGATATTCAGAATGAGCGGTTGGATCCGATTGATGCCGATATCTCAAAACTTCCCATCGAGGACGTTGCGCGTCAGCTTTCCCCCCATATAAAGCTTTACTATCGAGCTGACCTCACGCGTGCTGAAAAGCGCGCTTTGCGAATGGTCCTGGCTGAACCGCCAAAGACCACGCAGGGCCCGTGAAGTAGTTTGTATTCTTTTGCGGCGGCTACTGGTCCGGATTTTTTTGTTGCCAGAAGTCGTTTAAGAACATATATTAACCCGACCACTGACTCCAGGAGGCAGCTAACGTAGGCCATGAAAAACGATATCATCAACGAAGAAAACGCGGGTCTGAAAAATGCGAACGGTGCCGAGGAAATGAAGAAGGCTTTTGTTGAACCGGCAATCTCAGTTCCTGTCGATGTTCTTGAGGCGACCACATTCTTTCAGGCAGCAAGCTCCGGCGCGACCAACTAAGTTAATAAGCATTTTGGTTGCATGAACGGTATTCAGGTCCTTGACCGACCGGCCTCGCAAAGTTTTTATGCGGTCGCCGGTCGGTTGTTATTTGTTCAGAGCCTCGATCCCGAGCTCGCCCCACTGATCGAACGACTCTTTGCCGGGTGGCAACTTACGCCAGTCTCGTCCCCGGAACGAAACCCCGACATCAAGATCACCTTCATGTGCGGCGAATTGCCGCAGGTGCCTGTTGGTTTGAGCGAGTTTGAAGTTGCTGAAGGCGGGCGTTGCTTTAGCGCAGGCGACGAGTACTATTTGGTATTTAGTAATTCGTTGTTGCACCTTCAGCAAGGTAATCCAGTACTTGTTTCGGTTTCTATCTCTGCTAAAAAAGACGCTGAACTCGCGCGCGTAACATCGTTTGCGGTGTGTGCAGCATTACGGCGGTTCGGGATGTTTGAGTTGCATAGCGCGGGCGTTGTAATCCCCGAAACCGGGGCCGGCGTTTTGATTGTTGGGCCGTCAGGCAGTGGTAAATCGACTCTGACGTCGCAACTGGCGCACGCAGGTTGGGGTTATCTTTCGGACGATGAGCTGTTGCTGAGTTTGAATGAGGGAGAAGTCGAGGCGCGCGGCTTTCGCAGTTTTTTTGCGCTTGCCTCCGAGGATCCGCAAAGCAGTTTGAAATCGTGCTTTGAACCGGCCAGTGTCTTTCAAGCACCGCGCGCAGCTTTCGTCACGCCGCGTTTCTTGCTGTTCACGGCGATCGGCGGCGCGAACGAAACTCAATTGCACGAACTAACGCAAGCGGAAACGATGACGCGGCTGATCCGAGCGTGTCCGTGGGCCACGTACGACACCGCCATCGCCGCTCCAAACCTCGAACTGCTTTCGCGGTTGGCGCGCCAGGCAAAAGGTTTCAATCTCATGGCCGGAACGGATCTGCTCGAACCCGAACAAGCTTCCCGAATTGTCAGATCCGTCTGCCATTCATAACAAATGGAAACCAGTGGCCACTTCAGTGACGACTACGGTCCACATCGTCTGAGTGTGGAGTTGGCCAACATCTGCAATCTGCATTGCAGCTACTGTTTTCGTTCCGAAGACAATCTCTATAGCCATCATGCCGAGTTTTTTCCGCTCGAACTGCTGCGCCGGATAATTGACGAGGCCCGCGCTGCGGCGCAGATCACGCGTGTCAATTTCACCGGCGGCGAACCGACGCTCCATCCACAGTTTTCCCAAATACTCGAGACGGTCGGCGCAGCCGGTTTGCAGGCCAGTTTTGTCACCAACGGTTGGCACTTTGAACGCACCTGGCCCGCGTTGACCGCGAATCGCAAAGCTGTTTCCCACGTGGCCTTCAGTCTTGACGGCGTCGATCGCGAGACCCACGATGGCTGGCGCGGCAACGGCTCGTTCGATCGTTTGATTCGCGCCTTTTCGCGTTGCTACATCGCGCAGTTGCCGTTTGCGATCAAGATCGTGGTCCGGCGCGACCTGGTGGACCAACTGGAACGAATCGCGATCTTCGCGGCGCGCATGGGCGCGGCGGCGTTGAACTTTGTTCACGTCATGCCTACCTCGAGCCAGTTCGAAAGCAATGTGGCTCTTACACGCGAGGAGCAGCGCGCGGCGGAAGAAGAGATCGCGATTCTCGCGCGCATTTTCAAAATGAAGATCGGTATCGACGTCGGCTACTACAATATCGACGAGCAACGCGCACCATGCTCGCCGTTGGCCGGCACGAGCATGAACATCGATTATCGCGGCAGGCTTTCGTTGTGTTGCAATCTCTCGGGCTTTCGTAACGCAGCCGCGGAGTCGGACGTCGTGGCGGATCTAAACGTCGAGTCATTTTCCTCAGCGCTACCGAAGTTGCGCGCTCTCGCCGCTGCGCAATTGGAAAAACGAAGGACCGCGCTCGTAACACTGCGATCCAGAGGTGCGGCGCCGGATCTCTACATCGGATCTCCATGCCTGTTTTGTCTCCAAAGTTATGGCAAGATCCCCTGGCATAATGGCACTCACTGATTTACGCGATTGGATGCCCGTCGATGCCGTGGTCGTGAATGGCCGTCCGGGGTTGGCGTGGATGGATATGTCAGGCGTCAAACTCGCCGAACCGTTTTTCCAACAGACCGTAGACAAACTAAAAGCCGTAGATCCCAACCGCCAGGAGCTGTTCACTGAATTCGACACGCTGGTCCAACTCGAAAAAACTTTCGACAGCATTCCGCCGTCAGGATTTATCTTCCACTCGTCACGCTGCGGCTCGACATTGCTCGCCAACGCGTGCCGCGCGATCGACGGCGCAATCGTGCTTTCCGAGCCGCCTGCCGTCGACAAGCTGATCGCCCGCTTTATCACCGACGTCGATCAAAACCGCACCAAAGAAACGCTCTATTCGATCTTCCTGCGCGCAGTGGTCGGCGCTCTCGGTCAAAAAAGAACCGGCGATGAACGCCATCTCTTCTTGAAGTTTACTTGTTGCAGCGTGTCGCAAATCGAACGCATCCGGCGCATCTGGCCAAACGTGCCGTGGGTGTTTCTCTATCGCGATCCGGTGGAAACAATCGTTTCAAACATGCAGAACCTTCCCACCTGGCTTCAGGACGAGGATCATCGCGTGCTCGCATCGATCACGGGCACGTCGCCTGACGAGGTCGCCGGCATGACTCCGGAAGAACTTTGCGCGCGTTCGATCGGCAGTTTCTTCGCGACCGCGTTTGAAGCGCATCGTGTTGCAAACGATCGCGCCTTGTTGCTTAATTACAACCAACTAACACTGACTGAAATCGCAAATGTGTTGGAGTTTTTCGGTGTCAACCCCGCGGCAACCGAAATGGAAACCATCGCGCGCCAAACACAGAAGTATTCAAAAGCTGCTTCCGGCGAGCGCGCTTTCGTCGCCGACGCCGAAGCTAAACAAATAGCCGCGACTGCGTTCGTGCGCGAGATGGCTGCAGCGTGGGCCGCTGAGTCTTATCAATTACTCGAACAGAACCGACAGGGAAATCAATCATGAACGCGACTAATCTGACCATCGGTAAAAACGTCGTCGTCACCGATTTTGACGGCGGCGAGGGCATACTGGTGGACCTTAATACAAAGCGCTACTACCAGCTCAATGAAACCGCCATGCTGGTTTGGCGCGGCATCGAGCAAGGCAAGAGCATCAACGAGATCGTCAACGATTTCACATCCAGCTACGAAGTCGAGTCTGAACACGCCCGGGTCAGCGTACAGCGCCTGCTCGACAGTTTTCAGACTTACAAACTCGTCAGCGCGAAACAATGACTCGCCTGCACGTCAAGTACGCGATTCTCACAGCCGCTATCTTCCTGCCACTACTATGGGCCTTCGTCGCAATTAGAAATCTATATCCCGTTACCGCCTGGAACGTGATGATGTCCGGCGGCATCATCGAACGCGGACGCAGTTATTGGATTCTGCGTGGCGAAACTGTTTCCGGCGAGACAATCGACATCCGTCCCATGAGTCTCACCAATGCGCTGTATGCGCGCACCTGGACCATGGTCAACGCAACCGTCGATAACCAGGCTTTCAAACTTCCCAACCCTTATCCCGCAAACGCGGAGTTGATGCGACAAGCAGGCGGTCTCGAACATCTGCCGCCGGGCGCGCGTCTTCCCGACTTGCTGCGCGCATGGGGCGATCTCTACAACGAACGCCTGCCGGCCTCATCGCCGCAACGGCTGAAAGCGATCCGTCTCGATATGTATCGCTGGGAAGGCGGCAGCTTCGCCTATTACGACAAGTTCATCGAATCGTGGCACCAGGATTTATAGAGGAGATTGTGAATCGCGTCGTTCCCAGGACCGCGTTCGCCCTGGGCGTGGCGCGCGTCGTGGTTAACGCTACGTTTCTTGTTTCCGTCGCAATCGCTTCATTCTCCGCGTTGGGCCGGCTTCCGATCACCATCCTGCGTCCGACGGGCGCGATGAAACTGTTGCCGTGGGGCTTCTACGAGCAACTCCTGACACCAACCGGCATGACGATCTTGAAGCTGGCGATGGTGGTATCACTCGCGGCCGGACTGCTCGGTTTTCTCACACCGATCTCTACGAAGACGTCTTTCCTGTTGGTGCTGTTTTACCAGGGACTTCTGCGTAGTTTTGGCCACTTCAATCACGACGAAATGCTCGCCGTTTACTGTCTCGCGGTCCTGGCGTTCACGCCGTGTGGCGATGAGTTCTCAGTCGACAAACGGCTGAGAAGGAACCGAAAAGACCGTCCGGCATTTGCTTACGCCTACCCGATCCTGCTGATGCAGTTGTTAATGGCGTGGGTGTACTTCAGTTCCGCGCTGATCAAGCTGCGAGTGGCCGGATGGTCCTATCTCAGTCAAGACAACCTCCCAGCACTGGCGATCTACCACTCGCTCGACAACCTTCACGACACGAGCTTTCGCATCGCGTTCTGGTTGCCGCAAGTAAAGCAATACCTGCCCATTTTCGTGGGGCTGGTGTTGCTGTGGGAATTCCTTTTTCCGCTGGCCGTTTTCTTTACCCGGCTGCGTTGGTGGATTCTCGGAGGCGGTGTGATATTTCACATCTCGACGCTGTTTGTCATGAACATCTTCTTCCCTCACCAACTCGCCTTGTATCTGCTATTTGTTGACTGGGACAGGGTTGCCAGTTTACGTACCGGAGTTTGGCCGGGCAGTGCAAAGGCCACAGTTGGATAATTCCCCTTCGTTAAATTCCGTTGACTGCCCTCAAATAAGCATGCTACGGTTTTCTGCCACACTGAACATCGTGGGCCCACCTAATAAGGAGAGATTAAGCATGTCAAAGTCATTTAGGCTTTCGCTTGTCTGTACCGGTTTGCTAGCGATGATCCTTGGTATATCGCAAGCGGCGGCAGGACAACTAATCATCTCGGAGTTCCGCGTCCGTGGTCCAAATGGCGCGAACGACGAGTTCATCGAACTCTACAACAATAGTGGCGCCGACCATACCGTCGCAGGTGGCGGGACGGGTTACGGCGTGGCCGCTTCGAATGGCGTTGCTCGTTGCGTCATTCCAAATGGTACGGTAATACCCAACCGCGGCCACTACCTTTGTGTGAATAGTGTTGGTTATAGTCTCGCTTCCTATCCGGCCGGCAACGGAACCACCGCGACTGGCGATGCGACGTATACGACTGACATTCCCGACAATGCCGGTATTGCGATTTTCAATACCAGTATTGCGGCTAATTTCACACTTGCAAATCGACTCGACGCGGTCGGTTCAACTTCAGAAGCAAATACCCTTTACAAGGAAGGCACGGGCTATCCCGCGCTGACTCCATTCTCGATCGATTACGCCTTTTATCGCGACAACTGCGGCAAGTCCGGTTCGATTACGACCTTCGGTGCTTGCACCATCGACACCCCCAAAGATACCAACAACAACGCTGCCGACTTCGTCTTTGTTGACACCAACGGTACCTCGGCCGGCGCTGGCCAGCGCTTGGGCGCACCTGGACCAGAGAACCTCAGTTCTCCGATCCAGAGAAATGCGTCTTTCGCTGTCAATCTCCTCGACATTTGTGTCGCTGCAGCATCACCGCCGAATCGCGTTCGCGACTTCACGTCCGATCCGGCAAACAACTCAACGTTTGGAACGTTGGACATTCGCAGAAGCGTCACTAACAACACCGGTGGTAACGTTACGCGCTTGCGTTGGCGCGTGATCGATCTCACGACGTTCCCGGCGCCCAGCGGCATTGCCGACCTGCGCCCGCGAACTTCGACTGCCGTTGTTGTAACCGTTGACCGCCCGCCTTGTGGCAGCGGCACGAGCAACGTAACCGTGCAAGGAACGACCCTCGAGCAACCACCGTCACAACCAAACGGCGGCGGTTTCAATTCCTCGATGTCCTCCGGCACAGTCACCCTGGCGACACCACTCGCTAACGGTGCATCACTCGACGTTCGTTTCCTGCTTGGCATTCAGCAAACGGGAAGCTTCAAGTTCTTTATCAACGTCGAGGCTCTGCCATAGCGCTAATGGTCAAGAGAATGAGAAAGGGAGAGGTGCGACGTGCCCTCTTCCTTTCTTTATTTTTATCTGCCTGTGCGCTGGTGGTATTTAGTGGTGCTTCTACAAATGCACGGCAAGAGAAGCTCACTCCCGCTGAAGAACTACTAGTCCAGGGTTCGAAAGACGCCATCCTCTCTACCGGCATCTCTGAAGAGTACTTTCAAACTCATTTCAAACTACTGAAAGTCGTAAATCAAACGGCCGACCAGCGCGTCACCTGGCAGTTTTCAATCAACGAACACAACGTAGTCATCAACGATTCGATCGGTTACTACACCGCTGGAACTAAACGCGTCGCTACGCACAGTATCGCGAAAGCGTTGGGCCAAACCAGCCAGATTCAGCGCACACTTACGCGGGCGCGCGCCTTAAGACTTCTGCAATCCTGCATCGGTAATTTTGAGAATCCTACGGTCCAATATGGTCCAGTTAATGGACATGCACAGTTAGTAATAATCGGTTACAAACGAGCCCGGGTGGAAAGTAAGAGCGAACGCGAGAAGGAACGTGAGCGCGAGCGTGAGAAGCGCGAAAAGCAGAAAGCCACGACTGCCGGCACAGACCTGATCGAATCCGAAGAAGAAGAAGCAGGTGACAAGATCCCGCCGCTTATTCTGGGGGCCGTCAATCTGCAAACAGGCAAATGCACCAAGGGCGCAGGGTTAACTTCGCCTAAATTGTGAACACTCCCTTCCCGAGAACGAGAACCCCAACTAGCCAATGACCAGCAAAATAACGAAACCACTAATGACGCCGCTCTGCGCAGTTCTACTGTCGCTGCTAGTAAGTGGCAGCAGCAACGCGCAGGAAAATCAGATTCAATCGAAACGAGTAGTGAATGTCACGAAGAGTGTTGTGAACGTGAAAACGCTCGCGGCGAGTGCTCCTGTGACTTCATCTTCCACCTCTACTCCGGGCAAAGGTAAAAAAGCGAATGTGGTCCACCCCGCGGACGTTCAACAGAGCGTACCGGCGCCGCGTTCGATTACGGAAGTTGACACACCGGGTGAAACTTCAAAAACAAATCAGTTTAGTCAGTTCAGCACGACGGACGTTGGCGGACCATTGGTACCCTCTCCCGGGCCCGCACAAAACTTCCAGGGCGCAGTTGACGAAGCCGTCGGCGGTGGACCATCAGGAACGTTCACGATTCCTCCCGACACGACGGGGGCAGTCGGTCTCGATAAAGTAGTGACGATCCTGAACAACAACCTTGTCATCCAGGACAAAACCACAGGCGCTCAGTTGAGTTTGGTGGGATTGAGTGCTTTTTGGAGCTCCACCGGCGCGACGGGTGTGTTTGATCCGCGCGTGCTCTACGATCCTTACAACAACCGCTGGATCGTCGCGGCGGTTTCAAATGCGCAAACAGCGAACTCATCAGTGATCGTCGGAGTTTCCAACAGTCCCGACCCGCAAGGCACGTTTACGTTGTTCCGCTTCGTCGTCGGTTGTGCGCCGGGCTCTCCCGGATGCAACGCGGCAGGCGGATGGGCCGACTTCCCGATGCTCGGCTTCAACAAGAATTGGGTCGCCATTGGTTGGAACCAGTTCACCATCAACACGCTCGCGTTCACCGACGGACGGATGCTCGTGCTTGATTACCCGGCACTGCGCGGCGGCACGGCAACAGCCACGATTTTCACGGGAGCTACCGCGGCGATCGGCGGCTTCTGTATGCATCCAGCCACAACCTTTTCAACGTCGGAAGAAACACTCTACATCCCGACGCACATCGGCAGCGCCGGCGCTACGTATCGTATGCATCGTCTAACCGGCACGCCCGCAGTGCCGACGTTCACCGTCGACCCGGCGAATCGAACTCGCCCAGGCGGCGGGTGGACGCAACCGGGTGGCGACACTTTGCCGCAACAATGCGTGCCCGGTGTCGGACTGCCAACCCAAACGTGCCCGGTGACGATTCGTCAGATCGAATCTTCTGACGCTTTCATTCGCTCGAACGTCGTCTTTCGCAACGGCAAGCTCTACTACCCGCAAACCATTGCGTTGCCTGCCGGTGGTATCACGAACAACTCGCGCTTCGTCGCACAGTGGACCGTATTGAATAACGACGGGACCTTCTCCGACGGCGGTCGCGTGGAAGACGCGACGGCAACTCGCATCAACGGCGGCAAGCACTACGCCTATCCGAGTCTCGCCGTCAACAAGAACAACGACGTGCTGCTCGGCTTCACGGAATTCGAATCCGACGACTACGGAGATGCCGCTTACGCGTTTCGTCTCGGCAGCGATCCTGCCGGCACGATGCAGGATCCGGTGATTTTCAAGGAGGGCGAAGACTACTATCAGAAGACTTTCAGCGGCACGCGGAATCGTTGGGGTGATTACAGCCATTCGCTAATCGATCCCCTGAACGACCGCGATCTATGGACCATTCAGGAATACCCGATGCTGCGCGTTGGCACGACCGGACAAGGCAGCAACGATTCGCGTTGGGGAACGTGGTGGGCCAAGGTTGCGGCGCCGGCTGGAGCGGGCGATCTGATGATCAGTGAATTTCGGTTGCGTGGTCCGAGTGGCGCGAACGACGAGTTTGTCGAGATCTACAATCCCGGCAACTCCGATTTCACTGTCACGACCGCCGATGGATCTTCTGGTTATTCGCTCGCCGCTTCTGACGGAGTGGCGCGTTTCACCATTCCGAACGGAACCGTAATCCCCGCGAAGGGGCATTACCTCGGCACGAACAGCGTGGCGTATTCGCTTTCCGGTAATGCCACCGGTGATGCAACCTACACGACCGACATTCCCGACAATGCCGGCATCGCATTGTTCTCAACGTCAACGCCCGCGAATTTCGTGTTGGCTAACCGGATCGACGCAGTTGGATCGACGTCGGAAGCAAACACGCTTTACAAAGAGGGCACCGGATATTCGGCCCTGACTCCGTTCTCGATCGACTATTCGTTCTATCGCAGCTTCTGCCCGCTCAACACAGGTGTCTTCGGCACTGCTATGAATTGCGCTGTGGGTAGCGGTGGTTTGCCGAAGGACACGAACGACAACTCCGCCGATTTTGTGTTTGTCGATACGAATGGAACGTCGGCGGGAGCGGGCCAGCGTTTGGGTGGACCAGGTCCTGAGAATCTCGCGTCGCCGCTCGATCGGAATGCCACGATCACCGTTTTGTTTGTCGACGCAACGCAAGGCGCGGCGGTACCGCCAAACCGTGTGCGTGATTTCACTTCCGACCCGGCAAACAACTCGACGTTTGGAACGCTCGACTTTCGCCGTCGCATCGTTAACAACACGGGTGCGCCGGCGACGAGACTGCGGTTCAGGGTGATCGACATCAACACGTTCCCTGCGCCGTCCGGCTTTGCTGATTTGCGCACGCGCACGTCGACGTTGGTGGTCGTTTCGGGTATCACCGATTCCGCGACGTGTCTGGCGTCAAATGGAGTTGCAACTACGCCTTGCACGATCAACGTTCAAGGAACCACGTTGGAACAGCCACCGTCACAACCAAACGGCGGCGCCTTCAACAGCACCTACTCAGCAGGAACGGTCACGCTCGGCACACCGCTCGCTCCAGGCGCGTCCGTCAACGTTCGTTTCCTGTTGGGCATTCAACAGACCGGCAATTTCCGCTTCTTCCTGAACGTGGAAGCGCTGCCGTAGCAGCTTGTTCTCTCGCGCAAAGGCGGAAAGGCGCAAAGAAACCCTTCCGAAACGCGGTAGCGCTTTGCGTCTTTGCGCCTTTGCGCGAGAAATGTTTTTTTGATGTGCTTACTCGACTGGAAGCGTGGTGAGTTGAGGATCGAAAGTTTCTTTTGAGGGGAAGCGGTAAGTGACGACGTACTCGGGCGGTGTTTTTTCGAGTATCGGTTCACCTGCCGCTTCCAGCCAAGCGTGACCGGCAACTTTCCCGCCTGATTCATTCCGTACACCAAAAATGATCCGTGTGCTTATGCCGTTGCGTGAGAGGTAACGGTGAAGCACAGCCGCGCGTTTCCAGCAGATCGGGTTGAAGTGCAGAACGTCCGCGGAGAGTAACAGGTCGATTGCACGCGCGAGACGCTCCTGAACCGCCGGATCATTATTACCAACCGCAGTTCTCTCACTCCCAGCGACGATCGCCAGCGCACGCGGCAGCGAAAACCAGCGCGCTGCAACTGAAAGCACCGTGACCCACCACGCCATCCGGCACAACAACCACGCCTCACCCGGCCGCGAAACAACTTTTCGCGTAGCTCGACCCGCCAACTGAAACGTCTTCTGAATTTTTTCTGTAAACACGTTAAGCCTGTGGACGATGATACCTCACGTTCGTTTGAGTTTTCACACTCAAACCGCTAGTCTTGAACCACATAAGCCTTTTATATAAATCACTTCGTAGTTGATGGAGGATCTGTGGCGGTTATTCGTCCTTTTCGCGCTTTGCGCCCGCCGGCCGAGCGCGCTCACGCTGTGGCCAGCGTCCCTTACGACGTCGTCAATACCGAAGAAGCACGCGCCCTCGCGGCCGATAATGCACTGAGTTTTCTGCACGTTTCGCGGCCCGAGATCGACTTGCCTCCGGGAACCGACATTCACAGCGACGCTGTCTATCGCAAGGCCGTCGATAATTTCGAACAACTGACGGCAACCTGTCCGCTGGAGAAAGAAGCCGAACCGAGTCTCTATCTCTATCGCCTCGTTATGGGCCAACATGAGCAGATCGGAGTGGTCGCTGTCTGTTCGATCGATGAATACGACAACGACACCATTCGCAAACACGAACGCACGCGCCGCGACAAGGAAGACGATCGCACGCGCCACATGATCATGTTGCGCGCGCAAACTGGCCCCGTGTTTCTGACGTACCGCACACAGCCAGATATCGATGAACAAGTCTCCGCGGCAATCGCCGGCGAACCGTTGTTCGACATAACTGCCGATGACGAAGTTCGTCACACCATCTGGCGGCTCGCCGACACGGACGCGCTCGTCAACAGTTTCGCGTCAGTTCCGCTGCTGTACATCGCCGATGGCCATCATCGCGCCGCCAGCGCAAGCCGCGCGCGCGCAGAGTTGCGCGAGCAGAGCTTCACGCATACCGGCAAGGAAGACTACAATTATTTTCTAACCGTTATCTTTCCCGATTCGCAGGTGCAGATACTCGCGTACAACCGCGTCGTGCGCGATCTGAATGGCCAGTCGAAAGAAGAATTCCTCGAAGCGATAAAGCAGCAGTTTACGATCACCGAGAACGCGAACCCCGCGCCGGCAGAACGCGGCCACTGGAGCATGTATCTCGACGGCCATTGGTACGGGCTCGCGCTCTCACCCGCTGCGACATTGCCGGCCAGCACCGTTTCGTCGCTCGACGTCAGCGTGCTTCAGGATCGTTTGCTCGATCCCGTGCTCGGCATCAAGGACGTTCGCACTGACAAACGCATCGATTTCGTTGGCGGGCTGCGCGGAACGGAAGAGCTCGCGCGTTTGGTGAACGAAGGCAAAGCAGCGGTTGCGTTTTCAATGTATCCGACAACCGTCTCGGAGCTGTTAATGGTCTCGGACGCAAACGAGATCATGCCGCCGAAGTCGACCTGGTTTGAGCCGAAGTTAAGAGACGGTTTGTTGATTCACGTTATCTAGGAAAGCCATCCACAGATTACGCCGACTCTGTGTAATCTGTGGATGGTTCTAAACACTTATGCGAGTCTTAGTAGCAGATAAATTCGAACAGTCAGGGCGCGACGGCCTGCAAGCTCTCGGTTGCGAAGTCTCGTATCAACCAGACTTGAAAGACGCAGCGCTCGTGAACGCGATCGCGGACGTGGCGCCGGATGTGCTCGTGGTCAGAGGCACAAAAGTGACCGAACCGATGCTCGCCGCTGGTCCAATCAAGCTCGTCGTGCGCGCCGGCGCGGGTTACAACACGATCGACGTTGCCGCCGCTTCAAAACGCGGCATTTACATCTCGAATTGTCCCGGCAAAAACTCGATCGCCGTTGCCGAGCTCGCCTTCGCGCTGATCCTCGCGCTCGATCGGCGAATCGTCGACAACGTCGTCACGCTGCGCCGCGGCGAGTGGAACAAGAAAGAGTTTTCGAAAGCACGCGGCTTGTATGGGCGCACACTCGGTCTAATTGGCGTCGGCAAGATTGGGCAGGAGATGATCTCGCGCGCACGCGCGTTTGGCATGCCGGTGATTGCGTGGAGCAGGAGTTTGACACCGTTGCGAGCGGCGGAGCTCGGCATCACGCACAAGGAGTCGCCCGAAGCAGTCGCGGCGGAAGCCGATGTGGTGAGTCTTCATCTCGCACTCAACAAGGAGACGCGAAACCTGATCGATGCGGAGTTCTTCAATGCGATGCGCCAGGGCGCTTACTTCATCAACACCGCGCGCGGCGAAGTGGTCGATCAGGAAGCGTTAGTCAATGCGATGAAAACACGCGGCATTCGCGCCGGTCTCGACGTCTACGCCGCGGAGCCGACGAGCGCTGTCGCCGAGTTCAACGACGAAGTCGGTAAAGAAGAAGGCCTTTATGGCACGCACCACATCGGCGCTTCGACGGACCAGGCACAGGAAGCCATCGCCGCGGAAACGGTGCGCATCGTTAAGCAGTTCAAAGAAACCGGCCAGGTGCCAAACGTCGTCAACCTCGCACGGCAAACTCCCGCCACGCACCGGCTCGTGGTCCGTCACGTCGATCGTCCCGGCGTGCTCGCAGGCGTGCTCGACGCGATCAAGTCAGAACACATCAACGTTCAGGAGATGGAAAACATCGTGTTCGAAGGCGCGGCGGCGGCCGTGGCGCGCATCAACCTCGACAACGCGCCGTCAGATGCGATTCTGAATCAAATACGATCCAGCAGCAGCGACATCATCGAGCTGAATCTGATTCAATTAGGTACTCAATGAACACAGCTCTCATCACCGGCGCCTCCTCAGGAATCGGTGCAGCCTTTGCCAGAAAGCTCGCGAAGCGCGGCAGAAACGTTTTGTTGGTCGCGCGGTCTGAAGACAAGCTGATAGCGTTGTGTAACGAGATTGGGCGCGTGAGCGGCATTCGCGCGCAGTACGTCGCAATGGATCTGACGGAAGCAGACGCAGCGTATCGGCTTTTTGAGGAAACGGAAAAGCGAGCTTTGACGATCGATATGCTCGTCAACAACGCCGGCTTCGGCTCGATGGGCGAGTTTGCGAATCAGGAACGCGCGCGCGAGCTCGAGATCATCGATCTGAACGTTAAATCGCTCGTTGATTTGACGTACCGGTTTCTTGGTCCAATGCGCGAGCGCCGCCAGGGAACGATCATCAACGTTGCTTCAACTGCCGCGTTTCAAGCGGTGCCGTTCATGGCTACTTACGCGGCGACGAAGGCGTTTGTATTGTCGTTTTCCGAGGCGCTTTGGGAGGAGAATCGCTCACACGGCATTCACGTGCTCACGCTGTGTCCGGGAGTGACGGATACCAACTTCTTCGCGGCGGCGAAGATCGATCGCCCGCCGATGCGCACGGTGCAAACACCGGAGGAAGTGGTCGACGCTGCTTTGCGTGGGTTGGCAAGACGCAAGAGCACGGTGATTTCGGGTTGGGCCAACTGGCTCACCGTCGAGATCCAGCGCTTCGTGCCACGAGCGTTCGTGACGAAGTTCGTAGGAAGAACGTTTCGATCGCGATTTGAGTAAAGATCCTTCTTCTCTGTGTGACACAAAGACACAGAAAAGGCGGATTAACGGAGGAGAGAATGACGGAACGGATTTTTAACTTCAGTGCCGGGCCGGCGGTGTTGCCGGTGCCGGTTTTGGAAGAAGCGCAGCGCGACATGTTGAGCCTGCCCGGTGTGGGTATGTCGGTGATGGAGATCAGTCACCGTTCGAAAACATTTGACGAGATCCACCTGCGCGCTGAATCAGGTATACGCGAACTGCTGAGCATTCCTGACAACTACCGGATTCTGTTTCTGCAAGGCGGCGCAAGTTTGCAGTTCTCGATGATTCCGATGAACTTCCTGCCTGCTGACGGCACCGCCGATTACATCATCACCGGAAGCTGGGGCAAGAAAGCGTTGAAGGAAGCGAAGCGCTCAGGCAGCGTGAATGTCGCGGCCACGATGGCTGACGGCGGTTTCACACGCGTGCCGGGCCAGGACGAGTTGAGCCTCAGTCCAGGCGCCGCTTACGTTCACCTCACGAGCAACGAAACGATAGAAGGCGTGCAGTGGAAACACGAGCCCGAGACCGGCGACGTTCCTTTGATCTCGGACGCCTCGTCTGACATTTTGTCGCGCGCGATTCCGGTGGAGAAGTACGCGCTGGTTTACGCTGGCGCGCAGAAGAACATTGGACCGAGCGGCGTCACGCTCGTGATCATTCGCGACGATCTGTTGCAACGCATTCCCGACGGGCTGCACACCATGCTCGACTATCGCACGCACGTCGAAAACAATTCGCTTTACAACACGCCAAACACGTGGGGCATTTACATCATCAGCCTCGTTTGCAAGTGGATCAAAGACAAGGGCGGCATCAGCGGCATGGAACGCGAGAACGATGAGAAGGCGCAACTGCTCTACGACGCAATCGACGCCACCGATTTCTATCGCGGCCACGCTGATGCGGATAGCCGTTCGCCGATGAACGTCACGTTCCGTCTGCCGTCAGAGGAACTGGAGAAGAAGTTCACAGCGGAAGCGACGGCGCAGGGGCTTGATGGGTTGAAGGGTCATCGTTCGGTGGGCGGCATCAGGGCGTCGATCTACAACGCTTTTCCGCGCGCGGGTGTCGAGGCGTTGGTGTCGTTCATGCACGACTTCGAACGCCGCAATGGGTGATCGGCTACGGACCAGGAAACGCTCACATTTAGGGTTTTGCCAGACGACGTCGGGGTTCGACTCGATTCTTATTTGGCTACTCGAATTGAACGCTGGAGCCGCGCCCGGCTCCAGCGCCTCATCGAAGCGGAAGACGTTCTCGTAAACGGCAAAAAGGCGAAGCCTTCCTACAAGCTGCGCGAAAACGACGAGCTGGAAGTCGAACTGATTGCTCCAGCTTCGACCAGTTTTACTCCTGAACCGATCCCAATCGAGATTGTTTATGAAGACGACACACTCGTCGTCGTTAACAAGCCGGCAGGCATGGTCGTCCATCCTGCGGCTGGAATTCACGCCGGCACACTAGCCAACGCACTCGCTTATCACTTTCAACAACTGCCGGACAACGGCGCGGGCGTGCGGCCCGGCATCGTGCATCGTCTGGATCGCGACACCTCAGGACTTCTGGTTGTCGCGAAAACCGAGGCGGCGCTCGAACATCTTTCCGATCAGTTTCGCGACCGCACGGTCTTTAAGTCTTATGTAGCGCTGGTCCATGGGCGAGTGAAGACTGAGTCAGGAAAGATAGACCAACCGCTCGCACGCGATCCTTCGAACCGCACACGCATGGCGGTTGTGCGCGGCGGGCGCAGCGCGCTATCGCTGTTTCACGTGCGGCAACATTTCAATCGCTTCACGTTGCTCGACGTTGAACTCAAGACCGGACGGACGCACCAGATCCGCGTTCATCTCGCGTGGTTGAAACATCCGGTTGTCGCCGATGAGACCTACGGCGGCGGCCGCGACAACACGATTCAGGACGCACGCCTGCGCGCGCAGGTGCGCAATCTCGGCCGCCACTTTTTGCACGCTGAAAAGCTCGCCTTTACACATCCGCAAACCGGAGAACGCGTCGAATTTGTTTCGCCGCTGCCTCCGGAACTCACCGAACTTTTAGCAGGAATACAAGCTACGGAATAGGCTCGAACCGTTTGACCAACTGCTTGAACCGTTCGTCAGATCGCAGTGCGTCAAACATAGGCTCAATGCGAATGAGAACAAGACCAGGATGGCGGTCGTCGTAGGCTTTGTTTAGGAATTCGATCGCGTGATCGTTGTCCTTTAGCCCCGCGTAAACAATCGCGAAGTAGAGTGCGGAAACGTATCGGCGCTGCGCCAACCGTTCCAGCTTCTTAATTATGTCTTCCGCTTCAGCCCGCTTGCCGGCCATTCCGTAGACGAAACCAAGCGAAGCCGACGCCTCCGTTTCGCTCGCAACCACCTCATCCGGAACTGGACCACTCGCCGGCGCTTTAATCAACGATCGCAACTCCCTGATCGCGTCGTCGTGCATTCCTTTCTGAACGTAAGCCAGCGCGAGGTAATGCCGCGCGACCCAAAAATCAGGATCGCTCTGCAACGTCAACTTGTACTTCACGATCGCGTCGTCGTAGTTGTGTTCGTAGTAGGAATAAAGCCCGGTGTTGGAACTGATGATCGGCGAGAGTGGATCGAGCTTGTGCGCTTCCTCGATCTCCGTCTTCGCCTGACTGAACTTGCCCATCTGCATCAGGTACGACGCGTACCATTGATGCGCGGTCGGATATTTCGGATTCAACTTCAGCGCCTGTTGGAAATCACTCTGCGCGCCGAGCCAGTCCCAATCGTACGCGAGTTTCACAAAAGCTCGGGAAGTGTAAGCTTCGGCGAGCGTCGGATCGGCGTCAACCGCTTTCTCCGCCGCTGCTTTTGCTTTCGGCATTTCATCTTTCGGTTGGACCACGCCGATGTCTGACAACAACGCGTAAGAATCAGCGAGCCCGGAAAACGCGAGCGCGAAAGTCGGGTCCTTCTCTTCAGCGCGTTTGAAATACTCGATGCCGTTGCGAAAGCCTTCTTCGTTGCGCTTGTTCCAGAAGTAACGTCCCTTCAGATAGAGCTGATACGCCTCCGCGTCGTGCGTATAACGTTTGGCGAGTTTCTCCTCGTCCGCGCCACTCAAACGCAGCCGCAAACTCTGGTAGATCTTCTTCGACACTTCATCCTGGACCGCGAAGATGTCGGCAAGACTGCTGTTGTATTCGTCGCCCCAAAGTTGTGAGCCGTCGGCAACCTTGATCAATTCCGCTTTGATAACGAAACGATCGTTGAGCTTGACCAAACGGCCCGTGAGGACCGCGCCGACGTTGAGATTGCGACCGGCCTCGACCGGATCGAGATTCGATCCCTTAAACCTGAATGCCGCGTTGCGCGACATCACTTTCAGCTCCGGCAGTTGCGAGAGATTGTTGATGATGCTTTCGGTGATGCCGTCGGAAAGGTATTCGACGTTCGGATCCTTGCTGTCGTTAACAAACGGAAGCACCGCGATCGAGTTGATCGCCGTGGGCCGGCGTGTGAAGTAAACAATCGCGTAGATCATTACTCCGATGAGCACGATCCCGATCGACGTGTAAACCATCCACAGCGCGTGCTTTTGTGCTTTGTGGGAACCGGTGTGCGTGGCGTCAGTCGGGTCTGGAACCGGCTCGTCAGTGACAGTTTCGAACTGCGATCTGGTTCGCGTTGGACCAGAAGAGATCGTCCGGGTTTGTGTTACGGCTTCGGATTCGCGGCGCCCACCGGCGCCAGTGGAAGATTCGACGTGCAGCTCGTCTCGCAGTTGTTCGAGATCGAGTTTTAAATCGGTAACGGTTTGATAACGCTTGAGCCGGTCCTTAGCTAACGCCTTCGAGACGATTCGTTCGAGCTGGCGCGGCACTTCAGAGACGTGCTCCGTCAAAGGCGTGGGCTCGTGATCTATGATCGAAACTCTCGTATGACTATCGGTGCGACCTTTGAACGGCGGCTCGCCAGCGATCATTTCATACAAAACCACGCCAAGACTAAAGATGTCTGAGCGCGCGTCGATGCTCTCGCCTTCCGCCTGTTCGGGCGACATGTAACCGGTCGTGCCCATCACGAGGCCGGGACTCGTTTCCGTAACGGGAATCGTCACGGCCTCCGGATCGGCAGAGGAGTTTTCGCGATCGGTAAGTTTTGCGAGACCAAAATCCAGTACCTTCACGAAACGATCGCGCACGAAGCGATCCTGCCGCAACATGATGTTCTCGGGCTTGATGTCGCGATGCACGATCCCCGCGTTGTGCGCTGCCTCGAGAGCCATCGCGACTTGAATCGCAACGCCGAGCGCTTCGTCGAGCCGCAGCGGCTCACGCCAGAGACACTGCCGCAGCGTTTCACCTTCAATAAATTCAGTCGCGATGTAGTAGTGATCCGAGGATTCGCCGATTTCAAACACCGTGAGAATGTTCGGATGATTTAACGCCAGCACGGCGCGCGCTTCCTGCTTGAAACGCCGGAGGCGGCTCTCAGATCGCGTGAGTTCATCCGGCAGCACTTTCAGCGCGACCTTGCGGCCGTGTTGCTTCGTGTCCTCGGCAAGGAACACTTCGCCCATACCTCCCTTGCCCAGCCGGCGCAAGATGCGATAATGGGCGATGAATGCAGGGAGTTGATCCGGAGCGTTTGAATCCGAACTATTTGAGCCGTCGGGCATCGAAGGTGGAAGTCCTTGCGCGACTAAATTGGGCCGAAATTCGCGGAAATCATTGTAAGAGTTTCCCGCAAAGGCGCAAAGACGCAAAGTGAACAAGAACAAAGACTGGCTGGTATTTCTTCCTTTGCGTCTTTGCGCCTTTGCGGGAAACCTTCCTAAAGGGCAACAGCTTCCGGCCTGAACGCATCGAAATCGCGTCGTCCAGGCAGACTCCGGGCAGCGTCTGAACTATAATCCGACTCGCATGTCAGTAGCCTTAACACGAATTCTATTCAAATCTTTGGCGGCAGCTTGCATTATTGTGGCCGTCTCGTTGTCCGTTCCGGCGCAGAGGCCCAAAGCGTCGCCTTCTCCAACACCGCCGCCGGGTACAGACCCACAAGGCACCGAGAAGATTTTCGTCCGCCGCGTGCGTCTGCCCATCACGGTGACCGACAAGAAGGGACAGTTTGTTGGCGGTCTAACCAAAGACAACTTCGTCATTTTCGAAGACAAAGTGCCGCAGGCGATCGAGACGTTTTCAGATGACCTCGCGCTTACGACTCCACTCTATATCGCCGTGCTGATGGACACGTCGCCGTCAACTGCCGGCAAACTGAAGTTCCAGCAGGAGTCGGCGATGAACTTCATTCAAACGGTCGTGAAGCCCCGCAAAGATCGCGTGCTCTTCGGCACGTTCGACGACGAGATCACGCTGCTCCAGGATTTCACGGACAGGCTCGACCTGCTCGACAAGGCCGTCTACAGCGTGAAGAAGATGGGCAAGCAGACCGCGCTCTTCGACGCCATCTGGCAATTCTGCGACGAGAAGATGCGCTCTGTTCCGGGCCGGCGCGTGTTGTTGGTTGTCAGCGACGGTGAAGACACTTACAGCCGTGCGAACATTCGCGATGCGATCGATATCGCGCAACGAACCGAAACTACGATTTTCGCAATTTCAACCAAGGCCGGTTTCCTGTCTACGGTGCCCGGTGTTGAAGCGGGACAAGTCGCCGACAAGAAAGATCGCGATCTGCAAACGCTCGCGGAAGAGACCGGCGGTGTCGCGTTTTTCACGGGCGACATGCTTTCGCTCGAACGCTCGTTTACAAGGATTTCGAAAGAGCTGCGCGCGCAGTACCTGGTTACTTACAACCCGACGAACAAGAGTTACGACGGCACATTTCGCAAGATCGATGTGAAACTGTCTGACGGTCACGGAGATCTAAAAGTCAGAACAAAACGCGGCTACAAAGCCATCGCCGATAGCGTGATGCCGTAAACGTTTTGCCGGGAAAGTTTTTAATAATGCGTTACCGAGAATTGACTCGCTTATTTGTTTTGCTCCTCGTTGTTGCTACGTTGCTGTGCGGAGGCGTGGCGCTGTCTGCAAAGAGCGAGGCGAGTGTCTCGGGCGCTGGACCAATGGCTGCGCCATCTCCTTCGCCAACTCCGAAACGCGAAGAGCTGCCTCAGGACTCGGACGAAGTCGTCAAGTTTGATACCAACCTCACCAACATCTTTTTCACCGCTGCGGATAAAAACAAACGGTTCATCAGCAACCTCAAGGCCGAAGACATTCGCGTGCTGGAAGACGGACAGCCGCAGGAGATCTTCACGTTTCAAACCAATATCGATTTACCGCTCTCGCTCGCGATTCTGATCGACACCAGCGCGTCTGAAGAACGCACCCTGCCGGACGAAAAAATCGCGGCACGTGCGTTTCTCGAAAACATATTGCGCGGAAATAGAGACGAAGCTGCGATTGTTTCGTTCACCGGCGAGACGACGCTCGAACAAGGCTTCACCGGAAACGTTGAACGGCTGCGCCGCGCGATCGATCGCGTCGAGTTTGTTCCGCCGTCAGGCTACATCGGTGGCGGTGTGGTGGTGAACGGAACGCCGCCGATCTCGGGAACAAATCAGAGTCTCGCAGGCTCGACCGCGATTTGGGATGCCGTGTGGGCCACCGCTGAAGAGTTGATTGGCGCATCGGCTGAGCACACGCGCCGCGCCATCATCCTGCTGACTGACGGCGACGACACGAGCAGCCGGATGAAGATTCACGACGCTATCGAACGCGCGCAAAAGGCTGACGCGTTGATTTACGCGATCGGAATCGGAGACCGTTATACGTTCAACGTCGACGAGGGCTCGTTGCGAAAGATCGCTGAAGCGACGGGCGGCCGGGCGTATTTTCCGAGACACGAGCGCGACTTGAACGAAGCGTTCGCCCAGATTCAGCGCGACCTGCGCGAGCAGTACCTGGTCGCATACTCGCCGAGCAACAAGAACCGCGACGGCTCCTACCGCCGCATCGAAATCCAGTTGATCAATCCGGAGCTGCGCCAGCAGAACCTGAAACTGAATTATCGCGCCGGCTATTTCGCCAAGACCACGAACCCGGAAACCCCGGCTCGAAAGCGCGTCCAGGATTAGTTTTAAGGCGTCCTTTCACTCGTAAATCCCGCAAACTAACGCAGTGACAAGGTTTCGTTAAACCTGTTATACTCCATCCCGCCAGCGTGTCTGTGGCGCCAGAACTCCCGCACTCCAACTGGTCCTCCCGAGGTAATTTTTCTCAAAGTCGTTCGGTAAAACGCACATAGATGACCACCAGCACCTCAGACCGAGGCCGAGTACTGATCGTCGACGACGATCAGAAGATTCTCGATCTTCTGGTTGAGCTCCTGGAACTCGAAGGTTACGAAATCGCCGCCGCCGCTGATGGCGCAGCGGGTCTCGAGCTGGCTTATTCGTTCGATCCGGATCTGGTTGTCAGCGACGTCGTGATGCCGGTGCTAGGTGGACTGGAGCTTTGCCGCCGGCTGAAAGAAGATGCGCGGACGGCTAACATTCCCGTGCTCCTGATCAGCGGCATTCGCAAGTCGGACGACGCGGGAATGGAAGGACTCTACGCCGGCGCGGACGACTATCTCGATCTTCCCTTCCGCAACGAAGAGCTGCTGGTGAAAGTCGCACGGCTGGTCGAACGTCATCGCGTCGGCCAGGCAACTCGCGACAGTGAAGCGCGTTATCGCGAGCTTTTCGAAAACGCCAACGACATCATCTACACGCACGATCTTCGGGGCAACTTCACGTCGCTCAATCGCAGCGGCGAACGCATCACCGGCTACTCGCGCGAAGAAACGATGCGGATGAACGTCGCCGATGTGATCGCGCCCGAGTATCTCGACCTCGCACGCGAGATGATTGCGCACAAAGCAGCCGAGCACGTTTCGACTGTTTACGAGATCGACATCATCTCGAAAAAAGGACGCCGCGTGCGTCTGGAAGTCAGTACGCGGCTGATCTTTCGCGATGGAAAGCCGGTCGGCGTACAGGGCATTGCGCGCGATCTGACGGAACGAAAGTATTCCGAAGAAGCGTTGCGTGAGACGCAGGCTTTCTTCAACAGTTTCATGGACAACAGTCCCGCCGTGGCTTTCATGAAAGATCACACGGGACGCTACGTTTACGTCAACAAGCCTTTCGAACGCTTATTTGGTCAGGATCTAAACTTCCTCAAAGGCCGCATGAGTTTCGACTGGCTGCCTCCCGCAACCGCTGCGCAAACTCACGAACACGACCTGAAAATTCTCAACAGCGGACTGCCCGAACAGATTATTGAAACCATCCCGACCGAGGACGGCTCCCCGCATTCCTGGCTGGTGTTCAAGTTTCCAACTATCGATGCTTCGGGGAACAAATATGTTGCGGGCGTAGGCGTCGACATCACGGAACGACGGCGCGCGGAAGAAGCGTTGGCCCAACAGGCTCAGCGCGAGGGCATGGTCCACCGCATCTCGCAGGCGATTCGTTGTTCGCTCGACAGTCACGAGATCTACAAGACTGCGGTGCGTGAGCTTGGTTCCTATCTGGCCGTGGATCGTTGTTCGCTGTTCATGCGAGACGATCGTGCGACGTGTGCGATGAACGTTGCCGAGTATCACTCGGAAGGCGTGCAGCCTGCGGCGTCAGACTTTGCGTTGTCCCATCTGCAAGCGCTCATCAAAGCGCTGGATGAAACTGGCGTGTTGCCTTTCAACGACGCTGCTAACGACAAACGGATCACCGAGCTCTACCGCAACATCCTTTCAAAAGCGGATGTGAAATCGATCATGTACGTGGCGATCAGAGTCGGCGACGATGTTCCGGCTGCTTTTGCGTTGTCGACCACGAAGCAGCTCAGAGAGTGGAACGAAGCAGACATCGCGATGGCCAAAGCCGTCGCGGATCAAACGGGAATCGCCATTCGTCAGGCCGAGCTTTACCAGAAAGCGGAGAGCACTTCGATCCGTGAGGCGTTGGTGAACCGTTTGACAACCGCGATTCGGGCATCGTTGCGAATGCCGGAAGTGCTCAGCACGGCTACGCGCGAACTCGGCCGCGCGCTTGCCGCCTCGCGCGTGCATGTTTTCCTTTCCGTCAGCGAAGAGCTCGGTTCGCCACTGGAACATGAATACCTCGAAGCCGACGCGAAGAGCATTAAGCCGATGCCGATTGGCGCCGATCATCCGATTGGCCGCCGGCTGTCTACTTCGAGCGAGCCGCTGATCGTCAACGATGCGTTGAACTTTGACGACGAATCGTTTGTGTTGCGTGATTACGTTCGCACACACGCGGAGAGACTCAACATTCGCTCGCAAATCAATTATCCGCTGATCGTCAAGGGCCAGTTTCGCGGCGTGTTGAGTATTCACCAAACAGACCGTATTCGCCGCTGGACCGAAGACGAAGAGATGCTGGTTGAGGCACTCGCAGAGAGACTTTCGATCGGTATCGGGCAAGCGGAGTTGTTCGAGATGGTCGCGCGCGGCAAGACCGAGTGGGAAACGACGTTTGACGCGATGTCTGACGGCATTTTCATCTTCGATCGGTCCGGTGAGCTCAAACGCGTGAATCGCGCGGGCGCTGCAATGGAAGCCGTTCATCCGCGGCTGCTGCTCGGGCGGAAATGTTGCGACATCCTCCGCACGAGTGAAGAGGACGAAGCGTGCGTGGTTGAAAACGCGATTGAAACTGGCCGCAGTGTCACGATTGAGATCACACCGGAGCGTTTGAATCGTCCGTTGCTCGTATCGGTCGAGCCGGTGCTTGATGAAGCTAGTAAAACGCTGGCTGTGGTTTGCACGGCGCGCGATCTTTCCGAACTGCGCAAGGTCGAGGCAGTGGCTCGCGAACATCAGTCGTTGCTGAACAACATTCTCGAGAGTGCGCGCGAATCGATTTACGCCGTCGACCCCGATGGGAATTTTAAGTGGTGCAACACCGCAACGTTGCAGGGCCTCGGTTTCCAGCGCAATGACTTTATCGGCCGACCCTTGCTCAATATGGTTTACGAAGGCGATCGAGAGCTCGTGCGCGAAAAACTCGCTGCGGCTTTGACCGGTGTCGCGCAAACTTACGAGATGCGCTACTTCTCGCACGATGGCCGCTTGCGGCACGCGCGCGTCGACAACTCACCGCTCGTCGTTGAAGGCAAAACTACCGGTGTGCTGGGAATCGCTCGCGATATTACCGAGCAGAAGGAAGAACGCGAACGAGCGGCGCGCGCTGACAAGTTGCGCGCGTTGGGCCAACTCGCTTCGGGCGTGGCGCACGACTTCAACAACTCGCTCGCGGCCATACTCGGCCGCGCTCAATTGCTGCGCCGTCAGGTCACCGATGCTGCACTCGTACGCAATCTCGACATTATTCAAACCGCCGCGGAAGACGCGGCCGCCACGGTCCGGCGTATCCAGACATTCGCACGCAAGTCGCCGGTTAAAGAATTTGAATTGCTCGACGTCGGTAGCCTGTTAAACGACGCAATCGAAATCACGCGCACGCGTTGGGAAAATGAAGCACGACTGCGGGGTCTCGAATACCAGGTGCGGCTTGAAGCTGAAGAGGGCCACAACACCTATGGCAGTGCGTCGGAGTTGCGCGAGGTTTTTGTCAATTTGATCGTAAACGCGGTCGACGCGATGCCGCGTGGCGGCAAGCTGTTCATCATGTGCCGCCGCAAAGACGACCGGTTACAACTCAAGTTCAGCGACAACGGCCTGGGTATGCCCGACGACGTGCGCTCGAAGATCTTCGAGCCGTTTTTCTCAACGAAAGGCGCGCACGGCACCGGTCTCGGTTTGTCGGTCAGCTACAGCATTATCGAACGGCATGAAGGATCGATCAGTGTCGAGACGCAACCGGGCAACGGCACCACTTTCATGATCGACCTACCCGCAGCGCTGCCCGAATTACCTCTCGACGAGGTTGAGATTCGCTCTGATGAAACTCCGCGGCTCAGAATACTCGTGATTGACGATGAAGCGCCCGTTAGAGAAACGCTCGCCGAAATGTTGCTGGCGGTGAATCATCAGGTTGAGTTAGCTGGCAGTGGTCTGGAGGCAGTTGAGAAGCTGCGGAAAGGCGGGTTTGACCTTGTGTTCACGGATCTCGCGATGCCCGAGATGGACGGTTGGGAGACCGCGCGATTGATTCGCAAGGATTGGCCCAACATGCGCATTATTCTCGTGACTGGCTATGGACCAACCACAGTACCGCCAAGTGGCGAAGAGGATCTAGTCGATGCGATCATCGGCAAACCATTCGATTTCGCGCAGGTCGGCTCGACCCTCAACGCACTGGCGCGTCAGCTCCAACACGTCGCCGTCTAACGGCGATTAGTTAAAATTCATAATTCCCGCACTCGCAGTAAATCCAACTCCAAATCCCACCACGATCGCCGGACCTGACCATTCGCCTTTTTCCGCCAGCATGAAGCCGGTCGAGGCGCTGGAAAGATTTCCGTAGCGTTGTAGGACCTGGTAAGAGCCGTGCACCTTTTCCGAGTCCGGATGCAGGTCGAGTTGAGAACAAACGCCGTCGAGAATCTTTTTGCTGCCGGTGTGGATCAAACAATCGTCGACTTCCTGGATGTCTGACACCGGTGAGTCGGGATGTTGCAGCACGTTCTTGACCGTCGTCACTGCGTAGTGCGCACCGCGCGCGGGAACGCTCGGCTGCATGAAATACTGCGGCCTTCCTTTTAGGAACGGGTGCGAACTATTGCTGACCATCGTCAACAGGTTCATGTCGTTCGGCTGATCGTTGGTCAGATGGGAAATCGGTCCAAACGCCGGCTTTCCTTCTTCAGTACCAACGAGCAAAGCCACCGCGCCGTCGCCGAAGAGCATCGACTGGATCACGAAGGTCGTATCCAATCTTTGTAGGTCGAAGTTTTCGGAATCGATCTTCTGCTCTTTCCGCATTCTCACGAGCTCGCGATAGCCCGAGTACTCGCCCCGCAGCAGCGGAGCGACGTAAGGCGTATGCGCTTCGGCCATCACGACGATCGCCAGCTTGCTAGGGTTCGCCGCGAGATACCATTGCGCGACTTCGATTGATTTCAATAACACAGAACAGCCTTGCGCCTGCATGCTGACTGTGCGCAACGAACGGGAGAGTACCCCGTGCGTTTTACCCATAATTTCTGAAGCCAGGCAAGGCAGCATTTGATCCGGTGTATTGGTTGCTGCCACAAGCAAACCGATGCGATTGGGATCGCCGCCCCACTCGTGAATGCATCGGCGCGTTGCTTCAACGCCGAGCTCGGTAGTGGAACTGGTTGCTAGTTTGGGTTTGCCAGAAAGGAACTCGGGATAATTGTCGAGGACCGAGTAGCGTTGGTCGACGCCAAGAGCGCCGATAGTGTTAATAAGCTCTGGTGAGAGCTTGTGCATCAGGCTGCCCACCAACTCCGATGTGCGGAAGACATTCTTCGGCACTGAAGTCGCTGCTGATAACAAGTTGATCATTGTCGTTTTTACTCCAACAAGAAGGGGGGTTGCCGCACCCGACCGGCCTTGTTCTAAAAAGTTTTCGTTCACTTTTTTGGATTACAATCTCCGTGCCGCAGAGGAGTGTGTCGGAATGTTCACGCTAAAGTCTTTGTTTGAGACATTTACAAGTCTCAGACGTGAGGACGCAAACTAGGCCCGATAGTAGGTGTTTTTGGATACCCGCTAAACACCGAAACGTGCTTGATCGCTATTGCTGGGATTTTCGGATTTGCTGGCGACAGGGCGCTGATACGCGGCTATACACATGGCTAGAGTGTATTCACACACTAAGTAGTGGAATTTACTGATTCTGGAGGGTTTAGCGGAGTGCGAAACGCCCCACGGTGTCTTCGCCGATGCTGCCAAAATAGAGCGTGTTGTTGTGCTCGACGACGTTGGCGATTTGGGCGTAGCAGTCGGAAGAGCCGTTCTGGAGGTTCTCGATGACCCGGCCGCCGGGATCGAGGGCCAGGACGAAGGAATAACGTTGGGGGGCAGGCTGGAGAGATCTGGGTAGACGATAGACGACCTTACGAAGAAATGGATGCGGGAGCAGGCGATCGAAGAGTGCCTGGCGACGGGTTACTAAGGCCAACCAAAATTTGTCTTTGCCGTTTGAAGAGATGCCGTCGGGAAAGCCGGGAAGATTGTCGATGAAAATGTCTGACTGACCTGCTTTCGGACCACTCAGCCACACGCGGCGAACACGATACATCCCGGTCTCGGAGACCAACACGAACGACTGGTCTGGACTGACAGCGACGCCGTTTGCGAAATAAATATCGCGCAACAACGTGCGTGGCTTTTGCGTCTTCGGATCCCACGCGAGCAAGCGGCCGTTTGGTTGATGCTCGAGCAGGTCGTTGACGTGCTGCGACATCGGAAACTTGTGCGACGCCTCGGTGAAATAGATCGTTCCATCAGCGGCCACGTCGAGATCGTTCAAACAACCAAACTTCACGCCGTCTGCTGAATCAGCAAGCAGCTTCACCTCACCGGCTTTGTTGATCGACAACAATCCTTTCAACGCATCGGTAACGATCAAATTACCTTCACGATCGAAAACGAGCCCGAGCGGACGGCCCTGCGTGTTGGCGAACACGTGCGGCTGCGTTCCATCCGGCGCAAGTTGAACGATGCGGCCGTCTTCGAAGCCGCCGTAGATCTTTCCGTCAGAATCAACTGCTACGTCTTCAGGAGCATGGCCCTCGCCAAGACTCAATCGCTGCACCGGAGTGAGACGCGAATTCTGTTCGTATGGACCAGCTAAGCCCGGATTCGCAGGCGGCGTCCACGCAGCGGGCGCGATCGGCACCGGCGCAAAAAACAGATAGATGAGCGTTGCAGCGAGGAGCGCAACGATGAAGGCTAGAATATTTCGTTTCAAAATTTTTAAGGGTCGAAGTTTAACGTTCGCCGCGAGACTCTTCGACCTGACTTTCCAAATTCACGACCAACCTGCGGATGCCAGGCTGGTCTATTGGTTCAATAAGTCGCAATGCTTCGTCGAGAATGCGCCGTTGATGTTCGGGCCAGTTTGGCTTGCCTGCAACGCTGCCCAGTTCGCCGTCGTAAAGCGCCACACGCGGCGGGCGCACCATTTCAGCCACGTCTTTCAAGACCGCCAGCGTCATGGTCGGAATACCCGCGAGCTCAACTGCGCGCGCCACCAAGCCGACCGATTGATGACACAGCCTCGACGCCGGCACGAGCAACGCTGCCTGTACTTCGTAACGATTGATTCTCTCCAGCAACGCGGGCACGAGTTCATCAGCGATCCGTGCCGCATCGGGAATGAAACCACTGAAACTCCAGAAGACCGGATTGAGCTGACCGATGATGCCGTTGTTCTCGAATTCACGCAGCCGTTCGATGGGAATCTCGGCATTCATGTCCTGCTGAACCGCAGTCGCATCGTAACCGCGCGCGGAGTAACGAAGATCTTCGCTTTCGACGTCGACCGGAATCTCTTTGAAAGTCACGTCTGACCCGTCAGCAAACGCCGGCGTACCGTCGATGTAGGCGCCCGCCGAAGTGATCACGGCGAGATTCAACATCGGCAGCGCGCGGCGCGCGGGCGTGAACGGCGCACGGCGATTGCGCACAAACGGATAATCCTCACCAACATCATCTGTGCGACCCGCACCGCCACCCTGTTTCCAGTCGGCAAAACGCCGCCGCCAACCATCAATATCCTCGATGATCTCCACCTACTTCGCTTCTCCCTTTGAAGTTACTGGCGCGCTTCGCACCATCAGCACCAGTGCGACCAGGGCCGCAATCATAGCAAGCGAGAGCACAATCACCGAATACCCGTGCAGGCTATTGAACGCAGCACGACGCGCATCATCCGCTGCCAGTTGATCGATCGGCAGGATCATCGTTGCCTTTATGGCACGCATGCGGGCCGCAATTACCCAGTGGCCCAAGGCAGTCGTCAAAGCAATCACGGCAATGCAAACGCCTTCCGCAAGAAAGCTCTTGCGCCCGGTTGAATCGCGTCTCGCAAATATCGTTATCGCCAGCAACAACGCAATCAAAAACCCGGCGACGTTTACGACTGAAAGCGAACGCGAAACGATCGCGCCGGCGATCTCGCTCGTGTTCGGCAAGTTATACAGTCGTAAAACTCCAAAAGCGGCAGGCGCGACCACGGCGCTGAAAAACACCGCCACGCCGAACCAGGCTGCCAGCAACACTATTCGCGTAGAATTCAAAATTCGCACAGTACCCTCCTATTCAAACTCATCAACCGCGGTTAACAGTCGAATCTTCGGGGGCACGATCTCCGGCCGCGTCAACTCTCGCGGATCGGGAACACTCAACAACCACGACAACGCCGCATCAAGCTGCGCCTGATAATTCTCGAGGTCCAACGACATGAACACCGGACATCCTAACCGCGCAAACTTCTCTTTCGCGCGCAAGTACATCTGCCTTGCCGCGCCCGGCCGGCCGATGTCCAAATGATGAAACGCCACCGCCGACTGAATCATCGCCTGCAAAAACAGTTTCTCTTGTGGTCCAACCTCGCCCATCCAACGCTCTTCCCACGCGTCGTGCGCCGCATGAAACTCGCCTGCGTTGTAAAGATCGATGCCCGCGATGTATTCGATCGGATACGCCGCGATGTGCGCGTTGGAATACGGAGTTTCAATCTCGACTTCAGCCATGGATTCTTTGCGCATTCAGTCGTGCGGCGATAGCTTTCGCCGCCGTGGCACCCGCGCCGGTCGCGCCGTTAATCGTCGGCGCTATCGGATTCGAAACATCGCCGGCAGCAAACACCATCGGCACGCTAGTCTCCTGCTCGCTGTTCACGTTTACGTACCCTTGTTGGTCCAATGCCAATTGTTCGCGAAACAGATCCGTATTCGGCTCGACGCCGATGCGAATCAGCACGCCACGCACGGCCAACTGAAACGGCTTCAATGCATCTTTGCGCAGAATTTCAACCGCTTCAACACGATCTGCGCCGAGAATATTCGTCACGATGGATTCGGTAAAAACCGTTACCGCATGATTTGGCTGTAAACGCTCAACAAACTCCCGCCGCGCGCGCAACTTCCGCCCGCGATGGACCACCGTAACGGTCGGACAAACCTCCGCCAGCAGTAACGCATTTTCCGCCGCACCATCTCCGCCGCCAATAACGCAAACGTCCTCGCCGGCAAACTGCTCGCGGTCGCGAGTCGCGGATTCTATGATTCCTTTTCCCGCAAACTCTTTCTCGCCCGGAATATTCAACGTTCGCGGTCGCACACCTGTCGCGAGAATCATCGCGATCGACTGGAGTTGTTCACCGCTGCGCAACGAAATTCGTTTGGCGCGTAGATCGATCGCTTCGATCTCCGTTCCCCGCCAGAGATCAAAACCCGCGTCCTCGACGTCTACGGAGAAGTGTTTAAGTAGTTCTTCTCCGTTGCGTGCTTTCAGGCCGAGGTAATTGTTGATTGGATTGTAAACGCGGTGCAGTTGCCCGCCGATCTCATCGGCTTCTTCGAGCACGAGCGTGTCCAGGCCCAATTCATCGCACCAGAAAGCCGCTGACAAGCCCGCCGGCCCAGCGCCGATGATGATCACATCATGCATGTTGAGCTTGAACTGCTGTCAGAGCCTCAACCACCAGGTCAGGCTCCAGCTTCGAGGGCGTCAATCCACCGCTTTCATCCAAAAACTTCGCGGCTGACGTCATCTCTCGATTATCTGTGGCCCACCTGCCGTTACGATTCGGTTCCTTCTCATTTAGTACGTGCAGTGTGTTGGTAAGATCGCGTCGCGCGATCACGGGGCGCACCACAGTTTCAGCCCACGAGTAATACGGATAATCGAGACGATAGAACCACCCACCATCAGCCGGTATGCCGATCAGAAACAGTTCGCCATGCGCATATTTCGAGATCGCCGTGAACGGAGCGGAATGCCTGGTTGGACTAAACCCGCCGCCGTGAAAGATATCGGGCGCGAGTGTTACCACTGAGATCTTCGAATCAGCATACTCACGCACTTGCGATCGCCCGCTTTCAAAACTCTCAAGCGCATCTGCGACAGCGTTCCAACCGTCGCGCCACAGCGGCTCGTACGCATTGACGTTCGTCAGTAATCGTTCAACTTCCGGAAACACCAACTCGTACGCCAGCGCATCGTTCTCAGTGATGCGAGTGGCCATCTCGCGCCCGGCCAGCATCTGCGCCAACGGCGAACCATCATCATTATTAGGACTCGACTGCTCCGCGCCCTGTATCGCAATACTGACCCGCACACCGTCGTCACTCGAATGCTCTGAAAAGTCGCCCGCTTCCGCTGCCGCAATCAGTAAATCTTTAAACTCCAGCGCGCTCTCACCGGTCAGCACGGTCCAGCACGACAGCACACCATCGCAATCGAAATGATTGTTCGTAACGAGGTCAATCCCTTTCGTTAACGATTCACGATCTGGCGACGCCACGAGATTCAGTGCGATCTCCGTCGACGTATCCGCCCGCAGTTCTGCGGCCGTCTCGTTGCCTTCCCAATGCGAAAAATGAACGCTGTTGGGAACAGTTCCGTCGACTGACAATTTGGGCGTATTTTCAAGAGCGTCGGTGTAAAATTCGAATCTCATGTCCGAAGAGTGTAGCGCACGCCAGCCACAAACGCGTAAGATACCGGGGCCATGGAAGAGATCACTGCAACTGAACTAAAACAGCGCCTCGACAACGGCGACGACATTCAAATTATCGACGTGCGCGAGGATAACGAATACGCATTCAACAGCATTCCAAACTCCGTGCACATCCCGCTCGGCCAGGTGCTGTCGCGCATGAACGAGATCGATCCAAACCGCGAAACTCTCGTCCACTGCAAGATGGGCGGACGCAGTGCTCGCGCGATCGACGCGCTACAACGCTCCGGCTTCACCGGCAAGTTGGCTAATTTAAAGGGCGGAATTCTCGCCTGGTCTGACGAAGTCGATCCAACAGTACCGAAGTATTAGCCACAAACGAACACAGACGACACGGACCAGAATTGAATTTATTCCTCCGGTCCGTGTTGTCTGTGCTTGTCTGTGGCAAATCTACTTGGTAATGCCTTCGAGCTCGATAAAGCGGCTGAGCTTCGTAATTACCATGCCGTCTTCACACTCGAGCCGGCACGACAGCGCGGGCCGATCGCTCTGCTCGGTCTGACCGTTGAGGTGATACCAGATCTGGCAGTTGGTACAGTCGCCGTTCCAGCAGAAGTCGCCGTAAGAGATGGTGTTGATCGAGAGAAATTGGAAACAGCGCAGCAACCGGTTTTTCTCCGGCACGCTGACCGTCTTGCCCACGATTTCGATACTGACAAGCTTCTCGTAAGGATCCAGCAAATCGGCAGCCGAGTCGTCCAGCCCGTTGCTGGCTGCGCTTTGTTCACTCATAGGCAGCGGCAGTATAATCCCCCTCTGCGTTTATTTGTAACAAAAAGCTGAGGGTTAACGATTTGGCCTTAGTAATCTATACCAAGCCGGGCTGTCCGTATTGCCAGCAAGCGCGCGAGTATTACACCAAGAAGGGGATTCCCTTTCTCGACTACGACGCACAAAACGATAAAGCGCGCCGCGCCGAGATGTTCTCTTACTCGGATGGCGATCCGACAGTCCCATGCATTGTGGAAGACGGTAAATACATAGGTTCCGGTTGGGGAAACCCGCCACGTGGTTGAACTGTTCACGACTAAGCCGGCCGTGCGCCGGCTTTCCGAAAAACAAAACCTGTCTCCCTCTTACAATCTGACTCGATGAGGAAGGTGCATCATGCGCAACAAATCTATTCACCTTTTGACGGTCGTGTTTCTTGTATCATCCATGCTTTCATTCAATGGCGCACTGAGAGCACAATCAAACGGAGGTTCGGCGCCGAGTAAAGCTCCAATGGCAGAGAAGAAAGCGAAAACGACAAACATTCACGGCGACACACTGGTCGACGACTATTTCTGGCTCCGGGAAAAAACCAATCCCGCGGTGATGGCGCATTTGCAGGCTGAGGAGGCGTACACCGATCAGGTGATGAAACCGACGGCAGCGCTGCAAGAGAAGATCTACAAAGAGATGCTCGGCCACATCAAGCAAACCGACACGAACGTGCCGTATCGCTGGGGGGATTACTTCTACTACACGCGCACCGAGGAAGGTAAACAGTACCCGATTCACTGTCGCAAACGCGGCAGTCTTACCGCACCGGAAGAGATCGTGATCGATCAAAATGAACTCGCCAAAGGGCAGAAGTTCATGAGCATCGGGGTGTTCGTGCCGAGTGACGATGGAAATCTTCTCGCCTACAGCACTGACAACACGGGCTACCGGCAGTACACACTGCAAATCAAGAATCTCAAAACCGGAGAACTGCTTCCCGAACGCATCGAACGCGTGAATAATCTCGCCTGGGCCACCGACAACAAAACTTTCTTCTACGTAACTGAAGATGCGGTCACAAAACGCAGCGACAAGTTTTTCCGCCACGTGCTCGGTAGCGACAAGAACGATCTCATTTACGAAGAGAAAGACGAACTGTTTGATATCAGCACCGGACGTTCGCGCGACAAGGCCGTGATCCTGCTGCATTCTTTCAGCAAAACCTCGACGGAAGCTCTCTACCTGCCCGCAAACGATCCGAATGCCCCGCTGAAAGTCATTCTGCCACGGCAGGCTGAACATGAGTACGACGTCGATCATCGTGGCGGGTTCTTCTATATCCGCACTAACAAAGACGCGAAGAACTTCCGCGTCGTAACCGCGCCGGTAAGTGATCCGTCGGAAGAGAACTGGAAAGAGTTTGTGCCGCACCGTCCGGCAGTGAAGGTTGAGGGCGTCGATCTGTTTGCGGATCATGCGGTGCTGTCCGAGTGGGAAAACGGTCTGCAACAACTCGAAGTCGTCGACTTCAAGAGCAACAAGCGAAGCAATATCAAGTTTCCCGAACCGGTTTATTCCGCTGGTCTGACGTCCAATCGCGAGTTCAATACGTCGGTTGTGCGCTATGCCTATAACTCACTCGTAACGCCGACGTCGTTCTTTGACTACGACATGAACACGGGCAAATCGACGCTGTTGAAGCAAGAGGAAGTGCCCGGCGGTTTCGATCGTGGCAACTACAAGTCGGAACGGTTATTTGCGACTGCGTCCGATGGCACGAAGGTTCCGATGTCGGTGGTCTATCGCAAAGGCGTCAAACTCGATGGTTCCGCGCCGTTGCTGCTTTACGGCTATGGTTCCTACGGCTACTCGATTCCGCCGACGTTCGATTCGAATCGTCTGAGTCTGCTCGACCGCGGTGTGATCTTTGTGATCGGGCACATTCGCGGCGGCAGTGAGATGGGTGAGGAATGGCGCCAGGCCGGACGCATGATGAAGAAGATGAACACGTTCACCGACTTCATCGGTTGCGCGGAAGCGCTGGTGAAGATGAAGTACACGTCGAGCGACCGGCTTGTGATTGAAGGCGGCAGTGCCGGTGGTTTGTTAATGGGCGTGGTGAGCAACCTGCGGCCGGATCTGTTCAAGGCGGTCGTGTCGCACGTGCCGTTTGTTGACGTGCTCAACACGATGCTCGACGAGACGTTGCCGCTGACGACCAGCGAATTCATCGAGTGGGGCAATCCGAAGGAGAAGCCGGCGTACGAGTACATGAAGACCTACTCGCCATACGACAATATCGAGAAGAAAAACTATCCGGCAACGCTCGTTAAGGTATCGGTTAACGACAGTCAGGTGCCATACTGGGAAGGCGCGAAGCTCGTGGCGAAAATGCGCGCGATGAAAACCGACAACAATCCATTGCTATTGAAGGTAAACTTTGGCGCTGGCCACGGTGGCGCCTCCGGACGTTACGACGCCCTGCGCGAGGACGCGTTTGATTACGCGTTCATGCTCTGGCAAATGGGCCTCGCTGATTGAAGTATTCGCCTTAATCTAAGGAGCGGGGGCGATGCCCCCTTCCTAACTTGTTCTTTCTAATAGCCAGTCCGTGAAGTGAAGGTGTGAAAAGGCAGTCTGTGAATACAGGGCAGTCTCTGAACAGCACAGTCCTGAGTAAGGCAGCACAGCACAGCAGCCTCTGAATACTCTGCAGCCTCTGAATAGAACAGTCAGGAAGGGGGCATCGCCCCCGCTGCTTCTGCTAGCTTATGCTTACTTTGTTTTCTGACTGCAGACTCTCTGGCCACCACCAGTCATGGTCAACAGCAAGCGGTTCCTCACTTAACCCGTAAAAGGATCGAAAGCTTGACCAGTAGTAATCTCTTGCCGACTTCACGAGGCGCGCTTTCACCGGATTTGCATGCACGTAATTGATTTTTTGTGAGATCATCCAGCCGCTCCATAGAGGCATTGCTTTGAAGCTTTCTTGCCATACGTGATGTCCTTCGGCTGTTTCGCGAAACCTAAACCGACTATTCTGCACAATCTTCTTTGCTGAAACACTCTTTAGGTCTCTGCACAATTCTCTTATTCGGCCATCGTGTGGATTACAGATAAGATGAAAGTGATCGGGCATCAGTACGTACGCAACAAGTCTGCTCGGCCACTTTTCGTTGACGGCTTTAAGTACTTCGAGAAAGCTGACGCAGGACTGGTATTCACCGAACACTCTTTGTCTGTTTAGGAAGTTTCCTGTGACAAAGTGGAGGACGCCTGATCGATTCAGGTTCGACCATTTACGAGACATGTGAGGAAAAAGCTCCTTATGGTGGTGAGGTACTACTTCGTGATGTTAGTTTGGATGAAGTCAACCTGCAATGGCCGGCGAGCACTTCTTCTACTATCGAGTTGCGGCACGGTCATGCTTGAGGGTTAAATAGACGACCGCGATGGGGTTCGCACGATGATTGGCTCGACACTGGGGAATTACAAGATCCTCGAGAAGCTCGGTGAGGGCGGTCAGGGGACGGTCTATAAGGCTATCGATTCCAAGTTAGGCCGGACGCTCGTTATCAAGGTCCTGCCGCCCGAACTCACTTCCAAGGAAGCCAATCTCAAACGTTTCGAACGCGAAGCGCGTCTCGCCTCCGCACTCGATCACCCGAATATCTGCACGATCTTCGATCTCAACGAAATCAACGGCATCCACTTCATCGCGATGCAGTACATCGAGGGCCGGAACGTGCGGCAGTTGGTTAACGGCCGTCCGCTCTCGCTCGAAAGCGCTTTGTCCATCACCTTGCAAACTGCCGAAGCACTCGCGGCCGCACACGCGCGTGGCATCATTCACCGCGACATCAAGGCCGGAAACGTGATGGTCACGCCGTCGGGCCAGGTGAAAGTGCTCGACTTCGGACTTGCAAAACTGCTCGACGAAGACGCCGCACGTACTTCCGGTATTCACCACACGGAAATCACTGAGGTCGGCGTTCCGTACGGCACCGCGACCTACGCAGCCCCAGAACAAGCGCGCGGCGATCGCGTCGATTCACGCGCTGATATTTTTTCCACGGGTGTCTTGCTTTACGAGATGCTGACCGGAACCTGGCCGTTTCAGGGTCAAACGGCCGTTGAGGTGCGCCATGCGGTTTTGAACGACGAGCCGAAACCGATCTCGCAAATGCGTCCCGGCCGTGTGCCTTCACAGTTGCAAGGAATACTCGACAAAGCACTCGCAAAAGATCCGCGCGATCGTTATCAGAAGATCTCTTACTTTGCTAACGACCTCCGCGAAGTCATTCGCGAGCTCGGCGCCGACTCGCTGCCCGGTATCGACGAAAGCGCAATGCCCGTTGCGCCAAAACACATGACGCCGCGCAATCCCGTGACGCGCGCGTTGCGCTGGCTGAGTGGCGCAAAAGGTCCTGAAAGAGCGACGGGAGATTCAGGCAAATCGCCAACGCGGTCGCGCGATCCGCATGAGAGCCCGTTGACGAGTTTGGGAGATCGTGAACGCAAGAGCGTCGCGATTCTTCCGTTTAAGAACGTCGGCAACGATCGCGAGATCGACTTCTACCAGTTCTCGTTGGCTGATGCGGTGATCACTGAATTGGCGCGCGTGCGCTCGCTGGTCGTGCGGCCTTCGTCGGTGATCGTGAAGTATCAAAACAAAACCGTCGATGCGGCTGACGCAGGACGCGAACTGCGAGTGGATGCGATTCTCACCGCGACTTTTCTGCGCGCCGGAGAACGCCTGCGCGTCACTGCTCAACTACTCGACGTCCGCACGAGCGAGATTCTTTGGAGCGAACGAATCGACGCTGACGCCAGCGACATCATCGGCGTGCAGGACACGATCGTGCAGCGCATCGTCGAAGGACTGCGGCTCGAACTGAGCCCCGACGAGAAAGTGCAACTCGCCAGAGGCGCGACGACCGACGCCGCGGCTTCCGAAGAATATCTGCGCGGGCGCGACTGCCTCGCCACGTTTATCTATCACACGATCCAGCGCGAACATCTCGACGCGGCGATCGAACACTTCCGCCGCGCGATCGAGATCGATCCGCAGTTTGCCCTCGCTTATTCAGCGCTCGGCAGCGCTTACGTCAATCGAGTGTTGAAGGGCTTGGGCCAGGCCGGCGATCACGAGATGGCGCAAAAGAAGTTTCGCAAGGCGCTGGAACTCGACCCGAAACTACTCGAAGCGCGCCGGCAAATGGTGTTCATCTATCTCACCGACGGCCAGAAAACGAAGGCGCGCGAAGAGATTGAATTGCTGCGACGCGAGTATCCGAACGATTCCGGCGTGCAGTTCGTTCGCGGCGTGGTTGCCCGGCTCGACGGCGATTACCCTACGGCGCTGCGCAGCTTTGGGCGGATGGCGTTGTTAAATCCGGAAGAAAGCGTGCTCGCGAGTTACAACCGCGCGCGCATCTTCATGTATCAGCGCAAGTACGACGAGGCGTTGCGCGAGCTCGACGAAGGCGCCGAGATCGAACCCGAGCATCCGGTAATCAAAGTGTTTCGCGCGCGCGTGCTTTATTACCGCGGCGAAGTCGACGAAGCCACGCAACTGCTGGAGCAAGTGCTGGAAGGACACCAGCAGATGGACGGCATTCGTCCGATTCTCGCGATCTGTCTGAGCGCACAAGGTCAACACACAAAAGCCAACGAACAGTTAACTCAAAAAGTGCGTCAAGTGGCGGAAGGCGATTACGATATCTCCTACTGGCTCGCTTCCGCGTATCTTTTGCAGGGCCGCCAGGTCGAAGCGTTGCGTTGGTTGGAGACGGCGATTCGACTCGGTAACGAGAACTATCGCTGGTTTGAATCGGATCCAAACTGGACCGACATGCACGAAGATCCGCGTTTCGTGGAATTAATGACGGGAATCAAAAATAAAAAGCCGCCAGCCAGGGACCTGACCGCATGAGAACTTTTGTCGTTGGCGACATCCATGGCCGTTGCGCGCAGCTCCTCAATCTGCTCGACATGCTGCCGCGCGATCCTCAATCCGACACGCTGGTCTTTCTTGGCGACCTGATCGACCGCGGCGCCGATGCACCGTGTTGTGTGGACCACATACGCAAGTTGTGCCGCGAGAATCCGGAGCGAGTTATCTGCCTTCGCGGTAATCACGAACAGATGTTGATGGATTTTCTCGACGGTCACACGTCGATTTGGTTAACGCCGGTTACGGGTGGAGAGCGAACGTTTGAGCAGTACACGTTGAATCCGGTGCGCGTGCAAACCGAAACTGATCTGGAAGAGATGCGGCGGCTGTTTGAAGAGAAGTTTCCGCCGGAACATCTCGAGTTTATGCGCGACTTGCCGTTTTATTACGAAGACGCGCACGCAATCTACGTTCACGCGGGACTGGACGAAGGTAAGCATCCGAGCGAGAGTTCGCACATGTCGCTCTTGTGGATGCGCGACATGGATTTCTACAAGAACTATCGCGGCAAGCCGTGCGTGTTTGGTCACACGCCAACGCCGCTATTGCCCTTGCGCGGCCGGCTCGGCCGGCACGGCATCTACATTTCCCACAGCGCGGTTGGCCTGGATACGGGCTACAACCACCAATCGCCTTTGAGCTGTCTCTCGCTGCCTGACTTCAATCTCTATCAAACCTTCGCTGACGGCCGCGAAGAGACTTACCAGATCACTTCTTTCATCCCCGAGCAGTTGCGCGAGATGCAACGCCGTGCTGGATTCGCGGAGTAGACATCTGTGTAATCTGTGGATGGTTTTTCGTTACGGCACACAACGCTGTTCGCGTAACGGTATGAGATCCACGTTCGCCAATTTCCGCGTCGTAGGCTCCAGCGCGATGCGAATCGCCATTGGACCACCGTCACACGTCAGTCGCAGCGTGCTGCTGCGCATGCCGTTTCCACTCAACGTCTCGCCAAGTTTGCAACTACCCCAGGCTGCTGCCGCCGTGAATTGCCGGCGCATTCGTTCGCTATCGAGGTTTGGCGCCGCGACTGCTTCCATGGCTTTCGCGTCCCACGAACCAAGCAGCTTCACGAGCAGATCGGCGGTCTTTGACATCTCGGCGTCGGGCGGCATCACCGGCGCGATTCCGATCGCCTGAATCTTCGGTGGCATTGTCGGCGCCAACGTGATGCCGACATCGAGCCAGCCACGATCGCACTTCATTTGCCAACTTCCACGCAATGCATTCTCCGGCTCAATCGTTGTTGCCGGCCGGCAGGTTCCGTGATCCTTCGCTAACGCCTCCCAACGCGCCTTCCGCGTTTCCAACGGCGTATCGAGAGACACGTTATCAGCCATGATGCGATTTGCGAGTGCGTCGTCCCATTTGATAATCAACTGCGAAATGTCGGCTTGCGCTTGCAAAAGTGCGGGCGCCGGTTTAGCAATGCGCGGTTGCAACGCGCCCGTGCGATGAAGCGCATTGAATGTGTCGTTGAAGAGCGCGCCGAAGCCGCCATACGTCAGGTTACCCATCGCAATCAGCCCGACGCCGTAATCCGGCAACCACCGCATCAACGAACCATAACCGGGAAGCCCCCCGCCGTGTCCGATCACGTACGAAAAGCGGCAATCCTGCGACACGCCGAGACCGTAACCGTAACCGGAGACACCGAGTTGCAACGGCGCGTCAGTAGTCGAGCGAAAAGCACCGCCCGGAGAGAAGCGCCAGAGTTGTTGCATCTCGCGGGCACTGCTGCGTTTGATTGGACCACGTTCCTGTTCGTCGCGCGGCGGAAACGCCGACAGCAAAAACGCAACGTAACGCGCGAGATCGTGCGCGTTCGTCCAAAGACCGCCCATCGCGCCGAATGAACCGTGCGCGAGAATCGGTTCGGGTTTCCACGTGTTGTCTTCGCGGCGATAGCCGAGCGCGATCTGTTCGCGCGGCACTTGCGACATTTCAAACGTGGTGGCGTTCATGCCGAGCGGCCGCATGATGTTGTCGCGAATGTAATCGGCGGTCGGCTTGCCGGAGGCTTTGGCGATAATTTGACCGAGGATCGCGAAGCCGTAGTTTGAATATTCGAAAGCCGTTCCCGGAGCGGTGGAGAAAGGTATGCCGGCCTTTATCCACGCGCGCACCGCATCGTCCGTTTGGGCCAACTGGCGGTCGCCCCACGGATTGTCCTCCGGAAAACCTTCGGAGTGCGTCAGCAAATGGCGGATCGTGATCGTGGGCGAATCAGTGGTTGGATAATGAAGATCGGCGAGCGCCAGAACGTAGCGAGCAGCCGGATCGTCGAGAGACAGTTTCCCTTCATCGCGCAGCTTGAGTATCGCCATCGCGGTGAAGCTCTTGGTCATCGACGCGATACGAAAAACCGTTTCCGGCGTAACCGCTGCTTTATTTTCCGTCTCCCGGATGCCGGCGGCTTTCACCCAAACGAGCTCACCATCGACGATGATACCCATCACCGCCCCCGGCATCCGCTCAGCCGAGGCTTTGAACAGCTTCTCAATCTCCGGAAACGCCGCCGCAAGCTTCTGCTTCCGCTCCGGATCTTTAAACGTGGACGGCGGGACACTGCCCGCCGCCACACGCTGTTGACCGTGCGCAAGAGGTACCATCACAAAGAACATCAGCAACACAAGACAACGGATCACAATTATTTTTCCCTTCAATGCAATTGAGTACTTCCAGTTAGTTTGTGACTCAACAACGACTTTTGTTTCCGCCGACCAGAATATCCCGGTCGTTTACTTTGTTGCCTTCCAGATCGTTACTGCCACCGTTGCCAAACAGATAGTCACGCGGGGATTCGCTGTTGCAGCCACCGGTAATAGTATCGTTACCGGCGCCTCCGAAGGCCAAATTTCGGCCAAATTCCGCGTGAATGTTGTCGTCGCCGGCGTTGCCGAAGAGGAGGTTATTTCCACCGCCGCCATCAACAGAATCAGTTCCCGGGCCGCCGAAGATAATATCGAAATCGCCTTGCCCGGTTAGGTTGTCGTTGCCGTCGTTACCGAATAACACGTTACTGCCGGCGCCGCCATCGATCTGATCGGAGCCGTCATCACCAAAGGCGATGTCGGTGTTGTTGCCGCCGGTTATCTGGTCGTCATCCGCGTCGCCGAAGAGGACGTTCAAACCGGGTCCGCCTTTGATTGTATCGCTCTGCTTGCCTCCAAAGGCGAGGTCGATCGTGCTGCCTCCCAGCAGCAGGTCTGAATCGTTGCCGCCAATTAGCAGGTTGGGGTCAGCTTCACCTTCGAGCGTGTCTTTGCCGTCGTAGCCGATCAGAATGTCAGCGCCGTTTCCTCCCCAGACGTGGTCGTCGCCCGTTCCACCTACCAGCAGATCGATACCGGTGAGTCCTCTAATTTGATCGTCACCGGGTCCGCCAAAGGCGACATCGATTCCGTCTCCGGCGTTGACGGTGTCCTTGCTCTCTGCTCCCCAGATGAAATCCGAGCCGTCGCCGCCTTCGAGTAGATCACTGGCGCCGCCTCCGAAAAGAGCATCTATGCCGGGTCCGCCATTGATTGCGTCGCAACCGGAATTACCCCAGATCAAATCGATTCCTTCGTTGCCGAAGAGTTTTTCGACGTCGCCGTTGAAGCTGGGGCAAACCTGCAACGGTTGGTCTTGCGCGGTATTGGACATCCCGAAGATCACGTCGGGCCCCAAGCCACCTTCTACAAAATCAAAACCTTCGCCGGCAAGAACAAGGTCTACAAATCCATCGCCGGCCTTGATCTTGTCGTCACCGCGTCCTCCCAGAATCAGATCGATACCAAGCTCACCGTTGATCGTGTCTGATCCCTCCATGCCCGCCAGCAGATCGATCGGTCCAACGTTTCCGTACATCTCATCGGCGCCGTCATTGCCTAACTCAAGATCGATACCGGGCCCGCCGCGAAGGAGATCAGTCCCGCCATTTCCAAGCATCAAGGAGAAAGCTCCGGCGTCGGCGTGAAGCGTGTCGTTGTCCGCCCCGCCGAGGATAAGTTCCCTGGCGCCATTGCCATGGATGGTGTCTGTTCCCGGTCCGCCGAATAGAAAATCATCATTTTCGTTTCCGTTTAGCTGGTCGTTTCCGGTTTCGCCGAAGGTGAAGTCGCGGCCGTTTCCGGCTGAGGCGTTATCGTTACCAGAGCCGGCCGCAATGAAATCGCCAAACGACTGGCTCAACAGCGGAGTGTCGGTGCCGGTGACAACGTCGTCTCCCAACCCACCCCAAAAGAAACTGCCAAACGGCATCGGCACGCCGTTTATTCTGACTCTGCCGAAGCCGGTGGTTTTCAGATTGTCGTTCTTGCCCTGGCCAAAGATAAAATTGATGCCTTTCATGCCGTCGATGACGTCGGCGCCTGAATCGCCGTCGGACGCAAGGCCATCGCCAAGAATGACGTCAGTATAGCCAAACAGATCGAGCGTCTTGTTTTCGGATCCGTCCAGCGTATCGTCGCCGGCGCCGCCGGAGATGAAACCGCCGACATCGAATTTCAACGTGACCGTGCCGATCGTTACTTCATAACTCTCGCCTTTTCCGCCGGTGATGGTATCGGGTCCACGGCCGCCAAACAGAAAGCCGTGTCCTTCACCACCATCGATTATGTCTGCACCGTTCATGGCGAAGACTGCATCCATTCCGTCCTTTGCATTGATACAGTCGTCGCCGCGCAGCGTGATGATCACATTCTTGCCGTCGTCAGCGGTCACTTCATCGTCCCACGGTGTACCAATCAAGACGGAAACGCCGGAGATGTTAAAACTGACGACCGGATCTTGTCCGCACTGGCTCGTGCTTGCCAGGGTGGTTTTGCTCCCCGTGGAGCTCTGCTTCGCAGTGGACAACGCCGCATTGTTAATATCTGGCGGATCGTCCTGTAACCAGCTCTTGCCAACATGATCCAGCAATGGCTGGGCCAAACTACTCATCTCTTTTTCGAATTGACGGTACTGCGCCAGCTTATCGAGTTGGGCGAAGCTTGCCGTTTGAGAAGCCTCGAATGCAGTTGCGGCCGTGTCAGTGCGATCGACGAACTCGGACGCATTGTTTCCGATCGTGTCGTATGCAGCCGGTGAAACGAGCGTCTCCTTCGACAGGTTGGGGATCGAACCGGGAAAGTTGACGTCTTCGATTTCCAGATTCAAACCACCCAACAGACCCATGATACAAGGCCGCACCTGGCCCGCGAGTTTCGGGAAATTGCTGTTTTCGTACTGACTGATGATCGCTTCGCGATTGAGTGGTGGAAAAGTTTCTTCAGCGAAATCCTCAGGCAGCGGCTCCGGATAGTTTCCGATTCGCAAATCTCGTTCGAGACCCTGCTCCAACCTCCAATAGCTTTCGACGTTTGCACATTTTGCAGCGCCCTGAAACTTCAGCGTCAGATTGAGAAGAAAATTGGCATACTTGTCCGCCGCGTTTTTGACAGCACCCGTATCCTGTCCCGCTTGATTTTGCAGTGGTCCCGCAAAGGCCGTTGTTTCAGCTTCTGACTTGTCGAGTAACTGCACGCCCGCATCCGTCGCGGATTTCAATTGCAAGTAAGCATCGCGCAGATCGTTCTTCTGGCCTTCGATGTATTGGGCTTCCGCTTCAGCGAATTGCTCACTGACGGCGCGCGCCTTTTCAAAAATTTGATTCTGCTGTTGTACCAGCGTCGTGAGACCTTCGTTTCCGAACACTTTTACCTCATCCGTAGAAGCACCAAATGATTTGGCCCAGTCCGCCGAATTCAGCGGCATAGCCACTCTACAGGTCGGGCATTTCTCGTTGATTAATGCGCCGTTGAATCTGAGATGTAGTTGATCGCCGAGTGGGAGTTCGTTCGAGTAAAAGATCGCGCTCACGCCGCCAGTAAGAGTAATGTCGACGACGGGGTTACCTTCCAAGGGAATCTCACCCGCGAACTTGGCGTGCGAGTCGGTCAAGGTCCAAAGTTTTAATGTGTCGTCAACTTTCGCCAGGTAACAAGCGCCCGGGCCTTCAACTACCATGGTGGTTGTCTTCAAAACTGAGGCGGGCGGGTTTTCGGGGGCCATCAAGGCCGAATTGTATTGGGTGACAAATGCACCGAACCCGATGACAAATAAGACGAGCAGCAGGCGCCATGCGAAATACTTTCTGAGTTTGCGTAAGGAAAAGCTTGAGTTGAGGTGAAACATAATCGCTCCTTGCCTGTAGGCAGGCCGTAAGATTGGTATTCCACGCAGGAGTGATGTTTCGCGGGATTTTGTAACGCCCGACTCGGTGAGGTGACCGGATTGCGGGATTTAGAAAATTAGATGATTGCTACTCAAGCGGTTCGTAATCGTAGCGTCCTCCCAGGATTCGCTTGTGCATGTATTGACCTTTGGATTTTGCATTCATCAGACCCGTGTACTCGAGTGGCGGCACGCGCAGGTAGCGATACTTGTCGCCCGTACGAAAGATCACGTCGAGGTGACGCGCCTCTTCGTCGTAGCGCACGGCGACGAGCATGTCTGAATCAACTGCAATGAATTTATTTCGTGTAGATTTCCCCGCCGCCATCTCTAAACTCCCGGGCCTTCTCTTTTAGTCCTATGGTGAGTGCGGCGGTCTCCTCGACGTGTTTCTGGGCGGCGTATTCGCGCACGTCTTGGGTAATCTTCATCGAACAGAAGTGTGGACCGCACATGGAACAGAAATGCGCCAGTTTCGCGCCTTCCTGGGGAAGAGTTTCGTCGTGATACTCGCGCGCGACTTCCGGATCGAGTGAGAGGTTGAACTGGTCTTCCCAGCGAAACTCGAAGCGCGCTTTCGATAATGCGTTGTCGCGATACTGCGCGCCCGGATGCCCCTTGGCGAGATCCGCGGCGTGGGCCGCGAGTTTGTAAGCAATGACGCCGTCTTTGACGTCCTTTTTATTTGGGAGGCCGAGATGTTCTTTGGGAGTTACGTAGCAAAGCATTGCGGTGCCAAACCAGCCAATCATCGCGGCGCCAATCGCCGAAGTGATGTGATCGTAGCCGGGGGCGATGTCGGTTGTGAGTGGACCGAGCGTATAGAACGGCGCTTCATGGCAAGTCTGGAGCTGCTTGTCCATGTTTTCTTTGATCAAGTGCATCGGCACGTGACCCGGACCTTCGATCATCACCTGGCAATCGTTTTCCCACGCAATGTCGGTCAACTCACCGAGCGTTTCGAGCTCTGCAAACTGCGCCTCGTCGTTCGCGTCGGCAATCGAGCCCGGCCGTAGACCGTCGCCAAGTGAAAACGAAACATCGTAAGCGGCCATGATCTCGCAAATCTCGCGGAAGCGCGTGTAGAGAAAACTCTCCTCGTGATGCGCGAGACACCACTTCGCCATGATCGAACCACCACGGCTCACAATCCCGGTCGTCCGCCGCGCGGTTAACGGGATGTAGGCGAGCCGCACGCCGGCGTGGATCGTGAAGTAGTCAACACCCTGCTCAGCCTGCTCGATCAACGTGTCGCGAAAGATTTCCCACGTCAGTTCTTCAGCTTTGCCGCCGACTTTCTCGAGCGCCTGGTAGATCGGCACCGTGCCGATTGGCACCGGGGAGTTGCGAATGATCCATTCGCGCGTGGCGTGAATGTTTTTGCCGGTCGAAAGATCCATCACCGTGTCAGACCCGCAGCGAATGGACCAACGCATCTTGTCGACCTCTTCTTCGATCGACGAAGCAACGGCGGAGTTGCCGATGTTGGCGTTGATCTTCACGAGGAAGTTGCGGCCGATGATCATCGGCTCCGACTCGGGATGGTTGATGTTCGCGGGAATGATCGCACGGCCGCGCGCGACTTCGGATCGCACAAATTCAGGCGTCACATACTGCGGTATCGCAGCGCCAAACGACTGTCCCGGATGCTGATGCAGCACCGAATCTCGCGGCGCGGCGCCTGCTTCCCACGCTGCTTCGCGTCCGAGATTCTCGCGGATCGCAATGAACTCCATCTCCGGCGTGATAATTCCGCGCCGCGCGTAGTGCAGTTGCGTCACGCACGAACCGGGTTTGGCGCGCAACACTTTGCGCCGCTCAGCCGGAAACTCCTCGAACCTGCCAACATCTTTCACTCGTGCGCGACTGGCGGCAGAGAACGTGAGATAACCATCGTCGATTGGTTGTACTTCGCGGCCTTCGTACTCCTCAACATCGCCGCGTGCGCGAATCCACTCGCACCTCAATTCCGGCAAGCCTTTCACACTCTCGCAACGCACGTCCGGATCGCCCCATGGTCCACTCGTGTCGTAAACACGCACCGGCGGATTCGTCACCACATTGCCGTCGAACTCACGCGACGGACTCTGCGTGATTTCGCGAAACGGCACGCGCACGCCCGGCAGTTTGCCGTCAATGTAAACACGGCGCGAGTTTGGAAGTGATCTGTTTTCGTTGTTGTCGATCGGCGTAGCTTTTGTCCCAGCGCTCATGGGCAAAGTATAATCTCGCCGCTAGGACCCAACCTAATCCGCTTTTTCCGGAGACACAAATGCTAAAACGGTTTGTCGCTTTCTCGTTAGTCCTGTCACTTCTGACGCTACCCGCTCTCGCACAAAACGGCAGCGGCGACGTGCTGACGCGCATTCGTTCCGAAGCCATGGAACGATCGCAGATCATGAAAACGATGCACATCTTTACGGATCTTTACGGTCCTCGGTTGACCGGTTCGCCAAACCACAAGGCCGCCGCCGAATGGGCCGTCAAACAGATGACCGCGTGGGGACTCGAGAACGCGCACCTCGAACCGTGGGATTTCAAACATCCGGGCTGGCTCAACGAACGGCTCACCGCGCACATCGTCGCGCCGGTGAAGGATCCGCTCGTGTGTGAAGTGCTCGCCTGGACGCCGAGCACGAAAGGGACAGTGCAAGCAAAAGCAATGCAGTTAGTGTTGCCGGAGCGGCCGACACAGGATCAGTTGACGACGTTCTTTGCCGGCAACAAGTCACGCGTGACCGGACGTATCGTGCTCGTCGGCAAACCTGCCGTGATTCCGGTGAACCTGAATCCGCCGTCAAAGCGGCAAAACGACGAACAAGCACAACAACGTTACGGTCCAAACGCACGGCCATTCGCATTTCCCACACCGTCGCCGACGCCAACACCTGCGCCAGACGCGCCGCGTCCGCTCAGTGGTCGACAGATCGGCGAGCAACTCGACGCGTTTTTGAAAGAGAACGGCGCTCTGGTTCGCGTGAACGACGCGGGACGCGAGTTTCGTCAGATCCGTGCGTTCAACAACAGTTCGTTTGACGTTAATAAAGTGATTCCCACCGTTGTGATGAGCAACGAAGACTTCGGCCGCATCGCGCGTATTCTCAACGACGGCACCGACGTCACGCTGGAGTTCAATATCGTCAACCGCGTCTATCCCGAAGGCGCAACGTCTTACAACACGATTGCGGAGATCCGCGGCACTGATAAAGCGGATGAGATCATCATGCTCGGCGGCCACCTCGATTCGTGGCACGCTGCGACCGGGGCTACCGACAACGCGATTGGTTGTGCGATCATGATGGAAGCCGCGCGCATTTTGAGAACGATCGGCGTCAAACCGCGCCGCACCATTCGCGTCGCGCTTTGGAGTGGTGAAGAGCAGGGCTTGCTTGGTTCGCTCGCGTACGTGAAGCAACACTTCGGTTCGTTTGAAGATCCGAAGGCGGGTTACGAAAAGTTCGGCGGTTATTTCAATATCGATTCCGGCACGGGCCGCGTGCGCGGAGCGTCGGTTTTTGGCCCACCGGAAACCGCAAACATTCTGCGCGGGATACTCGAGCCGTTTGCGGGTGATGGTGTTGTGGGCGCGGTCGCAACGCGCAGTCGCAGGACGGGCGGTTCCGACAACACATCGTTCAATCAGGCGGGTTTGCCCGGGATCGGTATGGGACAAGATCCGATCGAGTACAACTCGCACACGTGGCACACAAATCTCGACACTTACGAACGTATTCTCGAAGACGACGTGAAGAAAAACGCGATGGTCGTAGCGTGGGCCGTCTATCAGTTGGCCATGCGTGACGAGATGCTGCCGCGATTCTCAAAAGCCGAGATGCCGCCAAAGCCCGCGGAGGAACCAACGGCGCAACCTTCGCCGACGCCTAGTCGTAGAGATACTTCGTCCGGCCGGGCAACAACGCCAGGGAACTGAACGTCGAAGGGTGTTCTCAACTAACGTCGGAAGGCTGTTCTCAACCAACGTCGGAAGGCTGTTCTCAACCCAACGCCGAAGGCGTTCACTACTTGCAGCCCAGGGTTGGAGCATTGCGACAACCCTGGGACAACAAGAAGCATTAGCTTCGTAACGCCGAAGGTGTTGGCAAGCTCGGTGCGGGCGTACTCGCCAACGCTTTCAGCGTTGCTTTTTTGGGTCTTCGTTGTTTCCCAGGGTTGTGCCAACCCTGGGCTTAAAGTAGCTAACGCCTTCGGCGTTTTGGTTAACCCAATCTTTTGGTTAGCTCAATCAAGGAGCCCGCAGGTCAGGAGGGGTTCGTTGGCCTTAACTCGCCGCCAGTTTTTGAGGCGCAGCGCGATTGCCGCCGCGGGCGCTGGTTTGGTTGATACGCTGCTGGTGCGCGGCGCGACAGAAATCGCACTGAAAAGCCCGGCTAAGAAGGTGCTCGTGTTGGGCGCCGGAATGGCCGGGCTTGTCGTAGCCTATGAACTCACGCAACTCGGCCACGACGTAACCGTGCTCGAAGCACGTACCCGTCCCGGCGGACGCGTTCACACCTTACGCGAACCTTTCTCTGACGGCCTCTATGCAGAAGAGGGCGCCGCGCGTATTCCCGACAATCACGAACTGACGCTGAAGTATGTGAAGCAATTCGAGCTTCCGCTCGAACCGTTTTATCCATCACGGCTGAACGCGGTTCGATTCGATCGCGGCAGCCGGCAGGAAGTTCCGATCGACGGGTTTACTGATGCCATGACCCAGAATTATGGCGAAGGCCTGGGTGGCCGTCCCGAACGCTGGCAGAAGATCAAAGGCGGAACCGATCTGTTGCCGACGGCATTTGCGCAGCGGCTCGAAGGTAAGATCGTCTATGGCGCGCCAGTCGTCCGGATCGAACAGGATGCGAAAGCGGCGCGAGTAGTTTTTTCACAAGCGGGCGCGACACAGACGCTGACCGCCGACGCTGTGCTTTGCACGATTCCGTTTTCCGTGTTGCGCAACGTTGAGTTGCGTGCGTTGTCGTCGCGAAAGCGCGATGTGATCAAACGTACGCGTTACGACGCCGTGTCGCGTGTGTACTTGCAAACAAAGAACCGTTTCTGGGAGGAGCGCGGATTGAATGGCTTCGCGTTTACTCGTGGCGCGATAGAGGTTTGGCAGCCAACGTGGAGCCAACCAGGACCGCGTGGAATCTTGATGACGTATGCGCGGCCCGGCGAAGCTGAACGCATCACAAAGTTAAAAGAGAACGATCGAATCGAGACGACGCTGAAACAACTCGATTCAATCTTTTCCGGACTTCGCACGAGCTTCGAACGCGGCGCGACGAAGTGTTGGCTGGATGACGAGTGGTCGCGTGGTGCGTGGGCGTATGTGGGGTTCAGTGATTTCGCAACGGCGATCGCACCGGAAGGGAGGATTCACTTTGCAGGTGAGCATCTCTCGCCGTGGTATTCGTGGATACAAGGCGCGCTGTCGTCGGGGTTGAGGGCGGTGAAAGAGATCGATGAAGCGCAGTATCCGGCGGTGAAAGCCGCCGGTGTTTAGCCCTATATCTGAGCTTTAGCTTTCCTGTTCTTTTGGAAACAGCTTATCCACAGGCATGGTCCAGCCTGGCAGCGCCGGTTCCGCTTCCGTGAGTTCGCCTCGTTTATAGATAACTGGCGTAGTCGGCGCGGTCGCTCGATAGACGCGCACCACTTCTTCGCTGTCCAGGTCGACATCCCAAACGACAAGGGTTCCCGCAGCAAAATAGTCTGCGCGCTTGTGAGTCATCTGACGTTCTGCACGCGGTCCGTAATCACCCTCGCTGCGGACCTCAACGGCAAAGATCGGTGCGCCTTCACCAAACTTCATCGTAAGTTTGCCCGTGTAGAAACCCGCATCCGGGCTAAACGATTTGCGGTGAGGTAGGTTGACTACGAAAGCAGTGTTGTCTCCAAATGCGTATCCCCGTCCTGTACTATCTTCATAGAACGATAGAGATATGGTGATCTGCCGGGCCGCATAGTGAGGTAAGAGTCCGGTCGGTGACATGTGTACAATTTCTCCGTTGACGAGCTCAGCCTTGCCCTCGACCTTGTAGAGATCTTCAATTGTGGCTTCGACTTTAATGCTCATAGACAGTTGTGAGTATTTACGTTTACTTCCTTGCCCGCATAATACCACGCGTCGCAAAAATCGCAATTGTGCATCACGGTTTGGCGATCACTAACGGAGAAGCTTCCAGTTCGCGTCTATAGAAAACCCGTGGGCGTTGAACTGATCGTTTCTGGGGATCGGCGACGTTTGCTTCGCCTTCAGTGAACGCGATCCCCAAACCGACACCGCGGCCTTGCGTCATCTTTTCCTGCTGCATCTGTGGCACGCGGTCGGTCGCGAAGTTGAGCCACTCACGCGCGATTAGGACCCCGTCTTTTGGTTCTGTATCGGCAACCGGACTCTTCAATCCCTCTTCAACCAAAGCGTAGGTCAAGTATCCATGCCCAAGTTGCGCGGCTTCCAGCGCAGCCTGAAAACTCTGCGCCGCCGTCAAAATGTACATGCCTTTCTCGTAAGCAAGCTGGGCCAAGCCCTTGGAGTTCATCGGACCACGCCGCTTCTCCTCAGCCTCCAACGCCTGACCGGAATTACACGCGTCGATAATCAGCAACAAGTGCCCCGCATCAATGCCTTCAACCGCGGCTTCCAATTCGAGATCGGAAATGCTGTGCGCCAGCATCGTCTTCAACCCTTCCTCAGTCAGCTTCGTGCGATCGCCCGTGTAACCGAGGTCGTGCGGAATCAAGTAGAAACGTTGCGCCTGCGCGGTACCGTGTCCCGCGTAGTAAATGATCACAGTGTCTTCCGGCTCCACTCGCTTCAACACATCGAGCGGTCCGGCTTTCAATGATGGTGGGCCAGGATCACCTGCCAATCGCTTGATCGCGGCGAGAATGTTTGCTTTCGTCGCATCCTTGTCGAGCAGTTGGACCACTTCAACACGCTCAAACTCTCCGAGCTGCGTTTGCCGTTGGCGCACTTCCTCACCAAAATCGCGCGCATCCGCAGTCGCATACTTCAAGTTGTATTGCGAATTCTCATATTCATTCACGCCAACCGCGATGATGTACGCGGTACCTTTGCGCTTCAGACTCTCAGCGCCCGTAAACACCAGCGGCGCATCTTTGCTCTTCACGTTGTCGCGATTGAACGCATAAGCCACCAGCCGATTCGGTCCCGTAGTAACCGTGATCTCTTCTTCAAGCGACACGGACGGCTGGCCCTTCAACACATCGCCATGCCAAACCTTCACGAGCGAGCCGTTGCGAAAGAGCCGCACATCGCGCGCGCCCGTGCCTTGCGGATTGTCTTTGTCAGCCGGCGCGTCGGTCACGTCAATTTTTATCTTAATCGTGCGCGACGCAATCGCCGCATCAGGCGCCTGTTGGCCCGGTAAAGACAACTTCACGATCGGCTGGCGTCGATCCTTTTTCGAAACGTCTTCCGAAACGCGCGGCCGTTTGCCCGCAAAAATGTCCGACAGCAAACCCGGATAGTAAAACTCATTAAAGAACCACTCGATCGGCGCGACGTTGTACGTCTCCTGGTTGTAGCGCCACAGAATCTGATTCCATGAAACAGGCGTGCCGTCAAACAAACCCTGCGGCGTGACAACCATCCACTCGCCACCATCGTCGAGCGAAATGAGCGTCAACAAGTGCTCGCCTGTTTTTGTGTCCCAGAGAAACGTGCTGCCATCTTCACCCGCCGAAGCGAGCAAGCGGCCGTCGGGATGGAAGTCGAGCGATTCGATGTTGGCGGTGTGCCCGGTTAACGTGGCGAGCTCACGCTTTGCGGCGAGGTCCCAGATCTTGATCGTATTGTCCGTGCCGCCGGTCGCAAGCAATTTGCCGTCACGACTAAACGCAACCTTACTGACGGCACGCCCATGCCCCTTCAAATCCCCAATCTCACGGCCCGAAGCGACATCCCAGATCTGCACCTGACCAACAGCTTCCACTTTCAGATTCTTCATTAGGTCCTGTGGATCCGGCGACGTCGAACCTTTTTTCGGACGTTTACCACTGGTCGCGCCGCTCATCATTGCCGCGAGATCGATATTGGACTTGGACTCAAAACCGCTCGTGACCAGCGCTTTACCGTCAGGACTAAAAGCAAGCGACGTTACAGTGCGGCCCATCGTTCCCGCAGCCATCGAGCCCATCACGTTCGTCATCAGCGCAGCGATGTCGGCCATATTAGGCATCGTCGGCATCTGCCCCGGCCTGATTTGCGGTGGCGTAAACGAGGCCATCGGCGAGCTTTTCAGCTCGTGCAATCGCGCTCCTGACTGCGCGTCCCAAAGCGAGACCTGGCCCATCGATCCGATCGTCGCGATCACGCGCCCGTCAGCACTGAAATCAGCTTCGTTCGGCAACTCATTCGCAGCCACCGATCGCAATTCTCGTCCGGTCTTCACGTCCCAGATCTTTACCTGGCTACCGCGCATGTATGACGTAGGACTTGCAGGAGCTTGCCCATGCAGTTCAACTGAGCCGTAGACCACCGCCAGCACGTTGCTGTCGGGACTGAAACGCATCCTTTCAACAATACCGGCATCGCCCGACGGCGTGAGCGTAAACAACTGACGGCCACTCGGCGTTTCGACAAGCGAAACCGCACTGTTGTTTGGCTTCATCACCGCCACTACGCGTCCATCCGGACTCGGCACTCCGTACGTTTTCTCTGACGATGCCGAGGCCGGAATGATTCTCAAACCGCTGCCGGTGCGCAGATCCCAACGCGTCCGGCCACCGGAAGTAAGCTGCATTCCATCCGCGCTGAACGCAACGTTGTAAGCCATGTTCGTGCGGCCGGTGAGATTCGAAACACGCTTCGCTGTCTCGGTTTCCCAAATGATCGTGTCGGTGTCGAAACCGCCGGTCGCGATTCGTTTCCCGTCTTCACTAAACGCCATATATGCGTCAGCCTGCGCAACAAACGCACCGCTGTTTGGCACTTTCAACTGCGTTAACTCACGGCCACTAGCCACGTCCCAAATCTTCACGACGTAGTTTTCCGACAACGCGAGCAAGCGGCCATCGCGGCTGAATTTGACCTGGCTGTAGTCTTTGGACGTTTGGGCCAAGTCCTGATTTTTACCAGCCGTCACGTCCCAAAACTTCAAACGTTTTTCGACGATGCCCGCCGCGAGCACGCGTCCGTCAGGTGTAAACGCAAAGTTGATCGTGTCAACGCGATCGCCTGACAACTTCACGCGGCGCACTTCTCGTCCGCTCGACAGGTCGATCACACGCGCCTGCGCTTCTGAATCGTCGTCGAGCATGACGAATTGCGAACCGTCCGGAGAGATCGCCATTCCTGCGTCGCCGCCGGTATAGCCTGCTGGCGCGGGTGAACTCAATTCCAGTGCGCGCAGTTCGCGGCCGGTGTTTAGATCCCAAACTCGCGCGGCGTCGCTGACTGTCACCAGACGGTTATCGGAGGCGAAGCCGATGAAGTACACGCCAAAGCCCGCGCTGATCGTTCCTTGTGGACCAGTCAGTGTTAACAATTCGCGCCCGCTGTTAACGTCCCAAACTTTTACCGAATTGTCCGCGGCTGAAGCGGCAACGAGACGGCTGTCGCGGCTGAAAGCGATTACTGGCGCCAGACCGGGAGATGTTTGACCGGTGCTTGAAAGCTCGCGCAGCTTGCGATTCGTTGCGGTCTCCCAGAGTTTGATCGTGTTGCTGCGAAACGTTCCGGTTGCGAGCAGACGCCCGTCGGGACTGAACACGAGACGCGTCGCGCCGAAGATGTTGTTGTAACCGGTTTGGAGAACGAGCTCGGGTTTGGATTCACGCGCTTGCTGTGCAGACGTTTGTGAACCTGGAGTTGGCGTGGCGCTCTCGATTCCCAGGCCGCGCTTGTCGGGCGTAGGAGAAGGAGATTGGGATTGTGCCGCAGCCGTACCGCACAACAATAAAAGCAAAACAACAATGAATTTCATAAAACCTCTGTAGATCAGGTGTGTTCCAGCCACAGCAACGCAATCGCCACTGCAGCCAGCACATACATCACCGGATGCACGTCTTTGCGTCTGCCAGTCACGAGATAAAGGCCGACGTGCGAGATGAAGCCCCAGAGTATTCCCTGGGTAATGGAAAAGGTCAGGGGGATGAGGATTATAGTCAAAAACGCGGGCAGGCCCTCTTCAATTCTGCTGAAGTTTATTTGTCCGACACTCTTGAACAGCGCCGCTCCCACCAGAATCAACACCGGCGCGGTCGCGTTGAGCGGCACCATTGCGGCCAGCGGCGCAAGAAAGAAGCACGGCAGAAAACAGAGCGCCGTGAACACGGACGTCAGCCCGGTTCGCCCGCCGCTATTAATTCCCGCGACACTCTCGATGTAGGCGGTGCCGGACGATGTACCGGCGAGTCCGGCGCCAAACGTCGCTACCGAATCGACGATCAAACCCTGACGCAAATTGCGCGGGTCGCCGTTTTCGTCGAGCATGTTTGCGGAATGCGAGACGCCGATGAAAGTAGAAATGGAGTCGAAGAGATCGGTAAACAGTATGCCAATAATCGCGGGCAACAACGAGAGTTTCAGCGCGCCAAGTATGTCTAACTTGAGAAAGACTGTCTTGAAGTCCGGCGGACTGAGGATCTGTTCCGGCGTTTTAATGTCACCGGCCGCCCAGGTGACTGCCGTCACGGTAAAAATTCCGGAAAGATAGGCGAGCGCGCTGCGGCGGACGAGCAACACCACGGTGACGAGCATTCCAGCGGCGCCATACAGCGTATGGCGGTCAAGTACGCCGAGTTTCACGAGCGTGACCGGATCGGAAACAACCAGTCCGGCATTTTTGAGTCCGAGGAAAGTCAGAAAGACACCGATGCCCGCAGCGGTTGCAATTCGCAGTTCCGGCGGGATTGCTTTCGCGATCGTTTCGCGAATCGGCGTGGCGGAGATCAACAGAAACAGTACGCCCGCCCAGAAGACGATTCCGAGTGCGACTTGCCACCAAACTTTTTGCTGAAGAATAACGGTGTAAGTGAAGTACGCGTTGATGCCCATTCCGGGCGCGACCGCGAACGGCAGCTTCGCGTAAAGCCCCATCAGCAACGTCATCGTGAAACAGATCAAAACCGTCGCGGTCAGGACGCCGCTGAAAGCCATGCCAGTTCCGGGCGTAGACAGGATCGCAGGATTCACCACCACGATGTATGACATCGTGAAGAAAGTGGTGATACCGGCAATGGCTTCGGTGCGCAGGTCGGGTTTAGTCACAGATTCGCGCTAATTTGTCACAACCGGAGGTTTAAAGACAACAAACCCGAAGCCTTTCGACTTCGGGTTGTCGTGTTCAGCCTGCAAGGAGTTCCCCAACTTCTGCCGGCCGACTAGTTAGCCACAGATCTACACGGACGAACACGGAGCTGAACAGGAAAAATCAGATCCGCGTTTTCCGTGTAAGTCCGTGGCTTAGAAATCAAACCATTCTCCCCTCACTAACACACGCGCAGGTTCGTCACGAATTCCCTCACGAGCAGCAAAACGGTAGAATTTCGCTCATTTTGGGCCACTTCGAATAACCGGATGCAGTCCGAAGGCATAACCGAACTTCTAGTCGATTGGGGCAAAGGCAACCAGGCGGCACTCGAGAAACTGATGCCGCTGGTTTACAACGAACTGCGCCGCCTCGCGAGCGCCTACCTGCGCCGCGAACGCGCCGGCCACACGCTCCAGCCGACTGCGCTCGTCAACGAGGCGTATCTGAAGCTCATCGATCAACGAAATGCGCAGTGGCAGAATCGCGCGCATTTCTTCGGTATTTCGGCCCAATTGATGCGGCGCATACTCGTCGACCACGCGCGCCAGCACCAGGCCGTTAAACGCGGCGGTTCAAAGCAGGAACGGCTCTCGATCACGAGCGTCGAACAGATCGCCAAACAACCGGAAGTCGATCTACTCGCGCTCAACGAAGCACTCGACGAGCTCGCGTCGATGGATCCGCAACAGGCTCAGATCGTCGAACTGAAGTTTTTCGGCGGGCTTTCAATAGACGAGACGGCGGAAGTGTTGGGCATTAGCCACGCAACAGTCGAACGCGATTGGAAAATGGCGCGGGCGTGGCTGCGGCGGCAGTTAGAATGAGGGATTTGGAACTGACTCTGCGCGTCAATTAATAAGAGGGTAGTTCTGACTAGTGGGAAATGACACCGGAACGTTGGCAACAAGTTAAGGAGATCTTCAACTCGGCGATTCACTGTCGTCCCGAAGAGCGCGGTGTGTTCATTTCGCGCGCGTGCTCCGGCGATGAAGCGCTCCGCAGCGAAGTTGAATCGCTGATCGCGTCACACGAACGTGATGGCAATTTTATCGACGAGCCCGCATTCGCGAACGCCGCCGGCTTGCTTGCCAACGATAATTCGGAGCTTAAGCCCGGTGAGTCGGTCGGTTCCTACGAGGTGCTTTCGTTCATCAGCCGCGGCGGCATGGGTGAAGTTTATCTCGCCGAAGACAAACGGCTCGGACGCAAAGTCGCGCTGAAACTACTTCCATCGTCATTCACGAAAGACGACGATCGACTCCGCCGCTTCGAACAGGAAGCACGCGCCGCGTCGGCCCTCAATCATCCGAACATCATCACGATTTACGAAATTCGCGAAACCGGAACGTCGCACATCATCGCGACCGAGTTTGTCGAAGGCGAAACACTGCGCAGCCGTCTGAACCGCACGCCGCTGAACGTGACTGAGGCGCTCGACGTCGCCATCCAGGTTGCCGACGCACTCGCCGCCGCACACAAAGCGGGAATCATTCACCGCGACATCAAACCCGAAAACATCATGCTGCGGCCCGACGGGTACGTGAAAGTGCTCGACTTCGGTCTGGCAAAACTAAGCGAGCAAGCTTCGCCTGCCGTCGCCGCGGAAGCGCCAACAATTCAAGTTCGAACCGGCTCGGGAATCGTGATCGGCACAGCGGGCTACATGTCACCCGAGCAGGCACGCGGGCTCGGCGTCGATAACCGTTCCGACATCTTCAGCCTCGGCGCGGTCATTTACGAGATGCTCGCGCGCCGCAAACCATTTGAAGGCGACACGCCGAGCGATACGCTCGCAGCGATTCTTAGAACCGAGCCGCCTTCGCTTTCGAGCGTGCTGCCCGGCGTTCCTTCCGAGCTGACGCGGATCGTTACGAAGTGTTTGAAGAAGGATCGCGAAGAGCGTTACCAGGTCGTGAAGGATCTTTGGCTCGATCTGAAGGCGCTGCGGCAGGAACTGGAGTTTCAAAGAAGCCGCGGAGGCGATCCGATCCCGAGCGCGGTTGCGGGCGAACCGACGGCGATCTTTACAGAGCCTCGCGCGACTGCTGAGCGCAGCGGCATCAGCACGATCACCGAATCACTCAGCATCGAGATCAAACGCCACAAGCTCGGCGCCGCGGTCGCAATCGTGCTGATCGCGCTCGTTCTCGCTGCGAGCGGTTTCGGTATTTACAAATTACTCAGCCGCGAAACTACCGGGCACTTTTCCGATATCAATCTCGCGCGGCTCACCAATTCCGGCAACGCCATCGACTCCACGATTTCGCCCGACGGGAAATACATCGTCTACGTGTTGAGCGATCGCAGCAGTCAGAGCTTGTGGATTCGCCAGGTCAGTACGGCAAACGACAAGCTGATCGTTTCGGCCGCGCCGGTCGGATATTTCGGGGTGACGTTTTCACCCGATGGAAACGATCTCTATTACGTAATCAAAGCAAACCTCGATTCAGGAACGCTGTATCGCGTTCCCACACTCGGCGGTATTCCCGTCAAACTCCTGGAACGCATCGATGGACCAGTCAGTTTTTCGCCGGACGGTAAACAGTTCGTCTTCGTGCGCGGCAACTACCCGACGTCCAATGTCAGCGCGTTGATCGTTGCCAACATCGACGGCACTGGCGAACGCAATCTCGTGGTAAAGAACTTTCCCGAACGATTCTCGCCAATCTTCTTTACCGGTCCATCATGGTCGCCGGACGGCAAGCTCGTCGCGGCTTCTGTCGCCACGGCAGGCTATCAAAGCCGCGTGCTTGGTTTTTCTGTTGCAGACGGAAAAGAGCAACAGTTGTGGAAACAGACGTGGCCGTTTACAGGCCGCGTTGAGTGGCTGCCGGATATGACCGGATTGATCGTTGTGGCAGGAGAAGGCGCCCCGAACGCGCAACTGTGGTTCGTCAATCATCCCGAAGGCAGCGGCCGCCGGATCACAAACGATCTCGGCACCTACCGCTCGATCGGGCTGACGCAGGATGGAAAGACAATCACAACAGTTCAGGCACAAGGATTGGTAAACCTGTGGATCGCACCCGATGGTGACGTGGCAAAGGCTTCAAGACTGCCGACTGGCAACGTCAGTTTCTATTCGTCGTCGGGAAACAACGTGTCATGGACGCTGGACGGAAGAATCGTGTTTGTTTCAAACGAGGGTGGTCCACCCAACATCTGGGTCGCCAAACCTGATGGCAGTGAACGAAAACAACTGACGGCGAATGGCGCGGCAAACTTTTCGCCAATCGTCTCAGCCGATGGCAAGTACATCGTTTTCTCTGTGATCCGCAGCAGTAAACGAAATCTTTGGCGGATGAATGTGGACGGCAGTAACGTCGTGCAGTTGACGTCGGGTGTGGTGGATGCGTTTCCGAGTATCTCGCCCGACAATCGCTGGGTAATCTACACTGCGCAGAGCGGAGGAAAGCCGACGCTTTGGAAAGTCTCGATTGATGGTGGAGCGCCGGCGCTGATCATGGACCGCAACGCGACGATGGGCGTCGTGTCTCCGGATGGCAAGTACATCGCTTACACGTATCCTGAATCCGCGGATCCTTCGGCGCCGCCAAATCGCATAGCGGTGATGCCATTCGAAGGCGGCGAGCCGATAAAGACGTTTCAGGTAAATGTGGGTGGTACAGTATTGTCCGTTATTCAGTGGGCCAACGATGGTAAATCGCTACTTTACACAGTGACGGGAAACAACGTCACGAACATTTGGAGTCAGCCCGTTGATGGTGGTCCAGCGAAACAGATGACGGAGTTTAAAGAGATGCTGATGACCGGCTTTGCCTGGACGCGTGATGGAAAACAGCTCGCGTGCACGCGCGGGAATCTTGTTCGTGATGCGGTGTTGATTCGAGACCTCAAATGAGCCACAGATTACTAACCATCATCCTGATCTGCGTGACCGTTGTTTCCGTAGACGCGCAGACTTTACGAAAGTACGACTTGAAACCTTCCGACCTGCCGCCGCCCAATCCGGCGGAAGATGCGGTCAATCCGCCGCGCGTGGTGCCGCGTCCGGCGGGCGCTCAGTTGATCATGCCGCCGGGATTCTCGGTTGATACGTTTGCCGAAGGCGATTTCAGAGAGCCACGCTGGTTAGCGCTCGCACCGAACGGCGACGTGTTTCTGTCAGACGCACGCGCCGGCAAGATCCTCGTGTTGCGCGACGCAAACAAAGACGGCGTCGCGGAGCAACGGTTCACTTTCGTCGAAGGAATGAAGCAGCCGTTTGGCATGGCGTTCTGGAAAAACTATCTCTACATCGGTAACACCGACGCGGTGCTTCGTTTCACTTACAAATCCGGACAAACCCAGGCCGAAGGCACGCCGGAAAAGATCGCCGACCTGCCGGGTAAAGGCTATCGCGAACACTGGACCAGGAACGTTCTTTTCAGTCCCGACGGGAAGAAGATGTATGTGACCGTTGGTTCGGAAACAAACGTGAGCGTCGAGCCCGAGCCGATGCGCGCGGCGATCGTTGAGTTCAATCCTGACGGCACCGGCAAACGCATCTTCGCGAGCGGCACGCGCAATCCGATCGGGCTTGCGTGGCTGCCGGGCTCGCGAACGCTGTGGGCCGCCGTGCAGGAACGCGATCGGCTCGGCGACGATCTCGTGCCCGACTTCGTTACCGAGATCAAAGACGGTGGTTTCTACGGCTGGCCGTATGCTTACATGGGCTTTGAAGATCCACGGCGCAAAGGTGAACGGCCCGATCTCGTTCAGAAAACCATAACCGGCAACGTGTTGATCGAGTCGCACTCGGCGGTGCTTGGTTTGGCGTTCAACGAAGGACGAATGTTTCCGCGCGAGTATCGTGGCGATGCGTTTGTCGCGTTGCACGGTTCGTGGAATAGAAGCAAGCGTACTGGTTACAAGATCATTCGCATTCGCTTTCGCAACGGAAAACCGGTTGGCGGTTATGAAGATTTTATCGCCGGCTGGATGATGGGACCGGATACAAAAGAGGTTTGGGGCCGTCCGGTTGGATTGCTCTTTCTGCCCGACGGTTCGATGCTGATCACCGACGACGGCGCAAACAAAATCTGGCGCGTTACATACCGCGCTAAGTAGGAGTTGGCATGGATTTTCGCGTTTTAATTACGACCTTTGGCATCATCTTTCTCGCCGAAATGGGTGACAAAACCCAGCTCGCCGCGATGACGATGGCGGCGGACACGAAGAAACCGTGGGCTGTTTTTATCGGCTCGAGTCTCGCGCTTGTTGCTGTCTCCGCGCTCGGCGTTGTGGTCGGTAGCGTGATTGGTCAATACGTGCCGCTCGAATGGGTAAAACGCGTAGCTGCAGTAGCATTCATTGTTATCGGTGTTCTCATGCTTCTCGGAAAGTTTTAGTCACGGATAACACAGATGCCCCAGACTCCCCATATCGAACGACACTTCACTTCGAGTGAAGTCGTACGTGACGCCGTGATCGGCATGGCTGATGGTCTAACCGTTCCGTTTGCACTTGCCGCCGGACTCACCGGCGCGGTCGCGTCAACCGGAATCATCGTAACGGCTGGACTCGCGGAGATCGCCGCCGGATCGATCGCCATGGGCCTCGGCGGTTACCTCGCCGCAAAAAGCGACGCCGAACACTACGCCAAAGAACGCGAACGTGAGAAACGTGAAGTCGCGGAGATTCCGCACGAAGAGATGCGCGAAGTGGCGGAGGTGTTTCAGGCTTACGGATTGAGTGACGAAGAGACGTGGCCCATCGTGCAGGCACTCAAACGCCAGCCCCACAACTGGGTCGACTTCATGATGCGTTTCGAGCTCGGGTTGGAAAAACCCGATCCGAGACGAGCATTGACGAGCGCACTGACGATTGCCAGCGCGTACGTCGTGGGTGGCTTGATTCCGCTCTCGCCGTACATCTTCGACAACAACGCCTCGGAAGCGTTGCTACTTTCAGTAGTGATGACGCTCGTGGCGCTGTTGATCTTTGGTTATGTAAAAGGAAAATTTACGGGAATGCGCCCGATTCGCAGTGCCCTGCAAACAGCCTTCATCGGCAGTGTCGCAGCCGGCGCCGCCTTTGGCATCGCACGTCTAATCGGCGGTTGAACTACCCGGAGCGCGGGCGGCTCGCCCGCATGAACCGATAGAAGCCTTACTGAACACATGCGGGCGAGCCGCCCGCGCTCCGAAGGACTTCGTCTTACTTGCGCGCCAACACCACAGGCGCGTTTTCTGCGGCGCGGATGCTCTCGTAAAACTTGCGCACCACGTCGTATTGAGCCGCCGGAATCGTCGTCGATTTCTGCGACAACTGGCGCTTGAACACGAGCTCGCCATTCACAACTTCATAACTCGTCATGTAAGAACCAAACGCCGTTTCGAGCTTTATCGGATCCGGCACTTCATCAACCGCGAAACCCACCGGCAGTTGAACTTTCACCGTCTCCGAATAGGCACTCGCATGCAACACCACCGGATGTTTCCGTTGCGCCGCGGTCAACGACAAATTCTCTCGCCGCGATACAACCGCAGGTTTGAAAACCAGCAGCCGGTCCTGCATCAACTGTCCATACGCCTTCGCGCTGAACTCCACATTCAACGTGAACTTTCCATCGCCGGCGTTGTCGCTCGGTTCGACCTTGTTCAAACGCGCTGACGTCGCGCCCGCTGTCAACCAACGTTCGACCATGCCGTGGTAGTCGGGCTTGGACATCTGGCGAAACTGAGCGCGAAACTCCGCTGCTGTTTGACCTTGCGCATTTTCCTGAATCTGGCCCGCAATCGCGCCGTCCGCTTGCAGTTGCAACGTGGCCACGCGTTCGAGTTGGTTCATCTCAGGCGGCGTTACCGGCATCGTTACGAGCTCTGTTGCGAGTTTTGAATCAACCAGCGCGAGACTGCCTTGCATGTGGTAAGGCAGGTCACCGATCGGCGTTTCGCTGTCTGTCGGATCGAAGATCAACAAGCGGCCGAGTTTCGGGTGCGTGATGATTGTGCTCGCCTGCGTTGCGTCGCTGACTTTCACCGCGATGATGCAGTGGTTGAACTGCTGTGGCGACGGCCAGTTAGCGCGCACATAGTTTGGATCGCCCGAGTAAATGCTGACCGGAATCGCGTCGATGCCGACCACTTTGAGCATCGCGCGCATCAGGTTTGCTTTGTCTTTGCAGTCGCCGTACGACTTCGCAAAAACCTCGGTCGACGAATGCGGGCGATAACCACCGCCGCGGCCGATTCCGGTTTGAATCGAAATGTATTGAATGTTCTGAACGTAAGTCGCAATCGCGCGAATCTTGTCGTACTCGGTCTTCGCGCGCGCTGTTAGTTCGTAAGCCTTTCTCGCGAGGGCGTCGTCGATCTGGACCTGCGGATCTTCGAGCTCGGCCATCCACGCCGCGACGTCAGACCAGTTGGCAAACGTCTTGATAGTCACCTGCTGGTTTGCAGGCGGGTAATAACTCACCGCGAGGCGTGGGACCAGATTCGTGATTCGCGGTCTCATCGGTTCGTCCGGAACCGCTGCCAGGTTTGAAAGTTCCCACGTGTAGCTCGAGCCATTCACGCGCGGCTCTACGTTTGGATGATTGAACGTTACGGCGTCAGCGCGCCAACCAGAGGGTAGCGAGAGCGTGTAGCGTGAAGTGATAACCGGCAGCTCGTTCTGAAACGACCAATCGTCCTGACTAAAAACAGATCGCTCTTCACGCGTGTATGTGTAGGCAAACACTGACCCGACGTCTGCGTCGTCGGTAGCAGAAATAACTCTGATCCGATATTCGTTGTAGACGTCGTTCATAGCTCCGGCAAGATCGACTGTTTCGTCTTTGCCGTAACGTTTCCCCTCGGCGCCGGGACGAATGAGCCACGCCCGCAGTTCCTTCACCTTCCCGCTGTCGGGGTTGTAAACAACGTGTCCGTCAGCAAACTGACGCCCTTCACGCTGCAACACCCGAACGGCGTAGTTAAGCGTCTCGGTGATACGGCCGTCGGAATCAATCGTCACGATACGCTCATTCACCAGCACCACTGCGGGGACGTCTTTTTCATACGACGGCACCTTGAGTGTTGCGGCTTGCTGCACCCAAACAGGAGCTTCGTCGCCCGCAACTGCGGCTTTTGCAGGCACGGCGAGAAGCAGGAGACCGAGAACGGTTATTAGAAATGACTTCATATCGTTCCTCATCGGTGTTTGTCCGTGGCTCAGTTCGACGCCGCTGCTTGCTTTAAGGCGATATTGTGATTGTCCGGCTTGTGCAGTTGATCGAAATAGCCCTTTATCGCCGGATACGTCTCGAGCGGAAACAGCACCGCGTTGCTGCCGCCAAAGAAGAAGTTGCGTTTGTAAACGAGCATCTTGCCGTCGGAAGTGACGGACAACGCCGGTTTGTATTCCGAGATCTTGCCACTGCCAAACGGCGCCGGCGCGTCTGCGTTGTCGAGCGCGTAGCCCGCCGGGAGTTCGATCTGCACGTGATCGTCTTCCGACCACGGGAACGAGAAGTAAACCGGATGCTTGCGGCCGGCTGTCGCGAAGAGCGGATTAACTCCGCGCTGGAAAAACGCCGGCTGAATGAAAATTCGCTTGCCCGTGCGTTGCGCGTAAGCGGGGACGCGTATGTGAAGCATATACGTCAGCGGCTTTTCGTGGTCCGTAACGTTCTCGATCTTGATCTCGGAGAGTTCCGCCGCGCTCATCAGTTCCTTGATCTCTGCCTTCAGCCGATCGACGCGCTGTGTTTCAGACTCTTCGTCGATCTCTTCTTTACGCTCGATCGCGAAGTGGCCGGAGTATTCAACGCTGACGTCGCCTTCGAGCGTGCCGTCTTCAGTCAGCTTCAGTGTTGCGCGACGCTTGATTTGCGACTTCTCCGGCGGCGACATCGGCGTGTCTACCCAAATCGGCTGCTTGGGATCCGTAATGAACGCCTGTTCGCCTTCCTCGCGCCAGATCAACATGCCGTAAGGAATGTAGTTGTAGCCGGGATTGAAAAACTTCCACGCGCCACCGACGTTGACGGCGATATTTCTCGGATCGATGAAGTAGGCATTGGGCAACGTCTTGTCAAAAAAGAGGTCCCCGCGATCGGGCGAGAGCGCGATGCGCGCGTCGAAGCCAGCGGCGTTCGCGAGCGCCGCGAAGAGCGTATCGATGTCTCTGCCGCTGCCGATTCCTCGTTTCAGTGTGTCGCCGGGGTTCTTGTTCTCTTTCGCTTTTTGTCGTTCTTCTTCCGTTAGACCCGACGCATCGTTGTTCCAGTTCTTGATCTTGGTCCGGCAAAACTCAAACAACCGTTGCAGCTTCTCATCGTCAGTTTTGGCTTCGGCGATAAGCGTCGCAGCCAGCTTTTTCACTTCGTCGTTTGGTTTGATTAACGACTTGTTGTCTTCGTAGAACCTTTTGCCGACGTCGTTCCAGTATTTGACTGGATCGGGCCGCGCGTCGCCGGCAGAGTAATAAACGAGCATCCAGGTCTTCACCTGATCTTCAGGTGGCATGCGCGCTTCGTCCAGCATCGCGGGCATGTTTGTCATCGTGGTGCTGTAGAAACCGTTCTTCTCTTTCACCCACGGAGCCGACTGGCCGTGCATCGTCACCGAGTTGAAGCTCAGGCCGACGTAGTCGTACGGCTTGATGATGTACTGAACGCGCCGCACGGGAATGTCGCGCTGGAATTGCAGACGCAGGTAATGCGCGGTGTCTTTCACGCGCACTTCGCGCCAGCGATATTCAATAATGCAACCCGGCTCGACCGAAGGCATCGCAAACGAACGGGCCTTCACTTTCAGACCACTCACCTTCACGATAGTCCGCTCGAAAATATCCTCTTTCTTCAGCTCGACGATTGAACCATCCGGCTTGATGGTCCGGGCCGCGATGTCTTTGATCTTTACTTCGCCGCCATACAGGTTGCCGAAAGGAAGGTCGATCTTGCTTTGTGATTCCCGTCCCCGGTCGGTGAAGACTTTGACGCGCAGGTAGTGGTTGAAGATCAGGTCGCCGTCAGGGCTGTCGTCGATTCTGACTTCCCAAAACAGCCCTTCAGCATCGGCCTCTTTCTCGACCGTTGGTGTTTTTAGGGCTAATTCTGATGGATCGACTGGCTTCCAGTCCTCAAAGACTGGGGTTGCTGGAGCGCCGACGGCCACAGCCATAACGGCCAGCAGACACACAACAAGGGCAATTGGGGAAAAGAATGAGGGAGGAATCTTCATTTGTTTACCTTTCTAAAACTTAATACTTCGCCGGTTGAACTTTACAGTTGTCGAGCGAGTAAGGAGACCGAGGTTGCCGCTGGGTAGCGGAAACGAATATTACCCGAAAATTTGCTCGGCCATCAACCGAATCGTATAATTCGCCCATTACCTCTGGAGGACACGAATGGCAACCGAACTAAAACGCTCAGACTCGATGGACCGAATCGCCGAACTGCTCGGCCCAGACGCCGCAAAACTTCTGGACCACAAGACGGAAACGATCTCGAAAGACGATTTACAACTGCCGGGACCGGATTTCGTCGATCGCGTGTGGGGCATTTCGGACCGTTCACCGAGCGTGCTTCGTTCGTTGCAGACCCTGTTTGATAACGGCCGCCTCGCGGGCACTGGTTACGTCTCGATTCTGCCGGTGGACCAGGGCATTGAGCACTCAGCCGGCTCTTCGTTTGCTCCGAATCCGCAGTATTTCGACCCCGAAAACATCGTCAAACTCGCGATCGAAGGCGGCTGCAACGCGGTCGCTTCGACGTTCGGCGTTCTTGGTGTGGTCGGCCGAAAGTACGCGCACAAGATCCCGTTCATCGTGAAGATCAACCACAACGAGTTGCTGACGCTGCCGAATAAGTTCGATCAGGTATTGTTCGGAACTGTCAAAGAAGCGCACAACCTCGGCGCGATCGCTGTTGGCGCCACGATCTATTTCGGCTCCGACGAGTCCACGCGCCAGATCGTTGAAATATCCGAAAAGTTTGCCGAGGCCCACGAGCTCGGAATGGCCTGTATTCTTTGGTGCTACCTGCGTAATCCAAAGTTCAAAACGCCCGAAGGCGACATGCACGCTGCAGCCGATCTCACGAGCCAGGCAAATCACCTCGGCGTGACGATTCAGGCCGACATCATCAAACAGAAACTGCCGGAGCGAAACGGCGGTTACAAAGCGGTCGAGAAGGAACTCGGCAGTTCGTACGGAAAAACCAGCAAGCTCGTTTACGAGAAGCTTACTACCGACAATCCGATCGATCTGGTTCGTTACCAGGTCGCAAACTGCTACATGGGCCGGTGTGGTTTGATTAACTCCGGTGGCGAGTCGAAGGGCGCCAGCGATATGGCGGAGGCCGTGCGGACCGCGGTCATCAACAAACGCGGCGGCGGCATGGGTCTGATTTCGGGCCGCAAAGCCTTCCAGCGTCCGATGAGTGAAGGCGTCCAGTTGCTGAACGCGATTCAGGACGTCTATCTCGCCGACGAGATCACGGTCGCATAACAGCTTTTAGCCACAAAGAAGCACAAAGGCACAAATGCCTAGCCGGCTTTTTTGTGCTTCTTGTGCTTCTTTGTGGCCCCCAATCCGGTCGGACCTCCTCACCCGTATATCTTGAGGCCTTGCGATCCGAACAAGTACAAGCTAACGATGTTGAGTTGCTGAAAGGCGTCGCCTTGCAGGACGAGGCGGCCCTCGCCCAGCTCTACGACCGCTATCGGGTAATCCTGTTTGGGTTGCTGGTTCGTATATTGAACAACCGCGAGGAAGCGGAAGACGTGCTGCAGGAGGTGTTTTTGCAAGTATGGCGGCGTGCGGCAGACTTCGACGAGACTCGCGGACGGCCGTTTACTTGGCTTGTAACTTTGGCGCGCAGCCGTGGCATCGATCGACTACGAGCCCTCGCCTCACGCGAGCGCACGGCGGTTGCAGGGGCAAGAGACGAGGCGGAAGCGGTTTCTGACGCCGCCAGTGATGCGTTCCGATCAGAACAGCGCGGCTTGGTAACCGACGCGTTGGCCCAACTCCCCGACGAGCAACAGCACCCATTGATGCTCGCCTATTTTGACGGACTCACTCAAACAGAAATTGCCGCGCGCCTGGGAGCGCCGCTGGGGACGGTGAAGACTCGCATGCGAACCGGCATGATGAAGTTGCGCGAGATGCTGGCCGGCAAAAACGAGAGTTTTGGATTCTAGCTTAGCGATGGTGCACGACGACTACAAAGAGATGATTCCGGCACACGCGCTGTCCGCGCTCGACGCGGGCGAAGAGCGCGCGCTGAACGAACATCTGGCCGAATGCGCCGAGTGCCGCCGCGATCTGGCTGAGTGGGAAGCAACGGCTGCAAGTCTCGCGTTGAGCGCTAAACCGATGGAACCATCACCCGAAGTACGTGACAAAATCCTAAATAAAATTCGTTCTGAAAAATCCCCGTCTAAAGTACTTCCGTTTCCAAGTCCTCGTCGAAGAATCTGGGGTGCAATAGCCGCTGCCTTACTTTTCGGCGCTTTGCTCGTTTCTGTAGTCGTTCTTTACCAACAGAACCGCCAACTGCAACAGGAAAACGCGTTCTACAAATTGATCACTGCGCCCGGTTCGCGGATCGCAGAACTCTCAGGCACAAACGAAGCCTCGGGCGCAACGGCAAAACTCGCTTACGACCCAACCGGCCGCGCCGTCCTGATTGCCAGCGGCCTGCCGCGCACACCGACCGGCAAGGAATATCAACTCTGGTTCATCGTCGATAACAAACCGCTCCCGGGCAGAACCTTCGCGCCCGACAACAACGGCCAAAGCACGTTGCAAGACCAGGTGCCTGAAGCCGCGCGTCGCTCAGCAATCTTCGCGATTACCCTCGAACCCACCGGCGGAGTGCCCTTACCAACCGGCGCAATCTACCTCCGCGGTGAGCTCTAAATCTTTTCCCGGGGCGGCCCGTCCGCATCAATCGGACAGGGGCTTTTATCGCACACTAGCGGGCGAGCCGCCCGCGCTCCTGAAGAAAGACGTCGTCGAGAAATAATTGTGAAAAGCTGTTACACTTCCTCCAACTCATTGAGGTAGGGTTAGGGAAGTTATGGATAGGGGACAGCGGAAGAAACAGCCACCACCAGTCGACAACTCGGTCTCGGATTCGACCGGTCAATACGATCTACGATTTGTCTTGTGGCGCCAATTCTGCGCTGAGTACAACATCCCGGTCGACACCTTACCCAGCCAGTTGGAAGATGATCACAAAGACAGGTGGGAAGAGATGAAATCGAAGCGTCTCCGCTGACCTCTGTTCTCCAGAATTCCTAGAACCTCGTTCCGCCGAATTTATAGCTCCCGGTCAGAAATGGGTTAGTCAGACGTTCCTCGCCGATCGTTGTCAGCGGTCCGTGTCCTGAGTAAACCGTCACGTCATCGTCGAGCGAAAGCAGTTTGTTCTTGATGGAATCGAGTAACTGTTCCATTGATCCGCCCGGCAGATCCGTGCGCCCGATCGAGCCGGCAAACAGCACGTCGCCGACAAACACCTTTCGTTCGTTAGGTTCGTATAAAACAACGTGACCCGGCGTGTGACCGGGACAGTGCAACACCTCAAACTTCAGCTCGCCCACGTCGAACGCTTGCCCGTCAGTCCAATACTCATCAACCGGCGGTGGCTCTTCGAAATCGAAACCAAGCGCGGCCCACTGCGAACGCGGAATGCCGATCCACGCGGGCTGTTCCGGTAAACCCGTGTACATGAACTCGTCGGCTTTGTGCAGGTTGATGCTGGCGTTTGGTTTCAGTTTCTTGAGTGCGGCAACGCCACCGACGTGATCGAGATGCGCGTGCGTCAGCGCGATCGCCTGCAAGTTGAGACCGAGCCGTTCGAGCGTTTCGACAATGCGTTCCGCTTCATCGCCCGGATCGATGCAGATCGCCTGTCTTGTTGTTTCACAACCAACGATGCGTGTGTGTTGTTGAAAGGCAGTGACGGTTAGTTCTTCGATAATCATCGTTTCTTTGTACTTTGAGCTTTGTTCTTTGTGCTTTGTACTTGGCGGCCACTAAAATAATAGCGCACACGAGCGAACAAAGAACAAAGCACCAACTACAAAGCTCTAAAGAAATGCCAATAAGCAGTACCAGCGCGCCACTCGCCAATGTTCTCGATTCGATGACCGCCGAGGGTGCGCCCGAACTCACCGAACATCTCGAAGCCGGCGCACTGAAGTGTTATGCCTGCGGTCATCGCTGCCTAATCAAACCCGGTAAACGCGGCATCTGTAAAGTGCGTTTCAACGAAGACGGCCACCTGCGCGTGCCGATGAACTACGTCGCGGCCCTGGCTTGCGATCCGACTGAGAAAAAGCCGTTCTTTCACGTTCTTCCCGGCTCCGACACGCTGACCTTCGGCATGCTCGGTTGCGATCTTCATTGCGCCTATTGTCAAAACTGGCTCACGTCGCAGGCGCTGCGCGATGATGCCGCCGGAACAAGCCCGACAATGGTAACGGCAGAGCGTCTCGTGACCATGGCGAAAACTTACGGCGCCGCAATGGTCGGCAGCAGTTACAACGAACCGTTGATTACAGCCGAATGGGCGGTTGATGTTTTTAAGAAAGCCCGTCCAGAGGGCTTCAAGACGGCGTTCATCTCAAACGGCAACGCGACTCCGCAGGTGCTCGATTATCTGCGTCCCTGGACTGACTGTTACAAGATCGATCTGAAGTCGATGAACGACAAAAACTACCGCCAGCTCGGCGGCGTTGTCGACAACATTCTCGATACAGTGAAGATGGTCCATGAGCGCGGCTTTTGGGAAGAGATCGTGACGCTGGTGATTCCGGGTTTCAACGATTCGGAAGATGAACTACGCCGCGCGGCAGATTACATCGCCTCAGTTTCTCCCGATATTCCGTGGCACGTCACAGCGTTTCATCAGGACTACAGGATGACGGAGAACTCAAACACGACCGCTGAGCAGTTGATTCGAGCTTGCGAAATTGGCCGTGAAGCAGGATTGCGTTACATCTACGCGGGGAATCTTCCGGGAAGAGTGGGCCGCTGGGAAAACACTTACTGCCCATCCTGCGACGAACTTTTGGTCGAACGATTCGGTTACCTGATTCGACAGGTCAACGTCACGCGCGACGGGCGTTGTCCCACCTGCTCGACCACCATTCCCGGAATTTGGACCACAGATCTTACTGAGCCTTTTTGATCGGTGTCGTTTGAGACGCTACCGCCTGCCACTTGCCGTTACGCCGCGCGTACACATCCAGAAAACGAAACTCGCCACTGATATCGATCGTCTGTTTGCTGTTCGGGTCTTTGTAAGAGCCGTTCTTGATAATGCTGCGACCGGTGATCAAAGCGTTGTTGGCGTCCAGCACCGTCACTTTCGGATCGTAAAGCTCCCACGAGTCCATGGTGACTGCGCCGCTTTCGATGGTCCGCACCTCGTCTGCTTTCGTTCCGGTTGAACCGTCCGGATATGTGATCACGACGTCGTCTGCCAACACGCGTCGAACCGTTTCGGCGTCGCGACTTTTCGGCGCGTTGCCCCAATCGCGCTCGAGTTTAGTTATCTCTGCTTCGATCGCGGCGGTGTCGATCTTTTCCGGCGTCGGACTCGCCACGGCGCGGCTTTCAGCAAGATTGGTTGGCGCCCCGGCGCGCTGACAACCACCCAGCGATAGGACCATAACCAGACCACATACCACGAGTGCTGCCGACAGCACATTTCTCTTCATCGGGTTTACAGCTCCTTTGTCTTAGAAAGATTAGGGCAAGAAACGCATTCTAGCAGTGCTCGCCAGACATTGACATCGGAATTTACTGGGATTATTGTTCGCGGCAGTGAGCCCGTCGGACGAGTTTTTCCCGGGTGCTCCGCCGGACTCATTCCTACCCGCTTGGTGCTAAGAACATTTTATTCCTGGAAAGGAGTAAACCAATGACTCACCACTTTCGAGTTTCAGGAGCGGTTGGATTTAACCGGCTTCTGTTAGTGGCAATCACGCTCTTGCTGTCGAACGTCGCCGTCGCGCAAACGACGCGAACTTCCCCCACTTCCGGAAAAGACGACGCGCCCGTATTTCACGAGTATCGCGGAGTTCAGATCGGCTGGGTCGCCGACGACGTACGCAAGAAGCTGGGTAACCCCGCCAACAAAGGCGAGGAACAGGATTACTACGTCTTCGGCAACGGAGAGAACGAGCGCGCTCAGATTATCTACGACAAGGCGACGCGCAAGGTGACCACCATCTCGGTTGACTTTATGAACGGAGCGACTGACGTGATCACACCGCAACAGGTGTTTGGCGCCGACGTCGAGACCAAGCCGGACGGATCGAAGCACAAACTCGTGCGCTATCCGAAAGCCGGTTTTTGGGTCTCGTACAGCCGCACTGCGGGCGATACCCCGATCGTCTCGGTCACGCTGCAGAAGATGCCGTAGCAACCACGGATTACACAGATTCGCTATGGTAATCTGTGTATCTGTGGACACGTCGTCTATAAAAGAACGCGCGCTCGCCGAGGGTTTTCAGAAGGTCGGAGTTGTGCGCGCGGAACCGCTCGCTGAAGAAGCGCCGCGACTGAAAGAATGGCTCGCTCGCGGCTATCACGGCGAAATGTCGTGGATGGCGCGCGACGTGGAGAAGCGTTTAAATCCGCGCGAACTGTTTCCCGAAGCGCGTTCGATCGTTGTTGTCGCTCTCAACTACTACACGCCGGATCAACATCTGGAAAATTTAAAGACGGGAAAGGTGTCGCGTTACGCGTGGGGCGACGACTATCACGACGTCTTGAAGACAAAACTTGAATCGTTGCTCTTGTGGATACGCGAACGCGAACCGGTGGCGGCGGGAAAAGTCTGCGTGGATATTCAGCCGGCGCTGGACAAGGCGTGGGCCGTGCGCGCGGGACTCGGCTGGCTCGGCAAACACACGAACGTGATCACGCCGGAACATGGGTCATGGGTTTTCATCGGCGAGCTGTTGTTGAATCTCGACCTGGAACCTGATGTAGCGCGTGTTGAAGATCACTGCGGCACGTGTACGCTCTGCATCGATGCGTGTCCGACGCAGGCAATCACGGAACCGTATGTCGTCGATTCCAACAAGTGCATTTCGTACGCCACGATTGAGTTGCGCACGCCGGAGTTACCGGAGTCGATCCAGCAGGGACTTTCGGGTTGGTTGTATGGCTGTGACATCTGTCAGGACGTTTGTCCGTGGAATCGATTCCAGGAAGCAACGGATGAAACACGGTTCGCCGCTCGGGAAGGAAACGTCAACGCCGAACTGGATGAAATCCTGCAGCTCACACCCGAAACTTACGCCGCACGTTTTCGCGGCAGCGCGATGAAACGCACGAAGCTCGCTGGATTGCAACGCAACGCCCGCGCGCTATTGACCGATCGGTCTGGTCCATCCTTGTAAACTCGTGACACGAAGAATTCTCCTCGGTGCTGCCGCTGGTCTGCTGAGTGCGCTCGTTAGTCTGGGCGTTGCTTACCTCGTTGGTGTTGTCGCGACCGCTTTGTTCGTTAAAGACTTTTGGCCCACGGTGCTCGCCGCCACAACGGTCCTGCCGCTACTGCTTTTGTTTGTAGTGCTCGTTCCCTCGCTCGTAATCGGTTTGGTAACCGGCGTAACGATCGGGGTTACCGCCAGGTTCGGTGCGTACGTTTATTTCGTTGGCGCAGTTGCCGGGCTGTTGCTCGGCCTATTCGTGCTCAGCGGTGTTCTCCCTTTAATCATCGAGCCGCACGTGGACGATTTTACCGGGATGGCGACTCAACCTCTTCGGACCGGGCTTTACGGTTTGTTTCTCGGAGTTCTAGCGGCTCGATTCTTTCGTTGGTTTCACAAAGAGCCGGACGTTTTTGAAATGCAAAAGCACTTATACTGACAGCGAGAACGGAAAACTCTACCAAGAACTAATGACGCACAAAGCAACTAATCCGACGTTTGTTGAAGAAATCAAAGAGAGTTTCGTCAAACAGACGATCATGGCGCTGATCGGCGGCGAGCTCACGCGCGTTGAACCGGGCGTCATTGAAATCAGCTTGCCATATCGCACCGACTTAACTCAGCAACACGGTTACGTGCACGCCGGTATCATCACCACGATCGCCGATTCTGCTTGCGGCTACGCAGCGTACACGCTGATGCCGCCGGGCTCTGATGTGCTGGCGGTTGAGTTCAAAGTAAACCTCATGCGACCTGCGAAAGGCGAAATGTTTGTGGCGCGCGCTGAGGTGATCAAGTCAGGGCGAACGCTGACAGTCGTGAGAGCTGATGTTCACGCGCTGAGCAACGGCGACAAGCGCGAGCTCGTAGCAATCATGCAGGGCACCATGATGCGCCTGCAACGTTAATGTGTCTCATTCATCTCATCGGCGGAGCGTTCAAGCAATCGCCGCACGAGCTATCGAGCAGGATTAGTCAAAGCGCAACTGATCTGATCAAACGTTCCTTTGACGGCATCGATCCGGCGCGGCTCGTCGATCATCACGTCCACATCGCGGGACTCGGCTCAAACGGCAGCCGCGCTTTCGTCAACGCGAAGATGAGAACGTGGAAGCACCCGTTTCACCGTATCAAGTTCAAAGTCTACATGAGTTCTACCGGCGTGAACGACGAACATCGCGCCGACGCGCAACTCTTTCAGCGTCTCACCGATCTCGTCGCGAACATTCCCAATCACGGTAAACACCGGTTGCTGGCATTCGACAAAAACTATCGGCCCGACGGCTCCGTCAATCTTGAAAAGACGGAGTTTTATGTGCCGAACGAATACGTCTTCAAACTCGCCGAGCAGCACCCGGACATGTTTGTGCCGAATATCTCGGTGAATCCATACCGCCCGGATGCGATCGCTGAGCTCGAGAAATGGGCCAGGCGTGGCGCGCGCGTGGTGAAGTGGCTACCGAACGCGATGGGCATCGATCCTTCTGATGGGTGCTACGATCCGTTTTACCAGAAGATGAAAGAGCTCGATTTGATCCTGCTGAGTCATGGCGGCGAGGAAAAGGCTGTCGAAGCAGAGGAAGATCAGAAACTCGGGAATCCACTGCTCTTGCGGCGCCCGCTCGATCAAGGCGTGAAAGTGATCGTGGCCCACTGCGCTGGTTTGGGGACCAACGAGGATCTCGACAACCCGGATCGCCCGCAGGTTTCGAACTTCGATCTTTTTCTGCGGCTGATGGACGAGAAACGCTACGAGGGACTCGTGTTCGGTGAAGTTTCGGCGATGACGCAGTTCAACCGCTTAGGCAAACCGTTGACGACGATCCTCGAGCGCGAAGATCTGCACGAGCGCATAGTTAACGGCAGCGATTATCCGTTGCCGGCGGTGAACGTTCTGATTCGCACGCGGCCGCTCGTCAAGCATGGTTACATCACCGCAAATGAGAGCAATTCGCTGAAAGAAATCTACCAGTACAACCCGCTACTTTTCGATTTCGTCTTGAAACGCACCGTAAAGCGCCCCGGTACTGAACGTCGTCTTCCGGCAAGCGTCTTCATGACCAACCCCGCGCTCGGCGTTTAACTCGCTTTTGGACTATCATGACGGGCAGTGAATGAGATTCAGAACAATCCGGTTTTGCGAGATTCCTACGGGCGGGCCATTCGCGATCTGCGCGTGTCGCTAACTGACCGCTGTAACTTTCGCTGCTTCTATTGCCTGCCGCACGGCGAACCGCCGATTGCTCCCAAAGAGCAGATGCTTTCGTTTGAGGAGATTGAATACGTTTGCGAGATCTTCGTCAGTATGGGAATCGAGAAGATACGTTTGACGGGTGGCGAGCCGATGTTGCGCCGCGACATTGAGACGATCATTCAGAAGCTGTCGCGCTTCAAAACGGCCGGGCTGGTGGATCTTGCGCTGACGACCAATGGTTACTTTCTTCCCGAACGCGCGCGTTCGTTGAAGGAAGCCGGACTGGACCGCGTTACGATCAGTCTCGATAGTTTGAAACAGGATGTTTTCAAACGCATGACTGGCGTGGACGTGTTGGAGAAAGTGCTTGCGGGAATCGCGGCGGCGAAAGAAGCGGGGCTCGAGCCGATCAAGATCAATGCGGTGATTGTGCGCGGCCACAACGAAGCTGAAGTCGCGGACTTTGCAGCGTTTGCACGCGAGCACGATGTGAAGATGCGGTTTATTGAATTCATGCCGCTTGATTCAGGGCATGAATGGTCGCGTGCGGACGTAGTGTCTGGCAAAGAGATTTGCGAGCGGATCAGCGAACGATTTCCGCTGGTTAAGGTTAACGTTGCGCGTGGTTCGGAAACTTCTGCGCGTTATCGTTTTGCGGACGGTGCGCCGGGCGAGGTTGGAATCATCGCGCCGGTGACGGAAGCTTTCTGCGGCGCGTGTTCGCGCATCCGGTTGACGGCAGATGGTCAGATCCGTACGTGTTTGTTTTCGACTGTCGAACACTCGTTGCGTGAAGTCGTTCGCAGCGGCGGGTCGCGCAAGGAGATCGTCGACTTTATTGAATCTGTTATATTGAAGAAGGAACCTCGTCACTTCATCAACGATCCGGGGTTCGTGGCGCCCTCACGCACCATGAGCTTCATCGGCGGCTAAGGAAACGACTATGAGCACCAAAGTCGAAGCTACCATCGACGACCTCTACAAGGTCGAAGGTAAAGCAGAATTAGTAAACGGAGAAATCCTCATCATGTCTCCAACTGGTATCCTGCCTGCTTACGTGGCAGGCCAAATCTTCATCTCACTAAACAAACACAGCAAACAACAAAAGCTTGGTTACGCGATGGGCGACAACCTCGCCTACGTAGTGAATTTGCCACATCGCAAATCCTTTTGCCCTGACGTATCTCTTTACGTTGGTAAACTCACAATGAAGTTTGCGGACGGGGCGCCGGTCTTCGCGGTCGAAGTTCGCAGCGACGGCGATTATGGCCGCTACGCTGAGCGCCAGATGGCCAAGAAACGGGCCGACTATTTCGCAGCCGGCACACTCGTCGTTTGGGACGTCGACATCCTCAGCGACGATGTAGTCCGCGTCTATCGTTCGACGGACGCGGAAACACCTGTTATCTATCGACGCGGTCAATTCGCGGAAGCGGAACCATCAGTTCCCGGCTGGACCATGCCGGTTGACGACCTGTTTCTCGCGGACTTCGAAAAGTAACCATGCCCGATCGCCCCATCGGCAAATCGTTTCCTCGCAAAGAAGGCCGCAAGAAAGTCACCGGTCAGGCGCTCTACATCGACGACCTGACGTTTCCCGGAATGCTGCACGGTGCGACGGTGCGCAGCCCCGCCGCGCGTGGCCGCATCAAAGTCATCTCCTTCGAAGGCGACATTCCGTGGCACGAATTCACTATCGTCACGGCCAAAGACATTCCCGGCGCAAACTACGTCGCGCTGATTCTTAACGATCAACCCTATCTCGCCGCCGAATTTGTCAATCACCCTGAAGAGCCCGTTCTGCTCATCGCCCACGAAGACAAGTATCTCGTGCAAGAAGCGCGGCGGAATGTGCGTATCGAGATCGAAGAACAGCCCGCTGTCTTTACGCTCGAGGATTCACTCGCGCGCAATGAGATCGTGTGGGGCGAAGACAACGTCTTCAAAAAGTTTCTGGTCGATAAAGGCGATGTTGATACCGCTTGGGCCAACGCGGATTTGATCGTCGAAGGCGAATACGAAACCGGCGCACAGGAACAACTCTACATCGAGAACAACGGCGCGATCGCGATTGCCAATCAGAACGAGGGCGTCACCGTTTGGGGCTCGATGCAGTGCCCTTACTACGTTCACAAAGCCCTCGTGAAACTCTTCGATCTTCCTGACGACAAGATCCGCGTGATCCAAACGGAAACAGGCGGCGGCTTTGGCGGCAAGGAAGAATATCCATCGCTAATCACCGGACACGCAGCGCTGCTCGCGTGGAAATCCGGCAAGCCGGTGAAACTCATTTACGATCGCGCCGAAGACATGGTCGCCACGACCAAGCGCCATCCCTCGCGCACGCGTCACAAAACCGCGGTCACCAAAGACGGCAAGCTCCTCGCGATGGAGATCGACTTCGTAATCGACGGCGGCGCTTACTGCACCTTGTCGCCGGTCGTGCTCTCGCGCGGCACGATTCACGCCGCTGGTCCTTACGTTTGCCCGAACGTACGCATTCACAGCCGCGCGGTCGCCACAAACGTGCCGCCGCACGGTGCGTTTCGCGGCTTCGGCGCGCCGCAAAGCATCTTCGCGCTCGAGCGTCACATGGATAAGGTTGCGCGTGCGGTTGGGCTCTCGCCCGAAGAGTTTCGCCGGCGCAATTTCATTCACGAAGGCGAAACGACGGCGACCAGTCAGATCATTCGCGAGCGAGTCGATATGAATGGGCTGCTGGATCGCGCGCTACAACTGAGTGATTACCACGCCAAACGCGAGCGATTCGCGCATTCAAACGGCAACGGTAAAAAGCGCGGCATCGGTTTCGCCACGTTCATGCACGGCGCCGGATTCACCGGGTCGGGCGAGGTCTATTTGCAGTCTGTCGTCTCCGCCGAAGCGACTGCGGAAGGAAAAGTTCGGGTACTCGCCGCAAGCACCGAGATCGGCCAGGGCACAAACACGATCTTCTCGCAAATCGCCGCTGAAGCATTGGGCCTCGACTTTGACTCGATCGAAATCGTTCAACCGGACACGAGCCTCGTGCCGAATAGTGGTCCAACCGTCGCTTCGCGTACCTCGATGGTGGTTGGGAAGTTGGTTGAGTCGGCAGTGTTAGGTTTAAAGCAGACACTTATCGGTAGTGGGTTATTGGGGGAGGTTTTTAGCAGAAGGGATTTTGAGAATGCTTGCGCAGAATACATCGCGAGATTTGGGCCACTAAAAACCTCCGCCACGTACCAACCGCCGCCAAACGTTCATTGGGACGATGAAAAATACCAAGGCGATGCTTACGGCGCGTACGCCTGGGCAGTCTACGTAGCAGAAGTTTCGTTCGATCAATTGACTTACGAAGCGCATGTCAAGGACTTCGTCGCCGTGCAGGAAATCGGACGTGTGCTCAATCCGGTGCTCGCCGCCGGGCAAATCGAAGGCGGTGTGGCCCAGGCGATCGGATTCACACTGTTTGAAAACGTCGTTTGGAAAGACGGCCGCATGGCCAACAACCAAATGACCAACTACATCATTCCCACGCCCGCGGATATTCCTCCGATTCGCGTTTTCTTCGAAGAGAACCCGTACGCCTATGGACCAGGCGGCGCGAAAGGAATCGGCGAGTTGCCGATGGACGGCGCCGCGCCCGCAATCCTCAATGCCATCGAAAACGCGACCGGCGTGAGCTTCAATCGCATTCCTCTGATGTCCGAAATGTTGATGGAAAAATTAGACCGCTAATCTTCGGCGTGCTCGTTGCCGTTGAAGTGCATCACCGACGACTCATCGTCGATCATAGTTTCGAGATGAACCGGACGGCCCCAAAGTGCGTGCACGTGCTCCAACGCCTTGCGCGCGTAACGCATATCGAGCTCCGTGCCCTCGAAGCGATGCTTGAGGTAGAGCTCGCGATTGCCGTTGTAATCACCGTCCTCGACCTGCAAGTAAGGAAAACCAAAATTGGTCATGTTTGAGACGAGCTGATCGCGCACCTTCTCCCAGCGCTTCTCGGTGATCGTCCACTCCTCTTCCTCAATCAGTTCGAAGACAAACAGGTCGAGCTCTTCACACAACTCTTCAGTCAAATAGTTGCGCAGGAACGAAACGTCGTTCTCCAACTCGCGCACTTCAAAAATCTTCTCGCGCCCTTCACCGCCGTGACGGCCAAACTTGTCGCGTTCCTCGGCTGACGGTTCGTTCCAACGGCGCTCGATATCTTCGTAGATCTTGTAACCGAGATAGTAAGGATTTAGTTGTCCTTTCTGCGGCGACACGACTCCCGAATGCAGATTTGCAAACTCGATATGATCGTTGTCCGATAGATCCAGCTCACGCATGATGCGCGCGTGCCAAATGCTGGCCCAACCTTCGTTCATGATCTTCGTCTGCATCTGCGGCACGAAGTACTCCATCTCCTCGTGCACCATCGCGATCGCGTCGCGCTGCCACGGTGCGAGCGACGGTGAATACTTCATGAGGTAGAACAGTAGATCTTTTTCGGGAAGCCGTTCCTGCTTCGCTTTATCTTCCTTCGCCTGATCGTCGCCATTGGGATCGCTTTTCGCATCGTGGCGCTGGTCTAACAACCACAAATCGTCATAGCGTCCGTCTTTCCGGCGATATTCCTCGCGTCGTTTCTCTTCGGCGATCGATACCTCACGCTTGATGAAGAAATACGGATCGATGTGCTCTTCGATCGCCAACACCGAGTCGAGAAAACGTTCGACTGTTTTCCGTCCGTACTTAAACTCATACTCCATCATCCGCTGCGCGTGCGTGGAAACACTCTCCACCATGCGCCGGTTGGTCTTCGAGAAGTAGGTGTTGTTCTTGAAGAAATCGACGTGGCCCAACACGTGCGCGATGACCATCTTGTTTTGAATCGGGCTGTTGGTCTCGAGTAAAAAGCCGTACGACGGGTTGGTGTTGATGACCACTTCGTAGATCTTCGAGAGGCCGAAGTCATACATCGTCTTCATGCGATGGTACGCCTTGCCGAAGGTCCAGTGGGAATAACGTCCGGGCAGCGCGTACGAGCCGACTTCGTACATCACCGTCGCGGGCACGATCTCGAAGTTAGTGGGATAGGGATCGAGACCAAAACCGCGAGCCACTTCCCAGATCTGCTCGACCGCCTTCTCTAGATCTTTTATCTCGCGATCTTCCATACAATTGAGCCACAGACTTTCACGGACGAACACGGACCAACCCTAGGCAGGTTTTGTCTGTGTCGTCCGTGTTCGTCTGTGGCTAACTCTCATGCTGGTGTTTCAACGCCCCGCCTGCCAAAAAACTGCTTCAGCGCGGGATAAACGTCTTCCTTGTCGTCGATGCGCACGCCGACAAAGCGGTCCTTATTTTGTAGCCGGTCACTAAAAATGGAGAGCAATGCGCCCGAAGAACGACGGTAACTCGACGATCCTTCTTCGCCAATCTCACCGTAGCCAAACAGATTGCAGGTCGCGATCAATTCGTCGGCGAGTTTCACGGCTTCTTCGTTATCAGAGTAGTAGTTGTCGCCGTCAGAAAAGTGAAAGGGATAGATGTTCCAATCCGACGGCCGATAACGCTGCTTGATAATGTCGAGTGCGAGTTGATACGCAGAAGACACCACCGTCCCGCCCGACTCGCCCTGCGTAAAAAACTGCTCTTCAGTGACTTCCTTCGCTTCCGTGTGATGCGAGATAAAAACGATGTCGACGTTGTCGTACTTCGTTCGTAAAAACCGGACCATCCAAAAATAAAAACTGCGCGCGATGTACTTCTTAAACTCACCCATCGAGCCCGACACGTCGATCATCGCGATGACGACCGCATTCGACTCGTAGCGCATCACCTCTTCCCACGTCTTGAACCGCAGGTCTTCCTTCTTGATGTCGCCGAAGCGCGCCTTGCCTTCGCGCGCGTTACGGCGGATGTTTTCCAGAATCATGCGCCGCTTGTCGAGGTTCGCGATCACACCCGTCCGCCGGATCTCGTTGAACTGCGTCTTGCGCGACTGCACCGCCTTCTTTGCTTTTTCTTCGAGATACGGAAGCTGCAGGTCTTCAAAAATCAGCGCGGCGATCTCGTCGATGTTGACTTCCGCTTCGTAGTAATCGGCGCCGGATTCCTGTCCTGCTTGTCCTGAACCGGTACCACCGCCGCGGCTCTCGCGGCCAATCACGTCGCCGACGCGCGTCTTTCCGTCGCCCTGGCCCACGTGTTTGGCTTTTTGATAGTTGAATCGGAACTTGTATTCGTCGAGCGCTCTGATGGGAACTTTGACAGTGCGTTTTCCGTCGGAGAGGATGATGGCTTCGTTGGAAACGATGGAGCCGAGATTCTTACGGATTGCTTCTTTGACGCGATCCTTGTGGCGCTCCTGATCGATGATGCCCTTGCGTTGCAGTGACCAGTCGTTGCGTTGGATTGACATATAAAAGCCATCCACAGATTACGCAGACTCTGTGTAATCTGCGGATTGCCTCTCCTTCTTGCAAAAATCTACGACAAGGTTCGTAAAGGCCTCCGGATACTCCTCGTGCGGCAAGTGCCCGCAATTGAGAAACACGACCAGCCGCGAGCCTGCTATTTCTTCGTGCAACCGTTCCCCGTCCGCGAGCGGAATCTCGATATCGTTTTCACCCCAGAGCAGCAACGTCGGCTGTCGAATAAGATGCGCGTCTCTGGAAATCCGTTCCGCATCCCAACCGCGCACCGTGCGGATCATCGCGCGTTGCGTGCCTGACGCGCGCAAAGGAAAATGGCGCGCATCGACCCGCCGTTCGTCAAGCACCCACTCGTGCCGGTCGTAAACACGTTTCATCCGTTTGCGCAGCAAAAAACGCGAACCGATCAACAGCGGCGACACGACGTCGCCAAGCAATGGCGAACCAAACAGACGCATCAAGTGAAAACGCAGCGGCTGATTGTTGTTCACCGTTCCGACCAACACTAACTTATCGACCCGCTGTTGATGGTCCAACGCGCAGGTCGCTGCGACGGCGCCACCGTACGAACTGCCGACGAGCGTCGCGCGGTGAATTCCCAAACGTTCCAACAACCTCATCAGCAGGCTCGCTTGCCCCGCAATCGTGTACTCGCCGTTTCGCGGTTTGCCGGAATAACCGCAACCCAAAAGATCGACCGCGATGACACGAAAGCCTGCCTGCGCCAAATCAAGAAACACTTTGCTCCACACGAGTGTTGACGAAGCAAAGCCGTGAATCAGTACCAGCACCGGGTCGCGCTTGTCGCCGGCTTCCTGGTAATGAACACGAACGCCATCGATGCCTACGAAGCGCGAATGAGCCGAATGAAAAACAACGTGGCGATACTTATGCCAATCGGCGTCGCGCGGCCTCGCCAAAAGTTTGGCAGCGACTGCGATGGTGGCAGCAGCCGTTGCCGTTCCGGCGATCCAGTAACGTTTCTTCATTCTCCAGAATTAAGCCACAGACCTACACGGACGTCACGGACCACACCTAAAGACTGATCCGTGTTTGTCCGTGTAAGTCTGTGGCTAAAAATCAGCGCGACAATAGCGTTCCGACGTAGGTCAACAACTCGTTCGCACAAACCGGACAGTATCCATGCTCCTTCACGAGCCGGTCCACCACTTCGTTAATCCTTCTCAACTGATCCGGATCGGGGGTTTTAGCTGAAGTAGTTATTTTCACTACATCCTTAAGGTCGGCGAAGATCTTCTTCTCAATGGCTTCCTTCAGGCGCTCGTGCGAGTTGTATTCAAACGGCTTGCCTTTGCGTGCGTAAGACGAGATGCGAATCAGTATCTCCTGCCGGAAGGTGTTCTTGGCATTCTCGGAAATCCCGATCTGCTCCTCGATCGAGCGCATCAACTGTTCGTCCGGATCCATCTCCTCTTCAGTAATCGGATCCTTGATGCGTTCCTTGTTGCAGAAGGCTTCGACGTTGTCGAGATAGTTGTTGCACATCGTGCGCGCCATCTCTTCAAACGAGTAGACGAAAGCACGCTGCACTTCGATCTTCGCAAGCTCGTCGTACTCTTTGCGCGCCTGCGAGATATGGTTCAAATAGCGTTCTCGTTGTTCGCCACTAATGCCGGTGTGCTGCTCGAAACCGTCCTTGATCGCTCGCAACGCATCGATGGGGTTGATGCAGGTGACGCCATCACGCACCAGCGCACTCGACAGCCGATTGATGATGTAGCGCGGCGAAATCCCGTCCATGCCTTCGCGGATGGTCTCTTCTTTCAACTCGCGCACGTCTTTCGACTTGTAACCTTCGACGTCTTCGCCGTCGTAAAGCTTCATCTTCTTCACGATGTCGACGTTCTGCCGCTTCGGGTCTTCGAGACGCGTCATAACGGCAAACATTGCCGCCACCCTCAACGTGTTCGGTGCAAGGTGAACGTTGCGCAACGCTTCCGACTGGTGCAACAGCTTGTCGTAAATTCTCTCTTCCTGGGAAACGCGCAGGTTGTAGGGCACCTTCACGAGAATGATGCGATCCTGGAGCGCTTCGGATTTGCGGTTACCGGCAAAAGAGATGTACTCGTTCTCGTTTGTGTGCGAGAGGATCACTTCATCGGCGTAAATCATCGCGAAGCGCCCGGTCTTGATACTCTGCTCCTGCGAAAGCGTCAAAAGGCTGTAGAGAAACTTCTCATCAACCTTCAGCATTTCAACAAATTCCATCAACCCGCGATTGGCGATATTCAGCTCGCCATCGAAACGATAAGCGCGCGGATCCGATTCCACGCCGACCTCACCGATCGTCGAAAGATCGATCGAACCGGTCAGTTCCGTGATGTCCTGCGACTTCGGATCGCTGGGCGAGAAGGTGCCGATGCCGACACGCTCTTTTTCCGAGAACCCAACGCGATGCACTTTCACGTCTTCGTGACGGCCGCCGTAAGTCTTATCGAGCGCGTAACGGCATTGCGGACACAAGTCGCCCTCGATGTAGATACCGTAATGTTTTTCGACTTCCGGGCGGAGTTGATGCGGAATCAGGTGCAGCGGTTCTTCGTGCATCGGGCAGTCTTTGATTGCATAAACTGCACCGCCCGGCATCCTGGTCCAATCTTCCAGTCCGCGCTTGAGCATGTTGACGATCGTCGATTTACCACCGCCGACCGGTCCCATCAGCAACAGGATACGTTTGCGCACTTCCAAACGCTGCGCGGCAGACTTGAAGTACTCGACAATTCTGGCGATGGGTTCCTCAATGCCGAAGAGCTCAGTGGCAAAGAAATTGTAGGAAAGAACTTCGTGCTGCGTGCCCTCGTTCAGCCGTTCCACACCGGCGGCGTGAACCATATCGTTGATACGCGCGTGCGAGAGTTGCGCGGTCCGTGGGTTCTGAGCGACTAGTTCGAAGTAATCTCGGAAGGTTCCTTCCCAACGAAGCGCTTCGTGTTCGCGGCGGAGATCTTCCAAGCGTTCACTGATGTTGAATCCTTTGTTGCCATCCTGCTCTTGCATAGCCTTGAAACCTCTTCGGCTTTCGCGCATTGGACAGCGTGTGGGGAGAGGCCACGCTTTTGTAAAGCAACCGCTAGTCGATCGGGGAGGCGGTTGGTAAACCATTACTACCTCGTGATACGCCCCACGCGCGCGTAAGCGTGAGCTGCGTCCTCGAAGCATCAGTTCTCAATGATCGTGTCAACGGAACTAGTGGAGGGAAGCACTTTTTGGAAGCATCCGGAGCGCTTCCTTGGGACTGCAGTATACCACAGGGGTAACGACCCTAAGTCAAGGTTGTTTTTTACAAACCCACCGTTCAGAGTTCAAGCTTTAGCTTGCCAAACTAACCCAAGACTACGCGTGGATGTAAGAGTTGCGCGCCGGCGTCATACTGACCAATGGCAATCAATTGCTCCTGCGTATCGCACATCTTTACGTTTTCACCATCCGTCCAACCAGATCCCTCAACCTTGACCTCCCTTCCGTGACTTACATTACGCACATCCTGAGCGCTTAGATGCACGAAAGGGAGTTTCGAGAGCGCCGCATTGGGCGTCACCACGACCTCGCCCAGCGCTTCCTCCGCAAAACTGGTCTTCAAGGCGTCGAGTGTCACCGCCTTCTCGACGACGAACGCGCCCACGCGCGTGCGACGCAACTCAGCCAAATGTGCGCCGACGGACAAACGCTTGCCAAAATCCTCCGCCAGCGTTCGCACGTAAGTGCCTGAAGAACAAACGACACGAGCGCGAAAATCGAACGTGCCGTCGTGATTGTCCTTGATCAGTTGACCGTCAGCCTTGATAGCGGCGAACTCATGAATACAAACACGAACCGGCTCACGGTCCACCTCTTCGCCACGCCGCGCAAGTTCATACAACTTCTTGCCTTCGCGTTTTTTGGCGGAATACATCGGCGGCACTTGGTCTATCCAGCCGCGCAGGCTCGCAAGCGCTGTTTCGATCTCCTGTTCTTTCCAATGTCCGAGCGGGTTGTCTTTTGGACCGTCAATTCGCGTTCCAGTGCGGTCGCCGGTGTCGGTGGAGTAACCCAAACGGACGATTGCGTCGTACTCTTTATCTTCACCGCTGAGAAACTGCGCGAGCCTCGTGGCTTTGCCAAGCAATAAGACCAGCACACCGGTGGCAAACGGATCGAGCGTTCCCGTATGACCGATGCGGCGCTCGTGAAGAATGTGACGAACACGCGCAACTACATCATGAGAAGTAAGTTCACCGGGCTTGTCGATAACTATCAGTCCATCCATGATTTGCCTACTTTGCCTTCCCTCTCTTGTGCTTCTTGTGCCTCTTTGTGGCTCATTTTAATTTGCGGATTGCGGATTGGCGATGTGAGAATCACTCGCACATGACACCCGAGGAAAAGCGCCGTCATACATTCAATCGCGCGGTTAAGTTGCTGACGGTGAAATCGCGTACGGTGGCCGAACTGCGGGAGCGGTTGCTGCAAGGGAAGAACACGACCCCGGCCATTGTGGAAATGGTGCTCGCAAGGCTCGAAGAGTACGGTTATCTCAACGATGAGCGGTTTGCATTTAGCTATGCGTCTTTAAAGGTGAAGCAGCGCCCGATCGGACGGCGACGTTTGCAACGCGATCTGAAGCTCAAGAAGGTCGATAACAGCGTGGCCGAAAGTGCTTTGGAACTGGTGTATACCGAGACATCCGAAGAACAACTCATCGACCAGGCAATTGAAAAGCGGATACGGCTGCGTGGCCGGCCGAAGACACGAATCGAAGCTAAAAAACTCTTCGATCACCTTTTGCGACAGGGCTTTGAGTTTGAACTCGTGAGCGACAAGGTGCGTGCACTCTTCGATCCATCTTGTTAAACTCAAATTGACATGACTGGTACCGAAATACGAGAGATTTTTCTGAAATACTTTGAGGAGCACGGCCACACGCCCGTGCGCTCTTCGCCGCTGCTGCCCGCCAACGATCCGACCTTGTTGTTTACCAACGCGGGCATGAATCAGTTCAAGGACACGTTCCTGGGCCGCGAAAAACGCGAGTACGTTCGCGCGGCATCATCGCAGAAGTGCATCCGCGCCGGCGGCAAACACAACGACCTCGACGAAGTCGGAAAAACCGCACGGCATCACACGTTCTTCGAGATGCTCGGCAATTTTTCGTTTGGCGATTATTTCAAACAGGACGCCGTTCGCTATGCGTGGGATCTGCTGGTCAACGTTTTGAAACTCGATCCGGAGCGGCTGTGGTTTACGGTTTATGAAGGCGACGAGGAAGTCGGACCGGATGAAGACGCCGAGCGCTTCTGGGAAGAAGTGGGCGCGCCGCGCGAGCGAATTTTGCGCTTCGGACGCAAAGATAATTTCTGGCAGATGGGCGAGACTGGTCCATGTGGCCCATGCAGCGAGATTCACTACTACATGGGAACGAGTCCGGACGATCCGGAGAATTCGCCTGAAAACGTCAACGGTCCGGGCGACACGATCATGGAGATCTGGAACCTGGTCTTCATGCAGTTTGAGCGCAGCGAAGTCGAGCCGGGTCATTACAAACTCGAGCCGCTACCAGCGCCTTCCGTGGATACGGGTGCGGGTTTGGAGCGGCTTGCGGTCGTGCTTCAGGGCGTTAAATCAAACTACGACACCGATCTGATCCGGCCGATCATCGAGCGTGCAGCGCGGATCGCTGACCGGCATTACGAACCGGAAACGCAGGAAGGTTTTGCGATGCGCGTGATCGCGGATCACGCGCGCGCGACCGCTTTCGCGATTGCCGACGGTATTCTGCCCGGCAACGAAGGACGCAACTACGTGCTGCGCAAGATCATGCGCCGCGCGATCTACCAGGGCCATCACACGCTGGGTCTTGAAGGTTCGTTTTTTAATCAGGTCACCGATTTCGTCGTCGATCTGATGAGCGACGCCTATCCGGAGCTCGAAACACAGCGCGAGTTTATTCAGAAAATGGTGAAGCTGGAGGAAGAGCGGTTCCGTTCCACGTTGATTGTTGGCTTGAACAAGCTCGACGAGTTGTTTACATCAACAAAAGGAGCGATGCCGGAGTTCAAAGCGCTGGCCAAGCTTTACGACACGTTCGGCACGCCGCGCGACCTGATTCGCGTGGGTCTGGAAGAGCGCGGCTTCGTAATCGATGAAGACAAGTTCAACCGCTCTTTCGACACGGCGCTGCAAGAGCTTCAGCAAACCGTAGCCACGAAGCACGAAGCAAAATCCGCTATCAACCCGATCTACGACACACTGGCGAAACGTTCGAAATCCCTTTTCAAAGGCTATGAGACTCCGAACGTCACCGATGCAAAGGTCATCGCTCTGATTAAGGATGGCGAAGTCGACTCGCTCGGCGAAGGTGAAGAAGGTGAAGCTGTTCTGGACCAGACGCCGTTCTACGCTGAGAGTGGCGGACAGGTTGGCGACGTCGGGCTGCTAACAAAAGACGAGACGCTCGCGAAGGTTTTCGACACGTATGCGCCGGTTGCGGGTGTGATCGTGCACAAGATTCGGGTCGAGCGAGGAGTGCTGAACGTTGGTGATGTTGTAGCGGCTGAAGTTGACGTCGAAAAGCGCGACGCGACTCGCCGCAATCACACTGCGACGCACCTGATGCACGCCGCGCTGCGCGAAGTTTTGGGCTCGCACGTCAAACAGGCCGGTTCAGTCGTGGCGCCGACCTATTTACGTTTCGACTACTCGCACTATCAACCGTTAACGCGGGACGAAAAAGAAGAAATTGAACGTCTCGTTAACTATCACATCCTCCGGAATGAGCCCGTACAGACCGACGAGATGGCGATTGAAGAGGCCATGCGCTCCGGGGCGATGGCGCTGTTTGGCGAGAAGTATGGCGAGAAAGTGCGCGTGCTTTCGATCAAAGGTCTCGAGGGCGTTTTTTCGAAAGAGCTCTGCGGCGGCACGCACGTGCGCGCAACCGGCGACATCGGTCTTTTTAAGATCGTCAGCGATGAATCGATCGCTTCCGGCGTGCGGCGCATCCGCGCAATCACCGGAGCCGATGCTTACGAAAGATTTCGTGAAGCGGAAGTGCTCGTCGATGAACTCAGCAGCGGTTTGCGAACCTCGCGAAGCGAGTTGGTTAATGCTGTTTCGCGTTTGCAGGATGAATTGAAGAAGTCACGCCGTGAAGCTGACGACCTGCGTTTAAAGATCGCGAGCGGCGGAGTGTCGACGAACGGCGACGAGTCGCGCGAGATCGCGGGCGTCAAAGTTTTAGCGCGCGAGGCGAGCGGATTGGATGCGCCGGCGATGCGCCAACTCTCCGACACGCTACTGGCGCGGATCAAATCCGGCGTCGTGATACTCGGGCGCAGTAGTGAAGGCAAAGTCTCACTCATCGTGCGCACGTCGGCCGATCTGACGTCCAAAGTTCCCGCCGGTCAGGTGATTAAAGAGCTCGCTCCGATCGTCGGCGGGCGCGGCGGCGGCAAAGCCGACATGGCCGAAGGCGGCGGCAATCAGCCCGATCAGCTTCCAAATGCCCTGCAGCAGAGCTATACCGTCGTAGAGAAACTACTCAGGTCTTAAGGTAGCGGTGGCCCAACGAAAGGCCACCGCACCGACCTGCTTGTCACATGCTCTTCTGCTTTTCAGTAAGAGCGATGTTCATCTTTTCCAGGGTTATCTTGTTCAGCGTCCCGGTCACCTTCAGTCCTTCCGCCTGCTGATACTTGCGCAGTCCGTCACGAGTCGCTTCGTCGAGCTTTCCGATCTGTTCTCCGCCGTAAAAGCCGCGCGATTTGAGGATCGACTGGGCCTGATTGATTTGTTCTTTCGTGGCGCGAAAGACAGGGCCACGCTTGGCGCCTTGCTTCGTGCCGTTTTGGGTTGAGGAAGTTGCGGTCTGGGCCATTGCTCCGGTCGTGAAGAGACAGAGCAACAGCATGAATGTGAGAATCTTCTTCATCTGTTTTCGTCCTTTTGTGAGGCGCGCTGAAGCGCGCGGTTTGTGGTTAAAACGGGCCTATCATACATCCCCTGTCAACATCGGCCTAAATTTCCGTCTTAAAGCTGCGGTCAACTGTGTTGGCAATGGTTAAACCTTCGTGTTACTATGGCCGAGCCTCATCCGGCGCCCCTCGTAAGTACAATGTCAAAACTACTTCTAATATCTGTGGTTATACTTTCGGCTGGTGTCGCGTCGGCCCAAACGGGCTATAGGATCGACAACTTCGACCTGCCCAACGCCGTTCAGATCCAAACACCGAAAGTCGAATCCCGAAACCCAGCCAAGCGTCTGGTTCGTTTGACCTCGATGCCTATCAATCCGTCCATGGAGGGATTCACCACGGGCAATTCCGACGTCGACAATTTCATCGTCGAATCTGGCAAACGCAACTCCGTCGACCCGCTACTGCTCTACTCCATCATGCACCAGGAATCGAGCTTCAAACCGCGCGCAATGTCTTACAAAGGCGCCCGCGGCCTGATGCAGCTCATGCCACCGACGGCGGCTCGCTTCGGTGTTACGAACATTTGGGATCCGAAACAGAACATCGAAGGCGGCGCTCGTTACATGCGCTTTCTATTGGATCTGTTTGAGGGCGACGTGCGACTTGCACTAGCGGGATACAACGCCGGCGAGGGCGCAGTCATGAAATATGGCTACAAAGTCCCGCCTTACAGCGAGACGCAGGAATACGTCCGTCGCATCGGCAAACGCTACAGCCTGATCCGCGACCCGGAAGCCGCAGCCAGTGCAAGCCGCCTCAACAGCGCCCAACTCGCGGCCGCAAAACAAAAAGAATCCACGCCACTGAGCGTCTACGAACGCAGCGTCTTCATGACCCGCCTGCCGGACGGCCGGTTACAGCTCGTCAGCCAGTAAAATCCCCGTCAGCTCAAGCTTTCTAATAATCCCACCGGCCAAAGTCGGTGGTTCGTTCATACCCAACCTACAGAGGCGGAACCTTTAATGGTAGCCGCCTCGTTTTGTTTGTATGATACCGAACGAGGTTGAGAAGCTAATGACCTGTTCCGGCTGTGGATCTTACGTAACCCCCAGCGTGCGGTTCTGTTCGAACTGCGGCGCGCCCGTCGACACTGAGCAGACACGCATTGCGCGCCAGCAATCGAGAACTCTGGAACCAACCATGGACACGGATCTGGAACGCACGATTTTCACGGTGCGGCCGACCATGATCTTCATCAAAGCCGGCTACGGCCTTGCAGTCCTGGGCGGCATCGCGCTGGTCTTCCTTCTCGCAAGCCTGAGTGTGCCCGCATCGATCTCGATCCCGCTCGCACTCGCATTGCTGCTGATCCCGGCTTATTACCACGTGCGGCGAAACATGGTTCGCTACACCGTCACCGACGCAAAGCTTCAGATCGACACCGGGCTGATCGCCCGCACCACGCGAAACATCCCCTTGAGTAAAGTGCAGGACGTAACCGTCTCCGCCAGCATTCCGCAACGCGTATTCGGCTTCGGCGACGTCGTCGTGGACAACGCCAGCGAGCTCGGCGGCTCGACCGTGATGCACAACATCAGCAAGCCGCGCCACTACGCCGATCTTCTTTTGCGCGAATTGAGACGCTGGCATTAAACTTACCCTGTGTTAAAGACTTATCTATTAGTTTCAGTCCTGTTGTTGTTTGCCTTGCCCGCTGAGACTGGCAAGTTCAAACGTGTGCAGTCAGGTGGCGAGCCACCCGGAATCACATATCTCGTCAAAGGAACCACTCCCGTCGAAACCGACACGGCAGAGTATGCCGCTTCCAACGGGGAACGCTTCGCGGTTGAAATCATTAAGTTTGCGCAGGAAGGCAAGGCTTACGAACTACTGAGTCTCGCGGCGGCGGCAGTGCGCGACGAAAGGACCCCGGTAGATATAACTGACGTAGCCGGCGTGGCCGGTTTCACGAAAGGCGACCAGCTCGCGTTTTTCAAAGGTGTTCATTTCGTCAGAATAAGAAGCCTCAAACCTGCGGCAAACACGACGAACCTCGTTGCGTTGGCGCAATCGCTGAGCGAGCCGCTTGAGCAAGGCGACGGTGAGATTCCGGTTTTGGTCAAGCATCTACCGAACCCGGATGAGGCGCAGAAAACCGCCGTTTATGTCAACAGCGTCGACACTCTGGATCGCCTTCTGGAACATCGGGTGTTAACTGCAGTAAAGGGTGACGGCAACGCAGACGCAGCGATCGCATCGTACGGCCCGAGCCAGGTCATGATCGTTGAATTCAATACACCACAACTCGCGAGCGAAAACGATAAACGCATCACGGCACGCATTCAGGAACTGTGGAAACTCGGCCAACCAGCACCCACCGCTTACAAGCGCGTCGGCAACTACTCAGTTTTCGTCTTCAACGCTCCCGACGATCAAACAGCAAAGCAGCTTGTCGATCAGGTTCACTACGAGCAGGTCGTTTCGTGGCTGGGCGAGAATCCAAACATTCTGCGGCAAGCTGAACAGCATTACGTCAACACAACGCTGGGCGTGTTAGTCGCTGTACTGAAAGCTTCAGGCTATGCGCTCGTTGGTTGTTTGGCGTTAGGTGGACTGATCGGCGGACTGCTTTTCACTTACAGGCGATCACACCAGAAAGCTTTAACCGCGTATTCGGATGCAGGTGGGATGATGCGTTTGAATCTGGATGAAATGACTGCGAACATCGGCGAGCGTCGAAAATAATTACACCCAAAACAAATGCGGGCTGCTGATTTTTCTTGGGAGGCTCCCCCAAGCCCCGTCAAGACGTCAATCAGCAGCACCGCTATTATTGCTCTTCCACTGCGTTACAAGCGCTGCTCCGTTCCCCCGAAAGAGTCAAACACTTGCTTTTTATAACTGTGAGAGGATGCCTCCCCCAAAGCCTCCACTCACCGCAGTTTTCTGAGCCTGACCCGATTTACCCTTATCTACCCTTCTTGTTCTGTTTCTCATATTGGCAATGACCGTGCCAATAATTGATAGGGCCAGAAAGCGGGAATTTGAGTGAGAATCTACACGCAAGTGACCGATATTGAGTGATCGGATGTAACTCTTCAGTACAAACCTTACAGTACAAACGAACGATAATCGCTCATTTATGGAAGCGCTTGGATGAGTTGATCGATTTCGTCGCGCGAATTGTAGAGGTGTGGGGCGATCCGAAGGCGATCACCTCTTGGTGCAGTGGCGATGTTTTGTTGCTTGAGTCGTGCGTAGAGCGCCATCGCTGAGAGTCCGCCCGTGTGACGGATGCAAACTATCTGAGACTTCTCACCATTCGCGCGAGAACTGACGATCTGATACGGCTTGGTACGCAACCGCTCACAAAGATAATCAGTCAACTCCTCGAGATAAACAGCGATTCGCGTCGGACCGTATTCGTGCAGCAGATCCAAACTGGCTTTGAAGCCGTGAATCAACGCCGCTGGGCCGGTGCCAGTTTCCCAAGCGAGCGCGTCGCGGTTCCAGCCCTGTTCGAAGTTGGAATAGTCTTCCGGGTTCGGCACGCTGACCCAGCCGACTAACGTTGGCTGTATTCGCTCACGAGCGCGATCCGAAAGATACAAGTAACCGACGCCTTCCGGAGTCAGTAACCACTTATGACCGGCGCCTGCTGCGACGTCCACGAGTTCCGCGCCAACGTCGATAGGGATCACACCCAGCGACTGAATCACGTCCACCACCAACAGAGCATCGTGCTGCCGCGTGATGCGTCCGAGCCGTTCGAGGTCTGTTCGGAATCCTGACGCAAACTGCACGTGGCTGATCGCCACCACACGCGTCTTGTTATCGATCAAACCGGCAAGCTCGTTTAACTCAATTCGTCCGTCGCGCTCCTCGCACATGCGGACTTCAACACCGAACACGTCGCGAATGCGCAGCCATGGATAGATGTTCGACGGGAATTCGCGGCGAAAGGTAACTATGTTGTCCCCAGGTTTCCACGTCAGTCCGTTGGCGACCGTCGAGAGCCCATCCGATGTGTTTCGAACAAACGCAACCTGCTCCGGCCGCGCGGCGCCCAGCAGCCCAGCCAGCAGCGCGCGGGCACGCTCCTTTACTTCCAGCCAGCTAAGAAAATTCAGCGAGCCATTTTCGTGAACGTCTTTGAGTTGAGCTTCGACTGCCTGGATGGTCGTCGTGGGCGGCGGTGAGACCGCGGCATGATTCAAGTAAACCGCGCGCTGCGTGATTGGAAACAGCGCGCGCAATTCCGGCGTCATTGCATTAGTTTCCCGGTTTGCAGGTTAAGGTCTTTCCAACTCAAACTTCGCCCTGATCTCGCCGACGACGTCGCCCGGCCGGTTCAGCACTGGAAAGAACGCATAACGCGCTACCGCTTCCAGCGACTCATCTTTTAGCACGCCGAGCTGTCGCAACGTCTCAACAACCACTGTCGGCCGCGCGCGCCGGTCGTCGCCATCCTCGATCTTTAACGCCAGTCCCAAACCTCTCGGAAACTCTTCGCACGGCTTGATGCCCGCGGTGTAAACACCTTCCGCCCCGACCTTCGAAATCAAACGCCCGGGCGCTGCACGCATGATCTCCGTGTCGAGCCGGTCGGAAGTGCCGCCAATCAGTTCGGGATAAGAGCTCATCACGCGCACGATTCGCTCGCACGCCCGGCGCGTCGGTTCATCAAAACTCAGCGGCGGCGAAACCAATCGCACATACGCGAAGGCCATCGCCTTCAACGTCATCCCAAACACCGGAACCGCGCAGCCGTCTACCGCAACCGCCATGTCTTCAATCGGGACGCCCGTAAACTGCGCTACGGCCTTTCCGATCGCTAACTGCACCGGATGTTCGGGCCGGTTGTAAGTCTCGATTGGCGCGCCTAAATGAAGCGCGAGCGCCAACATGCCGGCATGTTTACCCGAACAGTTGTTATGCAGCGCGTTCGGCGCTTCACCACGCTCGCGAAGCACCCGTGCAGCCTCCACGCCGTACGGCTCGTGAACTCCGCACTTCAATGCTTCGGGACCGAGCCCGATCTTCTCGAGCATCGACGCAGCCAGCTCGGTGTGAATCGGTTCGCCGTTGTGCGAGGCGCAAGCCAGCGCGACTTCCCGATCCGTGAACCCAAACCGATCCGCCGCGCCTGAAACCAACAGCGGCAACGCTTGAAACGGTTTCGCTGACGAGCGTAGAAAAGTGATTGTGGTCTGGGGCGCACCCAAATGCGCCACCACATTGCGGTCGGGCTCAATCGCAATCACATGACCGCGATGCCACGACTCGGTGATACTACCGCGGCGGACTTCTACAAGTTGTTCAGCAGACATTTGCGCGAAATCTTAACACGCAAAGTCTACTGAACAAGGGTTTGTATTGTTGGTTTGGTCGGTCTAATACGCCGAAGGCGTTGCCGAATTCCAGCCCAGCGGTTGGAGCGAAGCGACTAACCCTGGGAACTTTGAAAAATATGGCGGTCATAACGCCGAAGGTGTTGGCCAACGCTTTCAGCGTTGAATCACTTCGTGGGTGGGTGGGTAGACCCAGGGTTGCGAGCAACCCTGGGCTAAAACTGGCCAACGCCTTCGGCGTTCAGGTTAAGACAATTAGTGGAGGGATTGTTATGAGCGCAGAGTGCGTTTCCTGCCGCCGAGACTAAGCACCGTGAGCTTTACGGTGCGCTTGCCAAAGCGCATCGCCTCACGCGAGCTCGGGGTCCAGATGTCGATGCGACGGCCGCGAACTAATCCGCCGGTGTCGGCTACAACATACTCGCCACTGTAAGAACCGGCTTCGATTCTGACACGCGATCCCAAAGGCAGGTGCCGCGGATCTGCCGCGATCAAGCCCTTTGCGACCATCTGTCCACTCGCGGTGCGTCCGCGCAGACTATATGCGGTGGCGACGTAAGCGGTCGGAGGTACAACGTAGTCTTCTTCTTCCGCCATGCTCTCGCCCAGAGTCCCGTGCGAAGAAACTTCGAGCGCAACTGGAGCAGCAGCATCGGCTAAAGCTGGCTTACTGTTTGGTTGTTGGGTTTGAGTTGGAAGGGTCTCCGCCGAAGAAGTACGAGCGGTAAACAATAAAGAACTGCTCAGAAGTGCTGCGCCTATCACCGCACTTCCGCTAAAAATTGAATAGACTTTCAAATTCGGGTCTCCTGTCCGAAGTTATCACCTGCCTTTCAGCGTCCTGCGCGAGTCCGTTCTTTCCTATGACTCGTCCCCTGGCTCTAGGAGTCTCTATGACGTCAGCCGAGGTTGGGGGCTTGCATCCTTGATGCGGTGCGCCGAAAGTACTTGCTTGTTCTTAAAAAGAAAAAACGAGCATTAAGCTCGTTATTCCGGGAAGGAGGCTAGCACACGGGTAGGGCAGAGGTCCAGCCGAACTGTGTTGATTTCGTGATAATTATTACTAAAAACGCATTGTTTTTACGTTGCAGAGTTAAAGCGCGAGGAAATTCTCGACGATCTTGCGGCCTTCAGGGTGGTCTTCGTCGAATAGTTCGGGATGGAATTGAACGCCGTAAACACGCCGTCCTTTCTGCTGCATTGCCTGGATCGCGCAGGTCTCGTTCGACGCGGTACAACGAAAACCATCCGGCAAATCCTTCACTTCGTCGCAGTGCGAATGCCAGACAGTGACGTTCGAGGGCAAGTCTTTGAACAGTCCTTCTCCGGTGTTGGCGATCGGGAAGAAGCCACGCTCGCGTTTGGCACCCTGGTAACCCTCGCCCGGTTCGAGCCGCTCCATCAATCCCACCTCCGAGCCGTACGCCAGCGCGATCTGCTGGTGCCCCCCACACACGCCGAGAATCGGTTGTGCCGCCCGCTTGATGACGTCAAACACTCCGGCCAGCGACTCCGCCGTGTAGTTGTCCCACGGATGGCTCTGGCCGCTGAGAATGATGTGCGACGGTTTCAAACTGCGCACGCGTTCGAGTGAAACGTTGTGAAAGGGTTCGGTGAGGATTTCCACGCCGGGAATCAAACGGCCGAGCACCGCGCGAATCTCACGCGGGCTGTCGCCTTGGCCGTTGATCGTGTTGTCGACGAGGTAAACCAGCAAGTTACTTCAGGCAGTATAGCTTTCCATTGAATGCGCCGATGTAAATTCGGCCTCCGAGTATCGCCGGAGTCGCATTGATATTATCACCGATCTTCAACTCGCTGATCGGTGAGCCGTCGGACGCGTTGACGGCATGTATCCACCCGGCTTTGTCGCCGAAGATGAGACGGCCATCGACCAGCGGCGACGTTCCCCAAATCGGGCCGCGTGCTTTGTAACGCCAAACGACCTCACCTTTGTCAGCCGTCAGGCAATACAGATGGCCATTGCTCGAACCGATGTGGACGCGCCCGTTCGCAACGATCGGGCTCGCCCAAAAGCCGCTGCGCTCTTTGGTCGTTCCGCCCACCGCCTGGTATTTCCAAACGAGTTCGCCGTTTGACTGGCGGAAACAATAGACGACGCCGTTCTCCGCCGCCGTGTAAACAAAACCGTTCGAAACCGCAGGTGTCGAATCGGAGTCGGCGCCGATTCGTGCTTTCCAAACTGTCGAGCCGTCGGCAAGATTCAGGCAAAACAGATCGCCCTGTTCGGTGCCGATATAGGCGCGGTCGCCGTCGACGGAAAAACTGCCTTCCATCGAACCGAGGCGCTCGGTCTTGTAAATGAGCGAGCCGTCCGCGAGATTCAACGCGTAGAAGAATCCGTCTTCACCACCGAAATAGACGCGGTCGTTAATCACCGCAGCGGAGCAGTCGACTTCAAAACCGGTCTTGTATTTCCAGATCAGCGAACCGGTGCGGGCGTCGATGCAGTAGATGTAGTGGTCGAGTCCGCTGGCGATCAGGCGGTCGCCGGCGATCGTCGGCGTCGCTTTCAGACTGTCTTCAGTTTTGTACTTCCAAACCAGGCTGCCGGTCTGTTTGTCGATGCAGTAAAGATTTCCGTCAGCCGAGCCGAAATAAACGTGCTGCTCGTCTACCGAAGGCTGGCCGGGCCAACTCGAACCACCCCACGGATCTTTGTGCAATCGTCCGCTTGTTCCCTTCGTTTCAAACTCCCAAACGATTTCGAGCGGTTCGTCAGACCACGGCCCGGTACCGTAAAAGTTGCGCGACTCGTTCCCGAGCCACGCCGGAACTGAAGTCGGGATTTTCGGCGGTGGTGGCGGCTGCGGTTTGGACTCGGTTCCCGAGATTTTTCCGCCGCAGGCAGAGAGACAACAGGACGCCGCAAGGAGGAAAGTAATGGGAAGAGTTTTTAGCACAATATCGTGTTCTGGAGCGCGGGCGGCTCGCCCGCATTCGTAGACTAGAGCTACTTCCGATTCTCGGCGGCCGAGCCGCCCGCGCTCCCCAACCAATCGCCTGTATAGACTAATTCAGCCGTTCCCGTGATCACAACTTCGCCGTCGGGACGCCAGTGAATTCTTACTTCGCCGCCTTCCATCACGACCCGCACGTCGCGGTCGGCTTTCTCGTTGATCATCGCCGCGACCGCGCCCGCGCACGAGCACGTGCCCGAAGCGGTGGTTTCGCCAACACCGCGCTCCCAAATTCGTAGCTCGATCAGATTTCTTTCGCGCACGCGAACGAATACGACGTTAGTGCGATCGGGAAACTGCGGATGGGTTTCGATGGTTTTGCCGAGGCGGCGCCAGTTCAACGCGTCGAAGTCGTCGACAAAGATGCAGCAGTTCGGATTTCCCATCTGCATCGCGGTGATTACAACGGGTTCGCCATCCACCGGGAGAACGTAACCCACGACTTGATCTAAAGCGGGCGCGATCGACATCGGAATGGAAGGCGAATCAAATTTCGGTCGCCCCAACTCCGACTCAAACAGGTATTTACCGGGTGCGACTTCTCCGCGCGGAAAGTACCGTTTCAAACCGGTCTTCGTGCTGAGGCGCAACTCGTCTTTCGACCACTGGCCGGCGTGATAAAGATACGCAACGGCGCAGCGAGTGCCGTTGCCGGAGAGTCCCGCCTCGCTGCCATCCGGATTGAAGATGCGGCAATTGAAATCCGCGTCTTCAGTTTCCGACTTGGAGATAACTGCGATGCCGTCACCGCCCGCACCGTAATGACGGTTGCAAATGCGGCGCGCGAAATCGCCGAGGTCGTCAACGTCGCGCAGCTCGGCGGCTTCGATTACGAGGTAGTCGTTTCCGAGTCCGTGAAACTTCGTGAATTTAGGGAGCATCTTTTGATTCGGGTTTGCCGTTGAACGAGGCGAGCAAGACTGCGATCGGATCGATGCAGGCGGCGCGCGGATCGACCTCGCGCGGATAGTTGTTCACCATGATTGAAAACGCGAGTTTCTCGCCTGCAGCGGTAGTCACGTAACCGGCAAGACTAGCAGCCGAACTCAACGAGCCGGTTTTCGCGCGCAGGTTGTTTTCAGCGGGCGTACCGCGCATCCGATTGCGCAACGTGCCGTCAACACCGGCGATCGGCAATGCATCGCGAAACACGTTCGCGAAGCGATGCTTGCTCATAAACGTCAGCAACTGCACTGTTGCCTCGGCAGTGATCATGTCGCCGCGCGAGAGACCCGAACCGTCATCCAGCACGAGGGCTTCGGGACGGATGCCGGCAGTCTTCAGAAACGACCTGACAGCTTCGAGTCCGAGCTGTTCGGAAGTGGGATTGGAGATCGCAATCGTGGTAGGCAGCGGTGATGATTTCCCGAGTGTTCGAAGGATCAGCTCGGTGTAGAGATTTTGGCTCGGTTTCAGAGTCTGCGCGGAGATCATGCTGAAGGGCGGAGACTGGATACTGGCGACCTCTTCCTGGGCCACGGATGGTGCGGATGACAGGGATGGAATAGCGACTTCGCCAGTGACTCGGGATTTACCAGTGACGACGACGCCTTTTTGCGCGAGCGAATTGCGCAACAGATAAACAAACAACAGCGCCGGATGCGAAATGCCGACGCCGGCTGTGTAACCGCGATCTTCCAGTGGAATACTACCGGTGATCGTGATCGTGTTTTCGTTGAGACCGCGATGAATCGAAATCTCGCGGCGCACGCCCTTCGCCGAGGTCGTGACGCGATTCACGATCGTTAACAACGGATCGGGCGGACCGGTTGTGATCAAAGCCGGTTGGCCCACCGCCGGACCGGGTTTGACGAACAGATCGAGCGCGTTGTCGTTGACGCTGAGCGGCGTGACTTCCGCGCCGTAGTACCACGTCAGGTCTTCCCATTCCCAGCCGGAGCCGTACTTTGGTCCAACGAAATAAGTTTCATCTCCGATCAGATCGCCTTCGACGCGTTTGACGCCCGCGGAAACGATGCGGTCTGCCAGATCGTTGATGCCTTTGAAGTAGTCGCCGTTGTTGAAGCGCGCTGCGAACGACGGATCGCCGCGGCCGTAGATGCGCAAGTCGCCGCGAATCACACCTGCTGAATCAGGCTTCCCGGGTGCGAAAACTGATGTGCTGAAACGATAGTCAGGCGTCAAACGATCGAGCGCAGCCGCGACCGTGTAGATCTTCATGTTCGAGGCCGGACGCAGAAGTTTCGCTGCGTTTTCTTCAAACACGATGCGGCCGTTGTCGAGTGAGACGGCTTTAACGCCGACCATCGCCGGAGCCAGTTCCGGTTTCGCCAGGATCTCTGAAATCCGTGTTTGTAACTCGGCCAGAGTCTTTGGCGCCGTTTGTGCGCTTAACGGCGTTGCAAGAACAAGAAGAACTAAGAGTATTGAGATTATTCGTCGCGATCTGTTCATAGTCTCGTCATCAACTCACCAAAACGCGGATCCTCACGGAGTGAAGCAAGGTTCGGATCGTTTTCAAAACACGGCTTATTCCCGTTGCCGAGCGAGGCCGATCGTTCGAGCCACTCGAATGCATCGTTAGGTAAACCCTCGAGCGCGTACACGGAACCGATCGAGTAACTGATGTCCGCGTCGACTTCGCCGTTTCGTTTCACGTCGCCACTTAGTTGCGCGAGCGCCTCGTCGTGCTTGCCCTGCGCGCTCAAAAACATCGCCATGAACGGCCGAATGCCGTGCATGTTTGGATGCTTATCGACTACGCCTCGCATCAACGTGGCGGCTGCGTCGGTCTGGCCTGTGTAATACAAACCGAGCGCGCGGAACGTTTGGACCAGAGCGTTGTCGGGCTCGCCGGCGTTGTCGAGCTGCCGGAAGACCTCGTCGAAATTGCCGAGGTACATGTAGACGAGCGCGCGGCTGTAACTCGCCACAACGTGTGCAGCCGGATCGAGCCGTACGAGGCGATCGTAACTGTGCAACGCTCGTCCATACTCGCCGTCCAAACGATGCAGCATCGCTTTGACGAAGTGGACCACCGGCTCGTTCGGCGCTTCCTTGCGCGCGCGGTTGACCTCTTCCCACGCCTTTTCTTTCCGGCCGCGCCACAGGTAGACAAACACCATCAGCATGCGCGCTTCGAAAAGGTTTGCGTCGATCTCCAGTGCCCTGTGAAAAGCTTCTTCCGCGCGTTCGTAATCTTCCACGCCGCCAAACCCCTTGAAGACGCGGTTCACGTAACACGCGCCGATGCCGTCGTGTGCCAGCGCGAAGTTTGGATCGAGCTCTATCGCACGTTCGAAATGTGCGATCGCCGCGTCGCAGTCTTCGCGCGCCAACGTGCGGAAGATGAAACGCGCAAACAGATCGCGTCCGCGCAAATATTGTTCGTAGGCCGCCGGGTTTCGCGTAGCAGCCTTCCCGATGTCCGACTGCTCGGCCGGGCTCAACTCAACCCGCAAACCCTCGACGATGCGCTGCGCGATCGTGTCCTGGAGCACGATGATGTCTGACGCGGCGGTGTCGATGCGATCGCTCCACAACAACTCGCCGGAGGTGACGTCGATCAACTGCGCGGTGACGCGGAACCGTTCGCCCGCGTGAATGAAGCCCGCGGTCAACACCGCACTCACGTTCAACTCTTGCCCGATCTCTCGCGGATCTCGTTGCTGTCCCTGGTAACGCGCAATCACCGACGAAGGCCGCACGACGAGCGAGCGCACCCGCGCCAACTCGGTGATCACTGCGTCGGCCAGCGAGAACTCGTAAAAACTCGCGCCCGGATCGTTCGCGAGGTTGCGGAAGCAAAGAATCGCGAGACTCTTCTTCTCCTGATCGGCGACTGTTGTGAAGGGTGTTTCGTGTATTTTTGAAGGTGTATTGAGGTTTGGCGAGGTCGTTGGGGCTTCACTGCGTGTAATCGACTTGAGCCAGCGTACCGCGCGCGACACCGGATTTTTTGCTCCCGCCAGATGACGCGGTGGTTCCGGCGCGACGCCCTGATAGGCAACGGCGCCGGCATCGACTTCTTGAAGCACCTGTCGCAGCTCGTTGCGAAAGTTCTCCATGTTTTGGAAACGATCTTTCGGTTCCTTTTCCAGCGCGCGATCGATGATCTGTTGCAGGTGTTGAGGAATTTGACTGCCGCGCAACTCCGGAATCGGACGCGGCGGATCGTGCAGCACTGCGTGACGCACGTCGATCGTCGTTTTACCGCGAAAAGGCCACGTGCCGGTGAGCATTTCGTAAAGCAGCACGCCGAGCGAAAAGATGTCGGCGCGTTTGTCGACGCGATCGCCGCGCGCTTGCTCCGGCGCTGCGTAGGTCGCGGTGCCGTAGGGAACGCCAACTTCGGTCAGTTCCGTGTGATGAATTCCTCGTGTGGCAGCTTGATCGTCGTCGAGAAGTTTAGCCAAACCGAAGTCGAGCACCTTCACCTGGCCGGAGGATGTCACCATCACGTTGCCGGACTTGACGTCGCGATGAATGATGCCTCGGCTGTGCGCGGCGGCGAGTGCGTCCGCGACCTGTAAACCGATCAGTAGGGCAGTCTTTAATTCGAGCGGACGGCCGCCGACGAGTTGGCGCACGTTCTTGCCCTCGACGTACTGCATGGCGATGAAGTGCATGCCGTCATGTTCGTCGAGATCGAAGATGGTGCAGATGTTTGGGTGGTCCAGTGACGAAGCGAGACGCGCTTCGCGTTCGAAGCGTTTGAGGTTTGCTTCCTTCGCGCTCAGTTCGGGCGGAATGACCTTGATAACCACGGTGCGGCCGAGTTTGTTATCGACCGCTTTGTAGACTGCTCCCTGACCGCCCACGCCGAGCTTCTCCGTGATGCGATAGTTGCGAAGAGTCTTGCCTATCATGGCTTTGTGTTATCCACAGATTACACAGAGGATTTTGAATCTGTGTTATCTGTGGATGAAGAACGAAGTCACCCAAACGTGGCGAGCAGTTCGCTCGCGGTGGCGGTTGCGGTGCCGACTTTGCCGACTACGATTCCGGCGGCGTGGTTTGCGAGCGCGGCTGCTTCGAGCATCGTGGCGCCGGCTGCGAGCGCACCCGCGAGCGTTGCGATCACGGTGTCGCCTGCGCCGGTGACATCGTAAACTTCACGCGCTGCTGTTTCTACATAAACCGGTTCCCGGCCCGCTTCCAGCAACATCATGCCGCGATCCCCACGCGTGATCAGCACGGCGTCGCAACCGAGCTTCTCTTGAATGATCTTCGCCGCGTTGTGCGAACCGTCGTCAGAATGATCTTCCGTATCGCTCATGCGCAACGCTTCGAGATGATTCGGCGTGACGAGCGTTGCCGGCCGATACCCATTGAAATTGCGCAGCTTTGGATCGACCAACACCGGCACGCGCTCGTACGCAAACGGCAGCACCTCGCGCAAAATCGACGGCGTGATCACGCCCTTGTCGTAATCAGAAACAACAAACGCATCCGCAGCCGCCAGCTTCTCTTTCAAACACGCAACGATCTGCTGTTCGAGTTTCCCATCAACCGGCGTCCGCGACTCACGATCCGCTCGCACCACCAACTGACTGTGCGCCACAATACGCGTCTTCGTGGTCGAACGCCGCGACTCATCGACAATAACGCCAACGTCTCCACCGGAATTGAGTTGCCGCAACTCATCGCGAATGCGCCCGCCGGCGTAATCGTTTCCAACCACGCCAACAACCCAACCATGCGCGCCGAGCGCGATCAAATTCGCCAACACGTTCGCGGCGCCGCCGAGATGGACCGACTCGCGCCGCACATCCACCACCGGCACCGGACCTTCAGGCGAAATGCGCGTGACGTCGCCCCAGACAAACTCGTCGAGCATCACGTCGCCCAACACAAGCACTTTACGCTCGCGAAGCGTTTGCAGGATTTCGGAAGCGCGAGTTTTTGTCAGTTGAGACATCGTTCGATCGCGGCGGCAACCTTCGTCACCGGCACACGCAGAATACACTCGGGCTGCGGAAACTTCTCGCAAAAATAGCCGTGACAAGGCTGGCAAGGCAGCTCTTCAAACACAACCTCCGCCTTCGTGCGGTTCCACGGCCGCCAGTGCGCGACGTTTGACGAACCGAAAACTACAACCGACGGCGTTCCGACTGCGGCGGCGATGTGGGCGATGCCGCTGTCGTTGCCGACGAACACGCGCGATCGCGCGGCGAGCGCAGTGACCTCAGGCAGCGACAACTCGAGCGAAAGCACGTGAACCGAAGATTCGTTGAGCAACGTGTCGATTATTCCCAGTTCGTTTGGCGCAGCAATCGCTACCGGCGCCAAGCCGCGCTCCGCCACAAATTCGGCGACGCGCGCAAAGTTCTCGGTGGCCCAACGCTTCGTCTCGAACGCAGCCGCGGGATGAATCAGCGCGATCTGTCGATCGGCTAATCCCGCATTAGCGAGCTGCTGGTTAACGGATTCAACCGCGCCCGGCGAGACACCTAACTCTGTTCGCGGCTTGTCGCTCACCGGCACGCCGGTCCAGCCAAGCAACGCGAGTTGCTGTTCGACGGAATGCGTTTTCTGTTGTCCCCAAAGTAATAACGGCGAAGGTACTAAGTCCGTGTGAAGATTTGCATATTGATAGGTTTTAAATCCCACCCGATGTCGCGCACCGCTTGCGCGCGTTAAGAACGTTGCGGTCGTGCCGCCGTGAAGGTTGTAGACCACGTCGTAGCGCTCGGCTCGCAACTCACGTGCGACCCGTGCGCGCGTCATAAATCCGCCGCGCTCGAGCACGATCACGTTGTCGACGTATGGATGATCGGTGAGCAACGGCGCGACCCAGTCTTCGACGAGTATGTCGACCTGTGCCTCAGGTAAGAACCGCTTCAAAGCAAAGAGCGAAGGCGTTGCCAGCACGGTGTCGCCAATCGAGCGGAGCCGAACGACGAGCACGCGCTTGACCGATTCCCAATCCCAGCGAGCCGGCGCGAGGGGTTCCGGCGAATCTTCTTCCGCGAGGACGAAGCCCGACTTTGTCTCCACCACGCGTGGTCGCGGAGACTGCTCAGCAATGTCGCGCAGGCTGTTCATCAGTTCATTCTTCGATCGTGGCTTCGTCGATGAGCATGACCGGGATGTCGTCGCGAATCGGGTAGACGCGCTTGCACTCGACGCACTTTAACGCGTCGCCGGCCGGTTTTAGTTCCACTTTTGCTTTGCAAGCCGGACAGGCGAGTATTTCCAAGAGTTCCTGACTAACTGCCATTGGCAAGACCTTTCTATGTACTGCGGAAAGTGACAAAAGCTTAACACAAAGGCACTCGCTTGCTCGATGAGCGGCGCTGTGTTAGTGATCGGCCATCGATGTCTTTGGAATTCGCATTACAGTACGCCTGTCCGTTGCGGGCAAATTATTCTGAGCGGCACCTGCGCGAGTGGGGACGTTTGAGCAGTTTGCACGCGAAGTTGACCACGGGAGACGCCGGCGCGCCGACGGTCGACAAGATCGAGTGGGTGGAAAAAGCGACGCCCGAGATCGAGCAGATGCAACAGGCGACGAGTATCTGCGCGCAGTGTCCGGCGTGTTTGCCGCTTGGGATTGCGGGCGACGGCGAGTCGGTCGGGTGCCTGGGCCGGATCAACTATCCGATTGAGGCGGTGTTTGAAAAGTTTCTCGCGGACCGTGTGCAACTTTCGCTCGACACGCTCGATAAAGACGACCAGCCGCGGTTGTTGCGTATTCTTGTCGACCCGGAGAGCCCGTTCGATGGCGAGGCGACGAAAGAATTGCGCCGCGTTGTGACCGAGGAGGGGTTGCGCTTTTTTGAATTGCGCGTGCCGATCGGGTTGACGCGCGAGGCGGCGAGGCTCACGACTGACAACGTTTTTGATCTACTGGCTGGCTTCCGTTCGGAAGATAGCCAACAAACCACGTACACACGCGAGCTGCCGTTCGAAGCCGCCGCTGATTACTACGACTTTCTCGACCTGCTGCTTCGGAACGAACTGAGCCAATCCGAAATCTCGCGCCTCACCGCCCGCAGCCGAAACTACACACAGTTCCTGCGTTTACTCACGGCAATTGAAAAAGCCGAAGCACTGCAAACGCGATTGTTAATAGACTAAGTTTTACTGCTTCTTCTCGTCGAGGAGGCGGAGCGTGTCGAGGATGAGGTTTGTGTTGCTGAGCGCTTCGATCCGGACGGGGAATTGCTCGACGGTCTTTTGGAACTCAAACGTGCCGGTCGTGATCTCTACCACCTTTTGAAAGCCCTTGTCAGCAGTTTCACCCGCACACGATGCGTCGACGATCCGGCCGTCGTTGAACTTCACCTTGCCTTCCGGTCCCTTGCCGGCCAGGGTTAAGACACCGTTGAGCCGGGCGTTTTCGATTACCTGGATCGCGTCGAAGACGCTGATCGCGCTGAGGTCGCCTGCGAGTGTGAAGTGTTTTCGTTCAAAAACGGGCTCGGCGGCTGCCGGAGTAGGTTTGAGATCTGGCCGACGGGCACGGCGAATGGCTTCCAATCCACCGGCGATGTTGATGCGTTCGTCAAGCGTTTTGGCTTCGAGGAGCCGGTCGTGAGCGGTATCAAAGTCTTCGCGTTCGATGTAAATGCTTGCCAGGGCGAGGCATTGGCGGGCCGCTTCCTCTTTATGTTTTTGACCTACATAGACTTCGCGGAGGCGCTCGCGCAACTGGATTGAGCGGCTGTTCACCTCGAGCGCGGTGCGGAGGCGCTTGATGGCGCGTTCCGGAGCCTGGTATTTCATGAACAGCTCGGCGTCGAGCAGGGCTGCCTCGACCTCGCTGACGTGCTCGGATTGTGAGTCAGTGACTGGCATTTGCGGGAAAAACCTCCGACTTGCGGCCAAACGTGAGTTTATCACAACGAAATGAGCTGTTTTTTCGTAACAATACGCGTTGACAAATATAGGGATGCAAACTGCGGGGGCAGGAAGACATCAGAAGTAGTTGGAAGGTAGTAGGAAAATGAACCAGCGATGGATGAAAAGACGAATTGAGCGCTCGCGAGCTCGCTGTACCACAGATAAACAGGAACCAGGACAGATTGAACATAGCTACCTGGTCTTTCGAGAGTTGTCGAAAAGCAATCTCTTGACCTCTGGTTTGACGCCGAAGTTCAGTAGCAGTCCTACCTCGATATCCGTGGCGCGTAAGTAGTTAAGCCGTTGAGCCTGGTGCGAACCGTCCAAAGCTCGCACCGCCTGTAGCTCAAGCAGAACGCTCCTCTCCACCAGCATATCGCCTTCGAAGTATCCAACCTGTTGGCCTCGAAACCACACTGGAATTGCGAGCGGCCAACAGGCGTGAAGCCCTGCCGTTTGGAGCGCCAATCCTAAAGATCTTTGGTAAACGGATTCGAGAAATCCGTGTCCTAGTTCATTGTAGACGTCGTAGAACACACCAATAATCTTGTAGGTAAGTTCCTTGTCCATTTCTAAAACTCCGCGCGTAAGCCGAGACGCAGTTGGCGAGGGCGTCCGGTGCGTGTCGCCAAGAAGAGGGATTCAGCGGATGATTGTGTGAAGTTGATGAACTCAGAACCAAAACTGAAGACCGTCTTGTTAAGCACGTTGTCGAATTCGATCGACGAGCGGATACGCGCGCGTTTTATTTGAAAGTCACGCGTTACGTTCAAGTCGAAAACGAAGAGTCCCGGACCGCGTCCGGCGTTGCGTGGAAGGTTTCCGGATTGACCAAGCGGCGGCAAACTGAAAGCTGCCAGCACAGAAGCGTCGAGTGGTTCGCCGGGTTTGCGCCAGCGCAACAGACGAAGATCGCCTGAGTAGTTAGGACGATCGTTACTAACGTCGTCGAGGTTGCGGTCGATTCCACTAAGAGAGATGTTGAAGGGCGCCTCAGACGCTACGCGCCAGATCGGTGATAGTGTTAGACCACCAAGGTAGCGCGGCAGGTTGAGGCTGCCGGATAGTACAAACCGATGCCGCCGGTCGAGCAAACTGCGCGAGCGTTCGGCGCGAAAGTCTCCGGGCACGAGCGCGTCTGATGTATTAACGATGCCATCGTCAACCAAACTCGAAAGCGTGTAACCGGCGCGGAACATCAATCCGTGCAATCTGTCGCCTGCATCGAAACGCTTGCGCAACTCCACGGTGAGCCCGCGATAGAAACTATTCCCGGCAGAGATCAATTGCTCGATCTCGCCACGACTCGGATCGGGCCGCAAATGATTGATCGCCGCCAACGCCGCATCGAGCATCGTCGACGACGTGCTCGTCAGATTCATCACGGACACCGGAACGCCAAACTCGATCACGCGCCCGACAGTGTTTGGATTTTCAGGATTGAACACCGCGTGACCAAACCTCACTAACTCACCTGCATTACCGGAATTGAAAAGGGGCCGTGTCGTTGTGACCGGATTGGCGAAGTTAGCGAAGTCGCGTGAAGTTAGAAATTCAGTGAAGTTGTTGTAGCCGTGCGGCAGGACCGGAGCGTTTGCGTTGAACTCGCGCCAGAGATGTATGCCGCGCGTGAAACTAAAGTTTGCTTCGATGGAATAGCCACGGCCCAGGTCGTGTTCTACACCCGCGTTGAATTGATAGCTCTCCGGAATCCGCAACGCCGGATCCAACCGTCGTAAGAAATCGCTGTTCAAAACGCCGAACTGGCGGACCAACTCTGAATCAGCGCGCAAAGTGCCGGGGAAGCGAAGGTTGGCCGCGATGAAAGCGCGTCGCTGCTCTGCGGTCATTACTTTGCCCGTGAGCGGATCGCGTAGCGCGTTAGTGTCAAAGAAGCGTTGTTGCTGGCCGAGTGTGAAGTCGTCGATTGTACGGAGCAGCGGACGGTTATAGAAGAGTCCTCCGCCAAGCCGGAGGACGATCTTCGCGGATTGGAAAGGCGAATAGGCAACGGAAAAACGTGGACCGAAATTGTTTGGGTCGTGAAGAATTGTTTCGCGTTCATAGCGCAGGCCGTAGCTGAGAAGCACACGCGGATGTATTTGCCACTCGTCCTGCACGAAGAAACCGGCATACGTGTTCGTTTGTGTCGATGAGCTCTGAAAATTCTGCCGGTAACGGCTCGGAATACCGGCCAGAAAATCACCGGCACCCGCGAAGCTGAACGTACCGGTAAGGTCCGTCAGATCGATAAAAGTCGAGCGAACATGGTGAACATCCACGCCAAACTTAAGCGAGTGATCTCCGTTAACAACCGACAGTATTTCCTGTAGCTGGGCCCTGTGTTCTCGCCGGTCGCTACCACCTAACGTCGATGAACCAGCCACAAGCGTGCCAGAGAAAGCTGGATCGTTCAGTGTGATTAGAACGACCGGTTTGTCGCTACTGCGCGCTGCAAACGAAGGCGCCAGCCGCGAATATTGGAGACGCAGTTGATTAACCACTCGTGAGGAGAAGACAAAGTTGTCAGAGTACGACAGCGCGTCAGAGTGGCGTGTTCGTGCTTGCACCGAGTCGGCTAAACGATTGCCGCCATTGAACTGCCGCAGATTGGTGAGACGTCCGGCTTGATAAACGAACGCGCCGTTGTGCGTTTCATTGAACTGATGGTCCACACGCGCGGTGATGCTCGTGTTCGTCAACGGCGTGCTGAGCGATGAAATAAACGGCGCGACTTCCGCCGCCAGCAGTGGTGGCTCGACTTCTTCGAGACGACGCGCGCTGAGGTTCGTTGGCGCGGGTAGCAAATAGCGATCGTTCTGAGCGACAGGCACCAATGTATCAATGAGAGCGCTGTCGAGCGTCTCGCTTTGCTCATAAGAAACAAAGAACACTGTGTTCTTCGCTTTGCGCGGAGACAATAGCGGTCTGCTAAAGATCACGAGTGGGCCACCGAACGCAAGCCCTGCTACATGATCTTGAAGCGGCAACCTGGCGAGGCCGAGCGAGTTGTTGCGAAAGGTGTTCGCGTCGAGGGCTTCATCACGGAAGAAGTAAAAACCGCTGCCGTGAAACTCGCGCGCGCCGCTGCGCGTTCGCAAGTTCACACGTCCGCCCGATGCACGGCCGTACTCAGCCGAAAACTGATTCGTAATCACCTGAACTTCCGCGACCGCCTCTAACGAAGGTTGAAAACGTTCGCGTGCGGCGCGGTCGTCATTGTTATCGAGCCCGTCGATCGTCAGGTTGTTTGAATAAGCCGGTGCGCCCGCAAGCGAAAACAGTCCCGCTTCTTCAGGCGTGTTTGCCGGGCTGCTGTTGCGATCTTCGGCGAGATCGCGAGTTGAGAGCGGCTCTTCCGTCACGCCCGGCAACGTGAAGACCAGATCGAGCGGAGAACGTGTGACAAGGGGTAGCGACTTCGTGTCTGCTACGTTGAGGGTTGCTCCAGTGACAGTTCGCCTTATATCGACGACCGGTGTTTCCGCTGTCGTGATCACCACTGGTTCCGCAACGACCGTTGACGGAATCAGCGTGACATCAAACTCCAAACTCTGACCTGAAAGCGTTGCGACATTTTCGATCTGTTGCGTCGCGAAGCCCGGAGCGGAAATGCGAACGAAGTAGCTGCCGGGTTCGAGCTGGATTAATCGGTAACGACCTTCAGCGGTGGTTGTCGCTTTGCGTTTAAGTCCAGTTTTGGACAGTGTCGCTTCGACTTCTGCGGTTGGAATAACAGCACCGTTCTGGTCTGTAACACGACCAGTGATTGCCACGGTGTCTAAATCTTGCGCACCAACGACTTGAAAAGTGAACAGAAAGAACGCTAGAAGCGTGAGACGTGAGGTCATTTTGTAAACTCCTGCTGAGATGTGAGGAAAACGCGCAGGAATTTACCACTAGCCTAAAAACAGATCAACTATGCGATGATCGTCGCCGCAATGCAGCCGAACGTGAAAGCGGCACAAGCGATTCCGAACCTTCCGGCACCGACTCGAAGTTCGTCAGCTCATCCGCATGCGTTTGCAGGTACTTGAAAAACCGCTCAAACTCCGCCTGCATCGCGTCCATCTTCTCCCGCATGTTGAGAATGATCTCCACGCCCGCGAGATTCACTCCCAAGTCGCGCGTCAAAGAAAGTATCAGCTCCAATCGCTCGAGGTCCGGATCCGTGTACAACCGCGTGTTGCCTTCAGAGCGCGAAGGCTTCAGCAATCCTTCACGCTCGTAAAGCCGCAGCGTTTGCGGATGAATGCCATACTGATCCGCCACCGCGCTGATCGTGTAGGTTTTCGGTTTGCGACTCATAACATTTTCGATTGTCGATTTCCGATTGTCGATTTGAAAAGAGCCGTGCCGTTAGCGCTCAATCGGCAATCAAAAATCAACAATTACTCCAGCCCCATCTCGACGCGTGGATTCGTCGAGTTTAACTTCGAATACTCACGAAGCAACTCTTTTGTCTCTTCCGAGATCACTTTCGGCAACGTCACCTGCACTTCCACAAACTGGTGACCCTTCGCGCCCGGATTGCGCAACGACGGCGCGCCACGATCCCGCAAACGAAACTTCTGCCCCGACTGTGTGCCCGGCGGAATGCGCAACTGCGACTTGCCCTCAACAGTCGGCACTTCGATCTTCGCGCCCAACGCTGCTTCCGGAACAGTGATCGGCACGGTCACATAAATGTTGTCGCCTTTGCGCTTGAAGTACTTGTGCTCGCCGACGTTCGTGATGATGTGCAAATCTCCCGGCTGCGCACCCATACGTCCACCATGTCCTTTGGCGGGAATGCGAACACGCGAACCCGTTTCAACACCAGCCGGAATGCGCACCTTCACCGTCTCGTTCTTCGGCATCACGCCTTTGCCGTGACAAAGCGAACAAGGCGAACGCCTGCGGCCCGTGCCGCCGCAGTCCGTACAATCCTGCGCGAATCTCAAACGCCCACCGGCGCGCTGCACCTGGCCCGTGCCTTTGCAGGTCGAACAAACAACCACTGGTCCACCTGTATCACCCGCACCGTTACAACGCGAACACTGCTCAGAACGATTGACAGTGAGGTTTGTGGTTAATCCTTTGATTGCTTCCTCAAACGTGAGGCTCAGCGGCATCTCGATGTCCGCGCCTCGCACTGGTTGCGGACGCGGCGGTTCTTTTTCCTTCGCCGCGCCACCGCCGAATAGATCCGCAAAGATGTCGCGGAAACTGCTGCCCGCTCCGGCGCTACCGCTCGTCGAACCACCGCCCCAATCAAATCCAGTGAAATCAAAACCCGGACTGGTGCGCCCGCCGCCGCCTGATGGACCAGCACCGCGCGCGGCTGCATCCGCAAGGTTTTCCGAATATTGCCCGAAACGATCGTAAACGGAGCGCTTCTTCGGATCGGAAAGCACGTCGTGCGCTTCGGACATGAGTTTGAAACGCTCCTCGGCGGCTTTGTCGCCGGGGTTCACATCCGGATGATACTTGCGCGCCAAACGCCGGTAAGCCTTCTTGATTTCTTCAGGCTTCGCGTCGCGCTTGATGCCTAGTATTTCGTAGTAATCCTGTTTTGCTGCCATCTAGTTATTTTGACGAAAAGGCGGAGGGTACAACTTCTCCGCCTTCACCGCCAACCGAACATTCGACCTGTTCTTACTTGTTTTCGTCAACGTCAACATACTCAGCATCGATCACGTTGTCGTCGCCACCGCCTGAGGACGAAGCGCCCGCAGCCGAAGCCTGCTCTCCGCCGGCCGTTTCAGATCCCGCTGGCGGCGCTTGTTGATACAACGCTTCCGCCAGTTTGTGCGACGCAGTCTGCAATTGATTGAAAGCTTCGTTGAGTCTTTCAACTCCGCCTTCAGCCAACGCTTTCTTCGCCTCGGCAATCGCCGATTCAACTTCGCCGGCAACCGCTCCGACTTTCTCGCGATTGTCGGAAAGCGTCTTCTCCATCTGATAGACAAGTCCATCGAGACGGTTGCGCGCTTCGATCTCTTCACGCTTGCGAGCATCGTCGGCAGAATGCGACTCCGCATCGCGCATCATCTTGTCGATCTCATCCTTCGACAGACCCGAAGAAGCCGTGATCGTGATCTTCTGCTCGCGGCCCGTGCCCATGTCTTTCGCTGACACGTTCACGATGCCGTTGGCGTCGATGTCAAAAGCAACTTCGACCTGCGGCATGCCACGCGGTGCCGGTGGAATACCAACGAGGTGAAACTTGCCGAGTGTGCGGTTGTCACCAGCCATCGGCCGCTCACCCTGAAGCACGTGAACTTCAACTGACGTCTGGTTGTCGGAAGCGGTGGAGAAAATCTCCGACTTCCGCGTTGGGATCGTCGTGTTTCGCTCGATCAGCTTGGTGAACACTCCACCGAGCGTCTCGATACCGAGGCTCAGCGGCGTAACGTCGAGCAACAGGATGTCAGTCTTTTCACCCGAGAGCACGCCCGCTTGCACGGCCGCGCCAATCGCGACGACTTCATCCGGATTCACGCTCTTGTTTGGCTCTTTGCCAAACATCTCTTTCACGATTTCCTGGACCTTCGGAATGCGGGTCGAACCACCGACTAACACCACTTCGTCGATCTTCTTTGCATCGACGCCCGCGTCCTTCAACGCAGTTTCTACTGGACCACGAAGCCGCACCAGGATCGGATCAACCAACTGCTCGAACCGCGCGCGCGTCAGTTTCATCGCAAGGTGTTTCGGACCAGATTGATCCGCGGTCACGAACGGGAGATTAACTTCCGTTTCCATCGTGCTCGAGAGCTCGATCTTTGCCTTCTCCGCAGCTTCCTTCAAACGCTGCAAGGCCATCTTGTCGTTCGAAAGATCGATGCCCTGATCTTTCTTGAACTCGTCGATGATCCACTCGATCAGGCGCTCGTCGATGTCGTCACCGCCGAGGTGCGTGTCGCCGTTGGTGGACTTCACTTCCACAACGCCTTCGCCGACTTCGAGGATCGATACGTCGAACGTACCACCACCGAAGTCGAATACTGCGATCGTCTCGTCTTTCTTCTTGTCGAGACCGTAGGCCAGCGCGGCGGCCGTTGGCTCGTTAACGATACGCATCACTTCAAGACCGGCGATCTTACCGGCGTCTTTCGTGGCCTGACGTTGCGAGTCGTTGAAATAAGCCGGCACCGTGATCACGGCTTTGTCGACCTTTTGACCGAGATAGTCTTCAGCCGACTGCTTCATCTTCTGGAGAATAATTGCCGAGATCTCCGGCGGGCTCCAATCCTTGCCTCCCGCGCTGATTCGCACGTCGCCGCCACTGCCCGCGCCCTGAACTTTGTATGGGACCTGTTTGATCTCTTCGCTAACTTCGTTGTACCGGCGTCCCATGAACCGCTTAATCGAATAAACAGTATTCTCCGGATTGGTTACCGCTTGGCGCTTGGCCACCTGACCAACGAGGCGGCTGCCATCTTTGGTGAAGGCCACGACCGACGGCGTGGTGCGGCCACCTTCCGAGTTGGTAATGACGGTGGGCTCGCCACCTTCCATCACTGCAACCACCGAGTTGGTAGTTCCAAGGTCAATTCCAATAATCTTGCTCATCTTCTTTTAGTCTCCAAACCCTTCGGGATAACATTCGGACCCGTTATTCAGCTTTGCTTTAGCTTTGACTTCGAGGCGCCGGAGGAGGCCTATCAATAAGGAATCGACCACTCACGCTACTGCACTCGAGTTGAACGCCGGGACAATATAATACCTGAGTGCCTTGTTGTCAACTTTGATTGAGTGTGTTTCCTTCGGAGCGGCGGTCTTCGTTGACGAGTTTGGAGACGAAAAAGACGTAGTGAGCGCCGGAAAGGACGGCAAAGGCGAAAACGGTCGCGTAAATCGTGGGCAGGTACCAGCCCGTGCCGTACGGAACGCTGGCGGCGAACATGATCACCCCGATCGCGACGATCTGGACGGTCGTGTTTATTTTCCCAAGCATCGACGGCCGGAAGCCACGAAAACCGGTAACGACGTTGATGGCCGCGGCGCCGACGAGGATAAAAACGTCACGGCTAATGACGGCCACAGTTACCCAGAACGGCACCGGCAGGTGCGACGGCAAAGGCTGCGGAAACACCGATCGCATCGACAAGACAACAAACGCCGTGACCAGCATCAACTTGTCGGCAATCGGGTCGAGAATCGTACCAAGCTGCGATTTCTGATTGAAACGCCGGGCCAGTAGCCCGTCGAGACCGTCAGTAACGCCGGCCAGAATGAAAACGCCCAAGGCTGGAAGGAATTTTTGATAGAACAGCAGCGAGACGAAGACCGGGATCAGGACCATCCGAAACACAGTCAGCAAGTTCGGAACGGTAATAATCCGAGATGACACGGTAGGGAGCAGTTAATTACTGCGTAATTCGAGCAAAGAGATTTCGGGTGGGCAACCGTACCTGATGGGTAACACGACGGTTCCCAAACCCCGGTTGACGTAAATTTGTGTATTTCCCTGGCGCCAGAGGCCTTTTAGCAAACGCTTGTTTGGTCTGGCCGACGCGCGTTCGCCGCGAATCGCGACCTGGCCGCCGTGTGTGTGGCCACTCAAAACGAGATCGACTGAACCACGAACCGCGCGGCGGAGAACGATTGGATTGTGCGCCAGCAGCAGCTTCATCTCGTCTTTGCGGGCTCCTGCCAAAGCTAATGAAATGTCTTCCAGGCCGACCATCGAATCGTCAACGCCGGCGAGCCAGAAAGCCGCGCCGTCTTTCTCGAAGCGCATGCCCTCATTGACCAGCATGTGGATTCCTTCGGCGCGGAAAAGGTCAGTAATCAGAGCCGCGTCGACCCAGTGGTCGTGATTGCCGAGTACGGCATAGACGCCGTAACGGGCTTTCAATTTACCAAGCATCTCGGCACAGGGCGCGGCGTAGTGGCGCTCTTTCGAGATGTAGTCGCCGGTCAACGCCACGATGTCCGGTTGAAGCCGGTTGGCTGTTTCGACCGCGCGTTCGATCTGTTCAGGGTTCGAAAACGGACCGTGATGAACGTCGGAAAGCTGCACGACGCGGAAACCGTCGAAGGTTTTCGGCAGTCGCTTGAGCTGAATTCGTTTGTGCTCGATCGTGAGCATGTAAGGCTCACTGAGCGCCGCGCGTGCAACGTGTGACAGGCTGAGAGCCAGGGAACGCAACGGAGTTGGAGGCCGCTTGGTACCGCCATAGGGCGCGACACGTCCGCGTTGGTTCCATCTGATAGGGGCTGCCATATTTTTCAGAGGTTATACGACGCTGCCTGCCGGGGGCGTCTTTTTGGTGGGGCGCATTATAGAGACCTGAATCCGAGGATGCAACCGAATGGCGGTTATACCTGTTCGCACGTCCTGCTCAGGTTTGTGTCATAATCCGTCGCTTCGACCAAAAACCTAATGGAGCCAGCAACTTCACATCACCTCGACCCTACGGTTCTGATTGGCGTGGCAGTTATTTTGGTTGCCGCCAAGATAGGCGGTGAGATATTCGAACGGCTCAAGCAGCCGGGGGTGTTGGGTGAACTGGCTGCGGGTATCGTGATCGGCAACCTCGTCCTGTTTGGGTTTACCGGCGCAGAACCGTTGAAAACGAACGAAACGATTGCCGCCCTCGCCGAGCTAGGCGTGATCATCCTGTTGTTTGAAGTGGGTTTGGAATCGGACCTGAAGGAAATGGTCGAGGTCGGCTGGTCGTCGCTGCTGGTGGCTGTAGTTGGGGTGGTCGCTCCTTTCTTTCTCGGCTGGGCGGTGTCGGCTTATTTCATTCCCGATGAGTCGCGGTTGGCGCACATCTTTATTGGAGCCACGCTTTGCGCCACCAGCGTCGGCATCACTGCTCGTGTTTTCAAAGATCTCGGCAAACTGGCGACGCGCGAGGCGCGAATAATTCTCGGCGCCGCGGTGATCGACGATGTACTCGGACTGCTGATTCTGGCCACAGTCGCGGGAGCGATAAAAGCTGCCGCGAGCGGTGACGTGCTGTCGCTGGTTGACGTGGGAATGATTGCGGCGAAGTCGTTGCTGTTCTTAGTGGCAGCGATTGTGATCGGGCACTTCTTTATGCCACGAGTGCTGCGAGGGGCAGGACGATTGGAGACGCGCGGTGTGTTGCTCACGTTGGCGATCTCATTTTGTTTGTTTCTGGCTTGGGCCGCGTCGAAGGTTGAGTTAGCCCCGATTGTCGGAGCGTTTGCGGCGGGACTGATTCTCGACGAAGTTCATTACCGACCCAAGGGCGGCCGCACGGAAAGAGATTTGCACGACCTTTTGCAGCCGGTTAGCACAGTGCTCGTTCCGATCTTTTTTGTGTTGATGGGGTTGAAGGTGGATCTGCGGCTGTTTGCGCGGCTGGACATTCTTGGGTTTGCGGCGATGCTGACGCTCGCAGCGATTGTTGGGAAACAGGTTTGCGGGTTAGCGGTGTTGGACCGGGGCGTGAGTCGTATCGCAGTGGGGCTGGGAATGATTCCGCGCGGTGAAGTTGGATTGATATTTGCCGGGATTGGCGCGACGTTGATGTTGCCTACGAGCGCGGGTGTGAATGAACCGGTGATTAACGCCGCGACTTTCGGTGCAGTGGTGATCATGGTTATCATCACCACACTGGTGACGCCCCCGAGTCTGAAATGGTCGTTGGGACGCAAGCCGAGCGCGGCGCGCTCCAAGGACAAGAGTTAGTCGAGCAGAGGAGGGTTAATAAGGTGGGGACACGCAAGGATCAGCACAACGTTGGCACGCCAGAGAAGCCTCGCGGACAGCAAACCGGTTTCGCAGGCCACTCCGATCAGAACCGCGAAGAAAAGGAACAAACACCGGCGGTACGCGGCAGCATTCGCAAGAAGACCAGTAAGATGTTTGGCGACGACTCGCGGCAGCAGACCGGATCTAGTTCGGTTACGCCGAGCACCAACCGTCCCTCAACACCCGGCATGAGAAAGTAGGATCCGTCTTAATTCGTGGTTCTAATCAACCACGCGTTTTGTTTACCACGGATTGACGGACAGTCTGGCGCGGATCTTTCGTCGGCGACGACAAAGCCGCGCGGGAGTGGAAAGCCTTTGCAGACCACGTCGTTGTTGCGCGGCACACGAATCTCCCACGCGTTTGCTGTGATGGCGGTGTTGCTGCTCATGGAACATTTGTTCGACGTCACTTCGCCGGTAACGACATAACCAGCAGGCACCGGCGCGCCTGCGGCCTCACGGCCGTTCAAAATCACGAATCCCTTGCACAAAACTTCTGTTGGACCAGGCTTTCTGATCAACCACGCGTTTGTTTGATCGTTCGGTCTTGTGCTCGGCGGGCAATGTGCAACGACGCCTTCCTGCACGACGGCGTGATCTGAGGGCGCGTCCGGTCCTTTGCAGATCCATCGTCCCTCGATTGGCGGTGTCTCAGGCGGGCGCGAGATGGGAATCGATCCGCTCGAGTCGAGCGCAGGAGCAGTAGGGGTTTCCTTCTTTGACGTGCGCACCGCAACGCCTGATTGGTCCACCACGTAACCACTGCGCGCCCGAATCGCAAGCTGCGGACGATTCACGCGCACTTCGACAGTGCGCGATTCGCCGGGTTGCCCTTTCGTACGCGGGTAGTAGCCAATACTGTATTCGTTGTGCAGTTCGTCGACGATGCTCCCAATCGCGCGTTCGAGATCGCTGATGTCAAACGCAGGATAGACACCGGTCCCGGCCGTTTCGGCAAGCTGATGCAGGAAAACATCGGCGCGTTGATAGTCTTGTTCACTAAAACCACTGCCTTCGGGCGGCTTGAATTCACTCGAGGGCGAACGCGCTTTGATGTAGTCGTAGGTGCTGAACTGTACCGGATAGATCAGCGCTTCTGTTTTTGCGGCCTGTTGCAACGCGCTTTCAAACGTGGCGTTGCGGCTGTCGTTATCAACGCCGTCCGTAAACAAAACCAACGCCGTGCGGCCTTCAACCTTCACTAGCTTCTCTTCCAGCACAAACTTCATCGCGTCGTAAACGCGCGTGTTTCCCCCGGGCTTCGCACTGCGAATCGCGTTTCTCAATGCTTCGTGATCGCTGGTCGATTCCGCGAGCACGCTCACATCATTTGAAAACGCCACCACGAGCGCGCGATCGTTTGGCCGCATCTTGTCAACAAATGCGATCGCTGCTTCCTGAATATCCTGTAGATCAAACAGCGCCGAACGGCTCGTATCGATCACTATCGCCACTGTGAACGGATTCTCGACCGGCGCGAAGTAAGCAATCTCCTGCTTAACTCCATTCTCAAACACCTCAAAATCCTCGCGCTTGAGGTTTGGCACATACTTCCCATCACGCCCAATCACCAGCACCGGCGAATTCACGAGCGTCGTCTTCACCCGTATCACATCATTCGGATCGATCTCCTGCGCCGAGACAACTACATAAGCGATTAAGACGAATAACGTTATCAGTGTGGCTTTATACATTTGCGCGTTATACTCTACTGAGTATAGTATGATGGTCCTCAATGAACCGCGCCAACAGCAGGGCATTAGTCCGGGAATCAGGAACCAGCATCAAGACTGCGTTCGATAATATTCTCTCTGTTTACCTGCGCGCCAGACGAAAACCCTTTGGACGCGAACCCCCGCTGTGGAAAGCCTTTGAGGGGCTGTCTAAACATCTCGAGAACCATGTAAGCAATCGTCTCACCTTGAAAATTAAGTGGAGTGTCGGAAAGGGTGCCTGGGCCCGCGTGCCCTGGATCGCCATACCTGATGAGCGTGAGACCAATACCACGCGGAACGGTGTCTATCCTGTTTATCTTTTTCGTGAAGATCTCTCTGGCGTTTATATCGCACTTAATCAGGGGATTGGTTTACTAAAGAACGAGCAGGGTGCACCGAGCAGTAGACGAATACTACGCGAACGCACCGAACAACTTCGACGCGATCTTCCCGCGCTCAAAACTCTAAAAAGCATCGGCTTCTCGGTTGATGAGGAAATCGATCTTCATACCAGCGGCGAGTTGGCCAGGAATTACAAAGCGTCAATTGTCGGTTATAAGCTTTATCGCAGAGGCGACATTCCGAACGATGCGGAATTGCTGAATGATTTGGACCAGCTTCTTACCGCTTACGAAGCATACCTAAAACGACAACCTTTCCGGACGCTACAAGCACCTGCGTTAAAACTCGTGTCGGACCCATCTCCGAAACATGAAGAGCTCTCGGCAGCCGTTCAGGACGTCATCTCCTACATCGCCGATCAGGGATTCGTTTATGAGCCCTGGCAAATCGCCCAGTACATCACTGCCATACGAACAAAATCGTTCCTCATCCTCGGCGGTATGAGCGGCATAGGCAAATCGACATTGCCTGCAAAGGTTGCAGAAGCGACTGGCGGCATCGCGAACTTGCTGCCTGTTCGACCCGATTGGACCGACAGTTCCGAAGTGCTCGGTTATTCAGATCTCGAAAATAAATTCCGGCCTGGGCCAGTGCTGGAAATAGCACGCGAGGCAGCCGCTAATCCCGACCAGTTTCACACGTGCATACTCGACGAAATGAACCTGGCGAGAGTCGAACAGTATTTCAATGAGTTCCTCAGCAAGATTGAAGATCGCTACCCGCAGGCGAGCGGTGGGTACAGAACCAAACCGCTCCTTTGCCAAACGCTGAGAGACCCGGAATGGGGCCCGGTGTGCATTCCCGAAAACCTCGCTATGGTCGGCACCGTTAACGTCGATGAAAGCACTCACGATTTTAGTCGCAAGGTGCTTGACCGCGCCTTTACGATCGAGCTTTCCGAGATAAACCTGCATCATTGGAAAACAAACGGAGGGCCAACCCGTACTGCGTCGAAGTGGCCGGTGTCGTGGTGGTATCCGATCAAGATCCGATTACGCGAGCTTACGGACCCAAACGCAGCTCAAACGTCGGAAATTAATCGCGCGATCGCGGCTTTAGACGCTATCAATGAAGTACTCGGACCCGCCCAGTTAAAACTCGCGTACAGACCGCGTGACGAGGTTGCGTTCTACCTCCTGCACGCCCAACAGATCTCCGATGCGTTCGTCGACCGTAAAGGCGGAGCGGTCGATCCTCTCGATCTCGCCCTGGAGATGAAGGTGCTGCCGCGAATTGCCGGCCGTAGTAATGCCATCAGAAAGTGTCTGTTGGGTCTTCTCGGCTGGGCCATTGCCGAAAAGCCGCTCATGTCCGATGACGAGGGCAATGCGCTGATCGAACGATGGGAGATGCTGGGCCGGCCTTCAGTGCTCCCTAACAGCAACTATCCACGCTTCGCCGCCAAACTGTGTTTGATGTGGCAGCGTTTCGACGTAGACGGATATACGTCCTATTGGTTGTGATTACGTGTGGCTGAGCTCTTCCGCATCGAAACGAACCAAACACGCCTCACCTTGAGCGACCGTTCGACGTCTGCAACAACAGAAAAGCCGGCCGGACGCCTTGCGATAAAACTACCACCCCACGCAGGCAGGAACATCAAGATCTGGCGACAAGGTCTACCCGCTGAAGCTGCAAACAATCTGAAGGTCGAAGTTGGTCCACGCCTTTATGAAGAAAAGCCTTACGATCTGCTGCTTGAGTCGAAGGAAAGGCGAGTAGAACTGAAACATCGCGATCCATCGATTGTTCAATCTCTTCATCACACGATCGACGGCAACACTCTTTACGGCACCATCGACTTTAGAAGCCACATCGGAGGTTGCACCTTTTCGGTTTTTCTCGACGGAAAACACGAATACGACTTTGAAGTCGAGGTGTTTCCGAGCAAGCTCGACTATGCGGCTGACTACACCGTCCTGGTTGCCGATCTTCAGGATATTTTGACCGGCCTCGTTCTCGAGTATTTGCGATCGACTTACCAATTGGGTTTTGTTACGGATTCCGAAGGCTCATCGCGAATCGAGTGGATTCTGTTGTTGCGATATGTCGTCGACGACCTCGAAAGCGCACTTCACCATATCGAGCGACGGCCTGATCACAAACTTGTTCGCGAACGAGTATCGACCAGAGTTGAAAAGCTACGCCGTCCGGACGCAACGATCTCCAGGATGATCCTGCAAGGCAAGGGGGAAGGAGCTAAATCAAAGTCGAGTTCGGGACGCGTGCTGCGTAGCAAATTACCGGAGCGCCGCTCACAACCAACCTGGAGTACTCCAGAACATCGCTGGCTGAAATCTCAACTAAGCCTGATTCGCCAAACTTTGGCTGAAATTCACCTGGCCGAACGCAAAAGTGGCACTGCGAACCGTCTTCGCCACCTTCGCATTCTCGAGGAGATCGCGAACCTCGAAGATCGAATTGAAGCACTCCTGCGTTTGGACTTCATCGCACAGGCGAAGGGATCGGCCCCTGCTGGTTACAACTCGCCGAAACTGCAATCGAAGCCAGGCTATCGTGAAGCTTGCCGCGCGTGTTTGATTCTGCTTCAGGGTTTGCGCGTCGATGGTGGACCAGTTGGGCTATCGGTGAAAGAGATTCACGCTCTTTACGAGTATTGGTGCTATCTCACTTTGCTTCGACTGATTGCCAAAATAACCGGTGAACCGATACCCATTCGAGAGTTGTTTTCCATCGAGCAAAATGGCTTACGAGTTCGATTGAGAAGAGGAACGTCGCAGACTGTAAAGTTTTCCACGGGCGGCCGCATTCTGGAGGTAGCTTATAACCCGGAGTACAGAGGAGATGCCTACATTCTGTCACAAAAGCCCGACGTGGTTCTGACCATCCATAATCCGAATTGGCCCGCTCAGCGACTCGTGATCGATGCCAAATATCGAATCGAAACTTCGCCCGGTTATGTGAAGCACTATGGGTCTCCGGGACCTCCGCAAGCGTCAATCGATGCGCTCCATCGCTACCGTGACGCAATTCTGGATGAGACTGGTTTGCGCGGTCCACGGTCAGAGACGGTCAAGCGTAGTGTGGTTGAAGGGGTTGCGCTTTTCCCGTATGCCGACGTAGACGATCAATTTCGTAGTAGCCGCTTTTGGACGCGCCGCAAACGAGTGGGCATCGGGGCGATTCCGTTGTTACCGAGAGAGACTCGGTACTTTGAAGAATGGTTGCGAGACGTTTTGTCGCGAACAGGATCAGCGACTGCTGAACAGACAATTCCGTACGAGTCTCTCGAACAGTTACGCTTGTGGCAGGAAGCCGAAAAAGAAACGGTGCTTGTCGCTGTGCTGAAAACAAATGCGGTGGAACACCTCGATTGGATCAAGGAGCAGCGGTCCTATTACACAACATTTACACCAAGCCAGGGAAGGCAACTTTTCTCGCGTTGGGTTGCCATCTACTCGCCGGCATCGATTCGCAAACCCGGAGCGGTCACACATCTCGCAGCGGTTGAGGATTACAACTTCAAGAAGCGTCACCAGATTGAAACGCCATGGTCCCCGCGGCGTGGTTCAGAAGTGCAGATAGTTTATGAGCTCGGAGAAGTTCGCGAGCTGGAGAAACCGATCGAAAACCGAGGCCCAGGCGGACTGGGCAGGCGTTTTTCAAACAATCGCTGGACGTCGAGACTCGGAATTTTGCTGGCTTCGGAACTCCGAGAGCTTTTTCTGGAAACGTCAGCCGAATGGAGACTTTACGAGCAACTGCGCGTTGCTGAAGCTGAGTTCACATTGAAACCCGGGCCCGCAAAACCTCACAAGGAATATGATCCGCAAGGCCGAACCTGGTTTGTTGGAAAAGATGTTCAGGCGCTGTACCGCGGTGCGGCTGGGTTTTTGATTCGCCGCACGGGACTGCGCGACGAGTATCGAAGCGATTTGGAAGAGGTCGTGGAGCGTTTTATTTCTGCGCCTTCTTGATCTTGTCTACCAACGCGCGGGTTTCGGGGGCGAAGGGGCCGTTGGGTTCGAGGCGGAGGTATGCGTCGAACTCGTTCAGGGCGTCGGCCGAGCGCGCCGCGCGCAAGAGAAGATTTCCCTTGAGCAGATGCGCGCCGGGGAGTTGTGGATTCAACGTAAGGGCGCGTTTTACTTCCTCGTAAGATTTTTCCAACGACGGCTTCGCTTGGGCAATATCTTTGACCACACGCGCCTTCTCCCAATAGACACGCGCCAGATTGAAGTGGCCGAGGCCTGACTGATCCTGAATCGCGAGCCCTTTCAACAAAACCTGCTCCGCCTCAGCGAGCTTGTTCTGCCGCAAGTAAACCTCACCCAGCGCGAACAACGCATTGAACGCACGCGGCTCGGCATCAATCGTCGCCAACAACGCGTGCTCCGCTTTTTCCCACTGCCCAAGATCCATGTAAGCAGTGCCAAGCTTCAACCGCGCCTCGACAAACGGCGGATGAATCGAGACTGCTTTCTCAAAACACTTCGCCGCAAACGCAGTCTTGTCTTTTCCACCTTCCGCTAACGCCGCTACACCTTTGTCAAACTCTTTTTGCGCCGCCGCGGGAACCGTCGCATCAATGCTGCCGACAACAGAAGTACCATTTGAAGAAGATCCCGAAGCGTCGCGCACAAGCTGAAGCATCACCAAACCACTGGGCGTCGTCGTCATGTCGACATTCTGCTGCGCGTCGCGATAACCCGACTGCCGCACACGCACCGAATACATCGCCGGCGGCAAAGCAGTAAACCGAAACTTCCCTAACCGATCCGTAAACGCTTCACTGATCGAACCACCACCGTCGTAACTCTCGAGCCGCACCACAACATTCGCCGCCGGTCTGCCTCCCTCAACAAACCGCACCTGGCCATTAATCTCCACCGTGGCCGACGAAGGACCGGTCTGCACCTGCGCGACGCTTACAAAATGACAAAGCGTTATCGCAACGATGCTCGATAACGCCAAGCGTATTCTCATGCTGGTCATGTTGTTGTCTCCGGGCGTGCCAATGCGGGAACGATGCGCGCTGATTCTACTGCAAACAAAAAAGGGAGGGAATACCTTCCCTCCCTTAAAACACCTCTCCTTTGTAAAGCTCAGAATTCAAACCGAGCTCCCAACCGAACGGAGAAAGGCAAATGGAATCCAGACGTCAGATTGATAATCGACGGCTGGAGGAAGTCGGGGTTGTTCTCGCCAAGATCGAGTTGGCGAAACATGTCAGGCAAACGCAAGCGCCGGTTGTTCGTCACGTTGAAGAAGTCAGCGATGAAGCTGACACGCGCGCGCTCGTTGATCACCCACGGATAGTCCGCGTGCAGATCGAGCTGCGTGTAAAACGGCGTACGTCCGAGCTTGCCGCGGCCGCCAACGGGAATCTCACCAGCATTCAGGTAAACCGGATGCGGCAGATACTCGCTGATCGGAATGCCGGATTCCATGTGGAAACCCAAGCCCAGATTCAGACCTTGCACGAAACGACCGCCGAAACCAGTACGATCCTTGCTGAATCCGTAGCTGCCATAGATGTTCGAGACAAACCGCCGGTCGGTGTTCAAAGCACCGACGCGGAACTGATCTCCGAGCAGGTTGAAATCACCCGCCGTGAAGTCGAACAGCGAACTGATGCCGGGATCAGTTTGACCATTGTCGTTACGGAGGTGACCTTCGTAGTTGCCACGCAACGAGGCAATGCGGAAGTTTGAAAGCAGTTGCCAGTTGTTGCTGAAACGTTTGTTCAACTCAAACTCAAACGCTTTGTACTTTCTCACCGGATCCGGGAAGCCGTCAGGAATGCCGTCTGGCACGTTGATCGAAGCGCCTGTGAGCGGATCGATACCGACACTGCCGAAGCAAACGTTTCCGATCGGAGCGCCCGTGACCGGATCCGTAACCTCAGACACGATGCCCGACGTGCATCCAGCCGGTGCAGTGCCGCCGAGCGGGAATGTGAACTGCTGTAAGTTTGTAGCAGCGTCGAGCCGTGAGCTCGGGTTACCTATGAAGTACGTTTGCGTGATGCCGGCGAGTGCCGCTTCAGGCGATAGCACCGCCATGTCTTCCACCACACGCTTGAGGTTTCGGTATTGATAACGAACCGAGAGCACGAAGTTCTTTGGAAACTGGAAGTCGGCGCCGATGATGTGCTCATCCTGGAAACCGAGTTTCGTGCCCGCAGTGATCGCGCTGAGATCCGATGCCGAGACGGTGATCGCATTCGTCAATCCACCGGCAGAGTCGGCGCCACTCAACAAGTGAGCGGCATCAATCACCGGTATCGGCGCGCCGTTGCCATCGAGCGTAACGATGCGTTGACCCGCGGCGTTAACCGTGAACGCCGGAGCAAAGCGAGCGCCAATGAAGTCGAGTTCCTGCGACAACGAACGCTCAGCAGCGTCGAGCGGCAGGAATTCGAAGAAGCGGCCATAGTTGTAGTACAGCTTGATGTTGCCTTTGCCCGTTGGATCGACGGTGACGCCAAGCCGCGGCGCGTATTGGCCCGTGAAGCTGTAGGCGTAGCGATCGCCAGTCACTGAGTTAGGACTACCGATGAGCCGCTCCTGTTCGCTTCTTAGACCAAGCAACGCAGTGACGTAGCGGTTGATGCGCCAGGTGTCCTGCACGTAAAACGCGTTGTAGTTCGCGCGCGTGTCGAAGTCTGGTGGACCAAACTCACCACGGAAGACTTGCAACGATACGGGAACCTGTGTGCCGCGAACGTCGAACAACGGACACAACGTACAGTCTTCCGACTGCGCTCGCAGGCGAAACTGCACGTTGAACATCTGTCCGGCTGCAAAGTCTGGAATGCCCAGTTCATCGGCGGGCGTTCCAATCGCGTTCGTAGTCGGAATCGGATAACGTGGTCCACTGCGTTCCCGGCTGCCGGAGTAAAGCGAACGTTGGTAGGTGTAACCGAGACCAAGCGTGTGTTGTCCCCAACGGTTCCAGATCTTCTGGGTGTTGATGTCCCATTTCCAGTTGTCGCTTGCAGTCGGTTCGAAGAATCCACGGCCGACTGCGTTGTAGTTGCCGCGAACCGGATCGATCGGCGTGCGAATCGCGATCTGGTTGATGTCGGCGAAGCCGGTTTCGTTGAACGTGCTGCGGCCTTTACTGAAGGACGAGTTTAACGTCCAGGTGTTTGAAAGCGAGCCGTTGTAACGAAACGCCCAGTTGCGCGTGCCGTAATCGAGAATGCTGTCGGCAGTCGTGTTGTCAGTGTTCAAGAAGGAATACGAGGAAAGGTTCGTTTTTGTCGGATCGCCGAAGATCGAGAACGTCACTTGATGGTTTTGATTGATGACCCAGTCGAGCTTGCCCGCGTAGTTGTACGTGCGATAACGCCGCGCGAACTCACCACGATCGAGAAACAGTCCTGTATCGACGATGCTTCCGTTTCCGGCTGCGATGTCGGCTGCATTACCGCGAACACCGGTCACGATCTCGCGACGGATGGTCGGATTGAAAGAGCCGAAGAAGAAGAGTTTATTTTTTAAACCAGGAACGTAGCCCCCAACGTCGGCGCCGACGTCGTAGTTCTCTTCATGGAGCAACATGCCTTGTTTGTTGACGCGAGTGTCGTCGGCCTGACGGCGCGTGGCTTCAAACGATTTCGGGCGCAGAAAACCGTAGACCGAACCGTGATATTCATTGCCGCCTGATTGCGTGATGATGTTCACGATGCCGCCGAGCGACTGACCGTACTGTGGCTCGAAACCACCTGTCTTCACCTGAACTTCCTTGATGAACGACGTGTTGATGCCGGTGCCTAGCGCGCCGTATGAACGCGAGAACGTTCCGATGCCGCCGAATGCGGAGTTGGTGATGTTCACGCCGTCAGCAATGTAAAGGTTGTCGAGTGCGGAGCCACCGGCGATCGACGGATTGTCACGTCCGCCATTGATGCTGTCCGTTGCTCCCGGCGAGAGATAAAAGAGACTCGAGACCTGTCGTTGAACCGGAACGTTCTGGAAAAGTTGATCGTTGAGGTTCTGACCTGTCGCAGTGGTTTGTTGATCGACACCGCCGACGCTGGCAGTGACGTCGACTGTCGCGGAGATCTCACCCGGTTCGAGTTTCAAGTTCAGTGTTGATTCACGACCAACGTTTACAGTGACATTGTTCGCTACCGCACTTTTGAAACCGGTTTGCTCGACGCGCACCGTGTAGGTGCCGGGCTCGAGGTTTTCAACTCTAAAGACACCGCTGTCGTTTGACGTTGCGGTTCTTTGAACTTGTTGACCACTAACCGTGATCGTTGCGCCCGGTACAGCAGCGCCGGCGGCGTCAGTGACTGTGCCGCCGATCGTGCCTTTCGTAAGCACGTCCTGTGCATGAACGTTTGCTGCCGCGAGACTCAGGCAGCAGGCTATCAATAATGACCAGAGTTTGCTCATGGTTGTACTTCTCACTTTCTACAACTCCAACACCTCCACGTCGCTCGAGCGAGCGTGAGGACAAGCATCTCTTTCACGGGGGTGTTTCAGAGAAACTGAATTGCAAACAAGTCGGGGAGACCAGCGAATGCGGGTTGTAGAAGCAATGAAAATGCCAGTTGGAAGATCTACGAAAGAGTGGAGATCGCGGGCTCAGTAATTCTACGGAGTGTGAGGATCATGATCGCATAGATGCGGGCTTACTGAAGAGGCAGTTTGAAGCTACCAAGATTTCAGACACCATTTAAATGGACGCCCGCGATCCAAAGCTTTGGTTAATTCCAAATCTGTAAACTTCACATTTATTTGTTCTTGTCGCTGGCCGCCATCGCGGGCTTGCGAAAGACAGTTTCGGGAATGTCGACGTCGAACTTGAGATTGACGATGCGCAGCACGATGTCGCCGTTGGCGATGTTGTTTGAAACCATCTTAAACGGAACCATCACGCCGTCGACGTTGCGATAGTCGCTGAACTGTTCCGTCTGTGGCAGCTCGATGCCGGCGGTTTCATTCGCGATGAGCGAATCACGACGCAACACGAAGAACGACTTGGTGGAGATGTAGTCGGTGATGGGCGTGCCTTTCTCGGTCTGTCTTTCGATGATGTAAACCTCTTCGTCGCCGACTTTGCCCATGCGTTTGAACGCGATCGTCTGGTAGTTCTTTTTCCAGTTGAGCACGTCGTAAAAATCGGAGCCGGCTTTCACGTCTTCGAGGCGTTTGCCGCTGTAGGTTTCCGCCGGCGCAAAACTGACCATCTCGCCACCTACCGCGCCGTCGAAATAGGTGTTCATCGAACCGAGCTTCTTGCCGAGCGCGGTAAACGTCATTTCACTGGCAGACAAGTTTGGCGCACGCGCGCTGATCGTGCCTTTAGCCATCACGCCCTGGTTTTCGAGATCGACTTCAACGGTAGCTAATGAAGATTTGTGTTTGCGCAGGTTCTCTTCGCCGCCGTAAGCCACGATCATCTTGCTCAGCAGATCGTCGATCGTGATCGGTGCACTTGGTGCGGCCGCCGCGGCGGGCGTCGCGTTTTCCACGACCTTCTCGAGCACGACACTGCCTTGCGGCTGCTCGATAAACAGTTCCGTCGTGGTTGGTTTGTCTTTTGCCGAACGGAAGGTTGCGAAGAATCCCGGCAGCGGTGGCTCGGCGATTTTGTACCGGCGGCCGCCGATGTTTTCAAGTGTGTAAGTAGGTTGGCCCGGAACAGTCAGAGTCAGCTTGTTGTCTTTCAAAGCGACATCAAAGTTTATATTTGCGGCAGCGAGGTTGTATTTGCCAACCTCCGCTTTCGGATCGCCGGCGGGAACGGCTGGTCCATCGCCCGACTTTTTCGGTTCGCCTACAAGACTCTTCCAGATGGTGTTCATCGCGAGGCCGCCGAGTGGCGAGGCCGTCACGTTCGTTAACAAAACGAAGCCGAGTTTCTGATCGGGCATCAACGCGACCTGCGAGTTGAAGCCGTCGATGTTGCCGCCGTGCTCGACAACTTTGTGGCCGTTCCACTGGCGCAGAAACCATCCCAAGCCATAATCAACAGAACCGGCGATGTTTACTTGTTTGCGGACCAGTTCGTCGAAGTTCTTCTCGGAAACGAGTCGCCGTCCATTGATGCTGCCGTTAGCCAACATCAGCCGCAGCCATTGGGCCATGTCGCGCGCGCTGGAATTGATCGCGCCGGCAGGAGCGGCGGCAGGAATCTCGCGCTGCGGCAGATGGCGAGTTTCTTTGGTTGACGGGTTGTAGTCGTAACCGAATGAATAGTCTTTCGACTTCTGCATCGCCGCCGCTGCGGTGTCGCTGTTCTTCATGCCGAGCGGTTTGAAGATGCGATTGGCAATCAGCTTGTCCCAGGTAGAGTTCTCTGCTTTCGCGATCGTTTCACCCGCGGCAGCGTACATCACGTTTTGATACTGAAACTTCTCGCCGAGTTTCGCGGTCGGCTTAGCCATGCCCGCGACTTTGATCAACTCTTCGCGATTGAGCACGCCGGTGACCATCGCGAGGTCCGTGCGGTTCAGGCCGGAACGATGGGCCAACAGATCGCGAATCGTGATCTTGGCCGCGGCGTCCGGATCGCGCAGTGTGAAGTAAGGCAGAAACTTCTTCGGTGAATCGTCGAGCGACAGCTTGCCGTCGTCGGCGCTCATGGCCGCGAGCATCGCGGTGAAAGCTTTCGACGCGGAGCCGATTGCGAAACGTGTGTCGGGCGTGACGGGAAGTTTCTTGTCGAGATCTTTATAACCGAGTCCCTTGAGATAAATGATCTGATCGTCTTTGACGATGGCCAGCGAGATACCTGGAATCCCCAACTCTTTGCGCTTTTCGTCGAGCGTTTTCTCGATCACCGTGAGCTGCGTGCTGTAGTCGGTCGCACTCGCTGCCGGCTTAGAGGCAGTTGCCTGTTGCGCGAGCAACGGACCCGGCAAGGCAGCGGAGGTGATCGCAATCGCGAGAAAGAGGACGGAAAAAAGGCGCAGTAATGGCTTAGTGGGACTCATTGTTTTTCTCCGGATTGTTCTTACGCGAGACTGACGGCGAAGGTTTATTCCACCAACGACTATTCAACAACCCAGGTATCGCCGCTATTGATCAGTTTTTCGAGGCTTCCCGGGCCTGACTTCGCGATCGCGGCTTCAATCTGGTCGTCCATCATCTCTTCGTAAGTCGGGCGCTCGATGGCACGGAAGATTCCGACTGGTTGCGGAAAATCCGGCTGCTCCATGCGTGCGAGCATGAAAGCGACTGACGGATCTTTCAAATGGATATCGTGGACCAGCAGATCGTTTTCGGTGATGCCGTTTTCGCCAATCGTCACGATCTCCGGATGAGCGCCGTTCATGCGAATTCCCTGGTTGCGCTCCTTCCCGAAGACCATCGGCTTGCCGTGCTCGAGATAAAGTACGCGGTCGGAACGAACACTACGTTCGGTGAAGTAGTCGAAGGCGTGGTCGTTGAAGATGTTGCAGTTTTGGTAAACCTCGATGAAAGAGATGCCCTTGTGCTTCGCGGCGGCGTCAACCATCGCGCCGAGATGTTTGACGTCGATATCGATCGAGCGCGCGACGAACGTCGACTCACTGGCTATCGCCAGTGAGAGCGGATTGATCGGATAGTCGATCGTGCCCGAGGGCGTTGACTTGGTCCTCTTGCCAAACTCGGAGGTCGGGCTGTACTGGCCTTTCGTCAAACCGTAGATACGGTTGTTGAAAAGGATGTAGTTGATGTCGAGATTACGGCGGATAGCGTGAATGAAATGATTGCCGCCGATCGAGAGCGCGTCGCCGTCGCCGGTGATCACCCAAACGCTCAAGTCAGGATTCGCGCACTTGATGCCGGTGGCGATTGCGGGCGCGCGGCCGTGAATGCCGTGAAAGCCGTAGGTGTTCATGTAGTAAGGGAAACGTGAAGAACAGCCGATACCGGACACGAACACGATCTTCTCGCGCGGAATACCGAGCTCGGGCATTACTTTTTGCACGTTGTTGAGAATGGCGTAGTCGCCGCAGCCCGGGCACCAACGCACTTCCTGGTCGGAAACGAAGTCGGCCTTTTTCAACTGTCCCGGCGGTGGCGCGGCTTTTCCGGCGACTGACGAACCAGCTTCGCTCTCGGCCGAAACGACCGGCTTGTTTCCATTTCCATTCCCAGTATGGCCGTTACTCTGTGTACTCATCATTTCTCCTGAATTGACGTGCTAAAAATCCTATCGAGTGAAAGCCTGAAGCCGGGTAGAAGATCCTGCGCTTCGAGGTAGTCAGAACCTGAAAACGTTGTCGCATCGGATGGCGAGCGGTACACCGTCACCGTGCAGTTCTTTTCATTCACTATCCACAACTGTCCCACACCGTAGCCAAACCAGCTTGCGATTCGTCTGTTCACCATCGACGGTCGATCGCTGGGACTCAAAACCTCGACTGCGAGATCCGGAGGTCCTTGCCAATAGCCTTTGAATTCCCCTGCTTCTCGCAGACGGCTTTTGCTAATAAAAGCAACGTCGGGTCCCAAAACAGTGTCGGGGTTTACCGTCACTTGGAATCCTGAATGGTCGAACACTTCTCCTAAGTCATGCTCCCAAACAAACTGCGATAGCGGGCCAATAAGCCGCACCGCCATCCGGCCGTGAGGACTTCCGGGTAGTGGCATCGTTATAAGTTCTCCATTAATGAGTTCGTGACGAAATTCTCCGCGAGGGAGCGCCAATAGCTCCTCTGCGGTCATTAGCGCCGTTGAGGTCGTACTCATCTTTTTGCTCCTAACGTGAGCGCGTTGTGAGGAACGCTCTAACATCACAAATACTTATTCTCCTGAATTGAAGTGCTGTTCCTTACTGCCGTTTCCAACTCGCGATATTTCTCTCTTACGTATGGATCGAGTTTCGACGCAAAGCCCGCATCAAGCTTGCGAATCTTTATTAACTCCTGAACGTCTGCGAGATCCTTCAACCGGTCGGGCGCTGACATACCTGACGCCAGTTTCAACTCGATCAACTTTTCGAGCGTGACAAACCTGATCCCATCGATCTCCGTTGAGGCGGCCGAGGGTTCCGGCATGCTCACCGGCTTCGGCTTTCCATCACCGGGATATTCACCGGTTGTCATCACTTCAATGCTGACTCCGTCCACTGTGGACTTAAGCCTTTTCCTCGCGCCCGGAAATGCAGGCACATAACCTAAACCGATAAGCTCCTCGTGAAACTTCTGTAAGCCTTCGGCAGTCATTACGAGATCAATGTCCTCAGTGAACCGAGGATAGCCGTGTGCCAACAGGGCCACTGCGCCGATCACCGCATAGTCGATTCCATGCTCCTCGAGATCGCTTGAGAGGCGTGCGAGAGTTTTATTGACGGTTCCTTCACCCATAAAGTAGCGCAGACCTTCGGCGTAGATTTCGCCAACAGGTCTTACGCTAACGTTCTCCATCACAAATACTCTTCAACCTTCCTGACAATCTCCCGAATCTGGAACGGACGGCCTTTCACTTTCGAGAAGGGCACCGCGTCGACCAAATACTTCGCACGAATCATCGTGCACAACTGACCGAGGTTCATCTCGGGAATGATCACGGTTTCAAAGCCCGCCATCACTTCACCCAGATTGCGAGGGAACGGATTCAAATAACGCAGGTGTGCGGCCGAAACGCTCTTGCCCTCGTGCTGCATCTTCTCGACCGCTGAACTGATCGATCCATAGGTCGAGCCCCAACCAAGCACCAGCACCTTGCCAGTCTTCTCGCCCATCACCTCAATCAGTGGAATATCATTCACCACACGATCAATTTTTTCCTGACGCAACTTCACCATCAAATGGTGGTTCTCGGGATCGTAATTAACGTTGCCGGTGATGTGCTGCTTCTCGATACCACCGATGCGATGCTCCAATCCCGGCGTACCCGGCAACGCATACGGCCGTGCCAACGTTTCCGGATCGCGAGCGTAAGGCATAAAGTTCGCCGGGTCCGTCGCAAACTGCACGTCAATCTTCGGCAACGCATCCAGCTCCGGCACCGCCCAGGGCTCCGCGCCGTTCGCGAGATAACCATCGGAGAGATAAAACACCGGCGACATGTACTTGAACGCCAGCCGCACCGATTCGATCGCCATGTGGAAACAATCCGCCGGCGTCGCAGGCGCAACTACAATCGCGGGACACTCACCATTGCGTCCCCAAACTGCCTGAAACAAATCCGCCTGCTCGGTCTTGGTCGGCAAACCCGTAGACGGCCCACCACGCTGAACGTTAACAATCACCAGCGGTAACTCAGTCATCACCGCAAGTCCGATCGCTTCCTGCTTCAGCGCCACACCCGGACCAGACGTTCCCGTCAAACCGATCTGCCCCGCGAAACTCGCACCGATCGCCGCGCACACAGCCGCGATCTCATCTTCAGCCTGAAACGTTCGCACACCAAAAGTCTTGTGACGCGAGAGCTCGTGCAGAATGTCTGACGCTGGCGTGATCGGATACGAACCGTAGAACAACGGCCGGCCCGAAATCTGTGACGCAGCAATAAAACCGATCGCGGTCGCTTCGTTTCCGGTGATCTTGCGATATTTGCCGGGCGCGATCTTCGCTTTCTTGACCGTGTAGTGCGTCGTGAAAACTTCAGTCGTGTCAGCAAAGTTGTAACCAGTCTTCAACGCGATCTCATTCGCCTTTGCCAGCTCCGGACTCTTCGCAAACTTCGCGCGAATCCAGTTGAGCGTGTTTTCCATCGGCCGGTCGTAGAGCCAGTAGAGCACGCCGAGCGCGAAGAAGTTCTTCGAACGATCGATCTCCTTGCGCGACAGTTCGACGTTGCCTTTCAACGCGTTCATGTTGAGCGTCGTGATCGGCAGCTTGTGCACGCGATAGCCGGCCAGCGAATTGTCTTCCAGGGGATTGGTCGAGTAACTCGCGTACTTCAAATTCTCCGGCGTGAAGCTGTCGGTGTTGATAATGAGCGTCCCGCCGTCTTCGAGATCCGCCAGGTTCACTTTCAAAGCCGCGGGATTCATCGCCACCAGCACGTTTGGCTGATCGCCCGGAGTCTTGATGTCCTGGCTCGAAAAATTCAACTGAAAACCGCTGACACCCGGCAAGCTGCCCGCAGGGGCGCGAATCTCAGCCGGAAAGTCGGGCAGCGTCGAAATGTCGTTGCCGACCACGGCGGAAGTGTTGGTGAATTGAGTGCCGGTCAATTGCATACCGTCGCCGGAGTCGCCGGCGAAACGGATAGTGACGGTTTCCAGTTCTTCCAGGTGTTTCTCAGCCGGCGTGACAGGAGGTTCAATAACAGTGCTCATGTGGTATTTGTAAAACCCTTTCCGTGGTTATGGCCGAAACGCGGCAAACATAGTATAGGACATCAAGGCGGATAAGTCTTATGAGATGTAGGGTGACATCGCGGCGAGCTTCTCGATGATTTCCGGAAGCACGCGCAACGTCGTTTCGACGTCCGCTTCGGTGTTGTATCTGCCGAGCGAGAAGCGTATGGAACCTTGCGCGGCAGTGTAAGGGACGTTCATGGCTTTCAGTGTGGCGGATGATTCGTGCGTGGTCGAATGGCACGCGGAACCGGTCGAAACGCAGATACCCGCACGGTCGAGATGCTCCAGAATGTTTTGTCCCTCAATGTATTCGAACGAGATGTTTGACGTGTTCGGCAGCCGTTTCGAACGTTCGCGCGTACCGTTTACGCGCGCATTCGGGATCTGTTCGAGAATTCCGTCTTCGAGTTGATTGCGTAGTTTTTCGATCATCGCGTGACCGTCGTCTTTCTGTGCGAGTTGGCACGCAGCGCCGAGTCCGACTATGTTTGGAACGGCCAACGTTCCCGCGCGGCGCCGTTGCTCCTGAGCACCGCCGATTATAAACGGCGCGAGGGAAATATTGTTTCGCATGTAGAGCGCACCGACACCTTGCGGCGCGTGCAGTTTGTGCCCGGAAAGCGCGAATAGATCGACCTCGGTTGTCTTCAAGTCGATCGGGATTTTGCCGACCGCTTGCACGCCGTCAACGTGAAACAATGCTTCCGAATTCTCACGAATAATCCGACCAACCTCTTCAATCGGAAACAGCACTCCGGTTTCGTTGTTGGCCAACATGGTCGACACCAAAGCGGTGTCGTGACGTAGAGCCGCGCGCACATTTTCGAGATCGAGTTCACCAGTCTCACTAACGCCCAACCACGTCACTTCATAACCATCGCTTTCCAGCAAGCGGCAAAGATTGCGCACCGCTTCATGCTCGACCTGCGTAGTCACAATGTGCCGCTTCGACGGCTGCATCGCGAGCACGCCGCGAATCGCCCAGTTGTCTGACTCCGAACCGCACGATGTGAACACGATCTCACTCGCATCCGCGGCGCCCAGCAAACCGGCGACTTGCTCGCGCGCATTTTCTACCGCCTGCTTCATCTCGCGGCCGAGCGTGTGCGCCGACGAAGGATTGCCGAAAAACTTGCTGAGATACGGTTGCATCGCGTCGAGCACTTCGGGCGCGACCTGCGTGGTGGCGTTGTTATCGAGATAAATCATCTTGAGTATCGAGAATTTCCTGGATTAGTTGATGACACGAGCCACAGCCACCACCCGCGTTACACGCGCGCGTGACTTCGGCAACAGATTGCAGTCCGCGGCTCGCAATCTCTCGTTCAATAGTGCGTTCAGAAACAAAGAAGCACGTGCAGATGAGCGCTTCGTCGCCGCCCCAATTGTCGCGTGCGGCGTCGCTGTACTCGCGAATCGCAGCCAGCAACGCGTCGCAGGCGAGTTTCGGACAATGCTCCCTGCCTGGCTCTAAACAACCAATACTGTCGTTCGTGTCAGTAGTCGCGGCTTTAGCCGTGCTATCGCCAGTGACTTCTTCAGTTAGTAAAGACGCTGACGCGATTAAAACACTGCAGCCTGCCGCCTTAAATCTTGCCTGGGTCACTACTTGGTGTTCATCGACCTGGATCGATATACGCACGTGCGCGCCACAGGTTAACGATGCCGCACGACCAACAAAACTCGGCTCGTCCGCATCTCCGACATTTCGCGGGTTGAAGAAATGATCCGTGGCTACTTCGGGCAAGATTGACACTGCCTGCTGAAACTACCTACGGTGTTGCCGTTTGTCAAAAACTCACGAAACAGCTACGCTTCCGGTACTGTATGACAACACTGAACGAACAGCTAATTCTCGATAGTCTGCGACAAATCACAGATCCCGATCTACACAAGGACATCGTCACGCTCGGCTTCGTCCGCGACATCAAAATCGACGGCGGGAACGTGTCGTTTCGTATCGTCCTGACGACTCCCGCCTGTCCGGTGAAAGCGGAGATGGAAAGCGCCGCGAAAGAGATCGTCAGCGGCTTGCCGGGAGTGACCGCGGTTTCGGTAACGATGGACGCCGAAGTGCCCAAAGGACGCGGCCTTGGCGAGAAAGTAACGATACCGGGCGTTAAGAACATCGTCGCGGTCTCCTCTGGCAAAGGCGGCGTCGGCAAATCGACTGTCGCGGTGAATCTCGCGGTTTCGCTCGCTCTCGACGGCGCGCGCGTCGGACTGATGGACGCGGACGTATACGGTCCAAACGTGCCCATCATGCTCGGCGCAAGCGAGGCGCGGCCGGAAGTCGAAGTAAACAAGCTCGTGCCGATCGAAGCTTTCGGCGTGAAGTTCATGTCGATGGCGCTGCTGCAGCCCGGCGACAAACCGATGATCGTCCGCGGCCCGATCCTGCACGGCCTGGTCAAACAGTTCCTGTCCGACGTGAAGTGGGGCGAGCTCGACTACCTGATCGTCGACATGCCTCCGGGAACAGGCGACGTGCAGTTGTCACTGGCGCAGCTCGTTCCGGTTCAGGGCGCGGTGCTGGTTACGACGCCTCAGCAAGTGGCTGTGGCCGACGTGCGCCGGGCGTTACGGATGTTTGAAACGGTCGCGATTCCGGTGCTGGGAATCGTCGAGAACATGAGCTACTTCGTCGTGCCCGACACAGGCGTTCGCTACAACATCTTTGGCGAAGGCGGGGGACAGGCGTTGTCACAGCGTTATAACGTACCGTTCCTCGGTGCGGTCCCGTTGGGCATCGATGTGCGTGAGGGCGGCGACAAAGGCGTCCCGGTAGTCGTGAGCCATCCCGAGTCGCCGCAGGCGCAAGCGTTCCGCAAAGTGACCGAAGAGGTGGCCCGCCAAATATCAATCGAGGCGATGAAACCCGAACTTGTCGTTTTAGGAAAAGGGCAATAAGATACGCATCGAGAGTAATTATAGAAAGAGGATAGATCATGTCAGCAACCACAGCGCCAACCTTAGCACTCAACGTCACTGGCTCAGCCGCAACTGAGATCAAGAAGTTTATGTCCAGCGAAGAAGATTTACCCGCAACTTCGGGACTCCGCGTGCGGGTCGTGCCGGGCGGCTGCTCCGGTTTCCAATACAGTCTTAATATTGAAGAGCAGTCACGCGAAGGCGATTTCATTCTCGACCAGCATGGCGTGCGCATGTTTGTCGACATGTTCAGCGCGCAGTACCTGAACGGTGTCGAAATTGACTACGTAACCGGCGTGATGGGTTCGGGCTTTACGTTCAAGAACCCGAACTCGACCGGTAGCTGCGGCTGCGGCTCTTCGTTTACCGCGTAAAAGCGCACAACGGCAACAGATTCTTACGGGAGACGGGAGCAAATCTCGTCTCCCGTTTTCTTTTGGCCTTAATCCCGTGTTGCGAATCACTCAAGCCACGACCCCGAACGACATCGAGCAGGCCCGCGAGCTCTTCCAGGAGTACGAAGCTTCCTTGGGAATCAGCTTGTGCTTTCAAAACTTCGCCGAGGAACTGGCAAACCTGCCGGGCGAATACGCGGCGCCGCGCGGGCGTTTGCTACTCGCGCGAGAATTCGATCAACTCGTGGGTTGCGTGGCTTTGCGCTCCGTTGGCCCAACGACCTGCGAAATGAAGCGGCTGTTCTTGCGGCCGGCGTATCGCAGCCGGGGCTTGGGGCGAGTTTTGGTCGAAGCGATCATCGAAGAGGCGCGAGAGATTGGTTACACTCACATGCGTCTCGACACGATGTCAGACCGCATGGGCCGTGCGATAGAGCTTTATAAGTCGATGGGTTTCGTCGAAATTGAGCCGTACTATCACAGCCCAGTTGACACCACGAAATTTATGGAGCTTGATCTAGTCTCCACTAAGCACTAGAAACCATCATCTCGGGAGCAAACTTACATGCCGAAGATCCAAGCGGAAACTGCTACTGGTCTGGTTGAAACTGATGCGCCGAACGGAAAGAAACTCGTTCTGGTTCTTGAAGACGCTGGCGTCGACATTCTTCACCGTTGCGGCGGCAACGCGCGCTGCACAACCTGCCGGGTCGAAGTCCTCGAAGGCGATCCGGGCGAAATGCAGGACCTCGAACGAAACCGTCTCGCCGTTGAAGCCGAACTCGCGGCTAACGTTCGCCTGTCGTGCCAGATCCACGTCCAGAACGATCTGAAAGTGCGCGTCGTGAACCAGGCCAGCGTGCGCGGCATGGATGCCGGACCACGGCCTTTAGACGAATAATATCCACAGATTACACGGATTGATTTTCGAATCTGCGTAATCTGTGGATTGCATCGCAGCTTGGTCTGGGTGTAATCTTCGCGAGTAATTCCAGGCTAACATCACGCAGCTACATCACGGAGGACTTATGCTAATTGAGTCAACTGCTCATCTCCCCATCAGTCTGGCTTTGTTCGACATACCTTTCAATGCCCCTGACGGCGCCGCGCTGGTGCGGATCATCCTGCGGTGGGGACATTTCGTTGCCGGCATCACCTGGATCGGCCTGCTCTACTTCTTCAATCTCGTAAACGTTCCGGTCCAGAAGGCGCTCGATGCCGACACGAAGAAAAAAGTAAACCCGGATCTGCTGGGCCGTGCGCTTTGGTTCTTCCGCTGGGGCGCGGTGCTGACCGTGCTTGTTGGCCTGATGTACTACGCGATGTACATCCTGCCCCCTGACGTTAGAAACGCGAACGCGCTCGGCGGCGGCAACATCAACGTCTGGTACATACTGGGAATCTGGATCCTGTATCCGATCGTTCTTTTCGCAATCGAGTTTCTGATCATCAAGAAGGTGCCGGCGCTAACCAAAGACGGCCGCGTCTTTGCGATCGTGATCTTTGTGCTGATTGCCATATTTACATACGGGCTGATCGCGTTCTTCACGTCGGCAATGACTGTCAACGGTGAAAGCTACGCGAGTAACAAAGCCTACTCGATCGGCATCGGCGGCGCCTATGGCATCCTCATGATGCTGAACGTTTGGGGCATCATCTGGCCCAACAACAAACGAATTCTCGCGGCCACCGCGGGCACCGGACCCGCTGCGCCACCCGAACTCGCGCGCCAGGCATTCATTGCGTCGCGAACGAACGCGTGGCTTTCGTTGCCAATGCTTCTGTTTATGGGAACGTCGCACGGCGACTGGATAATTCTCGGCAAATAGTTGATAGACTTTTTCATCGGATAGGTCCTGCGCTTTTGGAAGTGCAGGACCTATTCTTGTCTCCACACTAAATCACCAGCCTCACAACGTATTCGCCACACTCCGCGCTCATATTTGACCAAACCGAATAATTTGGGAGGGGTGTGTATGGCGACAAATGGCTCTTATCAAGCGCGGCAGTTCAATCTGAGCGGACTAAAAGGAATCTCCGACGAAACTTTGGAAATGCACTTCAAACTCTACGAAGGCTACGTCAAGGAAACCAACAATCTGACCGAACGCATCGGCGAGTTCATCAAAGACGGCAACGTCGATCACGACGAATTACCAGCCTACTCCGAACTTACTCGCAGGCTCGGGTTCGAATTCAACGGCATGGTGCTGCACGAATATTATTTCGACAACCTGATTAAAGGCGGCGGCACCGGCGATCCGGACAAAACATCGCAGTTTGCGAAAGCGGCGGAAGCCTCGTATGGCAGTTACGAGATCTGGAAGACTGACTTTGTCGGTATCGGAAAGATGCGCGGTGTGGGTTGGGCCATCTGTTACCAGAACCCATCGAACGGCCGGCTTTCAAACCACTGGATCACGCTGCACGAGATCGGCAACGTCGCCGGGTTCACGCCGATCCTGGTAATGGACGTGTGGGAGCACGCGTATCTGCTCGACTACAAACCAGCCGAGCGGCCGAAATATATCGAGGCGTTCTTCTCAAACATCGCCTGGGGCGAAGTTGAGCGTAGATTAAAAGGCAAGCCACAGATTGCACAGAAGTCTGCGTAATCTGTGGATGGATTTATTTTTGCGGCAGCGGTGGCTTCGTCAGGTTGCAGTCGTCAACGCTAAGCGAGCGCAGGAAGTTGAGCAGATCCTCACGCTGCTCCGGTAGCAGTTTGTGCGGCTCAAGGTTCTTTTTGTCGAGATACTGATTGGGCTTCCCACCGGCCAGCATGATGTCCACCGCTTCTTCCAACGTCTTCGCACTGCCGTCGTGGAAATAGGGCGCTGACTTCGCGATGTCGCGCAACGTCGGCGTCTTGAAGGCGCCCGTATCTTCCGGTTTGTTCGTCACTTTGGACCGGCCGACGTCAGGTTCCTTCTGGTCCATGCCGATGCCGACGTTGTGATACTGCTGGTCCGTAAACAACACGCCGTCGTGGCAGTTGTTGCACTTGATCGCCTGGAAGATGTTCCAACCACGCCACGCGCTCTGGCTGATCGCGCTTTGGTCACCCGCCTTCCAACGATCCCACGCCGTGTTGCCGCTGATAATTGTGCGCTCAAACGCCGCAATCGCTTTCACTACATTGTCCGGCGTCGCGTCGCTCTGAAACACTTTCTGAAACTGCGACTTGTATCCTTCGAGCGCGTTCAGTTTCGCGACGATCTCGTCGGCTTTCGCGCCCATGTTCGCGCCGGTCCAGGCGGCCAGCGCCTGCCTCTCGAGCGACGGGCTGCGTCCATCCCAATAGAATTCTTTGTGATAACCGATATTCCAAAGCGTCGGGCTGCTGCGCGGCAACTGCTTGTTGCCAGCGCCGACCGCCTTGGCCAGCCCATCTGTCACACCTTTCTCACACACGTGACACGAATAGCACGACCTCGAACCGTCAAAACTGAGACGTTCGTCGAAGAAGAGTTGCCGGCCGAGAGCCACTTTTTCCGCCGTCATCGGATTGTCGGCCGGAATCGTCATCGGTTCGTAAGTCGTGAGTTGCGGCGGCAGCGGCTGAATCTCGGGCGTGAAGGCGCCGGTGGATTCCTTGACGTTTGAGCTGCAAGCACCGATTAAGACGACAGCGACAAGGACCAGGCATGGTCCAAGCAGGTAGAACAATTTGCGGGTGTTCATAGTGGGCGGATTCTGCCATCTATCTTTGCGAAATGTCTAGAGAGATTTGTATGCTGCGAGGTGATGCTTAAGATTCGAAAAGCGCTGTTGACTGTGGTCCTTTTGGCTCTTGCGGGTTGTTCAGGCAATAACGACAACGAGCACACGACCGCGACGACCGTGGTTTCGCCGCCGCCGCAGCAAGTGTTGCGGGTGGAAATCAGGCCGTCTCCAAAGATTCCGGCGAAGCCTGACGATCCGAAGTTGAAAGTGGATCCGTCTCTGCCGCTTCTGATTTTTAACTTGCCTAATGGAAAGACGTTTCGCGAGGGTGAAGAGGTGGCGATCGATTTCTCGCTCACGAACGTGAAGTTGAAAGGCGACGACGGTGAGTATCGCGTGCGTTACATCGTCGACGACGAGGACATGAGGTGGATCGATCGCTGGGAACAGGTCGTGTTGTCTAATTGGCTGCCGGGGAAGCACACGATTCGTGTTGAGCTGGTTGGTCCTGACGGTTGGCCCTACCGCAATGGGGATTTTAATGTGGTCACGCGCGAGTTAACGATCACAAAGTGAGTTGAATGAAGCAAAGACTGTTCGATGAGTTGGCGAAGGAAGCTGCGAACTGTACGCGCTGTCCGGCGATGTGTGGACGAAGCGCCGTGTTGAGCAAACTGAACGGTTCGCCGCAGGCGCGAATCATGTTCGTTGGCGAGGCGCCCGGGCGAAAGGGCGCCGATCGGACGCGCGTGCCCTTCTCGGGAGATCAGTCGGGGGCGAATTTAGATCGTTTTCTTGCGTCGATCGGACTCGAGCGTTCACAAATCTTCATTACCAGCGCTGCGCTGTGTAATCCGCGCACTGAGTCAGGCGCCAATCGCAAACCAACCACACGAGAACTGACAAACTGTTCCGACTTCCTGCGCCGGACGATCGAGTTGATCGATCCGTGCGTGATCGTCACGCTCGGATCAGTTGCACTCGAGGCGCTAAAGCGCATTCAATACCATGAGTTGAGTTTGAAGGAGTCAAGCGCCGCCATTCACACGTGGCACGACCGCGTGCTGGTGCCGATTTACCATCCGAGCCCGCAGGTGCTTGCGTCGCACCGGCGCGAAGCGGAACAGTTGCGGGATTATCAGGTGGTGGCGCAGGCGGTGCGCGAATATTCATGAAAGAAGCAATAGATAACAAGTTGATGACCGAGTATGTGGCGGTTCGCGATGGTGGCGTGGGATTGATCGATCTCTCGGCGCGTGGGCGAATCAGCGTGAGCGGGTCCGAAGCGGTGATGTTTCTCAACGGGCTGATCACAAACGATATGAAAACGCTCGGCGAGAATCGCTGGATGGCGGCAGCCTTTCCAAATGTTCAGGGCCGCTTGCTTGCCGCAGTTCGCGTCATTCGCAGAGCAGACGATTTTTTGCTCGATACGGAAGCAGCCACACGCGAGAAAGTATTAAAACTAATTGAGCGCTTTACGCTAGCGGGCGATTTCAAGGTCGCGGATATTACCGAAGAGACTCCTCATATCTCGTTCCAGGGGCGACGCGCTGGTGACCTCGTTGAAAAAATCTTTGGCGTGAAGGACCTTCCTCGTGACGGTGTTTGGCAAAACGATAGCGCCACGATCGTTCGCGCAACGCACACGGGTGAAGACGGTTTTGACGTGATAGGTTCAGCGGGAACGGTGGGAGCCACTCGCGTGAGCGAGCAGGTAGAAGAAATTCTAAGAATAGAAGCAGGTATCGCTCGCTATGGGCGCGATATGGATGAAAGCAATGTCGTGACTGAAACGAACCTGGACGATGCGGTTAGCTATACGAAAGGCTGTTATCTCGGGCAGGAGATCATCGTACGCATCAAGCACCGCGGGCACGTCGCGAAGAAACTCACCGGTTTACGTTTTGAAACCGATCAAATTATCGAAGCCGGTTCGGTTATCAGATCAACTGACGACAAAGAGATCGGCCGCGTCACATCCGCAACGTTTTCTCCAAAGCTGCACACAACTGCCGGTCTCGGCTATGTTCGTTACGAACATCTCGCGCCCGGAACTTTAATCCGTGTTAACGATGTCGCCGGCGAAACAGCGTCTCTCCCTCACATCAGAGGCAGTTGGTACGAGGATTAAATGGATAAAACCGACCTCGACTTCGAACAAGCGCAACTCGCCTACTCGATTATCGAAAATCTCGTCGAGCACACGCGCATCGTCAGCGATCTGATCGCGCTCATGGCCCAGGTGCTTGACGAAGACACAACCAAAGCGCTAACCCAAACCCCAACCTGGACCGCGTATCTCGACAGCCGGCGTTCGATGGAAAAGACCAAAGGCGACATTGAAAAATTCGCGGAGATCCTTAACCAGCTAAAGCCTTAGCGAACTCACGCACCGCTCCCCGCGCATCGTTGTCGAAATCGAACGTCACGCCACCCATCTTGATCGCCAACTTCTCCGCTGACGCTAACTTCAGAAAATCTTCACGCGGAATCAGGAACACCATTTTCTCGCCAACCCACGGCCGCCCACGCACCGGATTGCGAATCGCCGAGCGGTTCGAACTGAAATGAATCGGTTTCCCGTCAACAACGAAGACAACGTACAGATCGGGATTCAAGCTGCGGGCTTTGACCACGGATGTGAGCTCAAAGTTCACACGCTCCGGAGGCGACGGCGACTTGCCTGGATATGAGTAGTCGATGGAAAACGAAAGACTGTGATAGCGATCTTTCGAAGCCGAAAGTTTTGTTGAAGGCAAACGAACAGTCGTGAGGTTTTTCTGTTGGTCATAAACAGTCTCGACGAGCGTGACCTGATTCCACGCGAGGCCGGTAACAATCGTAAATACCAGCGCTTTTAGCATAACGGTCTCAACGCACCATCATGATCACCTGGCGCTCGCGTCCGCCATCAAACTCGCAAAGAAAGATGCCCTGCCAACGACCCAGCAACAACTCGCCATCCCGAAAAGGAACCGTAACGGAAGTTCCCACGAGGCTCGTCTTGATATGTGCGTCAGAATTTTCTTCGCCGTGGCGAAAGCCCATGCCGTGTTGAGGAATCAGTGTGCGCAGCGCGTGCAGCATGTCGCGAGGCACATCGGGGTCGGCGTTTTCGTTGATGGTGAGTCCGGCGGTGGTGTGTTGCACGTAAAGCACGACGATGCCTTCGTGCGCGCCGGACTCCTTCAGTTTGTCTCTAACGAGATCGGTAAACTCAACCAGCTCTTCGCGCTGGTGCGACTTGACCCGTAAAACGTACATCTATTACTTGCCGGAAGCTTTGCGCTTCAACAACGCCCAGCCGGTCGGGAGCACAGCCGCCGCCAGGGAGATCTTAATCACGTCTCCGGGAAGATACGGCAGCACTGCGATCTGAAACGCCGCCACCGCCGGTGTGTTCGTCAGGATCGAATACCACGCCCAGCCGCCAAGAAAAATGATCGCCGATCCGATCGCCATTGCGGCAACGGCAGTCGGATATTTCTTGTCCCATCCGTGTTCGGCGAATGCACCAGTGATAAAAGCAGCAGCCGGAAACGCCACGAGGTAACCACCGGTCGGTCCAAAAAACCGAACAATGCCCGCCGCGCCACCCGCAAAAAACGGCAACCCGATCGCGCCTTCGATCAAGTACGCAATCACCGCCGCAGCGCCCAATCGCGATCCGAGTAGAGCGCCCGTCAATAGCACGGCAAATGATTGTCCAGTGATCGGGATTGGTCCAATCTGAATCGAAAACTGCGCCGCCGCGGCAATGAACAAACTAAAAACAATCACCACCCCGACGGAACGTGTCCAATCGAGGGGCGCCAGCGCGGCGCCCATCAACGTGTCAGCTTTGGCGTAAGTATTCATAGGTTTGTGTTTTGCTCTTTGTGCTTTGTACTTTGTTCGCTCGCGAAGCGCCAAAGTACAAAGCTCCAAGATCTAAGATCTCGCTTAGTCTCCTGCCGCGGTTTTCACAACCTCACGCTCAGCCGGCGTTGGCTCTAAAGCCACCGAGCCGATGCGCATTTTATGAAACGAGCGCCAGACGAAGTAAACCGATATCAGGAAGAACACCAGCGCGAAAATGTGTGTCACCGTCGTATCGCCGTTGTTGCGGTTGGTCAAACTCACCGCGAGTTCTACCGCCAGCAGTCCAAACAGCGTCGTGAACTTAATCACCGGATTCAACGCCACCGACGAAGTGTCTTTGAACGGATCGCCGACTGTATCGCCGACTACTGTCGCATCGTGCAACGGCGTACCCTTCATTTTCAGATCAACTTCGACGACTTTCTTCGCGTTGTCCCACGCGCCGCCGGCGTTGGCCATGAAGATCGCCTGGTACAAACCAAACACCGCGATCGAGATCAGGTATCCAATAAAGAAGAACGGTTCGACAAACGCAAACGCCAGCGTCGAGAAGAACACGGTCAGGAAGATATTGAACATGCCCTTCTGCGCGTACTGCGTGCAGATCTGGACCACCTTCTTACTGTCTTCCACCGACGCCTTTTCAACGCCTTCGAGCCGGATGTTTGCCTTGATGAACTCAACCGCGCGATAAGCGCCGGTCGTCACCGCCTGTATCGAAGCACCGGTGAACCAGTAGATCACGGCGCCGCCAGTGATGATGCCAAGCAAAAAAGGCGCGTGCAGCAGCGACAGGTTTTCCACGTTCGTGCGCAGTCCCTCGGTCAACGCCATGATGATCGAGAAGATCATCGTGGTCGCACCGACGACAGCCGTACCAATCAACACCGGTTTCGCGGTGGCCTTGAACGTGTTACCGGCGCCGTCGTTTTCTTCGAGCAGGTGCTTCGCGCGCGCGAAGTTCACGTCGGTATTGAACGCCTTTCGCACCTCGTCGTTGACATCAGGTTCCTGTTCGATGAGCGACAACTCGTAAACCGATTGCGCGTTGTCAGTCACCGGGCCGTACGAGTCGACAGCGATCGTCACCGGTCCCATGCCGAGGAAGCCAAACGCCACGAGACCAAAACCAAACACCGGTGCGGCCACGGGATCGACCATCAACGCGCCGAGTCCTAGTCCAGACGAAAAACCGAGGTTCGTGAAGAAGTAAGCGATGGCCATCAGGCCGACGATGCTGATGCCGAGCCAATAGGCGGAGAAGTTTCCGGCCACGAGTCCGGAAAGAATGTTCAGTGACGGACCGCCTTCACGAGACGAAGTAACCACTTCACTCACGTGCCGCGATTCAGTCGACGTAAACACCTTCACCAGCTCCGGAATGATCGCGCCCGCGAGCGTACCGCAGGAGATGATTATCGCGAGCTTCCACCAGAGCGTCGGGTTGCCACTCAGCGTCGGAATCGTAAAATACGAAACGACGAAAGTGATCACGACCGAAACGATTGAAGTAATCCACACCAGCGACGTCAGCGGTGCTTCGAAATTCATCGTATCGGAGTTTTTGTAACGAGCCTTGGCAATCGCGTCGTTGATGAAATAAGAAACCGCGCTGGCGATGATCATCATGACGCGCATGATGAAGATCCAGACCAGCAACTGCACCTGCACGGTCGGGTTCGAAACACCAAGCAAAATAAACGTGATCAACGCCACGCCGGTCACGCCGTAAGTTTCAAATCCGTCGGCGCTTGGTCCAACTGAGTCGCCCGCGTTGTCGCCCGTGCAGTCTGCAATCACGCCCGGATTACGCGCGTCGTCTTCCTTGATCTTGAAGACGATCTTCATCAGGTCGGAACCGATGTCGGCAATCTTCGTGAAGATGCCGCCGGCGATACGCAACGCCGCCGCGCCCAGCGATTCACCGATGGCGAAACCGATGAAACACGGTCCGGCATAACTGCCCGGAATGAACAACAAAATGCACAGCATGATCAGCAACTCAACGCTGATCAGCATCATGCCGATGCTCATGCCCGCCTTCAGCGGAATCGCGTAAAGCGGAAACGGTTTGCCTTCAAGACTGGCGAAGGCCGTGCGCGAGTTGGCGAAAGTGTTGACGCGAATGCCAAACCATGCAACGCCGTAGCTGCCCGCGATACCAATCAAACTGAACAACAGAATGATGAAAACGCGGAACGGCTCCATACCCGACAACACGCCGAAGTAAAGAACGATCACGACTGCGATGAACGCTTCGAGAATCAGAATGAACTTGCCCTGCGTCGTGAGATACGTCTTACAAGTGGTGTAAATCAGCTCCGAGATCTCGCGCATCGCACGGTGCACTGGCATCTTTTGCAGTTGCATGTAAATGGCGAGACCGAACCCCAGGCCGAGCAGGCAGATGACAATGCCGCCCAACAGCAGGTTGTGACCACTGATGCCGTTGAGGAAGGTCACCTGCGTCAGGTCGGGAAGTTGGAGGTTAGCCTCACCACCAGGCTGATGCGACTGCGCATAAGAAGGCAGCGCAAAGGCCAGAGTAGAAACGGTGGCAGCAATAGCGATTGCGGCACGCCGCAGTAATAGGGATAGTTCCACTTCGGAGAAATTCCTTTCGAGTTTGTCTAGATTATGGCGAGAAACGCTTTAGCGAAAGCGCGTATTATCCACAGATTACACAGATTTTTCAAAGAGAGGTTCCGCCATCTGGGAAATCTGAGGCCCTTTTCGACTGCCGAGCCAGCGCCGGATCGAGTCGATCATGATGACCACCGCGGCAAACATGATGATCGCCGTCAGGCCCGTGTTTATCATTCCCTGGGTTGAGGTTTCCGGTTTTTGTGCCAGCGGCCAGAAGATGTCGGTGATGGATTTGAACCCGGCCACGAGGGTCGTTGTGCTGACAAAGCTAAGCGGCACAATAGTTACCCAGACGTATTTCGCCTTGCCCATGTTGATGAGAATGGTGGTGGCGACACACAAAGCAACCGCCGCCAGAAGCTGATTAGCAATGCCAAACATTGGCCAAATGGTCGAAATTGAGCCCGACCAGATGAACGCCGCCCACGCCGAGACGACCAACGCTGAGGTGATTACCGATCCCGGCAGCCAGTTTGGCTCCTCGAGTTTTTTATAGAACCTCCCGCCAAATTCACCCACCAAAAAACGCGCGACACGCGTGCCTGTGTCGATCGTCGTCAGAATGAACAGCGCCTCAAACATGATCGCGAAGTGATACCAATACTTCATGAAACCGCCGAGACCGGGGATTCCCTCGAAGATCTTCGCGATGCCGATCGCGAGTGTGACCGCGCCGCCGGTGCGGCCGCGCAGGTTTTTCTCGCCTGATTCCTGTTCGAGCCGATCGATCTCCTGCGGTTGCAGGTTGAAGCCTTCGCTCGAGTGCGTATCGATCATGCGAACGTATGCTGCTTTTTGTGCTTCCGTGCCCTGAGCGGTGTTGATGGCGAAGTAGTCGCCCGGAAATAGCGAGGCGGCGGCGATAAGCGCGACGATGCCGACGATCCCTTCCATCAACATGCTGCCGTAGCCAATCATGCGCGTGTCAGTTTCTTTCGCGATCATCTTCGGCGTGGTGCCGGACGAAATGAGCGCGTGAAAACCGGAGATCGCGCCGCAGGCAATCGTGATGAAAACAAACGGATAGAGCTTGCCCGAAATGACTGGTCCACCACCGGCTGTGAACGGCGTGAATGCCGGCATGTTCAGGTTCGGCGCAACGACGATCACGCCGATGATTAGGAAAGCGATCGTTCCGATTTTTAGATACGACGACAGGTAGTCGCGCGGGCAAAGCAGCATCCAGACCGGCAACACTGACGCGATGAAGCCGTAGGCCGCCATGATCACGATCAAACTGTTGCGCGAAAGTGTGAAGGCTTCAGCGGCTGAGGATTCGGCAATCTTGCCGCCGAGATAGACTGCAAACAAAAGCCCGATGATTCCGATGATGCTCGCTTCCGCAATCTTTCCTTTGCGAAAGCGATACATGTAAAGACCCATGAACAACGCCAGCGGAATCGTAAAGCCGACGGTAAACGTTCCCCACGGCGATTCAGCCAACGCGTTGACGACAACTAATCCAAGTCCGGCGAGCGCGATGACCACGATAAACAGAATCGCAATGCCCGCTACGAGTCCCGACAGTGGACTGATCTCCGTGCGCGCCATTTCCGCGAGCGACTTGCCTTTGCGGCGAACGCTGCCGACCATGATCATGAAATCGTGGACCGCGCCGCCGATGCACACGCCGATCACCAACCACAACAATCCCGGTAAAAAACCAAACTGCGCTGCCAGCACGGGACCGATCAACGGTCCAGCGCCCGAGATCGCGGCGAAGTGATGCCCAAACAGCACCCATTTGTTTGTTGGGTAATAGTTGTGCCCGTCGTACATCGTCTGCGACGGCACCGGGCGCGAATCATCCAGCGCGAGAACCTTCGCGGCGATAAAAGCGGAGTAGTAACGATACGAGATAGCGATTACGCAAAGGGCGCCGATGATTATGGGCAGTGCGTTCATAATTGCCTTGTCCGGTCAGTTAGCCGCAAGGATGCTGCTCGTCCATTTCTTAGTAAAAAGTCTTAAAGGCTCAAGGTCAGCTTTCGATTCATACTGTCGAAAGACGTAGGCGAAGATTATCCGCTCCTTCACGAGCACCAGGCTTATTGTCATGAGGACAGAAAATGTTTTCTCCGCACCTCCAGCGGCCATCTTGTATGCAATGAGGGCGAGAAAACTACTAACGTTCGGCTGGGTGTCGAACTCCCCCATAATCTCCGGTTTACCGACGATGTCTATCTTCGTTTCTGTTGACGCTATTGCGGACAGTCTCTCCTCGACGCGCCGGTCAAGGTCTTTCATGTGTTGGCTATCCGGATCCAGAAGTGCACCGGCGTTCTTGCGGACATCGTTAACCGCCGTCGCCAACTCTGAAGCGGTTAGGCGCAGCTCTTTGCCGGCTCTGAACACCGAGACTTTGGTATAAAAATTCAATGTCGGGTTCAGGCCTTTTCGAAGCGATTCACAATCACTAGCGGGCAGAAATGCAAGTAGCGCGTCGTTTTGGGGAGCCTCAGTAGCTTCGACGCGCGCCTTGAAACTAGGGAACTGTGAAGCTGCTTCTTCAAAGCCTTCCGGAGCGGGTATGAGGATTTCCTGAGCGCCGAGTCGAATCGAAGAACTCTTTGGCGGTTGAGTATCGTGTGATTGCGCCTGAACGGCCGCGCTCAAAAAGAACATGAGCACGGCCGTGAGGATGATTGCCCGGTAACTAAGCTTCATTTGATTCAGATGTTCCTGTTTGTGAAGCACCGAGCTTGATGCCGATGGCGGCGCCGATCAAGCCGGCGATGATCATCAGTAAACCATAGAGCGTTTGGTTGTGCTTCTCGGCTGATGAATCGAATGCTTCGGAGAAGAGCTCGCGTGGGGCAACGTCGTGCGGAATCACGAAGAGCCCGATCGCGACCAGCACAAAACAGATAGCCGCAAACTTCAGACCCACCGGCGTCCGCGAAGGACGTCCCATTCGTTGTCCAACACCGCTACGCGTGTAGCCGTAAGAGAAGTAAACGGCCAGGCCGAGTGCCAGCCAGCCCACAAAGCGCCAGTAGGAACCTTCCGGCAGGAAATAGATCAGCAGCGCGCACGAGATCGCACCGAGGCCCGGCAGCAGGTATGGACCAAGCGGAACTTTGAATGGCCGCGGCCGGTCGGGATCCTTGCGGCGCAACACTGTCACGCCAAGACAAACCAGCATGAAAGCGAACAGCGTCCCGATGTTGGTCAAGCTCACCATCTCGTCGACGGTTGCAAACGCAGCAATGCCGCCGACGGCGACGCCCGTCATAATCGTGGTTACGTGCGGCGTCTTAAACCTCGGGTGAACACTCGCAAAAGTTGACGGCAGCAGTCCATCACGCGCCATCGAGAAGAAGATGCGTGGCTGGCCGAGTTGGAACACGAGCAACACGGCGGTGTGCGCGACGACGGATCCAAACGCGATGACTGTGTTTTGCCACAACGCCTGCGGAGCGACAGTCTCGAGCGCCATCGTCAACGACTCGCCGCGCTGCGCGGAAGTCCAACCTCGCACAGTTTCCCACGGCACCATGCCGGTGAACACACCGGCCACCAAAATGTATAGCACCGTGCAGACGATCAGCGACGCAATGATTCCTATAGGCAGATCTCGGGCGGGATTCTTCGTTTCCTCCGCAACGGTGCTGACGGCGTCGAAACCGATGTAAGCGAAAAACACGACCGCGGCACCGGTTAGAGTGCCCATCCAGCCCTGTGGTTGAAACGGCTGCCAATGCTCAACCATCGTCGCCGGGGAAACATAGTAAAGCGCGAGGCCGACGAAGAACAGCAGCACAAGGATCTTGATCAGCACCATGATCGCGTTGAAGTTTGACGACTCTTTAATGCCCCAAACCAGCACGACCGTGATCAGCGCGACGATGCCAAACGCGAGGATATTAAAGACTATCGGTATCCCCATTATGCTTGGCGCATTCGCGAGAGTCTCTTCGGTGGCGGTGCGATAGTTTGACGTCAGCCAGTCAGGCACGTGAATGCCGAGATTGCGCAACAGCCGGTTGAAAAACTCCGCCCAGCTAATCGCGACGGCGACGTTGCCGATCGCGTACTCGATGATCAAATCCCAACCGATAATCCACGCGACGAGCTCGCCGAGCGTGGCGTAGGAGTACGTGTAAGCCGACCCCGAGATCGGCACCATCGATGCGAGCTCGGCGTAACACAGCGCCGTGAAGCCGCACACGACCGCCGTGATCACAAACGAAAGCATCAACGATGGACCAGCGCCCGCGCGCTCCGCGGTGCCTGACGCGGCAGTACCGATGGTCGCGAAGATGCCGGCGCCGATGATCGCGCCGATTCCGATCAGGGTGACACTGAAGGCGTTGAGCGTTCGCTTGAGTGAAAATTGCGGGCCGCCCACTTGGGACAGAATTTCATCCAGATTCTTGGTCCGAAAGAGTCCGCGAAGCAATGTGTTGCCTCCATGGAGTGGTTTTGAAAAGGAAGCCTGCGGAGTTTGGCATGGTCTTGTAAATCTTGCAATCCTGTCTTAGTGTTGAGGCCATGTTTCCGTTCAGAAACATTCTCTTCCCCACCGATTTTTCCGCCCACTCTCATGCTGCTTTGAAATACGCCGCGGGGTTCGCGCGCGACGGGAATGGGCGTGTGTTGTTGCTGAACGTTCAGGATGCGAAAGTGCCGGCGAACCTGCTGACGTTGCCGGTTTATGTTTTCGAAGATCAGGAAAACCAGTGGCTATTGGAATTGCGCGCGAAAGCCAAAGAGATGATTGCCGATCCGTTGCTTGCTGGTGTTGAAGTTGATCCGGTGTTTGTCGAAGGAGACCGGGCGGAGCAGATTGCGCGGGTCGCGTTTGAACATGAAGTGGATCTGATTACGGTGGTGACTCGCGGCCGCACCCGGCTCTCGCGTGCGTTTGGTGGTTCGATTGCGGAAGAGATTATCGCCGAGTCGCCGTGTGCGGCGCTGGCGATCCGTCCGCCGCAACGTGATTTTGTCGAGCATCGCGGCGGGCAGACGCAGATTCGTCTCAACCGCGTTTTGCTGGCGACGAACTTTCGCCCTTCCTCAGCAGCCGCGACGCAGCTTGCCACGAACATTTCCAATCATCTCGGCGCTGAACTTCACGCGGTTTATGTGATCGGCGATTACTTCGAACAGATATCAGTGATGTTTCCCGAAGGTGGGCTTGCGGCGCTGACGCGGCTGCGCAGTCACGTGCAGGAACGCATGGCCCAACTGTCGCGGTCGGTTGGTTCGCGAGCGTCGACGCATATCGCTGAGGGCAGGCCGTATCAGGAGATCGTGAAACTGGCGGCGAATCTCGACGCCGATCTGATCGTGATCGGAACTGCCGTGCACGGTTCGTTGTTTGGCGGTAATCAGGTGCTCGGATCGGAGATCGAGCGCGTTATCAGAAACGCGCCGTGTCCGGTGTTGTGTGTGCCTGCGGCGAGGGCTATGACGCCGTTACCGGCACTTGTGACACAGATAGTTTAGATACTTACTTCTTTTTGTCGATTGGCTTTCCTTCGTTCTTCCACTGATTGAAGCCACCCAGCAGCGCTGCTGCGTTTTCGATTCCCTTGCTCTTGAGCGCGACCACCGCACCGGCGGACGTATGTTCGTTGTGTCAAGAACAGTAGGTCACGATTAGCTTATTGCGCGGCAGTTCCTGGAGATGGTTCAGGATCTCGCCGGACGGGATCAGCTTTGAGCCCGGGATGTGGCCTTCGTCGAATGAATCCTGATTGCGGACGTCGACGACGAGAACCCTGCCGTCTTTCATCATCGCTTCGAGTTCTTTAATCGTGACTCGGCGCGCGCCGTCGGCGTAAGGCGTTGAAGCTACGACTGGTGGAGTGTTGGAATTTTGGCTGGTGCTGTTGCTTTCGCCCCCGTTACAAGCCGTCAGGAGAATCGCAAGCGCCAGCGTTGTTATCGAAAATTTAAGAAGACGCATCTACTACCTCCGAATGGATAGAGGGTAATTTGTGATGCGGCGCAGGATTTGTCAATCTCCACGCTCGGAAATGGTATAGTCTGGCTCCCAAACGCTGGAGCTTATCTATGACGGAGTCGCCGGTCCCGATTCAGTGGGCCAAGGTAATCGACCACACACGCTGCATTGGGTGTCATGCGTGCACGACCGCGTGCAAATCTGAAAATGTCGTTCCGATTTCGGTTACGCGCACGTACGTGAAGCACGTCGACGTCGGCGTGTTTCCGCAGGCGCGGCGCGTGCATCAGGTAACGCGTTGTAACCAGTGTGCGCACGCTCCTTGTGTGACTGCATGTCCGACGGCCGCGATGTTCAAACGGCCCGACGGCATCGTCGACTTTGATAAGTCGATCTGTATTGGTTGCAAAGCGTGTATGGCGGCGTGTCCCTACGACGCAATCTTCATCAACCCGGAAGATCATTCGGCGGAGAAGTGCAACTTTTGCGCGCATCGGATCGATATCGGACTCGAACCGGCGTGCGTGGTTGTGTGTCCGACGCAGGCAATTCTGGTCGGCGACATGAACGATTCGGATTCGTACGTGGCGCAAATCATCAATCGCGAAAGCGTTGCGGTGCGGCGGCCGGAGAAAGAGACGTTGCCGAAGTTGTTTTACAAAGGCGCGCATCAGGCGACGCTCGATCCGCTCGCGGCGCGGCGTCCCGAGGGCGGGCTATTCATGTGGAGCGAGCAACAGGAGACGTCAGGGACGGTCGTTTCCGGCAATCCGAATTACAACAACTCTTCGGCGGCGGCGTTGCTGTCGTATGACGTTGCGCATTCGATTCCGTGGGATTGGCGCGTGAGTTTGTACACGTGGACGAAGGGGATCGCGTCGGGTGTTTATCTGGTGGCGGCGTTGCTGGTGCTGTTGGGTGTGCTTCAGGTGAATGATCCGGTTTGGTTGTGGGCCACGCCGGTTCTCTCAGGTGCGTTTTTGGCGATCACTGGCGGGTTGTTGCTTTGGGATCTCGAACATCCGGAACGGTTTTATTTGATTTTCACGCGCCCGCAGTGGCGCAGTTGGCTTACGAAGGGCGCTTTTATTATCGCGGCCTACACGCTGGTGCTGATGTTGCACTTCTTTGCGAGTTGGGCCGGGTCGAGATCGTTTCAAAGCTGGTTGATGATCGCAGGCATACCACTCTCGATAATGACCGCGGTTTACACAGCCTACCTCTTCGCGCAGGCAAAGGCGCGCGACATGTGGCAAAACCCGCTGTTGCCGCCACACTTGCTGGTGCAGGCGCTCTTGTTGGGCGCAGCCGTGCTTTTGTTGACGCTCGCCACACTTGGCGATTGGTTGAAGCCCGACCCGGGTCTGATCACCTTCATCTCGCCCGCACGCCTGGAAATGGCTGACCTGATCTGGATCCTGGCCGTCACCAGTCTGATTCATCTGTTGATGGTTTGGGGAGAAGTTTCGCTAACCCATCCAACCGCACACGCGCGACTCGCGATTTACGAAATGGTCCGCGGCCGTTTTCGGAACGACTTCTGGTTCGGGATTCTTCTGTCGCTTTTCGGCGGCGTACTCCCATTTCTGGCTCTCCTGGACCTCGTGAGCATCACCATCGGCTCCGCCGGCGCCCCCCTCGCCCTCGTGGGCCTGATGCTCTTCGAAAGCGCCTACGTCCAATCCGGCCAGTCCGTGCCGCTTGCTTAGGGAGGCGTGCTAGACTGACCGAAAACCTCCGAACGCTCGCTAATGGAAGACAACTATGAGCAATGAAGATTATCAGGAACGAATCGACGACATGTGGGCAGAAGAAGCTGAGCGACGCGATAAGGAGAGCTCCTTCCGAACCTCACTTAGAAGAGAATAGAAACAGTCGTTCCAGATCTTGTTTAAGAGTTATGGCCACAAAGAAGCACAAAAGAATTCTGCGAACACACTTGTGCCTTTTGTGCCTCTTTGTGGCCACAATTTGAGGGTCTGAATAAGCCTTGTCGCAGGTTCACCATTGGAAGGACCGAAGTTGACGACCAAAGAGCATAAGAACGAAACCTTCTACCCTGGACCGAGTAGGGGGCATTTGGCGGCGTTTCCGCCTAAGGAGAGGTGGGATGATTGGACCGAGCTTGATTCGAAGGCTTGGCCGAGAAGGGTCGAGCGGCGTTACTCATTAGTTCCGACGACCTGTTTCAATTGTGAATCGGCGTGCGGGCTGTTGGCTTACATCGATAAGGTCACCGGTGAGGTGCAGAAGTTTGAGGGAAACCCGGAACATCCCGGTTCGCGTGGACGAAATTGCGCCAAAGGTCCAGCAACACTCAATCAGGTTACCGATCCCGATCGCATTCTCTATCCGATGAAACGCGCCGGTAAACGCGGCGAAGGCAAGTGGCAGCGTACGACGTGGGACGAGGCGCTGGATACGGTTGCAAATCGAATCCGCACAGCGATCGTCGAAAACAGACGGCAGGAGATCATGTATCACGTCGGCCGCCCCGGCGAAGACGGTTTCACCGAGCGCATTCTCGCCGCATGGGGCATCGACGGTCACAACTCACACACCAACATCTGTTCGTCCGGCAGCCGCGAAGGCTATCAGCTCTGGATGGGCCTCGATCGGCCCAGCCCGGATCACGCGAACGCGAAAGTCATACTGCTGATCAGCGCGCATCTCGAGTCGGGGCACTACTTCAATCCCCACGCACAGCGCGTTATCGACGGCAAAGCAAACGGCGCGAAACTGATCGTCTTCGATACAAGGCTTTCGCACACTGCAACGCACGCTGATTATTGGGTAGCGCCGTATCCCGGTTCGGAAACCGCGATGCTGCTCGCGATCGCGAACTACCTGATCCAGAACAACCTTTACAACCGTGATTTTGTCGAGCAATGGTGGAATTGGAAAGAGTTTGGCCACGAGAATTTCACGGATTTTGAAGCCCGGATTAAAGAAATCTACAGTGATTATACGTTCGAGTTTGCGGCGCAGGAGTCTGGTGTTGACGCAAAAGTAATTGAAGAAATAGCGGAGTTAGTCGCTAAGGCAGGCACGCGCTTTTCGAGTCACAACTGGCGCAGCGCCGCTTCGGGCGTGAGCGGCGGCTGGTCTGTTGCGCGCGCGCTTTTCATGTTGAACGCACTGCTCGGCGCAGTCGCTACCGAAGGCGGTGTTTACCCAAACGCGTGGAACAAATTCGTCCCGCGGCCGATCTACACACCTCCGCATCCAAACATGTGGAACGAAGTCACCTGGCCGCGCGAGTACCCGCTCTCCATGAACGAGATGTCGTTCCTGCTGCCGCACTTTCTCAAAGACGGCCGCGCCAAACTCGACGTCTATTTCACGCGCGTCTACAACCCGGTATGGACCAATCCCGACGGCTTCTCTTGGATCGAGGTCTTAACAAATCCCGATCTCATAGGTTGCTACATCGCGCTCACCCCAACGTGGAACGAAACGGCTTACTATGCTGATTACGTTTTGCCAATGGGCGTCGGCTCCGAACGCCACGATCTTCACTCGTACGAAACACACGATTCGCAGTGGCTCGGTTTTCGCCAGCCGGTGATGAAGGCCGCACGCGAGCGCGCCGGAGAAACCATCAACGACACGCGCGAGGTGAATCCCGGCGAGGTGTGGGAAGAAAACGAATTCTGGCTGGAACTAACGTGGCGCATTGATCCGGACGGATCCTTGGGCATTCGCCAGTATGCCGAAAGCAAAAAGAACCCGGGCACGCGCCTCAGCATCGACGAGTACTACGAATGGATCTTCGACCATTCAGTTCCCGGCCTCCCCGAGCGTGCCGCGGAAGAAGATCTGACGCCGCTTCAATTCATGCGCCGCTACGGCGCGTTTGAAGTGAAACAGAAGATCGGCAAGGTCTACGATCAAACCGTTGACCCAGAAGAGCTCGACGACGCACGCGAAGACGACCTCGGCCGAATCTTCACGCGCGCACCAAAACCTGCCGGCCCAAACATCGTGCCGATTCCAATGCCCGACGGCGACGCCGAAGGCCGCCGGCTCGTAGGCGTAAACATCAACGGCGAAATCAAACGCGGCTTTCCAACGCCAAGCGGCAAACTAGAGTTCTTCTCCACCACTCTGGCCAACTGGGGTTGGCCAGAGCTGGCAATTCCGATCTACTTCAAGAGCCACGTTCACCAGGACAATCTCGCCGAAGATCAAACGATCCTGATCTCGACGTTTCGCCTGCCGGTGCAGATTCACACGCGCAGCGCAAACTCAAAATGGCTCGACGAGATCGCGCACACAAACCCGTTGTGGATTCATCCGAGCCACGCAAACAAGCTCGGCGTTCGCACCGGCGATCTGCTGCGCGTCGAAACCGAGATTGGTTATTACGTCGTGCCCGCGTGGGTCACGGAAGGCATCCGTCCCGGCATCGTTGCGTGCAGTCACCACATGGGCCGCTGGAAACTAACCGACGGAGAGGGCCAGCGACAGATGATGGCCACGGTCAAGTTGGAACAGAACGGAACTACGTGGCGTTTGAAACGGGAGAAAGGCATCACGCCCTACGAGTCGAGCGACAACGACACGTTGCGAATCTGGTGGAAAGACGCCGGCGTGCATCAGAACATGACTTTTCCGGTTCATCCGGATCCGATCTCGGGAATGCATTGCTGGCATCAGGCGGTGCGGGTGCGCGTGGCGGACGCGGCCGATCAGCCGGGCGATATTTTTGTCGACACGGAAAAGTCGCGCGAGGTTTATCAGAAGTGGCTCGCAATGACGCGCCCGGCCGACAAGTTTTCACCGGATAACACGCGGAGGCCTTACTGGATGCTCCGCCCGTTGAAACCAGGGAGGGAGTTTTATAAGCTGCCTTAGTCCAATGTACTTTAAACAGTTCTATCTCGGCTGCCTGGCGCACGCGTCTTATCTGATCGGCTCGGATGGCGAAGCTGCGGTCGTCGATCCACAGCGCGACGTCGATGAGTACATCGGCGAAGCCGAAGCGAACGATCTGCAAATCAAGTACATCATCGAGACTCACCTTCACGCCGACTTCGTGAGTGGACATCAGGAACTCGCCGCACGCACCGGAGCAGAAATCGTTTTTGGTGAGAAAGCCAACGCGGCGTTTCCGCATCGAGCCGTTCGCGACGCTGAAGAGATCCGGCTAGGGAAAGTTGCGTTGCGCTTCATCGAAACGCCCGGTCACACACCGGAAGGAATTTGCGTGCTCGTCATCGACACGGAAGTTTCCAACGAACCGCAGAAGATCCTCACCGGCGACACGCTTTTCATCGGCGACGTCGGCCGGCCCGATCTCGCGGGCGGCAAAGGCTATACACCGCAGACGATGGCCGAGATGATGTACGAGAGCCTGCACGGAAAAATCATGAAGTTGCCGGACAACGTTGAGGTCTATCCAGCGCACGGCGCGGGTTCGATGTGCGGCAAGAACCTGTCGAAAGAAACCTCGTCGACGATCGGCGAACAACGCAAATTCAACTACGCGTTGAAGCCGATGACGAAGGAACAGTTTGCGTCGATGATGACGGCGGACCTTCAGGAAGCGCCGGCGTACTTTCCACGCGACGCCGAGATCAATCGTGCGGGCGCGCGTGAACTCTCCGAATTATCACCTCCAGCGGCGCTCTCGCCGCAGCAGGTTTCTGAGTTGCGCGAACAGGGACACGTGCTGCTCGACGTGCGTTCGGCTGCTGATTTCGGCGCCGGTCACGTGCCCGGTTCGGTAAACATCGGACTCGGCGGGCAGTTTGCGATGTGGGCCGGCAGTTTGATTCCTTTAAATTCGTCGATCGTGATAGTTGCGGATGCTAAACAGCAGATCGATGAATCTGTGGTCCGGCTCGCGCGCGTCGGCATCGAAAACGTGAAGGGTTATTTGGAAGGCGGCGTGGAAAACTGGAGCCGCGCTGGTCTTCCGGTTGATTCGATCCCGCAGGTCAACGTGAATGAGTTGAACGAGAAACTCTCGGCCGGCGACGATCTGCAAGTCGTCGACGTAAGGCGGCCGGCTGAATACGGCAACGGTCACGTACCGCGCGCACTCAACGCGCCGCTGGCAACTCTCGATCGCATCGCTGAAGAGTTGCCGTTTGAAAAAGACAAGCCAACGGCTGTAATTTGCGCGGGCGGATATCGTTCGAGCGCAGCGGCGAGTTTACTGGAGCAGTTGGGCTTCACGAATCTGCTGAATGTGTCAGGCGGTACCGGCGCCTGGATAAATGCCGGTTATCCAGTCGAAACCCCCACCACAAAATAATACTTACGCTTCGAGGCGAACATCGATCCGTTAACGTTCAAAATCCTGGTCGCGATTGGAATCATCGTCGTCGCGACTGTTCACGGCTTCGGCGCGGCGTGGCTCGCGATCTGGATGCTGTTTCACCCGTACAAATCGGTGAAACTGTTTGGCATCACTATCTGGCCGCAGGGCATGATCCCACGGCATCGCGAGAAGCTGGCGCAATCGATCGGGAACGCGGTCGGCAACGAACTCGTCTCGCAGCAAACCGTCTTCGACGCGCTCTTCGAAACCGATTTCTTTCAAAACAAAGTCGAAGACTTTGTCGGCGGTTATACAAACGAGCTTCTCGCGCGAGTCTATCCTTCGTTTATCGACGCGTTGCCGTCGCAAGCCCGCGCGCCAGTGCTCGACACGATCTCCGCGCTTCAGTATCGGCTCGCCGAATACATCACCGACATGCTGAAGAGCGAAGAGACGGCGGAAGCGATCGAACGTTTTGTCGATAAGCAGGTTGATGAATTAACCACACGCCGCATCGGCGATGTCGTGAGTCCTGAATCGGTTGATAAAGCGCGCGACTTTGTCGAACAGCGCCTGCAACGCCTCATCGGCACCGAAGAGTTCGAACAAAAAGTGCGCGACTTCGTTTCCGGCCGCCTCGACGATCTGGCCCACAGCAACGCCACACTCGCCGGTACGTTCACGCCGGAAACGATCGCTTTCATCAAGGAACGCATCGACCAGCAGGTGCCGCCGATCGTTCATCACCTCGCGGACCTCGCGACCAGCCAAAGCACACGCAAACAGATCGGCGCGCTGATCAAACAGGAAGTCGATCAGTATTACGAACAACTCTCGCTCTTCAAAAAGATCTTCATCTCGCGGGAACGCATCCATCGCGAAGTCGATGATCTCGTTAATAAGACTTTACCGCGGCGCATTGAAGAGTATCTGCGCGGTGAGGCGTTCGAGCAGGAGGCGGAAGCATTTCTCAACGCCACGATCGACAACGTGATGGCACGGCCGCTCAACGAGCTCATCGGCCAGATCGATACGATCAAGTTCGAGGATCTCAAGGAACAGATCACGAATCGGCTGGTCGAGATCCTCCGCAGTGAGTCGTTGTTTACCTCAGTCTCGATCTACTTCACCGATGCCGTCGATCGGTTGTTTCCGCAAACCATCGGTTCAGTTATGCAGCAGATCGACGAGCGCTCGGTCGATGAAGCAAAACGTTTCCTGAGCCGTGGCGTGCTGAATCTTTTGGCTCACGAACAAACCTCGCGTACCATCAACGCGATTCTGACTTCGCAGGTCGAACGTCTCCTGATTGCTCCAATCGGCCGTCTGGGCGATCACGTTTCACAAAACGCGATGCAACGCGCAAGCTCGGCGCTGGTCGAACGCATCACGGTCGCGGCCCGCGAACGACTGCCCGTCGCAATCGCCGAATTCGACGTCGGCGGGCTCGTCCGCAAGAAGGTTTCCGACTACCCAATCGAAAAACTCGAGGAGTTGGTGCTCTCGGTTGCCCAGCAGCACTTAAAAACGATTGAACTTTTTGGCGCAATAATCGGTTTCTTTATCGGTGTGGCGCAGGCCATCTATTTCTGGTTCACTTACCACCCGCGGTGAACTAACGCCAACCAGGTTACGGAGGAACGGCTATGTATTGCACAAGTTGCGGCGCGCAACTCGCCCAGGGATTGAGTTACTGCAATCGCTGCGGCGTCAATCTGCGCGACCGTCACGAATCGAACACCGCGGTAGTCACCGCCTTTCTTACCGCCATCTCGGTCCTGGGCGTGGCTGGTTTATTCGTGATGCTCTTTGGCGCGGTCATATTACGGCGGAAGGCGAACATGGATCAGGAATTTATCGGCGTGTTTCTGACGTTTACGTTTCTGCTCGTCGGCCTGATCGAGTTTATGCTGATTAGGAATCTGTCAAAAATGTTGACCCAGAAGGAGACCCAGCCGCGTTCGTTTTCACCGCCGGTGACTAACGATCTTCGTTTACCGCAGCACTCGACTCTCGGCGAACCGGTTCCGAGTGTCACTGAAAACACTACCCGCACACTCGAGTACGAGTACGCTCGGCGTGAGCAAGGACGCAATTGAGGAGGAACTGTCGATGAAAAAACTGCTGAGTTTGATTGTTTTGACGTTGCTTGTTACCGCCGGTTGTCACCACCGTATTGGTAGTGAAGTGCAAGGCTCCGGCAAACGAGAGACGCAAAAACGCGAGATCGGATCGTTCACGGCTATCGGGACTGAAGGCGCTTTCAATATCGAGATCGTTTGTCAGAAATCACTGAGCCTGGAAATTGAGGGCGACGACAACATCCTGCCGTTGGTTACCACACAGGTAAGCGGCAACAAACTGCAAATCTCAAACACGAAGAGTTACTCCATTAACGAACCGATAACGTTGCGGATCTCTGTTCCCAATCTCGAGGCGATCTCCGCGGACGGCGCCGGGAAGATTCAGATCACGGGCGTCAACAACGACAAGATTCAGATTTCATCAAACGGCGCGGCGGCGATCACTGTAGCGGGAACGACAAAGATGATCGGTGTCGATTCAAACGGCGCGGCGAAGATCGACACACACAACCTGCGTTCTACACACGCGGTCGTCGACAGCAAGGGCGCTTCTAAAATAGACCTCGGCGTTTGCGATAAACTCGACGTAAACGTCTCGGGAGTTTCTCAAGTGACGTATAGAGGCGATCCCGTGGTGAACAAAACGATCCATGGACCGGGTAAAGTTGAGAAGCGTGGCGATCAGGGAGCTTAAGCCGCAAAAAAGCATAAGAGTCACAAGAAAGCCATCCACAGATTACACAGAGTCTGCGTAATCTGTGGATGGTTCTTTACGAAGGAAATAAACTTAGGTGTTGACATAACAGTCGCGACTGAATAACTATTTGCCATCACCGAAAGGAGCTTACTTCCCTAATGACCTACGTAGTTGTTGAATTATGCGTCGATTGCAAGTACACCGACTGCGCAGCTGTTTGTCCTGTTGAAGCTTTTCACGAGTTAACCGATCGTCTTTACATTAATGCCGACACTTGCATCGATTGTGATGCGTGCGTACCTGAGTGTCCCGTCGAAGCTATTTTCGCCGACACAAACGTGCCCGAGAATTACGCACACTGGACGCAGATCAACATCGACGAAGCTCCCAAGTATCCAATCATCAGCCAAAAGATCCCAGCTCTTCACGGACCGACCTGCACCGGACCTGAAGAATAAGGTTGTAGACAAAGACGATCACAACTTGAGGCGTGCGCAATTGCACGCCTCAAGTTTTCAGTTCCGCCTTTAGGCTGTGCTCTTAAGGGACAAGCTAAAGCTTGAACTCAAAACAAAGAAGAAACTCGTAAACACCTACCACCAATTTAGGTCACCACCTCGCAGTGTGAATAGCTTGCAAAGCGGCGGGTCCAAAACCTATAATCCGCCCGTCTCTCGACCCTTCACTTTCTCGCGAACCTTGGGCCATTATGATGAAGCGCTTTGTTTTCCCCCTTGCAGTAACCTTTTGCCTTTTACTCGTAGTCTCTCAAGCTACAACTGTCCTTGCCAAAGACAAGTGGATCAACATCCGCAGTAAAAATTTCTTTCTGGTAGGAAATGCCAGCGAGAAAGAGGTCCGCAAAGTCGCATTGAAACTGGAACAGTTTCGCGCGGTTCTCACACAGGCTTTTCCAAACATCCGTTTCAATTCGCCTGTTCCGACGACAGTGGTCGTGTTCAGAGATCACCGGTCTTACACACCATTTAAGCCACGTGCCAATACCGCCGGTTACTTTCAGGCCGGACCTGACGTGAATTACATCACGCTCACGACCGAAATCCCGGGAGCCGAGTTCGGTAGACCAAGTACACAAGGCGGACGTGACCCCGCCTACGAAGTGATCTTTCACGAGTTCACTCATCTGCTGGTCAACAACAGCTTCGAGAACGCGCCACTTTGGTTCAACGAAGGGCTTGCCGAGTATTACAGCAGCTTCATCATCAGCGACGATCAAAAGATCGTACTCGGAAGAAACATAGGCGAACACGTTTACCTGTTGCGCGACAGCAAGATGTTGCCGTTGAAGACGCTGTTCGAAGTCGATCACAAATCACCGCATTACAACGAGGCCAAAAAGCAGGGCATCTTCTACGCCCAGTCGTGGGCGTTGGTGCATTACCTGATGATCGGCAAGGCGGGAAAGGTTGAGCAGCTCGGGAAGTTTTTGGACCTGCTCAATGCTCGCGTGCCTGTGGAGGACGCGTGTAAGCAAGCGTTTGGAATGCCTCTCGAGGCGATGGAAAAAGAGCTCCGCAACTACGTTAATCAGAGCCGGTATAACGAGCTGACGGGTCACTTCGAACGCAAGCTGGAAATCGATGTCAACGTTGCGCCCACGGTACTAACGGAAGCCGAAGCACAGGCGTATCTCGGCGATTTACTGCTTCACAGTTATCGCAAAGACGCGTACACGTATCTGCAAAAAGCGCTCAAGCTCGATCCGAATCTCGGCATGGCCCACGCGTCGTTGGGCATGGCGTATTTTCGCGAAGGCAAGGTTGATGAAGCGCGCGCGAGTCTCGAACGCGCGGTCTCGTTGAACTCGCAAAACTATCTCGCACATTACTATTACGCATTCACCTTGAGCCGGCAGGCGCCCGAGGACGAACCCGTGGCCGCGTACACGCCGGAAAACGCCAAAAAGATTCGCGAGCATTTGCAGAAAGCAATTGCGTTGCGCCCGGATTTTCCCGAGTCGTACAACCTGCTCGGGTTTGTCAGTCTCGTCAGCGGCGAGAACCTGCCCGAAGCCATCGACTTGTTGAAAAAGGCGTTGATTGCCTCGCCTGGCCGGCATGAGTTCTCGTTCACGTTGGCCCAACTCTACGCGCGCACCGGCGACTACAAAACCGCGCGCCAGATGTTCGAACAACTGGTCAAATCCAACGCCCAGGAATACCTTCGTAAAAGCTCGGAGATGTTACTGAATCAGATTACCGGCATCCAGGAACGCGAGAACACTCCCGTCGATCAACTGAAACGGGCGAGCAATGGTGGGCCTCCAGCTCTCGTCAACGTCGGTCCGGAATCATCAGCAAACGACAGCGGTGGCGGTAGCAGTACACGTCCGGTGCCAACCACACCCTCCGCTCCTACCGATCCGTCTTCCTACTTGCGCGAGGTTTTGCGGCCCCCTGCAGCCGGCGAAACTCAACTGCAAGGCACGCTGTTGCGGCTCGAGTGCGACGCCAAAGGGATCGTGTTTGTTGTGCAAACCGAAACCGGACTGCTGCGTTTCAGAACCGCCAGTTTCGAAGACGTAGAAATCACCACCTACGACACCAACGTCAAAGGCGAGATCACCTGCGGCGAACGCAAGCCCGCCAATCAGGTGGTAGTTGTTTACGCGCCAAACACGGACAAGCGAATCAAGGCAGACGGTATTCTGAAGTCAATAGAGTTTGTGCCGCCAGAGTTCAAACTCAAAACCTAAAACCTAAAGGTCCCAAGCGGCCTAATCCCACAAGGAGCCTCCCTCATGTTTGAAAACCACAATGACTACGGTCAGCACGCGGAACTCAGCGAACGTTTTGCAGCCGGCGCTAACTGGTTCTACTGGATCGCCGGACTTACCCTCGCTACCTCGATAATCGGATTGCTTGGCGGTGGCTGGGCCTTCTTTCTCAGCCTGGGCATCACGCAAGTGATTGATGGCTTTGCCATCTTTTTTGCCGAAAGTTTTGGAGAAGCGCCCAAAGTCATCGCGATGGTTCTGGACATCTTTATCACCGCATTGTTTGTCGGGTTCGGATACCTGTCCAACAAGCGGCACATGTGGGCCTACCTTACCGGAATAATCGTGTTTATTCTCGACAGCCTCATTTCGGTGCTCATTTTGGATTGGCTCGGCATCATCATTCACGGCATCGCCTTGTTTTTGATGATCCGCGGCTACATCGCAGGACGCGACATGTTGGCGCTCGAACGCGAGATGGCAGAGGCAACCCACTCCGCTCAGGCCGCAGGCAACCTGAATCAACCTCAAACCGAACCGTCGTTCTGATACACGGTTCCAACTTGCCTTCCGGTCACTGCGCCAGTCTCTGACCTGAAAGGAGTACTCATGATCGAAGGGCTTTGGTATATCAGTGCCGTCGCCGGCTTCACTATGATCGCCGGCGGGGTCGTCATGCTCTCTAAACGTATCCTCGTGCTCGACTCACAAACCGGTGAATTCGCCACCGAAATGTCGCTGCCGTTCGGCATAAAGTTGAAGACCAATCTCCCCGTAATACTCATGTTCTTACTCGGAGGATTCCTGCTCCTGACGCCGATCTGGTTGGCCAATGATCGGGAGAAAACACGAATTGAGAGTGAAAGGTTGACGGCTGGAAACAACCTCCGCCGGATCTCACTCAAAGGCCCCATCAGCTATCCCGATCCAGTCAAGGTGTATGTCGTGGCCGCGGAGAAGGCCGATGCCCTGAACGAAATCAATCTGGAAGTGCCGCTGTCCCGGTGCGGATACACGGTCTCGTACTGGTGCGCAAACGGTGCTCGCAAGCTGGGCGAGGAAACGATCAATCTAACTGGAGACGAAAAGGGGCCGTTCTTTCAACTGAACGGCTATAAGGGCACGGGTGAAGCGGACCCGCTCTGCAGCCTCAAAGAAATGCGTAAGGAAGATCCTAACAACACAAGCGAGTTTAAGTAGGCGCAAGAGGCTCACTATGAAATACAGATACTTCACTATCGCTCTGCTCGTGCTATTGCTTCTCCCGAACAATTTCTACGCCGCACCACAACAGAAGTTTTCTCTTCACGTTTTCCTGAGCCTTGATACGCGATTCCAGAAACAGATCGGAGCCCAGCAAGGCCAAACCCTGCGCTCGCTGACCACAAGACTGTACTACCCGAAGAGCGCTGGGAAACCGGTAATGAACGCGTCTCCCGACAATGCCGGAAACGTGCGATTTTCGGATCTTCCCGGCGGCTCGTTTCTTCTGGAAGTACACATCGGCGATCAGCTTCTGTATCAACGCAAACTGTGGCTGGAGAGCGACGTTGTTATGGCTGTGCCTATCGGACAGCTCACGCTGGTCGATCAAGTAACGATCGATTCAAACAGCAGCCAGTATTTAAGAGGCAAGGAGTTCAACAGTAACGCGATTCTGGGTGTAGGTGCTTTGGACAGCAACATTGGACCAAGATCCAGGGCGGTGGGGTTAACAATCACATCCGGCAAGACGCGTCTCAAGGCGACGATGATTCCGCCCAAACTGGCAACCAGTTTCAAGGCCAACGGACAAATCTACACCGTCTCCTGCATGCTTAGACGCGGCGGGAATAAAGTCGTGCTCGACTGCGAAGTGTTCAAATAGACCGTTTTCTTGTGCCTCTTTGTGGCTTATACTTTGTCCTATCCTCACTTGCCCTAACACCTCAACATCAACTGACGTTTAGGGTAAAACCTTGGGACACGCCCGTTATCTCATCGTCTTTTTCTTTGTAGTTTTAGGCTTGGAGCTGTTCGTGCCGACGCGCGCGCGAGTGGCGCCTGGGCCGATTCTGCTGACGAAAAACAGCTCCACACGCGCAGTTGCCGTGGAATCCGTCAGCCGCACGGAAGAACCGTTCGTCCCCAACGCCATCCTGCCTCTCGGTTCCGACAACCGCACGCGGGTTATGCTCTTCGCCAACAACGTGTCTCTAGTTCCCGGTGAAACCGCCGCGGACGTGACCGCCTCCGCCGAAGACGTCAATCACATTCAATATCCGCTTACAGTTGAGTACGTGGGCGGCGTTGCGGGAGCATCAGGCGTGACGGCCGTCGTCGTGCGTTTGCACGACAACCTCGGCGACGTTGGTGATGTCCTGGTGGGAATTACTTTCCGTGGCGCGACGAGTAATCGCGTCCGGATCGGTATCGGCCACATAGGCGGTGGTCCACCGGACGACGAGATCACGCCACAACCGACTCCGGAGCTCGGCATTGGCGCAAGCCTTCACGGCAAGCAGGTGTTCCCGTCTGACAACGCGTGGAACGAAGACATCTCCAACGCGCCGATCGATCCAAACTCCGCCAACCTGATCGCCGGCATCGGCCTGAACGTCGGTCTTCATCCGGACTTCGGCACGGTCTGGAACGGCGCTCCAAACGGTATTCCCTATGTCGTCGTTGCGGGAAATCAAACGCCGGTGCCGATCAATTTCACAGCATTCGGATCGCAGAGCGATCCGGGGCCGTACCCGGTTCCCACAAACGCACCAATTGAAGGTGGACCAACCGGCACCGGCGACCGTCATGTGATCGTGATCGATCGTGACAACTGGAAGCTCTACGAGTTGTACCGCGGGTTTTCGGTGAACAACGGCGCGAGTTGGAACGCCGATTCGGGAGCCGTTTTCGATCTGAACTCGAACGCTTTGCGGCCCGCAGGCTGGACGTCTGCCGACGCCGCGGGTTTACCGATCTTTCCCGGGCTCGTGCGCTACGACGAGGTGTTTGAGCAGCAGGAGATCAAGCACGCGATTCGATTCACGGCGCAGATTACACGCCGCGCTTACGTTCATCCCGCGCGTCACTGGGCCAGCACCAACACGAGCGTCGACCGGCCACCGATGGGAATGCGTGTGCGTTTGAAAGCGACTGTGAATATTTCAGGCTATTCGCCGGCGATGCAGGTGATTCTGCGGGCGTTGAAGAAGTATGGAATGATTCTGGCGGACAACGGCTCCAACTGGTTCATCAGCGGCGCGCCCGATATGCGGTGGGACGATGACGAGTTGAATACGTTGAAAGGAATCAAGGGGTCCGATTTTGAAGTCATCAGAATGACTAACATCGTGACCCCTTAGAAAACCATCCACAGATTACGCAGACTCTGTGTAATCTGTGGATGGTCTTTGTCTTTCCTGGCTTACCTCTGTTGCTGCTGCTGACCTTCCGTGGCGATGTTGCGCCGCGAGCCGTTCAACTGCTTCATCAAGTCCTCAACTGCAGCCTCGAGTTGACGATCGCGTCCAGCCAACGTGTCTTCCGGTTTGTTATCGATCAGCATGTCGGGTTGCACGCCGTAGTTTTCCATGTTCGTTCGCTTCGGATCGGCGAGGAACACGCCCACACCCGGAGTGCGCACCGTTGAACCGTCAATCAAACTGTAACTGCCGGTTCCGATAACCGCGCCCATCGTCGGCGTACCAACCACCTTGCCGAGGCCGAGAGCACGGAAGCCCGCCGGAAACATTTCCGCGTTCGACGCCGAACGCCAGTTTTGCAACACGATCTTCGGTCCGAAGAAACCGGCAAACGGGCGTCCGGTCGCTTCAGTTCCACGCGGCTGCCAAACCTGGTACTGACGTTGGACCAGAATCGCGAGCAACTCCTGTTCGATGTTGCCGCCACCGTTCCAACGTTGATCGATCACCAGCGCCTCCTTGTTGCGATACTCGCGAATCTCCTTTTCAAATCTTCGGAGAGACGGTTGATTCATCGCCTGGATGTGGAGGTAGCCGATGCGACCGCCCGAAAGCTCATCGACTTTCTTGCGGCGTTCCTTCACCCAGCGCTCGTAACGCAACTGGCTGTAAGCGCCGCCATTGATAGCTTCAATGCGTGTGGTCCACGCGCCGTCATCAGCAGGTTTGCTATTGAACGTGGCGGTCACCTTGCGGTTCAAGCGGTTGTTCAATAACTGCCAGTACTCGTCGCCGGCTTTCACTTGCTTGCCGTCGATCGCGAGCAGGTAGTCGCCGACTTTCACTTTCACCCAGTCTTTGTCGGCCGGGCCATCTTCGTAGATATAAGCCACGCGATAACGGCCCGCGGCTTTGTCCGGTTCGAGTTCCACACCGAGGTAACCGGTCGAAACTCCACCACCACCGAATCCGCGTGGCGGCGGCGCTGCGCCGGTGTGCGAAGCGTTCAACTCACCGATCATCTCGTTGATTATGTTCAGCAGTTCCTGACGATCGCCGACGAAGTCGACGAGCGGGCGATACTTCGCGCGCATCGCGTCCCAATCCATGCCATGCATCTTCGGATCGTAGAAGCGATACTTCATCGTGCGCCAACCATCGTCGAACATCTCGGCCCATTCCGCCGGACGATTGACCTGCACGCGCACGTTGAAATTGAGCCGGCGTCTGCCACCAGCGGCCGCACCACCGCCTCCACCTGCCGCCGCTGCGGCTGCTGCAGCGCCGCCTCCCGGGCCTCCAGCCGCGACCGGCACTGACCAAACACCATCACGCTCGCGGAAGAAAAGCGTGCGTCCGTCGCGCGAGATGTTCAGGCCGGAAATTCCACCACCAAATCCACCTCCACCGCCTGGACCACCACCATCGCCGTCATTCGGCGGCTGGCCTGCGGTGATGCGCGCGAGCCGGCGGCCGTCTTCCTGAATCGAATAGATCACCGGAATGCTGGCCGGCCCTGCGGGCTCTGTCGTGACGAAAACGATCGTGCGGCTGTCGGGCGCGATCGTGTAGTTGAGAATCGGAAACGGCATGCGCGTGATTTGGCGGGTGCGGCGTTTCATTCCGTCCCAATCCATTTTGATCTCTCGCGGCGGGCGATTCCCCTGTGGACGCGGACGCGCTGCCGGTGCTGCACCTTCACCGCCTTCTGCCCCTGCTGGCGGCGCGGCGGGCGGCTCGGCTTCGCGCTCTTCGGGATCGTCGGGATCTTTTTCCTGACGCTCGAGCCACATCGAATAGATCTGAACCGAGTTCGGCTGACTGGTATTGCCGGTGGCTTCAACGCGCTGGAAGAAAAGCTTGCGTCCGTCTGGTCCAAAGATCGGATTTCCGTCGTTGTTTGAATCAAACGTGACTCTGTGCGGTTCCTTCTCGGCGCCTGACGAAGCGACCATGTAGAGGTCAGACGTGCGCGAGATGTCCTGTTTGGAGTAGGCAATCCATTTTCCGTCGGGCGACCACACGGGCGTGCTGAACGCGCCGTAACGCGACGTGTCGAGTTCGACGATTTGCTTCGTGGCGACGGTCAGCTTGCGCAGTTTGTCGTCGGAAGAAGCAAACGCGAGTTCTTTTGAATCAGGCGACCAGTTGTAGCCCTGCTTGAGCGCATCGATGTCCGTGAGCTGTTGCGCTGGAGCTGAACCGTCAGTCGGAACAACGTAGATTTCTTCGCGTCCGCTCTGGTCGGAAACGTAGGCGATCCACTTGCCGTCCGGCGAATAGCCAACGCCGCGATCGCGCGCTGGTCCATCGGTCAGTTGCTTCAAATCGCCTTCCTCAACCGGCGCTGTAAAGACCTCGCCGTGAATCGAGAAAGCGATACGCCGTGAGCTCGGAGCGAGATCGTAATCGTCCGCTTGCGAGCTGAACGGTTGCACTTCGCTGAGGTTCTCTTGCGTTTCCGCGTCGATGTTCAACGTGATCGGCGTCGCGCGTTTGGAAGCAACGTCGAGTTTCCAGATACCGAAGTCGTGCTCGAAAACGATCGTGCGGCCATCGGCGCTGATCGAGGGCCAGCGCACGTCGCCGGCCTTGAACGTCGTGACTCTATCAGCTTTACCGCCGCCGCCGTTTTCAGAGACGCGGTAGATGTTGGTGAGTCCGGCGCCGTCGCGATCGCTCACGAAGTAGATGTAACCGTCACGACCCCACATGGGCCATGAATCGAGTCCGTCGAAGTCAGTCAATTGCGTGAACTTCTTCGCGGCGACGTCCATGATCATAATGTCGCTTTGGTAAGAGCCGCGATAGAACTTGCGCCAGTAGACCTGCGACTTCTGGTTGTAAGCGAGCTTCTGCCCGTCGGGCGAATACGAAGCCATCACACCCATGTCGGTGCCCGCTTTCCACGGCATGCCGCCTTCGGTGCTGACGAGATAAAGCTGCGGCATGAAGTCTTCGCCGCGATTACTCGAAAACAGAATTGAGCGCGAGTCGGCGGACCATCCGACCACGGTATCGTCGGCGGAGTGCGCGGTTATCTGCTTGGCCTGGCCGCCGCCGGCAGGGATCAGGAACACGTCGAGATTTCCGTTACGGTCACTCGAGAACGCGATCCACTTGCCGTCCGGCGAGAAACGTCCGTAAACGTCTCGGGCGCGATTGACCGTCAGCCGTTGCACGTTCTGACCGTTTTCGTCAGCGGTCCAAATGTCCGCGAGATACGTGAAGACGACGCGGCCGTTGTGATAGTGCGGATAGCGAACGAGCCGCGCTTCGCGGGCGAACGCCGAGATTGCTGCAATGAGTAACATTGCTGCTGCGAAGAGAATGGTTGTCTTTTTCATGGCTCCTGACCTGCGCTAAATTCGGAATGGAAATTACGTGGAAGTGGGGCGAATTATATCCGGGAAACTTGCGAATTGAGAAGGCGAATTGGCATGATTGCGCTCGTGACGACAGTTACCTGCCGAAAGATGGGCGCCGCCGACGTGCGTGACGCGTTTCACATGCTGAGTGATTTTCTCAGCGCGGACGAACACTACCTCGCGAGCAGTCAGGCTTACGGCGACCTCGGGCTCAAAGGTTTGAACGACGCGCTCGACCTCTTTTTAGAACACCCCGAGCTCGGATTTGTGTGGATGGCTTACGACGAACAGGGCTGCGCCGGGGTCTGTGTGGTCTGCTACGCGATCTCGACGTCGATGGGCTCAGTCGTGGCTAAGCTCGATGACGTATCCGTGAAATCCGATCGTCGTGGCGCCGGAATAGGCACAGAACTTTTGAACCACTTGAAAGAGCAACTACGCAAAGAATCCGTGACACGGATTGACGTAGCTGTGCACCTCGAAAACCCGCAAGCAAAACGTTTCTACGAAAAAGCCGGATTTGTTGCGCTCAATGAAGAGCGCCTGTGTTGCGTGATCTAAGGCCATCCACAGATTACACAGATTCTGCGTAATCTGTGGATGGGTTTGTGACTAGAGCTGCGAGATCTCCTCGAAGTACTTCGCAAACGCCACCATTCCACCTGACGCCTGCTGCCAGTCGAAGTTCTCGTTCGGTGCGTGATAGCCATGCTCGGGTAGCGACAGGCCGAGGAAAAGCACCGGGCACTTCAAGACTTTCTCGATACTAGTCATCGCGCCAATCGTTCCCCCATCGCGCACGAACACCGCGTCGCGATTGAACGCAAACTTCACCGAACGTTTCAAAGCTTCCGGCAGTGGTCCTTCAAGCACAGTGCGAAACGCGGGCGCGCCGTGTTCAAACTGAATCTTCACGTCCGGATTTTTTTCTTTCACCGCCGCCGCGATCAACTTCCGTAATTTCTTCACATCCTGTCCCGGCACCAACCGGCACGACGCTTTCACTTCCGCACGCGGCGGTACAATCGACTTCAATCCCGGACCCTGATAACCGCCAACCACGCCGTGAATCTCCATCGTCGGCATGCCCCAAATCCGCTTCATCACTTCGAGCGGAACTTCCGTGCGCATCTTCTTCAAGTGGTGCGCTTTCTTGTAGGCGCTCACCGAGAAGCCGCAGTTCGCCCAGTCCTGAAGTTCTTTTTTCGACGGCGGAATTACGTCGTCATAGAAGCCTTTGATTCGTACTTTGCCGGTGCGCACGTCGTAGATATCGGCGACGAGTTGAATCAACTCCGCGATCGGATTGCGCGACGCGCCGCCTGTTTCGCCGGAGTGTGTGTCGACCATTGCGGTTTCAAGCGTGAGTATGAAACCAAGCAGACCGCGCAGTCCCGCCGAGCTCGCGGGCCGGTTGCGCGAGACCCAAACCGTGTCTGAAACCACAACCGAATCCGTGCGCAGATCTTTCGCTGCTTTGGAAATGATCGTTTCGAAATTCGGCGATCCGATCTCTTCTTCAAACTCCCAAAGAAAACGGATGTTGACCGGAATGTCCGCCTCAATCGCCGCTCGCGCGCCAAACAACGCGGTCAACGCCGGACCTTTGTCGTCGGTCGTGCCGCGCCCGAAATAGCTGTCGCCTTTTTTGGTGAAGACAAATGGTTCGGTGTCCCACGGTTCGGTTTCTTTCGAAGCGGGCTGCACGTCGATGTGGTTGTAAACAGTCACCGTCGGACGGCTGCTGTCGTTGCCAAACACCCCTTGAACAACAGGATTTCCCTTGTCCGCGCGATAAACCTCTGCCTTGCCGCCGAACTTTTCGAGAGTCTCAACCGTGAGCTCAACGCCTTTTTTGATGTCGCCCAGGTGATTGGGATCAACGGAAACAGTCGGCGTTTCGACAAAACGGCGCAGAAGTGATTCATATTCCTCCCGATGTTCGTTCGCAAAAGACACAAGATTCTCCCGCTTTAATGTGGTTGGCATTCAACTTCCTCCGGCGAATTGTCGTTTAGAGCTTAGGGCCAATAATACATGAGTCTTGGAGATTCGCGGGCGACGAAAATACGGGTCGTGGCATCTACAAAAGCTCAGGCTCTTCGTGTTATTCTGGCGTCCCCGAGTTTCCGCCCGAAACCCGGCCCCGAACCTGGCCCCAAATCTGGTTCCGATCCTGACAAGGGCCCGGCGCCGCTTAACCGGTTAGATAGCGCAGACAGTTTTAGGAGGGTTGCGTGAGAAAAAGCTTTTTTGCCCCGGGGATTCTTTTCCTTATTTTCGCCTTAACAGTTCCCACATTCATCATCGCTCAGCAGAACAGGTCAGCCAGACGGGCGACACCACCCGATAAGACGACGACCACAGGCGCCGCTCCGAGTAAGGGTGTTGTGACCAGCCCGATGATCAAAAGCGACCTGTCGGAAGCTTTGAGCGTGATTCAGTCGAACCACATCGACGGCAAAAAGCTCGACTACAACGCGGTCTTCAAATCCTCGATCGGCAGCATGTTGAGCGTGCTCGACCCGCACTCGACGTACTTCGATCCAGTTGAATACGCTTCGTTCCGCACCGAACAGCGTTCGGAATACTTCGGCATCGGCGCCACCATCGAAGATCTTCGCGACGGCACTAACGTCAATACGTACATTCGCGCCACCTTCCCGGAATCGCCCGCGCATCGTGCGGGACTGCGATTCGGCGATCGTGTTATCGCGATCGACGGTCAGTCGATGACCGGTAAGACTTATCCGGAAGTGCGAAAGTTTTTGTTGGGACCGCGCGGAACAACGGTGAAAGTCACTGTCGAGCGTTTGGGAACTCATGCACAGGAAACGGTAAATATCGTGCGCGACGCGGTGTCGCTGCCTTCGATCGCGCAGGCTTACATGCTTCGTCCCGGCGTCGGTTATGTGGCGATGACGGGCGGTTTCAATCTTACAACCGACGACGAATTCGGCGATGCGCTCAGGTTCCTGCACAGCAAGGGCATGAACATGCTCGTGCTCGACCTGCGCGGCAATCGTGGCGGCCTGCTGATTCAGGCAGTGCGTGTCGCAAACAGGTTCCTGCAGCGCGGACAGATGATCGTCACGCAGAAGGGACGCTTCCGCGACAGCTCACAGTCGTATGCAGCCGTGAACGAAAACCCGGACAACGTTGCGGTGGTCGTGCTTGTTAACGGCGAGACTGCTTCCGCGGCGGAGATCGTCGCGGGCGCGCTTCAGGATCACGATCGCGCGCTGATCGTTGGTGAAACGACCTTCGGCAAGGGCTTGGTGCAGTTTCCGTTTCAGTTGGACTACGAGTCGGCACTGCTGCTGACGATTGCCAAGTACTACACGCCGTCTGGCCGCCTGATTCAGCGTGACTATTCCAACGGTGGAAATTACGACTATTACTTCCGCGGCGGTCTCGCTGCCGACAATAACGCTCAGCCAACGACGCCGAGCGGTCCCGAGAGTCATACCGACATGGGGCGCGCGGTTTATGGCGGTGGCGGTATCTCGCCGGATGAAAGCGTGAAGCCCGGCATGATTAGCGCCGCTGAGCGTCATCTGCGTGACGTCGTGTTTGCCTTTTCCCTTGAGCTCACGGCCGGCCGGATCCCGGCGTTTGAACAGTACAAGATTCAGCGCGCGATCGAGTTTGATCACGATCTCCTCGACGAGGATTATCCGGTCACCGATCCGCTCTTCCGCGAACTGAAGGCGTTTGCGGCGAAAAAGCCGGGCTTCAAAGTGACGCCGGATCAGCTCGACCGGTCGCGTGCGTATGCGGAAAGACAGTTGCGCTACAACATACTGTCGCCCGCTTATGGTTTTCGCACCGCGACGCAGGTTTTCAACGACGCGGATCCGCAGATCGCGCGGGCGGTCGATGCGATGCCTCGCGCTCGCGAACTCGCGTTGGCCGCGAGCCGCGCACGTGCTCGCGGTTAATAAAAAACCATCCACAGATTTCACAGAATCGGTGTAATCTGTGGATGGCTTTCATGCTCATCATTGTCAACAACGTCGCGGCTAAAGCGCGGCAGGCCTGGCCGAAAATTAAATCTCAACTCGACGTCGCCGGCGTTGATTATCGTGTTCACCACACGGAATCTGCCGGCGACGCGACTTTTCAGACTCGCACCGCACTGAAATCCGGAGTTCAACTCATCGTCGTTGTCGGCGGCGATGGCACGTTGAGTGAGGCCGCTGAAGGTTTTTTTGAGTTCAGCGACAATGTAGAAGTGCTGCCGAAGGCGATTAATCGGGAGGCGACGCTGGCCGTGTTGCCGGCCGGTACCGGAGACGATTTTGCGCGGGGATTGCGGCGCAAGCGAGCGCCGCTAGACGATTGGATTGGGACGCTACTCTCTTATAGTCGTGGTGAAATAAGGCCGTGGCAGATCGATGTGCTTTACGGACGTTGCGACGGGCTGCAAAAGCCTTTCATCTGCCTGAACGCGTCGACGATGGGCATCGGTGGTGAGACGGCGAGCCGCGTAGCGGCGCAGGGTGGTTTTATGAGGAAGTTCTCGGGTGAGTTTCGGTTTGTGTTTGCGGCTGTAGGGGCTTTGGCAGCGTGGCGTGAACGTCGCGTACGCGTTACGGTTGATGATCGTGTGGTTGCCGATGGGCCAATGAATCTCGTCGGTGTGGCGAACGGTCTTTACGCTGGTGGGGGAATGATGCTCTCGACTGAGGCGCGCATCGACGACGGCGTGCTCGACGTGGTCACGGCGTCACGTTTGAGCCGCGCAAATGTTGTGACAGAGCTTTCTCGGATACACACCGGCGGTCATCTCAACAATCCAAAGGTTTCGCTAACGCAGGGTGCACGTGCACGGATCGAGACGTTGCTGCTTCAGGATGCGATGTTGTTGGAAGCTGACGGAAACGTCAGAGGCGTAACGCCGGTTGAGTTTCAGGTGATGCCCGGCGCGCTGCGGTTCTTGATTTGAAGCCACGGACAAACACGAACGAACACGGACGACATCAATGAGTAAACCGGTCCGTGTCATCCGTGTTTGTCTGTGGCTAACACTCCATCGCTGCGATCTTTGCCAAACGTCTGCGATGACGTTCTTCACCCGTAAATCTCGCCGCAACAAACGACCGCACGATTTCCAGGGCAAGCTCGACTCCAGTGACACGCGCGGCAAGACAAAGCACGTTGCAGTCGTCGTGTTCGCGCGACTGGTGCGCTGAATAAGTATCGCCGCAAAGCGCCGCACGAATACCGCGTAATTTATTCGCCGCCACGGCTGCGCCGACACCACTGCCGCAGATCAGAATCCCGATGTCTGCCGCACCGTTTTGCACGGCTTCGCCAACCTGTTTTGCGTAATCCGGATAATCGTCAGGAACGGAGCCGTCGTGAGTGCCAAAATCCGTGATTTCGTGTCCTGCTCGTCGCAGTTCATCTATGACCCGCTCATTGAGTGGGACCCCCGCATGATCTGCTCCAACCGCAATTCGCATAACTCTAAACCGTCACAACAACGCGCGCGCGTGCTTCAGAACGTTCTCAATATTGAACCCCAACTCCCGCAACGCAACCTCACCCGGCGCAGATCCGCCGAACCGATTCAAGCAAATCATCGCGCCGCTCGTTCCCACGTACCGATCCCATCCCTGGCAAACGCCCGCCTCAATCGCGAGCCGCGCGGTCACAGCGGCCGGCAAAACCTCGTCGCGATATTCCTTCGTCTGCTCTTCAAACAGTTCCCAACACGGCAACGACACAACGCGCGTCGGCGAACCCTCCATCTGCAACTTCTCTCGCGCCTCGAGCGCCAGCGAAACCTCCGAACCCGTCGCAATTAAAATCAGTTTCGGCGCAGTCACATCGCCGTCGGCAGTCTCAGCTTCCGCGAGCACATATCCGCCGCGCCGCAACCCGTCCGCCGAAGCAAACCGCTGACGATCGATCACCGCCACCTTCTGACGCGTCAACGCCAACGCAGTCGGCGCGTGCCGCCGCAAGATCGCAATGCGCCACGCTTCGCTCACCTCCGCCGAGTCTGCCGGACGAATCACAAACAAATGCGGAATCGCACGCAACGCCGCGAGATGTTCGACCGACTGGTGCGTTGGACCATCCTCACCGAGCCCAACCGAATCATGCGTGAAGACGTAGACCACCTGCACTTCCGACAGCGCCGCCAAACGAATCGCCGGCCGCATGTAATCCGAGAATGTCAAAAACGTGCCGCCAAACGGAATCAAACCGCCATTCAAAGACATTCCCGTCAACGCCGAGCCCATCGCGTGTTCGCGCACGCCGAAATGCAGGATGCGTCCGTCGTAAGATCCGGATTCGAAACTGTGGCTCTCCTTGATGTCGGTGTTGTTTGAAACGCCGAGATCCGCCGAGCCGCCAATCAACATCGGCAGCACCGGCGCGAGCGCGTTGATGACTTCGCCGCTGGCCACGCGCGTCGCGATCTCTTTCCCGTTTTCAAACTTCGGCAAGTGATCTTCCCAACCGGCGGGCAGCTCAGGGCTCATCATCGTGCGCCAAAGTTTGGCTTCTTCCGGATGCGCCTGCTCGTAACGCTCAACCAGCGCGTTCCATTCGGATTCCAACCGCGCGCCGTTGTCGATTGCCGCCCGATAATGCGCCAGCACTTCTTCCGGAATGTAAAACTCTTTATCTTCCGGCCAGCCGAGATGCCGCTTCGCTTCACGCACCGCATCTTCGCCCGGTGGATCGCTGTGCGCTTTACGCGTGCCCTGCGTTGCCATGCCGTAACCGATCACGGTTTTGATGGCGATCAAGCTCGGACGATTGTCTGCTTGTGCGGCACGAATGGCCGCTTCGATTTCGTCCTGATTGTTGCCGTCCGGAACGGTGATCGTGTGCCAGCCGTAAGCGTCAAAACGCTCGGTCACTCGTTCGCTGAAAGCGAGATTGGTGAAACCCTCGATCGTTACGTTGTTGTCGTCGTAGAGATAGATCAGCTTGCCGAGTTTGAGATGACCCGCGAGCGAAGCGGCCTCGGACGCGACGCCTTCCATCAGATCGCCGTCGGACACAATCGCGTAGATGTAATGATCGATTAGCGGAAAATCTCCTTTGTTGAAGCGCGCGCCGAGATGTGCCGCGCCCATTGCCATGCCGACACCGTTAGCAAAACCCTGGCCCAATGGGCCGGTCGTAATCTCCACGCCGGGAGTCAAACCGTATTCCGGATGACCGGGCGTCTTCGAGCCCCACTGCCGAAAATTCTTCAACTCCTCGAGCGGCAAATCGTAGCCGGTCAAATGCAGCAACGAGTAGATCAACATCGAACCGTGACCGGCGGAAAGTAAAAACCGATCGCGGTTGTCCCACTTCGGGTTCTTCGGGTTGTGGCGCAGGAAACGCGTCCAAAGAACGTAAGCCATCGTCGCGGCACCCAGCGGCAAACCCGGGTGACCTGATTTGGCTTTTTGTACAGCGTCGAGCGTCAACGCGCGAATCGTGTTGATACAGAGTTGATCGAGTTCGGGGTTGGTGTTGGAATTTTCTTTCTGCAAGGGTGCGCTCATTAGTTACGGTGTCCTGGTGTTAGGTAACTTCCTTCTCCCGCAAAGGCGCTAAGACGCAAAGAAAGATTCCGGATTTCCTTTGCGTCTTTGCGCCTTTGCGGGAGACTGTTATGTAAACAATCGCTCGTACAACTCCTGCTGCCGCGTGAGACCTTCGCGGTAGCGCGCGTGGCGCTGCATGTCGGGTTCGAAAACCTCGTCGACTGAAACCGAAACTGCATCGAGGTTTACTATTTTGCCCACCGCTTCCAGCGCAAGCAAGGCAGCCCCGCGGATCGAGGCTTCCGGCGTGCCGCCAAACATCACGGGGCGTCCCAAAACGTCGGCAATTATCTGCAGCCAGACAGGCGACGAGCGCAAGGCATTACCTGTGGCGATCATCTTCGCGCCCGGTGCGATCTCGTCGAGCGCGTCTGCGATCAGGGCGAAACGGTAAGCAATTGATTCGAGCGCCGCGCGAATGATTTCGACTGTGGTTGTTTGTTGATGCAACCCAAAGATCCCACCACGTGCTTCGGTCGACCAGCCGGTACTGCGTTCGCCGGACCAGAATGGAAGGATCGTGACTCCGTGCGCATCGGGCTCGAGCGCAGCGAGTTGTTGATGCAGGTCATTTCCTGTGTTTAAGGATTGGACCAACCACTGCAACAGTCCGCCACCGTCGGACAGCGCGCCGCCAACTACGACACGATCGCGAGACGCGCGATAGCTCCACAACGAAGGCGGGAGTTGCGCCGGTGGCTCACCGGCAAACGAAACGCGCATCGCACCGGAAGTGCCGATCATCAACGCGATTTTATCTTTCGTGCTGCAACCACCGCCGATATTATTCGCCGCGCCGTCGCCAACCACGAAGAGTTCTTTATCCGTCTCTATCTCTGGAAAGTGATCGGGAGAAAAGTTAAGACTCTCGATAAATTCCCGGTCCCAGTTGCATGCTCGCTGATCGAATAGTCCTGTCGCCGACGCCATCGAAACACTCGCCGCCGTTTTACCAAACAACCGCAAACACAAATACTCAGCAAACCCAAGCCACTGCCGCGTCGCATTGAACTTGTCCGGATGCTCTGCCTTCAGCCAGCGTAACTTTGCCGGCCAGTAACTCGGATGAAAGCGACAACCCGTACGTGCGTGAATTTCAGTTTCATCAAACTCCGCTTTCAACTCTCTTGCAGCCTTTACGGCACGCGTGTCCGCCCACGTGAGCAACGGCGTCGTCGGCGCACCATCCGCATCAACACCCATCAAACTGTGCCAGAACGTCGAGATCGCCGTCGCTTCAACCCGCCCCTGACTAGACCGCGCCATCAGCTCATCAACCGTCTTCTTTACTTCAGCTACCAACGCATCCGGATCGAGCTCAGCAAAACCAGCCAGTTCACGCCGCGTGACCGCCTGTGCGCCCTCGATCTGATTGCCCTCTTCGTCAAACAGCGCTGCCCGAACACCCGACGTACCCACGTCAACGCTCAGCACCGATCTGCGCAATTCGCTGCTCATCTGTGCAATCTGTGGCTCATCTCTGTAAAATGCTGCGACCTGATGCGATCAAATCCGTTGCGCTGGTTGCTTCTGGCCGGCGCCATTCACATTACACTAACCCTCGCGATTTTTCTCGTTGGACATTTTCAACTGCTACCCAACGTGTTCGATCCGCACGGCACGGGCCTGTCGTTTGCGATCGACGGCGACAGCTATCGCAACCTGTCGAGCAAGTTAGCAACCGAATTGCAAACGAACGGGTTCTCGAGCTGGTTTGCGATCAAAGCACCGCTGCACTGCCGCCTCTACTCAATGCTGTTCATCACGATCGGAAGTTTGCTCGGTCACAACATCCTCGCCGCCGAACCGCTGAACCTTGTTTACTATCTCGGCATTCTCACTTGCGTCTATTTTCTTGGCAGCGAAATATTCAACACGCGCGCGGGAATGTTCGCTGCGGCAATAGTCGCTGTCTGGCCGTCGTTCCTGTTTCACTCAACCCAACTGATCAGAGACTCGCTCGCGATCTTTTGCCTGCTTGCATTGCTGCTGGTATTGACGCTCGTGTTGAAGCGCGAGTTCTCGTGGCGCACAGCCGCAGTTGGCTGCGTCGCCGGTGCGGCGTTAGTCACGTTGTTTTGGGTGCTGCGCGGAAACATGTGGAACGTCGTCGTCTTCGCGGTCGGCATCACGATCGTGTTGCAGGTGGTCCGGATGTTTCGCAGCGACAAGTGGCTGCTACCGAACGCCGCCGTAATGGCAATTGTGGTGGTCACGATGATGTTCGTTCCTTCGCGGCTGGAAAGCACGAGTCTACCGGGAGTGACACCGCCGTCTACTCCGCTCGCCGTTCCTGTCACTCCAGGCGCTAATCCTCCGCTTATACATTACAAACGGTCTGAAGAAGGAGTGTTCAGTCTCATCCTCAAACAGATGGGCCAACGCCGGGCCGCGTTCGGCCGATATCAGGCGCAGGAATCAAACATCGATGCCGACGTCCAGCTCAAAACCAGCGGCGACGTGTTGCGATTCATTCCGCGCGCCACCGTCATCGGTTTCTTTGCGCCGTTTCCACGCATGTGGGTTCAACCCGGCAGCTTTGGACGAGCAGGCCGCTTGTTGAGTGGCGCGGAAACTTTGGTGATGTACTTTCTCTACGTCGCGGCTGCGATTTGCGTATGGCGCAATCGAAGAAGACTCGAGTTGTGGCTGCTGTTTCTCGTGGCCACGGCCGGCACGATAGCGTTAGGGCTGGTGGTGGTAAACGCGGGCGCACTTTATCGGCTGCGTTACGTGTTCTGGATCATGTTCATCATCATGGCGGCTGAAACGCTCGCTCACTTCACGATCTTGCGAACCAGCGCGACGAAGTCGTGAATGTCCTCTTCGGTCGTGTCGAACGACGCCATGAACCGGCATTCCGATATCTCTTCATCCCAGACGTAAAAGAAGTATTTCTTTTGCAGCGCCGCGATGTGTTTTTCCGGGATGATGGCAAACACACCGTTTGATTCGACTGGCTGTGTGAGCTTTATTCCCGGCACTTTTTCGAGCTCGCTGCCCAACACGCGCGCCATTCGATTAGCGTGCGCGGCGCTGCGCCGCCACAGATCGCCCGACAGCAACGCTTCGAATTGCGCGGAGATAAACCGCATCTTCGACGGCAAGTGCATGCCTTGCTTGCGGATGTATTTGAAGTTGTCGCCGAGTTTCTTGTTCAGGAAAACGACCGCTTCGCCGTACATCATGCCGTTCTTCGCGCCGCCAAATGACAGCACGTCAACACCGCAATCGACGGTGATCTCTTTCAGACTCGCGTTGAGACTGACCGCGGCATTTGCGATGCGCGCGCCGTCGACGTGCAACAGCATGTCGTGGTCGTGAGCGAAACGCGCGAGTGTTTTGAGTTCAGACTTAGTGTAGACGGTGCCCATCTCCGTAGCTTGCGACACGGAGATCACGCGCGGCTGCACGTGATGTTCGAAACCGACGCCGTGCAGGAAAGGCTTGATTTGATCGACGCGGATTTTGCCGTCGGGCGTTTGGACGTCGAGGAGTTTGCAGCCGGTGAATTTCTCGGGCGCGCCGCATTCGTCGACGTTGATGTGCGCTGTGTCGGCGCAGATGACCGCTTCGTAAGTGTTGGTCACTGCCTTGAGGCCGAGCACGTTTGCGCCGGTGCCGCCGAAAACAAAGTAGACGGCGATGTCTCTACCGAAGTGTTTTTGAAACACCTTCACGGCGCGCGCGGTAAATGGATCGTTGCCGTAAGCGACGACGTGTCCATCGTTCGCGGCCGCGATGGCCTCAATCATCTCCGGATGAACACCGGCGTTGTTGTCGCTGGCGAAGCTTCGCTTGGGCATCTTTGTTCTTGGTGTTTTGTACTTTGCACTTTGTTCTCTCTGGTTGGCGCACAAAGAGCAAAGTACAAAGCTCAAAGTTCTTTTTTCTTGAAGTCGCGGGCAATCTCGCGCGCGGCGTTGAAGCCGTTCAAGCCAGTCAAGCCTCCGCCGGGATGCGTGCCCGCGCCGCAAAGGTACAAACGCTGCAATGGCGTGCGGTATTGTGCCCATCCGATCAATGGCCGGAACGTAAAGAACTGATCGAGCGTCTGTTCGCCGTGATGCATGTGGCCGCCACTCAATCCGTAATCGCGCTCGAGCTCCAGCGGTGTGATCACCTGCGCCGCGAGAGCCGACTCACGCACGCCCGGGGCGTACTGTTCGAGCAAATCCAGAACGTTCTCAGCAAACTCGTCGCTCCGCGTGGTCCAATCGCCCTGCTTCAATTTGTAAGGCGCAAACTGCACGTGGATCGACATCACGTGCTGGCCATCAGGCGCTAGCGATGGATCCGCGATCGACGGAATCGTGATGTCGAGATACGGCGCAGCCGAGAACTCGCCATACTTCGACGCATCAAACGCGCGTTCCAAATAATCGATCTCCGGACCAATGTGAATCCGTCCGGTCAGCTTCGCTTTCGGATCGCCGCCGTTCACGCCACGAAAAGCGGGCAGCGACGACAAGGCAAGATTGATCTTTCCGGCGGCGCCAGGCGTGCGATAGTTGCGCATCTTCGAAAGGAAATTCGGATCAAGATCGACCGGATCGACAAGGTTGAGAAACGTCGTGCGTGGATCCGCGTTTGAAACAACGGCGCGCGAACCGATCTCCTCGCCGCTTTCGAGCACGACCTTGGGCGCATCGCTCTCGGCTCCCACAATCGCCGCGACACCCGCGCTGGTACGAATCTCCGCGCCCGCCGCTTGCGCCGCTTTGGCCAATGCATCTGAAAGGGCACCCATGCCGCCTTTGGCATACGAAGCGGAACCGATCGCACTGCCGTCCATCGCCGCTTGCCACAACAATCCGAGACTCGTTCCCGCCGACCATGGACCAGCAAACGCGCCGTAGATTCCGCGCGCTGCAATGACTGCCCGCAATAACTCCGTTTCAAACCACTCACTCACCAGATCCGCGACGGCCATCGGTCCCCAACGCAACAAGCGATACTCGTCTTTCTTTCCGAGTCCGCGAAATGCAAGGCCGACCTTGCCGAGTTGCCACAAGTCTGAGGCTGTCGGCTCGTCAATCGACGGCGGTGTCAGGGAAATCAACGGCGCGAGCACACGGCCGATGCGCGAGAAGCTGTTTACAAATTCCGGATAACTCTTCGCGTCTTTGGGGGAGAATTTTTCTACTTCGCTGACCGTTCGTGAGACGTCGTTATAAATGCAAAGTGATTCTCCTTCGGGAGACAGCGCGAGCACACGAGCTTCGGGGGAAATCATTTGCAACCCAAACTGGGGCAAATTCAAATCCGATATAACCTGTGCGGAAAACGGCCCGGCGGCGTGGTCCAACGCCGACACACGAAAGCCCGGATGAATCTCTTCAGTCACGGCTCCGCCGCCGACAACTTCGCGCCGCTCGAGCACGAGCGTCTTTAAACCACTCTTTGCTAGATACGCGGCCGTCACTAAACCGTTGTGGCCGCCACCGATGATTGTTACGTCGTACGTTCGCATATTGTCATTGTCGATTGCCGGTTTTCGATTGCCGATTTACAACCTACACGACTCAAACCAGGCGCTCAATCGACAATCGGCAATCGAAAATCAAAAATCTTTTACTTCCAGTCTTTTAGCAGTTGCAACGCGGCGTTGCGTCCCGGCGCACCCATGATTCCACCGCCCGGATGCGTCGCCGAACCACACATCCAAAGGTTCTTGATCGGCGTGCGATACTGCGCCCAGCCCGGCGCCGGACGCAGAAAGAAAAGCTGTTCAAGCGTAAGCTCGCCCTGAAAAATATTGCCTTCCGAAAGTCCAAACTCACGCTCCAGATCGAGCGGCGTGACTACCTGCCGGTGTCGGATCAACTCGCGGATATTCGGTGCGTGTTCGGCGATCGTGTCGATCACCGTGTCGCCAAACTCCTCGCGCTTCTCGTCCCAATTGCCTTCCTTCAAGTTGTAAGGCGCGTACTGCACGAAGCACGACATCACGTGCTTGCCCGGGGGCGCCACTGAAGGATCCGTCAAACTCGGAATCACCATGTCGATGTACGGCCGGCGTGAGAAACGCCCGTACTTCGCTTCGTCGTAAGCACGCTCCATGTATTCCACACTCGGCGAGATTGAGATCGCGCCGCGCAGGTGCGCGCCCGGACCGGGCATCGCTTTGAAATTCGGTAAACCGTCGAGCGCGAGATTCACCTTTCCCGACGAGCCGCGATACTTGTAGCGCTTGAGGTCGGTGCAAAAATCGTCCGGCAAATGCTCTTCGCCGATCATCTTCATAAACGTCAACCGCGGATCGACGCTTGAAGAAACGATGTCCGCCTGAATCTCGTCGCCGTTTTTCAAAACAACGCCGGTAGCGCGCCCGTTCTTGAGTAGTATCTTTTCGATCGGCGCTTCCATGCGGATCTCAACGCCCGCTTCGCGCGCCGCGTCGCCGATCGCATTCGAGATCGCGCCCGTGCCGCCGCGCGCAAATCCCCACGAGCGAAACGCGCCGTCGATCTCGCCCATGTAATGATGCAGTAGAACGTAAGCAGTTCCGGGCGAGCGCACGCCGAGAAAAGTGCCGATGATGCCGGAGGCGGACATCGTTGCTTTCAGCACGTCAGTTTCAAACCACTGATCGAGAAAGTCGACGGCGCTCATCGTCATCAACTGCACCTGATTGTACTTGTCGTCGCCGGAAAGTTTTTGAAAGCGACGGCCGAGAAACGCAAGGTTTTTCCAGCCCCACGGATCCAGGGTCGTGGGGTCGGGCGGCGTCATGCTCATGATCGGTTTGACGAAGTGGGCCATCTCGATCATTGCTTTGCCATACTCGTCGTAGGCCTCGGCGTCGAGCTTTGAATGACGCGCAATTTCGCGGCGCGTGCGCGCGTGATCGTTGACGCGCCAGAGATAGTCGCCGTTGGGCATCGGCGTGAACGTGCCGTCGAGCGGAAGGATTTCGAGACCGTGTCGCGGCAGGTCGAGCTCGCGAATGATCTCCGGTCGGAGTAGCGAGACAACGTAAGAGCAAACAGAGAATTTGAAGCCGGGAAAGACCTCTTCGGTGACGGCCGCGCCGCCGAGTACGTGGCGGCGTTCGAGCACGAGAACCTTCTTCCCCGCGCGTGCCAAATAAGCCGCGTTAACCAGACCGTTATGCCCGCCGCCAATCACGACGGCGTCGTACTTGTTGTTCATCAAACCATCCACAGATTCCACAGATTTACCTTCTGCGTAATCTGTGGATTGCCTTTGCGTTTTGAAATCGTAATAGGAGTGCCTTGCTGCGAACGCGTTAGCATACTTATAATCGCTCGCCCTGACAAACCCGGGACTAACAACACAACACGCATGCCAATTGGAACCGCTTTTCACGAACGAACATTCCAACTCTGCGAAAGTCTTAGCTATCGCGAGTGGTCCGGTTATTACGCGGTCAGCTCTTACGAACCGCATCACGAACACGAGTACAACGCGATCCGTAACGCGTCGGCGTTGATCGATATTTCGCCGTTGTTTAAATACCGGCTGACCGGCAAGGACGCCACGCGGCTCGTCGATCGGATCATTACGCGCGACATGCGCAAGGTGACAGTGGGCCAGGTGGTCTACACACCGTGGTGCGACGAACACGGCAAAGTGATCGACGACGGCACTGTTTCGCGGCTCGAAGAGAATACGTATCGCTGGACGGCAGCCGATCCGAGCCTGCGCTGGTTTACGCAAAATGCTGCCGGCATGGACGTGGCCATCGAAGACATTTCCGAGAGTGTTTCCGCGCTCGCGCTACAGGGACCAACGTCAGGCCGGTTGCTAGTGAGTCTCGTTAAAGATGCCGACATCGCAAACCTGAAATACTTCCGCGTTACAAAAGGCACGATCGCCGGTGTGCCGGTGGAGATTTCGCGCACGGGATACACGGGCGACCTCGGTTACGAGATCTGGATTGCATCCGATCAGGCGCTGAAGGTTTGGGACGCGCTGATGGACCACGGCAAGGCTTTCGACATTCACGCCGCGGGAATGCTGGCACTTGATGTTTCGCGTGTTGAAGCCGGCCTGTTGCTGATCGAAGTGGATTTCAACAGCAGCAAAAAGGCACTGGTTGATGAACAGCGCTATTCGCCGTACGAGATGGGGCTCGGACGTTTGGTCAATCTCGACAAGAACCGGTTTGTGGGCCAGGCGGCGTTGATCGCCGAGCAGAAGCGCGGGCATGCGCGCGAGATCGTGGGGCTGGAGATCGACTGGCCGCAGGTCGAGAGTCTTTATGAAGCTGTTGGCTTGCCGCCGTCTGTTTCGCCGATGGCGTCGCGTGTTGCGATTCCGGTTTACAAGGAAGGCATGCAGGTCGGTAAAGCTACTACAAGCACCTGGTCGCCGACGTTGAAGAAGTTCATTGCACTCGCGACGGTGAAGCGGGAGTACACGCGGCCGGGGACGCGATTGCAATTCGAGATTACGGTTGAGGCGGTGCGGCATCAGGTGCGCGCGACCGTGGTAAAGACGCCGTTCTTTAACCCCAAACGCAAGACTGCAACGCCGGTCTCTTAATGAAAATCGTCAACGACTACGATCCCAATCTTCCGCTCGATCGTGCGTGGACGATTCCTGCGTCGTGGTACATCGATAAAGAGCTCTACGAACATGAACTGAAGTCGGTCTTTTCCAACACGTGGCAACTCGCCGGCCGGTTGGACCAAGTGCGCCAACCTGGACAGTACGTGACGAGCGATATAGCAGGCGAGCCGATCGTTATTGTTCGCGGAAACGATGGTGTGCTGCGCGGCTTCTTCAATGTCTGCCGTCACCATGCGGCGGCAGTGATGACCGAACCGGAAGGCAAGGCGGCGCAACTGCGTTGTCCCTACCACGGCTGGACCTATTCACTCGAAGGCGAGCTAAGAGGCACGCCAGACTTTTCCGGTGTGTGCGATTTCGAACGGACAGGTAGTGGCTTGGTATCTGTGGAAATTGCTGAGTGGGAAAACTGGGTTTTCGTTAAGCTTCATCCGGAGAATCCTTCTCTAAAAGACTTCCTCACCACGAATCTCACAGAACAAACCAAAACCTTGGATCTTACGGATCTGCACTGGTTCGAACGCCGCCACTACCACTTCGACTGCAACTGGAAAGTCTTCGTCGATAACTATCTCGACGGCGGTTACCACGTTCCTTACCTGCACAAAGGCCTCGACAGCGTACTCGACTACAGCAACTACACGATCGAAAACGGCGAGCGCCATTGTTTGCAGTGGAGCCCGATGGTGACCGAAGGCGCCGAAGCGCAAACCGGCGCGGTGCGCAAAGGCGACCGCGCGCTTTACTACTGGATTTATCCAAACTTCATGATCAACTGGTACGACGGCGCGATGGACACGAACCTGGTCGTGCCGCGTGGTGTGGACCAAACGGAAGTGATCTTCGACTTCTACTTTCCCGACGTGGTCAGTGAAGAAGCGCGCGAGCGCAACGCCGCGAGCGTCGCGGTGGGCCAACGCATACAGGACGAAGACGTCGCCATCTGCAAATCGGTCCAGCGCGGCCTAAACTCCCGCGCCTACACCGCCGGCCGTCTCTCCGTCCGCCGCGAAGCCGGCGAACACCTCTTCCACCGCTTGCTGCACGCTGACCTGAGCATCGCCGGAAACCGTTAAAACGGTTTCCTTCTATCGCTTCAGAAGTTCACCGGGCTGAAGCCCGGTGAGAATGAGACAAAGCCTTTGACTGGAACACCGTTGAAAACCACCACTACAACTACGTCGCAGACTAAATCTCGAGGGCATCTTTTGCGGGTGCTCGGGGTGGGGTTTGGGTTGGCGGTGATTATTGGGAATACGATTGGGGCGGGGATCTTTAGGGCGCCCGGGCAGATTGCAGAGCAGCTCCCGTATCCGTGGATTTTTCTTGGGGTGTGGTTGTTGGGTGGGGTGTATGCGTTGCTCGGAGCGATTTCGCTGGCTGAGCTAGGGACGATGATTCCGCGGTCCGGTGGGCAGTATGTTTTCGCGCGGTATGCGCTCGGCGAGTATGCGGGGTTCATCGTCGGGTGGAGCGACTGGATTTCGTCGTGCGGATCGACTGCTGCGGTAGCGCTGGTTGTGGGAACGTTTTCCGGTGCGCTGGTTCCGGCGTTGAATGGTAAAGGCCCGGCGGTCGCTGCAACGGTGGCGATCGTTTTTGCGGTGTTGCAGTGGCGCGGCATTGTTTGGGGCAGCACGATCCAGAACTTCACGAGTCTGCTGAAAGCGCTCGCGTTCGTCGTGTTGATTGCAGCGGCGTTCGTGCTTGGTGGCGGCGGTGGCGCACTTACAAATTCGCAAACTTATTCAACTTCAGCAATAACGTTGGCCGCGGTAGTCACTTCGCTTCAGGCCGCGATCTATACCTACGACGGCTGGAGCGGCGCGATCTATTTTTCCGAGGAAGTGCAGCATCCGGGACGCGACATTCCGCGAGCATTGCTCGGCGGTGTGTTGACGATCGCGGCGATTTATCTCCTGGTTAACCTGGCGCTGCTTTACGTGTTGCCGATCTCGGGGATTGCCGGCAAGGAGTTTGCGGCGGGCGAAGCGGCAAACGTGATCTTCGGTCAACACGGCGACACGATCTTCCGCTGCATTACGATCGTCTCGATGCTTAGCGCGATCAACGCGCTTCATCTTATGGCGACGCGCGTGATCTTCGCGATGAGCCGCGACGGTTTGTTCACTGAACGAGCAGCCGTCGTGAACGCAGGCGGCACGCCAACAGTGTCGCTCTTTTTGAGCGCGACAGTTGCGGTGCTGTTCATCCTTTTCGGGCAGACGTTCGAGCGCGTAATCATCATTTGCGCGTTTTTCTTTGTCGCGAATTACATCCTCTCGTTCATCTCGCTATTCGTGCTGCGCTTTCGCGAACCAGACACGCCGCGGCCGTATCGCGCGTGGGGTTATCCAGTGACGCCGGGATTGGCGTTAGTTGGATCAGTGATATTTCTTGCGGGAGCGGTTTACGCCGATCGGACCAACAGTCTTTACGCGCTCCTGTTGCTGGCGGCGAGTTATCCAGTGTTTCGGTTGGTGAAGCTATTGAAGTAGGAGACAACCGTCGTTGTCGACGTCGAGTAGGCGAATCGTCGACTCGATTTTGTGCGCAGTGAAACAGTTTGCGAGCCGCGCACCGATCTCGTCAGCGTGATCCGTGACGAGCGCTAGAATACTCGGGCCGGCGCCGCTCAGTGCGATACCTAACAACCCATCCATCTTCGGCAGCACTAACGCTTCCGCGAGTCCCGGCACCAACGATTCTCGCTGCGGCTGGTGCAACTGGTCGCACATCGCCTCGCCCAAAAGATCGTATTTCTGCTGCGCCAGAGCTGCCGTAAATAAGGCCGTTCTTTGCAGGTTGTGCACCGCATTCGCGCGAGAGACCATGCGCGGTAAAGCCGCTCGCGCAACGTGTGTCGGCAATTGTGAGTGCGGCGAAACAACGACAACACGCAATTGGGAAGGCCAAACAAACTTCGTCGCAATAACAGTTCGATCGTTTCGGAGACAACTGATCACAAACCCGCCATACAGCGAAGCAGCAACATTATCCGGGTGACCTTCAAACTCGGTCGCGTAATTCAGGATTGTTTGATCCGTTAACTCGTGACCAGTGAGCAGGGCCGATAACTTGATGCCCGCTACGATTCCCGCTCCACTGCTCCCAAGCCCACTCGCCAGCGGAATCTCGTTATGAACCTCGAGCTCGACCGGCGGCAGCAACACACCTTCACGACGCGCGGCAAACGTCATAGCGCGATAGATCAGGTTCGACGCGTTGCGTGGCAGCGCTTCATTCTCTTTCGCGCCCGTGGTCGTGACGCGACACGGTTCGGTAGCATTAGGACGCGCTTCGGCACGCACCGTCAGATACATCTTCAGCGCGAGACCGAAACAGTCGAAGCCCGGTCCGAGGTTTGAAGTGGAAGCTGGGATACGAATTTCCGGCATCACACAAGCTAAAGCTTGAACTCAAAACAAACTCTTCAACGCGTTTTCGATCGCACAGGACCGCGCGGCTACTCTCATAATCGAGTTCGCAAAATTACCGCGGATGCTTTCGCCGTTTTCAGTAGCCAGCGTTTGGTTGTGATACTTGATCACGTAGTCAGTATCTTTGAGTACGTGCCCGGTGAGCACCGCAACAACACTCTCGTCTTTCTTAATCACACCATCACCAACAAGCTTGCGAATTCCCGCCACGGTCGTCGCCGACGCCGGTTCGCAACCAACACCATCGCGACCGATCATCGCTTTCGCATCCGCAATCTCTTGTTCGCTGACCGTGATCACTTGACCACCAGTTTCACGAACCGCGCGCCATGCTTTTTTCCACGAAACAGGCGCGCCGATCTTTATCGCCGTCGCTAACGTGTGCGGATGCTTTTCGTTAACGAACTCAGGATCACGATTTTCAACAAACCGCGCAAACGGCGCCGCGCCCGCAGCCTGAATCACACTGATCCGTGGCTGTTTCCGCGTAAATCCGTGGCCCAACAACTCACGAAAACCCTTACCCAACGCCGAACTATTCCCCAAATTCCCACCCGGCACGACGAGATGATCCGGGACATTCCACTCGAGCTGTTCGGCAAGCTCAAACGCCACCGTCTTCTGCCCCTCAATGCGAAACGGATTGATCGAATTAACGAGATACAACGAGCTCTGCTCAGCCAACTCCTGAATCACACGCATGCAGACGTCGAAGTTTCCCTCGATCTCCAGTACCTTCGCGCCATAATCCAGCGCCTGTGCGAGCTTCGCATCACTCACCTGACCTTCAGGCACGAGGATCGCGCAAGACATGCGCGCGCGCGCCGCGTAAGCCGCCAGACTCGCCGCCGTGTTGCCAGTGCTCGCGCACGCAACCAGACGCATGCCTAACTTCAGCGCCTGCGTGACCGCGACCGTCATGCCAGTGTCTTTGAACGAACCGGTTGGATTATTGCCCTGGTGTTTGAGTTTTAAGGATGCGAGACCACAGTAATCAGCGGAACGCGGCGCGTCGTAGAGCGGCGTGTTGCCCTCGCCGAGTGAAACGATCGCGTCATCAGTTCCAAACGGCAGCATTTCGCGAAACCGCCATACACCGCTGCGATCGCGCGGCTCGCCTGAAACCCGCCTCCCCAGCCAAAGCGCGCGCAATTCCTCGGCGGTTTGCCGCAGCGGCTCGCTTCTTTCAATATCGAGCAGATCGCCACACTGCGAACACACGTACATCCGCTCGTCGACCGCAAATTCGCCTTCACACTTGATGCAACGCTGCACAAACACGGAGCCTAAGCATACAACGAATCAAAACTATTGACATTGCCTCTCACTTCACCTAAAGGTGAAGTTCTGAGTTCCGCCTTTAGGCTGCTGCGCGGGCGGCAAGCTAAAGCTTGAACTCAAAACTGGTTAGTTTTCATAAGGAGAACCTGATGAAGATCCCCCATGTGATTCGTTTTCTTGTTTGCGCCGTAATTTTAGCCGCCGCTCCCGCCGTTTTCTCTCAAGAGGCAGATGCCGCGCGTGATAAAACACGCGAACGCCTCAACGCGCTACTACAACGCGTCGGAACCGACATGAACGTCACGTTCAAGGCGAGCTCAAAGTCTCCGTTTGTATTCACGGGCGTGATGAAAGACGGGTTAAAGAACGTGGATCAGTTTGAGATTGTGATTAGCGTGACGACGAAGGATACGATCGGTTTCCGCGTCTTTCCGCACTACAAAGGCGCGTACATCAATATCGACAAAGCGCGCAACCCCGCTCAACTATTACGCAAACTCGCACAGCTAAACGATTCGACGTTTCTTTTTTGGGGAGCGGATGATTCAGGCGACGTTTTTACCGGTTACACCTTCACGCTCGAATCCGGTTTTCCTGACAAAGCGATCGAGATCGTTCTCTCGAGCATTAAAAACTCGGATCAGTTTGTCGGCGAGATGCGGGCCTCGATTGACGGCAGCAATCCCTAGAAGCTGAACCGGATCATAGCGTCGATCTTGCGGTTGTAAGCCGGATTGCCGCCACCGCCAAACCCACCAAAACCGCCACTGGTCGCCGTGGATTGTCCGAACAACGCCGAACCGAGATTGCCCACCGGATTGTTCAGGTTCACATGGTTAAGCAGGTTCTGGAAGTTTAGCGAGAACGTCAGGTTGTAACGGCCATTTCCGCCACCACCGCCGCCGAAACCACCTCCACCGGGTCCCCCACCCGGACCGCCGCGGCCGCCACCGCCACCACCAGGTCCACCACCGCCCGGACGGCCTCCAGCCATGCCGCCGCCCATGATCGTGCGCTGATCGCCACGCTGGCCCTGCTGATTCTGCTGATTGGCATTCGCGCCGCCTTCTGAACCAAAACTCCAGGTCTTGCTGACGCGCACGTTCACGGATGTCGAACCGGGGCCTTCGCCGAAGTTACGCGGAATCATCACGTCACCCGGCGCGAAGGTCAGTTTGAAGTTACCAAACGGCGTGCATCTGAAATTGACCCTGTCAGAACAGTCGGCACCGGCCGGCGCGAGCGACGGTCTTTCGATATTGAGCGTGTCGCCATTGATGTCGCGGCCGAGTGTAATGTTGAAGGGCCGGCCTGACTGCACGACGACGAACGGATTGAGCGAGATACCCCACGGCACTCGGAAAGTTCCGGTCATCACAAAGCGATGGCGAATGTCGCCCGAAGCGCGTCCATACTCGGTGCTCAAGTCGTAAGGATTCGCAGGAAAACTTCCCGTGCCGTCAGCGTCGCTGTTTGCTTTCGCCAAAACGTAGTACGCGGTCATCGACGCGTTACGATGGAGACGGCTGGTGAAGTTGATGATGAACTGGTTCTGGTTGTAACGGCCGCTCGACTCGTATTCAAAGATATTGCAACGAGGCGACGGGTTAATCTCCGTCGGAATGAAATCCGCGCAGTTCAGGGGACGAACGCCACTGTCCGGAATGCCCGGAATGAACGTGCCCGGCAGCGGCGCATTCAACGGCCGCGTGCGCAACACGTGCAGCGTGCGAATGTTGATATAGCTCGCGGCAAGAGTGAGATTGCGCGGCAACTGACGCTCGACGCTAAACACTCCCTGCAACGTGTACGGCGCCTGAAGCCCCTCGGCGAGACGATAAACGGTTCCCGGCACAGAAAACGCAACCAACTGCTCAGGTGTCGGAATCACCGGGAAGAAATCCGGATTCTGCACGGTGAACTGTTGCTGCGTGACGCCGTTCAAACGCAGCGCCTGCATCGTCAGGTTCTCGCTGATGCGATCGTAAAAAACGCCATAACCACCGCGCACGACGGTCTTGGATTGCGTACCGCCCGGCTGCCACGCAAAACCGAGACGCGGACCGAAGTTAAGATTGCTGTCGATGTTTTTCTGGTTCTCGTAACGAAGGCCGAGACTCAGTGTCAGGTTCGGACGAACTTTCCAATCGTCCTGAATGAAGCCGCCGAAGTCCCATTGCGTGACGTCAGTCTCCGGATTGCCGGACGACAAACGAAACTGGCTCGCGCCGCCGCCGAGCAAGCGAATCTGCGCGCCCGTCAGACCCTGCTCAAGGAAAACCTGCGTGCGGCGAAAACGCTCGATACTCGTGACGGTCTGGGTGCCGCCGATCGGATTATCATTCGCATCGAGCACGGGACCGACGCCGCCACCGAAGAACGTGTACGTGCCGCCAAAGTTTTGCGGCGAGAACTGAGCAACCTTAACCCAGCGGTAGCGGAGACCGGTTTTCAACGAATGATGGCCCATCGCAAACGAGGTGTTGTTCGTCAGCTCGATCTCTTTGTCAGTGGTGTTCGACTGGCCCACCTGCGATCCGCCACCGGTAAATGCGTCCTGCACCTCGATGGTCGGAATTGAGTTGTCGGCGTCCTGCTCGTTTCTGCTGTGCTCGAATTGAAAGCGCGTCTCGTTGACGATCGTTTTGTTAATGACCGCGGTTTCGGTGAACTGAATGCTCTGTTCGGTTTGTGCTGTGTCGTAAGCGCGCGACGGCAGTTGAAAGCCGCCGACGCCCTGGACGCGTGTGGTCTTCGTGTAGTTGTAACGCGCGATCAGCGTGTTGTTGGGATTAAGCTGATAGTCGATACGCGGGCTGAACGACGTGCGGCGGCTCGGAACCGGCGCTGTCTCCCGGAAGCCAACGATATTGTTGTTGGAGTCGAGAATCGTGGCCACGATCAGCGTTTCATCGTCGATGTCGCGTTTGTCAAAGTCGACGAAGAACGAAGCTTTGCCCTTGCGCAATGGACCACCGAAATTGCCGCCGTACTGGCGCGTTTGAATTGGGGGACGACTATCAGCAAACGGGTTGCGGGCGTTGAGTGCGTCGTCGTTGAAGTTGAAGTTAACTTGTCCGCGAAAACGATCGCTGCCGGGGCGCGTCAGGATTTCGACGCGGCCAAAACCGAGACGATCGTACTCCGCTGAAAAGGGATTTGCGTTGATGCGAATCTCGCGAATCGAAGCACGCGGTGGCAGACGGCCGCCAGTGAAACCGTCGACGAAGATCTGGCCGCCGTTTGGACCAGCCGATGGACCAGCAAGCGCTTGCAACGCAGCCGCCATGTCGTCAGGATCATCAGGCAGTGCATCGATGTCTTCGCCTTTCAGTACCACTGCGCCGGCGTTGTTTTCCGGTTCAGTGCTGAGCTCGCGATTGTCAGCCGCGACGGTCACACGCTGCTCTTCGATTGCGACTTTCAACGTGACGTCGAGTTCCAGTGGTTTGCCGGAGACCACGTCGACTTCCGTGTTCTCGTACATCGCAAAGCCGCCGTTTACCACGCGCAACGTGTACTTGCCCGGAGCTAGTCCGTTGATCGTGTAAGTGCCGCCGTCATTCGTAACGACCGACTTCTCTTTGCCCGCGGCATCGATCGCGGTCACGCTCGCGCCAACAATCGCGCCGCCCAATTCATCGAGTACCTGGCCGCGCACAGATCCGGGCCGTTGCTGCGAGTAACCAACTTCCGCAAAACCGAGGGTTAAGAGGCAAAGGGCGATGGCGGTTACGATTCTGGTCATGGGGGCGGATTGTACTGAAAACGGCGTAAAGAGTCTGTCAATGAATTGTAAAGTTTTGTCAGTTCCGTGAACTTTGGGGTTGACACTTCTTTACGCACGGAAATCGGCGCGTGCTGTAGGATTCACTCCGACTTGCCCTTAGGTATCTTTATGTCTTTAAATCTGGCTGAGCGAAATTCGATAGAACCAATGGAACGCGTGCTGGTAATCGACGACGACGTCGGACTGTGCGAGCTCGTTGGCGAGTATCTTCAGCCTGAAGGTTACACGGTTGAAGCGATTCACAACGGCGAGCGCGGCATCGATCGTGCTCTGTCAAACGAGCACGATCTCGTGGTCCTCGACGTGATGCTTCCAGGCACGACCGGTTTTGACGTGTTGCGCCGGATCAGGGCGCGATCGCGCATTCCCGTGCTGATGCTCACCGCGCGTGGCGATGACGTCGATCGCATCGTCGGGCTGGAGATCGGCGCCGACGATTACCTCCCCAAACCTTTCAATCCTCGCGAACTGGTTGCTCGCATTCGCGCCGTGTTGCGGCGCGCCCAGCCAATCGAATCCGCGGCTGCTGCTCGCGAAACGATTCGCGTTGGCGATATCGAAATGGATTCCAACACACGCAACGTCCGCCGCTCGGGAGAAATAATCGAACTAACAGGGGTTGAATACGATCTACTCGAAATACTGCTGCGCAACGCCGGCCAGATCGTCAAACGAGAAGATTTAGTGAAAGACGTTCTCGGACGCGAACTGTCGCCGTTCGATCGCAGCATCGATATGCACGTCAGTAACCTGCGCAAGAAGTTGGGCCATCAGCTCAACGGTCTCGAACGAATCAAGACCATTCGCGGCGTGGGTTACATCTACGGCGCAATGACAGAAAAGCCAGAATGAAGAATCCTTTTCGCAGTCTTTATCTGAAAATTTTCATCTGGTTCTGGGTGGCGATGATCATTATCAACGTCGCCACGTTTGCCATTTTCGCGCTCACGCGTCCGACTCCCATTCGACGCTCGTGGCGCGACCTCACACAGGTTGGTCCAAATGCCCAGCGGGCCGCTGAGATCTACGAACAATCAGGCGCGGCTGCTTTGACGTCCGGGCTACAGGCAACGGAAAGGTCTTCCGGTGTCAGTGCTACGTTCTTCGATGAAAACGGAAACGAACTTTCCGGACGAACCGCACCTCCCGGCACTGGTGAGCTGATCGCCAGGGCGGTGGAAAGCCGCGAGATCGAGTTTACCTTTGCGGGCCGCGAAACAATCGTGGCTCGTCCGGTCGTAAGCGCAAGAGGCCAGCGATACATTTACGTGGCCCATATTCCGCGTCCGCCTTTTCAACAGACCTGGCAGCCACAGCTCCTGCGCCTGCTCGTAATCCTGGTGATCGGCGGCATCTTCTGTTTCTGGCTCGCTCGTTATCTGACGACGCCGCTCTTAAAACTCCGCACGACAACTAACGAACTTGCGGAAGGCAATCTCGGCGCGCGCGTCGCGGATAGACTGACCAAGCGCCGCGATGAAGTCGGACAGCTCGGGCGCGATTTCAACGGCATGGCTGAGCGTTTGGAGTCGATGGTTAAAGCGCAGCAACGTCTGCTCGGCGACATTTCACACGAACTGCGTTCGCCGCTCGCGCGCCTCGGCGTCGCGCTCGGGTTGGCGCGGCAACGTTCGGGCACCGAAGCGAACGGCGCGCTGGATCGTATCGAGCGTGAGTCTGACAACTTGAACGAGATGATCAGTCAGCTTTTGGAGTTGACGCGTCTCGAAAGCGGAACAGACGTCCGCAAACGGACTTCGATCGATCTCGCTTCGCTCGTGCGCGACGTCGTCGAAGATGCGGATTATGAAGCGCGCGGCGTGGGCCGATCGGTGCAAGTGGTTTGGACCGAGAGATGTACGATCAGCGGTATTGAAGACTTGCTGCGGAGCGCAGTGGAGAATGTCGTGCGCAATGCGGTTCGCTTCACGCCGGAAGGAACGGCGGTGGAAGTTGCATTGCAACGGCAGAATGGTGGCGGCGGAAACTACGCGGTGATCAGTGTTCGGGATCACGGGAACGGTGTTCCGGAAGATTCGCTTGAAAAAATCTTTCATCCGTTTTACCGCGCGGAGGACGCGCGCGATCGGCAGAGTGGCGGCGGCACCGGTTTGGGTCTCGCGATCACCGAGCGCGCGGTGCGTATGCACGGCGGATCGGTTAAAGCCGAGAATGCGAAGGATGGCGGACTTTCAGTCGAGATGCGCTTGAAGCTTTAAGCCACAAAAGGCACAAGAAGCCCAAATGAGGTTTACAAATCCTCTGTGCTTCTTTGTGGCACAGCTTTTCGTTGTCGTCTTCTCGCTAACTGCAATTCCACAAACCTCACTACAACAATCCAAATCAGCGCTGCAGTAAATCCCGCGATTACGTCAGTCGTGTAGTGGACGCCGAGATAGATCCGCGAGAGTCCAATCAGCAGAAACATCACCGACGCCGCGATCCAGATCAGTATGCGCGCGCGTTTTCGTTTAACCCGTCCGGAAAGAATCGCCGCCAGGCCGGCAAAGAAGCAGCAACTCGCCAGTGAGTGACCGCTGGGAAAACTGTACGACGCCGGCGCAGCGAGCTCGAAAAACGGTACCGGCCGCGCGCGTTTGAATGCGAGCTTCAGGGTGATATTCAACACCGACGCGCCGATCATCGTGAGCGCGAAGAGTCGTGCTTCGCGGCCCCATTTGCGTAGCGCAAGGATCACGATAACCGTGGCCGAGGCGATCGTGAGAAAAAGCGTTCCGCCGATAAACGAGAGAAAGTGCGCGAAGCTCGTCATTGCCGGCGAGGCGAATGTGTGAACCACGGCGCGCGTGGCGTCGTCGAAGCGCCGCGCATCGCCTTCCAGGACTTCGTCGGTGAGCCAGCCGAGGAAAACCAGCATGGCAATCGCCGCTACTAATCCGAGCAGCAACGAAAGGCCGAGATATTCCACGAGTCGCTGTCTGGCCGTAGAAATCGACATACGCCACCTGCGCGCTAGTGTAATATGGTCCGACTCTATCCGTGGCTAAAAAACTTCCACGACGAACCTTTCTGCAAACTTTGGGCAGCGCGGCTGTCGTTAGCGCGTTGCCAAATATCGTTAAGGCGCAAGCCACGCGGCGCGTCGCCGTGTTTCGCGAAGCGGAAGGTCCATGGCGTCATAAGTTCGATTTTTCGCTCAGCGGTCCATTAACTTTTCTAACCGAGCAGGAGTTGATCGCGCGGCTCAACGCGCGCGATTTCGATCTCTTCGTCAATCCTTATGGGTCCGCGTTTCCGCGACGCGCGTGGGACGTGATCCTCAAGTATCTACAGGACGGTGGCAACTGGCTGAATCTCGGCGGGGCGCCTTTGGCGGTGCCGGTGCGGAGCACTGGTTCGGGTGGTTGGCCCCAGTTGCCTTATCAACCCATTTTTCACAAGCGGCTCGGTATTACGCATGTCTTTCCTGTCAAAACCGATAAGGTCGTCAAGTATCAAAGCGCTCACGAAGAATTGACGCGTAATTTCAGCGCAGAGGGCGTATTCGAACTCTACGTGCGTCTGAGTTCGTCGAGTAATGAGCCTGATGAAGCGGGTAGTGATGGACCACATGAAGGAGTTGTTGAGCCCTTGATGTTGGGACTGAATAGCGAGGGACGTGCGATAGTCGCGCCCGTCATTCAGATCGATCGTCACCAGGGTGAGTTCAAGGGTGGGCGCTGGGTGTTTGGCACTTTCAGCGGTTCTATGACGGCGAATGCCGTGAGATTTTTGATTGAGAGAGCTTCGCAGGGCGCGGTTCGTTTTCGCGTGCGCAGTAACTTCGCGTGTTATCGAGTTGGGGAGGTTCCTTCCGTTTCGGTTGAAGGCGCAAGAGGTGACTACAGTGTTGAGGTACGTGATCCGGCAGGCCAGGTCGTGGCCACGGACCTAACACGGATACCACGGACAGACAAACCAGGGTTGTACCAAATACACGGGCGCAGTGGCGAATATGTACATAGCAACGGCTTCTGGGTTTACGACGAGGAACTGCTGAAACGCGGCAAGCCTTTAACCGTCGACAATCATTTCTTCTATCGCGACGGCAAGGTCCTGCCGGTGACCGGCACGACCTACATGGCCTCCGATGTTCATCGCCGCTTTCTCTTCGAGCCGAACCCGTTCGTTTGGGACCGTGATTTTCGCCAGATGAAAGAGGCCGGTGTGAACATGGTCCGCACCGGCATCTGGACGGGCTGGAAGAAGTACATGCCCGAGCCGGGCAAAGTGAATGAAGGCGTGCTGCGCGCGTTTGACGCGTTTCTGTTGACCGCGCACAAGTACGACATTCCGGTCATCTTCACGTTCTTCGCTTTTCTGCCCGAGACGTGGGGCGGTTTGAACGCATATCTCGATCCGAAGGCAGTGAAAGCGCAGCAGCAGTTCATCTCGGCGTTTGCCAAACGTTGTCAGGGCATTGACGATGTCATCTGGGATTTCATTAACGAACCTTCGTTTTGTTCGCCGAAGTTTTTATGGAATTGCCGGCCGAATTACGACGAGTTTGAAACCGCCGCGTGGAAGCAGTGGGTCAGAGATCATTATCGCGCCCCAAACGACGCCGAACTGGTGGCCTACCTGCAGCACGCCTGGCAGACAACACGCGACGACGTGCTCGAACTGCCCAAACTCCAGGACTTCGAAAGCGTTAATCTTATCGACGAACGCCAGCCACTCAAAACACTCGACTATCGGCTTTTCGCGCAGGAGATGTTCATTCGTTGGACCAAACAGATGACCACCGCCGTGCGCAGCAACGGCAATCCAAAGCAACTGATCACGGTCGGCCAGGACGAAGCCGGACTGGGCGACAGCCCAAACATTCAGTTCTTCGCGCCGCACGTTGATTTCACTTCGCTGCACAACTGGTGGGCCAATGACGATCTCGTTTGGGACAGCGTGCTGGCAAAAGTGCCCACGAAGGCGAGTTTGATGGAAGAGACCGGCGTGATGTTTTACGAGAACGCCGAAGGCCAGATGCCCTGGCGCAGCGAAGAGGAAGTAAGCAATTTGCTCGAACGCAAGCTGGCGCTCTCGTTTGCGGCTGACGGCGCCGGATTCATCGAATGGATCTGGAATACGAATCCTTACATGAACTCGACCAATGAAGTGGGCATTGGTTTTCATCGCGTCGATGGAACTGCGAAACCGGAGTTGGAACCGTTTCTGGCCATCGCGAAGTTTATGGCCCAACACGGACAGAGATTGCGTGACCGACAAGCGGAGCCGGTCGTGATGCTAATTCCACACATGCACATGTTTTCGCCGCGTAGTTTTGTTTACGAAGCAACGCGCCGGTGTGTGCGCGCAATGTATTACCACTGCGGCGTGCCGATGCAGGCGATCAGTGAGTACACGCTTGCGGATCATGCGTATCCGGCGAAGCTGATCGTGGTGCCGGCGCCACGCGTGTTGACGGAGAAGTGTTGGGACGCGCTGAAGGCGCGAATGGATCAGGGTACGACGGTGGCAATTTCAGGGCTGGTGCTTAATGCGGCTGGAGATGCCTTGCCGGTCGCGCAAACGGAGAGTGTCGTTATTAACGGGCGAAACTATTTAGTACGGTTTGAGGGAGAAAAGATTCAACGGATTGAGAAAACAACGATCAGTAACGATCATCGCCTTGAAAGATTGATTCGAAATCCGTTGCCGCTCGAGCTTGGGGATTCGATGGAGGCGCTCGTTGCGTTTTACCGCTTCGCGATGATGCAGGCGGGCGTGGCGCCGATCTTCACGGCGACACCGCGCACTCCCGCGGTGCTGGTGCTGCCGTCAGTGTTCCGCGACGTTGTGCTTTACACGTTTGTTTCGGAGACGAATCGAGATACGACGATGCAAGTAACGGATCTGCAAACGAAAGCGCGCTTTCCGGTCACTGTTCCCGCCGGACGGACCGCAATGGTGATGATCGACAGGCGCACCGGCAGACAGATCACTTAACTTCAAACTGTGTCACCTGCGTGATGGTGCGCTTCGCGACCCGATCTTCCACGACAATCTGAAAAACGTATTCGCCGGGAGTAAGCGCCGCTCTGAGCTGCAAGCGCGCGCCAGCGGTAATGCGTTTCAGATCAGGCTGATCAGCGGTTGTTACTGCGGTGCGATCGGAGCTGTAAATTTTTAGCGAGTCGCGAAAAACTACCGTTTGCGTCAGCAAATTCGGACGGCCTGTTTTCTTATCAAGCGCCGCGTTGTAGATCGTGTAGCCGAAGACCAACGACGCTCCCTGCTGAAATCGCCGCAGCACTAACGCGCGGTTCCAATCGTCGGGTTCAAGATTGGGCCCCTCCGCATAAAGCAGAACGCCCGACAACGCCAGTTGGTTGTCATTGAGATTCGGCGTCTGCACAAACTGACTGGCCGAACCGATGCGCTGCGACGTGTCATCGCGCACAGCGACGCGCAACTGAAAAGCTCCCGCTCGTTTCAACGGCAGATCGAAGCTGTAGACCATGCCCTCGCGTTGCGCACGTTTGAAGACGTCGTCGCTAAGCTGCATCGTCACAGTCTGATCCTGCCGCTCGACTAACGCTCCGTTTTCGCCGAGGAGAACGTAGCTCAGGTTGGCCCTCACAGTCGGCATTCCGTTGCGTTCGGTATAGAACGTTAGATCCTTCGTATCGACCACCACAAAAGTGCGCAACATCGAACCGCGAACCGGATCGTTTGCAAAGAGCGCCGTAAGACGCACGGCCAGGTCTCGCGCACTAAATGGCGAGATGAGCGCACGATTCATGCCATCGCTTTCAGACGGTGGACCAGCGGCAGCCGTTTCGGTGACGCCGTAGAATCCGGCGCGGGTTCGCACGGTGAAGCCACCGCGTTTGACGCGAACCTGGATCTTGTGGAGTTGGCGCTTGAATGTTTCGGTCGCGGGACGGTAACCAATCAAGTAGTAGCCGTTTTGATCTTCAAGCACGCGATCGATACCGAAGTCGTTCTTGTTGCGAATCACAAACCCGCCGGTCTCTTTCGCCAGCAACTCCGCGCCATCGAAGTTCTTTTGCAGTTCGGCAGAACGGCTGTTCATCAAGCGCGACAAAGGATTGTTGTTTGGCGCCGTCGTGTCCGCTCCGCCTCGGCCACGCACCATGGTCTGTGGCGGAAAGCCAAACTCGTCCGAGGGTTGCACTCCAGTCGTCTGGAGTCGTTGCGAACTGACGCCATAGATCACGACTGACGAACGGATCGCTTGTTCCGCGAGTCCGTGAAGTCCGTCGTTGTAAACGGTTGCCTGCGTCCAAACGTCGATGATGTTTGCGTAATCCGTGACCGGGCGTTTGAAACCGAGATCCGCGGGCGCGTTCTCCTGCCGTTCCATCGGCAGGTTGTCGGAAATGATCAGCAGCGACTTGCGGCCCGGAAGATCCTGCATGCCGCGCAGGATGAACCGAATCGAACTCAACGAATAATTAACCGAATTACCGACCGAACAGGGATTCGACTCGTTCGCGGTGGTTTGCCGTTGGACCTGGTTGCTGCCGGGCGAACGATCGGCTTGCACGCGGCCACGCATTTCCGCCTCGGGCGGCACCTGCACGATCAGCGATCTCTCGGGCGAAAGCACATTCGCGCCAACGCGGCTGCACGGGTTCCACTTCAGCTCGGCGATCGCACTGCCAAGCACGCGTGGATCGGTCGTGAACTGTTGCAGCGCGCCGACCTCGCCACCGGTGCGAATGATCGCGACGAGATCGTTTGGCCGCAAGCTTTCGCTGACGAACTTGCGCAGGTACTGGCGCAGGTTCGCCATGCTTTCGAACGAGAGTCCGAGATCGTCGACGACGATCGCGACCGTGCGTTTCACTTCGTACGGAAGTGGCGGCGCCGGCGGAGTTGTGGTTGAAGCGGAGGGCGCTCCGGGCGCCGATCTTGTAGGCGAAGAATTTACAGAAACAAAAGCAAAATTCGTGATCTGCTGAACGCGGCCGTCCTCGCGTATTTCAAAGTCTTCGAGTTTTAGATCGGTGATTTGCTTGCCGTCTTTGGTGACAACGAGGTCAACCTGAACCAGGTTTGTCGAGATGCGCACGACATCCTGCGGCTCTTGCGCGTGCACGCACAAACACAGAATTAACAGGCAAGCAACGCTCCTCATTGGAGCCAAAGGCTATCACGAATGATGCGGATCAGGGCACTACTGCCAGCCGCCACCCAATGCTTTGTAGAGCAGGACCAGCGACAAAAGTTCGTCGCGTTTGGTCACGGTAAGATTGCGTTCGGCGTCAAACAGGTCGCGGTCCGCGTCGAGCGCGTTCAGGAGTGTGTCGACGCCGCCCTGGTAGCGCAAATAAGCGAGGCGCACGCGATCGCGCAAGGTGGTCACCAGCAGTTCCTGCTGCGTGCGGATCTCCTTCACTTTGCGATACTGCACGAGCGCGTCCGACACTTCGCGAAAGGCGGTTTGGATCGTTTGATCGTACTGAACGACCGCGAGCTCCTGTTGCGCGCGCGCAAACTTCACGTTTGATTTGAGCCGTCCCGCCATGAAGATCGGCTGCGTGATTTGCGGCACGAAAGTCCACGCGCCACTCGGACCACTGAAGAGGTTGTTGAGCTGACTGCTCTGAAAACCCAGCACCCCGGTCAAGCTGATCGTCGGAAAGTAAGCTTTGCGTGCAGCGGATACGAGCGCCTTTTGCGCCACGAGATTTTGTTCGGCGGCGCGAATGTCCGGCCGGCGTTCGAGCAGTGCTGAAGGCAAACCTGCGGGCACAGCAGGCAATTCCTCCTGGTCGTTCAAAGGCTTGCCCCGCGTGATCGGCGCGGGCTTATCACCCAACAGAAGATTGATCTGGTTCTCGGTTTGCTCGATCAGACGTTCGGTGTCGGGAATCGTTTGCGACGCCTGGTAGACGAGCTCTTCCGCCTGCCGCACGTCGAGCAACGTCGCAAGACCGCCCTGCTGCCGCGCGCGAATCAATTTCAACGAGTCTTCGCGCGTGGCAAGCGTGCGCTTCGCGATGTCGAGCTCGCTATCGAGCTCCAGCAGAGCGAAATAACCGGTCGCAACGTCGCTCACGACGGTCGTCATCACGGTGTTGCGATCTTCCTCGGCAACACGCAACTCCGCGCGCGCAGCTTTTGTTTCCTGCCGCCGGCGGCCGAAAATGTCCAGCTCAAAAGTCAGCAGGTTCAGAAACACACTGCCGATGCTGGTCGTTCTGCCGCCGATGCCGGGAATCAGTTGTCCATTTCTCGACGTGCGCTGACTGGTCAGATCGGCGCCTGCTTCAAACTGCGGAAACTGATTCGAACGCGCGAGTCCGAGATTCGCGCGCGCCGCGTTGATGCGCGCGACCGCAGAGCGCAGATCGTAATTGCGCGTCTGCGCGCGATCGATCAGCTTCTGTAGTGCCGGATCTTTGAAGACTTCGAACCACTTCAGGTCGCCAATCGATTGCTGACTGACCGGCGCTGCCGGATCGACTCCGCGAAACTGGTCTTGAGCGTGAACGCTACCGACGGACAAACTAATAATTAGTAGTGTCGCGGTTGCCGCAGTAGACACGGACTTTCGTCCCATCCGTGTTGAAAACCTCTCCACCAGGTAAAAAGAAACGGGGATTACGAAGATCGCGATCGCGGTCGCGGCCAACATGCCGACGATCACGACCGTTCCCAGAATGCGCCGCGCCGCCGCGCCAGATCCGGAAGCAAACCATAACGGCAAACAACCAAGAATGAACGCAAACGACGTCATCAAGATCGGACGCAAACGCAAACGCGCGCCTTCAAGCGCAGCGTCAACAATGTTTCGTCCCTTCTCCAACTCCGTCTTCGCAAACTCAACGATCAGGATCGCGTTCTTCGCCGCGAGTCCAATCAGCACGATCAATCCGATCTGCGCGTAAACGTCGAGATCGTATTTGCGCAACAGCAACCCGATAAACGCGCCGAAGATCGCGATCGGCACCGTCATCAAAACCGAAAACGGCAGCGACCAACTCTCGTAAAGCGCCGCCAAAATCAGAAACACGAGCACCAGCGAAAATCCAAAGATCGCGAACGCCGTGCCCGACGCTGCTCGTTCCTGGTAAGACAAGTCGGCCCAGTCGTAACCGATCTCCTGCGGCAACGTCTCGCGCGCGACTTCCTCGAGCGCATTCATCGCCTGGCCCGAGCTGTAACCCGGCGCCGCCGAACCGATGACCTGCGCGGCGCGATAGGCGTTGAAACGGTTCGTGTATTCCGGACCATTGATCCGTCTCGTCGTCAGCACCGACGAGAGCGGGACCATCGTCTGATCGTTGTTGCGGACGTAATACTGCTGGATGCTGGTTTCGTCGAGACGGTCTTCACCTTCAGCTTGCAGAAACACGCGCCACTGCCGGCCGAAGCGATTGAACTGGTTCAGAAACAGACCACCAAGGTATGCCTGCATCGTTTGATACACGTCTCCCACGGCCACGCCCTGCTTCAACACCTTGTCGCGATCGACGTCTGCATACACCTGCGGCACCGAAGCGGAAAACGGCGAAACAACCCCCGCCAGTTCCGGCCGTTTGCGCGCGGCTTCGAGAAACTTCTGCAAGTTTTGATCGAGGAAATCGATCGAGCCGCCGCTTCGATCCTGTAGCCAGAAAGAGAAACCGCCGGAACTGCCGAGACCGGGAATCGACGGCGGCATGAACGCGAAGGCCGCGGCTTCGGGAATCTCTTTAGCCATGCGGCCATTCAGCGTTTGCAAAATCGCGCGTGCCTGAAGCTCGGACGAGCCGCGCTCATCCCACGGCTTCAACGCCACGAAGAAGAACCCGTTGTAACTTGCAGACACGCGATTCAATAGACTGAACCCGCCGATTGCGTTGTAGTACTCGACGCCGTCAGTCGTTGAAAGAATGGACTCGACTTTCGTACAAACCTCGTTTGTTCGTTCGAGCGAAGCAGCGGGCGGGAGCTGCACGTTGAGAAACATGTAGCCGTAGTCTTCTTCGGGAAGAAAACTCGTCGGCAGTTGGCGCACAACCACGAGGTCAACGACCGCGAACGCCACCAGAATCACGGCGCCGATCACGGCTTTGCGTACCAGCACGCCGCTCCAGCTAACGTAGCCATGCGTCGCACGCTCGAACCAGCGATTGAATCCGGCGAAGAACCGGCCGAGCACGCCCTTTGTTTCGCGGCGCGGCTTCAGCAGCAACGCCGACAACGCCGGCGACAGCGTCAACGCGTTGAAAGCCGAGATGATCACCGAGATCGCGATCGTCACCGCAAACTGTTTGTTCAACCGGCCTTGAATGCCGCTCACAAACGCAATCGGAATGAACACCGAGGCAAGAATCAACGCGATGCTGATCACTGGTCCGGAAACTTCGCGCATCGCTTGCAGCGTCGCGTCGCGCGGCGTCATGCCGTCCTCGATGTGTTTCTCGACGGCCTCCACCACCACGATCGCGTCGTCAACCACAAGCCCGATCGCGAGCACGAGTCCGAATAACGAAAGCGTGTTGATCGAGAAACCGAGGAACGGAAAGAGTGCAAACGTGCCGATCAACGACACCGGCACCGCGATCATCGGAATTAATGTCGCGCGCCAGTTCTGCAAGAAGAGAAACACGACCAGCAGCACGAGCACGATCGCGATCACCAGCGTCTCGACGATCTCGTGAATGCCGGCAGTGACCGGCAGCGTCGTGTCCAAAGAGATCTTGTAATCGAGGTCGGCGGGAAAGCGTTGTTTGAGATCTTCGATCGTTTTCTTCACGCCCTCGGCAACGGCGAGTGCGTTGGAGCCCGGCGTTTGAAAAACGGCGATGATGCTTCCGGGCTGACTGTTGAAACGCGTGAACTGTTGATAGTTCAACGCGCCGAGCTCGATTCGCGCCACGTCCTGCATGCGCACAACCGAACCATCGGGATTCGATCGCACCACGACCTGTCCAAACTCTTCCGGCGTTTGCAAACGGCCTTGCGCGCGGATCGTGTAGGTCTTTTCTTTTCCCGTCGGCGCCGGCTCCGCGCCAAACTGTCCCGACGGATTTACCGTGCTCTGCTGTTGCACAGCACTGACGAGATCGGGAACGGTCAGACCAAGCTTCGCCAGCACGTCGGGTTTCACCCAGATGCGCATCGCGTAGTCGCTCGCACCAAACAAACGCACCTCGCCAACACCCGGCACGCGATAAAGCGCGTCGTTGATGTTGATGTTTGCGTAGTTCGCGAGAAACAGCGAGTCGTAAGTTTTGTTTGGCGAGAAAAGCGAGATCACCAGCATCGGTAAGCCGGTCGACTTGCGCATCGTCAAGCCAAACTGGTTGACGTCGGTCGGCAGGTTTGGCGCCGCCTGCGCTACGCGATTCTGCACGTTGACCTGATCGATGTTGGGATCGGTGTCGACGTCGAACGTGACGGTCAACGCCATCGTGCCGTCGTTCGCGTTCGTGGACTGCATGTAGAGCATGTTGTCCACGCCGTTCATCTGCTGTTCGAGCGGCGTCGCGACGGATTGTTCGATGGTGACGGCGTCAGCGCCGGTGTAGGTGGTTGAAACTATGATCTGCGGTGGAATGATGTCGGGAAACTGAGCTACCGGCAGCGCCCGCATCGCGACCAGACCGACAAGAACTGTAATGATGGCGATAACTATCGCCACAATGGGCCGATCGATAAATATGCGAGAGATCATTTACTTATTGGCTTCACAACCATCCCTGGCCGAATCCTTTGTGTGCCCTCGATAACCACGCGCTCGCCGGCTTTCAATCCGTCGTTGATGATCCAATTCTGATCGACTTTCTCGCCGACCTTCACCGGACGAATCGCGATTTTGTTGTCATCGCCGACCACGGCGACCTGGTAACTCCCCTGCAACTCAGACACGGCACGTTGCGGGACCAGCAGCGCGTTATCGCGCGTGCTTGTCACGGCGCGGACACGGCCAAACTGTCCGGGGCGCAGCAAATTTCCGGGGTTCTGAAAAACTCCCGCCAATCTAATCGCGCCGGTCTTTGGATCGACTTGCCGATCTGCGAACAGGAAACTGCCTTTTTCCGGAAACGTCGTGCCGTCAGAGAGAACCAGTTCCAATTCGAGTTGGGCCACACTCGCGCCGGGCTTCGCGTCGATCAGGTTTCGCTTCGTAAACTCGAGATACTCCTGCTCGTTCAGAGTGAAGTAGACCTTGATCGGATCGACAGTCGAAACGGTCGTCAATGGACCACTCGTCGTGCTGATCAAGTTTCCGACTTGCGCTTGTGCGATTCCCGCTATGCCATCGATCGGCGCGATAATTCGGGTAAAACCGAGGTTAAGCTGGGCGGTTTGGACTGAGGCCTTCGCGTTTTCAACCTGGCCTCTCGCGGTCGCGACAGCCGCTTTTGCCGTTCCGATCTGCGCGTTAGACACGCGCAACTGGGAACGCACGGCTTCAACGCCCGCTTTTGCAGCTTCCACTTGCGCGCCCGACGCTTTGTTTGTCTGGATCGCGTTGTCGTAATCCTGTTGTGTGACGGCCTTCTGCTCGACGAGTGGCCCGTACTTGTTAACGTCGAGTTGGGTTTTGCCCTGGTTTGCCTGCGCGAGTGAAAGTTGTGCCTGTGCTTGCTGCAACTGGCTGTTGGCCTGCGCGAGCTGTGCTTCGGCTTGCGTTACGTTCGAGAGCGCTTGTTCGACCTGTCCCTGAAACTGGGCCAACTCACCCTTTGCCTGGTCCAGCGCGGCCTGGAATGGACGCGGATCGATCTCGAAGAGCAAGTCGCCCTTCTTCACCAACGAACCTTCTTTGTAATCCTGCTTCAGCAGATAGCCGGTGACCTGCGCTTTGATTTCGGCGTTGACCATGCCGTCGGTGGTCGCGACCCACTCGCGAGAGATCGGCACGTTCTCCTGCTTGACCTGAGTCACTTCGACTTCAACCGGCGTCGGCGCCGCTTGCGCCGGCCCACCTGAACGCCCAATGATAATGATCGCAATCACGCCTAACACGACGACGATGAGGGCCATTGAAGCGAGTAACTTTTGTCTAATAAGAAGGTTTTTGGTTGACCTTAGGATCGTCACGATATTGCCCCGTTCTGATTTTGAAAACACGAAGTGGGTGAACTTGCGCCCGAACCCCTGCCAGTTCCAAGTTCACCCACTTTTGGAACACAGGCACCGCCCCCCAGCTCGGCCTGTGTTACTCCACTACGTATTACTTGCCCGCCCTATGTTCGTACCCACCCTTGCTCGTTCTAGCCGCCCTCGCTCGCATGCCGCCCTCTGTCCGTTCGGGTGGTCTTATAGCAACAGCCTTGCCAGAGCAGTTCTGAGTTCAAGCTTTCGTTTTGAGTTCAAGCTTTAGCTTGTTCTTTAGCGTGTTATTGAGGAAAGAGCCGCCTGAAAGCGGAACTCAGAACGATGCGTCAAACGTTGGAGTTGAAGAGTTGTGACCACATGTCGCCAGATGACGAGTGATTGTCACGATTGCTGTGGTTGAGGTCGGCTGATGCCGAGTTTGCGCATGCGGTGATTGAGAGTGGTGCGATTCATGCCGAGACGCGCGGCGGCTCCACCTGGACCGCCAATGACCCAACGCGTTTCACTGAGCACACGAAGAATATGATCGCGTTCGACAGCTTCGAGTGTTGTTGAACTGTTGGCCTGACTGGTTGAACGACTTTGACGTCGCAACTCAGTCAACGGAATCTCGAGCGTTGATCCACGCGAGAGAATCACGCCGCGTTCTACGAGATTTTGCAGCTCACGTATGTTGCCGGGCCAGGTGTAACTGGTCAGCGCGGCCATCGTTTCCTTCGGCACGCTCTCGATTCGCTTCTTCATCTGCTGCGCAAAACGATTCGCGAAGAAGTGAACGAGTAGCGGAATGTCTTCCGGACGATCGCGCAACGGCGGCACGGTGATCGGAAAAACATTGAGGCGATAGTAAAGGTCGCTGCGAAACTTCTTTTCCGCAACCAGCTCCTCGAGATCCGTGTTGGTGGCTGCGATGATGCGCACGTCGACGCGCTGCGTGCGCGAGCTGCCGAGACGTTCGAATTCCTGTTCCTGGAGCACACGCAAAAGCTTCGACTGCAACTCCAGCGGAATGTCTTCCACTTCGTCGAGGAAGATCGTGCCTTTGTCGGCAAGTTCGAAACGGCCGACGCGGCGATCGATCGCGCCGGTAAAAGCGCCGCGCTCGTGTCCAAAAAATTCACTCTCCAGCAAACCGGTCGGAATCGCCGCGCAGTTAACCTTCACGAGCGTGCGCTCGCGGCGTGGGCTCAGGTTGTGAATCGCGTGCGCGATCAATTCCTTGCCGGTGCCGGTTTCGCCGTAAACCAGCACGGTGGAATCGGTCGCGGCGACAGTCTCGACGTCCTGCAAAACGCGCATGAGCACCGGGCTATTCCCGATGATCTCTTCGAAGTTGTATTCAGTGCGAATCTCTTCTTCAAGGTAGAGTTTTTCTTCTTTGAGCTGGTTTTTTAGCTCGTCGATCTGGCGAAACGCGAGCGCATTGTCGACTGCAATCGCGACTTGTTTGCCGATCTGATTGAGCAAGTCAGCGTCGTCTTCAGTGAAGGCATTTTCTTGTAGACTGCCGACGCCTAAAATGCCGAGCGCGCGATCGTGTGACACCAGCGGAACAACGCAACCTGACTTCAGCCCCGCCCGTTTGCCAATCGAATTCGGACGATTGTCTGGCCGGCTAAAGACCGGTTGGCGCGTTGTAAACGCCTGACCGGCTGGCGTGCCCTGTAGTTCGATGATCTCGTCGGCGATGAAAACATTCGCGTCAGTTGGAAAATCGAGCGCCGTCATGCGCAGCTTGTTAATGACCGAATCGTACAACGCCAGTCCGGCCGCATCGTGCGGCATCACACGCCGCAGGCAGTTAGAGATCGCCGCGAGCAATTCGTTGAGATTCAGGTTCGAGACGAGCGTGTTGTTGATTTCCAGCAACAGTTGCGAACGATCGCGTTCGCGCGCGAGTTTGTGCTGGTAACACTGCGCTTCGACGGCGACTGCGATCTGCGCCGCGACGAGTTTGACGAACTCGATGTCGAGCTGATCGTAAGCGCCTGTTTTGTCGGTCCAGAAATTCACGACACCCAGACGCTGGTGCGCCGTAGTCAACGGCACGCTGCAAATCGACTTCACCGGTCTTTCGAGCAGAATCTTCGCGTAAGGAAACCGATCTTCCGTTTCGAGATCGCGAATGACCACTGCTTCCTGGCGCTCCCAAACCCAACCGGCGATCGAACCTTCCATCGGCACTTCCGCCGCCGCTTGCCACGCGGTCGGTTCGCACGTTTCCAGCATGTGAAGCCGCATCACGTTGCGTTTCGGGTCGTAAAGCAACACGCCAAGATGCGAAAAATCGACGAGGCTTTGCAGCCGGCACGCGAGATCGTGAAACAGTCCTGACAGATCCCGATGCGACGCGATGGCTTTCGAGAGTTCGAGGAGGGTTAGATACTTCTTCGTCTGTTCGTCGCCGGGTGCGACTTGCGGATCGACGACTGCGACCTGACCGGGAGATGTGTTCACGTCTGACTTCCTATTGCTTTGTTCCCCGAAAGGATACTTGACCGGGTAACGCCGGGCAACCATGCTCATCATGAACTGACGATATACCGCCATTTGGCGGTGCGCTGTCACGTTCTTGCTCGAATCTAACGGGAATTGCGATTGATTGGTTCCTCAAGTGCTGTGGCAAAGCAGTTGCTCATGGCGGCGGCAGGAACATACTGTGTTACGCATTACTACTCGCAACATCGCCGGAGACATTAGTCTCTTTATTGAAGGAAAACTCGCAGGACCATGTGTCGGCGAGTTGGAGAAGTGCTGGCGGCGAGCCGTCGCTGGTGAATCACCACTGCCATCGCTGGTCGACCTTACCGACGTGAGCTTCATCGACACCAACGGCAAACAACTACTGGCGCAAATGCACGAACACGGGATCAAGCTCGTCGCGAACGGCTTGATGTCGAAGTTTTTTATCGACGAGATCGAAACACAGGTAAAACACTGATTGCAAAGTCGCTTGTTAGGCGGTAGCCTCACAACCGATGAGACTACTGCCGCTGCTCGTACTTATTCTTACCGTACAGTGCGTCTGCTATTCACAATCCACGTCAACCGAGCCTGGATCGGGCCGGTGGCAGCTCGTTTGGGCCGATGAATTCAATTACAAAGGTCTACCTGACGCGGAGAAGTGGTCCTACGACACCGGCGGCCACGGTTGGGGCAACAAGGAGTTGCAGTTCTACACCGACCGGCGAAAAGAGAACGCCCGTGTCGAAAAGGGTTCGCTAATTATCGAAGCGCGAAGAGACAACTGGCAGGGCCACGAATACACCTCGGCTCGACTGGTTTCCAAAGAAAAAGGCGATTGGACTTACGGCCGTTTCGAAATCCGGGCGAAGCTGCCCACGGGCAAAGGCGCCTGGTCGGCGATCTGGATGCTGCCGACGGCGCGGCAATACGGCGGCTGGCCCAGCAGCGGCGAGATCGACATCATGGAACAGGTCGGGTTCGAGCCGCAGGTGGTCCATGCATCGATCCATACGAAGTCGTACAACCACAATATCAACACGCACAAAACAGCGAAGACCGACGTTGCTAACGCTACGAGCGGGTTCAACGTCTACGCCGTTGAATGGACCCCGGATGAGATTCGCGGCTACATCAACGAGCGGCAGTACTTCAGTTTCAAAAACGAACGTCTTACGAGTTCTTCCGCGGATTTTAAGCAATGGCCGTTTGACCAGCCGTTTCATCTGCTGCTGAACATCGCTGTTGGCGGCACGTGGGGTGGCCAGCAGGGTGTCGATCCGGCCGTGTGGCCGCAGCGGATGGAGATCGATTACGTTCGCGTTTATCACGCGGCAAAGTCAGACGCCAGCGCTCGGTAACTTCTCTGTGGTCTCGGTGTCTCTGTGGTTAAACAACCACGGAGGCACAGAGAACACCGAGAAGAGTTCAGAAAGACTCGACTTTTTCAAACGAGGACCCTTTACATGTCAAAACACCTGCTCCTAGTGCTTGTTCTGTGTTTATTCGCCAGCCCCGTTTCCGCCCAGACTCCCCAAAGCGCCGATGATTACAACACGAGTTTCAAAGCAGTGAAGTGGCGTTCGATTGGCCCATTTCGCGGCGGACGTTCCGTTGCGAGCACCGGCGTGGTGGGCGATCCGAAGACCTATTACATGGGCACGACCGGCGGTGGTCTTTGGAAAACCGACGACATGGGACTCAGTTGGCGAAACATCTCTGACGGATTCTTCAAAACCGGTTCTGTAGGCGCGATCGCTGTCGCTGAGAGCGATTCAAATGTTGTCTATGTAGGCATGGGCGAGCACGCGGTGCGTGGTGTGATGACGCATCACGGCGACGGCGTCTACAAATCAACCGACGCCGGAAAAACGTGGAAGCGCGTCGGACTGGAATTGTCGCAACACATCTCGCGCATCATCGTTCATCCGAAAGATCCGAACATCGTTTGGGTCGCGGCGCAGGGTGCGTTGTACAGCAAGTCGACGCAACGCGGTGTCTTCAAGTCCATCGATGGCGGCGCCACGTGGAAGAACGTTTTGTTCGTTGACGACAAAACCGGCGCGTCAGAGCTCTCGATGGACATGACCAACACGCGAATTTTGTACGCCGCGATGTGGGAACACGGCCGTTTGCCGTGGAAAGTGATCAGCGGCGGACCGGGCAGCGGTCTTTACAAGTCAACCGACAGCGGCGAGACGTGGGAACGTTTGAAAGACGGCTTGCCGGAAGAGCTCGGCAAGATGTCGATCGCCGTGAGCCGTTCGAACCCGGAAAAAGTCTACGCGCTGATCGAGAGCGATTCTGACAAAGAAGCGGGAGGTCTGTTTGTTTCAACGAACGGCGGCAAGAAATGGAGCCGCATCACAAACGATCACCGCCTGATCCAGCGCGCGTGGTACTACATCGAGCTCTTCATCGATCCGAAAGATGAAAACACGATCTATGTTTTGAGCGCTTCAGCGTTGCGTTCGGCTGACGGCGGCAAAACATGGGAAACGCTCTCCGGCACACATGGCGACTTTCACGATCTTTGGATCAATCCCGACAATCCTGCCAACATGGTCATCTCCAACGACGGCGGCGCCGCGATCACATTCAACGGCGGAAAGATCTGGAGCACGCAGAGCAACATGCCGACGGCGCAGTTTTACCGGATCAATGTCGACAACCGGTTTCCGTATCGCATCTATGCCGGCCAGCAGGACAACACGTCTGTTTCGATCGCGAGCCGCGAACTGGCCAGCGGCGGGATTGACACGTCGAGCTGGACGTATTCAGCGGGCGGCGAGAGCGCGTTTCTCGCTTTTAATCCAGACGATCCGAAGTACGTGATGGGCGGCAGTTATCAGGGGACGATCGAAGTGCTGGACGTGAAGGCGAGCGCGAGCACGCAGGTTATGGCGGCGCCGATTCAATACCTCGGCATGGACGCGAAGGACATCAAGTATCGTTACAACTGGAACGCGCCGATCATCTGGAGCAAGCACGAACCGAACGTGTTCTATCACGGCGCGCAATACCTGTTGAAGACGACCGACATGGGCCGCACGTGGAAAGAGATTTCACCTGACCTCACGCGGAATGAAAAAGAGAAACAGGGCAAAGGCGGTGGTCCATACACGAACGAAGCCGTCGGCGCGGAAAACTACGGCACGCTGGCTTACGTGATGGAGTCGCCGCTGGAAAAAGGCGTGATCTACACGGGCAGTGACGACGGGCTTGTTTACGTCACACGCGACGGAGGTGCCAACTGGAAGAACGTGACGCCCAAAGGCCTTGCCGAATGTTTGATCAATGCGATTGAAGTGTCGCCATACGATAAAGCGACGGTTTACATCGCGACTACGCGCTACAAGTTCAACGACCACACTCCCGGCCTTTACAAGAGCACGGATTACGGAAACTCATGGACGCGGATCGACAACGGCATTCCGCGCAATGCTTTCACGCGCGTGGTGCGTGAGGACGTCGTGCGCCGCGATCTGTTGTTTGCAGGCACTGAGCTCGGCGTTTTCATCTCGTGGAACGGCGGCAAGGATTGGTCGCCGTTTCAGTTGAACCTACCCGTCACGCCGATCACTGACTTGCGCGTTCACAAGGGAAACCTGATCGCCGCCACGTCGGGAAGATCGTTTTGGATCCTCGACGATCTGAGCGTGATTCGTCAGTACAAAGGCAACGTCAACTCGTTCGCGCTGTATCGGCCTGACAATGCGGTTCTCGTTAACGGCGGTAGCGACTTGGACCAAACGAGTGATGAGTTCACGGGCGCGAGCACGTTTAGAGGAGTGAATCCCTCGACCGGCGTCGTTATTTACTACCAATTGCCCGAGCTCAAAAAAGATGACGAGATCACGATGGAGATCAAAGACTCCGCGGGAACCGTTGTGCGCAGCTTCACGTCGAAGGCCGACGAGAAGTTTATTCGTTACGAGGCCGGGCCACGGCCGAACCCGGCGCTGTCGAAAGCGAAAGGGCTGAACCGGTTTGTTTGGGACATGCGTTATGCATCGATGGTCGGTGTTCCGTACGTGCGGATCGAAGGCGGTTTCAACGGCCACAAAGCGATACCGGGCAAGTACAGCATCACTTTGAAAACGCCGGCACAGACACTCTCGACCGACGCCGAGATCCTCGCGAACCCGCTCTATCCCATTGACGCGGCAACGTATGCGGAATATCACCGCACAATGTCGGGCATGGAAGCTGAGCTAACTGCGATGCACCGGCTCGTGAACAGTCTGTTTGAAAAACAGAAACAGTTGGAGTCATTGCTGGGCTCGCTTCCGGCGGGCGAGAAGTATGCGGCGATTAAGAAAGACGGCGACGCGTTGGTGAAGAAGATGAAGGCGTGGGACGAGGACATGGTCCAACGAAAATCGAAAGCCTACGACGACGTTGAAAACTTCCCGAACAAGTTCACGGCAAACTACCTTTTCATGATCAACGCAACGGAAAGCGACATCCCGCGCGTCAACCAGCCATCGCTTGATCGCTTGCGCGAGCTTAACGCGCAGTGGGCCACGTTGAAAGCCCGCGCGGATGAAATTCAAAATCGCGATCTCCCGGCGCTGAACAAGAAACTGTATGACGCCGGAATAGGCGCAATCTGGAAGGACAGTTAGGCCACGGACGAACACGGGCTAACACGGACAAAACAAGACAGAATAAAAGTTAAGGCGCCCGTCTGTCTTGTTCTTTGTCTGCCTTGTCCTTTGTCCGTGTCGTCCGTGTTTGTCTGTGGCTAATTTACTCGCTTCTTAGCGCCACGATTGGATTGACGCGTGTTGCTCGGCGTGCCGGGAGAAGGCACGCCAGCAACGCTACGGCCAGCAACACAATCGAGACACCCGCGAACGTTAGCGGGTCTTTTGGTGAAACTCCGTAAAGCAAACCGGCGATAACGCGCGACAACGCAAAGGCGCCGATCAAACCAACCGCAAGACCAATCAACGTCATCGTCATTCCCTGCCGGATCACGAGCCGCAACACGTCGGCTCGTTTCGCGCCGAGCGCCATGCGAATACCGATTTCGTGAGTGCGCCAGCTAACTGAATAACTCATCACGCCATAAAGCCCGACCGCCGCGAGCACGAGCGCTACGCTCGCGAAGATTCCCAGCAGCATCATGTTGAACCGGCGCGGCGCGACCGACGTGCCCAGCAAATCTTCGAGAGTTTGCGTGCGCCAGATTACCTGGTTCGGATCGAAGTTCTTCACTTCAGCGCGTGCGGCCTGCGTGAGTTGTGACGCATCGGATGCTTCGGTGCGAATCATGACATTCAAGCGGCGCTCCGGTTCCTGCAAATGAGAAAGATAAATCTCAGGCTCGACAGCCACATCGAGACCGTTGCGTTTGATGTCCGCAACGACACCGACGATCTCGCGCGCCGTCTTGTCGGGTCCATCGAAGACAATTCGTCTGCCGATTGGATCTTCGTTAGGAAGGTAGCGCTTCACGAAAGCATCGCTGACGACGAGCACCGCGGGCGCATTCGCCGCGTCCTGATTTGTGAAAACACGGCCGCGCTGCAACGCGATGTTCATCGTGCGAAAGTAATCACTGCCGATGATCGTGTAATCAGCCGTTGGTTCTTCGCCCGGTTTGTTCGGCGGCCGGCCTTCGATCTGAAAACTCAACTCGACGTCGCGATCGGTTAGCGGAACATTGCTCGTTACTGAAACATCGCGAACGCCGGGAAGCGTTTTCATTCTTCCTATCAAGTTTTCGAATGCAGCCGAACGCTGCTCGGGCGTGCTGTATTTCGTTCTGCTCAACGGAATGTCCAGCGCGAGCACGCCGCGCGGATCGAAGCCCGCGTCGGTTCGCAACAAACGCCAGAAGCTGTTAATCAAAAGCCCCGCACCGGCGAGCAGCATCAACGACAACGCGACTTCCGACACGATTAACGCGCTGCGCATCCGGTTGCGTCCGGACGAAAGACCTCGTCCATCTTGTTTGAGTGTGTTGCCGGGATCGGGTTTGGAAGCCTGAAGCGCCGGAACAAGTCCGAACAACACGCCCGTGAGCATCGAAACCAGAAACGTAAAGAACAGCACGTAACGATCGAGACCGACGTCGTGCAACCGCGGCACGTCGCTTGGGCCATAGGCGACCAGGAGATGGACACCCCAGCTCGCGAGCAACAGTCCGAGAGCGCCGCCGGCCAGTGATAACAGCAAACTCTCGGTAAGCAGTTGCGACGCGATCCGCGCGCGACTCGCTCCGAGCGCCATGCGTATCGCCACTTCTTTTTGCCGCGCCGCTGCGCGCGCGAGCAGAAGATTCGCCACGTTTGCACACGCGATCAGCAGGACCAAGCCAACCGCGCCGAGCATGACCAGCAATGCGCCGCGATAGTCGCGCGTGATGTCTTCGTGCATTGACGTCGCGTTGAACATGACGTTTGTGTTCGACCGCGGATATTGCTGTTCGATCTGACGGGAAAGCAGATCGAGATCCGCTTTGGTCTGTTCGACGGTCACGCCGGGTTTCATCCGGCCGAACACCGAAAGAAAGTGGTTGGCGCGTTCTTCACGCGCTTCCTTCGTCATGAAAGCTGCCGAGAAGAGCGGCTCCCAATAATCCTGCGGGTCGTCGCCGATCGGATACTTAAACCCTGCCGGCAGCACGCCGACCACGGTCGTCTTGCCGCCGAGATCGACTTCACGGCCGATGATGTTTGGATCGCCGCCGTAGCGCCGTTGCCACAGTGCGTAGCTGAGCACAATCACTTGGGGCGCACCGGGCTTGTCTTCGTCGCGAGTGAAGACGCGGCCGAGCACAGGCTTCACGCGCAGGAGCGGAAAGTAGTCGGCGCTAACCGCCGCGCCGATCAAACGTTCAGGCTCGCCTTCTGTGACGATCGTGCCGGTCTGTTGTTCGATCGCGACGTATTCGAGTGTCTTCGCTTGCTGCTGGATATCGAGAAAGTCGGGCACGGAGAAAGTGCCGCGGCCATCGAGCGCTTGATTGCGCTGCTCGGTGGCCAGCGTTACGAGCTGTTCCGGCTGTTCGTACGGAAGCGGTTGCAGCAGGACTGTGTTGACGACTGAGAAGATGGCCGTGTTGGCGCCAATGCCGAGTGCGATGGCGATGACGGCGACGGTCGTCAGGCTCGGCCGCTTTAGCAGCATTCGCAGAGAGTAGCTAAGGTTCTTCCAAAGAGTATCCATTGATTACTTCTCCGGTCAGTCAATGCCTATCGCCATGAGTGCGGCATCATCGCGGAACGTATGCCCGCAAAACTCTTCTACCACGTGGAAAACTATCTCTTTCAAGTAGTCAGCGTTTTCGTGCCGGTGCGCCTGTAACAAGTCCATCAAACGTTCCTCGCCAAACTGTTCGCCGCATTCGTCCACGGCTTCCGTTAGACCATCAGTAAAGAGCAACAAGCGATCGCCGTGTTGCAGTTGAATCTGTTCTTCTGCGAAAAGTGCGTTTGGAAACGCGCCCAGGACGCTGCCGCCTGCTTCGAGTCGAATACACTCGCCGTTCTGACGAGCCAGCAGCGGCGGATTGTGACCCGCGTTCGTGAAAGTCAGCGTGCGATCGGGAATATTCACAACCGCGTAGAAAGCCGTGATGAATTTGTGCAGCGGAATGTTTGCGTAAAGCAGATCGTTGAGACGAGTGCTCACGACCGCGGGAGAAAGATGATCCGAAGCCAGCGACTTGAGCGCCGCCTGAAAATTCGACATCAACAACGCCGCCGGCAAGCCTTTGCCAACCACATCCGCCACGCATAGCGCCGCATGGTCGTCGTCAAGGTTGAAAGCGGCGATATAATCGCCACCGACGGTTGTAGCTGGTTGCCATTTAGCCGCGACTTCAAAGCCTGTGATTTCCGAAGTTGTGTTGGCGAGTAAGTTCTCCTGTAGCTCACGCGCTTCGATCAACTCGCGTTTGAATCGCGCCTCGGTTTTTCGTGTCTCTGCCAGCCGATGCTGAACGTTTCTGCGCGCGCGTGCATGCCTGACTTGCTTGTGCAGCGTTTGCAGCAGGCGTGAGTTGTCCCACGGCTTCTGCACAAAATCACGAACGCCACGGCGCATGGCTTCGACGGCCAGGTCGACTGTGGCCCAGCCGGTCATGACCACGATCGGCAGCGCTGGATCGAGTGCGTGGATTCTCGAGATGAGATCGATGCCTTCGCGGCCGCTGGTCGTGTCGCGCGCATAGTTGAGGTCCATCAGCACGACGTCAAATTGCGAACGCTCGATCGCCTCGAGCAGCGCCGCGGGCGACGATACCGTCTCCAGCTCGTAACCATCGTTTGCGAGCAGGAGTCGCAGAGCGATGAGAATGTCGGCGTCGTCATCCGCGATCAGCGTGCGCGGAGGCTGAGGGTTATGGACTGGGGGAACGGGTGTGGCTGTAGTGTGCAGGGATATCACGGGAGTTCACCACTTGGTTGAAATTATTTCAGCTTCAGTACGAGATTTCGTAGCACGCGCGAGAGCAGCGCACTACGGCGCGATGCAGCCGCTGTGCCGCTATTGGGCTGTTATCAATTGCGAGTTAATTTGAGGAAAACGTGGGTTGGCGGGGTGGTTTTGATTTCAGAAGTGAGATTGGACGATCCCATTTTCGTGCAAGGGCGGCTTCTCGAAACCCGATTCTGAGCAGCCGCCCATGCACGAAAGGTGTTAGACCTTCTGGCGACGCCTTCGCTTCAGATACAGACCTGCGAGGCCGCTGCCAAGCAGGATCATGCTCATCGGCTCGGGGACCGCGGCGGTTTCGTACTGGAAGACGATGCCGTTGTTCCAGAAGTGACAGTCAGGGTCAAAACCGAAAGCGATGTTGTTCCCTGCGCTGATGTACGCCGCGAGTGCAGCAAGCTGTGCGGCGTTGAAGGTGTAAGTGAAGTCTTGCGCGACGTAAGTGCCGGGGCCGGCAAAATTCGGGCTCGCGCCCTGGCCCACCATGTTGAAGCCACGCGAAAACAGGAGCGTGTTGTTACTGCCTCCTGGTCCAAGTGTGTTGGCGCCGATGAAGTAGTCGTCGATGCTGCCCAATGGAACAGGCGTTCCAGTTTCATCAACGATACTTGCGACTTGGTTGTTGCCGTTGAAGCCGGCATTGGCGCTGTTGAGCAGGTGGACAAACAGCATGTTTGGGTTTGTGTCCCAGTTGGCAATGCCTTTGAAGGTGATCTTCGCGCTGATGATGGTCTTACCAGCGAGACTCGGAATGTTGTTTATTTGCCAGGAGTAGGCGCGGTGGTGATCGAGATCGAACTGCTTGTTACCACCTTCGTAATCAGTTTCGTTTCGGTTGTCGGTTGAACCATTGGTATTGGCAGCGGTCGTTGGGGCAACAAAAGTAACGGTATCAGCCAGGGCTGATGCCGGAAAGGCCAACAAGACAAGCGCTGCCGCGACGAAAAGCAAGTTTCTCACGGCATATCTCCTAGTTCTGAGAGGGTCGTACTGCTAACCAGGGAACCGCACTGTCCCTACGGATTTTGAACGAAAGCTCGGCGGGTGGAAGGTCATTCCCGCGGTCGTTTATTAGGACTGGCGACCTATGAGCTGTAAGTGTTCGTTGCTACGCAGCAACTCTTGGGCCAACGTTCGGATGGTCCTAAAAGCAAGGAAATGTCTAATAGGGGCGGGTTCGAAGTTCTGAGTTTTGGACGGACTGGTTCTGAGATTTGGACATCGTCGTGGTGGCCTGTCAAAGTTGCGCATCAATATCTATAATGCGTTTCGCTTGCCCAATTCATCCGCATAAACCCGAAACACATTGTCGACCACAACTTACTCTCGCCCGCAAACGCCTGCAGGCTCGTCCACAATCCCTGGCCCAGACGGAAATCGCTTCTTCGGATCGTTGGTGAACGAAAGCCGCCGCGAACCATTGAGCTTCATGCTTCGTCTCGCGCAAACCTATGGCGACGTGTGTAGTTTCCGCGTTGGCCTCGAACACGTCTTCTTTGTAAATCATCCCGACTACGTGCACGACATTCTCGTCAACCATTACGATAACTTTCTCAAAGGCCGCGGGAAACAACGCTCCCGTCGTTTCCTCGGCGAAGGCGTACTGTTGAGCGAGGGAAACAAACACCGCAGCCAACGCCGTCTCGCACAGCCGGCCTTCCATCGCAACCGCATTGCGAACTATGCCAGCGTAATGGGTGACCACTGCGAACGCATGTCTTCACAGTGGCACGACGGCCAGGTTTTGGACATCTGGCCCTACATGGTGCGGTTGACGCTCGGTATCGTCGGCAAGACTTTGTTTGACGCTAATGTCGAATCGGAAAGTGACAGAGTCGGACGAGCGATGAACGCGGCAGTGTCGCGCTACCGAGCCTACAAGTTGCCCATGGCAAAGCTGCTCGAACGCATGCCGCTGCCGAGCATGATCCGTTTCCACAGAGGTAAGGAACGCCTGCGGCGCGTCGTATTCGATCTGATCGAGGAGCGGCGGCGCAGCGGCAGAGATCACGGCGACCTGCTTTCAATGCTCCTGCTGGCCGAGGACGAAGAAGACGGTCGACGGCGAATGACAGCCGAAGAAATCTGGGATGAGGCGTTGACCTTCTTCATCGCCGGCTACGACACAATCGCAACCGCGATGATGTGGACGTGGTATCTACTGTCTCAGCATCCCGAGGTGGAGGCTCGGCTCCACGCGGAAGTTGACGACGTGCTCGCCGCGGGAGGTCCAGCCCGGTTCGACGATCTCCCTCGACTCAGTTACACCGAAAAGGTTCTCTCAGAATCGATGCGTCTTTATCCGCCAACGTGGCGTCTTGTCCGAAGAGCAATTCGCGACTTTCCAATCGGCGATCGCGTTATTCCGGCCGGAGCGCTCGTGGTGGTTTGCCAATACGCGATGCACCGAAGTCCGCTCTACTACCCCGATCCCGAAACGTTCGATCCCGAGCGCTTTACTCCCGAGGCCAAAGCCGCACGACCGAAATTTTCTTATTTTCCCTTCGGAGGTGGACCACGCCATTGTATGGGCGAGCCGTTCGCTATGTTGGAAGGAGTTATTCTGCTTGCGTCGATTGCGCGTAGCTGGCGTATGCAGCTCGTGGCTGGTCATAACGTTGAAGTGCGTGCGGAACATCTCCTTCGCGCGAAAGACGGGATGATGATGAAACTGGAGAAGCGTTAACCCTGATTGCGTCGAGCGACAAGCCCGCGTGCAACTTTGCGCGCGAGTTTGCCGATGCCCGGTGTCCGTCTTAACTGCTCGGCAAATCGAAATGTTGTTGAGGCGAAGATGGCCGCGCGTTGTTGCGAAAAACCCAATGAGATGTTGCGTACGTGTGCGGCAGCGGCGCGGCCCTCACTTTCGCGATCGGTCGGAGTGGCGGCGTACTCTGAGATTACTTCCTCGTAGAGTCTGAGCAATTCGCTAACAGCATTATCGCGGCCCGCGCTCGCGCGCACCCGTTGCGAGACCTCCGCGGCGTCTTCGGGATCGTATTCCTCAAGCGCCTGCTCGATCGCGCGGCCAAACTCTTCCGGCGTAAGCTGCGGGCTCATCGAACGGATACCAAATCCATCAGCGCGCAACCGATCGAGATTGTGTGTCTTCACCATCGGGCCCAGTCGGCGCCACCAGTAAACAACAACCGCGGCGCCGACTGCCGCGGCTTCAAGAGCCGCGCGTCCTTTGCCGAAAACGACGTCGTAGTCGCGCAGCGTCACTTCTGGCCGAACGCAAATGTTGCCGACACCTGCGCCGTAAACGTCGAGCGTCAACCCGTGTCGCGCGCATGCTTCGCGCGCGGCGCTCAAGTGGTCGTTGTCTTTTGTGTGATTACACAACACCGCAGCACGGCGCGGAGGGGCTGGAAGCGGCGGGCGCGGAACGAACCGTTCGAGATCGACGAACTGACAAACGACGTGCACTCGGTCTTCCGGCACTCCGCACTCCCATACGAGTTTGTCGTGGCACTGATCGTCGACAGCGACGTAGCGCAAGATTCGTGGGAAGCGCGGCGGGTAGTCTTCGGGAAAGTACCAGTCGTGGCAAAAGTAGAGAGCGGGTGTGCGTTCAAAATGGAGCAGGGCCGTCAACGTTTCGTTAACGTGCTGGCCGTGAATGATGTCTGGCGGCGCAGCGAGTTGCGAGAGGTCGTCTATTACCGGAATAGTTTCTTTTCGAATCTGAGCAGCCAGCGCGCCGAGACGCGGACTATAGATGACCGGATGGTGGCCCGCTTTAATAAGTCCGCGCGCAATATCCCGAACGAACAGCTCCGTCCCCGTCCAACCTTCAACGCGGAGGTTCGTGATCAAAACTCGCAGCCCGCTCATCGCAGCGGATGATACACCAGGCCATAGTCAAAGCCGCCACTTCACGGTTTGGCGTTACACGAGTTGGAATCTGGAATTAATGGATTGGTGGAGCCGAGGGGGATCGAACCCCTGACCTCATGACTGCCAGTCATGCGCTCTCCCAGCTGAGCTACGGCCCCTTATTAGGCGTGGGTGATCAGTTAAACTGACCAAGGCAGACTAGCCTAGCGTTTCTGATTCAGTCAAGCAACGGCGCCGACGTACCCAAGTCGGAAACGTATAACTGAGCAAGCTCGAAGCGACTTACCGTCGCGACGCCGTGACTCCCGGCCAGTTGTCCGTGCGAAAGGGTGAAGCCGGCAGGTCCGCTTTGTTGTAGAGATTCACGAGCGGGTTGTCACCCCAGCCATACCGCACCGCCACCGGTTTCAAAATCGTGGGACTCGACACAACGACCGTTTCACCTTCGATCCGAGCATCAGCCCAGACGAATCGATGGTCCGCTCCCGCAAGCGCAAATCCTTTCACTCGACCACCGTCGCTCGTTTTTAATCCTTCGGCGTACTTGAAACTTATTCTCACCTTGTTGCCGTCGATTCTGAAACGATCGAACAACGGTCCTGACGGGATAATCGCCTTCCCGTATACATTTGCAAGCGCCAACGCCGCTAACCTGCGCCCAACGTCGAGCTTGTTGCGCGGATGAAGGTCGTCGCCGTCGCCGATGTCAATCGCGATCGCCATTCCCGTGCGCGGTTCACTCAGCGTCATGAACTGCGCTTCGCGCAACTCGGCCCAATCACTCTCTCCGGGTAAATCCTGTCGCGCACGCCAATTCGGAAGTTGCACAAAGAAGAATGGGAAATCGGATCCCCATGCGCTTCTCCAATTGCGAATCATGGTTGGGAAAAGCGTCCGGTACTGATATGCACGTCCAGCATTGCTTTCGCCCTGATACCAAATAGCGCCGCGAATCGCGAATGGAAAAAGCGGCGCAAGCATCGCGTTGTAAAGAACGCTCGGACTGTTTTGATTACTCGCTCCAACCAATTCCGGCCGCGAGCCCCAGTCCACCTGCTTTGGCTCGAGCGCAAGCTCAACCTTGTAGTCCCACTGACCGCGAAGAGAGAAATGATCGGCGCCATCAACTTGCAGCGACATCTCGCCTGCACGACCGAAGCCACCTTCTCCCGCTCGATCGAACACGCGGACCGCGATCACGTTTTGGCCTGAACGCACCAGCATGCCCGGCACTGAATATTTTCGCGGAATCATGTAACTGTCTGGGGTTTCTCTGCCAGTCCCGCCGATCTTGGTGTCGTTGAAATATGCGACGTCGTAATCGTCGATCGACGTGAGATTCAGAACGAGATCTTTACCGGCCCACGATGTGGGCACGTCTACGACTTTCCGAAACCACACCACGCCATCGATCAGCAAGCCGGCAGCTTCGAACTGTTTTGGCAGATCCATTTTGGCCCAGTCTGCCGTGGAAGTAGCAGGGTTTGCGTAGCCGAGAGCTTCGCCTTTGTTCTCACTGTCGACATAAAGATTCTTCTCTTCCCATTGAAGGAGGGCACGCTCGTAAGCTTCCTTCGTTTCCGGCAGTGTTTTCAAACTACTTTCGTACCGATCGAGGATCGGTTGAAGTTCCGCTGACGACCTTAGCGCCTCCACACTGGTCCAAGCTTCCGCCGGCGTGCCGCCCCACGAGGTATTGATCAAACCGATCGGCGCTTTCAGGTACTGGTAGATTTCACGGCCGAAGAAATATCCGACGGCTGAAAAGTTCGCCGCGTCTTCCGGCGTCGTCACGACCCAACGTCCCTGCACGTCGTCGAGCGCCGACTGCGAGGTCTTATGGCCCACTGTAAACAGCCTGATCTCAGGATAGTTCGCCTGGGCCACTGCCTCGGAGCCGTTTACCGTGTTGACCAGCGGCCATTCCATGTTCGACTGGCCCGAGCAGATCCATACTTCTCCTACCAGCACGTTTCTGATCGTCAGAACGTTGCTACCTTTGATCATCAGCTCCGATGGTCCAGCGGCCTTTAACGGACCGAGCCACACCTGCCAATGCCCTCGCTGGTCAGCGACAGTGTTGACGGATTTCTTCTCGAAGGTGACCGTTACCTGCTCTCCTGCATTGGCTTTGCCCCAGATGCGAACCTTCATCCCCTGCTGCAATACCATGTTGTCGCCGATGATCGACGGCAGGCGTACCTCAGCACTCCCAACATTGGCCGAGAGGAGAAGTAGCAGCGTTAACATGACGATGTTTGGGAAAAGTGATTTGAGCGCGATCATGATAGTTCTGGGCAGATACTTGACAGATGGATCACAATACCAGCGCTTCTTTTTATCAGGCGTCAATTCGGAAAGCAAAATCTAACTGTCGGGAGAATCAACTCTTGAAAAACCTCCACTGGTGGCTTGGTCCAATGTTGTTCCTTCTTCCGGTTCTTGCCGTTAACGGACAGCCGGCCGGCGCTGCCTCGAGTTCCGGCAAGACTGTAATGAACATTGGCGCAGGATGGCAGTTCCGTGAGGCCGGGAAAACAGTTTGGCACAGTGCGACTGTACCTGGCTGCGTGCACACGGATTTGCTCGCAAACAAGTTGATCGAAGACCCGTTTTATCGCGATAACGAAAAGAAGCAGCAATGGATCGGCAAGTCGAACTGGGAATACAGAACCACGTTCAAGATCACGCCACAGATCATGAATCGCGAGAATGTGGAGTTGGTGTTCGAGGGTCTCGACACCTATGCGGAGGTGTACTTAAACGATCAACTGCTACTGAATGCTGGCAACATGTTTCGCACGTGGCGAGTCGCCGCGAAACAGGCGCTGAAGAGCGGCGATAACACGTTGAGAGTTCTGTTCCGCTCGCCGATCAATGAGGTTCTGCCGGTGATGGCGAAACTGAATTACCAATTGCCGGCGTCAAACGATCAAGGTGAAAAGACTTCTCCTTTTACGCGCAAGGCTCCGTATCACTACGGCTGGGACTGGGGACCACGCTTTGTGACGAGCGGTATCTGGCGTCCCGTTTCATTGCAAGCGTGGGATGATGCGCGCATTAACGATCTGCAAATCGTCGTAAACAAGATCTCCGGCGGCGCGGCGCAAATGACTGCGATTGTCGAAATCGAGGCGAGTAGCTCAAAGACTGCGACAGTAGTACTCGAGAATGTCACCAACAAGCACATCGCCGGCAGACAGGAAATCAAACTCAACAAGGGAAGCAATCGAGTTTCTTTCGACTTCACGATCTCTCGGCCATCCTTGTGGTGGCCCAATGGACTGGGCGCTCAACCGCTCTACACCTTCCGCGCTCGTACCCTGGTAAATAACAAAATCACCGATCGAAGAACGACGCGCACCGGACTGCGAACACTGGAACTACGACGGCAGCGCGATACCGCCGGCGAGAGCTTCATGTTTGTGATCAATGGAGTGCCGGTCTTTGCAAAAGGTGGAAACTGGATCCCGTCCGACAGTTTCCCGACGCGCATCACGCCTGAGAAGTACCGCTACATGCTTCGGTCTGTCCGCGACAGCAACATGAACATGCTGCGCGTGTGGGGCGGCGGGATCTACGAAGCAGACGAGTTTTACGAGCTGGCCGATGAATTGGGGATTCTTATCTGGCAAGACTTCATGTTTGCTTGCAGTATGTATCCGGCAAACCAGGAGTTTCTCGAAAACGTTCGGGCGGAAGCGATAGACAATGTGAAGCGGCTGCGAAATCATCCCAGCATCGTGATCTGGGCCGGCAACAACGAGGTCGAGACTGCCTGGCGAAACTGGGGCTGGCGCCAAAATCTACCTGCATCGGTGTGGGACGACTACGTTAAGATCTTTCATGGCGTGCTTCAGGAAGTTTGTGACGCCTACGATCCCTCGCGGCCTTATTGGCCCAGTTCTCCCCGCGGGGGCCTCGAAGACGATCCGGATTCAAAGCGCAGCGGCGACGTGCATTACTGGGAAGTCTGGCACGCTGAAAAGCCGTTCAGCGAATATGAAAAACAGCGGACGCGCTTCATGAGCGAATACGGCTTCCAGTCTTTTCCAAATATCGAGACGGTCAAGTCGTACACGCTTCCTGACGAACGTGACATTGAATCGCCGGTCATGCTGGCGCATCAACGCCACCCGCGCGGCAACCAGTTAATTCGAGAGTACATGCTGCGCGAGTATCCCAAGCCAAAGGATTTCGAATCTTTCCTTTACATGAGTCAGGTACTGCAGGCGGAAGGAATCGCGCGTGGAACAGAACACCTCCGGCGCATCATGCCGCACAACATGGGTGCGCTCTACTGGCAGATTAACGATTGCTGGCCGGTCGCTTCATGGTCCAGCATCGACTATTTCGGCCGCTGGAAGGCGTTGCAGTATTACGCGAAGCGGTTCTACACCGATCTCCTGATCAGCCCGACTGTGCACGACGGCAATTTACAACTCTATGTTGTGTCCGATCGCGTTAATTTCGTCCCCGCGAAGATAAAAGTCACCCTGATGAGCTTCGACGGTTCCACGTTGAAGACAATCGAGCGAGGCGTGACCATCGCGCCGCTAACCAGTCGCTCGTATCTCGATGCGAAAGTGTCAGAACTGCTTGAGGGGCAAGATCAGAAGAGAGTGTTTCTATACGCAGAGCTACTGGTCGACGGGAAAGCGGTGCACAGTAACGACTATTTCTTCGCACCCTTCAAAGAGCTGGCGATCTCGAAGCCCACGATCACGCCGGAGATAATCGCGGCTAAAGAACGCGGTAAGTTCCGCGTAAAACTGTCGGCTGACCGGTTTGCGAAAGCGGTTTATCTTGCGGTTCCGGATCATGACGGGTTCTTCTCAGACAACTACTTCAACCTCGCGCCTGGACGAGAAATGGTCGTCGACTATCGTTCGCGCGAACCGCTTTCACTGGAAGAGTTTCGGAAAAGACTTCAGATTCGCTCGGTTTTTGATGCTTTTTGAGCGACGGAAAAGGCACTGACAATGGTCGACAAAGTCCGTTGGGGAGTTTTAAGTACCGCGAACATCGCGCTAGCGAAGGTTCTGCCGGCGATGCAGCGCAGTTCATGGTGTGAGATCACCGCTCTTGCGTCACGTGATCTTTCACGTGCGAAAGAAGCTGCTGCACGGTTGCAGATCGCGAACGCGTATGGAAGTTATGAAGAACTGCTGGCAGATGAAAATGTGGAAGCAGTTTATAACCCGCTGCCGAACCACTTGCATGTTCCCTGGACCATAAAAGCGGCTGAAGCGGGCAAGCATGTTCTCTGTGAAAAACCAATTGCTCTGAATGCCAACGAAGCAAGGACGCTCATCGACGTTCGCAATCGCACCGGCGTAAAGATTCAGCAAGCGTTCATGGTACGAACACATCCGCAATGGCTCGAGACGCGGCGTCTGATCAAGTCAGGCCGAATCGGCTCGTTACGGTCCATTACCTGCTTCTTCAGCTACTTCAATCCGGATCCTAAGAATATTCGCAATCAATTGGAGCTGGGTGGCGGCGCGTTGATGGACATCGGATGTTATCCAATTACGATCTCTCGTTTCATTTACGACGCCGAACCGCGGCGCGTCAGCGCATTGATCGAGCGCGACCCTGTGTTTGGTACCGACACGCTGACTACCGCTGTCCTGGATTTCGAGCAAGGTCACTCAACTTTCACTTGCAGTACTCGCACTGCTCCCTATCAACGAATGATCTTCCTGGGCACTGAAGGACGGATTGAAGTGCTTATCCCTTTCAATGCGCCTAACGATCGCCCGACACAAATCCGGATCGACGACGGCAACGATCTGAGTGGCGCGGGCGCCGAAATCATCGAGTTTCCAGTTTGCGATCAGTATGAGATTCAGGGATCGTTGTTCTCACAGGCGATTCGTGAGCAGCAGGACCAGCCCATCCCGCTCGAAGACGCGATCGGCAACATGACCGTTATAGACGCGATCTTTCGTTCAGCAACCACAGGAAATTGGGAGCAGATCGAGCCGTGGTAATATGAATCATCTTGACGGTCAATGCTCAAACAGAGCGCAGCTCCAGCAAAAGATTGGGGGCGGTTTACACTCCGAAGATCCTCGCTGATTGGGTCGCAGCCGAAGTGCTACAAGCATTGCCGGCGAGCGATCGCGCCCTCGTGATCGATCCTGCTATGGGCGACGGCCAACTACTCAACGCTGTCGCCGAGGTTGGGGCTGATCGCGTCGAACTACTTGGCATAGATATCGATTCACTCGCTGTTGAAACAGCCAGGACTCGCCTGCCAACTACTGCCAGGGTAATACACGGTGATGCTCTAAAGCTCGAGGCAAATTCAGAGGCAACGGCGGGATGGCCTGCGCTAATAAGCGATAGTCCAGTTGTAGGCATTATCGCAAACCCTCCGTGGGGCGCCGACCTGGATCATTCGGCGCCAGAGTTGGCTTCGCTCGGCTACACACTTGCCGGAGGGCAGTTTGATAGCTATGACTTGTTTGTAGAACTCTCGCTTACTTTCGCGCCCTCGGGATCGGTGCTGGCGTTTATCCTGCCCGATTCTCTTTTCAATCCCGAACATGAACCACTCCGCAAGCTCGTCCTCAACAACGCGGAAATCCTCTCAATTAGCCGGTTAGGCGAAGGATTTTTCCCCGGAGTTTTTCGCGGAACAGTGGTCCTTGTCCTGCGGAAAGTTAAACCGGCAGCGACTCACCGTGTGAAGTGCTTCAGATTGAACAAAGATTGGCGCCGCCGGGTCTTATCCGGAGTAGCCACTCTGGCTGAAGCTCAATCACAATGCTCTCACATGGTGAACCAGAACCGGTTTGCAAAAGATGTGCACAAGAGGTTCGATATCGATGTTCAACAACACGAAGAGACCACACTTTCGATCATAGCTTCGTCAGCTTTGAACTGGACGCGATGGCTTCAATCGGGCAGGGGAATCGAGCTATCAAAAACCGGAAAAGTAGTGTTCTGCGCCCACTGCAATATTGCCCGGCCACAGCCGCGCCAGGAACAAGGAGTTTTGGATTGTAACTACTGCCGGCGCCGCTTCGCTTTCTCTGAAGAAACGTCATCCACAATCATACGTCCCCTGCAAGCTGACGAACGCGGTTGGGCCCAGCTCATTGTGGGAGAGGATGTCGACCGCTACAGATGTGCTCCTTCCCGGCAGATCAAGACTGATGTGGCCGGCATAAATTACAAAGCGCCGGAAACGTTTCAACAGCGCAAACTTCTGATCCGCAAAACCGGTCTGGGAATTAAGGCGGCGATTGATGACACCGGCGCTTATACCAATCAGGTGGTCTTCCATTTCTTCGTACCGCCTGATGTGACAGCCCCTCCTTTTCTGTTGGACTATCTACAGGGTGTTCTTTGCTCTCGTGTTCTGTTGGCTTACTATCTCAAGCGCATCGGGGAAAATGAATGGCGATCTCATCCGTACGTCACTCAAAAAACCATTTCGATGCTCCCGATACCGGATATCACTGAAGCTACCTGGCAATGGCGACAAGCGCAGGCAATTGCCGAGGGAGTCAAAAGCCGCGGGACACGCGATTCCAATTCATGCGCAGAAGACATCATGATTGATTGTCTCGTTGCAGGTTTGTATGGCTTGGACCAAAACCAGTGTTCCTGGGTGATCGATGTTTTGAACCAAGCCGAGGCGCTTGAGCCAATACGCACTGTAAGATTGCCTGGTGACAGTTCGCTGCAACCACTCCGCTCTGCTTAATCCATGTCGTATCGATATATCGGCAACAAGAGCCGCCTAATCGGCAGGTTAATTCCGATCATTACTGAAATTGTTGAGCCGGGCTCCACGATCGCCGATCTAATGTGCGGCACCGCTACTGTGTCGGAGGCATTACGAGTTGCGGGCTACCGGGTTATCGCTTCGGACATCATGACGTTTGCCGCACAACATGCCCGCGTTCGACTGACGATGGACCAGCCTCCGGAATTCCGCGGGTTGGGCGGGAGATCGTATGTGGATGTTCTCAAAGAATTACAGGGTTTGGAGTCGGTACATGGCTACATAGTTCGTGAACACAGTCCCGCAGGAAAACCGGCAGGCGGGCAACCTCCGCGCGGCTATTTTACCGTCGCAAACGCCGGCAAGATTGACGCCATCAGCGCGCGAATCAATGAATGGAATCAGCAAGGCCTGCTCACCGAAAACGAAGTCGCCTTATTACGACATGATCTGGTACTGGCCACAAACAGAGTGGCCAATATCGCGGGTACTTACGGTCATTTTCGTTCGAAGTGGAGTAACGGCTCATTGAGTTCGTTGACGTTGGAGCCCACCCAATTTATCTACGGCTACAGTACTGACCACCGGGTGCTTCAAGGTCCCGCGGAGGAATTGGCGCCAAAGCTTTCCGGTGCACTCTGCTATCTCGATCCTCCATACATGAAGCGCCAATACGCTGCGAATTATCATCTCGTGGAAACGATTGCTCGAGGTGATGAACCGCCTGCAATGGGGATAAGCGGCCTGCGGCCGTGGCGAGATCAGTATTCTGACTTCTGCTCGAAACTAAAAATTCGTGGCGCGTTTTCCCAGATCATCGGCGGAATGGACTGTCCTCAATTCCTGATTAGCTATAGCGAAGACGGCCTTCTTAGCAGGGAAGATATTGAAGAGTTGCTAGGACAACATGGCAAGGTGAGATGCATAGAGATATCTCATCAAAGATTTCGCAGTAATAACAGTCCCCTTGGACGTACCGTTACAGAATACTTATTCCACGTGAAAAGGGCTGCCGCTCAAAATGCCCAACGCCCCTGACGATGATCGGTTAACGAATTGCGAATACCACGCTATTGCTTCGAACTCCGGCCACCGTCACGCTGACGGACAGATCCCCACGCAGTGCTGAGTCCTGCGGGAGTCTGACAACTAGCGCGGTTACAGGCGCTGGTCCCGGGAGCTTGCCGACGTGCTCGACAGGTAATGGATACGTTGTCCCCTGCGTACTCACCCCCGAGACTGACAAATTACTACTCGCACTCAGATCATTAGCAACAAACAGGATCACCCGCGTGCGTTGATCCGAAGAGAAGTTCACTGGCGTCGTCAGGCTAAAGGGTTCTCGGTTGAATAGCGTCGAGTGCAGTACTAACCCGCGCCCCGTCGACGTGTCAGTAAGAAGCACCGGAGGAGGAATAGGTCCAGGCGGAGTTGTTCCCTGGGTCGCGAAACTCCAGGTTGGTCCATTCGCTGTCTGGTTCGCCATCGTCTTGCTGACAATGCGCCAGAAGTAAGTCGTGCCTGGTTGCAGCGTAGTTGTGATCCGGAACGACTCAACCACACCGTCGTCGGGCGATCCGGTATTGAGAAGCGATTCGCCCGCCACTGCTCCACTTTGCACAGTGCTCGCGTTTGCAACCAGCAGAGGCGGATCGGGTGAAGTTCCAAAATAGATATCGTATTTGTGAGCCCAGGGCCCGCCTTCCCATTGAAGAGTTATCGACGTCGGTTGAGCAGTTGCCGAGTTAACTGGTGAAAGATTGGAAGGCACATTCGGCGGCAGCGGAACAAAGGGCGCGTTTTCAGCCGTCGAGTTCCACTTTCGCTCAAACTGCTGGACGAACCACTGAAAAAACCATGCCTTGGTTGTGAAATAGTTGTGCTCCAACTGGAAGTTCGACGACGGACCGGTCCAATTCGAAGAACCAAAGATAGTCAGTCCCTTGCTGTAAAGAATGACCGATTTCTGATGGTTCAGGCCGAGATGTTTCCGCATCTTTATCTGCACACCCGCCATGTGAAGACGATCCACATTCCATGAATCCCATTGGCGCTCAGGATTACGGTATTCGTTCGGCTCGTGAATGAGACGCACAGGAATTCCCCGCTGCCGGGCAGCGATCGTGGCATCCGTGTATCCCTCATTCGTGATGCGATACATGATGATGTCGATCTTCTGCGTCTCAGCATTAAAGTTCTGCCGCGTGCGTATCAGGAAATCCTGACTGCCGTCTGGTGTTGGCGGGAAGTTGAGGTCGGGGCTAATCGGGAACGTCGGGTACCGGCGCGTGAGTGGTCCCGAGATATTCGCGAAGTTCGCGTACTGAACCGTGTTGGTCCAAACGTCGTCATACTTCGTCTTAAAACTTTGAATGAGTGCCTGATCGTTCGTGAAGTAAATGGCTTCATCGATGTAGTTAACGTTTGGTGAAGCAGGAACGAAAAAATCGCCCGAGTAATTTGCGCCGCTAAACTCCAGCATGTTCTGGCCTGCAAACAACATCATCTTCCAATGCAGGATCCCTTCAGCAACTTTAAAACGCATCGGAATCCCCGCCGCCCGTAACTGATCGAGCACAGCGGCGTTGCCGGGAGCTGATGGATTTGCGCGAGGATCTACCAACACTCGGACGGGCACACCCGCTCTGAACTTATTTACAATTTTGGTAGCGTAAGAATCGTCCTGCATGAACCAAAACGCGACGTCAATCCCGACTGTTTCCGCATCGATGAGGGCCCATAAGCGAGCACGACAATCCTCGTTTGCGGAGTCGCACAGACGCTCTTGTGCCTGCACCTTCATCGCTGAGGCAATGAATATTAGAAGTAATACCGAGCTTGATGCCTTGAGTAATCTCATAGCGCGGAGTGGTCCGGTTCGTTGAAGGGGTTGCGGGATACTATTGAATCGACATTGAAAAACTCTCTCAAGATTATTTCGAAGCGGTGACGCCGGGCCACGATCGTCTGTTCGTCGCGGGTTGACTCAATCGCCGGTGAGTGGTAACTGTGTGCTGAAGTTTCTCCCGCCCAGCACAACTGCATCCATTCGCTAACTAGTCATGAAACTAGTCGCATTCCTTCTGCGGTCGTCGCTCGGAACCGTGTGCCTCGCGGTGTTGGCTGGCATCGTCGCCGGCGTTAGCAACACCGGCTTGCTGGTCATTATCAACTCGGCGCTCAGCAAGTCCGCCACCCCACAAAACACGCTGATTTGGGCGTTTGCGGCGCTATGTTTGGCGATGCTCGTCAGCCGCGCCGCCTCGTGGATCTTCCTGGTCCAACTCGCGCATCGAGTCACGTTCAAGCTACGGCTGGAACTGTCAGCGCGAATTCTCGCCGCGCCGCTTCAGCACCTGGAAAAACTCGGAGCACCGCGTTTGCTCGCGACGCTCACCGACGATGTGTCGATGATCGCCAGCGCTCTCATCGCGACGCCGATGCTCGCCGTTCACATCGTCGTGGTTATCACGTGTCTTGCTTATTTGGGTTGGTTGTCGTTGCCGGCACTAATCGGAGTATTCGGTTTTCTGACTGTGGGAGTGCTCTGCTATCAGATCCCGCTCAGGCGCGCTTTGAGTTATCTCGGCGCCGGCCGCGAAGAGCTCGACGCTTTGCTCACACACTTCCGGTCGCTAATCGACGGCAACAAGGAGCTCAAGCTTCACCACGCGCGCCGCGAAGCTTTCTATCACGAGCAGCTCGAAGACACGGCGCTTTCGTTTCGCCGTAAAGCGACGACCGGCGACGCTATTTATGCGCTTACGGCCAGCTTCGGACACCTCTTGATCTTCATTCTGGTCGGCTTACTGATCTTCGCGCTGCCGGTTTTGCAACCGACTTCGTCCGCCACAACCATTGGCTACAGCCTGGTGATTCTTTACCTGATGCCGCCGTTGGAAGTGATCATGAATGCTTTGCCGACACTGGGCCGCGCCAATGTCGCCTTGCAAAAGATCGAGGCGATGGGACTTTCACTGGAGGCGAAAAGTGTCGAACGTTCCACCGTTGTAAGTTCACCGCGCAACGGTTTCCAGAGTTTGTGGTTGCAAGCGATAACACATGCTTACGACAGTGAAGATGGCGACGGTTTCAAGGTTGGGCCAGTGGATTTGAGCTTTCGACCCGCCGAGCTCGTGTTTCTGGTTGGCGGCAACGGCAGCGGTAAAACGACCCTCGCCAAACTTCTCACCGGCCTGTACGCGCCCGACGAGGGAGCGATCTATCTCGACGGAGAAAAGATCACTGACGAAACACGCGACCAGTATCGACAGCTCTTTACGGCAGTCTTTTCTGACTTCTATCTATTCGAAAGTTTGCTGGGCTTGAATGCCGGCGCTTTGGATGAGCAGGCGCTCGAATACCTGCGCCGTCTTCAGCTCGATCGCAAAGTGCAGGTGATCGACGGTGTGCTTTCTACGACGGACCTGTCGCACGGTCAGCGCAAGCGGCTCGCGTTGCTGACCGCGTATCTCGAGGATCGTCCTTTCTATGTTTTTGACGAGTGGGCGGCGGATCAGGATCCGCTCTTCAAAGAGATCTTCTATCTGCGGCTCCTGCCCGAGCTCAAGGCAAGAGGAAAGACAGTGGTCGTCATCAGTCACGACGATCGCTATTTTCACGTGGCTGACCGCATTCTCAAGTTGAACTACGGCAAGTTGGAAGAGGAGATTCGGACCTCTTTGAAAACGTCCGTCGTCGTCAGCGCCGGCTGAAGCATTATGGACCAGGAGAACAAATCACGCGCGGCGCCACCGTTGTTCGTTTTGTCATGCGAACGATCAGGGTCGACTTTGCTGCGTTACATCATCGACACGCACCCGCAGGTTTGCAGTCCGGCCCACCTTTATCTCGGACAACTTTGCGCCAGTCTCTACACGTCAATTCTTTTTTCGATCGGGCAGACGATGGAAGTTACGGACGAGGCGATGCGGGAACGGTTCGTCGTTGGCGAAACGCGCCGCATCGTGGACGAGTTAATGGACCGGTACGTCGCGGCCAAAGGCAAGCGGATGTGGTGCGAGAAGACCACGGATAACTTGCGCTACCTGAAGCTACTGGATGAGGTTTTCCCCGACGCACGGTACGTCTGTCTTTATCGCAATTGCATGGACGTCGTGCATTCAAGTATCGAGTGCAGCCGTTTGGGTTTCCTGCCGGAGCTCGCTCCCTACGTGCAGAAACGGCCCGAAAACATAGTTGCCGCAATGGTCGAAAGCTGGGTTGAAAAAACCACGACTTTGCTCGAGTTTGAGCTGGCGCACACTTCGCAGTGCTTTCGCGTCAAATACGAGAATCTCGTTGCCGAACCCTCGCAAACGTTGTCGCCGATGTTTGCCTCGTTTGGATTGGATTGGGATGAAGGTCTTCTGAATGACGTCTTTTCGACTCAGCACGATCAAGGATCGGGAGACCAAAAAATTCTTTTCACGAAGAAGGTCAATACCGGCTCGATTGGACGCGGCTCGACGATTTCCCGCTCAAATATTCCCGCCGACCTGCTTGAAAAGATGAATGATTTGCTGGCCCGGCTCGAGTATCCACCGGTTGGAGACGATTGGGACAACGCACCATCACCGTATTTGCCGGCGAAGATCGCGGCGGATGAAGTTGAGCTGGTTTCGAGCGTTGAAGAGATGTTTCGGGATCACGTTCCGAAGTTGCTGCAGAACGGGAACGCGGCGCTGCGGGGATTTAACGGCACGTGCAAGTTTGAGGTTGGCGATGGTGGGGGAACGTGGATGTTGACGTTGCGAGAATCGCAGGCTTTGGCAGAAGCGCGCGATGGCGACGCAGATTGCACAGTGCGGATCTCAGCGGCAGACCTGCTCGATCTCGTCAACGGCCGGCTCAACACCATCGCGGCTTTCGATCAGGGAAAGATTCACGTCATGGGTGATTACGATCTGGCAAACCAAGTGGGCCGGCTGCTCTTTGGAGGATGAGTAGAGTCGGCAAATTGCAGGACAAACGCAACACACAACCGAAAATCTAATCGCTATACTCTTAATTCAAACTCCAATGACCCGGTAGACACATGATCACGACGATTTATGCATTATCCCTCTGTTCGTCCGGTTGAAACTGAGACCAAACTATCTACTCTGATCGATCTCCTCCGCTTCAGAAGCCTGAACGAGCCAACGCTCACGGCTTACCGTTTTCTCGCGGACGAAGAAAGTGTATCCATCACCTACGGCGAGCTCGATCTGCGCGCGCGCGCCGTGGCGGCTTTGCTACAGGGTAAAGGCTTGCAGCAAGAGCGCGCGTTGCTGGTCTATCCGCCGGGCCTCGACTTTATCGTCGCTTTCTTTGGTTGTCTCTACGCGGGAACCATCGCAGTTCCTGCAAGTTTGCCGCAGGCAAAGCGCGGTATGGCGCGCTTGCAAGCGATCGCCGACGATGCGCAGGCTGCGTGCGTCTTAACCACGCGACATGAGTTATCAAGATTTGAGCGCGAGCCATGGACCCTTGGCATTGATTGGCTCGTTAGCGATGAAATCGCAGGCGATGTCGCCGCTGACTGGCGCGAGCCGGCGACGAACGGCGAGGCACTGGCTTATCTCCAGTACACGTCCGGCTCGACGTCCACGCCCAAAGGCGTGATGGTGACGCACGCTAACGTCCTCGAAAACTCCGCGTACATTCAACACGGATTCGAACATGGGCCACAGAGTGTGTCGCTGTCGTGGCTGCCCCATTTTCACGATATGGGGCTGGTTAATGGAATCATTCAACCGGTTTACAGCGGTTTCACCGGGCTGCTCATGCCGCCCGCAGCGCTACTACAGAATCCGGCTCGATGGCTGCAAGCGATCTCGCAGTATGGCGTGACGCATAGTGGTGGTCCAAATTTCGCCTACGACCTCTGCGTGCGCCGGATCGACGAAGCACAACGCGCGGCGCTCGACCTAAGCAGTTGGGAAGTTGCTTACAACGGCGCGGAACCCGTCCGCTGCGACACGCTGGAAAGATTCGTTGCGGCGTTTGCAGCCTACGGTTTTCGCCGGGAGGCGTTCTACCCCGCGTACGGGCTGGCAGAAGCGACGTTGAAAGTGAGTGGCGGCCGAAGAAGCGTTGGCCCAGTTTACTGCTCCGTCGAAGCGGCCGCGTTGGAACAGCACCGAATCGTTTTGGCTGAAGCCGGCGCGCCTGATTCGCGAACGCTGGTTGGTTGCGGCCGTGCGGCGCTGGGAACCGAGTTCGCGATCGTAAATCCGGAATCGCTGGGAAAGTGCGATGCGAATGAGGTTGGCGAGGTTTGGGTTTCCGGTCCCGGCGTTGCCGCAGGCTATTGGAATCGTCCGGAAGAAACAGAAACTACTTTCAACGCGCGGCTCTCGAAGCGTGGAAGATTCCTGCGCACGGGTGATCTCGGTTTTGTTCGCGATGGTGAGTTGTTCATCACCGGTCGGCTGAAAGATCTGATCATCATCCGCGGCCGGAACCACTATCCACAGGACATCGAGCGTGCGGTGCAGCAGTGTCACGCGGCGCTCAAGCCCGACGCCGGCGCGACGTTTTCCGTCGAGATCGATAGTGAAGAGCGTCTGGTAGTGGTCCAGGAGATCGACACGCGCCGCCGGAACGAAGCGGACGAGATTATCGAAACGATTCGCGAGGTGATCGTGGAGGAGTTTGAGATACAACCCGCGGCGGTGGTGCTGATCAGGTCCGGCTCACTTGCGAAAACGTCGAGCGGCAAAGTTCGGCGTGGCGCTTGTCGCGAAGGTTTTCTAAACAACAGTTTGAAGGTGATTGCCGAGTGGCGCGCGGCTGAATCGGAGGCGAGGAGCGATCGAAAGAGCCCCGCACCTGTCGCGCCTGCGGAGCTGAATACGGAGAGCGTCGAGCGATGGCTGCAATTGTTGTTGACCAGTAGACTGAGTGCTGATGGTCCACTTATCGACGCCACCCAATCGCTTACTCGCTACGGCATCGACTCTTTGCTGGCGCTCGAATTAACGCACGCGATCGAAACCAGTCTCGGCGTAAGACTGCCGTCGACGAGCTTTCTGCGAAACCCAACCATCGCGAATCTCACGAGCCAGATCCTGGAACAACCTGTGAGCGCCACGCCTACGGAGACTGCAAACCTGGACGGCGCTAATGAGTATCCTCTGTCTCACGGTCAACAGTCGCTTTGGGCTATTCAACACGTTTCACCCGAAAGCACCGCTTATAACGTCTCTTTCGCCGCTCTCATCCGCGGAGAAGTTGATCTGAATGCCCTGCGCCGTGCGTTTGATGAACTGCTCCAACGTCATCCGCTCTTGCGCGCGAACTTTCCCGCTCAATACGGCGTGCCCGTTTGCGTGGTGCAAGAACACCGCGAGGATGCGTTGCGGGTTGAAGACGCAACAGCCTGGACTAAAGAGGAATTGTTCGATCGTCTTAATGAGGATGCTTGGACCAGTTTCGACCTCGAGAACGGGCCGTTGCTGCGCGCCAGCCTGTTCAAAAGTTCCGCACACGAGCACGTATTGTTACTCACTGCGCACCATATCATCGTCGACTACTGGTCGCTCGCTGTTTTACTACGCGAGATCGATCAGTTGTACGAAGCGGAAATCGAGAACCGCCCGGCGGCGCGGGAAACGCCAACGCACTATTCAGATTATGTCCACCAGCAGACCGATTTGCTCGCCGGTCCAGAGGGTAAGCTCTTAAGAAACTACTGGTTTCCGCAGCTAGCCGGAGAACTGCCAGTGCTCGACCTGCCAACGGATCGCGCGCGTCCTCCGATTCAGACTTATCGTGGCGCATCTGTAACAGCCAAACTAAACCCGCGATTGACAGAAGCGTTGAAGAAGCTGGCCACGAGTCATGAAGCCACTTTATTCATGACACTCGTCGCTACGTTTCAGGTGCTGTTGTACCGCTACACGGGCCAGGAAGAGATCATTGTAGGGTCGCCGTCGTCAGGCCGCGGCTCAGCGGAATTTGCCAGAACGATCGGCTACTTCGTCAATCCTCTTGTACTGCGAGCGAAGCTTTCACCCGAGCGATCGTTCTCGGAGTTTCTCGCTGAAACACGTCTGACCACCCTCGCGGCATTCGAGCATCAGGAGTATCCGTTCGATCTACTCGTCAAGCAGTTGCAACCGGAACGCGCTCCGGCTCGCTCACCTCTGTTCCAGGTAATGTTTGCGTTTCAGAAAGGTGGCGCTGCCTTGAAGCTGGGCGGCTTGCCGGTGGAATCGATTTCATTGGACCAGCGTGCCGCGCAGTTCGATCTGTCGTTAACGGTGGCCGAAGTCGACTCCGCGCTCGACGCTTCATTCGAATACAACACGGATCTGTTTGAGCAAACGACCATCGAACGCCTGTCCGAGAACTTTCAGATCCTGCTCGACAGTATCGTTGCCGATCCGTCCCTCTGCCTATCTGAACTGTCACTACTGTCAAACGCAGCTCGGCGGCAGGTTTTGTACGACTGGAACGACACGCGCGTGAATTTTGCGCCGCTCGTCTGCGTCCACGAATCGTTCGCGCAACATGCAGCGCACACACCCGATCAGATCGCGATTGTTGACGGCGAAGAAACGCTGAGCTACGGCGAGTTGAACAAACGCGCAAACCGGTTGGCTCATTACCTGCGTGCGCGCGGCGTGGGACCGGAGGTCCGTGTCGGCATTTGCGTACCACGTTCGACAGCGATGTTGACGTGCCTGCTCGGAGTGCTCAAGGCAGGCGGCTGTTACGTGCCGCTCGATCCTTCGTATCCGCAAGAGCGTTTGGCGTTCATGATCGAAGACAGCGGCGCTTCGCTGCTGCTTACCGAGCAGGTTCTCAACGTTGACGGGCCGGAGATTGATGCCGAGAGCGATGTCGATCCAGCGCCCTTAGCAATCGACGACAATCTCGCGTATTTGATTTACACCTCGGGCTCGACCGGAACGCCGAAAGGCGTGATGGTCCAACACGGCTCGCTCGCGAACTACGTTCAGGCGGCAAATGCCGCGTACGAGATCGTACCCGCGGACCGCGTTCTACAGTTCGCATCTTTCAGTTTCGACGCCAGCGCGGAAGAGATCTTCGTGTCTTTAACGAGCGGCGCGACCCTGGTGTTGCGCGATGGCGACGTGCCGAAAGATCCGGTGGAGTTCCTGAGAGAGTGTCGGGAAAAGAAGTTAACCGTGCTGGATCTACCGACTGCTTACTGGCACGAGTTGGTCTCACATTTGACCCGGGCTGATTGGTCTACCGCAAGCGACTTGCGACTTGTAATCATCGGCGGAGATAAAGCGCTGCCGGAACGGGTCGAGCAATGGCACAGAGACATTGGACCACGCGTCCGTCTGGTAAACACCTATGGACCAACGGAAGCGACCATCGTCGCCACGATGTGCGAGCTCGAAAAGCAGCCTGCGGCAACGGCTGTGTCGATCGGCCGATCGGTTGCTAACACGCAGGCGTATGTCCTGGACGGACAGATGGATCGGCAGCTTCAGCCGTCGGTTGTGGGCGCGCGCGGCGAGGTGTACCTCGGCGGTGTGAACCTCAGCCGCGGATATCTGGGCGATCCGCGCCTGACCGCGCAGAAGTTCATTCCCGATCCGTTTAGCCTGACGCCGGGCGCGCGGCTCTATCGCACAGGTGATCTGGCGCGACGGAGGCACGATGGACAGCTCGAATCTCACGGACGCGTTGACCAGCAGGTAAAGATTCGCGGCTATCGCGTCGAGCCGGCCGAGATAGAGGCTGCGTTGTTGCGGCACGAAGCCGTGCGTGAAGCAGTTGTCGTCGCGCCCGAAGAAGCGGATGGCGAGCGGAGATTGTTGGCCTATGTTGTGGCGCGTAGTGAACGGACGGTGACCGCCGCGGAGTTGCGCAATTTTCTTGCGGATCGCCTGCCGAAACACATGACACCGGCAATCTTCACGTTGCTTGAAGCACTGCCGCGTTTGCCAAGTGGCAAAATCGATCGCCGCGCGTTACCGCAACCGGCAACGGATCTTTCCTGTACAGACAGATCCTTTGTGGCTCCGCGAACTTCAACCGAACGCGTGCTGTGTGACCTGTGGGCTGGAGTTCTCAAGCTGGAGCGCGTTGGTATTCACGATAATTTTTTTGAGCTGGGCGGTGATTCGATTCTCAGTATTCAGGTGGCCGCGCGCGCTCGTCTCTCCGGGCTTCAACTGACGCCGAGTCAAGTCTTCCAGCAGCCGACTCCCGCCGAGCTTGCCGCAGTCATTTCGGTTTCGCGCGCGAGTCACCACGCGGAGGAGACGATTACCGGTGATGTACCGTTGACACCGATACAGCGCTGGTTTTTCGAGCAGGACTTTTCAGTTCCGGATCATTGGAACATGGCCGTCATGCTGAAACTGCGCGAACGTGTTGACCCTGGCTTGTTGGAGCAAGCGTTTACACACCTCGTGCAGCATCACGACGCGTTGCGGCTGCGGTTCGTCAATGACACTGAAGGGCGCCGGCAATTCATCGCGAGTGAACCAAACGGAACGCTCTTGCGCATCGAGAACCAGGCTGCGTCGGAGACGATTGCAAACGAGACGCAAGCCGAACTCGATTTCGCAAAAGGCAAGTTGTTGCGCGCGGTGTTATTTGAACGTGGCGAAGGACACCCACAACCTCTGTTGATCGCGATCCACCACCTTGTTGTTGACGCAGTTTCGTGGCGAATTCTGCTGGAAGATCTGAGCCGCACCTACCGGCAGTTGCAGCGTAGCGAGACCGTCAGTTTTCCGCCGAAGACGACCTCTTTCGCGCGTTGGGCGAAGTTGTTGGCTGAGTACGCGCAATCCGAACAAGCTCGAAACGAACTCGATTATTGGGCTGAGTTGTCCACCAAACGAATCAAGCCGCTGCCAATCGATTTCCCTGACGGAAACAACGTCGAAGGCTCAACTCACACGCTAACAATCGCGCTCGACGCCGCCGAAACCCGCGCGTTGTTGCGCGATGTCGCTCACGCTTACAACACGCAAGTTAACGACGTACTGCTGACCGCTTTGGTTGACGCTGTCTCGCATTGGACCGGCGAACGAGCAGTCCTGATCGAGCTTGAAGGACACGGGCGCGAGGAACTCTTCGACGATGTGGATCTCTCGCGAACCGTGGGCTGGTTTACTAGTGCGTTTCCGATCGTGCTGGAAGCAAAAGCTGATCTCTCACCGGTCGCGGCATTGCACTCGGTCAAACAACAGTTACATGACATCCCACGACGCGGAGTTGGTTATGGTGTGTTGCGCTACCTCAACGAAGCCGCCGATGTGGCGCAGCTAATGCGCCGCCTGCCTGAGCCTGAAATCAGTCTCAACTACCTGGGCCAGTTGGACCAGATGCTCGACGACTCAATGCTCTTCTCGCTCGTGCGCGAACCCAGCGGCAGCACTCGCCATCCGACCGCGCAGCGCAGCCAGTTGCTCGAGATCAACGCGTACGTGAGCAACCAGCAGTTGCAGGTCGACTGGATTTACGGCGCCGGGTTCCATCAGCACCGCACGATAGAAAATCTCGCGGAACGTTTTGTGAGCGCGTTGCGGACGATCATCGCTGAATGCGGTAAACCGCGGCTTGCCATCACAATTGAAGACCGTTATCCGCTTTCGCCGCTTCAGCAAGGCATGCTCTTCCACAGCGCGTACGCGCCTGACTCGGCTGTATACATCGGGCAACTGAGTTTTGCGCTCGAAAGCGATCTAGACGTGGACGCTTTTGCCGCAGCGTGGCAGCGGGGCGTCGCGCGTCACGCGATCTTACGCACCTCGTTTGCGTGGGAAAATCTCAACGAACCGTTGCAAACAGTACATGAGCGAGTTGAGTTGCTCATTGAAACACTCGACTGGCGCGAGCTTCCGTCGCTCGAACAGGAGAACCACCTTGACGCTCTGTTAGAAGATGAACGGCGGCGCGGATTCGATCTGGCTGTCGCTCCACTGATGCGTCTGAAACTGGTGCAACTCGGCGATGCGCGGTACCAGTTTATCTGGACTCACCATCACTTGCTGTTGGACGGATGGTCCATTGCGTTGCTGCTCGAGGAAGTTTTTGCCGACTACGAATCCTTACGCCGTGGCCTCGACAAAGAACCGCCGGCCACTCGCCCGTATCGCGATTACATTACGTGGCTGGGACAGCAAGACGCCGCGCGCGCGCGATCGTTTTGGAAGAACTATCTCGACGGCTTTCTCGCGCCGACGCCACTCGCAGTGGATCACGCGCCGGTAGATCCGGCACGCGAAGCTGATACCAGGCGTTTGCGCGTGGGTCTTTCGCAAACCCAGAGCGATCGCTTGCGCACATTCGCGCGGCAGAACCAGTTAACGCTGAGCACGTTGTTTCAAGGCGCGTGGGCGCGGCTGCTGAGTTTTTATAGCCGCGAAACCGATGTCGTTTACGGCGCGACCGTCGCCGGACGCCCAGCAAGTTTCGCTGGCGTTGAATCGATGGTGGGTCTTTTTATCAACACACTTCCGGTGCGCGTTTGCGTGCAGCCTGAGATGCCGATAGGCGCGTGGCTGAAACAGATTCAAGCGGAACAAGTCATTTCGCGCGAATACGAGCATAGCCCACTTGTCGAATTGCAGGCGTTGAGCAATCTGCCCCGCGGCGCGCCGTTGTTTGAGAGTCTGCTCATTTTTGAGAACTACCCATTGGACGTGCAGATGCTGGGCGGTGGCGAGAATCTTAAGGCGAGCGACGTTTGGTGGTTCGATCAGACCAACTATCCGGTGACGCTTGTGGTCACGCCTGGCAACGAACTTTCTCTCGAGATCTTCTACGACAATCATCGCTTCGCGCGTGCCGTGGTCCAACGGATGCTCGGTCACCTTCAGACCATCCTCGACGCATTCTCCAGCGAGCCTGCTGAGCGCCTGGCCCACGGGTCGATCGTCACCGCGGATGAGCGCTCTGTGTTGCTATCAGAATGGAACGACACGCGCAGAGAGAGCGCCTCACTGGCCCAACACGTTCACGAGCGCTTCGCGGAGCAGGCTCGGAAGGAGCCGGAGCGTATTGCGCTGGTGTGTGGCGCGGACCGGTTGACATGCGGCGAGCTGAATTCACGCGCAAACCGCCTGGCGCGATACCTGAGGCGCAACGGAGTCGAAACGGAATCGCGCGTGTGCATCTGCCTCGAGCCGGGTATCGAGATGATCGTCGCTGTGCTTGCGGTGTTGAAAGCCGGCGCGGCTTACGTGCCGCTCGATCCCGCGTATCCCGATAACCGGTTGGTTTTCATGCTTAACGATTGCGGGGCTCGAGTGTTGTTGACCGAGAGCCGTTTACTCGATGGCCGCTTGGGCTCCGAGCAGGTGCGTACGTTATGTGTTGATCTGGAGCGCGACGAAATCTTGCGTGAGTCTCCGGACGACACGATCGTGAGTGTTTCCGGCGACAACCTGATCTACGTGATCTACACGTCAGGCTCGACCGGACGCCCTAAAGGCGCGGGAGTCACGCACGGGGGTTTCGGCAACCTCGTCAATTGGTTCGTCTCTGAATTTGAGTTAACCGAACACGAGCGAGTCTTAATCATCTCGTCATTCAGCTTCGATCTGACGCAGAAAGACATTTTCGCGACCTTGGCGGCCGGCGGACAACTGCACTTTCCCGCTTCGACTCTTTACGACCCGGCGGAAATTCTCGCGACGATCTCCGATAAGGAGATCACACTCGTCAACTGCACGCCGAGCGCTTTTTATCCGCTGGTCGACACCGCTAAACCAGGCTTTCAAAAGCTGGCGCCACTGAAACACGTTTTTCTCGGTGGCGAGCCGATCAACGTTTCGCGTTTGCGTGAGTGGGCCATGTATTCGGCTGCGGAGATCGTAAACACCTATGGACCAACTGAGGCTACGGATACGTGCTCCGCATTTCGCTTGAACGATTTTGAGCCGCGGACCGGTGCGCCTCCGATCGGCAAGCCGAACGATAACGCCGAGCTGTTGATTCTCGACGAGCATTTGAATCTCGTTCCACAGGGCGTCGCCGGAGAGTTGTACGTTGGCGGCGACGGCGTTGGCAGAGGTTATGTGAACGATCCGGTCACTACGGCGGCGCGTTTCATTCCTCACCCCTTTAGCTCCACGCCTGGCGCGCGGCTTTATCGCACAGGCGACTTAGTGCGCCACTTGCCCGACGGAAATATCGAATTTCTTGGCCGTCTCGATCACCAGGTCAAAGTGGCCGGCTATCGAATTGAGCTGGGTGAGGTAGAGGCGGTGATGGTCCAGCATGATGCGGTTGAGGAATGCGTGGTGGTTGTGAGGGACGATGCACATGGCAATGCGCGTTTGGTCGCTTACGTCGTGCCGGAACAGGACGCTCAACTGCCGGACGTGTCGACGCTGCGGCGCTATCTCGCGAACAGTTTGCCGGCGCACATGATCCCATCCGTGTTTGTGGCGCTTGAAAAACTGCCGCTGACGCCCGGCGGAAAAGTGGATCGCCGTGCCTTGCCCGCTCCGGACACGATGGGCAACGGAACCGGACCGGATTACGTGGCACCACGCACGGCTGTCGAGGAAGTTCTGGCAGGAATATGGCGCGAGGCGCTCGCCGTCGAACGCGTGGGGATTCACGACAACTTCCTTGACCTCGGCGGCCACTCGATGCTGGCAATGCGTTGCGTCTCCGCGATGCGCCAACTGTTTCGCGTCGACATTCCGTTACGAGTTCTTTTTGAGACCGCGGATCTCGAAGAGTTGGCCCACGCGATGACGGGTTACGAAGACCAACCCGGCGCTCTAGAGAAGCGCGCGCGTGTGTTGCAGAAGATCAAAGGTATATCGCGTGAAGAGTTGCAAAACGAGTTATTGAAAAGGCGCGCGGAAAAAGCGCCGGTAAGTTCTTGACCACGGAGAACACAGAGACACAGAGATTGGACGGAGAGCGGCGTTAATCAAAATGCGTGAGTTGTCGAATGAAATCGGTGTTTCGGCTGAAGAGTTAGAGCTGTTCGAGTATCTGCTCGAAGAGGAGGGGCTGGGCGAAGTCTCTCCTGAGGGCTCTATTCCGCGTCGTGAGCCGCGGGAAGACATACCGCTTTCGTTTGCGCAGGAACGGCTTTGGTTTCTGGACCAACTCGAGCCGGGCGCTGCGGCGTACAACATGCCCGGCGCTGTGTGGTTGGAAGGCGAACTGGATGTGGCCGCGCTGGAGCGAAGTCTTAATGAAATAGTTCGCCGGCATGAAGTTTTGCGCACGGCGTTTCGCGCCGAGATCGGACGTCCGGTGCAGGTGATCTCGCCGTCGTTGTCGTTATCTCTGCCGCTGATAGATCTGTCGCAGTCGTCTGACAGTGAAGCGGAAGCGCGGCGCTTAGCGCGAGAAGAAGCCGTTAAATCATTCGACCTGACGCGTGGACCATTGCTGCGAGCCACGCTTCTGCGTTTGGCTCATGAACGTCACTTATTGCTTGTGACGCTGCACCACATCGTGGCCGATGGTTGGTCGGTGACGCTGTTGGTCCAGGAATTAGGCGCGCTTTATGCCGCTTATCGCGGCGGCAAAGAGTCACCCTTACCGGAGCTTGAAATCACTTACGCCGACTATGCCGTGTGGCAGCGCGAGTGGTTGCAGGGCGAGCGACTGGAAAAGCAGTTGGCGTACTGGCGCGAGCAGTTGCGTGGTGAGTTGCCGGTGTTAAAGCTGCCGCTAGCACAGGTGCGCGCAACCGGAGCGCGACACCGTGGCGGACTGGAGACGGTGCTTGTCAGCCGTGAGCTGACCGCCCAGTTACGAGAACTGGCGCGGCGCGAAGGGGCCACGTTGTTCATGACGTTGCTTACCGCATGGAAAGTTCTGCTTGCTCGCTTGAGTGGAACGTCAGATGTGCTGGTGGGCACGCCGGTGGCCGGGCGCAGCAGCCGCGAGTTGGAAGGACTGATCGGGCTCTTCGTGAATACGCTCGTACTCCGCACGGAGCTGAGCAGCGATCAGAGTTTCCTCGCAGAGCTGCGGCGAGTACGGGAAGTATGTCTGGAAGCGTACGCGCATCAGGACGTACCGTTCGAGCGTGTGGTGGAGGAGTTGCGGCCGGTGCGCGAGTTAAATCAGTCGCCTTTGTTTCAAGTGCTCTTCGCACTTCAGAACACGCCGTTTCCACAAATCGATCTGCCCGGCATCCGCCTGCGCGTCGAAGACGCGACCAGCGACACGGCGAAATTCGATCTCGCACTCGAGATAACGGAAGACGCAGACGAACTCAGGTGCGTCTGGCAGTACGACACCGACGTTTTCGATGCGGCCACGATCAAACGTATGGCCGCGCACTACCAGACCTTGCTCGCAAGCATCGTCGCAGATCCCGCACGCGCGATTCACGAACTCCCGCTGTTGAATGACGATGAGGAGCGCGCGCTACTTACCGAGCACAATGCAACTCACGTTGCCTATCCGCAAGAGACCCTGCTTCATGAACTGTTCGAGGAGCAGGTAACACGCACACCCGACGCACTCGCGGTCGTATCTGACGAAGCCTGTCTGAGTTATACCGAACTGAACCAGCGCGCGAACCGTGTCGCGCATTATCTGCAGAATCTCGGTCTTCCGCCGGAATTCCGCGCGGGCGTTCTCTTCGAACGTAGCGCAGATCTCGTTGTCGCCCTGCTCGGCGTTCTGAAGGCGGGAGGAGCTTGTGTCCCGTTGGACCCGGCATATCCGCCCGACCGTTTGCGTCTGATGCTCGAAGACTCTCACGCGAGTGTGGTGCTCACGCATGAGAAATTGGCCCATGTGGTTTTGGACGAAGGTAAATTTTTCTCCCGCAGAGACGCAAAGGCGCAAAGCGCTGCCGCGTCCATAAATGGCTTTCTTTGCGCCTTGGCGCCTTTGCGGGAGAAATCTTCCCGGAAAAAAGCTACGAAGAAGGATCTCGTTCGTACCGACCCTGCAAACGTCGCGTACGTGATCTACACCTCGGGCTCCTCGGGACGGCCGAAGGGCGTGATGGTGACCCACGCCGCGCTCTGCAACCACATGCGCTGGATGCGCGATGCTTTTGCCTACAACGACGCGGATGTGTTTCTGCAAAAGACGCCGTTCGGCTTCGACGCTTCCGTGTGGGAGTTCTACATGCCGCTGGTGGTTGGGGCGAAGTTAGTAATGGCGCGTCCCGGCGGACACCAGGACAGCAGCTATCTCGTACGCACAATCGCCGAACATCGCGTGTCGGTGGTCCAGCTAGTGCCAACGCTGTTGCGGATGCTGGTTAACGATCGGGGCTTCAGCTCCTGCACCAATCTAAGACTGGTATTCTGCGGCGGTGAGGCTTTACCCAAAGAGCTGGCAGCGAAGTGTCTCGAACAACTACCCGCCGCGAAGTTATTCAATCTATATGGACCAGCAGAAACAACGATCGACGCCACTTACTGGGAAGCTGAACGTTGGACCAACACGGCAACGATCCCGATTGGAAAGCCGGTTGCGAACGTCGGGGCCTACGTTTTGGACCAGTGGCTAAACCCCGTGCCGGTGGGTGTCGTCGGCGAGTTGTACCTCGACGGCGCGGGACTTGCGCGCGGGTACGAAGGGCGCGCGGATCTAACCGCGGAGCGATTCGTGCCGAATCCTTTCAGAAATGCGTCCGGAACACGGATGTATCGCACGGGCGATCTCGTGCGTCGATTGCCGGGAGGCGAAATCGAGTTTCTCGGCCGTTTCGACGGGCAGTTAAAGGTACTTGGTTCGCGCGTTGAGTTAGGTGAGGTTGAGGCGGTGTTGTGCGCTCACGCGGACGTCAGCGCAGCCGCAGTAGCAGCACGCGAGGATCCATCAGGCGAGCGGCGGCTGGTGGCGTACGTCGTGATCGCGAGCGAACGTGAGAACCTGGCGCGCGAGCTTCGAAGTTATTTGAAGGAGCGGCTGCCGGGCCACATGGTCCCGAGTGTGTTCGTGCGCATGGAGCAGTTGCCGCTGTTGCCGAGCGGAAAAGTCGACCGCCGCGCGCTACCCGCTCCTGACAATTTTGAGCGAATTCAGCAAGCCGAGTATCGGCCGCCGCGCACGCTGGTGGAAGAAACGTTGTGCGGAATTTGGGAAGAAGTGCTTGGTCGAGATCCGATAGGCGCGGACGATCACTTCTTCGAACTTGGCGGCCATTCGCTGCTCGCTACGCAAGTCGTTTCGCGCGTGAAAGAAGCTTTCGCGGTGGAGTTGCCGCTCACACGGCTCTTCCAAACGCCGGTGCTTTCGGAATTGGCGGAGTTTATAGAACAGTTTCTGCCACAGACCTACACGGACGAACGCCGACCTGAAATGAGGAATCAGGTCCGTGTTTGTCTGCGTGAGTCCGTGGCCGCACTACAACCCATTTCGCGCGAACGTCCGTTGCCGCTCTCGTTCGCGCAGCAACGACTCTGGTTCCTCGATCAGTTGGAGCCCGGCAATCCTCTCTACAACACACCCGGTGCGCTGCGTTTGAAAGGCCGCCTCGACGTTGCGGCACTGGAGCGAGCGTTAAGTGAAATCGTGCGCCGGCACGAAACGTTGCGAACGACCTTTCAGGTTGTCGAAGGAAACCCCGTGCAGGTCATTTCAGCGCCGCGTTCTGTGATTATTCCGCTCAAGGATCTGTCAGATCTCGACGAAGTCGACCGCGAATGTGAGACGCAACGATTGATCGCTGCTGAGGCGCAACAACCGTTCGACTTGTCGCAGGGCCCACTACTGCGCGCAACGTTATTGCGTTTTCGTGAGGACGAGCACCTGCTGTTGTTCACGATGCACCACATTATCAGCGACGGTTGGTCCGCCGGCATCCTCGCGCGCGAAGCCACAGCACTTTATGCCGCTTTCGCCGGACACGAAACGGCGCCGCTCGCTCCTCTTCCTTTGCAATACGCGGACTATGCCGTCTGGCAGCGCGAATGGCTTAGCGGAGAAACACTCAACGCACAGTTTGATTATTGGACCAAGCAGCTCGAGGGTTTGTCTCCGGTGCTCGAACTACCGTTGGACCATCCGCGGCCAAAAGTGCAGAGCCTGCGGGGAGCTTTCGTTCCAGTGGAGTTCAACGAAGAGCTGACCGCCGGGTTGAAGGCGCTGAGTCGAGCCGAAGGCGCAACGTTGTTCATGACGTTACTCGCTGCGTTTCAAACTTTGCTCTCACGCTACACGGCACAACCAGATGTTGCCGTTGGCGTTCCGTTGGCAAACCGGCGGCAGCGCGCGATCGAAGGTTTGATTGGTTTCTTCGTCAACACGCTCGTGATGCGCACGAACCTCTCAGGCGATCCGGCGTTTCGCGAACTCCTCGGGCGGGTACGCGAAGTCGCGCTCGGCGCCTACGCACACCAGGACGTGCCGTTCGAGATGCTGGTCGAACGCTTCCAGCCTGCACGCGACGCCGGGCACACACCGTTTTTCAACGTGCTGTTTGTATTTCAAAACGTGCCTTCGAGCACACCGGACTTCCCCGGACTGAAGATTGAACAACTGGATGTCGGCACGGGCACGGCGAAGTTTGATCTGATGTTGTCGCTCGAAGAGGCAAACGGAAAGCTAAGCGGAGTTTTTGAGTACAGCACAGACCTGTTCGATGAGCCGGCCATCAAGCGAATGCTGGCGCACTTTGAAACCATGCTGCGAAGCATTGTGCAGCAGCCGGAGTGTCGCATTTCAGAGTTGCCGCTGCTCGAAGCGGAAGAGGAACAGCGGCTCCTCGTTGACTGGAACCAAACGGCTGCGGATTTTCCACACGCGAGTTGTATCCACGATCTCTTTCACGAGCAGGCGGCGAAAACACCGGATGAAGTAGCCCTCATTTGCGGCGTAGAGCAACTGACCTATCGCGAGTTGGACCAGGCCGCGAACCGTCTGGCGCATTTTCTAAAGCGCCGTGGTGTTGGACCGGAATCGGTAGTCGCAGTCGCGACGGGACGCTCGACACGGATGGCGGTCGCAGTGCTGGCGGTATTAAAAGCCGGCGCGGCGTACCTTCCGCTCGATCCTGAATACCCGTACGAGCGTCTTTCGTTCATGCTTGAAAACGCGCGCGTGTCCGCAGTCTTGACCGAACAGTATCTGCTTGTACGATTGCCGGAGCAGTGCGCGTCGGTGATCTGTCTCGACACTGAGGCAGGCCTGATTGCGACGGAAAGCGACGCTAACCCGGAAAGCCATGCGGCCGCCGAGACTCTCGCGTACGTCATCTACACGTCAGGATCTACAGGCCGGCCCAAAGCCGTGATGATGTCTCATCGCGCTGTCTGTAATCTCGTCGCGTTTCAATTGCGTAGCAGTAGCGCGGCCGCGCGAACATTGCAATTCGCCTCACTAAACTTCGATGTTTCCGTCCAGGAGATGTTCTCCACCTGGTGCGCCGGCGCAACGCTCGTGCTTGTCGACGAGGAAACGCGTCGCGACGCCGGGGCGTTGTTGCGCGTGGTGATGGAGCAACGTGTCGAGAGATTGTTTCTGCCGTTCGTTGCTTTGCAGCACCTGGCCGAGGCCAGTGAAGCAGAAGGAATTTCTCCGCGCGACCTGCGCGAGGTGATTACGGCGGGCGAGCAGTTGAAGATCACGCCGTCGATCGAGCGTCTGTTTGCAAAACTCGACGGCTGTCGTTTGGACAATCATTACGGGCCGACCGAAACACATCTGGCCACCATGTGGCGGCTCGAAGGGACGGCGCACGAGTGGCCCAGGCTTCCGCCTATCGGTGGTCCAATTGCAAACGTGCAGGTTTATGTGCTCGACGAACGTTATCGTCCCGTGCCGCCCGGCGTTGTGGGTGAGCTTTACATCGGTGGCGAGGGTTTGGCGCGCGGTTATTTCAATAGTCCGGATCAAACTGCGGAACGGTTCATACCGAATCCCTTCAGCAGCGAAGCGGGACAGCGTCTTTACAAGACCGGCGATCTCGTTCGGCGCTTTGATCGAGAACGTCTGGAGTACGTCGGACGCAGCGATCGACAGGTGAAAGTGCGCGGGTTCCGTGTTGAGGTGGGCGAGATCGAAGCCGCGTTGAAGCTTCATCGCGATGTGCGGCAGGCAGTCGTGACGGATTGGGATCGCGAAGACGGGCGAAAGATGTTGGCCGCGTATGTAGTTGCTGCGGCCGGCACTTCACCTGCATTGACCAGCGAGCTCAAACGGCTGCTGCGCGAGCATCTTCCCGAATACATGGTGCCGGCGGTGTTTGTGCGCATGGAGCAGTTGCCGCTGCTGCCGAACGGAAAAGTTGATCGGCGCGCTTTGCCTCCGCCGGACCAGATCGCACCTGAAGGTGACTACCAGGCTCCGCGCACGCAGGTTGAGGAAGTGCTGTGTGGAATCTGGGAGCAGGTGCTCGAGAAGGAAAGAGTGGGTGCGGACGACGACTTCTTTGAGCTGGGCGGCCATTCGCTGCTGGCGACACAAGTGATGTCTCGCGTGCGACAGGCGTTTCGCATTGATGTTGCTCTGCGGCTACTGTTCGAGCATTCGACGCCTGCCCGGTTGGCCCACGTTATCGAAGCGGAAATGCATGGCCGAAGCGAGCCGTTGCCGCCGGTTCGCCGGTTGTCGCAGGGATCGACCGCGCCGCTTTCGTTTGCACAGCAACGTCTCTGGATTCTCGACAAGTTGGAGCCGAACAGTGCTGTGTACAACCTGCCGTCGGCGTTGCGGATGGACGGGTCGCTCGACACCGGCGGGTTAGAGCGAAGCTTCGAAGAGATAATTCGTCGGCATGAAGTGCTACGCACTACATTCGCCATCGTCGACGGAGAGCCACTACAGATCATTGGCCCACCAGTGCACGCGGCGCTGTCCTTTGTAGATCTCTCACAGTCGTCAGATAGCGAAGCCGAAGCACGGCGCTTGGCGCGGGAAGAAGCAGCAAAGCCATTCGACTTGACGCGTGGTCCATTGCTGCGGGCGATGCTCGTGCGTTTGGCTGAAGAGCGTCACTTGTTGCTTGTGACGCTGCACCACATCGTGGCCGATGGTTGGTCGGTGACGCTGTTGGTCCAAGAGTTATGCGCGCTTTACGACGCTTATCGCAGCGGTAAAGAGTCACCACTGGCGGAATTGCAAGTCACTTACGCCGACTACGCCCTGTGGCAACGCGAGTGGTTGCAGGGCGAACGACTGGAGAAGCAGTTGTCGTACTGGCGCGAGCAGTTGCGTGGCGAACTGCCCGTCCTGAAGTTGCCGCTGGCACAGGTACGCGCTACCAGCTCTCAACACCGTGGAGCACTGGAGACTGTGCGCGTCAGCCATGAACTGACTGTCCGTTTACGGGAATTGGGGCGGCGCGAAGGGGCCACGTTGTTCATGACGTTGCTTTCCGCGTGGAAAGTTTTGCTTGCTCGCTTGAGTGGAACGTCAGATGTGCTGGTGGGCACGCCGGTGGCCGGGCGCGGCAGCCGCGAGTTGGAAGGGCTGATCGGGTTCTTCGTGAACACCCTGGTGCTCCGCACGGAACTGAGCAGCAAACACAATTTTGTAGAAGCGCTCAGACGAGTGCGGGAAGTATGTCTGGAAGGGTACGCGCATCAGGACGTCCCGTTCGAACGCGTGGTGGAGGAATTGCGGCCGGACCGCGAGTTAAATCAGGCGCCGCTGTTTCAAGTGCTCTTCGCTCTTCAGAACACGCCAATGCACGAACTCGCGCTATCGGATCTAAAAGTAACAGCGCTGGAACCTGAAAACCCGGCCGCGCGTTTCGATCTGGCACTCGAAGTCTCTGAAACAACAGGCGGTGAACTCGATTGCCGCCTGACATACGACATCGATTTATTCGAAGCTGCGACGATCGCGCGCACGGCGCAATACTTCGTGAATCTTCTCGAAGCAGTTGCCGCCGATCCGCAGAAATCAATCTCAGCCGTCAACTTCCTGCGAGACGAAGAACGCCGACAGTTGTTGTTTGACTGGAACCGCACACAGGTGGACTTCCCAAACACGCGCTGCATTCACGAACTGTTTGAGCAACAGGCGGCGCGAACGCCCGAAGCAACAGCGGTAGTCTTCGCCAGCGAGTCTTTTTCGTATCGCGAACTAAACGAACGCGCAAATCGATGGGCTCATCGTTTGCGCCGTCTGGGCGCCGGACCGGAAACACTCGTCGGCATCACAGCCGAACGATCGCCTGAAACGATCGCCGGAATACTGGCCATCCTAAAAGCCGGCGCCGCTTATGTTCCGCTGTCGCCAGACACTCCACGCGAACGGCTGGACCAGATGCTCGACGACGCCGGAATCGAGTTGCTCCTCACTCAACAGCAACTGGCGGAGCAACTGCCTGATTCGGAGAGCCGGCAAAACCCTGAAACCAAAACGAGCGCAGACAATCTCGCCTACCTGATCTACACCTCGGGATCGACAGGCCGGCCGAAAGGCGTCGAAGTCACGCATCGCAATCTCGTTCATTCAACCAGTGCGCGTTTCGTCTATTACAAAGAGCCCATCCGCAGCTTCATGCTCGTCTCGCCGTTTTTCTTCGACAGTTCAGTGGCCGGAATCTTCTGGACGTTGTGTCAGGGCGGGAAGCTGGTGTTGCCGCCGAAAGATTTTGAGCGAGATTTCACGGCGTTCGCCGCTTTGATCGACGCAGAACAGGTTTCTCACCTCTTGTGCCTGCCGATGGTCCATTCACTGCTGTTGCGTCAGGCCGATCGCGGAAGGTTAAAGAGCCTCCGCTCGGTGATCGTGGCCGGCGAGCCGTGTCCGTCCGAGTTACCGAAGCGCCATTTCGAAATCCTGCCGCATGCTTCCCTGTTCAATGAGTATGGACCAACCGAAGGCACAGTGTGGGCGACAGTTCACAACTGCACGCCGCGGGATCGTGCGACAACCGTGCCGATCGGGCGCCCGGTTCCGAACGTCCAGACGTACGTGCTCGACGAGGCTCTCCAGCCTGTGCCGGTGGGCGTTGTTGGCGAACTCTACATCGGTGGCGAAGGCGTGGCGCGTGGATACCGCAACCGCGCGGCGTCGACGGCCGAACGGTTCATGCCAAATCCATTTGCTTCAACTGCAGGCGCGCGCTTGTACGCAACCGGAGATCTTGCCCGCTATCTACCGGGCAGTGAGCTGGAATTTCTCGGGCGGCGCGATCAGCAAGTCAAAGTACGCGGATTCAGGATCGAGCTGGGCGAGATCGAAGCGGTCTTGAGCGCACATCCGTTAGTGCGCGAGGTCGTGGTAGTCAAACACGAAAGCCGCACCGTTGCTTATCTCACCGCCGTTGGACCAACAACAACCGACGAGCTGCGCGACTTCCTGCGCGAGCGACTTCCTGAATACATGCTGCCGTCGCAGTTCGTGCTACTCGACGCAATGCCTTTGGGCGCAAACGGCAAAGTGGATAGAAAGGCGCTCCCCGCGCCCGGCGCGTCGCGTCCGGCATTGAGAGCTGCTTACGCGGCTCCACAAACACCACTCGAGCAGACGATCGCCGAAGTGTGGCAACAGTTTCTTCAGTTAGACACCGTCGGCGTCAACGATGTTTTCTTCGAGCTTGGCGGTCACTCGTTGTTGCTCGTTCTCGTTCACGAGGATTTGCAAAAACGTCTCGGACGCGAAGTAGCGATTGCAGATCTGTTCAAGTTCCCGACCGTGCGCGCCTTGGCGCGCCATCTCGGCAACAGCTCCCCGAAAGAAGAAGGGTCGTCAGTCAATCGCCGGCGCGCAGGCGAGCGACAAGCGGCACTAAAAGCGCGGTCAAAGACAAACACCGCGCGGATCAGTAGCGAATGAATTTTATTAAGAAAGGTAATTGAATTATGGCAACCCCTGCACTATCTACGGTCGACACTTTACCGGCCAACAAAGTGCGCGATGAATTAGTGACTGTTCTCAAAGAGCTGAAGGACGACTGCGGCACGCTGCCGAAAGAGCTCGCGGTCGTGATCCTGGGCCAGTGGTTTCATCCGCTTCATTACTTCCCCGTATTCCTCTCACGGTTGATCTCGGTTACGCCAAATGTCGAGGCGCAAACCTGTATTTCTCGCATTCTTTGGGAAGAACTCGGCGAGGGCGATCCCCAGCGCGCTCACGAAAAGATCTACGTTCAGACGATGGTGACAGGCGGATTTGAAAAGACACAGTTTACGGAAGCGCCGCCGCTGGCCGCGACACGCCGGCTGGTTCATGGATACGAAAGGGCGTCGACGGAGTATCTCCCGGGTCTCGGTTTTCTTTACGGCACGGAGGTCGTCGATCTTCAGATGGTGGCGACGATTGGCGCGCTGATGAAACGTTCTACGGGTTTACGCACGCTGCCGTGGGTCGACATTCACGTCGCGCAGGAACCGGGACACGTCGAGAGCTCGACACAAACGTTGGAACAATCGGGGGACCGTTCGTTGGACCTCGCTGAGCAGCATCGCGTGGTGACACACGCGGAAGAGATGTGGACGCTTTGGAAAGATTTCTTCCAATCGATCCGGCAGGAAATTCTGAGGTAGGTAAATGAGCGAAACGGAGCAGTTCGCGTACGAAGTGGCCGTGGTTGGTCTAGCCGGGCGGTTTCCCGGTGCGCGGAACGTCGATGAGTTTTGGGATCGTCTGTGTGAAGGCGCTGAGTCGATCAGCTTCTTCCCTGACGACGATCCGAATTACGTTAAGGCTGAAGCCGTGCTCGACGACGTCGAACTGTTTGACGCTTCGTTCTTCGGCTTCACTCCGCGCGAAGCGTCGACGCTCGATCCGCAACATCGCATCTTTCTCGAAGAGTCGTGGGCAGCGCTGGAAAATGCCGGTTACAACTCCGAGACCTACCACGGACGCATCGGCGTGTTTGCCGGTGAGAGCTTGAACACTTACTTCCTCAACAATCTCTACCCGAACCGCAAGTTGCTTGAATCACTTGGCGCGTCGCAAGTTGTTATTGGCAACGACCGCGATTACCTCGCGACGCAGGTCTCGTTTCGTTTGAACTTGAAGGGTCCGAGTTTCAGTGTTCAGACTGCGTGCTCCACGTCGCTCGTTGCGGTTCATCTCGCCTGCCAAAGTCTGCTGAACCGCGAGTGTGACATGGCGCTCGCGGGCGGTGTTTCGGTGAGCGTGCCGCAAGGTCTCGGCGGTCAATATCAGGAGGGCGGGATCATCTCGCCTGATGGTCACTGCCGCGCGTTTGACGCGAAAGCGCGCGGTACGGTGAAAGGAAGTGGGGCTGGCGTTGTCGTGTTGAAGCGGCTTGCGGACGCGATACACGATCGCGACACGATCCACGCAGTCATCAAAGGCTCGGCGATCAACAACGACGGCGCGACGAAGGTCGGTTTCACGGCGCCGGCCGTTGAGGGCCAGGCGAGCGTTATCGAAGAGGCACTCGCGCTCGCGTCGATCGAGCCGGAGACGATCGGGTACATCGAGACACATGGGACAGGCACGGCGTTAGGCGATCCGGTGGAGATAGCAGCGCTGACGCAAGCGTTTCGCACCGGCACTGACGCGACAGGGTTCTGTCCCATTGGATCGCTCAAAACAAACATTGGACACCTCGACGCTGCGGCGGGCGTGGCGAGTCTCATCAAGACGATTCTCGCGCTCGAGCACAAACAAATCCCGCCGAGCCTGCATTTTGAGCAGCCAAACCCGAACATCGATTTCGCTAATAGTCCTTTCTTCGTCAACACAGAATTACGCCGTTGGGAAACCAACGGAACGCCGCGGCGCGCGGGTGTCAGTTCATTCGGCATCGGTGGAACGAACGCGCATGTTGTGTTGGAAGAAGCTCCGGCTGCGAGCGAGAGTTTCAGCGTCTCGGGCACACCTCATGTTCTGGTCTTGTCAGCGCGAACACCGGCAGCGCTCGCGCAGGTAAGCAAGAACCTCGCAACCCATCTGGAGCAACAACCACAGCTTGATCTCGGAGACGTCGCGTTTACGTTGAGCGCCGGCAGGAAGCAGTTCGAGCATCGCCTGGCTGTCGTTTGTCACGACGTGGCTGACGCTGCGGCAAAACTTTCTGAACCGGATCGTTTGCGCGTTTTCACAAGCGCGTCGAAGTATGAAAAGCGGCCCGTCGCATTCATGTTCCCCGGACAGGGCGCGCAGTACGTTGGAATGGGACGCGCGTTGTACGAACGCGAATCCGTGTTCCGGAACGAGTTGGACCATTGCGCTGAGCTCTTACGCGACTCACTTGGCGCAGATTTACGAGAAATCATTTTCGCTAGCGATCTTCCAGCCGACGAAGCTGCTTCGCGTCTTGCCGATACACGCTTTGCGCAACCGGCGCTATTCGCCGTTGAGTACGCGTTGGCCAAATTGTGGATTGAAGGGGGAGTCGCGCCGCAAGCGATGATCGGGCACAGCATCGGCGAGTACGTGGCGGCATGTTTGGCCGGCGTCTTTTCACTCGAAGATGCACTCCGGCTCGTCGCCACGCGCGGAGAGATCGTGCAGCGGCTACCGCGAGGCGCGATGTTGGCGGTTTCGCTTGCGCCTCAGGAAGCTGAACGTTTCTTGAGTGAAGCGGTTTCGATCGCTGCGGTTAACTCGCCTTCGCTTTGTGTCCTCTCGGGTACGAATGAAGGGATCGAAGAGGTTGAACAGCGGCTCACCAGCGAGGGTGTGATCTGCCGCCGGCTTCATACGTCACATGCGTTTCATTCGCAGATGATGGGACCTGCTATTGAAGAGTTTACCGCGCTCGTACGAAGCGTTGAGCGGCGTCCACCGCAGATTCCTTATCTCTCCAACGTGATGGGCAAGTGGATCACTGAAGCTGAGGTCATGGATCCTTCATATTGGGCGCGGCACCTGCGCGAGCCCGTTCAGTTTTCTGCCGGCGTGGCGGAGTTGCTAAACGATCCGGCGATCGTGTTGCTCGAAGTTGGACCAGGCCAAACGTTGGGCACACTGGCCGCGCAGCATCCGGACAACGCGCCGGATCGCGTGACGCTTGCTTCGTTACGTCCACCGAAGGGTGAACAGTCCGAGATCGAATTTCTGCTGAAGACGGTTGGGCGTTTGTGGCAGTCAGGCGTAGAGATCGACTGGTCCAAGTTTTATGCCGATCAGCCGTGCCGGCGTGTACAACTTCCGTCATATCCATTCGAGCGCCAACGTTACTGGATCGATCCGCCGTCAACTGCGGCAGAAACCCTGAACGAGCAATTCATCCAAACTGAACAACAGACTGAACTAGTCACTCAGACTGACCACCAGCCAGCAACCGTGGCCGAAGTCGAAACTGCGGTCATCGACATCTGGTGCGAGCTTTTCGGCATCGCGAACATCAGTCCCCAGGACAACTTCTTCGACCACGGCGGTAATTCACTTATCGCACTACAACTCGTGGCCCAACTCCGCGCGACTTTCAAGATCGATCTGCCTTTGCGCGTCGTCTTCGAATCTCAAACGGTGACGGCGCTGGCCAGCCGCATCTTCGAGATGATCGCACAAGCACAGGAAATGGCTGAGCTCGACAGCCTGCTGCGCGAGATCGAGTCGCTCGCGCCTGAAGAGTTGCAGCCGCAATCGAGCACAGCGGCTCTGGCAAAGTCCGAATCCAACATCGAACATCCACGCGACGCCAGGAGCATCAGCTTCAGTCTCTACTTCTTCTCTGACGACGGTTCGAACACTTCTGACGACAAGTACCGCTTGGTGTTGGAGAGCGCGAAGTTTGCGGACCGCCACGGCTTCTCAGCGATCTGGACGCCGGAGCGTCACTTTCAGGATTTCGGCGGTCTTTATCCGAACCCGTCAGTTCTGAGCGCGGCGTTGGCCGTGCTTACTGAAACGATTCAGATTCGCGCCGGCAGTGTCGCTCTGCCACTTCATCACCCGGTGCGTGTCGCCGAAGAATGGTCGCTGGTCGACAACCTGTCGCGCGGCCGCGTCGCCGTCTCGTTCGCTTCCGGCTGGCACACGAACGACTTCATCTTTGCGCCCGATGTCTACGACGACCGCAAAGAAGTGATGTTTCGTCATATCGAGTTGATTCAAAAGTTGTGGGCCGGCGAGAAGATCAAACTGCCAAGCGCGTGCGGATCGGAAGTCGAGTTTCGAATGCTGCCGCGGCCGGTGCAACCTAGGTTGCCAATCTGGATCACGAGTTCCGGCAGTCCGGAGACGTGGCGCAGAGCGGGAGAGATCGGCGCGAACGTTCTTGCGGCTTACATTGGCTACTCGCAGGAAGAGTTGGCCCAACGTATCGAGCTTTATCGTGAGGCGCGCGCCGCGCATGGCCACGATCCGCAAACGGGTGTGGTGACGATCATGCTGCACACGTTTGTGGGCCACGACGACGAAACAGTGAAGGAAAAGGTCCGCGCGCCTTTTTCGAATTATCTGCGCACTTACTTCAAACAGTACGAGACCACTGCCGCAGGTGTTAGCGGTGTTAGCGAAGCAGACAAAGATGCGCTGATGAGTGCGGCGTTTGAGAAGTATTTCGAAGACAGCACGTTAATGGGCGCTACCGAGAAGTGTGCGCGGCTGGTTGACGCGCTCGTGGACGTGGGCGTTGACGAGATCGCGTGTTTGATCGATTTCGGAGTCGATGCCGAGGCTGTGCTGGATAGTCTAGTGTCGCTGGATGAACTTAAAAACACTTTTCCCGCAAAGGCGCAGAGACGCAAAGCGCTGCCGCGTTTCTGAAGGCTTTCTTTGCGCCTTTGCGCCTTTGCGCCTTTGCTGGAGAAATAGTTTTTCGAGAGAAGATATGAACGACCTTTCCGCGAGAATAGCAGCGCTCACTCCAGAGCAACGTGCGCGCTTTGAAGAGTCACTCAAAGCGAAAGGACTGCGCCTGCCACAAACCGACCAGATTCCGCGCCGCCCGCGTGAAGACGTTGACCAGTTTCCGACTTCCATCGATCAGGAACGGCTGTGGTTTATCGAACAACTGCAACCCGGCAACGCGGCCTACAACATTTTCAGCGCCAGCCGGATCAAGGGCCCACTGGACGCGGCGCTCATGGAAAGAGTCGTCAACGAGTTGATCGTGCGCCATGAAGTCCTGCGCACAACTTTCGCCGTCGTGGATGATGAACCGGTGCAGGTCATCAATCCGCTAATTGAGATCACGCTCACGCCGATTGACTTGCAGTCAACACCGGTGGACGAGCGTGAGCGTGAAGCGTTGCGCCTGGTAACCGAAGACTTCTCCCGGCCGTTCGATCTGGAAAAAGGACCACTCCTTCGCGTCGGCTTGTTGCGGCTCGCCCCGGACGATCATGTGCTGCACGTAAACATGCATCACACCGTGACCGATCGCTGGTCCGGCGCGATCTTCGAGCTGGAGACCGGCCTCCTTTACGAAGCTTTCGCTAACAACAGGCCGTCGCCTTTGCCCGCGTTGCCGATTCAGTACGCCGACTACGCGCTCTGGCAGCGCAGCCGCGCGGAGAGCGAGATCTATCGCAAGCAGGCCGCTTACTGGACGAAGCGGCTGACGGGCTTGCCGTTCGTTCTCGAAGTTCCAACGGATCTTCCGCGGCCTCCAATTCAGAATTTCCGCGGCGCTCGTGTTTATACCCGTTACTCAAAACCGCTGCTCGATGCGCTTCGCGAACTGAGCCGTCGCGAAGGGGTGACGATGTTTACGTTGGCGCTTGCTGCCTACAAGGCGCTGCTCTATCGCTACACGAGTCAGGAAATGATTCTGGTCGGCACCACGTTTGCCAATCGCAACCGTCCGGAGTTGCAAAACATGGTCGGCTATCTGCTGAACCTCATCGTTCTGAGCACCGATCTCTCCGGCAATCCGACCTTCCGCGAACTGCTTCAACGCGAGCGCGCGACGGTGCTTGAGGGTTTCGCGAACCAGGACCTGCCGTTTGGAAAGCTGGTCCAGGAGCTGCGGCCCGTGCAGGACGCCAGCCGTAACCCGATTGTTCAGCACTCGCTGATCTATCTGGATTTTCCGGAGTTGAGAGTGATGGAGACTCTCGGTTTGACCGCGAAACATTTGGATATCGACAACGGCGCGTCGCGTTTTGACATGACGCTCGCGATGACTGAAACGAAAGAGGGGTACGAAGTTGATATTGAGTACCCGACGGACTTGTATCGCCGCGAACGGATCGAGCGAATGACGAAGCATTTGGAAAACATTCTCGAGAGCGTCGTCGTCGATCCAACGCTGCGTTTAGCAGACTTGCCGGTGTTGAGTGAGAACGAAAAGCGGCAACTGCTGGTCGACTGGAACGCCACCACAGTCGAATACCCAACCGATCGCTGTGTCCACGAATTGTTTGAAGCACAGGCTGAGCGAACGCCCGACGACGTCGCGGTGTTGTTTGAAAACGATCGACTCACGTATCGCGAATTGAACGAGCAGGCGAATCGTGTAGCGCGCTATCTGAGAGAAGCGGGCGTTAAGAACGGTGACCTGGTAGGTCTCTTCACGTCTCGTTCGCTGCGGATGGTGGTGGGCCTGCTCGGCATTCTGAAAGCCGGCGGGGCTTACGTGCCATTGGATCAAAAATACCCCGCGGAACGCCTCTCTTTCATGTTGAAGGACTCGGGAGTACGAGTGGTCCTGACCGAAGAGCGCTTCGCCGCGAAATTACCTGGCTACGGCGAGCGAATGGTCCACCTCGATGTGGAATCGGACAAGATAGCATCGTGCAGCGCGAAGAACCTGGACCAGTCACTGACGAGCGAGCAACGCGCTTACGTGCTTTACACGTCCGGCTCGACGGGCCAGCCAAAAGGCGTCGAGGTGACGCATCGCAGCGTTTCCAATGTGCTCCACTCGGTGCTCTCCAGCACATCGTTTAAGGCCACCGATACGATACTTGCGCTCGCTACGATTTCGTTTGATATCGCTGCCACGGAGATTTATCTCCCACTAATCGTTGGTGCGCGTGTTGTCATAGCCACCCGCGAAGTTGCCGCGGACGGCGTGGAGCTGGGCAAGTTGATCGCGAGGTACGGCGCGACAGTGATGCAGGCGACACCGGCGACCTGGCGCATGCTGATTGATTCAGGGTGGCAGGGCGACTCGCGCCTGAAAGTGTTTAGCACGGGAGAAGCTCTCGACAGACCGCTTGCCAATCAACTTTTAACAAGGTGTGCGGAGGTGTGGAACCTGTATGGTCCAACGGAGACGACAATCTATTCCGGCGTGATGCGAGTGACCGAAGGAGCAGGGCCGGTGCTAATCGGTCCACCAATTGCGAACACAAGCTTCTACGTTTTGGACCAATTCATGAATCCTGTTCCCATTGGCATCTATGGTGAACTCTATATTGGAGGCGCGGGTTTGGCCCACGGGTATTTAAATCGCCCTGGGTTGACCGCGGAGAAGTTTGTACCAAATCCCTTTGGCAGCGAACCGGGCGCGCGTTTGTATCGCACCGGCGACCTGGTGCGCTATTGGGAAGACGGGAAGCTGGAGTTTGGCGGCCGATTGGACCATCAGGTCAAAGTGCGGGGCTTTCGCATTGAACTCGGAGAAGTAGAAGCCGCCTTGTTGGCACACGAATGGGTGCGCGCTGCAGTGGTTGTTGCGCGCGAAGAGCGGCCGGGCGAGCAACGTCTCGTCGCGTTCCTTGTCGGAGATACATACGGAATGCCGACACCGAGTGAGTGGCGGTCGTTCCTCGTTCAGTATCTGCCGGAATACATGATTCCGTCGCTGTTTGTCAGCCTGAAAGCCTTGCCGCTCTTACCGAATGGCAAAGTCAACCGGCGCGCGCTTCCGGTTCCCGACTCGTCCAGGCCGGAGTTGCGCCAGGCATTCGCCGCGCCTGAAGACCCGATGCAGGCAAGGCTAGTCGAGATGTGGCAGAACGTTCTTAAGGTGGACCAGGTAGGCATTCACGACAACTTTTTCGAACTGGGTGGCGACTCGATCCTTGCGACGCGCCTCGCCTCGCGCGTGCGCCGCCACTTCGGTGTCGAGTTCCCGCTGCGCGAGCTCTTTTGGAGACCAACCGTGTTTGAGTTGTGCGAAGTCATCGACGAGCTGTTGGTCGAAGAACTGGAGAATCTCAGCGAAGAAGAAGCCGAACAACTTTTGCGCAATGAAGTCTAAAGATCAACTTTCAGCCGCCAAACGCGCCCTGCTCGAAAAACGACGGGCGGACCGTGCGCCAGTAAACGCAGACGAACAGGTGATACGGCCGAGTCCGCGGAATGGGCCACTGCCGCTATCGTTGGCGCAGCAACGTCTCTGGTTTCTGGACCAGTTGGAACCGGGTCTCGTGGCTTACAACATGCCCGCGGCCGTGCGTCTCGTCGGCAGGCCCGACGTTGCAGTTCTGACTTGGAGCCTGAACGAGATTGTCCGGCGCCACGAAAGCTTGCGCACGACCTTCGACTCCGTTGCCGGTCAACCGATCCAGGTCATCGCACCGAGCCTCGGGTTAACTATTCCAATAGTCGATCTAACCGACCTACCAAGCGAAGTGCGTGAGGAGGAAGCTCTCCGGCTTTCGCAGGAAGAGGCGCAACGTCCGTTTGATCTGCTGCATGGTCCATTGATCCGGGCCATGTTGCTGCGCCTGCGGAGCGAAGAGCACGTGCTGATCCTGACGATGCACCACATTGTCAGCGACTTGTGGTCGCAGGGTGTGTTGAAGACTGAGCTCGGCGCGCTCTATGAAGCGGGGATGAAAGGGGAACGTTCGCCCCTTCAGGAGTTGTCGATTCAATACGCGGACTTCGCTCAGTGGCAGCGAGGCTGGTTGAAAGACGAAGAGTTGGATCGGCAACTTGGGTACTGGCAACAGCATTTGAATGGGGTGCCGCCGTCGGTGGATCTGCCTGCGGATTTTGCGCGCCCGCCGCGGTTGAATTACCAGGGCGCAACTTTTCTTTTTGAGCTTTCAAGTGAGTTGTCTGAGTCGCTTACTGCTTTGAGCCGGCGTGAAGGAGCAACGCTGTTCATGACCACGCTTGCAGCGTTCAAGGCGTTGCTCTGGCGTTACACGGGGCAGAGCGACATCGTGATTGGAACTCCTGTAGCGAATCGCAATCGCGAAGAGATCGAAGGACTGATCGGTTTCTTCGTCAATACGCTGGCGCTGCGAACAGACTTTTCCGGAGATCTCACGTTTCTCGAATTGTTGGGCCGTGTGCGCGAAGCTTCGCTGGGCGCGTATGCGCACCAGGATTTGCCGTTCGAGTTGCTCGTCGAAGAACTGCAACCGGTACGGGATCTGAGCCGCAACCCAGTCTTTCAAATCGTCTTCGATCTGCAGAGTGCGCCGGCGCCATCACTCGAATTGACGGGACTCACGTTACAACCACACGAGTTCACGTCAGGCTCCACGCGTTTTGATCTGGAAGTACACCTTACGTCGACGGCCGAAGGAATCATCGGCGCATTCGTTTACAGCACGAACCTTTTTGCTGAGTCGACCGTTCGTCAGCTTGCCGAACGCTATCGGATGCTGCTGGAAGCAGTTGTGGCCGATCCGGAGCAGCGTGTATCTCGCATCGAGTTGCTCACCGCTGCGGAACGAAAACAGTTGGCTGAGTGGAACGACACGACGCGTTCGTTTCCCTACAAGTGCAGCATTCCGGATCTTTTTGAAACCTGGGCCAGCCGCAGACCGCAGAGGATCGCGTTGGTCTCCGGCGCTGAGCGCGTGACCTATGGGGAGCTGAATCGCCGCGCCAATCAATTGGCCCACTATTTGAAAAGTTACGGTGTTGGCGAAGAGACACGCGTCGGGATTTACATCGAACGCTCCGTCGAGATGATCGTCGCCGTGCTGGGCGTGCTCAAGGCTGGCGCGGCTTACGTTCCACTCGAATCGTCGTATCCGGACCAGCGATTGTTGTTCATGCTCGACGACGCTGACGTGCAGTTGGTGCTGAGCACGGAAGCGTTGCAGGACAAACTGCCCGTGCATCAAGCACCGGTAGTTTTGCTCGACTCTGATTGGGCGCTGATCGAGCAACAGAACGAAGAGAACCCCGAACGAAACATCACGCCCGAGCACCTCGCTTACATCGTTTATACGTCGGGGTCGACGGGCACGCCCAAGGGCGCGGCCGTACCGCATCGCGGCGTCGTGCGCCTCGTTAGTTGCAACGACTATGCGAACTTTGGTCCTGACGAGATTTTCCTGCAGTTTGCGCCACTCGCCTTCGACGCTTCGACCTTCGAGATCTGGGGCAGCTTGCTTAACGGAGCGCAACTCGTGCTCATGCCGGCCGGCTTGCCATCGTTGTCAGATCTCGGAGATGCGCTCGCGCAGTACAACGTAACGACGTTGTGGCTGACAGCGGGGTTGTTTCACCAGATGGTGGACGAGCAGCTCAAAGCCCTCACGACGCTTCGACAACTGCTCGCCGGTGGCGACGTTCTCTCACCGTCTCACGTAAAAAGATTCGTCGATGCGACGCCCTCGTGCCTGTTGATCAATGGCTATGGTCCAACTGAAAACACGACCTTCACTTGCTGTTACGGTATGGACCAACGGAATGCCTTTACGGGCTCGGTTCCCATCGGGCGCCCGATCGCAAACACGCAGGTCTTTATCCTGGACCACGATCTGGAATTGTGCCCGCCGGGCTTCATTGGCGAATTATTCGCTGCGGGCGACGGGTTGGCGCGTGGTTATCATGGCCGCGCCGATCTAACCGCGGATCGATTTATTCCTCATCCGTTCAGCGACAAACCGGGCGCTCGACTGTATCGCACTGGCGATCTGGCGCGTTATCTCGCGGACGGCAACATTGAGTTTCTCGGACGCGCGGACGAGCAGGTCAAGGTGCGCGGGTTTCGGATCGAGCTCGGTGAAGTGGAGACCGCGATCGGCCGCGCTGCAGGCGTACGGCAAGTGGCGGTCATTGTTCGCGATTACGGCGCCGGCGACAAGCGTCTGATCGCTTACGTTGTTGGTGATGTAGCAGTGGACAAGCTGCAGAAAACGCTTCGTACAACCTTGCCCGATTACATGGTTCCATCGGCGTTCGTCGTGCTTGATGAACTGCCGCTGACGCCGAACGGCAAAGTGGATCGGCGTGCGCTGCCCGCTCCCCAAGAGACTCACGCCGGGTCAGACTCCGATCACGCGGCGCCGCGAACACCAGTCGAAGAACTACTGGCCGGCATTTGGACCGATGTCCTGAAAGTCGAACGCGTCAGTCTCGACGACGATTTCTTCGAACTCGGAGGACACTCGCTACTGGTAACGCGCCTTGTATCCCGGGCGCAGGCACATTTCGGAGTCGAGTTACCGCTGAAGCTCTTTTTCGAGTCGCCCACCCTTGCCGCGCAGGCGGCGCAAGTCGAAGCAGCGTTACGCACTGAACAAGGTGTGCACGCTCCGCCGATCGTTCCAGTGCCTCGCGATGGCAATCTTCAACTCTCGTTTTCGCAACAGCGTCTCTGGTTTCTTTACCAGTTGGAACCGAGCACGTCCGCCTACAACATTCCGACCGCGGTCCGTCTTAATGGTTCGCTTGATAGCAACGCACTGAAACACACGCTGAACGAACTCGTGCGGCGGCACGAGATCCTGCGTACTTACTACGGCTTGGCCGATGGTCAGCCGGCGCAGTTCGTTGGACCACCGCCGGATCTGGAGATCGAACTAGTTGATCTCAGTGAGTTGGCTGAAGACGAACGAGAGTCGCGCATGTTGGAGGTGGCGGCGGAAGAGGCGCGCAAGCCCTTCGATCTGACGCGCGCACCGCTCTTGCGTGCGAGCCTCGTGCGAATGGGCCATGAAGAGCACGTGCTGTTGCTGACGGTGCATCACATCGTCTCCGATGGCTGGTCGCAGGGTGTGATGGTGCGCGAGGTGGGCAAGCTCTACCAGGCTTTTAGTGAAGGCAAAGAATCTCCACTCGAAGAGTTGCCGGTGCAATACGCCGACTTTGCGCAATGGCGGCGCAACTGGCTGACCGGCGACGTGTTGGACCAGCAACTCGCTTATTGGCGAAAACAGCTCGGCGGCGATCTGCCGGTGCTCGATCTCCCGACCGATCGGCCGCGTCCCGAAGTGCAGAGCTTTCGCGGCGCCACGTTGACTACGACCTTGCCGCCGGGTTTGAGCAATGCGCTCGGCGTTGTTTGCAGGCGGGAAGGCGTGACCCTCTTCATGCTTTTGCTCGCGGCTTTCAAAGCGCTCCTGTATCGCTACACGGGACAAGACGAGATCGTCATCGGCGCGCCGATCGCGAATCGCAATAACGTCGAGACCGAAAATTTGATCGGTTTCTTCGTCAACACGCTGGTGCTGCGCACTGACCTTTCCGGCGATCCACATTTTCCGGAGCTTCTGGCGCGCGTGCGCAAAGTGACGCTCGAAGCTTACACGCATCAGGACCTGCCGTTTGAAGTGCTTGTCGAGGACTTGCAGCCGGAACGCAGCCTCAGCCGCAACCCGCTTTTTCAGGTGATGTTTCAACTGGAGAACACGCCAAAGGAGGAACTGCCGCTGCCCGGTTTGACGTTGAGTCCGGTGGGAGTTGCGGGCGTCGCCAGCCAGTTCGATCTGAGTGTTGACGTCGTCGAGAGTGAATACGGGCTTGGGATAACTGCGGAGTACAGCACGGATCTATTCGAAGCTGAGACGATCCGCACGCTGCTCAAGCGCTGGGAGATTTTGCTCGAGAGTATTGCGGCCACGCCGGACAGGCGTGTGAGTGAACTGCCGCTCATGGATCAATCCGAGCGACTTGAGTTGGAGCTCGATGAAAACCAAACGATACTTCCGTCGCAATCTGTAGTCGAGTTGTTTGAGGCGCAAGTGGCACGTTCACCCGCGGCGGTTGCGGTTGTCGGCGAGACCGAGAGTTTGACTTTCGCGGAACTGAACCGTCGCGCTAATCGGTTGGCCCACCACTTGATCTCCGCCGGCGTTGGACCAGAAGTTCCGGTAGCAATATCACTGGAGCGTTCGGTGGAGATGATTGTTGCTTTGCTCGGCATTCTGAAGTCCGGCGGCGCTTACGTTCCGCTTGATCCTTCTTATCCACAAGCGCGGCTCGCGTTCATGCTGGAGGACGTTGGTGCTCGATTGGTACTCACGCAAGAGTACCTTGATCGTAACGCCGGGGACCTCGCCACGGCGGCGACGGAGAACACGGATCGACGGCTGGATCTCGATAGCGCTGCTTACGTGATCTATACCTCGGGATCGACGGGAATACCGAAAGGCGTCGTTATCACTCACGGCGCGCTGTCAAATCATTGTTTGGCAGTGGCCCATGAGTACGAGCTGCGAGCCTCGGATCGCGTGCTCCACTTTGCTTCGTTGAGTTTTGATGTGGCCGCTGAAGAAATCTATCCCACGTTGCTCGCTGGAGCGGCGATCGTACTTCAGCGCGAACGCGTGCTGGAGGCGACCGAGCTGCTGCGATTGGTCGAACAGCAGCAAGTTAGCGTGTTGAACATGTCGGCGCGATTTTGGCAGCAGTGGCTGGAGGTTTTAGAACGCAAAGGTGCGAGATTGCCTGCGTGCGTCCGCCTCACCGCTACCGGCAGCGAGAAAGTCATGCCCGAAGGGGTGGTGATTTGGAGCAGGCTGGCGCCCGCGGATAGCGTCTTAATGAATGCCTACGGAGTCAGCGAAGCGACGATTACGTCGACTTTGTATCGTCACAACACGGACCACGTCAGCGGCGCACAGTCTTTGCCAATTGGCCGTCCCATCGCAAACATACAGGCTTATGTGCTCGACCGGAATCTAAGTTTCGTGCCGATCGGTTTTGTCGGCGAGTTGTACCTGGCGGGTGAAGGTCTGGCGCGTGGTTATCACGGCCGCACCGATCTGACCGCCGAGAGGTTCATCCCACATCCTTTCAGCTCCACGCCGGGAGCGAGGTTGTACCGCACGGGCGATTTAGCGCGTTACCGCACGGACCACCAGCTCGAGTTCATCGGGCGTGCCGACGAGCAGATCAAGCTTCGCGGCTACCGTATCGAGCTGGGTGAGATTGAAGGGGCGCTGGAATCGGCGCCGGGAGTAGGAGGCGCCGTGGTGCTGTTGCGTGCAGGCGCATCAGGCGATCCAGCTCTGGTTGCTTACGTCACGCCAAAGCCGGTTGACGAAAGCGCTACTTCCGAGTTGTCCGTGCTCGAAACCGAGCAGATCGCGCAGTGGCGCACGGTCCACGACGACGATGTTTTTAACGAGAACGATCTGGTCCACGATCCGGCTTTCAACATCAGCGGTTGGAACAGCAGTTACACCGGCGAGCCGATTGCCGCGGAAGAGATGCGCGAATGGTTAGACGACGCGGTCCAGCGCGTCCTTTCGCAAAAGCCCCGACGCGTGTTGGAAATCGGCTGCGGGACGGGGTTGTTGTTGTTCCGAATCGCGCCGCACTGCGAGCGCTATGTGGGCACCGATTTTTCACCTGCCGCGCTGAATTACATTCGCGATCAGTTGCAGAAGCCGGGTAGCGAGTTACCGCAGGTATCACTGTTCGAACAGAACGCGGACGACTTCACGAACGTTGAGCCGGCGTCGTTTGACGCGGTGATCATCAACTCGGTGGTGCAGTACTTTCCCGGAGTTGACTATCTCACGCGCGTTTTGCGTGGCGCAGTGGAGGCGGTGGCGCCCGGTGGCTTTATCGCAATTGGAGACGTTCGTAGTTTGCCGTTGCTGAAGGTTCTGCACGAGTCAGTCGAGCGCCACAAAGCTGAGAGTGGGGTGTCAGCCGAGCAGTTACAGCAACGCGTCGAGCGGCGCATCGAACAGGAAGAAGAGTTGGTCATCGACCCGGCGTTCTTTACCGTGCTCAAGCAACACCTGCCAACGATTAGCCGCGTCGAAGTTGAACCGAAGCGAGGGCGGCATCACAACGAGCTAACGCGGTTTCGGTATCAAGTGACGATCCACCTTTGCGCCCTTGCGCCTTTGCGGGAAATCGATCTCTCCCGCAAAGGCGCAAAGGCGCAAAGGGAAGAGCCTGATCAGATATCGTGGGTCGATTGGCGTGAGGAGCGTTTGGACCTGACGGAAATCCGCCGGCGCCTCGCGGAAGCTCAACCAGAGACACTCGCTCTTACAAACGTCGCAAATGCACGGCTCGGCGATGGTATCGATCCCGAAGACCTATACCGATTGGCAGATGAGCTGTCCTATCAAGTCCATCTCAGTTGGGCGCGGCACGGCGCGGATGGAAGCATCGACGTGGCCTTCACACAAAGCTGCTCAGAAGCAGTTCAATTTCCTTTCGAACCCGCCACGGCGAAATCGCTAAGTGACTACGTGAACCATCCGCTGCGTGCGAAACAGGCTCGACAGTTTGGACCACAATTACGAAGCTTCTTAAAAGCACGCCTGCCGGAACACATGGTGCCCGCATCGTTCGTGATCCTCGACGAGTTGCCGTTATTGCCAAACGGCAAGATCGATCGGCGCGCATTGCCGGCGCCGGAAGCCATCAGGCCAGACTTGCCGCATGCCTTTGTCGCGCCACGCACAAGCATTGAACGGTCGCTCGCCGGTATTTGGTCTGACTTGCTCGGCCTGCCGCAGATCGGCATCCACGACAACTTTTTCGATCTCGGCGGTCACTCGTTGCTCACGACACAACTCATCTCTCGCGTGCGCGAAATATTCCAAGTGGAACTACCGTTGCGCCAGGTATTTCAACAACCAACCATCGCCGCGCTCGCCAGCTCGATCGAACAAACACAGGCCAACAACGCGCCCGATGAAATGCCAAAGCTTGCTCGCGTAGATCGAGCAGCGCGGCGTTTGGCGCGACCCACGGGATCTATTGAATGATGTCCGCTGCACCCTCCAACGAAGTTTTTGTTTTTCCGCTTTCGTTCCCGCAGCAGCGTTTGTGGTTTCTGCATCAGATGGAGCCGTCGAACGCGGCCTACAACATGCCGCTTGCTTTCCGGTTATCAGGGCGGCTCGACGTGGAGGCGTTGCAATGGTCTCTCGATGAAATCGTCCGCCGCCACGAGATCTTGCGCACCACGTTCGACGTGTTGGACCAGGAACCGGTGCAATTGATCGCAGCCACTGGAAACCTGACTTTGGCCGTTACGGATTTGAGCTCGTTTCCGCCATCAGTGGGCGAAGCAGAAGCCGAGCTGTTGGCCACCGAAGAGACGCAACGGCCGTTTGATTTGAAATGCGGTCCGCTCATTCGCGCCATGCTGATGCGGCTCGCGGCAAATGAACACGTCTTGCTCGTGACGATGCATCACATCATCAGCGACGGATGGTCACAAACGATCTTGATAAACGAGTTGGGCGCGCTTTACGAAGCCGCTGTGGCCGGACGGAACTCGCCTTTGCCGGAGTTGTCGATCCAGTACGCTGACTTTGCCGAGTGGCAGCGCAAGTGGCTCCAGGGTGATCTATTGGCCCAACAACTCGACTACTGGCGGAAACACCTGACCGGTGCGCCTCCCTCGCTGGAACTGCCCACCGATCGGCTACGACCAGCAGTGCTGACTTTCAACGGCGCGCGCCAATCGTTTTCACTTTCGCGTGACTTATCGACGCGTCTCGTGGAGTTGAGCCGCCGTGAAGATGCGACTCTCTTCATGACCCTCCTCGCCGCGTTTTATGTGCTGCTTTACCGCTACACGGGCGAGACGGACATCGTGGTTGGCACCCCGGTAGCAAACCGTAATCGCCAGGAACTCGAGTCGCTGATCGGTTTCTTCGTCAACACGCTGGCCTTGCGCGCGGATCTTTCGGGCGATCCGGCATTCCGTGAATTGCTGGCGCGAGTGCGAGAGGTTTCGCTCGGCGCTTACATGCACCAGGACCTGCCGTTCGAGTTGCTGGTCGAGGAGTTGAGTCCGGTTAGAAACTGGAGCCGTAATCCGTTGTTTCAAGTGATGTTTGCGCTCCAGAACATGCCGGAAGCCGCCTCACGATCGATCGGGCTCGACATCAGTTCCGTTGAGGTAAAGACAGCGCGGGCGCAGTTTGATCTGATCCTCGACGTGACCGAATACGGAGGCCAACTCCATGCGACTTTCGTTTACAACACCGACCTGTTCGACTCGTCGACAATCCAGCGGCTAGCCGCGCACTTCAAACTGTTGCTCACCGGTGTAGTTGCTGACCCTGGCCAATCGATCGGAGCGCTGCCACTGTTGACTGCGGCAGAGTTACAACAGTTATCGGTCCTGCCGGAAGGAAACTTCAAGTTTATCGGTCGCCGGGACGAGCAATTAAAGAACCGAATCCCGTTTGGCGACAAGAAGCAGTCTGAACGCGCTGACGAGCGCATTGGTCCACGTGATGCGTTGGAAATGCAACTCGCGGAGATCTGGGAAGAACTGCTGCACGTAAAACCGAACGTGCGCGATGACTTCTTCGAGTTAGGTGGTCATTCACTGCTGCTCCTGTCGCTGCTGGCGCGCGTGGAACGGACTACCGGGAAGAAGTTGCGAGTGACGTCTGTTTTGAGCGCGCCGACGATCGAATCGCTCGCGATGCTGCTGCGCCACGAAGTTGACCTTTCGGCGTCAGCGCCACTCGTTGCGATGCAACCGCAGGGATCGTTATCGCCTCTGTTTTTTGTACACCCGGCGGGCGGCAGCGTGGCCGCTTATTTCGCCCTGGCGCACGCGCTCGGGACGGAGCGGCCGTTTTATGCTCTTGAAGGAGTGCAGCGCGATTTAGAGGGACGAGCTCTCGAGCTGATGGCGGCGGCCTATGTGGAAGATATTCGAACCGTCCAGCCGGGTGGTCCATACGTGTTGGGCGGGTGGTCCACCGGTGGTGTCGTCGCTTTTGAGATGGCGCGACAACTCCAGGAGAGCGGTGCGCATGTCGCCGCGGTCGTGTTACTCGATTCCGTTGCACCAGGAGATGACGATGGCGTCCTGGACGATGACGTGTCGATCCTTGCTGGGTTTGCGCTGAACCTGGGCGTTCCGCTCGATCTCACTCCAGCGGTGTATGACGAAATCCTGCAGTCGGGCACGGAGGCCCAACTGGAGTGCATGCTGGACCAGGCGCTCCGGGCCGGGGCGCTGCCGCCTGATGTTGACGTCGACGATCTGCGCCGCCGGTTCGAGCTTTATTTAGCGGACGTTGATGCCGTCAGGAACTATCGCCCCTCGCCGGCCTCAATCCCGCTCGTACTGCTGCGCGCCACCGACGAGCCGGAAGATTTAGAGACGGTTGAACGCTGGCGCCGGCTATCTTCCAACAAGCTTGAAATCCACGACGTCCCCGGCGATCACCTGACGATGATGCGTGCTCCGTATGTGTTCACGCTCGCCAAAATGCTCCGCGAACTTTCAGGAATATAGCCGATCATGCGTTATTGGGACTCAGGATGCTGCTTACACCCGCTAAAGCATCGATGAGAGCTTTCAGCTTGCTCTTCGTTGTAGCATCGGTGGCGGTGAGCTGATCGACGAGAGACTTAGCCTGATTCACAGTAGCCGTCGCCTTATCGATGCCGTCCTTTATACGTTGAAGCAGGTTTGCGTCATTGTTTGCCTTGGAGATTTCAGTTTGAAGCCTGGCAGTCAAGTCGGACAACGCACTATTCCGCGCATTGATCCTGGCAATCCGTTGCGTGAGTGTGGAAAGCATCAAGGTGTCGGACAGGTCTTCGGTGTCCCGTCCGACTCTCTTAAAGGTCGGCAAGTCCGGAATCTTCATCAAGAATGTGTTGACGATGGATCTTAGCCTCGACAGATCAGCTCCGTCAGTAACCGGCGCCGTCTCCTGGAGGTGCCTTAAAGCGTCATTGAATCTGAAAATACTACTTCCGTCATCTATCTGATCGACTTCCTGTTCGAGCGAGTCAAGTTCCGGCATTTTGTGTTGCTCCTGATCGGTTTATTAGTAACTATTTGCCTTGTGAGGCCGGTTCTATAAACGACCATATTTCGCGCACTCGGCTCGCAAGTGCCGAAACAGTCAAAGGTTTTTTCGAGTTCATGGCGACGCGAAGATTGGCATGCGTTTTCGCCCATGTATCCAGCGCAGCCATGCTTGTCGAAAGCACGCTATCCAGTTGTTCCTGTTTGTCGCTGATGGCCTTCAGCTCAGCAATCACGGCGGTGTGGGCCGGCGTGATTCTCTTCAGGTCGTCGAGGTATCTGGTGTTTTGCTCGGAGAGTTCCGCAGCGCGATGCTCAAGAACCGGTTGAATGAAACCGTCGGCATTATCAAACTCGCTGCCGTTCACAGCATCAACCAAACCAAGCGCTTGAGCCTCACAAGTATTGCACAAGTCAAACACTATCAACGTCTTCATGTTCGCGCAGGCGCCGCCGCAGTTGTCGAGCTCGGCAAGTACGGCTCTTTGAAGCGGTCCGTCCATAATGAACAGGTTGTCCATTAGACTCTTGAGTTTGATCGTGTTGTCGCGCCGCTCCCCTGCGTCGTCATTGAGAGCCCTGGATTCTCTAATCTGGGTCACACGGCTTTTGTAGTTGAGAATTGTTTGCAGTTCCCTTTGCGTGCTTCGATCATTCGCGTTCAAGCTGTTGTAAAAGTCGAGGGTTGTCTTATTTCGCAGGGAAACGCGGGCGAAAACCGTTTCCGAGATGTTTTGGTTGATATCTTTCAACTCTTTCACATTGAACTTGATGAGATCGATGGCTCCGCATCCGAGGACTGCGATGGCAGTTTCTGCCTGGTCCAAAGACTGCTTTTCACCCGCAGTAAGTATTCCGAGATTTACCAGGCGCTGGCGTCGCGCTTCCGGCTTCAGCTTTGCGAGCTCTGCTTGTAGTTCATCAGACACACGCTTCCACTGAGCGAGTTGCGCGAGCTTGCCGACCTCGTTGAGTGGTTTCAGGGTGTTCTTTTGGGCTTCGGATAAAGGCGCAAAGATTGGATCGACAATGCCTTTTATGATGGCCCCCTGCGTTGCAACCACGTCAGCAGCTTTGGGACCACATGCCTTGACCAGACGCGTACGCGTTTTCGACTTACCGTTTTCGACAACGGTGTCCGTTTCTTCGTCGAACCGTCCCTCAACGATGGTCGCTGCCAGGTTTACGCGCGTTTTGAAGTTTTTTGCGGTTCTAAATTGCTCTTCGAGGGCGACCAGACCTGTAGCGACGTTGACGACTGTGGTGGCAAGTGTCAATCCGGAGACCGCGGTTACGAGATTTCCGACTGACGCAACCACGGCTTTGGCGTTATCTCCGCTTTTGGCGTTCGCCTGAGCCAACGCGTTGAGCGCCTCGAGATATTCATCAAGCGCGTCGAGCGCGGCCATGGTCGGCTGTACTGCTTCCTGGTAAGCCTTCAACTGTTTTTTGAGATCGTTTCGGGTTCCCGCGGTAAACAGGTCTTCTCGAGCAGTCGCGGACTTAAGGAGTTTTCCGGTGTCTGTGACTCCTGCGCGAATGCCGCGCGTCATCTCGGACGACTGTTTAGTGAACTCAGAAATATCTGGGACGCTACACGCCGAACAAAACAGCGCTAGCACTAAGAGCAAGGCAATAATTGTTGCGGATCGTCTGCGTTGGACCATTAGTTTTTCCATTTTGGTGAGTTTGCCTTTAGCTGTTGGTTCCCTGGATCGCTTCGTTCTTGGCTACGAGGCGGTTAAGGGTGTCGGGGACCAGTCGCTCTGCAAATCCCGCGATGAACGACCAGATCATCAAAAGCGCGAAAGAGACGCCATCTTTTGGACCAGTCTCTTTAAGGAAATCTTTAACGTGAAGAGTGCCTGTGCGTTGTGTTTCGGTACGAAGATCTGGAGTCGGTTTTGGTGCCGCTGTTGGCTCAGCGCTTTGAGTTATCGTCTGCTCGCCCGTTGTGTTCTCAACGACTGGCAAAGCCACGGCGGTTTCGATTTTCGGAAAAGCAGAGCCCTGAAGTAGTCCCGCGGCAAATAAGATAAAAAGCAGTGATGCAAAGATCCCGCCGTAAAGTGGAGACAGGGAAAGACCACGCCAACCATTCGTAAGCGCCGCCAGATTAAACAGCGCATCACCTTCACTCGGAGCGCTTTGAATACGCTGCAACATGCTCACGCAACCGCCCACAATTCCAGCGAACGCAACTGAACCCACTGTGACGCCAAAAGCTCCGATGAGGTCTCCGTACTGGGAGAAGCGCTTCAGGATGAGGCCGCCGCCAAAGCTAATCAGGATCAAGACCACGATGAGCGCCAAAATCCATTTCGTCAGGGTTACGGCACGGGTAGTGAGCTGTTCGCGCAGGTTTTCGCGCATCGGCAACATTGCGTAGTACAAATAGAATTTGCTTAACAAGTACCTGATGTCTGCTCGCAAAACTCGCTGGACGATATGGGCCGAATCAGAGATATCGTCGGGTTGGAGCGGTGGCTGACCGGCAGGAGGCGCCGGTGGCGCCAAGGCTCCTTGTTGGGCGGCGTCGTGAGCCTCTTTGTTGGGGGCGATAAGAATGGCTGTCAGGTCCGGAGGCTTTGAAGCGAGATACTCATCGAACTCCTTTTGCCCCGCAATACTGCGATACTTGGATCGAGCGTCATACGCTTTTCGGACCAGGTTTTCGAGCGGCCGTACGTCTATAAGTGCGAGATCGAAACTGTAGATGTCGCTCCAGGTTAATTCACTTCTTAGCCTCTTCTTCTGAAGTGAGTCGAGGAGCTCGATCAACTGTGTGTTCTTGATTGTGGATTTCAGCGTTAAATATTCGCTGTATAGATGGTCGAAGAAGAGGAGCGCGTAGTCCGGAACTACGTTTTGAAAACATCCCTGTCCATTTGACGACACAGGCGCTGCATGGAGTGAGTCGTTCGCGACACCGGTGTTCGACAATGTTTGCATTACATCACACCTCCGCTCGTTGATTCCGTTAGTTTCTCGACTCAATTGGTAATGAGAAAAAGCTGAAATTCGTTTCGTGCCTACAATCAGCGCAATTGTCAGCCTCTTCGAGCTATTGTCATTTTGATCGCGGGAGGACGTGGTAAGTGGTCAGACGCCTCGATTAGGCTGCGCCTCTTGCCCGTTCAGCTCGCGCCAGTAGGCACGGCTCCAAAACAATGCTTCCAAAAATATGGTCGCGTTCTTCATGGTTTTGTTGGCTCAGTTGGTTTGAGAATTAATAGAAACTCTGAGTTGACTGAAAGCGTACTCGCCGCATCAAAGGTCCCGTCATAAGGTTTTTGGTACCTCGCAGTAACTCAGTTCAAACCTAAAGGAGATCCATCTAATGCGAGACAAGATAGAATCACCCGCTCCTGAAACCTCCGAGCAAAGCCTGCCGTTCTTCGCGCGTTTTCTCGAAGGGCAGCCCACGTCAAATGATGCTTTCATGACGCTCAAGTATCCCTCCGACCGTGACGAGATCGATCAACGAATTGAGTACATTTCCGGCAGTAACGGACAGTAATAACAAACAAAGTGCGGCCCTCGTTTGAAGCGTTCGCGTTTCAGATGTGGGCCGCACTCTTGAACGTCTCACCCCGGACGCATGACTCCAACAGCACGACGCGACGCTGTTCTACTGCTGACACATAGCGGCGACTTCTACACCGTCGATCTCGTTTCAGAGGCTCTCGCACGCAGAGGCGTCCGTCCGATTCGCTTCAACACAGATCTCTTTCCGACGTCGGTCAAACTCTCGGCGCGCGCAGGAGATGAACGCACCGCACAGCTCGTTACGGAAACGGGAGAGCAGATTTCCGTTGCGGAGGTGCGTGCGGTTTGGGCGCGCAAGCTCTGGTCGCCTCGCATGTCTGACGACCTTGACGAGCGTTATCGCTCAATGTGCATCAGCGAGTCTGCCGCTGCGCTCGAAGGTTTTCTCGACGCACTTCACGACGCGCGCTGGGTAAACAATCTTGAGCGGCAGCGCGAAGCCGAAAACAAACAGCGACAACTGCGGCTGGCCGCGCGCGCCGGGCTGCGCGTCCCGCGTACGCTCGTCACTAACGATCCCGTTGCAGCGCGACAGTTCTTCGCAGAGACTGAAGGCCAAACGGTAGCGAAGCTCCTACGTCCGATTGCCGTGAGCATGGATGCCGCTCAGCCCTTCGTCTACACGAGCCGCGTTCGCGAAGAAGATTTGGCTAGCGCTGAAACGCTTCGCCATAGCCCAATGGTCTTTCAAGAGTTGATTCCGAAAGCCTGCGAACTGCGCATTGCTTTTGTAGCGGGTAAGGTCTTCGCTGGTGCGATCGATGCGAGTGGCACATCACACGGACAAGTGGACTGGCGGCGCGTCGCACCAGAGGAGTGTCGCTGGCAGAAGGCTCAACTACCGACGGAAGTCGCACAGGGTCTGCAAGTAATGATGTCGGAGCTCAATCTCGTCTTTGGCGCGGTGGATTTGATCTGTACTCCTTCGGGCGAATACGTGTTCCTCGAAGTCAATCCCGGCGGCGAATGGGGAATGCTCGAACGCGACCTCAATCTGCCCATCTCGGAAGCCATCGCCGGCGCATTGCTCGAAGAGAAAGATCACTGACTCTTTATGTCGATTCTCATCATCACACACAGCGGCGACAACGACAGCATCGCGCGAGTAATTGAGACCATCGCCCGCAACGGTGACCACGCAATCCGCTTTGACACGGACCGTTATCCGACCGACGTGCGTCTCACGGCTTACTACGGCGCATCTGGCGACGAGCGTCTCACGCTGACGAATGATGAGGGCGAGTTTGATCTGCGCGAGGTCACAGCAGTCTGGCACCGCCGCATCAGTCTCGGCGCGCAACTTCCGGCGGGACTCGACAAGCAACTGCGCCACGCATCACTCGGCGAAGCGAGTGCCGCCGCTCATGGCATGCTCGCGAGTCTCAAAGCCTTCCGTTTGGACGACGTGCGGCACATTCGTCACGCGGAGAACAAGCAGCTTCAGCTACAAGTCGCCCGTGAGCTCGGACTGGACACACCGCGCACGCTAACAACAAACGACCCCGCCGCTGTCCGTGCTTTCGCAAATAGTTGCGAGGGCGGAATGGTGACGAAGATGCTCTCTTCTTTTGCGATCTACGACGAAGGAAAAGAGCTTGTCGTGTTTACCAACCCGGTGAAGCCTGAAGACCTCGCAGATCTCTCCGGCCTGAACCTCTGTCCGGCGACTTTTCAGGAGCTGCTGCCCAAGTCGCTAGAGATTCGTGCCACAGTCGTGGGTCATCGCGTAATGTCTGCCGCCGTTGACTCACAAGTCTCCGTACGCGCTGTTCACGACTGGCGCCGCGACGGCGTGCGCATGATTCAAGACTGGCGGGAGTACCAACTGCCCGGTGAGGTCGAAGAAAAAGTTCTGCGTTTGATGGATTACTTCTCGTTGAACTACGGCGCGATCGACATCATCCTCACACCCGACGGCCGCCACGTCTTTCTCGAGCTCAACCCGTGCGGTGAATTCTTCTGGCTCGAACGCACACCAGGTCTCCCGATCTCCGACGCCATCGCAGACGTTCTGCTCGGACACGCTCCACGCCGTTAATCCGCTCTTTCAACTGCTTGATGCACGTTCCGTTCGCGCCAGACGCAATCGTCGCCGAAGACCATTGGTGGCGGATCTATCAGAGGCGCGTCCTGAGTTTTGTCTCCCCAGCCGTACATCATGCAGAGTGAGGTTTGCGGGTGCAGTTCGGCAGCAATCTCGAATACGCCAGGGAAAAGACCGGTCGGCACTTTCGTATGACCTTCGGCTGAAGAGTAGAGTACGCGCAGACGGCTCGCGAGGCGTGAAAGCATGTCGTAGTTCACAGCGCCTTCGAGAAACATGCCGTTTGCGAGAGTGAGTGTACGTGCGACGTCGAGCATTGCGGCGAGCTCAAGACCGAGTTCGCCGGCGGCTGCGCTCATCGATCGCCGGCCGCGTCGTGACAAGCACACCGTAGTCCTAATGGGTGCGCCATTGCCAACCAACGAAGCGTCAGGACCAGCGAGCCTGCTCCAGCCTTCACGTCCGCCGTTCAATATGGCCCATTGAGCGGCAAGCCACACGTGAAAGCGTGTGCGGAACGCCCCGTGCGGCCACGCGGCGAGCGCCTGCCAAACGCGTTCCGGCTCCTCAATCGACCCTAACGAGAAAGGATCGACGTCAGGCTCGACGCGTTTCGGTAGTCCGACTACGTCACGAAAGAAATGCGTAGCGGGGCGGCTAAACACCGCATCGAATCGCGCCATCAGCACCATCGTGAGCCGCCCGAGCGTCAACTGAAACGTTCGCAACTCATCCGGCTGGTAACGTTGGCGAATCGCCTTCTGTAACGGCGATAACGTAGCCCACGAGAACGGATCGTCGGGCGCAATCGACGCTGCCGTGTGTTTCACAAACGGAAGAAAGTCGTCCCAAAACGCGCGCAACTCAGCTTCATTAATTCCCTTGCACACACGCGCTCGCCGCCGCCATTGCGGCGCTTCGCCGTGAAACAGCTCCGGCGGCGGAACCCAGTGTTGCCAAACCCGGTCATCGACTTCCGCCGGCGGGATGTGCAGTCCGATCGGCAATACTTTCCAATGACAATTGCTTTCCTTCTGTTCTGCCGCGGTCTTCGCCGTGAAGCGATACAGCGCCACGCGAGCAAACCGTGGTGGGCTATCGGGGAATGCACTCTCAGCAAATAGCCGTTCGCCCGGTGCTTCCGGATCAAGCAGTCGCTGCATCGTTCGATCCAACACTGACGCAGGCGTGAACAAATACGGATCTGTGAAGCTCAACGGTTGGAAATAACCCGTACCATCAACACCCGCTGCATCATAAAAAGTCTGGTGGTCCAACCGCGGGTGATGAGGCGCGACGTAACGCGGTCGGCTCGATTCATCCGTCATCGTGTAGCGATAACGATACTTCTTCCACTCAACACCGTCGTTGCTACCTTCCACAACCGTCACCCAACGCAGCGGCGGAGCAGCCTGCGCGTGAAACACGCCGTAAGCATTGACCAAATGCAACGGCTCAAAGAAACGCAGGATCGCCAGAAAAGCGCGGAGTAGTCCAGGCCGTAAGCGTTCCCACGCCGGCCACGAAAGAAACCCGTAGTTGAACCAACTGTTGAAGATCAAATAAACCGGCGTCGCCACAATAATGAAAGCGGCAACCAGCGTGAACAACAGTCGATCGGGCGCCACAAGCGCCGCCGGATCGGCAAGCGCCGCGAAGATCGACGAACTGACATCGAGCGTCGAAATGCAGAGCGCTGCCGTAAGCCAATTGAAGTAACCAAAGTTTCCCGTAAGCTGAATTCCGATCATTTGCGCCACGATACCCGCGCCGCCGATCAGGCGAGTTGGACCAGGAATCAGCACGAGCACGGGACACACGAGCTCAACGAAAGCAATTCCCGCAAGCGTCAGTTTGTGAAAAGGATTCGGCAGCCTGCTGAAACGCCAGCCCAGCGGCGTACACAACGGCATGTTGATCAAAAAATAGCGCGTGTAGTTCCAATCGCCGCGGCGGATGCCGATGAACTTCATCTTTCCAAACCCCAGCAGCAGGCGAAACAGCAACAGGTGAAAGATGAACGGAAGCAGCGGATGCGGCAGCGCAGTCGCGGTCAACTGCGGCAACAACGCGCTTGCGGGCACAAACAGGCTGAGAAAACCGGCTTCGAGGAGAACGGTATCCCACGGATAGACGAGACGAAGCGAGAAGTGCAACGAAAGCCAAATCGCCCAACAGCAAAGCGCGCCCCACCACCCAATCGGCCCGCCGACGATCATCGCAAGCGCCCCAAGCATCCCGGCGCCGACAAAAACACGCAAAGCCACATCACCATGCGCGATCCAAAGTAGACTCGGATTAAGACGCAGACGCGAGAACAACGGCAGATCTTCGCGCAGACGTTTCAACTGCAGACCGACAGGCGAAATGCCCCGGCTTCCCAGCAGCGGAAGAATTTGAAACCACAGCGATCCGTACGCGATGAGAAAGACGAGCCCGATAGCACGTGGAACCAGGCCCCAAATCAGGAGCCGCGACGACTCAGTAGCCAATTGCTCCAGCAGATAATGCATCTGCACACTCGGTTGTTAGAGGAAGACGCGAAGAAGCAGCGGAGTAACCCTAAAATACAACCCGCCTTCGTGAGGCGAAGAGTTTACAGGCCGTGAAGCGCTAGTGTAAAGTCAGGCGTCGTCGCACCCGGTCGGTTGTTGCCTCTCATTTACCCTTACGCTGGTGAATATTAATGGGTGAAAAACCCAAACCTGAAGAATCTCTAACGCGCGTCGAGGTTGGAAATCTAAACTTTCGCCTAAGAGCTTGGGGTCCGTCTAATGCCCCGGTCGTGCTGATGTTGGGCCATGTGCCTGACCTGCCGTTCAGTCTCGAACCACTGGCGGCCGCTCTGGCAAAAAGCACTCCTCCGCGTCGCGTTCTGTTACCGGAACGAATCGATCTCGGCCCTGACCGGCACTTTCGCGCGATCGCAACCGACATCGCCAAACTCATCGACGCACTCGACTTCGGCCGAGTCGATCTGATCGGCATCGGCTTTGGCGGAACTGTCGCTGTCTACCTCGCGAACGCAGAGCCGCATTTGGTGCGGGCGCTCGCGCTGATCGACGCGCCTTTGCCGAACATTCACAGCATCGACGCCGATCTTTCACGGCGTCTCGCTGAATCGTACGCGTATGTCGCGGATTTTCTCGATCCCGGTTTTGAGGGCAAGGTTACGAGCGGTGATTACGGTTTACTTTCCCAATTTTGGCAACACGCTTCGTGGTGGCCCGAACAGGAACAACAATATCGGGATCAATTCGCACAAGCGGAGTTCGTGGCGCGGGTAGCAGCCGCGTACCGCAGTAACTTCACGCTCGTCGAAACGAGAGAAACCTTCACTGCTGAAGACGAGCAAAGACTCTCGCCGTTCGGCCGCAGCGTCGACGCCGTGCGCGCCGGCGAGCCACGAAAACTCGTCTCTCCCGCCTTCACGCCCGAGCCGATCGTGCTGGAGGCGCCTTCGCTTCATTACATCAGTTGTCCGCAACTGCTGCCGCCGGAACTCTCGCAGTATGAATTCCTGAGTCGCTTTGTGACTTCGCCGCGCATCGAGCTCGGAAATGAAAGTTCGCTCGGCGTGCACATTAGCGATCCTGAAGGCGTCGCCGCTGTTGTGACGCAGTTTTTCGCTGACGCTGCCGAGCGCGCTCCGCTCGCGGCTGAAGGCGAGCCCGAACCGGCACGTGAAACTCGCGACAGCCGTTACATCGTCGAGCAATACGACAAAAAGATCCGCGACTTTCGCGCTCCGTCGATCGATCACGGTCAAACCGCTTTGCGTGGCAGTCATCCGAAAACTCACGGCGTCGTTAGCGCGCGCTTCGTCGTCGAGCCCGACTTGCCGGATGAGCTAAGGGCCGGATTATTCGTCGAACCGGATCGAAGCTACGAGTGCATCATGCGCTTCTCCAGTCTGGGCAAACCGGAATTGGAAGTGTTTGCTGATGCGGATCGCGACGTGCGCGGCGTTGGTCTCAAACTACTGGCCACGGACGCTGACGGCGCGCAAATTACAGTTTCAGATTTCCTGCTCAACAGCGTACCGATCCTTTCAACGCGTCGCGGACGCGATGTCGTCCCGCAGCGCCTCGACTTCATGGATCTCACGCGCCAGTTGATCTATTCCGACGAGCTGCTCGTGAACGACGTGTTGTCTGTGAACTACTTCAGCATCACACCGTTTCGCTATGGACCAGGCCGCGCCGTCAAGTACATCTTGCGGCCGGGCGCGTATCCGTCGCTCGAAACCGGCGCCTCGCTCGAACAGTGCGTCGATCTCACCGGGCCAAACTTTCTCCGGCATCGACTGGAATACATTCTCAACCACACAACGTCCGACGCTGTCTTCGACTTTTGTATCCAGTTTCAACGCGACCCGGTGCTGGATCCGATCGAAGATCCGCGCGTTGAATGGCAGGGTCCATTAGTAAAGGTCGGTGAGGTTCGGATCTCGCGGCAGAGTGTCAACGAACCAGGACATGCCGCGCGTGACGAGGCAGTCGCGTTCAATCTCTACAATTGTCTGCCGGAACACGCGCCGTTAGGCGAAGTAAACCGTAACCGCCGCGCCGTGTATTCGAGCTCGCCGGCGTTGCGCCGCCAGCTCAACCAACACGCAACGAATCTTTATCCGTATCACGCGAAACGCGTTGAAGTTTGCATCGTCGGTTCGGGTGTGGCCGGCTTGGGAGCGGCGTTAGCTTTAACGCGTTATGGCCATCACGTTACTGTGGTCGATCCGCGGCCAACGTTGGGCGGTCACGCTTGTTCCATCCCGTTACCCGACGGCCATACGGTAGATCCGGCATTCGGATCTTTTACTGCCGCCGCGTACCCAAACGTCGCGCGTCTCTTCGAGGAGCTGGACGTCGAGATTGAGGAGCTCGGCTCGTTTAAAGAAGCACTCTCTTACTTCTCGCTCGATGGCCGCCGCAATTGGAAACGGCTTGAAGACATGCCGTTTTCACGCCGCGTAATGGAGGAACTGGAACGCTTCGATGCCTGGGGTATTCTCGCCGACAACAACCTCGACTTTGTGACTGTACGCGATTACTTCGCGCAGCACGGCTTCTCTGAAGAGTTCATCCACTACGTTTTTCTCGGCCAGATCGTGTTCGTGTTTGTAGGCCAGCCGGCGAACTACTATCTCGATTATCCGATCCGGCAGTTGGTCCTGTACTCGTACCTTCCGGTAGTGCTTGCCGGACGCGAACCCGTCTGCCGTGTCAAACACGGCTCGGCTTCATACATGGTGCGTTTTACTGAAGCGCTCGCGGCCAAAGGCGTGCGTTTCCTGCCGTCGACTCATGCGGATGTGGTCCAACGCGATCCGGCCGGTGTAACGATTACTTTTTCGCAAGACGGCCGGCAATGGGAAGAACGTTTCGAGCAAGTGGTCCTGTCTGCGCAGCCACACGCCACGCTAAAAGTTCTCGGCGAACACGCAACGGAAGTCGAACGTGAAATCCTCGAAGCGATCCCGTTCACTAACGACACGGTAATCATTCATCGCGACGAACGATTCATGCCCGCGCGCCGCGAACAGTGGCGGCACGCCAACATGGTCGTGGCCGACGAAGATGAAAACGTAGATCGCGACCGGCCCTTCCTGGTCACGAAGTGGACCAAGAGTAATCTCGATCGCGAAACGGACGTGTTCGCGACCTACGCCTACAACCGCAAGCTCGACATCAAAGGCGGCGTTCCGGTTACTTTCAGCCACGTCAAGGTCACGCCCGAAGTGGTGCGTTTGCGACGAAGATTGCGCGCCGTGCAGGGACAGGGACGAATTTGGTTCTGCGGCAGTTGGTTGCGAAACTTCACGCTTCACGAGGACGGCCTGGTCTCAGGTTTTGAAGCAGCCAACGGCATCATGGCCGGCCTGCAGGAATACCCGGTCATCAAACCACACGACCTCTCCGCCACGAAGAAGAAGGCGCCGTGGGGACCACAACATACTTTTCTCGACGTGCTCGAATACCAGGCGCGTCTCCACGCGTCGAAGCGCGCGCTGGTGTTTGTCGACGACGACTGCAACGAAACGCAAGTGCTGACGTATTCCGACATCCGGCGGCGCTCGCGCTACGTGGCGGCGCAGTTACTCAATAAATGGAAAGTGAAATCAGGCGATCGCGTGCTGCTTGTTTACGAGCCCGGCTTGGATTTTGTCGTCGCGTTTCTCGGCACGATCATGGCCGGCGCGCTGCCGGTGCCGGCGTATCCGCCCAATCCAAAAGAGCTCAAGAAAGATCTGCAACGCATTACCGCGATCGTCGAGAGTTGCAAAGCAAATGTCGCGCTCACATCGCGTAGCTATCTTCGCCTGGCGCGCATCGGTTCTGCGTTGAGTCCCACGTCGATCTGGCAATGGCCCAAACGGTTAACGTGGCACACGACGGATGATCTGGCCGATGGCGAAGAGGTGACGATACCGCAGCTCCGTATAACACAGGACGACATCGCGTTTCTGCAATTCACTTCCGGCTCCACTGCCGAGCCGCGCGGCGTCATGATCAGTCACGGCAATCTGATGCATCAGTTGGCGTTGACGACGGAAGCGTGCGGACTGCACGAAGCTAGCATCGGTTGCTGCTGGGTGCCGCAGTATCACGATCTCGGGCTGGTGGGCTGCATGATGATCGCGCTCTACAACGGTGCGTCTTACGTTTCATGTTCGCCGTTGAGTTTTCTGCGCAACCCGTCGATCTGGGCCGAGATGCTTCATCGCTATCGCGCTTCCGCCACGGCCGCTCCTGATTTTGGTTACCGGTTGCTCATCTCTCGCACAACTCCGGAGCAACGCGCGCGTTGGGATTTGAGCCGTCTGCGCGTGGTGATGAGCGCCGGCGAGGCCGTTCACTACGACACGCTGCGCGATTTCACGCAGGGCTTTGCGATCTCCGGTGTAGAAGCGCGCGCCTTCTGTCCCGCGTACGGTCTTGCCGAACACGTCGTCGCCGTCACGATCGGCGGCTCGCGTCTTTACCATCTCGACAAGAACGAACTCACGCTGCGCCATCGCTTGCGGCTTGGCGATCATCGCGTGGTCGGTTGCGGCAAGCCTGGACTTAACGTGCAAATCGCGATCGTCGATCCGGACACTTGCGGACGTTGTGGTCCTGATGACGTGGGTGAGATTTGGGTCTCGAGCCCGAGCAAGGCACGCGGATACTACAACGAGCCCGAAATTTCCAAAGCGGTGTTTGAGGCGCGCATCAAGCGGAACGGACATGATGAAGATGATGGCCGCACGTGGTTGCGCACCGGCGACCTGGGGTTCATGCACCACGGCGAATTGTTCATCACCGGCCGGTTGAAGGATCTGATCATTCTGCGCGGCCGCAACATTTATCCCGTGGACATCGAACGCGCCGCTGAAGCCGCTTCGCGCTCGTTGCGTCCCGGCTGCTCCGCGCTCTTCACGGAAAATACGCAAGCGGATGAAGCGTTGATTCTTTGCGCCGAACTTCGCAAAGGCCGCTACAACAATTCTGACTACGCCAACATTGCCGTCGCCATCCGTCGTGAGGTGATGAAACAGGAAGGCGTGCACATTGGTACGGTCGCGTTTCTGCCCGCTCGCACGGTGCCGAAGACGACGAGCGGAAAGTTACGCCGCAACGCGTGCCGCACGCGCTGGGCTGAAGGAACACTCAAGCCGGTCTATGTCGAGAACGGTTCGCATGAAGCCGTCAAAGCTGCGTCGTATCCGCTTCCGCGGCATAGTGGTATCGCGAGCACCGAAGACGTGATTCATGCTGCTATTTGTGAAGTTACGCGCTGCGACGTCGATCGGAATATTCCGCTGACCGATCAAGTAATTCTCGACTCGGTGGAGTTTCTGAGTCTCGTGAACTTGCTCGAGCAACGTCTCCAGGTGCGACTGCCGGTGACGATCCTGAATCGTTATCCGACTGTGGTCGCCCTCGCCGAGTACCTGCGCAACAGCTCCGGTATGGCGTTGCCCGATCCGGCTTTGGTCACGCTGAACGGCGCCGAAGAGAACGATGCAGCACCGCTTTTCCTCGTGCATCCGGCGCGTGGCGGTGTTGAGTGTTTTCTTGAACTGGCACGACGGCTCGACTTCCCGATCACTGCCATTCGTCAAACCGAGAACGGTACTTCAGTCGAAGAACTGGCGACGCGTTACATTTCGGCGATGAAGTCTGTTAGTCCAAACGGCCCGTATACGTTGGGCGGCTACAGCTTCGGAGCAACTATCTGCCGCGCGATGGCGCTCGAACTCGAGCGGCGCGGAGAAAAGGTTTCCGGCTTGCTGCTGCTCGACGAGATTCACCGGCCGCCATCTTCGTTAACGAGCAACGGACGCGGAGAGCGCGGCGGGCTCTTGTTTGAGATCGCCCGCGAGTATCTCACCGGCGCCGATTTGGCACTGCTGGACAACGCTCTTTCGGATCACGGCGACAACGATCTTGATTTAGTGCTCAAGGCTGTTGCCGATCCCGCGTCACGCCAGGCGATCGCGGATCAGGTTCGCCGCTACGAACACAACGTAAGGCTCGCGGTTAATTACGACGCACCGCCGCCGCAAGCGAAGATGGTGCTTCTCCGAACCGCGACCGCTTACCATCGCGCACCGGAAATGATGAACGAGATCCACGATGTGCCGGGAGATCACACCACCATGTTGATCGCTCCGCACGTAGATACCCTGGCAACACTCGTTCGCCAAGTGCTCACTACTTTCGACTCACCAGAACCCGCGCCTTCATCTCTCAGCAAACTTGCGTCCATCTGATCCATGCCCACTTTCTACGAAGGCTTTCGTGAGACCGCCGAACGTTGGCCCAATAATGTCGCAGTGGAGATCCAGCGCCGCGATATCGTCGAGAGCTACACCTATGCCGAACTGCTGCGCATGGGAGAATCTGTCGGCCGCTGGCTCATGGAGCAAAAGCTGGGGCACGGTGCGCGAATCGGGCTGATAGCGGATAACAGTCCGCGTTGGGTCGCAACGCTTCTCGGAATAATTGCCGCCGGTTGCGCGGCCGTTCCTCTGGACACGAATCTCGATCACTCTCAAGCCACAAAACTACTGAAAGACAGTGGCAGCTCTTGGTTTTTCGCTGACGCGAAGCACCTGGCTGTTGCGCAGGAAGCCACACGCGACATGGCGATCGGAGTCGTACAACTCGATGGCGAAGCGCAGACGGACATTACGTTGGACCAGATCTTGGCGGGCGGGCGAGATCGCTTCGTCTCACCCGCTTCGTCAGAAGAAGAAGTCGCTTGCATTCTCTACACGTCCGGCACGACCGCCGATCCGAAAGGCGTGATGCTCAGCCATGCCAACTTCACCGGCGAACTCTACGCCGCCTTTGGCTGGGCGCACATCGACACTAAGGATTCCGTGCTCGGCGTGCTTCCGCTTTTTCACGTGCTGGCGCTGATGACCAATCTGGTGTTGCCGCTGTCGATGGGCGCGCGCGTGGTCTACCTCGAAACGCTGAACGCCAAAGAGATGCTGCGAGGGTTAGAAGAGCGCAAGATCACGGTGCTTTCCGTCGTCCCGGCGGTCTTCTACTTAATCCACGAACGCATCTTCAGCGAGGTTGCGGCGCGCGGAAAGCTGGTCAAACTGGTCGTGCGATTTTTGATGGCGCTCTCGTTGTTTATGCGCCGGTTCGGTGTGAACCCCGGCAAGTTGTTCTTTCCGAAGGTGCACAAAGTTTTCGGTGGAAACATGCGCTACCTGCTGAGCGCGGGTTCGCGCTTCAGTTCGCAAATCGCGCGTGATTTTCGCGCGTTCGGGGTGGACGTCATGCAGGGTTACGGATTGACCGAAACCACAGGTGCTGCGTTTGCGACGCCGCCGGACAAGATCGTGATTGGCTCGGTTGGACCACCGCTCGCCGGCGTGGAAGGCAGGATTTCCGATCCGCAAGTTGAAGAAGGCTTCGAAACGCCGGTCGGCGAAATCCTGATTCGCGGCGCTTCCGTGATGAAGGGTTATTGGAACCGCCCCGATGCCACGCAAGAGGTGCTCAAAGACGGCTGGCTCTACACCGGTGATCTCGGCTACTTCGACACGCGCGGAAATCTCTTCGTTACCGGACGCAAAAAAGAAGTGATCGTCCTCAGCACCGGAAAGAACATCTACCCGGAGGAAGTCGAAGGTCATTATCAAGAATCGGAATGCATCAAGGAAATTTGCGTGCTCGGGCTGGAAGGCGCTTCCGGCACTGAAAGGCTGCACGCCGTCGTCGTGCCTGACTTCGACGTGCTCAGGCGCCGCAAAGTCGTCAACGTCAGAGAAGTGATCCGTTTCGAACTCGAAGGACTCTCAGCCCAACTTCCTTCCACCAAACGCATCAACAGCTACGAGATCTGGCAAGAGAATCTGCCGCGCACGACCACGCGAAAGATCAAACGCTTCGAGGTCCAGCACAGAGTTGAGGCAAACCAAGCGAAAGGATCGACTGAAGGTGAAGTCGAATCAGAACAGGCGCTGAGTGCGGAGGAATTGTCGTGGTTAAGCGAACCCGACGTACAAAAATCTCTCGCCGTGATTCGTAACATGTCGCCCGCTAAACGCGGCGCGATTAGACCGGACGCCAATCTCGAGCTCGATCTCGGTTTTGATTCCATGCAGCGAGTCGAACTCGTGATGGTGCTCGAACAGGAACTCGGCGCAGTCGTGGAACAAACACGCCTCGCTGATGTTTACACGGTGCGGCAACTCGTCGATCTCCTGCGAGAGAGCACAACCTCAGACGCGTCTCGTGCAGACGCGACACAGGCTACAGCCTGGCAGTCTCTCTTACATGAAGCGCCGGTTGATCAATCGGTTGTTGCGCTGATGCGGCGGCGTCCGGCTCGGGAAGTGTTTCTTTGGGTGGTCGTTCGAGTTCTCTCGGTTTTCTTGCATCGGCTGTTTCGGCTTCGCGTTGAGGGTGTGGAAAAGATTCCGCGCGATGGTCCAGTGCTCATCTGTCCGAATCATCAGAGTGTGATCGACGCGATTATCCTGGGCACCGTCTTGCCGTGGCCCGTTTTTAGAAGAGTTGTGTTACTGGGTACGAGTGAGTTTTTTGAAAACCGTTTCCTGGCGCTTTTGACTCCGAGATTGCGAATCATTGTCGTGGACCCGGATGCCAATCTCGTTCCGGCCATGCGCGCCGGAGCATTTGCGTTGAAAGAAGACGGAGTGCTCATCATTTATCCCGAAGGTGAGCGATCGATTGACGGGACGCCGAAAAAGTTCAAAAGGGGTTCGGCGATCTTGTCGATTCACATGCAGACCCCGATAGTTCCTACAGCGATCGACGGATTTTATGATGCGTGGCCGCGCGGGAAACCGTTCCAGGGATTCAAACCGCTGCAAATAGCGTTTGGCGATCCCGTTTATGCTCCGCCGGAGTCAGAAGCCTCAACGGCTGCGTACGAACAGCTCACGGCGGAAGTTAGGCAACGGGTGGTTCAGATGTGGGAGGAGCTGAGACGTCGCTCTGCTCATCCCGTCCTCCCAATAGAAAATGAGCCAAAAACGGAATTATGAGCAACGCGCTCGCGCCGAGGATCAGTACCGGTAGCCATTGAGGCGCTGACAGTTCGACCAAAATGTAGTGACCCACCTTCGCGAGAACGCCGTAGATTGCACTGAAGATCCCGAAGAATTTGAAACTGTAGGAAAGAACTGTGTTTACAGTTCCGTGGTCCATCGAACGGTAATGAAGTTGGAGCAATCCCAGATCGATGCCCACAATGTCGATGAGGGTTCCAATCAAACCTCCTACCAACGCGCAGAGAAACACGCTCTTGATGACAGACGTCAACGTAAACGGCGCCGCGATCGAGTCGCTGACGATCAAGAGACCCATCGCCGAGTAAGTGGACCATAAGAATGCCAGATGAAGCATCGGCATTTTCCAGGTCCACAAACGGAGCGGGCCCGTGATGGTGCGGATGGCTGCGAGGGCAAAGAGAAATGGAATGACGAGAAGGTAGATTGTAAAGGCGAGGCCCGAGTCCTGCACGAGGAGCCAGTAGAGCCACGTTGCCACAAATGTTCCGATCGGAAATCCATAAAGGAACATCTGCCGAACTCGATTATGAATGTTATCGACCATCATTCACCTCGTAGTTGTTTATTCAATACCGAAACGTTTCGCAAGTTTTGCAAGCCATTGCGATCCGGGATCACCATCACATAAATTCCGTGTTTCTTCACTCTTGTCAGTTAACGTCGCCAGCGTGGTGTAAAAGACCGCATCCTCAAGCAAAGCACCGGTTCGCATGGTCCAGGATTCAATCAAACTTCCGAACGCCGGATCGGGTGCCGCGGGAAGCTCCGCCGTGTAATCGGGTCCAAGATTATTGATCGCCGAGATCACCGCGAGCTTGCGATCCTTGTATGGCATACGCGCCAGATCTTCCGGATAGATTGGCCGGCCCAACCAGTAATCCTGCTGTCCGAAACCGAGTGGAAAAGATATTCGCTCCGTTAACTCTTCTGCGGGTAATCCACCGACAAAGCGCACCGGCACGATCGGAGCATTCACCGCCAGGGCCATGTCGATAAAAGCCGAGCTCATTTTCTCAACCGGACGCCGGCAACTTAACGAACGTGTTCCTTCGACGTGGACCATTGCGCTCTTCCTTCCAGAACGCATCTGCGTCGCAATTTCGTTGATGATTGTGGTGAGCGATTCACGATCGTCGCGCTCAAAGAAGGTAATCAAGTCGAGATCGCTGACGCCCGGATGCTCAAAGGTGTGGGCGATCAGCGTGCCCAACCAGCTCGTCTTGTGTTCGGCTTTTGCGAGTGTGACCGCCGGCGTGCCCGAGAGTGCCGAGACGACTACTCCGAACAGCAACGATTCAATCGCGACTTGATGATTTGCAAGATACAGGCAACTGCGGCCGCGCACCTTGTCGAAGGCTTCGGGATCGACAACGACGACGTCTCTGACAAACCGGGCGATCAGTCCGTAGTAAAGATCTTCCATCAGCCACGGGCCGATGCCGATGCGATCGCGCCAGTAGTTTCGTATCGGCGTCAGGTCCTGCACCGGTAAACCATCGTCTGCAACTACGACTTCCTCTCCCTCGCGCGTGACGCGCAGATCGTATCGCCGCAAAGGATACTGCGCGGTTGTTGCGCTTCGCAGATCCGCCGACGGCGTGACATTCGAGGGATGTATCAACGCACGCCGCGAGACATGCTCGCGAACCGCTACCTCTTCGACGAGAAGTTTGCGGCGTGAAGACGGTACGGAGTAGATCGTTGCAATGTTGCCCGGCAGCCAATCGCTTTGCTGCACAGTTGCGGCAGTCAGGCGAGTAGTTGAGCCATCGAAATGCGAAAGCGACACGTCGGCCACGTACTGCCGGTCACGTAAGAAAGCTCGCCGCGCGTCCGCCGGCGCGATGCCGATGCGTCCCTTCGGCAGCAGTACTCCAACCAGGCGAAACGAAATACAGATCTGTTCGCCGGAATAGAGCTGTATGTCGAAGAGTGGAAACCGGCCATCGTCGATCCCGGCGAAGCGAACTTCGACGCGCACCTCGCCCGAATCGGGAAGCGGTTTGTACAGAACCATGTGCTGAATGCGGTGCGGATACGCAGCGAGATCGAGTGGAATATTACTGGACCAGTGCCAAAGGGCGTCATGCGGAATCGCGTGCGTAGCTGCGTCGAGTAATCCCTGATGAAGATAACCGCGCGGGACGCTGCCACGATCGGCTTGAAGAATTGCAGAAGAGCCGGTCGCACCACGCCACAGTTGAGTCAGATACCGAAATGCCGGGCCATGGAACATCGCTCCTGAAACATACGGATCAGGAATCGCGGAGAGATCTGAAAGCGGCGCGAAGGGAGCGGGCCGTTCGGGACGCGGTCCGAAGTAAACCAAGCCTTTGGCGACCTGTTCAAAACGAGAAAGAGACGGATCCGCCGCATCGCGCCACGCCAATAACGTGACGGTTCGACTGTCGCCGGTGCCGGTCACTTCGGTGCGCAAACGCACTGGACCACCATAAAACGGCAGCCAACGGCTAAGCTGCACCTCTTCGATCGTCACGACTTCACGTTGTGCGTGTGCGGCCGCGGCTTCGGCAATGCGATCCACCATCGACATCATGGGTAAGACGGGAAGTGTCCACGTCGGACAGTGATCCGTGAGCCACGTGTCGCGCGCCGGATCCAAAATTTCTGGTTCGGATGGCTTTGCGTCCGAGACGATTCGCATTCCGAGTTTCTGAGCATGATAGATCCGCATGCCGTCAACCCAGAGCCACGCCTCAGCGATCGCAAACGGCCCGCTTGCATCTTTACCAACCTCCGTGATCTCCATCTCGACTGTGACCACGCGATTTGCCGGCACGACCTGACCTCTAAAGGTCCACGTGATCGGACATCCGACCATGATCGGTTCGAAGCGCGGCTGAGCAACCGCAGCGCCCAGGCCGTTCTCGATCATGTAGAACTGCAACAGTTGGCACATCGCGTCGAGGCCCAACGATCCCGGTTGCACCGGGTCCTGGAAGAAGTGGGCTTTGAAAAACCAGTCGCTGGGACTCACGTCTTTCTCAGCGCGGAGATAGCCAAGCCCGGCACGCCCACCGTTCGGCGAGAGTTCTACTATCCGGTCGATCATCAGGAGCATCGGCCCGGGCAAACGAAGTTCGCCCGTGAAGTAACGCCTCGGAGACGCTGAGAGATCGATAGATCGATCTGAAACGATGTTGAGGCGCGCGCGCTCATCATCTGTTACGGGAAGACCGACCTGATTCTCGAATGCTGACGGCGGAAAAGTTCCGAAAACAGCTTTCATCTCGAAGATGTGACGATCGCCGAGATAACAATTCACCTCGAACGACTCGATCGTCATCTCATTCGTCCGCACGAGTGAGACGAGCTTCACTTGCGTTCGTAGTGTGCCTGCGCCGGGAGTCAGCTCGCCGAAAAGCGTGGTGGTGCCATCGAGGTTTCGGAACAGAAGATCGCCCTCGGTCTTGAGCGTATCGCCGACGTACAAGGCCAGCCAGCCGCAAGGTTGTAGTGCCGCTTCTACCAGCACACAGAAGGGCATGGTTGCGCTGCCATTCTGTTCGAAGTACCACGCTGCTTCAGGAACATCGTATTCGACCTCGACTATGCCGCCGGCTTTCATTCCGCCCGGCTGCGCGTCGATGTGAGTCACGCGAGCGATGAAGTGATACGGCGGCCCGGGCAAGCGCGGCACGATTCGTGGTCCATTGAGCGACGCGTACGATGGTCCAAACGCGGAAGACGGGCGCCCCCACGCGCAAGCGAGCAGTGACGCGTAGCCAAATTTGAATCCGTTTACAACGGCAGGCGGATTAGCATCTTCAAACGCTCGCAAACCACCAAGCGTGTTGAGCGCTACCGGTTCGGCCGTGAGTTGATTCGTGTGCGGTTGCAGTGATTGCCAATGATCGAGTGGCCATGCCGGCGCCAGCCGGACGCCAACTCTCCGCGCGTGAAACACTTTAAGACCGTCGACTGTACACAGAAGATCCGCAAACACAGTCGGAAGCGGACCGGCGCTTACTTCGGAAACAAAGACCTCGTACGTGAGCTGTCTGCTCGAGGGCGTTACCTGGCCACGACAGCGCATCTCATAAGGCTCGTCAGCCACCGGTTCAAACGCCCAGCCGTCGTGATCGATCGTGAAACCCAGCGCCGCGATATAAAACGCCATCGCTTGCAGACAAGCTTCAAACATCAATGTGCCCGGCATGCACGGATCGTTTTTGAAGTGGCCTTCGAAGAACCAGTCGTCCGGGGTTACCGCTGTTTCTGCTCGCAGATAACCGCGGCCCCATGGACCACCCAGGGGATCGAACTCAGTCACCTTCTCGAGCAACAACATTCGGCCCGCCGTGATGCGCGACGTTCGCACGTGCGCCTGTGTTTTCTCCCAGCCTTTGCCGAAACACTCAAACGGCCGCCCACCGGCAAAGGCCGCTAGTTGCGCATGATTGAATGACTGTGACTCGCAAATCACCGCGGGCTGATCGACTCGCCCGTTCACCGGTGCGGAAGCCTCGGCGCAGTCCCACAACACACCGGCTGATTCGACAAGCTCTTTGTCAGAAAAGAAACCGGCTTGCGCGTGGCGCACGGTCAGGCGCAACTCGCCGTTGACGTGGCAATCGTAGTGAAAGAAAAACAGCCGGACGTCGCCTTGTTGCACGTGTCCGTCGATCTGAATTCTGAAGGAGAGCGTGTCGCCGGGAACGGGCAGGCCGCCTTTGAAAGTAAGCTCGCAGCCCAGCAAGCGGTAGACGCGTTCGCCGCGATTTAGCAAGTCAACGCCAAGCCAACTGATTAACAGCAGGTCAGCCTGTCCGGCTTCAATCATGATCCCGGCGGGCATGCGGCCGGCGGAGTCGAGATACCAACCATCCAGCGAGACACTTGTCTCGGTCCAAATCGTGCCGGTGCCCATCGAACCGGCAACGGCGTCGATTCCGGTGACGCGATCGGCCAGGAGCAAAGGCGGCTCGGGCATGCGCACCTGACGGGAATATGAATCCTGCGCTTTGAACAACTCGCCGAACACTGAGGAGATCGAACCACCGGCGAGTACCTCGAGTTGCGCCCGATCGAATTTTGGACCAGGCAAAGTGTGATTACCGTTGACTGGCACGGCTGTCTCAATTGAGTGGCCGTTAGTCGGCAGGCCGTAAGCCTGTAGCAGATTGAGTTCAGCAGTTCTTCGTAAATTGAGGAAGCGTTGATGAATCTCTGCGTGCTGTGCAAGGAAGGCGCGGTGAATACTTCCAAGCTGTTCCTGATAAGCGGCAAAGCGGACAAGGATTTCGGGGATCGGGGTTGAGGCCAACGTCGCTTCGGGCGTCGTGATTGGAACAGATGGCGCAATGCTGGATCGCGACTCTAGTGCGGGTGGAAGAATTGGTGCGCGCGCCATTACTTGCGCGGACGTTTCAAACTTCGGCAGACGTGGCAGAGGGAGATGAGCCGCTAGCGTAAGGCACGATTCGATTGATCGTTCCGACTCGACGTTAGCGGTGTGAGATTCAACCGCAGTTTCCAGATCTCCAGTCAGCGTCAGCGTTCGTTCACCGGCCTCCAACACTGCGACACTAATCCGTGTTCCTAATGGCCCAACCCACGGAACTGCCGGAGCACCGGTGCTAAGCATCTTCCGATGTCGCAACGCGAGCGCGCCCGCAGCCACATGGACCAAGCCGCTTGCTGCATGAGCGTGTCCAAAGACTTCGTCCAGATTGACACTACCGGTTTCGGTGTCACCAAGAACCAACGCCGCCGGCTCATCTTCTCCGAGCACTGCATAGACACAATCGTTATCGCGCCGTGCGTCCGCGAGCCGCTTAAGTACGAGCACAACCGCCGCATCGCCCGGTGGCTTTGTGTTGCCGAGCGCGGCGAGAGCGGTGCGATGGACCAGTTCGTGAGAAAGGTCGACGGCACCTACCACTGCTGCATCGATCTCGTGCTCGCGTAGAGCGCGTGCAGCCAACTCCAAAGCAACGATACCCGACGCCTCTTCCGCTGCAACCGTGAAGCTTGGCCCGCCGACATCCAGTTGGCCGTTGATCCGGTTGGCGGGAATATTCGGCAGCGCGCCCAATGCTCCGGCCGCTTCGAGTTTGTCCTGGAATGCATCACGCGCCTGTTTCAGCCACGCGAGATCAATCGAATCACCGGTTTCGTTCGCCCATTTTCTTGCCCATTCAACCACCTTCCACCGCGCACCGAAACGCGCTAGTTCAGGATCGCAGCCCATGCCGACAATCACCGAAGTTCGTTCGCGCGGAAGATCAACGCTCGCGGCGGCTTCGCGAGCCGCTTCGAGAATCAAGGTTTGCTGTGCGAGTGCTTGCGACAGATCGTGCGGCGGAAATTTCAACCCGTTGAGCGCAACAGACACCGAAGCGCGCGCGGTTTTGTGAAGCGTCCCGCTGAACAACGCGCCGGCGAAGTCGTCAACATTCTCGCCATCCGCGACGCGTGCTCCCACGGCAACAATCGCTACTGCCGGCTGCTCGCGCGTTTTTGCGGCAATTGGTGTCGACAGCTCATCGAACGCCTCGACGATCAGGTGGGCGTTGTTGCCACCAAAACCGAAAGCACTGACCGCTGCGCGTCTTGGTCCGGTCCATTCTTCAGCTTCGCGCAAGACTCGGAAAGGCGTTGATTGGAGAGCATCAATCGAGGGATCCGCGTAGAGCGTCGGTGGCCGTTTGCCTTTTTCAAAACTGGCTAGCACCTTGATTAGCCCCGCAATGCCCGCTGCCGCCACCAGATGTCCGAGGTTGGATTTAAGCGAACCGATGGGCATGTCGCCGCAACTTTCAAACACGCGCGCGGTGCTTCGGATCTCAGTTGCGTCGCCGACAGGCGTGCCGGTCGCATGACATTCGATGAGGCTGATCGCTTGCGGACCGATTCCGGCTTGCGCGTATGCCGAACGCATCGCTCGCTCTTGTCCCTCTTCCGAAGGCGCCAACAGCCCGCGGCCGCGGCCGTCATTCGAAAGTCCGACTGCACGAATCACGCCGAGAATCTTTCGTCCTTCGCGGATCGCGTCGTGCAAACGCTGGAGGACAACAAATCCCGCTCCTTCGGCGGGGACAAGCCCATCCGCTTCGCGATGAAACGGCCGGCTGCGCCCGGTTCGGCTTAACGCGCCCAATGCCGAGAAGCCGACGTGCGTGAAGAGATCGTCAGTACGGCTAACAGCGCCCGCAACCATCACGTCAGAGCGACGATCCTGCAACTGGTCGCAAGCCATTTTGATTGCGTAAAGCGACGACGCACAGGCTGCATCAACAGTGAAAGCGCCAGCGCCGAGACCGAGTGCGCGTGCTGCGAGATGTGCCGGCAGACCGGATGAGAAGCGATTGCGAGCGTGTGGTCGATGGATTCCGGCGCGTTCGGCCGCGCGCCCGCCGGCGAAGTCGGGTCCTTGCGCTTCCAGCCAAACGCTTTCCGCGTAGCGCGCCATCGCCGAACTCGGGAACGAAAGTCCGCCGAGAACCAGTCCCGTTCGTGGTGACGGCGCCTCGTGGTTGATGGCGCTCAACGCTTCGCGAGCGCCATGCAACACCCACTGAAACAGCGGATCCAATTCGCGAATCTCATCCGGGGATAGCAGAAAACCGGTTGGATCAAATACCGACTCGAAGCCATTTACGTAGCCACCGATGTCAGACCACGTTCTGTCGGCCCAGTCTTCGACGGTGCCCATCGCAGTGGAACGCGCAAGTCCCCAGCGATCGCGCGGGGCTTGCGACAGACAGCTCCGTTCCGCGATCAGGTTGGCCCACAATTCACCGGGAGTTAACGCACCCGGCAAAGTGCAGGCCTGTCCTACGATCGCGATCGGTTCCATCTGCATGACTGCTTAGTTTTCTCCGTGCCTCTGTGTCTCGGTGGTTGTTTTTCTATTAACCACAGAGGCACCGAGACACGGAGAAGATGTTTAGAAAGAGACTTCTTCAGCCGGACGCAGCACGGATTCGACGCCGAGCATCTGTGCAATCAGTGAGCCGGTTGAGTCGATGAAACTGATGTCACAGACCGAACGCGCACCGTGGATCTGACGCCCGTGAACCAGACAACGCACTGGACCATCAACGAGCCCCTGCCGGTACAACCGAAGCTCACCGAGCGCCATTGGCAACGACGCGCCGCCGAGAACCTGATGAGTCCACCAGGCTGCCAACTGAAGTCCGCCATCCAGTGCCGCCGGATCGGTACACCATGGACCAGCAGGCCAGTTCATCTCGCTCGCGCCCACCAGCACGCCAGCGATACCCGCGCGCGAAATACCCTGGAGCGATTGAATTACCTGCAAGCCTTCGCGGTGAAACAACACGTGGCCGTCGTAGATTTCAGACCGCGTCCACGGTTCGAGATCGGGAGCCGCAGGTGCAACCGGCGCCTCGAGCATGTACGGGCTCATTTGGACCACGCTGCTGTAGTGCAACGTGCCGTTGCGCCCGCGAAGTTCGACCGAGAGTTCGGAACCAGTGCCGTTGCTGATCTCGCGGCAGTTGACCACGAGGACATCAAAACTCCGCTCGAAGTCGTGGATCTTGATCCCGGACAAAACGCGCACGTTCCGCACTGCGGTCGGGATTAGATCGGGCCGGTATGCACGCGCGCCACGAAGCATCCACTCAATCGCCATCACGACCGGAACAACCACCACATCGCCGAGACGATGGTGAGCCAGGTAAGGATGCGACTGCGCGTTGACGTTCACTTCAACTCTTTCAACTCGCGTCGAATCTGAACCCAAGAGACCGTGCCCATTCGCGCTTGTTACCACCACGGCAACGTCGTCACTAGCGCTGCGTAATTCGTCGACGAAGATCTTCGCGCCGGATTCGATTGGAATGAGCGGAACGCCGAGTTGTTGAAAGTGAGTTTTGAGTCCGGGTGTGACCATGCCGCCGTCCCATGGTCCCCAACCGATCGAACGAATGTTACAACCGTTGCCGCGTCGCGAGCGCTCGGCGCACGCGACGAGATTGAGCACTTCGTTGGCCATTGCATAGTCGGCTTGACCGGGATTGCCGGTGCGCGCGGCTACAGATGAAAACAAACACAACGTGCTCACCGGATCGCTCGTGGTCGCGGCGAGCAGACTGCGCAATCCGATGACTTTTGTGTCGAAAACACGATTGAATTGTTCGTCAGTCTTTTCAGCGATGCGTTTATCCGCGAGTACGCCGGCTCCGTGAACGATCGCCGTGATCGGTCCCCATTCGCGACGCACCGTGTCGAGCGCTGAAGCAAGCGCGGCTTCATCCTGGACGTCAACCGTGATGTAGCGAGCCTTCGCGCCGGCGGCGGTAAGCGCGTCGATCGTCGCGCGAATTTCGTGGCTCGCCAGCACGCGAGCTTTTTCAGCAAGAATCTCCGCGGGTGTTGCTTCGCGTCCTTCACTCCTGATCTTTTCGATCAACGCGCGGCTGAGATCCTGATCGTTGGCGATGTTTTCGAAGGCGGCAGAGTCCGGCGACAACGAGGTGCGTCCGAGCAAAACGATGCGTGGACGGCAGGCGCGTGCGAGTGCGACGAGTCCGGCGGCGGTGACGCCGCGTCCGCCTCCGGAAACTACCACTACGGAATCAGGACCAAGCTGCGACGACGCATCCGCCGGTTCCGCAGGCATCGCGACGGTGGCGAGTGTCGTGCGCGTGCCGTCGGCACGCAGACCGACTTCGAGTGTTGAACCACCTTCGAAGAGTTCATTGCAGATAGCGCCGGCGATCGTTTCGAGATCGCGCTCGCCTCGCTCGCAGTCGATCGTTCTGACTGAAGCGTTGGGCCACTCCAGCGCCGCCGTGCGAACCAGAGCAGACACACCACCGAGCCACGCGCGCGTGCTGTCGCAACCGCGCAAACCAAAATCACCGCCGGTATCCTGAACGTTGATGAACACACCGCCGCTCTCGGAACCAAAGCGCGAAGCCACGGCACGTGCGGCACGAAACGCTTCGCGATTGACGTCCATCGCGACGTCGATATTCGCAACCGGCCGCATGCCACCGAGGAAGATCACGGCATTCGCGTCGGTTGGAACGGCGGAAACAACACTCGCATCGACTCCGCGTTCCGCAAGCTTTTTCGCCAGCACTTCGGCCAACCCGGTGCCTTCATCGGTGATCACGACGCGCTCGACGCCGAATAATCCCGCGAGCGCCATTCCGGTCGCTGGAGCAGTAATCTGACGCAAGGCGAAACGTTTAATGGTGGTTTCATCAGTGATCGAGGCCTCATCCGGCGCTTCCGCTTCGTTGGTTAGTGAAGCCAGATCCTCTTTTCCGTGGCCGTTCATGTACTCGACTATCTGCCCGAGTGTGCGTAGAGGGCCGAAGTCGCTCATCTTTAGTTCACGTAAGCCCGGAACACGCTCGCTCATCGCGGAAAGGATTTCGACGCGCTTGATCGAGTCGATTCCCAAGTCGGCTTCCATTTCCATTTCGGTGGTGAGCATCTCGGCGGGGTAGCCGGTCTTCTCGGCAACAACGCTCAACAAGAGCGCTGCGAGATCTTGTTCAACTGGCGCACTTTCGATTGCGGGTTGAGCTGCTGCGACAGGAGATCCGTTGGGCGAAGGCACTGTTACCGGAATCGCCGTTGGCTGATACGCCGGTGGTTGAGGTGTCGGCTCGACGTTAACTACGGCCGGCGTGGGAACTGTTGGCGCGGATACCGGCGTTGGCGGTAACGAAACTTGCGTATTGGTTAACTGCGTCTGACTGCTCAAGATCTGCGGTGTGCCCGTGAGGAGCGACGTCAACGCAGTAAGCGAGGTCTCCGCAGTCTTCAAGAACGCGAGATGGCTTTCGGCCATGGTCCGTTCGTATGCTGCGTGGGCTTCCGCGGTCTGACGCTGAGCTTCCTGATAAGCGGCTAGCCAGGCGTGGTGCACTTCGGACATTGGCGCTACGTTTGGTGAATTCAGCGGAGCTACCGGCGTATTCAGTGGCGCCACGGGTGAAACTGGAGCTGAAGGCGAGGCTGGAGCCGGTGATGCTGGAGACAACGATGCTTGAGGCGGCGATGCGGGACGCGGTGGATTTGGCGGCGGCAGATCTTTCGTGCCGCCCGGCGGAGGATAAGGCTTGCCATAGTTGACGCCGGAAATCTGCATCACCATCGCAGGTTTCTTCGCCGGCTTTCGCGACGATGGTTTGTACCCCGCCCACAAACTGTCGAAATTAAGAGATACACCCGCAACGGAAAGCCTACTCAGCCCGGTTAGCAGTCCAGTGAGCCCGTGCACGCCTTTGCGATCCAGATTGATCCGGCGATGTTGGCGGTCACCGAGTATCGCTCCCACAAGTTCGGTCAAGACATTTCCGGCGCCGACTTCAACAAACGTCCGGACGCCGCGTTCGTACATCGCCTCGATCTGGTCAACGAAGCGCACCGGTTGGGCGATCTGTGCCGCAAGATGCTCACGGATAGTTTGCGGATCTTGCGGGTAAACGCTCGCGTCGGCGGTGCCGTAAACGTCAATGTTGGGACGAACGAAATCGACCTCTTCGAGGTAAGCCGCAAAAGGCGTGACCGAAGGCGCTACAAGCGAACTATGAAATGCCGTTGCGACGGGCAGACGCTTAGTGCTCGCTCCGCGATCACTAAGGGCTTTTTCGATCTGCTCGATTGCTTCAGTTGGACCAGACAACACACACTGTGACGGCGCATTGTGATTCGCGATGATTACCGCGCTATTAGTTTCTTCCAACGCATGGCGCACCGTTTCGATCGGACCCATCACGGCCGTCATGGCGCCTCGACTCGACGAGGCATCGCGCATCAGCTCACCGCGGCGTCGCGCAATTCTTGCAAAGGTTTTTAGATCGAATGCACCGGCAGCATACAGCGCAGTGACTTCACCAAAGCTATGCCCGGCGAGGCAATCAGGCTTTACACCAACATCCGACAGCACTCTCAGCAACGCCGCGCTCTGAACACCCATCGCGACCTGCGCCCACTCAGTCGCCGTAAGTTTGCCTGCTTGCGCAGCGCGCTCTTCGTCGGTGAACACCGGCGGCGGAAACACGACACGATCAACTGATTCCCCGTCGAAATTGACACTCGCCTCGTCCCACACCGCGCGCGTCGCGTCGCTATACAGCGCCAGATCCGCGCCCATCCGAACGTACTGACTCCCTTGCCCCGGAAACAGAAACGCGATCTTGCCTGGATCGGGTGGCCCGCTTTCGTAGCTGATCGCAGTTGGAGTTACAAAAGCCGCATCAGGGGCTTTCGTAATCATCGCCACTGCTTGTTCGAGTTTGGTTTTTAGCTCCGCGGAACTCTCGGCGATCAATGCGAGCCGCGCGTTATCACTAGCGTTGAACTGCTCCTGCGACTCACGCGCAACCTGCGCCAGATCGTCCTTCGTCTCCAGCAGCGCGCGACAACGCGAGACCAACTCCGTCGAACTCGGCGCACTGACCAAGACCAATTGCACCGGCGACGTTTGCAGCCGCCACGCCGCGGCGCCTTTACCATTCTTCGGAACGTATTCCTCAACCGCGACGTGGAAATTGCTACCACCAAAGCCAAAACTCGACACCGACGCACGGCGCGGATGTGATCCGTCTCGAATCCACGGCCGTGGCTGCGTGTTGAGATAAAAAGGACTCTTCGCGAGATCGAGCGCCGGATTCGGACGCTGAATCTTGATCGTTGGCGGCAACACTTTGTGATGCAGGGCCATGATCGCTTTGAACAAACCAGCCGCTCCAGCCGCCGCCTTGGTGTGTCCGATTTGCGACTTCACCGAACCAAGCGCACACCATTGAGCATCCTCACGACGTTCCGAAAACGCCAGCCGCAATGCTTCAAACTCAGCCGCATCGCCGACCTTCGTTCCGGTCCCATGCGCTTCGACAAGTTCAACCGTTTCCGGCCCGTAGCCCGCCATTTCATACGCGCGCCTGATCGCTCGCAACTGTCCGTCCGGCAAGGGCGCGTAGACACTCGTACTGCGCCCGTCAGACGACGTGCCCACTCCGCGAATGACCGCATAAATTCGGTCGCCGTCGCGCTCCGCGTCATCAAGCCGCTTGAGCGCCATCATGCCAATGCCTTCACCGAGAAGCGTGCCATCCGCGCTGTCGGAGAAGGGCCGGCAGTCGCCACTCGGAGAGAGCGCCGGAGTTTTGCTGAAGCACATGTACATGAAGATGTCGTTCATCATGTCCACGCCGCCGGAGATCACGAGATCCGATTGCCCGAGTTGCAGCTCGTTGATACCCATCGACATCGCGGCGATTGAGCTTGCGCACGCTGCATCGGTAATCGAGTTGGTCCCGTGCAGATCGAAACGATTCGCGATGCGTCCGGCCACGACGTTGCCCAACAATCCGGGGAACGACGCCTCATCCCAACTGACGTAGTTGCGAGCGATGTCGTCGCAGATCTTCTTCGCTTCGTCTTCAGGAATGCCGTTCTCGCGCAGGGCCTTGGTCCAAATGGGCCGCTGTATTCGGCTGACCAAAGAGTTGAGCAATTGCTGTCCGGAGGTGACGCCCAGAATGACGCTGACGCGTTCGCGATCGAGTGAGGCGAGAGATCCCTGGGAGACGTCTTCGAGAAGCCGTTGCGCCACCATCAGGGCGAGTATTTGTGTTGTGTCGGTCGAGGGTACCGCGTTTGGCGGGAGCCCGAATTCCATTGGATCGAAATCCACCGGGGAGATAAACGCGCCACGTTTGCAGTAGGTCTTGTCGGGTGCGGACGGGTCGGGATCGTAATAATCGTCGATCAACCAGTGCGTCGGCGGCACATCAGTGATCAGATCGCGGCCGGCCATGATGTCTGCCCAGAAACCTTGGGCGTCACTGGAACCAGGAAATAAAGCGCTCACGCCGACGACGGCAACAGGAGCCATCTGTCGATCACCTTTGGACATGGGACCTCCTAAAGGAAAGGCCTTCGATTAGGCCAGGCGGCGCGGTCGAAACTGAAACAAGCTTTCTGGAACCGTCACGCCATAGCTGCGCACCTGGTGAGCGCGCGTTAACACTGCGGCACCCTCCAGCAAATTGCGCGCTATCTGAACGACACTGCGGTTAGCGGGCTCAGCGAGAAATGAACCCCGCGCCCAGCGATTAAAAGAACCCATAGCCGGGCCGCACCAAATCTGGTAATCGGCCCGCCTCGACGTTTCGCCGTCGATGGCCCAACGGCTCGACTTGCCAAGATACCAACGAAACACGAGGGCCATGCGATGTTTTGGATCGCCATCAGCGCGTGCAGCTTCGGCCGGATCGCGGCTCTGCCAAAAGCGGCGCGTCTCGGTCCAAATGTCGTCGAATGAAGCATGCATAACGTCGCGCTCGAGCGTAGTGCGCAATTCTGTTGGTATCGCATCGAGTGACGAGTAGGACCGGTAAGCCTCGTAGAGCTTCGCGGCACGCACGCCAAACATTGTCCCACGCTTGAGCACCTGCACTCGAATGCCAAGCTCAAACATGTCGGCGGCGGGCGCCATAATCACGTCTGACAGATCCGCTTCCGCCAGCATAGCCTTGCCCGCCTCCGAAAGTCCTGACTCTACCGCAGCCTGATTAATCGATCCCGTCAGAACATACGCCGCGCCGAGTGCAAAAGCCGCTGCAACTGCGGACGGCGTCCCCATGCCGCCGGCGGCTCCGACGCGAATCGGTTGCGCGTACCCGTAGCGCTCGGTTAGTTCATCTCGCAGCGCGAGAATCGTGGGAAAGATTACGACGAGCGCCTGGTTGTCAGTGTGGCCGCCGCTATCTGCCTCGACGGTAATGTCTTCCGCGACCGGCAGTCGGGCTGCGAGATCGGCTTCCTGTCGGGTGAGCAAACCCTGACCGACCAGCGTCTGAAGTATTTCGGCCGGCGGCGGCGACATAAAGCGTTGTGCTACTTCGGGCCGCGAGATCTTGGCAAACAAATGATGGCGCCGCACGATTCGTCCCACAGAAGGGTCTACTCGCAAGCCGCTCGCAGCAACACGAACAACGGCCGGCGTCAACGTCATGAACGCTGAGGCTGAAACCCGCCTGACACCGCGGCGAATCAGCAGATCCGCCACCCGATCTTCTAGCGCCTCTTCGTTGGGGGAGTGAATCAGATTCACGCCCCAAGCCGCGCGATCGCCTAAGGTGCGGTCCAACTCGTCAACCGCCTGCTCGACACGCTCAAACGACAGCCCGGCCGCGCCGAAGAAGGCCAGCATCTCCGCCTGGCCCATCGCGCTCACTAAACGCGTCGTCGCAATGCCATTGGCCATTTCGCCGGCGATATACGGAAAACGCACGCCGTGAACTTCGCAAAACGATCGATCGCCGAGCCACTCAGGATATAGTGCGGGCAAAGTCGCCAGCAGCGAGTAGTCGCCGTCTCGAGCCATGCTCTGAATCACGACTTCTCCGCCCAACGCGAGACCGATCCGTCCCTGCCGGCCATTGCGCACAAGGTGCAGCAGTTCGCGCACACGAGGAATGAAGGTCGCCAACTCATCGGCCAGGAAAACAGGCTGGGCCGTCGAGGAGCGCCATAACCCAATGGATGTGAGTTCAGATGGAGTGCTCAAGATCATCTGACCCTCCGTGAGGGGGCTTGAGAGTCTAAGGCGGCATTATTCCGCATCCGCCCCGGGATTCGTTTGCAAATTCGCAGCAAACCCTAACACAAAAACCGGTTGTTTTGATAGGATAGGCCCGCTCAAAAACAGACTTCTCCTCGCACAATGAAAGGTCGAACGCCATGAGACGGCCGTCCGAACTGCCAAAAACCGCCACGGGTTTATCGGGTGCCAGAAGTCAAATACTGGACAAGCTGGCTTCCAGTCCAACCAATTATTGGGGCGGTTTTGTTACCGATCCGCTAACGGCCGTCCTGTTCTTCCTCTGGGAAACCTTCATCCTCCAGAGAAGCGTTTTCATTTCACTGGCCGTTTACCTCGGGGCGATCTTTTTCGTGAGTCTGGTTGAGTATCTACTCCACCGCTACATTTTCCATGGTCCGCGGCAGAACATGGCCCAGGCGGGACACTTGATGCATCACGATGAGCCAAAGGCGCTAATCGGAACACCGTGGCTGCTTACGCAAGCGATGTGGTGGTCCATTGCGTGTGTTGCGGTTTTTGTACTGCAGATTCCCTACGCGCTGAGCTTTATGGCGGCTTTCATTACCGGCTACGTGGGATATGCGATAGTTCATCATCACATCCATCACCACTCGCGGCTCCGTTGGTTTAAGAAGCTGCAAATTCACCACAACATTCATCACAGCATTCCGACCGTGAATTACGGCGTGACCAGCCCGCTTTGGGATATAGTTTTTGGCACGCTGCATCAAGCTCGAAAACTCAGTAAAGCTTAAATCCTCAGCACAGGAGAGAATCTATGACGGCTCGCAAGGGAACTTCCAAGAAAACTACGTCCAAGAAGTCTGCTCGATCGACGAAGGCTGCCGGCATTGAAACCGGTCCCCTACCGCCATACGGCAATGCGATTAAAGAAGCCATCGGCGGTGGCGATCTGCAAAACATGCGCAACACTGCGACCAGTACACGCAAGCACCTCAAAGACATTACCGCGGCGCTGAAGAAGCTGGAGGCTGCCATCGCCAAACGGGAAAAATAAGTTGTCCCACAAAGGCGCAAAGCGCTACCGCGTTGCTAAAGGATTTCTTTGCGCCTTAGCGCCTTTGCGGGAGAAGATCTCCTGCTAACCCGCAAACCAACAAAGGAGAGCGACATTGGTTGCACGTAAATCCTCCAAAAAAGGGACGAAAAAAGCCCGAAAAGCCCCCGCAAAATCAAAAATCGCCACGGACATCTCGTCCGGGCGAATGATGCCTTATGGACCACCGATCTTTGATGCGATTGCCCGTGGTGATCTCAATGAGATGCGCCAAGTTGCAGCGGCTACGCGCAAGTGGCTTGACGACGTCCAAACCGCGGTCAACGCATTGGAGACAAATATTAAGAAACTGGGCGGGAGTTAAATAACTTCAGATGGATCAGCCAGCGCGCTATGTGTCGCTTGCAGACACCATCCAATTCACTCCGGTTCATGTTGTCTGGGAGATAACGCTGGCGTGTGATCTGAAGTGTGAGCACTGCGGATCACGCGCCGGCCGTCGTCGTCCAGACGAACTCTCGACGGAAGAATGTCTGGATCTCGTGCGACAGTGTGCCCGACTGGGAACACGCGAGATCACGTTGATTGGTGGCGAAGCCTACCTGCGCCGCGATTGGCTCGACATTATCCGCGAGATACGTGCACAGGGAATGCATTGCTCGCTCCAGTCGGGAGGTCTTCACCTGACAGAAGAGCGCATTCAGCAAGCAGCCGATGCTGGTCTTCAGGCAGCGGGTATCTCCATTGATGGGTTTGCTGAAACACACGACCGGCTGCGTGGCGTGAAAGGATCTTTCGACGCCGCGCTCAAAGCGCTACGCCTCATAAAGAATTCCGGACTGGTCGCCAGCGTCAACACGCAAATCACTTCGCTGGTGGTGCCTCAATTGCGCGAATTAATGAATCTATTTATCGATTCCGGCGCGAAAAATTGGCAGATACAGTTGACGGTCGCGATGGGCCGTGCCGCGGACAATCCCGAGATCCTGTTGCAACCTTACGGACTACTCGAATTGATGCCCCTGCTGGCTGAACTTCACCAGGAAGGATTGAACCGCGGTCTGCTAATGCAGCCCGGTAATAACATCGGCTACTTCGGTCCTTACGAACATTTGTGGCGCGGCAACGGTGACGATCGTGTTCACTGGAGCGGTTGTAGCGCCGGCATTAACACGCTCGGCGTTGAAGCCGACGGGACCATCAAGGGTTGTCCGTCATTACCGACAACACCTTATGCTGGTGGAAATATCCGCGACCTGACGTTGAAGAAGATTCTGAATGAAACGGAGCCGCTGAACTTCAATTTGAAGCGCACCGCGGAAACGCTGTGGGGGTTCTGTCGCAGTTGTTATTACGCCGATGTATGTCGCGGTGGTTGCACCTGGACTTCGCACTCATTACTCGGGCGGGCCGGCAATAATCCTTACTGCCATCATCGCGTGCTGGAGTTATCCGAACGCGGTCTGCGTGAACGAGTGGTGCAAATCGAACGCGCGCCAGGAAAGCCGTTCGATCACGGCCGCTTCGCACTGGTGCTCGAAACACTCGACGGCGAGAGGGCCGTCTCCTCAACAGAACCCGGTCTTGCTGAGACTCATGACGCACCAGTAAACGCTTTCACAAACGTGTCATCACTTCCGTCCTCAGCACTGGTCCAACTACGCCGCAAGACAAAGCCACGGACAATCCGCCCGCGAGTTGCGGACGTAGCAGTGTTGCCCGATCGTCTGATCTTGTGCCGGGGCTGCCGCCGCCATGTAAGACGCAACACCACAACTTGTCCGCACTGCGGCGCGGATGTCAAAGCCCTGGCAAAGACTCACCGAGCGACGCTCCAGGAAGCGAAAAAGTCCTACCGGCAGCTCCTGAAACTTCTAAACCGCCAATAGTTACGGTAAGCGATGTGAATCCGACCGTCTTTTAGCCTTCCGCCACTGCGCTATTCGCCGCTACATCAAGTTCATGAGCGTTGCGGTGCGAATCTGGTAGCCCTTTGACCTTCCGCCACCGAGCTATCGGTCGATAGATCAAGTTCATCACCGGATCGGACCAGCCATTAACACTCGAAAAGTCCGTCTCGAAGTTGATGTGGTGGCGCCAATGTACCTCGGGCCGCAGGAACAACCGGCAGCGTTGCATCACCCGCACGTAGCGAGGAATACCAAGCTCGCGGAAGAGCTTAAGAAACGCTGCTTTCTGCTCTCGCCGCGTCGGCAGTTGGTTTATCTCCACTACTGCTTTGTTGAATTCGTCCGCCGGCAGTTTTGAGCCCATGTGGGTGTAGGAGTGAATCTGATGAAAACCGAGCATCCAGATGCTGGTTGACAGGAGAATCGCCACCGTCAGAAACGAACCCCACGTCGGATCGGCGGTCCTGGTTACGATCCAGGTAGCGATGGCCAGCGGAATAGCGCCGTACGCGCCTCGGGTGATGTTAGCCACCAGCGCTGATGGATCGAGTCCCGGTTTCAAATGGTGTCCGCGAAAATCGACGGCTACTGGACCGAAGACGGGAAAACGTGCGGGCCAAACGTAGTCAAAACTGAAGTGAAACATTCCACTGATCGTGTCAGTGATATAGCCTCCGACGAAGAAGGCAATCACGCAGGCCAGGAGATTTCTTTGACTGTGATTTGCAACGGCGTAAAGAGCGATAACTTGCAGGATTAAGCAAATCACAACCACGACCCTGGATTCCTTCGGAAGTGAGAGTACAGCCATAGCGGGTTCCTTTGTTTGTTAGCATCCATTTGCTGCAGCTAGCGAGGTAAGGAAGTCTCATGCAGGTGGATGAGGGTTATAAATGGGCGAACCGAAAAAACGACGCGTCCCTCTGAATGCGCGAGATAATATCTGAATGTGTTTGGCAGCGCTAGATCTTTCTCGTTATCATCGGGACGCAAATGCTTAGCTTCCGCACTCTCACCAGACGATGGTTGCCGCGTGGTCTAAAAAAATCATTTCAGCAACTGCTTCTTGGTTACGACTCGTATGCGCCGTCGTTTTCTTCAGCGGGTGAAGACATGGTGCTGCGGCACATGCTCGGGTCTGACAAGATGAGCGGGTTTTATGTTGATGTTGGCGCGTTTCATCCGACGCTGTTTTCGAATACTTACTTCTTTTATTTACTTGGGTGGCAGGGTATTAATGTTGAGGCGCGGCCGGGTAGTAAGCAGTTGTTTGATAAAGTCAGGCCACGCGATGTCAATTTGGAGATCGGTGTTTCGCGCGAGCGCGGTGAGATGACTTACTACTTCATCGCTGAAGATTCGCCGATGAACAGTTTCTCGCCGGAGTTTCTTAAACAGATCGAGATGCTGGAACACGTGAAGCAGAAGATTTCTGTGCCAACGATGCCGTTGGTTGAAGTGCTTGAGCGTCACTTGCCGCCGGGTCAGACGATAGATTTTATGAATGTTGATGTTGAAGGACACGATCTCGAAGTGCTCGAGTCGAACGATTGGAGCCGATTCCGGCCGAAAGTGATTGTTGTTGAAGATGAAGGGCTCGATCCGCGGAAATCAGCAATCGTTTGTATGATGAAGACTCAGGGTTACGAGCTCTGCGCGCAGAACGTGATCATTCTCGACAAGATCAACGAATACTTTCTCATCGATCGAACAACGGGTTGACGCTATGCCGGACCGCGCCACGCCGGAAGTCATAACGACGCTCTGCTCCGCGTCGTACTCAAAACGAAACCTTCCGCAGAACTTCGATCAAGCTCACCTCAATCTTTTTCAACACGAATTTGAGCGCCCGATCCCTGAGAGCCGCTTGCTGCGGTTTGAAAATGTCGGCGTGAGCTCTGAAGGGTTGCTGTTTAAAGGCGCGCAAATGCTACCCGAGTCGTTTGCGTATGCGTTTGAGTTCGATGAATGGAAACGCCGCAGTGTTTTGAAGTTTCTCGTTACGAATCACTTTCTCCGCAAGCGGAGAAAGATCGAAACGCCGGTGCTTTGGATCACTGATTACTGGAGCAAGGCTTACTTTCACTGGCTTACCGATGCGCTGACGCGACTTTATGTCGTTCGCGATCGGCTGGACCCGTGGACGCTGTTGCTGCCGTGGGAGTTTGAAAAGCACGACTTCGTTAAGTCGTCTCTGAAAGTTTTTGGTGTGAAGAAAGTGGAGTTCGTTCAACGGAATGAGGTTGTCGAATGCCGCAGTCTCTTGATGCCAACTCACACTGCGCCTTCAGGTCACTTCAGAGACGAAGTTATTAAGGGCGTGCGAACAACCCTACTTGCCGCTCTTGGAGGATCAGACGGCGGTGGTGAAAAGCTTTATATCAGCCGTCGGCTCGCCGGTAGGCGCAAGATAGTTAACGAAGACGAGCTCGCACCGGTGCTTACAAAGTTTGGCTTTGAGGTAGTGTGTGCGGAGGAACTTTCTTTCGAAGAACAGGTGAAACGCTTTTCCCGAGCGCGGTACCTGGTGTCGAATCACGGCGCAGGGCTGACAAACATGCTCTTCATGCGTGAGGGTGGCAGCGTGCTGGAGTTGCGGCACGAGTCGGACTACATCAACAACTGCTATTTCATTTTGACGTCTGCGCTGGGCCTTAAGTACTTCTACCAGCTCTGCAAAGCGGAGAGGGATCTTGCGGATCCACACACAGCGGACTTGCTCGTAACCCCGGAAGAGATCGAAAAGAATTTAAGCAGGATTATTTGACCTTGCGAGTCGCAGCGAAGAGGGCGAGTGCGGTGCCGCCGACAAACAACAGCGCGCCTCCCACAACGCGCGTGTAATTCGGTAGTTGGCGGATTTCTGTCTCGGTGATGATGACCGCTGACCTCGGTTCGACGTAAAGCGCCCGGAAGGTAATCACGCCACCAGCGGTTGCGAGCATGAGACCTATGATGAGCAGGAGCACTTTCATCGTGCGGTGCTTGTACTTTGTTCTTTGTACTTAGAACTTTGTTCTTCGCTGCTCAAGCCGCATACCGGGACCGACAAACACAAAGTTCAAAGCACTAAGAACAACCTACTTACCCTTAAACGCGGGCTTCCGCTTTTCGAGAAACGCGCTGACGCCCTCGTCCTTGTCTTCCGTCGAAAAACAGAGCGCAAACAAATCCACTTCGCGGCGCAAACCTTCATCGAGATTCGAACGCGACGCGATCTTCACCGACTCTTTCGCGAGCTGCAACGCGATCGGCCCCTTGTCTGCAATGCGACTCGCGACCTCCATCGTTTTCGTTTGCAGTTGATCGAGCGGCACCACGTGATTCACCAAACCAAGCGACAACGCCGTCTTTGCGTCGATGAAATCCCCGGTGAGAATCAACTCCATCGCTTTGCCTTCACCGACGAGCCGCGTCAATCGTTGCGTGCCACCGCCACCGGGAATGATTCCGAGCTTGATCTCCGGCTGTCCAAACGAGGCGTTCTCGCTCGCGATGCGAATGTCGCACGCCAGCGCGAGCTCACAACCGCCGCCCAAACAGAACCCATTGATCATCGCGATCACCGGTTTGGGAAAACTGTCGATCGCCGTGAACAACGATCGGCTCATCATCACGTCGCGCTGCGTCATCGACGTGCGTCCGGCAAACTCCGCAATGTCTGCACCGGCTACAAAAGCTTTCTCACCAGCACCAGTGAACACAACTACGCCAACCGAATCGTCGTTACGCAGTTCGTCGAGCAACGCAGCGCCTTCTTCGCGCGTCTTGATGTTCAGTGCATTCAGTTTATCAGGCCGATTGATCGTGATAATGGCAACGCGGTCGCGTTTTTCGAGCAGCAAAGTCTCGTATGTCTGCGGCATCAATAACTCCGAATTAAATTAGGATTTCGTTGGGGCTTGTTCCGGTGGTGGGCCATCCGGATCTGGCGGAACGGGTTGTTCGTCAGCAACCCACGACACAAACAAACGCAACCAGTTTTCAGTCGGCTCCGCGATCTGCACGCCGACGCGCGCAGTGCCGTAGATCGCCGGCGCCACACGCACGACCACTGCGGTTGCTTCGATTGGTGTGCCGTCCGGGCGGTGAGCCCGCAGGTACAAACGTTCGCCGCGCGTCACTTTCTGATTCAGATGAAAGAGTGCACCGGACGTTGAGATGTCGTCCGTCTCGGTCGGCTCGCTCCACGCGGAACCGTCTTCGGTGCGGCCGGAAATGACAATCGGCAGGCGCAACGCCATGCGCAGCGCGAATCGTCTTTCTTCGTTGTTGTACGGCGTGCTCATCGTCACACTAAAGAGCGTCTAAGAAGACCCAGCGCGGCGCGCGTCTTCTTTGGTCCAGTCATAGAATCCCTGACCGGTTTTCTTGCCCAACTTTCCTTCGCTCACCATGCGGCGCAAAACTTCGGGTGGCCGAAACGTTTCCGAGCCCAGCTCGCGATGCAAATACTCCGCGATGCTCAAGCGCACGTCGAGCCCGACGAGGTCGGTCAACTTCAGCGGTCCCATCGGATGGTTGTAACCGAGTTCCATCGCGGTATCAATGTCGCGCGGGCTGGCGACGCCCTGCTCGACCATCCGCATCGCCTCGAGTCCGAGCGCCACTCCCAACCGGCTCGACGCAAAACCCGGAACGTCTTTCACGACGATCGGCTCTTTACGCATCTTGCGGCCAACTTCGGTAACTGTCTGTACGGTTTCGTCGCTTGTCTGCTTGCCTACGACGATTTCCACCAGCCGCATGATATGCACGGGATTGAAAAAGTGCATGCCGACAACGGCCTCGGGACGGCGCGATTGCGCAGCGATTTCCGAAATAGACAGCGACGAAGTATTGCTCGCAAAAATGAATGGGTGGCCGGAAACGTTTTCGAGCAGCCGGAGTATATTCTGCTTCAGTTCCAGCTTCTCCGGCGCAGCTTCTACGATCAAATCCGCTGTGGCGCATTCCTCCAGTTTGGTAGTGCCACGAATGTGCTGCAACGTGCGGTCGCGGTCGTCTTCAGTCAACTTAGCGAGTTGAATTCCCTTGGCGAGATTTCCTTCGATAGCGCGAACACCGCGCGCCAGGGCTTCACGATCCACGTCGTTGAGAAGAACTCTAAACCCATTGGCGGCGGCAACCTGGGCAATGCCGTGGCCCATCGTGCCGGCGCCAATCACGGCAATCGTTTCAATCGTTGGCGAACCGCTTGCTGGGCTGCTCATGCTCCGAAGAACCGGGCTCGCAGCGCTCCAAATGCCCGCAAGCCACAGAGTTCGACTACCTCATTGACGCTAGTTATACTATACGCTCAACCGAAATGGCTATACTCCCTTGCTCCTAATGGATAACCAAATGCGAAAAAGAGACGTCGTTATTATTGGATCCGGACCTGCCGGACTGACCGCCGCGATTTACACCGCACGCGCGAGCCTCAAACCACTACTGATCGACGCCCCGGCCGATGCCACACAGCAAACAACGCCTGGCGGACAGTTGATGATCACCACCGAAGTGGAGAATTATCCGGGGTTTTCCGAGGGTATTCAGGGCCCGGAGTTGATGCATGAGTTTCGTAAACAGGCGGAGCGTTTCGGTACCGAGTTTTTGGAAGGATGGATTACGGAAGTCGATTTGAGTGAGCGTCCTTTTCAGATCTACGTCGATGGTGGACCAACGATTTCGACGGAGACTTTGATCATCGCAACGGGCGCGTCGGCCAAGTGGCTGGGAATTCCCGGCGAGGCGAAGGTTCCGGACGGTTTTGGCGGCAACGGCGTTTCAGCCTGCGCGACTTGCGACGGCCCACTGCCCGCCTTTCGTAACAAAACTCTGGTCGTAGTTGGCGGCGGCGACACGGCGATGGAGGAAGCGACGTTTTTGACGCGTTATGCGGCGAAAGTTTACGTGGTTCACCGGCGCGACAAGTTGCGGGCGTCGAAGATCATGCAGGAAAAGGCGTTTCGAAACGAGAAGATCGAGTTTATCTGGAACACGGCGGTGCGTGAGATTGTCGGCACACCGGAGGAAGGCGTCAGTGGTGTTCGACTGGAGAATCTGCACACTGGCGAGGAACGCGTCTTTCCGTGTGCGGGCGTTTTCGTCGCGATCGGACATCGACCGAATACCGATCTGTTCAAGGGCCAGTTAGACATGGATGAGATCGGTTACCTCCAGACATCGGGCCATTCGACGGCTACGAACATTGCGGGCGTGTTTGCCTGTGGCGACGTGCAAGATTCGTTTTATCGCCAGGCGGTGACGGCTGCGGGCACCGGCTGTATGTCGGCGATCGATGCCGAACGTTTCCTCGATCACCTGCCGGTGGCGATGCCGAGTGGCGAAGAGGTAACCGACGAAGGCGAACACATCACGGCCGATCGTCACGCCATCATCACGGCTGACGGGCACATGATTCCGAACGATACGGAAGTGGTAATCAGAGAGGATTAACCGCTTAGCCGCAAAAAGGCACTACAGCAGAATGATCGAGTCGTCTTGCTCGCGGCGGTGGACAGGCGCCGCCGGACGTTCGGCAGCGGGCAGAGTCGGAAGAACGATCCCGTTCTCGTTTAGCGGACACGGTTCACAATAACTTCCCAAACGCAGTTTTCGATCTCGACAATCATTACAACCTAAAACCAGCCCGAGTTGCCGCAGCGATTCAAGCAGCGGCAAGAGTAACCGGCCGCGCTCGGTTAACGAATACTCGATGTGTGGCGGGTTGCCGCCGAAGTCTCTGCGCTCGACGAAGCTGTCGTTCTCCATGTCGCGCAAACGCGCGACGAGCGTGCGGCTGCTGATCGGGAAGAGGCTGTTGAGCAGCTCCATCGTCCGCTTCGGACCGGAGACCAGTTCACGCACGACCAGCATGGTCCACTTGTCGCCGAGCATCTGTAGTGCGCCGGTGATGGGACAGCCGTCGAGTTCGCGTCGTTTCATGGTCTTAAGTTGATGTTGTAGGTCTTGATCTTGGAATTCAGCGTGGTGGCGTTCATGCCGAGCAAGCGCGCGGCTCGCGATTGATGACCGCCTGTTTGTTCGAGTGCGCGCCGGATCAGGTCGATTTCAAAGCGGCGCACCTCTTCGTAGAAATTGATGCCGCGGCCGATGTCGCCGACCGCTGCGTTGCTCGCGCCGTCCTGATGGCCCGAGGCCACGGATTTCGGATCGCTGATCTCCGCGCGCAGACATTCCTTAGTAACCTCGTCGCCGGGCGCGATCACCACCGCGCGTTCGATCGCGTTTTCGAGTTCGCGAACGTTGCCGGGCCAGGAGTACTGCTCGAGCATTGCAAGAACTTCCGGCGCGAGTTGTTCGGAGACGTTGCGGCCGTTCTCGTCGTTGTACTTCTGAATGAAGTGTTGGGCCAGCGGGAGAATGTCCTGGTTGCGATCGCGCAAAGGCGGCAACTCGATCGGCACAACTGCGAGACGGTAGTAAAGATCCTCGCGAAAACTTCCCTGCCGCACCGCTTCTTTTAGATCGATGTTTGTGGCCGCGATGATGCGCACGTCGACGCGTCGCGGTGATGTGTCGCCGAGTGGTGTGAACTCGCGTTCCTGAATCACGCGCAGCAGGCGTACCTGTGTTTCCGGTGGGATGTCCCCGATTTCGTCGAGAAAGATCGAGCCGCCGTCTGCGACTTCGAACAAACCTTTCTTGGCGGCGACGGCGCCGGTGAACGCGCCGCGCGTGTGGCCGAATAATTCGGATTCGAGCAACTCTGAAGGAATGTTTGAACTGTTGACCGTAACGAACGGCCGGCCGGCGCGAGTGCTGGCTTCGTGAATCGCTTTGGCGATCAGTTCCTTACCGGTGCCGCTCTCGCCGGTGATCAATACCGTCGAACGCGCGGGCGCGACCTGTTCGACGAGCCGAAAGACTTCCTGCATCACATCGGAGCGTCCGACGATCTCGCCGCGATCGACGGCCTTGCTCATCGCGCGCCGCAGTGTGCGGCGTTCTTCCTCTTTGCGGCGGCGTTTAATGCCGGCGGCAATCTGCGCGATGATCTGTTCGTTTTGAAACGGCTTGCGAATGCAACCAAAAGCGCCGCGCTCCCAGGCGGCGATGGCGGTGTCGAACGTTGCGTAGGCGGTGATCATGACAATGACCGCCTCGGGATCCATCTTCAAAAACTCTTCGAGCGCGCGCAGCCCGCCGATGCCGGGCATCGACACGTCGAGCAACACGACGTCAAATGCGCGCCGGCCATACGCCTCCAGCCCCTCTTCACCCGTCTTGGCGAGATCGACGCGATAACCTTCCGCGGTCAGAAGTGTCTCCAGCACCTCGCGCATGATCTCTTCGTCGTCCACGACGAGCACAGAGCCTTTTCTGGCGTTACGTTTTTCCGTTTTCATGAAGGGCGTAGTTTACAACGTAAAAGAAAATCCATCCACAGATGACACAGATGGACTAAACCAGGGCGTGGTTCGCTGTCTAACTATTTCTGCGTAATCTGTGGATGGCTTTAGTCTCCCACTGCTTGCAAACGCGCGCGGGCGCGGGCGGCGGGGAGAGTGATGCGGAAGGTGGTGCCGTCGCCAGGCTTGCTGTCGACGCTGATGTGGCCGGCATGTTCCTGGACGATGCCGTAGGACACAGCCAGACCGAGGCCAGTGCCTTGTCCGACACCCTTGGTCGTGTAGAACGGATCGTAAATTTTCGCGACGTTCTCGGGGGCGATGCCGATGCCTGAGTCGGAGATCTCCGCGACGATCGAGCCGTCGTCGGCAGCGCTGGTCGACACCACAATGCGGCCGCCATCGGGAATCGCGTCGCGCGCGTTGAGCAGGAGATTTGTAAACACCTGCTGCAACTTGCCGGCGTTCGCATAAGCCAGCGGCGCATCTTCCCCGTACGAACGCACGATCTCGATCTGACTTCGCCGCATCTGCGGCTCCAGCAACTGCAACGTGTCGTCAAGGACGCGGGCCACATTCACTTCGCCAAACTCCGTCGCACTGCCGGTACGCGAGAAGTTCAGCAGGTTGTTGACGATGTTTGTCGCTCGTTCAGCTTGCGTACGGACCTTCTGCAACAGCGCATGCTTCGGATCGTTTTCATTCAACATCGCGAGCAGCATCTGCGTGTAAGACGAAACGCCGGTGAGCGGCGTGTTTACTTCGTGGGCCACACCCGCGGCGAGCAAACCGATTGACGAAAGCTTCTCGCGCTGCTGTAACTGCTCTTCCAAACTGATTCGCGCCGTCACATCTTCGATCATCACAAGTGCGCCGGTTAGATCCTGCAACGGCGCGAGCGCGATGTTCACAACCAGCGCGCGGTTCGTGCGTGTGGCAGTGTGGAGCTTGTAGATGTTGCGAATTTCCTGCAGATTCCAGCCGTCTTTGCCCAACACCTGCTTGAGCGTATCCGCGAAGTCTTCCGAAAACAGGCTCTCAACGCGCCGGCCGATCGCCGCATCGCGCCGCAGATCGAGCATGTGCTCGAGCGCGGAGTTCAAACGCGTGACACGCCCTTCGAGGTCCACCGCCAGCAGTCCAACGTTGATCGATTCGATGATCGATTCGTTGAACTCCTTCAAAACCTTCAACTCACTCGCACGTTCCTGCTGATCCTTGTAAAGCAAACTGTTTTCAATCGCGACCGCAACGTAACCTGAAACCGTGCGCAGAATCTCGACGTCTTCCGACGAGAGCAGCGCGCCGTCAACCGAACGGCCCAGCCCAATCACGGCAACCATGCGTCCACGCACAACGCACGGCACGTAATAATGCAGCGAGCGGCGCGCGGAAACATTCGCATCGGAAGAAAGATCCAGATCGTCAGCGCGAACCACACCCGTCTCCGCCGAACGCACGCGAATCATTTCGCGAAAATCACTCGGCACGAAGACTGCGTCTTCAAGTCCAGCCGATCGCGCAACTGCGTAGCCGTCTCGCGCTTGCCGGTCTTCAACAAAGATCGCGACGCGCCCGACGTTCATCACTTCCTGTAATCGATGGACCAGCGAATCGAGCAACGGGTCGAGCGCAGTCGTCGCAGAGAGCGTGCGGCCAAAGTCGAGCAAACTGTTTCTGAGATCGTAACGCTCACCGTAGAACAACCGGTCGACGCGCTCTTGCAGGAAGTTCTTTACCGGCGCCGCCACCATCACGATCGCCGCCATCGCCGCGACAGCCGCAACCACGCGCAACGTGACGTCACCAGAGCTGAACGTTTGTTCCGAACCGAACGCGTAGAAACCGCCCATGTAAACGGCGAGACCGATGAGCAGCGCGACCGCGAGCGTCGTCAACGCATAGACAAACACGCGCCGCACGACCAGCTCGACGTCCATCAAGCGATAACGCAGTACCGAATACCCAAACGCAAAAGGGATCGCGATCAACGGCCATAAAGCGACGTCGGTGAGCCAGCCGTCCGACGAGGCGCCAAACAGGAAGCCGAGGCCGTAAAGCAAAACGAAAGGCGTCACCGAAAGCGCCGTTCCCCACACAACCCACTTCATCCGCTGCCGGACCAACGCATTCCTGGCAGTCAAATACGACTTCACTAAAAGCGCGGCGCTCATAACGAGCCCGATGATGAAGTGCAGGAAACTGAGGCGGTAGAAAACGTCGATGAACTGCTCGGAAACATCGGCGAGTTGGAAACCGACCTTTCCCGCCGCGTTCTTGAAATAAAAGAACGCGCCCTGAGGCATAAACACAAACGCCGCCATCACCAGGAGCAGCATTGCCGGAACATAAAGCCCGATTGCACGCCAACGCCTGTTCGGAAATAGTTGCTGCCTGGCTGGGTAAAGCAGGCAGAAATGCAAAAACAGCGGCGCGAACAGTATGAAAGCCGCGTTCTTCAAAAACGCGATCGCCAAATCGAGATCGCGATACATCGCGGTGGGTGTGTAGAAGTGAAAGACGAAAGCCGCTAGACAGAGCGTTGCGAAATGTAAGACGTATGGCGCCCGCCCGCCCTGTCTGAACAGCACAAAGAAGCCGACGAACAGGTACGTGAGCCCGATGATGTTGATGTAGATGACGCGCGGCGTCCAGCGATGAATCGAGCCGAGATTGTCGAGGTCGGCCCAGTAGTTTTGCATCTCGACAGGAAACGAGGGCCGCTGCATTCGGTAGTGCAACTGGCCGCCAACCTTCGCCGCATCGAGATAGATCTGTACGTGGCGGGCCTGCACAACTTCGTCGGGCCTTGCATCCGGATCGAGAGCGATACCAACCAGGCGATCGCCGGGCAGCATCCACGCGCGGTCAGCGGCCGATCCCTTTTCGATACTTTTAGCGATGATGCCGTCGGCAGTGTCGGTCCATTCGACGCCGTCCCAGGCGGGTGTTTCCCCTCGCGCTCGCTGGCCGAAGTTGAGGAAGCCGGCCGCGATCAGGAGTGCTGCTCCGATCAGCAGGAACCACGCTCTAGTTGTGAGAATCGATCCTTTCACTGCTTCCTCAACTCTGCCCTACTTTCGTCACCAGGCGATCCGAGTGTTTTAGGCAAGGAACGTTCCTAGTTACCGCACGGGTTTACTGCTTACTTATGCGGGGCTAAGTCGTTGAGATTAATCCAACTTTTCGGAATTTTCCGAGAATTTGGAAGCTAGAACCTGACTGAGATTCCGCCACGAACAGATCGCCGGGTGTTCCCAATGAAGGTCATAAACTCACCGTTGTCGGACGCGATCTGCGCATCAAGCAGGTTCCGCGCATCGAGGATAGCTTCCGCACGAACTGGCAAACCAAAACTCGGCAGATCCTGTGTGACTTGAATGCTCAGAGAGGGATCGTAAACGCCCAGTCTGCCGGCAAAGGGATCGATCGCGAAGACCGTCGCTTCCGGAGAGAAACGGAAGACGGTTCGCACTTGCGTACCACTACGAAAACCAGCGCCCAGTTGTAAGGCCGCTGTTTGAAACAACCCATTCTCGAAAAGCTCGGCCGGGCTTGCGAAACCGGCGGCTGACAAGCGTTGACCGCGGCCAAAAGCGTAACCCGCCGAGGCACTCCAAACACGATTCAAACGGCGTGTGTAAACCACGCGCACGCCACGCGAAGATCCTTGTTGGTTAGCAACAGTCGCGAACGTGTCACCCGCTTCACCCGAGAATGCGGAGGACGGAAAACTCATCAAGCCAACACCGCGGCCGCTCGTCGTGTCGAAGAAAGCCGTCGCTTCCACATTCGAACTGTTGTCGAGCACGCGCTCGATTCCAAACTCGAGCCGGTGGCTGCGTTCGAGCACTGCCTGTCCATCGACGAAAGCCACAGGCCGCAAAGCCTGGCGGCGGAAGACGATCTGTTCGTCTTCAAACGTCGCGACACTTTGAATACCGTCTTCGTCACCACCCGATGCAAAAGCAGCCTTCACGCGCGTGCGCGCATTCGCGTCGAATTGAATTCCAAAGCGCGGACTGAAACTGTGCGCGCCACCCGCGCCGATGAAACGCGAGTAGTCAAGACCCATCACGATCACTATGCCGTCGCGCACGATCCATTCATCAACCGCACGCAACGAAACCTGACCGGCGAGATCGGCATATTCGGTCGGTCTGGCCGTCCAAACCGGGGCTTCATAACGCGCACCCGAAGCGGTCACGCCGATTTTGTGTCGATCGCCGACCCGAAAACGCGTCGTGGCTTCCATGCGTTCCGGCGCATGCTCGGTTCCGGTTTGACCGGAGAAGATGAGTTCGACTGAATCTGAAATGGGTGTGGAGACAGCGAAGTTGAAACCAACGTAGGAAGAAGCGAAGCCATTATTGCCGACGTAGCTCTCGATAACGCCATGTACTCTCGGTGAATATCCCTGAGGCGCCCACGCTTGCTGCGTCGAGGCAGTCATGTCGGTCGTCGTGTTCTCCGCGTCGGTGACCGCTTTGACCGTTGGGTCTTCGCCTTCGTTGTTCTGGAAGATAGAGCGTCGTGTTTGTGCGGATCGCAAAGTCCACTTCACGTCGTCGCGATCGCGGCGGCGCTCGGGCAAGGTGTTGCCATAACCAACGGGTTCAAGGTTGAACTTGTAGACGACTTCCTGCGCCGCTTTCACGTCTACGGCGTTGAAAGCAACTTCATTGAAGCCGCTGGCGATAGCCTTGATTCCGTAACGGCCCGGCGTCACTTTCGCCGTGAACTTTCCCTGTCGATCGGTGAGCGTGTGTTTGACCGATTGCTTCACAGCGCCTTCGCGCATTAAAGACACGAGTGCTCCAGCGAGCGGGTTGCCCTTGTTGTCGATAACGATGCCTGAGATGGTCGCGAGTGTCTTACCTGAACTACCTGCTTCGATTGGGGCAGCAGATAGTGAAATGACCGCGAGTAGGGATAAGCTTAAACCGACAACTCTTCTCATGCGTTAACGACCTCCGCTACAAGAGTCCCACTGGGCCGCCGATTCGGGATTGAAGGGGCCAAACTGGTTCCCACCGAGGAGACTACCGGGAACCGGCAGAAATAGGGCAACTATTGTCCTTCAGAGCCTAAAAACTGTCAAGAACTGCGCGGTAATTTGGGTCATTTGCCGCCCACTTTCCGGGCGTGCTAGGATTCAGACCCCCTTATTCAACCGCGGCGCCAAAAACCCTTTTTTGGTTTCCAGCTTAGATGCAGTTAGATGTCAGTAGACGCCATTAGATGATCGACGAAGTTCAAACGACCAGGCTACCCAATGGCATTGTCGTCCTGACCGAACACATGCCGGGGCTCAGGTCGGTGACCGCCGGGATCTGGGTGCGCCGTGGTTCGCGCCACGAATCGCCCGAGCTCAATGGCATCTGTCACTTTATCGAACATGCTGTTTTTAAGGGCACGCGGCTACGGAGTGCCCACGATATCGCCGTGGAAACCGACCGTCTGGGGGGACATCTCGACGCGTATACGACTCATGAGATGACAGGTTTTACGACAAAGGTTGCGGACACCGCCTTTCCGCAAGCCATGGATTTGCTCGCCGACCTCGTTTCCAACCCGCGTTTTGACCAGCAAGACCTCGAGCGCGAGCAGAAAGTTATCCTTGAAGAGATGAAGATGGTCGAGGACACGCCCGACGAGCTTCTCGGCGAGCTCTTCAACGCCGCCTACTTTCCGAATCAACCACTCGGACGCCCTATCGAAGGCACGCGCGAAACCGTTCCGACCTTCGATCACAAAACTACGGTCGCTTATCACGCGCGCGAGTTCGCGTACAGCAACCTGGTGGTCGCGGCGGCGGGAAATGTCCATCACGATCGCGTGCTCGAGCTTGTCGGAAGATCTTTTAACGGTTGCGAGAGTGGCGCCGGCGCACGGCCGCACACGCTCGACGGCGGCCGCCCGCGTCCGGCAGCGCCGATCATGATCGAGCAGAAGAATGAACTCGAACAGGCGCATCTCGTGCTCGCCACGCCGTGGCCGTCTGCGGTGAATGAAGATCGTTATGCAGCGAGTTTGCTCGCGTCGGTCATTGGCGGCGGAACGTCGAGCCGTTTGTGGCAGAAGATTCGTGAAGAGCGCGGGCTCGCTTATTCAGTCGGCGCAGCGGGCAGCGCTTTTTCAGACATCGGCGTGTTCAATGTTTATGCCGGTACTTCACCGGACCAACTCGATGAGGTGCTGGAGCTTTCGTTAAAAGAGTTGCGCGAGGTCGTGCGCAACAGCGTGACGGAAGAAGAGCTGCGCATCGTGAAGGACCAGGCGATCTCGTCAATCCTGCTCGGGCTCGAGTCGTCGAGCGCGCGCGCCAGCACGCTCGCGCGGCAGGAGATCATTCACGGCCGCCGTATCTCGCCTGACGACGTGATTGAGAAACTGAGACACACCACCATCGAACAACTTCAGGAAATCGCGCGCACTTACTTCAAATCAGAAACGCTCGCACTCGGCGCGTTGGGAAATCTCAACGGCTTTAATGTGGATCGCTCTCGTCTCTCTATCTAAAGCCAAAGCCACAAAGAGGCACAAAAAGCACAAAAGCGATAAAAGCTTTGGTATAGTGCTCTTCTCTTCTGACTTGTGCTTTTTGTGCCTTTTTGTGGCTTATGAAACTTACCGTTCTCGGCAGCGGATCAACTGGTAACGCAGTTTTGATCGTTGCAGGTAATACACGCGTACTCGTCGATGCAGGCTTGAGCGCGAAAGAGATCGTTCGCCGGCTGGCACTCGTCGGCGAGGACGCGCAACAGCTCGACGGAGTGCTCGTCACGCACGAACACGGCGATCACGCCGGCGGTCTTCGCGTCTTACTCGGCTCGGTTGATTGTCCCGTCTACATCTCCGCGAAAACACACGACGCTTACGTCAGCGAACGATTCAACGTTAACAACGAGGAACCACGCCGCCGCGATCGAGCGCTGAAAGGCCGCGTCGAAGAGATCGAGTCAAGCAGAGACTTTCGCATCGGCGAGATCGATTTTCACCCGTTCACGATTCCGCACGATGCCGTCGACAACTTCGGTTTTACCGCCACGCATCACGGCGTAAAGATCGCCACCGTGATGGACTTCGGCCACATCACCACGCTCGTCTCGGAACAGCTCCGCGGCTGCGCCGCTATCGTCATTGAATCGAATCACAGCCGCGACATGCTCAAGGCCTGCGACTCGTATCCGTGGGAACTCAAGCAACGCATTTTGTCGCGCGTGGGCCATCTCTCAAACGAAGATTTGGCCGATTGGATTAAAGACGGATTCGACGGCTGCGCGCAGTACATGGTGCTGGCGCATCTCTCGCAACGCGCGAACAATCCGTATCTCGCGAAGATCACCGCCGAGGTCGCGTTGCAGGAGAAAACGCCGCTATTTCCGTGCTCGACGGAAGTCTACTTGTCTTATCCAAAGGAGCCGACGCCCTGGATCGAAGTGTAAACCGGATAGCGACGCTGTTGTTTCTGGTGTTTTTGTGCGGCTGTGGGCAACAAACCGAACGCGGACGAGTTCCCATTGAAGTTCAGGAGGTCGTGAACACCGTCGGCGATCAGATCGCCCAGGAACGTTACGAACAGATCTATAACGAGTCGTCCGACTTGTGGAAACAAGACTCGACGCTCGAACAATCAACCCAGGTTTTCAAAACCCTGCGCGAGAAACTCGGCAAAGTTGAGTATCGCTCCCTCCACTCGGCAACCGAACAGCAGAACTCCGGTGGCGCTTTGAAGGGTCATGCGTACATACTTTCCTATCAAACAAGATTTGAACGCGGCGAAGGAATGGAGACGTTTACGTTGATCGAACAGAATGGACGCTGGTTACTGGCGCGCTATTTTGTGAACTCAACGGCCCTACAATAAAAGCCACAAAAAGGCACAAGAAGCACCGATGATCGATCGTTACACGTTGCCCGAGATGGGTGCGCTCTGGTCAGAGCAGAACAAGTTTCAGAAGTGGTTGGATGTGGAGATCGCGGTGTGCGAAGTGCACGCCGAGAACGGAGTCATTCCGCGCGAGGCTTTGGAAGAGATCAAAGCGCGCGCGAAGTTTTCCGTCGAACGGATCAATGAAATCGAAAAGACCACCAACCACGACGTTATCGCTTTCACGACGAACCTTGCCGAATCGATCGGCGAAGCGAGCCGTTTCGTTCATTACGGACTCACTTCGTCAGACGTTGTTGACACTGCCAACGCACTGCTGCTGCGCGACGCCGCGGACATCCTGCTGAAAAAAGTCGACGCACTGATCGACGTACTAAAGCGCCGCGCAGTCGAGTTCAAAAACACGCCGCAGGTCGGACGCACACACGGCATTCACGCCGAACCGACGTCTTTCGGTTTGACGTTTGCGCTGTGGTTTGACGAGATGCGTCGGAACCGCGAGCGGCTACGGCGTGCGAAAGAAACCGTGGCGGTGGGTAAGATCAGCGGCGCCGTGGGCGCGTTTGCGCATCTCGATCCGTCGGTTGAAGAAGCCGTGTGCGCGCGTCTCGGCTTGAAAGCGGCGCCGGTTTCGACGCAGGTGATCCAGCGCGACAACTATGCCGAGTATCTCAACACGCTTGCAGTGACCGCTTCGTCGCTCGAGAAGTTTGCGCTGAATGTTCGTCACTGGCAGCGCACCGAAGTGCGAGAAGCGCAGGAGAAGTTCACCAAAGGCCAAAAGGGTTCGAGTGCGATGCCGCACAAGCGCAATCCGATCATCTCGGAGCGCATCTGCGGCATGGCGCGCATCGTTCGCGCAAACAGCCTCGTAGGACTCGAGAACATCGCGCTGTGGCACGAGCGTGACATTTCGCATTCGTCCGCCGAACGCGTGGTCCTGCCCGATTCGAGCATTGCGCTCGACTACATGCTGCAAAAAGCGATTGGCTTGATCGACGGTTTGGTGGTCTACCCGGAACGAATGCTGGAGAACCTCAGCATCACTCGCGGGCTGATCTTCAGCGGACAGTTGTTGCTGGCGTTAACCAACAAAGACGTGTCGCGCGAGACCGCCTACGAGTGGGTGCAGCGCAATGCGATGAGAGTTTGGGACGAGGATCGCGACTTTCACGAGCTCGTGAAAGCCGATCCCGATATTACGTCGCGCTTGTCGGCCGCGGAGATCGATCGCACGTTCTCACTGGAGCATTACCTGCGGAACGTGGATCAGATCTTCAAACGGTTGGGAATTACTTAGCCGAGAACTTTTCGGCGAAATTGCCGATGATCGGCAGCTTGAAGTATTGGCCCTGATACGCCTTGACCAGGCATAGGATCCATCCGATCAAAACGCCGACGAGCAAAAGCAGCCAAAGCAACATGGAAAGTAGGCCGACGATTGTAGTCAGAGCGTCTGAAACCTGCGACAGAATTAAGAAAAGGACAAATAGTACGATCCACAGCACGAACGCTAATACCCCAAACAAAACATTAAACAGAATCGACTGCATCGCATGAAAACGCACGAGCCGACTATCTTTTTCCATCAGGAAGAAAATCAATCCCGAGACCCAACCAAAAATGTATGACAGCAGTGCGGCAATGTTTTCATCGAGCCCAGTGCTTGATTTGGTCGTTTGAACGGGCGGCGGGTTTTGCATTATAAGTTTCTCCTTGGGGACGTTTAGAATCGGAGGATATTAGTCCAATAAACGCTTGTTAGGCAATGTTTTATTGAGCCAAAGATAGGTTGACGATGAAAGCCAAAGTTTATGTAAACCTCAAGGCCGGTGTGCTCGATCCGCAGGGAAAAGCCATCCAACATTCGGTCGAACTGCTCGGATTTTCGGGAATTTCGGACGTGCGGCAGGGCAAGTTTTTCGAGATTGCGCTGGACGATTCGGTCGATACACAACACGCCCGTGAAGCGGTAGAAAAGATGGCGCGTGAAGTGTTGTCAAACCCGATAATCGAAGACTACCGCGTGGAGATAGAAGCGTGAAGTTTGGAGTAATTGTTTTTCCCGGTTCGAATTGCGACCACGATGCCTACCACGTGATTTCAAAGCACGTGGGCCAGCCGGTGGATTTTATCTGGCATCGGGAAACCGATTTGAGCACGTACGACGCGGTGATCATTCCGGGCGGATTTTCCTACGGCGATTACCTGCGAGCCGGAGCGCTCGCGCGGTTTTCGCCGGTGATGAACTCGGTGAAGAAGTTTGCCGAAAGCGGACGGTTCGTACTCGGCATCTGCAACGGGTTTCAGATTCTTTGCGAAGCCGGGCTGCTGCCGGGCGCGTTGATTCGCAATCGCGACCTGCATTTCATCTGCGAGCACGTTTACGTGCGCGTTGAGACAGCCGACAGCCCGTTTACCAATGAAATGCAACGCGGTTCCGTGCTCCGCATTCCCATCGCACACGCTGAAGGCAACTATATTTGCGACGACGCGACCTACGCAGAGCTGCAACGCGAAGATCGCATCGTCTTTCGTTATTGTGAAAAGGACGGGACCGTCACCGACACAGCCAATCCAAACGGTTCGCGTGATAACATCGCGGGAATTTGCAATCGCGAACGTAACGTCCTGGGCTTAATGCCCCATCCGGAACGCGCTTGCGAAGACTTACTCGGGTCCAGTGACGGACGCGATATCTTTCGTTCACTCGCGGCTACTCTCGCAGCCGCAGTCTAAACCTGAATTATGAAACGACTACTTCCATTTCTAATCATTCTCGTAGTGCTCGGCGTTGCCGTCGGCTCTGCGTGGTACTTGACGCGCGTAACACCCGGCTCACCATCGGCCAATTCGACGCCGGCATCGCAGTCACCTGCTAGCGCCGCACAGTCACGACCGGCGGCGATCAGAGGAATTCCGGGAGCCGAGCCCGCGCAGACACTCGGCACCGCAAACGCGCCGGTGCAACTCGAAGAGTTTGGCGATTATCAGTGCCCGCCGTGCGGCATTTTTCATCCCATTCTCGAACAGATGCAGCAGGAGTTTGGCGACAAACTGCGTATCACGTTCCGTAATTTCCCTCTTGCTCAGGCGCACCCGCACGCCGTCGCCGCGGCTTCATCAGCCGAGGCGGCGGGACTGCAAGGCAAGTTCTGGGAAATGCACGATCTGATTTACGAGCATCAGGCGGAGTGGAAAGACAAGACGGACGTTGGTCCCATCTTCGAAGGCTACGCCAAACAGATTGGCCTCAATATCGAGCGCTGGAAAAAGGACGTGGGCAGCGAGCAGATCGCGCAACGGATCTTTCTCGACAGCAGGCGCGGTCAGTCGATGGGCGTGAAAGGCACGCCGACTGTTTTTATCAACGGCCGCGAAGTGCCGTTTGAACAGCTTCCCGCCGAGAAACTGCGAGTGGTAATTCAAAACGAACTTGCCGCCAGCGGAAGCCGGTAATGAAGCTTTACATCACAGCGGCCGTTGTTTCGCTAATCGGTCTTGCTGATTCCATTTACCTCACGGTCGAACACGTAACCGGACAAAGTGTTCGCTGCACGATCGTTGCGGGCTGCTCGGAAGTGCTGAGCAGCCAGTATGCGGTGGTGAAGGGTTTGCCGTTGGCGGCGATTGGCGCCGCGGCTTATTTCACGGTTTTCAGTTTGGCAACGCTCGCGGCTTTTGGTTATCGCGTCGCCGGAACGCTATTGACGGTGGTCGTGTTGCTGATGTTCCTCTTCAGCTTGTGGCTGTTCTACCTTCAGGCGTTTGTGATTCACGCCTTTTGTCAGTTCTGCCTGCTCTCCGCCGCGGTCACCACCGCGCTGACAGTCATCGCCTTATTCGCACGCCGAAGCGCTCGCCTTTCGTAAACGCGGGGTTCTGTGTAATCTTTGGCAAACACCATGGAACAATCGACAGTTGCTGACATCTTTCGTCGCGCGCAAGCGTTGCGTCGTGAACATACTGACTACTCTTTGAAGCAGCTCAAGGATCTTTTGGTGCGCGAATATTCCGGGGCGCCGTTTCCGCCGTTGCACAATTTGACGATTCCCGAGCAGGACGCGCGTGCGCCGGAAGAAGACTGGACCGCCGGATTGCCGATCGTGCGCCGCGGTATTCAGTTTCAGGACTGGAAAGAGATCATTGACGGGATACTGATCAGTTTCGAACAAACCGAGAACTACGAACGCGAGCGAGGCGCTGAAGGCAGTCACGACGACTGGCACGATCGCAGTGTTGGCATCAGTGATGCAGTAGCGAAGGGCGTCGGGAAGTGGATGCCAGAGGAATTGGTGGCGCTGGCTGAAAAACAAGCAAAAAAATGAGTTTTCTGGACAAGATGTTCGCAGATCCAAAATACCAAACGACCGACCCGCGCAAGCCGGACGAGATTGAGGATTCCGAGATCGTCATCAGTCCCGACACACACCGCGAGAAGCGCCTGCCGCCGGGACAGTCGCGCACGAAGAAGTGGCCCGTACTCGATGCGCACGGCACGCCAAACGTCGATCTAACGACGTGGGAGTTTGAAGTTGAAGGACTCGTCGAGCATCCGATGAAGTGGTCGCTTGATGAGTTTATGCAACTTCCACCTGTGCGCGTTTATGCCGACTTTCATTGCGTCACGCGCTGGTCGCGGCTCGACAACGTTTGGAGCGGCGTCTCGACGCGCGAGATCGCGAAGCTGGTGGGCATCAAGCCCGAGGCGAAATTTGTGCTCGCTTTGGCTTACGACTATGGTTGGACCACGAACGTTCCGCTCGAATACTTCTTGAAAGAAGATTCGCTTTTCGCGTGGGCCCACGACGGGCAGCCAATCGAACCCGAGCACGGTGGACCAGTGCGTTTGATCATCCCGCAACTCTACGCGTGGAAGTCGGCGAAGTGGGTGAAAGGCGTGCGCTTTCTCCAGGAAGATGAAGCGGGCTTTTGGGAAAAAGGCGGGTACCACATGCGCGGCGTGCCATGGAGCCCCGGCGACGGCGAAAGATTCAGGTGGTCGTGAGGCGGCCACAAAGAAGCACAAGAAGCACAAAAGAGGAGGACTAGCGGAGCATTTGTGGCTCTTGTGCCTTTTTGTGGCAAAGGGTAGTTCAGAGTATGACGGGTGTAGTTCCCAAAGACGCTGCCGCGGTTATTCTTCTCCGGCAGGATACCGATCCACAGAAGCCCGAAGTTTACTGGGTGAAACGAAGCGAAAAGCTTGCGTTTCTCGGCGGCTATCATGCGTTTCCCGGCGGCCAAATCGATGCGACTGACGCCGAAGTCGACGTACGCCACTCACCCGACGCCCTGACGTCAGCGATGATCAGCGGCGCCGCACGCGAATTGTTTGAAGAGTTGGGCGTGCTGGCGGCACACGGCGGCGAGGCGCTCACGAAAGGTCAGCGCGCTTCGTTGCTCGACGATCTCGAATCGAAAAGAATGTCGTGGCCCGCGCTCCTGAAGCATTACGAACTGTATCTCGACGCCAACGACTTCACGTACGTTGGGCGTTGGGTCACGCCGCCGTTCAACGCGCGCCGCTTTGATACATGGTTTTTCCTCGTTAACTGTCCTCCGAAACAAGAACCGTATTTAACAGCGGGCGAGCTGGAGGACGGCGAATGGATCACCGCCGAGCAAGCTTACGACCGCTGGATGCGCGATCAGGTTGTTGCCGTGCCGCCGACGTTGCATGCGTTGCGCACCATCGCCGGTGGCGTCACGCAGGATCTCGTCGCACGTTTTCTTTCAAACATTAACGCGCAAGGCGAGATCGCGCGCCGGATCACGTTTCGTCCAAACTACATCTGTTTTCCAGTGCGCACGCCGACTCGTCCGCCGGCAACGCACACGTGTTGCTACCTGATTCACACGTCGAAGGAGATCCTGGTTGTCGATCCGGGTTCGCCTTATGAAGACGAGCAGGAGGCGTTGGCCGAATGTCTTGACGAGATGATCGCGGAAGGCAGGCGCGTGCGAGAAATAATCATCACGCATCTGCATCCGGATCACATCGGCGGCGTGAACGTTTTGAAAGCCCATCTCGGCGGCGATGTTTCGGTTGCGGCTCATGCACAGACGGCTGAGGCGTTGAGCGAAATGCAGAGCGAGGTTCACGTCGACCGGCTAATCGAAGACGGCGACGTGATCACACTCGAAGGCGAGCCGCAGATTCGTTTGCAAGCCATGCACACGCCCGGGCACGCGCGTGGTCATCTTTGTTTTCACGACGCCGATCGAGGCGCGCTACTGACCGGCGACAACATCGTGGGCGTTGGTTCGGTGCTGATCGATCCGCCCGAAGGCAACATGCGCGACTATCTGAATTCACTCCGGCGTATGCGGTCGTTGCCGAACCTGTCGGTGTTGTTTAGCGGCCACGGACCGGCCGTCGCCTCGCCTTATAAAAAGATCGACGAGTACATTTCACACCGCTTGGAACGGGAGCGAAACATACTGGAAGCGGTCCGAGATGGCGCAACAGATCCGAAACAAATTGTTGCGAAGGTCTATACTGATGTTTCCCCAAAGGCTTACGCCATGGCCGAACGGGCCGTGCTCGCGCACCTGGAAAAGTTGCGTGAGGACGGGGCAATTTAGTTAGAATCTCTCTCACCTAAAAGAAATGGATTACGCAAGAACCCTTCGCGAACTCAAAGCGGTCAGGTATCAAACTCGCCCGGTCAAGGACGAACTGCGCGATAACCTGATCAAGAAACTACGCGCCGGCGAGAAACTGTTTCCCGGCATCGTCGGTTATGACGACACCGTTATTCCGCAACTCGTCAACGCGATTCTGTCGCGTCACAACATCATCCTGCTCGGCCTCCGCGGCCAGGCAAAGAGCCGCATCATTCGGCAACTGACGGAGCTGCTGGACGAGCGCATCCCGATCATCGCCGGCTCGGAAGTGAACGACGATCCGTTTCACCCGATCTCAGCTTATGCCCGCGAGGCGCTCGCGAAAGACGGCGACTCGACGCGCATCGACTGGATCGATCGCGACGCTCGCTTCGTCGAAAAACTCGCCACGCCCGACGTGACCGTTGCTGACATTATCGGCGACGTCGATCCGATCAAAGCCGCGAAAGGCGGTCACCTGCTGAGTGACGAGCTGACGATCCATTACGGACTGCTTCCGCGCGCGAATCGCGGCATTTTCGCGATCAACGAGTTGCCCGATCTCGCCGGCAAGATTCAGGTAGGACTCTTCAACATCATGCAGGAGGGCGACGTGCAGATTAAGGGTTATCCCGTGCGTCTGCCGCTCGACGTGATGCTCGTCTTTTCCGCGAACCCGGAAGACTACACAGCGCGCGGCAAGATCATCACGCCGTTGAAAGATCGCATCGGCGCCGAGATCATGACGCACTACGCGAAAGATCTTCCAGTGGCGATCGAAATTACACGGCAGGAAGCGTGGACCAATCGTTCGCAAGCGAGCGACGTGGTCGTGCCGGAGTTTATTCGTGAAGTGGTCGAACAGATCGCGTTCGAAGCGCGTGAAGACAATCACGTCGATAAGCATTCCGGTGTTTCGCAGCGCATGCCGATCACGGTCATGGAGTCGGTCGTGTCGAATGCCGAACGCCGCTCGTTGCTTACGGGTGATGAACCAATCGTGCCGCGCATTGCCGACATTTACGCCGCGATACCTTCCATGACCGGCAAGATGGAGCTCGAGTACGAAGGCGAACAACTCGGCGCGCATCGCATCGCGCGCGAGCTGATCAAGCGTGCCGCGGGTGAAATCTTCGAAGGCTACTTCGTCGGCATCGACTTCACGCGCGCCGTGCAGTGGTTTGACGAAGGAAACAAGCTGCTGCTTACCGATACTGCATCCGCCGACGAATGCAAGACATTGTTGGATGCCGTGCCCGAACTCTGGGACACGGCGTCAATCCCGTTTGACTTTCCTTCGAGCGACACGGCGAAACTCGTCGCCGCGTGCGAGCTCGTGCTCGAAGGTCTCTACGCGGAAAACAAGATTAGCCGCAACGAAGAAGGCACTTACACCGCCG